>Ga0210400_10000008_pt1 | contig 502104 bp, 403 predicted proteins | sample IncBWH26MmetaG_FD_155456 | JGI IMG/M metagenome (GOLD analysis project Ga0210400, IMG submission 155456) | Forest soil microbial communities from Barre Woods Harvard Forest LTER site, Petersham, Massachusetts, United States - Inc-BW-H-26-M | ecosystem: Environmental > Terrestrial > Soil >... | reverse complement strand
TTTGCCATCTCTCACCTCCGTTTTTTTCATTTGATGCAAAACCACATCCAACTTGTCGAAACGCTCTTCCCAGAATCGCCGATAGTTAATTGCCCAGTCGCTGACTGTTTTGATCGCCTCTGGCCTAAGCGTGCACACACTCTCTCTTCCACGCTTCGTCTTGATCACAATCCGTGCCCGCACCAGGTAGGCAATATGTTTGGAAATCATCTGCTGCGAGAGGGCAAACGGTTCCGTCAATCCATGCACAGAGGCAGGCCCATGGGAGAGTCGTTCGATCATCGCCCGGCGGGTTGGATCAGACAGAGCCGCAAATGTCGTATCTAACTTATCCACAACCATATGGTAGTGAATTATCCGTCGATGTCAAGTGTGGATTTTGGAGTTCCCGATTTCTGTTTCCTGATTTCTGAACCCTGACCGTGTCCGGGAACGTATTGGGTCACGGTCGCATTGTTCGTAAGCGGAGAAGCAGAGTTCTTTGCTGACGATTTCACGGATGGAGCGTTTCTCAAGAATGACTGGAAAAAGTTCGTGTCCGCTGAATGTCGGGATTGGTGAGGTTCCGAATCGCGGTATGGCGCGTGTGGCGCAAGAGCGGCCGGGAGGACTACTTCAAGAAGGAGTAGCGAGTCTCGCAGAATTGAGGTTACAGAACTTGATGCGACAGAATCCTCAATTCGATAATCATAGCAAAAGTCGGTCGGCATGTAGATAGATCGCCAACGTAATTCATCTGGTTACATTTGCGGTTATAGTCCGGGCTATAGGCTCGACGATTCAGGCGGGACAATCAAAGAAATAGCCAATAAAAGAAATGGTGCGGGAGAGAGGACTTGAACCTCCACGGGTGTTACCCCACAAGATCCTAAGTCTTGCGCGTCTGCCAGTTCCGCCACTCCCGCACCGCGGAAATCAATAATACAACGAGACAGGTGGAATTGGGACGAGGAGGGTGTATTGCGGAGTTCGCAGCGCAGTACGCGTGTACTATAGCGGCGCGCGCGAGGAGCGTGGCAGGATGGTAAGGCTCGCGGACCCGCTGCTGACTGAACTGCAGGCCCCAAGTTTGGGCAAGAAGTGTTGGCGAAAAAGCGTTCCCTGCCAAGGGAACCTGAGGGAGATTTCACGGAATGGGCTCCGTGTCATCTGAACAGGGTGCAGAACGTCGCGCCGAGTTAAAGAAACAACCACTGGATTTGGAGTTGCCAGTGGTGGCTACGGGTGCGCGCCCGGGCGACAATTCCGCAAAGCGCGAACTCTTTACTGAGACAACGGAAACGGTGCTGGTTTTTGAAAACGGTTGTGTGATCCAGCTCTCCGCAGCGGTGACCGTAGGGCAGTTAATTTTCCTCACGAACAAACAATCTGGAAAAGAAATCGTTACGCAGGTGCTGAGGAAGCGGAGCTATAAGCCGACGTCGTGTTACGTCGAGCTCGAGTTCACCGAATCTGCGCCGAATTTTTGGGGAGTCGAATTTCCGGATATTGATACGACGCTGAAGATGAATCTGGCGGAAGGTGGGGAAGTTGCGTCGGTCGCCGAGGCTGAGCTGACGGAGGAAGACACTCAGCAAACGGTTCCGCCGCCTGATGCAGCGGAAATGGCGCGACTGCGGCAGGAAGTGGAGGCTTTGAAGGCGCAGTTAAAATCCATGGCGACTGCGCCGAGCGAATCCAAGCCGGCTGCGGCGAAGATCGAAGTGATGAACCCGAACGAGCCTAGCCCCTTGCAAGCGAAGGCGGCGGAAGCTGTCCCCGCGCCGAACACGCCAGCGGAAGAGAACCCTTCTTATCCGATTCGAATGCAGCTTCCAAAGTCAGAAGGCGCGTCGAATCGAACGAGCGAATTTGCGGCGGATTCTGCGGCGATTACGGCTGCGGTTGAGGAACATCTTCTGCCGAAGCCGAGTCTCGATTTCGAGCAGTTTCCGGGAGTGTCGGAGCCGAGCCCGAAGTTGTTCAGCCGCGGCGCGAGAAGGGGATTCGGCGGGCCGATAGGCGTTTTGATAGCAATCGTCTTATTGCTAGTCGCGGCTGGAATAACGACATACAGGTTTGGATTGCTTTCGAGAGTATTTGGAGGGGGGTCGACGCGGGCGTCGAACGAGAAATCGGCGTTCCCCGCGAATACCGGAGATGCGAAAACGGGCAGTCAGCCTGTTGAAACGGGAACGACACCGGCAAAGACGGAAGAGGTTGCGGGCGAGAATCACACGGCGACGAATCCGGACGCTCCGGATACTGGATCGGAATCAGCGAAAAGTGAAGCGGGTGAACCGGCGGGAAATGAGGGCAGCCCGGGCGGGAGTAAACGTACGAACGAAAAAAGCTCCAAACCAAAGGTATCCCTGGACTCAAAAAACGTAAAACGGGGGAATGTTGGACACGGGAATAGTCCGGATGCGGCGACGAACCCTGCGGATGACGTGGTGACTCCGCCGAAGCTGGTGAAGTCCATTAAATCGCTTTCGCCGCCGGAGGCACTGACGGGCTTTACGAGCGGGAACGTAAAGCTCGATGCGATTGTGGATGAAACCGGGCATGTGGCTTCCGCGACTGTGCTTTCTGGACCGAAAGCGTTGCACCAGCGGGCGATTGATACGGTGAAGCAGTATATTTATCAGCCGGCGACGAAAAACGGGAAGCCGGTGCAGGCGCATGTGCCGGTGACGATTCAGTTTTGGTATGAGCCGTAGAGAATTCCTTCCTGCTGTTTGAGCGATTCCTGAAAATCTGCGTTTGCTTTGACTGCCGCGGGTGGTGGATGTGTGTGCGGATTCGGATACAATTCGTCGGGAATCTTCATGAGCGAAATAGCGAAGAAAAATGTGGGACCGTTGGCTGGCGTGCGGGTGTTGGAGTTGGGGCAGCTGATTGCGGGGCCATTTGGGACGGCGTTTTTGGCTTGGTTTGGGGCGGAAGTGATTAAGGTTGAGCCGCCGGGAACGGGCGATCCGCTGCGGACTTGGAGAGTAGTGCATGAGGGAACGTCGCTTTGGTGGAGGCAAATTTCGCGGAATAAGAAATGCGTGACGCTGAATTTGCGTGTGGCGGAAGGGCAGAAGATTGCACGAGAGTTGGCGAAGCGTGTGGACGTGGTGGTTGAAAATTTTAGGCCGGGGACATTGGAGAAATGGGGATTGGGATTTGAAGAGTTGAAGAAAGAAAATCCGAAACTGATTCTGGCGCGTATATCAGGGTATGGGCAGACGGGGCCGTATGCGCAGCGGCCGGGATTTGCAGCTGTGGCGGAAGCGTTTGGAGGATTGCGGTACGTGACGGGAGAGCCGGATCGTCCACCGGTAAGGCCGAATTTAAGTTTGGGAGATTCGGTTGCAGGATTACATGCGGCGCTGGGAATTTTGATGGCGCTTTATCACCGGGATGCGCGAGGCGGGAGCGGGCAGGTGATTGACGTGGCGCTGTATGAGACAGTGCTGAATTTGATGGAGGGGATGATTCCGGAGTTCGATAAGGCGGGTGTGAAGAGGGAACGAGAAGGGATGCGGTTGACGGGGATTGTTCCGAGCGGGACATATCTGTGCGCCGACGGGGCCTACATTGTGATTGGGGCGAATGGGGACAGCATCTTTAAGAGATTCATGTTGTCGATTGGGCGTGTGGATTTGGCTGGAGATGCGCGGCTGGCCAGCAATGAGGGACGTTCGAAACATATTGATGAGATTGATGATGCAATTGCGGCTTGGACGAAGGAGAGGGCGGCTGCAGAGGCTTTAAGAGTGTTGAGTGAGGCGGATGTGCCATCAGGGCCGATCTACTCGGCGGCGGAAATGTTGGCCGACCTGCATTACAAGGCGCGAGGAGTGTTCGAGGATGCGGATTTGGGAGACGGGGACAGGGTCAAATTGCCAAGGATGGCTCCGCAAATGGGCGAGACTCCGGGCGAAATGCGCTGGATTGGACCGGCGCTGGGAGCGCATAATACCGAAGTGTACCAAGATTGGCTTGGCTACCCCGCTGCTGAGCTGGAGCGCCTTTCGAAAAAAGGCGTGATTTGAGAGTGACGCCACGCGTGGGAAATGACTCTTGATCATCCGGGAACAAGGCGATCAGCTGCTGCTCATCCGCCAGACGGACCATGCCTTCCTGGCCGGTTTCTTCGCAAAAGAATGGGGAAATGAGGAGTTTACGCGGCCGGAGCCGTTTGCGTCGTTTTGTCTTGCGGCGGCGGAACATGACAACGGCTGGAGCGAATGGGAAATTCAGCCAACGCTCGACGGGAAGTCTCGGACGCCGAATACGTTCATGTCGATTCCGACGGAAGAGCATATAGCGCTTTATCAAAAGGGAATCGAGCGACTGGTAAAGGTGGATCACTATGCGGCGTTACTAGTGAGCATGCATTGCGCGGGATTGTATGACCGGGCGCGCGCAACAATGCCAGGGTTTTCCGCGAAGTACGTAAAGTCAACCGAGACAAGCATGGTGTCGGATTTTGTGCAGCGATTGCGGCTGCAACAGTTGCGGCTGAAGGTGGATTTGCGGGCGAATCCGGCGACGAGAGATTTGGTTGTGGAAGATACGTTGAAGGCAAACTTCGAACGACTGGAAGCACTAGACCGGCTGTCGTTGCACTTGTGCCTGAACCCGCAGGAGAACTGCGTGATTGATGCGGTGCCGTCTGACGAGTCGGGGCATGAAGTGGATTTGGATTTGCGGAGCGAAGGCGGGAATGTGCTGACCCTGGCGCCATATCCGTTCAGACGGGATATGCTGGAAGTGAGCATTATGGCGCGGCGGGTTCCGAAGCGTATGTATATGGACGATGTGGATTTTCAGAAGACGCTGGCGCAAGCGCCTTATTTTGGGATCAAGTTCACGCTGCGGGCGCGGCGGACGAACATGCTGCACCGAGTCGCGAATTTGTGAGTGTTGCCAAGAGATAAATTTCCAGAAAAATCATAATCGAGGCTCGCAGCGAAACTGATTGCGCTGCGGCAGTGCGTTTGCTACCCTCTCGCGCATTCAAGCTTGGCGGGAGGTCCGCGATGGCATTTTGCAAGGCGTGTGGAACTGATGTGGGTGGAGCAGCGTTTTGTCCGAAGTGCGGCGCTAGCCAGGGTGCAGCGGCGCCAGTTGCTGCGACTGGGGCAACAACGAGCAGCGATTCGCCGACGGCAGGCATGGAAGAAAATGTTGCGGGATTGCTGTGCTACTTATTTGGATGGATATCCGGACTGATCTTTTTGTTGATTGATAAGCGACCGTTCGTAAAGTTCCACGGAGCGCAAGCGATTGCGCTGAACATTGCATTCTTTGTCGTATGGATTGGTTTCTGGATAGTGACGATGATCTTAGGCTTGATAACGGCCTTGATGCACTTTCCGATCGGTTTTCTAATGGTGTTCTTATTCCCTGTGATCGTCATAGGGTTCATAGCGATCGCCATTTTCTGCATGTATAAGGCGTACCAGCATGAAAAGTTCAAGTTGCCCATTATCGGAAACATGGTGGAGAAGATGATCGGGCAATGATTTCGTAAGAATCAAGATTCTTTGAAAAAAGCCGCCTCAAAAACGAGGCGGCTTTTTTGTGTTCGGTTGGGTCTTGACTTTCTTTGGAGGGCACCGCATCGTTAAGCGCTTTGTAGCCGGCGGACTCAGCCGCCGTGCGGCGAGAAAGGCCCGAACTGTTCGAATATGACCCGAGTAAGGCTCTGTTTCCATGACCGCTGCTTTGATGGCACTGCCTCGGCGGCTCTCTTTTATCGGTTTTATCGCGAAAAATTTGACGCAAATGCGGAGTTTGGTTTCACGGGCATGACGCACCGTGCGAAACAGCCGTGGGAGCCGGGGCTGTTTGATGGCGATGAGAATGTGATTGTGGATTTCAAGTATTCGAACTCACCAAAGGTGACTTGGTGGTTCGATCATCACCAGAGCGCGTTTTTGACCCCGGCGGATGCGGAACAGTTTGAGAGGGCTCCTGGGAAGCACTTTTTTTACGAGCCTGCCTACAAGTCCTGCACGATGCTGATTGCGGATACAACGCGCGCGAAATTCGGATTCGACACGAAGCCGCTGGCGGACCTGATTCATTGGGGCGACATTATTGACGGAGCGCAGTTTCCGACGCCGGAATCGGCAGTGGAATTGAAGGAGCCTGCGACGCAATTAGCGCTAGTGATTGAAGCGGCTCCAGAAGATGGAGTGCCTGCGCAGATCATTCGCGAACTGGCGTACAAGCCATTGAAGGAAGTGATTGAGCTGCCGATTGTAGCGAAACATCTGGGACCGCTGCTGGAACGTCACCGGCATTCGATCGAGATTTTGCGGGAACGGTGCGAAGCGAAAGACGGCGTAATTTATTTTGATGTGAGCGACCTGGACCTTGAGGGCTACAACAAATTTATCCCGTATTTACTACATCGGAAGTGCGTGTATTCGATCAGCGTGAGCGCGTCGGCGACGCGGGCGAAGGTTTCGCTAGGAACGAATCCGTGGAATCAGGCGACGGCGGATCAGAATTTGGCGTCGCTCGCGGAGAAGTTTGGTGGAGGCGGACATCCACGCGTGGCAGCGATTTCGTTTGATCCGAATGACATTGAGCGGGCAAGGGAAGTGGCGAAGGGATTGGCGGCTACGCTGCGCCAGAGCAAGAAGTAATTTATTAGATTCGTTTGTTGCAGGCTTGACCGGCGGAAGATTCTTGCTTTCCGGTGTTTGGTTCGGTAGGCTTAATTTGTTCTTGGTAGAGGTGCGGAGGTCAGGAGTAGCCGGGCAGCGGTGCCGATTCGCTTCGGTAGCCCAGGTGAAAGGGACAAAGAAGTTTTCTCCGCCGAAATTCCTGCCGTAGTTGAAGCGGCAGGAGTTGGGGAATGAGGCGAAAGCCCGTTCACTGTCATCCGATCGCTTCCAACGGAGCGATAAATTTGCAGCTGCGAGGCTGCCGGGTGGAGCGCTATCGAGGGTCAGCGTTCTCCGCAGTTTTACTGCGCAGTTCCTTCCTTCGAAGCAGTTCCTCCAGAAAGAAAAACCAAAGCATGGATGCGGTGCAATTGACTCGTGCGCTTGTGGACATTGAGTCCACGACGGGAGCCGAAGCGGCTGCGGGTGCCTATTTGTATGGATATTTGGCGGCGCTAGCGGGGCGAACCGGCGGCATTGCGGAGCGCATGAAGGTGACACAGCAGAGGTTCAACGTGCTGACGACGTGGGGAACGCCGGTGGTGACGATGTCCACGCACATTGATACGGTGCCACCGTATTTTGCTTCGCGGGAGGATGAAGAGTCTGTTTGGGGACGTGGCGCCTGTGATGCGAAGGGAATTATCGCGGCGATGGTGGCGGCCGCAGAGCGCCTGCTCGCGGCGGGAACGAGGAATTTTGGTTTGCTGTTTGTGGTGGGTGAAGAGAAAGACAGTTTGGGATCACTAGCGGCGGCGAAAGTAAATCGTGGGTCGAAGTATTTGATCAATGGGGAGCCGACGGAAAATTTGCTGGCGCTGGGGTCGAAAGGGGCGCTGCGGTTTGAATTAATTGCGCGAGGGAAATTGGCGCACTCGGCGTATCCCGAGTTGGGTGAATCGGCGATTGAAAAGCTACTAGAAGTTTTGGAGGACGTGAGAAGGATTTCGCTCCCCAGCGATGAGTTGCTCGGAAAATCCACGCTGAACATTGGAACGATCGCGGGCGGACGAGCGCCGAACGTCATTTCGGATTATGCGCAAGCGGAATTGATGTTTCGATTGGTGGGGGATTCGGCTGTGGTGCGTGACGCCGTAACGAGTGCAGTGCGGGGGCGGATAGAGGTGAACGAAGTACTTTGCACGGAAGCGTTGCGGATGGAACCGTTGGATGGGCTGAAAACGACTGTAGTGGCGTTCACCACGGATATTCCGAATTTTGAGGGAGTGTGGGGGCGGCCGTTTTTGATTGGGCCGGGAAGTATTCACGTGGCGCACACGTCAGAAGAAAGAATCTCGAAAAAAGAGTTGAATGAGGCTGCAGGAATTTATGAAGGGATGGTGAAGAAGTTGCTGGCAGGAACTGCATGACAAAGGGATTGGCAATTATCGGGTACGGGAAGATGGGCCGGATGATTGAGCGACTGGCGCCGGAGTATGGATTTGAAGTGCGCGCAAAATTTTCCGGACAAGAAAATGGGGGCGCGCGAGCACTCACGGCGAACACTTTGACAGGAGTGGATGTGGCCGTTGAATTTACGAGGCCTGATGTGGCTGTGGCGAATTTACAGAAACTGGCGGCGTTTGGCGTAGCGACAGTGTGCGGAACCACGGGATGGTTCAGTGAGTTGGAGCGATTGAAAGCCCGGATTAACGGAAACGGAAGCGGTTTGGTTTGGAGTGCGAATTTTTCGGTAGGTCTGAATATTTTTCGGGAAGTGGTAGCGGAAGCAGCTCGACGATTTGCGCGAGAAGAGAGTTATGGCGCGTGGGGTTGGGAAATTCATCATGCGGCAAAAAAGGATGCACCTTCGGGAACGTTGTTAGCGCTCGAGCAGGAAATGAAAAGAAATGGATATACGCGCGAGATTAGTTTGAGCGCAAATCGGGCGGGAACAGTGCCTGGGACGCACGAAATTGGATTTGATTCGGCGGAGGACACCATCACGATCCGGCATACAGCGCGAAGCAGGGAAGGGTTTGCGCGGGGCGCTTTGCGAGCAGCGAATTGGGTGATTGGGAAAAGGGGAGTTTTCGAGTTTCGAGACATTCTCAGTGAACTTGCCTGACGGCAGGCAAGTGGGAGGACATCATGCGGTTTGAAGGATGCGGGACGGCGGTGGTGACACCGTTTCGGAGTGATTTTTCGGTGGACGAAGAGACGCTTCGGAGGCTGGTGCGACGCCAGATAACAGGCGGCGTGCATTTTCTGGTGCCGTGCGGAACCACGGGTGAAAATCCGACGCTGACGCATAAGGAACATCTGCGTGTGGTGGAGATTACGCTGGAAGAGGCGAAGGGGCGGGTGTCTGTACTAGCCGGAGCGGGCGGATACAATACGGCGGAAGTAATGGAACTGGCGCGCGAGCTTGAAGCTCTGGGTGCGGATGGATTGCTTTCGGTCACACCGTACTACAACAAGCCCACGCAAGAAGGTTTGTATCAACACTACCGCGGGATTGCGGGCGCGACGCGGCTGCCCATTATTCTTTACAATGTGCCCGGACGCTGCGGAACGAATCTGGAGCCGGCGACGGTAGCGCGACTGGCGCAAATAGAAAACATTGTCGGCTTGAAGGAAGCGTCGGGAAATATCGGGCAGATGGCTGCGGTGTTAAATGCGGTGCCCGAGGATTTTTCTGTACTGGCGGGAGACGATTCAGTGGCGCTGCCGCTGTTTGCGCTCGGGGGCAAAGGTGTAATTTCCGTGGCAGCAAATGAAATTCCGCGCGAGATGGCACAGCTTTGCGAGTGCGGGCTTGCGGGAGATTTTGCAGGCGCGCGCGCGATTCACAGGAAGTATTTGCCGTTGATGGAAATTAATTTTGTGGAGTCGAATCCGATTCCTGTAAAGGCGGCGATGAGTTTGATGGGATTGCTGGAGCCGGTGTGGCGTTTACCGCTGGTGGCGCCGAAAGCGGAAAATCTGGCGAAGATTCGTGCCGTTTTGGAATCGAGCGAAATATTGGAGAGAGTGGCCGTTGCCGCAGCTAGCTCAGCAAATTGAAGAGTTATTCGATCATCCGCCGGCGGAGTACAGCGAAGAACATCAGCGGCTGTTTCAGTCATTCAAGGCTGCACTGAATTCCGGCGAAGCGCGGGCGGCACAGCCGGATGCAAAATCTCCGACCGGCTGGCGGGTGAATGCCTGGGTGAAGAAGGGAATCCTGCTGGGATTCCGGCTAGGAACCATTGTTGAGATTGGGCCGTACCCGGCGCGGCAGCCTTTCTTTGACAAGTCGAGTTATCCACTTAAAACAATTACGAAAAACGCTGGCGTGAGGATCGTGCCAGGAGGATCGAGCATTCGCGATGGAAGTTTTGTTGCACGCGGAGTGGTGTGCATGCCACCTATGTTCATTAATGTTGGTGCATACGTGGATGAAGGGACGATGGTGGACTCGCATGCGCTGATCGGAAGTTGCGCGCAAATTGGAAAAAGTTGTCATATCTCGGCGGCTGCGCAGATTGGCGGCGTGATCGAGCCGGTAGGTGCGATTCCGGTGATTATTGAAGATGAGGTGATGGTAGGTGGGAACGCCGGCGTATACGAAGGAACGATTGTAAAGAAGCGCTCAGTTCTAGGAACAGGAACGATTTTGAACCGTTCGACACCGGTGTATGACTTGGTCAAAGAGAAAGTGTATTCGGCGACGGAAGAGGAACCACTTGTGATTCCAGAAGAGGCGATCGTGGTTCCGGGTTCGCGCGCGGTGACGCATCCATTGGGGAAAAAGTGGGGACTGTCGCTGTATGCGGCGGTGATTGTGAAATATCGCGATGGAAAAACGGATGCTCGGGTGCAATTGGAAGATCTGCTGCGTTAATTTTGAGACGCGGTGGCGGCCAAGTTGAATTTCGGCTCCTGTGCCACGATTTGGGGAATTCAAACTGGTCCGCTGCTTATTGAAATTTTGGGTGTTCGACAAAATTTTGGGGGCTGTGTAAAATAGTAAGGTTTAGCAGTGGACCGGTAGCTCAATGGTAGAGCAGTTGACTCTTAATCAACGGGTTGGAGGTTCGAGTCCTCCCCGGTTCACCAAGTGATTCCACCCAAGAATTATTCATCAGGCTAGTTCTTCCTGATTCAAGAAAACGGGAGGCTTTCGTTTTCCTGTTTTTGCTGAGAAAGCGATCGCACTCCCGTTTTCGTTTTGAGTTATAGCGAAACTTAGCGTTTGCCTGCGCCATGGGCGCGTTCGCGGTTGTTAGGATCATCCTCGGAAGCATCAGCCGAAGCGTTGTAGGTACGCACGAATTCGTCCACCTGCTTTTCCGCGGCTTCCTTTGCGAGGCCATAGCGTTCCTGGATTTTGCCGACGAGCTGATCGCGACGGCCATTGATCACCGTCAGGTCATCGTCAGTCAATTTGCCCCATTTCTCCCTGACTTTGCCAGATGCCTGTTTCCACTTTCCTTCGATTTGGTCCCAGTTCATGGAATCCTCCCGTTTAATTGATACGAACTACGCAATGTTCCTCCCAAGGGGAAGAACAAAATGCAAGCGCAGCCGTTGCTAGAAAACCACAGCGGTATGGCCAGATGCTTACCGCAAATGCTGGATTGGCACAGAGCAATGCTTGGTATTTGGGTTTCGCCGGCTGTGTGAATCACAACAAGAGCAAAGGCCGGCATTCGATAAGGCAACCCTAATTGGGAACTACGGAGATTCCGGTATTTTTCGCGATTGCCGGTGGCAGTAAAAGGTAATGCAGAGTTTCCGTGTTGGCTGCGGCAAAGAGCTGAAGTAGACGACCACTATTAACCTCTGCTGCGGCGAGCAAAAGGCAAATTCTGATTTGGGGAGGCTGAATATGCTGCGTTGGGCGCTGGGATTTTTTATCGTTGCACTGATCGCCGCCGTATTGGGCTTTACGGGAATCGCTGTTGCGGCCGCGGGAATTGCCAAGATCTTGTTTTTCATCTTTCTAGTTTTGTTCTTGTTCAGTCTTGTGGGCCATTTGTTGAGGCGCAGTTGAACGCGGTTGAATTTGTCGAGGCAAGAGAAATCGACTGGAGGAGCAAAAAATGGACCTGCTTTGGACGATCGCAGTGATTCTGGTGATTCTGTGGCTTTTGGGTTTCGTCACGTCGTACACGCTAGGCGGCTTCATCCACATCCTGCTTGTGCTGGCGATTGTTGTAGTGCTGATCCGCGTGATTCAGGGCCGAAAAGTATAGCCAGAGGAATGGCCATGAAAACATCAACTTCGATTGGAATCATATTGATCATCGTAGGAATTCTTGCGTTGGCTTATCAGGGGATTTCGTACACGAAGAGGGAGAAGATCGTGGACGTGGGACCGATCCACGCGACCAAGGATACGACGAAAACGATTCCTCTACCGCCGATTCTGGGAGGGTTGTCGCTGATCGGTGGAGTCGTGCTGATCGCGGTGGGCGGAAAAAAAGATTAGACCAATAGGGCGAATTCGTGCCGTCCGCTTCTGCGAATACGCCTCGAGGAGAGGAAAGGAGAAGAGATGCTAGGCAAAGCCTCTGTTGTGACTGAAAGTCTATTGCTCGAACGGGCCAAGGCGGGAAGTTCGGAAGCATTTTCCGAGTTGGTTCGGATGAATTCGTCCAGCGTGTATGGAATTTCGCTGAAGATCCTCAAGAACCGCGAGGATGCGGAAGATAATCTGCAAAATGTGTTTTGCAAGGCTTACCGGAAGATTCGCAGTTTTCAGGGAGAATCGCGCGTGTCTACATGGCTGTTTCGCATTGCAATCAATGAGGCTCTGATGCAATTACGGCGGCGACCGACCCGCGAAGTGCGCTATGCGGAGATGGCTGGCATGGATGAAGATGTCCATGCGATTCCGGAGGCAGAGGATTCGAGTCCAGATCCAGAGAAAAGATGTATTACCGCGGACTTAGCGCTGAAGGCATTTCGAGGATGCAGCCCAACGATGGCCAATATATTCGTTTTGAACAAGGCCGAAGGATGGACGAATCGCGAACTTGCAAAGGTATACGGGACAAACGCGCAAACGGTGAAGTCCCGTGTGTTTCGAACGAGAATCAGGCTACGGCAACAAATGGCGGCGCTGTCTCCGGGTACAAGAGCGGCCTTCCAGGCCTGAAGGGCTACATAATGCAAGTACTTACGTTACCTGTGTGAAAGTCGCTTGTTAATTTCGCACGGTAAAGACAGAGAATGACAGATCATCGTCAGATTCGCATTGAGTTGTAGGCAGAGTTGCCTTGATCGTTGTGCCCGTCGGGGAAGATTGAACTTCCAAAGTTCCGCGCAGTTCGATGAGACGCTCTCTCATGCCGGATAACCCAATTCCGGCAGCTGAGCCGGCCCGAAATTGCTGCAAAACCTGAGGCGGAATCCCTGTGCCGTTGTCGGCAACCTGGAGAATGACTTTACCGTCGGCGCATGTCACCTGCACATCGACCGATTGCGCGCCAGCATGGCGATGAACATTTGTCAGTGACTCCTGTAAGACTCGGAAGAGAGCGAGTTCGATTCCACGCGGGAGGCGATCGACAATTCCACCAATTTCAAGGTTCACTTTAGTGTTGCTTCGCTTGGCAAACTCCTCGACGTACCATTTGGCGCTGGACTCAAATCCCAATTCATCCAGCAGTGGCGGGTGAAGGAGATGCGAAATCGTGCGGATTTCGCTAAGCGCGCGATCTGTCAAGTCAATCGTTTCCAGCAACCAACTGGAAGCAGCGCCCGATGGCGGCGTTTGCGAAGAAGAGAGCTGACTGAGACTCATTTTCAAGCCGGCAAGATACTGGCCCACACTGTCGTGCAATTCTCGCGCAATTTTACGCCTCTCAATGTCCTGCAACTCCAAAATGCGAGCGCTCAGAGCGCGAAAACTTTCCGCATTCACACGTGCCAGGTGTTCCAGCTCTTTTCTCGCAGCGATTTCAGATTTGAGCTGCCGAAAGCTGTAGAGAACCAGGAGCAGTGCGACGATCAGAGCGATACCGATGACGATCAGATTCCTCCAAAAGAGCTTGTTCCACGTTTGCAATCGCAGGCGCACCAGACTTTCTTCGTTGTCGTCCATAGCTGAGGTAATGGTGCCGATTTCGGACTTGCGGTCATGCATTTCCTGGAGGGGGTCGGTCCCGAAGTCCGACACGGTGAAAGCCGGCTTTTGCAAGCACTGTTGCAGCAGGTCAGATTGTTGATCTATCAGAAGCTGTAATTTTTCTGCGCGTCCCGATTGGAAGGGGTTGTCCTGCACCATCTCGCGGATATTTTGAACGGCATGTTTTGCAATATTTATTTGCTCGTCGAGCCGATCCTTTTCGGATTGTTTGTGCTCTACCAGATAAGCGAGAGCCGCGGAGCGGGCTTCAGCGCGAGCGATCTCAAGCTCCGATATTCGCTGGCGAATATCGTAGGAATGAAGGAGCCAATTCCTGCTTTCAATTGAGGCGTACTCGGTTCGGACTGCGACGAACCCCGTGGCGAAAACAATCGAGGCAGCAATACTGAGAAGGGACAAATGAGACGCAGGCTTGGCGAAAATCCGCTGAAGAATTACGCGCAACGGCTTGACACTTTCCACGCAAAGAGCCTCCGCCAGAGGCCCGTTTTGGAGGCAGCAAGTGGCGTGGCTACTGTTTTCAGATATACCACATACATAAGCGTCTCATCAGCGGAATTCCATAACGGCGAGATGGAGCCAATGTCATTTTTAATCGGGGCCAAACAGTGAATCAGGTTTTGATCGGCCTTCATAGACTCCGTTCTTTCCGCAGGGCCGAGCGTATCATTGAACTATGAGGGATAGGGATGTGTGCCTCCATTCGATGAACTCCCTAATTTACCCGATTCAGGGCTGTACTCTTCGTACTTGAAATTCCTAAACGAATGCAGCGCACGCATGCAGATTGCTAGGAGTTTTTGCGGCGCGTTGCCGCTGCCTTTCGTGCAGCTCGGCGAAGACCGCTTTTTCCCTTTGTGCGAAGAGCCCGCATCGCGGATTTATGCCGCGCGCTTCTGCCTTTGCGTTTTGCGCTGGTATGCGCCTGCTTTGCCAAAGTCCTTCTGGAAACCGATCTGGTGCTTTCGCGCCGAAGCGCGCGAAGACTGGCAGCAGCGCGTTTTGCCGAACTCTCCCGCGATTTACGCCTGGATTTTCTATGAGAGCTGCTCTTGCCACGTTTCGGAAGCTTGACTCCCGCTCGTCTTGCCTTGGATAGGCCAATAGCAATGACCTGTTTTACCGAGCGTGCGCCGTGCACGCCGTGCCGGACATGCTCTATCTCTTCGCGAACGAATTCTCCTGCCTGTGTTGAAGGCGACTTGCCTTGCTTTCTATCTCGCCGAGCTTTCGCTATGGCTCCTGTTTCTGGCATAGTCTTCTCCTCAGTTGAAGGGCTGGCTGAGTGGATCTGTTGGCTGGGGAATAAGAGAATCAAAAGACTAAACGGCGCTGCGAGGACTGACTGAGACTTTAGATCAGTTCGTTCTTTGGCTGGATGGGTCCGCAGTACTTGTGACGATGGTTTTCACGAAATCAGGATCCAGTTTTGGGCTTAAGTACATACCATCTCCCAATACGACGCGCAACGCGCGAACAAGTTCTTCTTCCGCATCTGTTTTCAGCAGATATCCATTGACTCCAAGTTTAAAAGCACTGCGGACCAACTCCTGAGAGTCGTGCAGTGTCAGAAGCAGGATCTTGGATTCGTGGTTGGTCTCCCTGATTGTTCTTGTGACTTCCAAGCCGGTCATCCCTGGCATGGACACATCCAGAAGTATCACGTCAGGCTTCAACTCTTGCGTGAGCCTAACTGCGTCCTTGCCATTGTCAGCTTCACCGGAAATAGTCCAATCAGTTACATCAGATAAAAGGCCCCGGATTCCGCGGCGGATAAAGGCGTGGTCGTCCACAATGAGAATGCTGGGAATTGTCCCTCCTAAAGGCCGGGTCCGGTGGAGTTGGGGACGATGCGCAACTCCCGATCGAGCCAATGTCACGCCTCAATAATCTGGTTCTTCACAGCGTAGCGCACCAACTCACTTACAGAATGAAGCTCAAGCTTCCTCATAATGTTCGCGCGGTGTGTTTCCGCTGTTTTGACGCTTATACCCAATGCTACTGCCACTTCCTTGCTGCTCTTGCCCTCGGCAAGCAGCTGAACGATCTCTCTTTCCCTTGCTGTGAGCCTGTTGCGAAACTCATGTTCGCCGTCCGGCTTTGTATCGCGCTTCTTGAAGCCGTTCAAAACCATCTCGCCGGCTCTGGGTGTGAAAAAGGAACGGCGGACTGATAGCGCTTCAACGGCAGCTACCAGATCGCGGTCGGCGTCAGACTTCATGATGTAGCCTTTTGCACCTGCTTCGACAATGTCGTGAACAAGCTGGTCCGAAAAATGAAGAGTCAGAACAACTATCTCCGTTTTCGGAAGTTGCTTGCGGATGCGGCGAACCGCTTCCAGTCCGTTGAGCTCGGGCATGCTGACATCCATGACGACGACGTCAGGCTTGTGCTCTTCCGCAAGCGAAACGGCTTCGCGGCCGTTTTTTGCTTCAGCGCAAATCTCCCATCCTGGCCTGGCGGTGAGTAGCGATTTCAACCCTCGCCGAATGATGTCGTGGTCGTCCGCGACTAAAATCCTCAAGCTCATGAGTCTCCTTTTCCTCTCGGATTCTTCTCGGACGAAAGTAGCCCCATACTCTGCGTAGAGGCGCATTAAGCAAATACAGCGTTTGCTGTATTTCCCCTCAGCCGAAAGTTGAAATCGGCCGACGTGACGCTCAATAGGGCTGAACCAAAACTATTTCAAGCAGACTGCCAAGAGCGGCTGGACGCCGTGCAGATTGTATGGCGTCCAGCGCAGCTCTCTCGTTCGATCAAAGCAGTGTGGAACCATGCTTACGGATGCTTTGGCGGACGCTCAGCCGGTGGAGCGGGCCGCGGTTGCTGTCTTTGTTGCATTTGTTGCGTCTGCTGCTGGTGACGTTGCACGAGTTGCTGTGTTTGCTGTTGGTGACGCTGTTCCACCTGTTGTTTCCTGGAATCGTCTGCCCGCTGCTTTTCCAGCTTTTGGTGATCCTGCTCCTGTTTCTGCTGGAGTTTTTGCTGCTCTTTAGCCTGTTGAGTCGCTAGCTTTTCTTGCTGCTGCTGATATTTTTGGTCGAGCTTTTGATTGCCGGTATTCGGCGGGGCAGGCCGTTGCGGAGCCGGGATGTCCCTTACGTGAGAATAGTTGGGGCGATTCGCATTGTTATTTTCCGGGGGCCGGTTAACGTTTCCTGTTGGCTGATTTGCCAGGCGATTGGCGGGACGAGCGCCTTCATTGTGAACGGCGCCGCCCTCTCTGGCGGCTACTACATTTCCTTTGAAGGTAGCCGGCCTGTCTGTCGCAGCGATCGGCGGTTTGCCATGATTGGAGTTTGCGCGGAGTTCAGGATTTGCGCGTGCTTGCTGGATGTGTTGCGTTTGCGCCGCCACCGGTGGGATGTGCCGTTCGCGAGCCGCAGCTTCTTCCTGCGCGGTTGCTCGAACGTTCACGCCGCCGTTGCCGCCGTTATAGCTGACCCGGGTGACGTTGACAGTCCTGTTTACGACCGTTGTGTTGTAGGTGTTGTGGATGATGTTTACGTTTACGTTGTTTACTTCACGATTGTAGAAAAAGTGTCCGCGATCCCAGCGGCCGCCTTCATAGCCGCGGCCAAAGTAACCGAAGCCATAATTGATGCCACCGTAGAATCCGACGACGGGTCCCCAGTAGCCCGCGGTAAATGCAAAACCACTGCCTCCCCACGCCCAGTAGCCGGGAGTCCAGAAGTAACCGGGTTCGGGAGCAAGAACCCAGGTTCCTGGCACCCAGTAGTAATCTCCATAGTCGTCGTCCCAGGCCCAGTAACCAGGAGTCCAGATGTAGTCTTCTCCTGGACAAGGAGGTTGGTCATATACAGGAAGATCGGGCGGTGCGAAGTTGATGGAAACTCCCACGGCGACTTGGGCATAGGAGGGAGTGGCAATCACGCCGGAAAACAGAAGCGTGCATGCGGCAAAGCAAACTATTTTGATTATGGTTTTTCTCATCTCTATCCTTTTGCGCGACCATCGATTTTTCTGGGAGTGATTGCACCTGGATGGCCCGGCGCGTTCGACAAGGAAAGGGACTTGATGGAGATGTCCCGTTCTGAGCTATTTTCTGATTCCGCAAGACTTTTTCTCCATAGGCCAAATCGCGTAGATTTGGCGATCACTCTCCTGTAGAGAGAATTTGCGATTCAGTACGGTCTTCAGGCGCACCTCGTGTACGAGAATTCCTTGCTTCCCCTGAAGCATCTCAAAATTGCTCTGAATCAGGTTGTTGTTAATGGCGCCGCAATCAGCGGCAGTTTGTATGTTCTTGCCGAAGAGCGGCTATTACTCTGCTTCCTGCTCTCGCGTTCCGGTCAGAAAAGTGTATAGCGAGCGGTGGGTAATGCGACATCCTCTGCCTGGGTCGAAAACAAAATAATCACCAGGTTCGCGCTGGGTCAAGCTGAGAAGATGCAACCTTGCTTCGTCAATGCTTTCCACTGCTTTGATCCATAAGTATTGCCCGTTTGGGAGACTTCGGAAAATATCGAGTTTGTACCCCATCAATCCCCCCAGGTTCGATTTGCACGCACTTTTACAGAGGCAATTACGGTTCCATGGCGGCATCAAACCTGATTTAGCCAAAGTGCTGCATTTATGGTGGAAAAGTTCAGTTTTGAGCAAAAGCGCACAACGGTAAGCTGCGTAAATTTTTCCAGCCAGCTTTGGAGAGACGAAAATCTACACGTACTAGGACGCAAAATAAAGCTTCTTCTTTGAAAGAAATCCGGTTTCTCCTGTAGGGGAGTCAAGCATTCCTCGTATGGTCCCGCCGCCCATTTAAGTAAATACTCGCCAAGACGTGGGCTGCCCAGCGCAACACGCAGACGGAGGAGGAAGCTTATGAAGCTAAGAATGGCGATGGGATTAGTGGCGCTGTGTGGTTTGTCGTTCCTGCCTGCAATAGGGGCCCCGCAAAACGAAACAAAAGACAAAGATGCGAGTTTGCGAACACTCACCGGATGCCTTTCGAATGGAGACAAGGCTGGCGAATACAACCTTGTCACTCCCGAAGGAAACACCTGGGAAATTCACTCCAAGACCGTGAAGCTCGCGGATCACGTGGGACATACTGTGACGATATCCGGGAAAGTGTGGCACCCCGATATGCACGGCGCAAAGGAAAAGGCCAAAGAAACCGTTGATTCAGATGCAAAAGAACACGGCCACTTGAACGCAACGGACATTGCGATGGTCTCGGACTCCTGCAAGAAGTAACCCTCCGATCAACCCCAAAGCCGGGAGACGACCGAAACGTCTCCCGGTTTTTTCTTTTTTTTTGCGAAGAGAGATCGAGATTTGTGGCTGTTATCCATCTACATCGGGAAACCGGATCTTGTTTTTGCCGGTGGTTGAATATTCCGATTCTTGAATTTATCTTGCAGCATGAAATAGCAACCAATTGCGATGGTGATCACGCCCAGAATTCCTGGAATGAGAAACATTGCGTGATCACTTGACGGGGGCGCGCTGGCAGAGGGGTTCGCGCCACTTTGATCAACTCCGGGTAGCAGGTGAAGACTGATCAGAACTTGAGATGCGATCAGGACAAAACCCAGGGCGAGAATCAACAAACCTTGCGTGTGGCCAAACTGTATTCGTTTTCCTTCCATTTTGGCTGCCCCCTTCCATCGAGTTGAGTCGAAGGCTGGATGCAGTTCCTTATTTCATTCATAGGCCGCTGCACGCTTTAGGGCAATACGCCAAACGCTGTAGTCATTTGGAGGCAACTTGTCAGGATTTGTTAAGGCGTGATGCGACGTCTTTCTGCGATGGGCATCTGATTATTGGGTCATGCGGGTGTGCAGTCCCGTGATAGGGTTTGTGTTCAAAGTTGGTAAGCGAGGTTTCGGTGTCTGCAGGCGTATCAAAACATCCGGACAGTAACGAGGTGGAGCTGATTCGCCGCGTTAATAACGGCGATAAAGAGGCCTTTTATTCGCTTGTCAGTCCGTACGAACGAGTTGTCTATACGACTGCAATGTCCATCCTGAATAACCAGGCAGATGCGGAAGAGGTGGCGCAGGAAGCAGTTTTCAAGGCGTTTTCGAATTTGACCAAATTTCGTGGCGAAGCGAAGTTCAGCACCTGGTTGATCCAGATCACCATCAATGAAGCGCGGCTCAAGTTGAGAAAAGCCCGCAAGCACTTGTATGAGTCCGTGGATGAACCACAGTCGGGAGAAGAAGGAGATTATTTCCCGAAGGATTTTGCCGATTGGCGGGAAGTGCCTTCCGAAGCGCTGCAGCGAAAAGAGCTGCGCGATGCGCTGAAGCGAGCCATGGCAGCCCTGCCGCAGAAATACCGTGAAGTGCTGGTTCTTCGGGATATTCAGAATCTGAGCATTGAAGAGACTTCGCAGATCTTGGGAATCTCCGCAGGCAACGTGAAGACGCGGCTGCTTCGAGCGCGGCTGCAGATGCGGGACGCCCTGGCGCCGGGTTTTGATGGTAGTTGGATAACCGGCAAAGAGGAGTATGAAAAGGTGAGGCCCTGGTAGGATGAGAGTCAACCGTCAAGAGAAACTTTTGGGTGACCTGAGTATCCAATGAGCATGATTGAAATCAGCTGCGAAGAGGTCTGGCGAGAGATCTCCAATTACGTCGACAACGACGTGAAGTCTGAACTTCGTGCGCAAATGGAGATGCATTTTAAGGCGTGTGCCCACTGCAAGGCGGTTGTGGACGGAACGCGGAACGTCGTGAAATTGGTGGCTGACGGTGTTGAGTACGAAGTGCCTGAAGGTTTCAGCAAACGATTGTACGAAAAAGTTAAGAGCGCGTAGTTCTTACCCCATCTTAGAAGATGTCCCCACGAAAGCTAGGAAATGCGTTCAGCTATTTTGTCCGTCGATAGGAATCACGGCGCCATTGATATGCGCGGCGGAATCCTGCCCCAGGAAGTAAGCTAGTTCAGCGACCGATTCAGTTTTTAGCCATTTCGAAAAATCAGCGTTTGGCATGGATTTGCGATTAACAGGCGTGTCCATTGTGCCGGGGAGGATCACATTCGCGGTCAGACCTGCGTCTTTATTTTCGAGCGCGACGGTTTGCACAAGCATGCTTAGCGCGGCTTTGAACGTGACGTAAGCTCCGATCCCGGCATGCGCGGCGGTTGCCGCAAGGCTGCCAATCGCGACGATTCTGCCGTTACCCGATTTGCGAAGATGAGGGATTGCGGCGCGTAAAACGTAAAAAGCTGAATTCAGGTTCAGATCGCGCATTTGATTCCACGTTGCATCGTCTGTCTCTGCGACGGATTTTCCACCAGCGAAACCGCCAAGGACATGCACCAGTGTGTCCAGCCTGCCGTATTTCTGAATGATGGAATCCACTGCCGCGCGTACTGCGGCATCGTTAGTGAAATCAGCCGGCATGGCTACGAAATTCGGGGCAGGGAACTCGGCAGCAGTGATTTTGCGAGAGGACCCGATCACGGTTTCACCGCCAGCCAAAAAACGATTCGTCACGGAAACTCCAAGGCCTCCGCTGGCGCCTGTAATGAGGATGACTTTGTTACTCATCTTTGACTCTCGATGATGCAAATCTGGAACAGTAAGACTCTTTTCATCTGCCAGTAACCCCTTTGTAGGCTTGACACCGTATTTCTTAATTGAAGATTGGACTAGCGAGTCAGTGAAAAGTTTCAGCGTTTTGGGCCTGGAGGCTTGTTTTTCGAACGTTTCCTTTGTGGCATCCGGGATCGAAACCCGATGCTCCTCTTAAGGGAGGTACGAAACTTATGCCCGCTAGTTCAGAGCTTGCCCCTGAATCCCAAGTAAATTCGACCACAGCTCCAAGCCGCGGGGCTTTGCCTCGTCCGCGCAAACAAATGAACCGGCGAGGTCCCGCGCGGGAGTACTCAGCTCGGCTGGCGGAATGCGTGGAGGAAAAGGCAGAAGCATTTCGGCTTCGCTTTTTGGTTTTCAACATCGAATTGAACGAAGGTCTCGAAAGCGCCTACGAAACGGGCTACGACACGGATGAATTTGACGCCGTATGCGACCACCTGATTGTGGAGCATCTGCCGACAGGCAAAGTGATCGCTACTTATCGGATGCAAACCGGCCCTAATGCTGCCGCCAATCTTGGGTATTACAGCGAACGGGAATTCGATTTTTCGCCGTTCGAATCGCTGCGGAATTCAGTTGTCGAAGTTGGCCGAGCAGCAATTTTGAAAGAGCATCGCACTTTTGAAGTGCTCAACCTGCTTTGGAAGGGAATTGCCAGTTACGCGCTGCAGCATTGCGGTCGCTATCTTGTGGGTTGTTCTTCACTCACCTCGCAGGACCAAGCGGAAGGACTTGAGCTTTACAGGCAGCTGGAACCGTTCCTTGCCGCATCCGAACTCCGTACAAAGCCACAGAATGGCTTCGGCCTAAATGTGGATTCCACTCTGCAGGGAACGTGCTCAGTCACGGCACCGCGACTACTGCGCGCCTACCTGAATCTTGGCGCACGCATCTGCGGCGAGCCGGCTATCGACCGCGAATTCAAAACGATCGATTTCTTGACTCTCCTTGATCTGGAACTGCTCTCGCCCACTGCGCGCAACCGGTTTTTGGATGCTGCTTAGAGTCGAAAACTCATCGTGCCAGCAGTTCGCGCTTTTGAACGAAACGGTCGATCGGCGCGGACAGTCGGTCCACAATCGTAGCCACCCACAAGGCCGCGAGCATGCCGGTGAAAATATCCATTGTGTAATGCGCGCGTAGAACGAGCACGGTCACAATCTCGAAAACGACAACGAGAACTGCAAGCGCCGTGAGCCAGTTCTTTTTCAAGCGCGCGATTTCGGTAGCTGCAAAAACGGCGATGGCCGTATGACCTGAGAAAAAGAAATCGCCTGCGACCGAATAGGTTACCAGGAGCGAAGGAAATCCTGGATGGTGCCAAATCAGATTAGGCGGTGGCGGCAGAGCGCAGAACGCCTGGACGATTTGCCGCATCACCATCAATAAAAAGAGTCCCAAAAAAGGGCGAACGCTCGCTCCAAAAAGCCAACGCAAGAGTAGAAAAAGCGCAAGCAAATCAATCAAGGCGGAGCTGACGATCAATAGCGCGTTCGCTGCAGTCGAATGAGTAAGAAAATAGGCATTGAGTGGCGCAGTGATTTGATGCAGACCGTCGCCAATTCCGGTGGCCGGTACGGGCCGCGCACCGATAAGCTTTTGCGTGTAAAACCAGACGACGAGGGCTACAGCACTGATGGTTATTCGGCGAATCCAGCGGTTGCTTCTTGAATAGATCATTTGCTTGCGCCGGTCAGCTCAAGCGCGAGCTCCCGCAAGCGGCGCAAGTCCAGTTTCCCGGTGCCGAGATAAGGCAAAGTTTCTATGCGCACAAAATTATCGCCTCGCGGCTTCCACAGCGCTGGCAAATCTGCTTTAGCAAAAACTTCCAGTGTTTTGGCGAGGTCTTCTTCGGAAAGCGTGGTAAGCACAATCAACCGCTCGCCCTTTTTCTCGTCGGGCACTGCGGTAACAGCAAAAACTTGTTCCGTCGCTTGCGCAATTTCCTGGAGCTTTTCTTCCACCTTGATGTGCGGAACCATTTCCCCGCCGATTTTGCTGAAGCGGCTGAGACGGTCCGTAATGCGCAGGAAACCGTCTTCATCCACCGTTGCGATATCGCCCGTGTTGTACCACCCCTCTTTCAAGACATCGGCAGTTTTTTCCGGCCGGTTCAAATAGCCTTGCATGATGTTCGGCCCACGCACGAGCAGCAAACCCGGTTCTCCGATGCCACGCAATTCTCCGCTGTCTGGATCAACGATGCGGATCGCGATCCCCGGCAGCGGATGCCCAATCGTGCCGCGCTTTGCGCCAACTTGCCGGAATTGCGCTGCGCGGAAATCGTATGTATTCACCGCGACGACAGGAGAACATTCTGTGCAGCCATAACCTTCGAGCGGGCGGATGCCGAATTGATCTTCAAACGCAATCGAAATGCGGTCCGGCAATTTTTCTGCGCCAGCCATCACAATGCGCAAGCTGCCAAAATCCTCAGGCGTGCAGCGTCGCGTATATGCATTCAAGAAAGTTGGTGTGGCAAGCAGCATCGTCACGGAGTGTTGACTCACCAGTGCGCCGATCGCGCGCGAATCGAGTGGGCTCGGATGAAAGACCGCGCCAATGCCGGAGGCAACAGGCAAGCAAAGCGTGCCAGTGAACCCGAACGAATGGAAAAAGGGAAGTATCCCAAGAATGCGATCTCCCTTATGAAGCATGAAAACCTGCATCAGCTGCGCCACGTTCGAAGCGATGTTGTAGTGCGACAAAACGACGCCTTTTGGTTCTCCGGTTGAACCGCTGGAGAAAATCACGGTCGCAGTGTCATCAAGAGTTGTCTTTCGCGCAGCCCCGCAGAATTTTTGCAGCATGCCCGTCGGCAAAAACAAAGCGCCGAACAACGCCGCTAACTTTTCAAAGAATCCAGGATTCGCGGCCAGATCTTCCGCATAAAGAATTTCTCCCGGCGGTTGAATTTTTATTTTTTCTAAAAACAATTTCGAAGTGAGTGTGGTTTTCAAATCGCATTGCCGCGCACAGGACTCCAGCGACTCACGCGAAACCGTATAGTTCAAATTGACCGGAACTTTTCCCATGAGCATCGCAGCGTAGTTCGCGAGTGCTCCGGGAATCGAAGGCGGCAGAAAGAGTCCCACCATCGGTTGCTCTTCCCAGTGTCTACGCAAGCGGCGGGCGAGAAAAACGGCTTTCGTCAGCGCTGAAAAATAGTTGAGATGCGGAGTGCGCCCGTCAGCCATTGCGAAGTGGAACGGATGCCTGCGCGCAGTGTGAATGAATGCCCGTGAAATCGTCTGCAATCGTCCTTTGCGGTCGGCAAATGCGTCCACGCCAAGTTCCTGTACGTGACGGCGCACTTCCTGCGCCGGCGTCGTCGAAGGAACCGGCGCTCCGAACGTCACGTGAACGGGATACGGAATCTTTCGAGGAAACTTCCAAAGAAATTTTCCGCCTGCAAAACTGAAGATCGACCCCCAGACTCCATCGATGTAGACGGGAATAATCGGCGCTTCGACGCCTTTCATGATGCGTTCAAGTCCGCGCCGGAAAGGAAGCATCTGCCCGATCCGCGTCATCTGCCCTTCCGGAAAAATGCAAAGCAGCTCTCCGTTTTTTAGCGCGTCCGTGGCGGCGCGCAGGGAATGGATCAACTCACGCGGCCCTTGATTCGAAGCAATAGGAATTACTCCAAGAATTTTCGCGAATGGCTTCACGAGCCAGTGCTCGTACGATCCCTTGAACATCAAAAATCGAATCGGCCTGTCCGTGCTCGCGATGAGCAGCACACCGTCCACCATCGAAGAGTGATTCGGACATAGCATCGCTCCGCCGCGCGCCGGAATGTTTTCTCCACCCTTCGTATGAATCCGATATAGCGTGTGCGTCGCCAGCCACAACAGCAAGCGCAACAATGAATCGGGCAATAGAAAAATCAGATAAGCCGTAGCCATCAGCGTTCCGACGGATGCCCACAAGAAGACGGCTCTTGGACCTTGATGCAAATATTGCGAAAAGAGCGTCGGTACCGCCGCGGCCACCGCGACTCCCACGAACGAAAGCAAATTTGCAGAAGCAATAACTCCGCCCTTGTCCTTCTCGTCGGGCCGGTGCTGAATCAGCGCGCTGATGGGCACAATAAAAAATCCACCGGAGAAGCCAAGCGCAGCCAGCAAGATCAGGATTTCCAGAAATGAAAGTTGTGGCAGCGAAAGCAAAAAGCCAAAGAACGTCATTCCCAGCGCGCCTAGCGGAACGAGACCATACTCGATTTTTCCGCCGGAAAGCGCGCCCGCCACGTAGCTGCCTACGCCAATTCCAATCGCGATCGCCGCTTGTAGTTTGGAGCTTTCGCTGCCGGGCACATGCAACACCCGTTCTCCATAGAGAACGACATTGAATTGAAGCAGCGCACCAAGAAACCAAAAATAGGTGTTGCCTACGATGGCAAGCCATAGTGGGCGATCCGCCCTCGAATTACGAAGATGCGCAAAGAGATCGCCAAAGACGTTTATGCGAAACTTCTTCACCGGATCGGCCGCAGGCAAGCGGGTAATCAAGTGCGCCGTAACAAGTCCCGCGATTCCGCAGATAAGAAAGAAATAAGCGCCATTCACCTCGCGTCCCGCGAAGAATTCCGGAAGTCGAGAGCCGGCAACTGTTCCTAAAATAATCGCCAGGAATGTTCCGAGTTCAATAACTCCGTTGCCCCAGGAGAGTTCCGCGTCAGGCAGAAGTTCCGGCAGCAATCCGTACTTGGAGGGGCCAAAAATCGCTGCCTGGCTGCTTGCAAGGAATATGGCGACAAGAAGCAGCGGTATCGTGGCAGTAGGGTTCGAATGAAAGCGCAGCAGTGCGAACACGGCAAAAATGACAACTGCGATCTCGAAGTATTTCGTGCCAATCGTTACGGAACGTTTGCTGAACCGGTCCGCAAGGTAACCGCCCGTCATGGAAAACAAAATGAAAGGCCCGGCGAACAGCACGCCGATCAAGAAAATCAGATGGTCTTCTTGCTTGGAATCGAGATGAAGTGAAAGAATCAGGTAAATGACAAAATACTTTAGGCCATTCTCGTTAAAGGCGCCTTGAAACTGCGTGACGATCAAACTCCAGAATCCGCGGCGCCAGTTAGGTGCCCCTTCGGGCATGCTTGTGTCTCCGTCTGCGGGAAACCGATAGCTAAAGAGTAGCCGCAATCGTAACTCTCTCGGGGAACGAAATTCGTAATACTTTTGCAAAAGCTAACGTCTGTAGCGATGCGTGCTTGCTTGCGCCAGCAGAAAACCGGAAAATAGTTCTCTTACTGTGGTGAGTCCTGGAGTGGCTGTGCCGGTGGCTCCGCGCCCAACGGAGCAAATTTTGGATGGCGGACAAATTGACGACGCAAAAACGCCTGGTTGCCTATTTTTCGATGGAAATCGCCCTGGAAAATGCCATGCCCTCCTACTCGGGCGGACTCGGCGTGTTGGCCGGCGACACGATTCGCGCAGCGGCCGACTTGAAATTGCCGATGGTGGCTATTTCGTTGCTCTACCGAAAAGGTTTTTTCACGCAGGTACTCTCCGACGAAGGCGTACAAACCGAAGAACCCGTTGAATGGCGAGTCGAGGATTTCCTGAAGGAAGAGCCGGCACGTGTCACCGTTCCTTTGGAAAATCGCCGCGTTGAACTGCGCGCCTGGCGCTACGACACGGTCGGAGCGCGCGGCCACATCGTTCCGGTCTATTTTCTCGACGCTGATCTCCCTTCCAACGAAGAACGCGACCGGAACTTGACTGGCAGCTTGTACGGCGGTGATTCTTACTATCGTTTGTGCCAGGAAGTTTTACTCGGCATCGGCGGCGTGCGCATGCTGCGCGCGCTCAACTACGATGACATTGCGCGCTATCACATGAATGAGGGTCACGCCGCGCTGCTCACTCTGGAGCTTCTCGGGGAAGAAGCTGAAAAAGCAGGCCGCGAATCGGTCATCGGGGAAGACATTGAAAAAGTCCGCAATAAATGCGTCTTCACCACACACACGCCCGTTCCCGCAGGCCACGATCGTTTTCCAATGGAATTTCTCACTCGCGCATTCCCGGACCAGGTTGATTTCTTTGACCTGAAGGATGCCTCCTCAGCCGAATTGATCAAGCGCGCTCTGCAAGCCGAAACAAATTTTCCGGATTTGCACGACGCCGCACGCAACGGCGCTTCCGTGAACATGACGCACCTCGCGCTCGGCCTGAGCAATTTCGTAAATGGCGTTGCGAAAAAACACGGCGAAGTCTCGCGCCGCATGTTTCCTGAGTTCCTGATCGAAGCGATTACGAATGGCGTGCACGCTGCAACCTGGGCCTCCCCGGCTTTCCAGCAGTTATTCGACCGCTACATTCCCACCTGGCGCGAGGACAATTACAGCTTGCGAAGCGCGCTGGGGCTTCCCGCGGAAGAAGTTTGGGCGGCGCATTTGATTTCCAAACACGAGTTATTCGAAGCAGTTCGGCAAAAAACGGGCCTGAAGTTGGACCCCGATGTTTTTACGATTGGTTTCGCACGACGCGCTACCGGGTACAAACGCGCCGACCTGATTTTGTCCGACCTGGATCGTTTGCGCGAAATCGCAAAAAATTCTGGAAAGTTCCAAATTGTTTTTGCCGGCAAAGCTCATCCCAACGACGGCGGCGGCAAGGAAATCATCAGGAAAATCTTCAAAGCAAAAAAAGCTCTGAAGAAAGCCGTGCAGACCGTGTTCCTCGACAACTACAACATGGAAGTCGCCGGAAAAATTACGTCCGGCGTCGATCTTTGGTTGAACACGCCGCAATTTCCTCTCGAAGCCTCCGGCACCAGCGGCATGAAAGCCGCGCTCAACGGAATCCCGAGCCTGAGCATTTTGGACGGTTGGTGGGTCGAAGGCCACATTGAAGGCGTGACCGGCTGGTCCATCGGAGAACTGCATCGCGGCACAGACGTTTCTACTGACAATGCAGGCGAAGCCGAATCGCTCTATCACAAACTCGAAAATGTGATTCTGCCGCTCTACTACAACGAACGCCAAAAATATCTCGAAGTGATGCTGCACGCCATTGCCATCAACGGCTCGTTCTTCAACACCCAGCGCATGGTACAGCAGTACGTCACCGACGCCTATTTGCGCTGACAAAAACTAGTTGGCCTTTGGATCGCCGGGTTTGCGTTTCGTCCCCCTCAGCTCGGCATCCATGTCCCTGATATTCGACTTCGCAAAATATTCAAAAAATTCCCACTTCCCGTATTTCTTCGTAATCTCGGGCAGAAGCGCCGCGACAAGTTCATCGCCGCTCTTTTTCTGCTCCTCCGCGGCCTTCACCATCCCACGCAAATCCGACAGGTACCCGGCAAAAGCCGCAACGTCCTCCAGCGTACCTACATCTCCGTGCCCTGGTACTTGAGTCCCTTCGAACCGGTTTGCCCAGTTTCCGCTTGGACTCAGGCTATTGCTCCATTCGCTCGTCGTCGCATCAATCAAATTCGGCAGCGTGGCGTGCCAGAACAAATCGCCCCAGAACGTTACCTTTGCATCTTCGACTCGGACCACAGAGTCGCCTCCCGTGTGCCCTAACAAGTGCGTTACATATATCTCGCGCCGACCAAGGCGCACAATCAGCGCGTCATGATAAGAAATATCCGGCGCGCCCAGCCTTTCCACTTCCGCTTTCTGTTCAGGTTTAATGTTCTTTCCGAAGAACTTAAGATTTTCTGTATGAATCCAGTCGCCCACGTTCTTGTGTGCAATCACCACTGCGCCCGCATCCTGGAAAATCCGGTTTCCCGCCACATGATCCAGATGGTAGTGAGTATTCACCACAAACTTGATCGGCAACGGCGTCAGCTTCCGAATCTCGCTCAACAAAGCCCGCGCCGCTTTTTCGTTCTCAAACGTGTCAATCACTGCGACGCCGTCGTCGCCAATCACAAATCCTGCATTGGCCCCCGCGTCGCCCCTTGCATCGTCAATCGCTGCGTAAACCCCGTGTCCAAGGGGCTTCAGGGTGAACGGAAGTGAATCAGCAGATTGCGCCGATAGAGTTGCGGCGATAGTAAGAAGAAAAAAGAGGCTAAACAGGATTCGAAGAGTTTTCATGGCGCATGAATCCTACCGCAATTTTCTGAATTAAAGTGCGGAGCTCAGCGCAATTGATTCTTGTAAACAGCCATTCCAACCGCCGCATCCATTCCAAGCTTCTCTAAAGACTGAATCTCGCGCTGTGTCTTGATTCCGCCCGCCGCAATGATGGGATGCGCGGTCGCCTGCCTCAGCGACCGAAACCATTTCAGATTCGCTCCTGTCATCGTTCCCTCGCGGTCCACATCCGTGCAAAGAAACGCGCCGCAAAAGGGTTCGAGCGCCGGCATGACTTCCTGCGGCTGAAGCGAAAGTGATTTCCGCCAGCCTTGCACGGTGATGCGGCCTTTCCATGTGTCCAGTGCAATGACGACGCGCTTCGATAAGATTTTGTCTGCGAGTGCCCGCAGGATTCGTGCGTTGATTCTGCCGTTCTTGAACACCGCGCTCCCAATAATGACTTGCGCCGCTCCAAGCTTCGTCAATCTTTGCGCGCGCCCTATAGTGCGAATTCCGCCCCCTACACGCACCATCATTTTGTATTTTGATTTAGCTCGTTTGCAAAGTTCCTCAACCAGTTTGTTGTTGTCGCCCTTGCGCATCGCGGCGTCAAGATCGATCACGTGCAGCCAGGGATATTCTTTAAATCGTTCGAGCAATCCGAATACATCCGCAACCGCCAATTCACGCCTTCGCCCGTGCACAAGCTGCACCGCCTGTCCATTTTGCAAATCGATGCACGGAATCAGCACGAAAGGCGAACCTCAACGCCGTTTTGAAGTAAGAACTGCTTGAGCTCGCGAATCGATTGCATATTGTCATGAAAAATAGAAGCGGCAAGCGCAGCGTCGGCAAGCCCCTCCGCGAAAATGTCCGAAAAATGTCGAGGCGATTTTGCTCCGCCCGATGCAATCACCGGAACGGAAACGCTGCTCGAAACGGTTGACGTGAGCGAGACGTCAAAACCACTTTGCGTTCCATCTTTGTCCATCGAGGTAAGGAGAATTTCCCCCGCTCCCGCCGCTACCCCTCGCTTCGCCCACTCAAGCGCATCAAGTTGCGCCGAATCGCGGCCCCCTCGCACACGCACATCCCAATGATCGCCTTCGCGCTTCGCGTCAATTGCCAGCACAACGGCCTGCGCGCCGAATTCGCGCGAAAGTTCTGAAATAAGTTCAGGCCGTTCAACCGCGGCTGTGTTTACTGTGACTTTGTCGGCTCCTGCTTGCACCACAGCTCGTGCGTCCTCCAAAGTCCGAATCCCGCCGCCTGCAGTCAGCGGAATCGCGAGCTGTTCAGCGACGCGTCGAATCGTCTCCAGAAAAGTCGGCCGCCGATCGCGCGAGGCGGCAATATCCAGCACGACAAGCTCATCCGCTCCCTCTGCGTTGTATCTTGCTGCCAGCTCCGCGGGGTCGCCCGCATCGCGCAACCCTGCAAAATTCACGCCCTTGACGACGCGAGCGCCATCCACATCCAGGCAGGGAATGATCCGTCGCGCGAGACTCATGCCGCGATCCTCAAAAAATTCCCAAGCAGCTTCGAACCCGCTGCTCCACTCTTCTCAGGGTGAAATTGCACCGCGCAAATTCGATCCAGAGCAAGCACAGCACCGAACTCCGAGCCGTAGTCGCATACGGCAAGCGTTTCACCATTCATTCCACTCGCGGCAAACGTGTGCGCGAAATAAAAATAATCGTTTTCGGTAAGGCCATCGAGAAGCGGAGAAGGCCGGCGAATTTTCAAACGATTCCAGCCCATGTGCGGCAGCTTTACACTTCCTGGCAGCGCGCAGATTTTTCCAGAAAAAATACCCAGCCCCAACAGATTCGGCGCTTCTTCACTCGCTTGATACAGCGCTTGTAGCCCAAGACAAATACCGAGAAACGGCTTGCCATGATGAATCGCATCCACTAGCGGCGCACGAAGTCCTCGTTCGTCCAGTGCCCGAATCAACGCGGCGTAGTGGCCAACACCCGGCAAAACAATCACCTTCGCGGATGCCAGCTCTTCCGCAGAGTTCACACGCACAGGATTCGCGCCAAGTTTCTGTAGTGCACGTTCCACTGAAGGAACATTTCCCGCGCCGTAGTCAATGATGGCGACGTTCATAAAAGCTCTTTCGTGCTCGGCAAAACGTTTTTCAACCTCTTGTCACGCGCAACGGCGAATCGCAATGCTCGTGCGAATGCTTTGAAAATTGCTTCCACCTGATGGTGCGACGATCGGCCATATAAGCAGCGCAAATGCACATTCGCGCGCACAGCCGACGCAAACCCGTGGAAGAAATCTTCGAGCAGCTCAACTTGAAAGTCACCGACGCGCGCCGCTTTGATTTTTGCATTCACAACGCAGTAAGGCCGTCCGCTCAAATCCACTGCCGCAGCCGCGAGTGTTTCGTCCATCGGCATCAGAAAATATCCCGCCCGCAATATTCCTTTTTTCGAACCGAGCGCTTTCGCGACCGCTTCGCCAAAAGTAATGCCGACGTCCTCCACCGTGTGGTGCTGATCCACATCCAGGTCGCCTGTCGCTTCAATCGCCAGATCGAAAGCCCCGTGCCGCGCCACCAAATCGAGCATATGATCGAAAAACCGAACACCAGTCGCGATGTCCGATTTGCCGCGCCCATCCAGATTGATTCGCAAACGAATATCCGTTTCCGCGGTCTTGCGATGAATCGTGGCTGTGCGCGGCATTAGCGCTTGCCTCCGTACCGCCGAATTTCACGCAGCAGCGTTTCCATCTCTTTGCGCGTGCCGATTCCAATGCGTACAAAACCCGGCCCGATCGTCTTCGTACGCTCGCGAAGCAGAATGTCCTTCTTTTCCAGATAGGCGAAAAGCGCCGGACCACCCGGGCCAAAATTTGCCAGCAAGAAATTCCCTGAGCTTGGGAATGTCTTCACTCCCATCTTCTTCAACTGCTCTGCGAACCAAGTGAGCGTCTTCAGAACCTCTCGAACGTGCTCGCGCAATCTTCTCTTGTCCCGTACGGCGGCAACTGCGCTGACCAAAGCTGCGAGGTTGACCGGATACGGCGGCATGGCGCGGCGAACCAATTCAAGCGAATCTTTGCGCGCGATGACTGCGCCGAGACGCAAGCTCGCCAATCCCGCAGCCTTTGAAAAAGTCCGTGCGACAAAAAGATTTGGATACCGCCGAATCCAGGGAATCGTCGTAAGGCCGGAAAATTCTGCATAAGCTTCGTCAAAAACAATCGCTGTCTGAGGAGCCGTCTCCAAAATGCGGCGCAAATCAGGCAAGGGAACAAGCGTTCCGGTCGGATTATTCGGATTCGCCAGGAAAAATACACGCGGTCGCTTACGCAGTGTTTTCAAAATGTCTTCCAACGGAATACGCATCTCTGCGTCATAACGGCAAACATCAATCTTCGCGCCATAAATTTCCGCGTAGTACCGATACATCGGAAACGTTGGTTCACAAATCAAAATGCTCGAACCCCCATCCACGAATGCGTCGAAGAAAACGCGCAGCGCATCGTCGCCGCCATTCGTAAGAACCAGTTCGTCGGGCGCAACACCAAAATGGCGGGCCAATTTTGCAGTGCCTTTCAACACCTCGGGATACATAGCGAGCTGTTTGCTCGTCAGTTTAGACAGCGCACGCAATACCGCAGGTGAGCAACCCGCTGTATTCTCATTGAAGTCGAGCCGAATCTTTCCTTCACGCCCTTCTGCTGGCGGCTCGTACGTCTTTCGCTCCAGAATTGCCTTTCGGATAGAAAGTTTTGTCTTCATCGGCGCACGCTCACCGCATTTCGATGTGCAAGCAATCCTTCAGTCGTCGCTAGAACTTCCGCGCTCGCGGCGAGCCGCTTCATGCCAGTTCTGCTAATCTCCTGCACCGTGGAGCATTTCACAAAATCTGCAGTGGAAAGTCCGCCGCGGCTTCGTGCCCAGCCGCCAGTTGGCAAAACGTGATTGCTGCCGGAAACATAATCGCCAAAGGGTTGCGCACCACACGGTCCAGTAAAAATTGTCCCAGCGGAATTGATTTGTGTGAGTAACGCGCGAGAAGCAGAAGGCAGGCTCAGATGTTCAGGAGCAAAACGGTTGATAAATTCGCATGCCGCTTTCTGCGACGAAGCAACAACTACTGCTCCTACTGCTGTCATAGATTGATGTGCAGGATTTGTTTCGGGCAATTCCCTTAGTTGAACGGCAACTTCCTGCGCGACACTCTCGCCAAATTTTGCCGAGGTAGTTACGAGAAAACTTCCCGCATCGGGAGCATGTTCCGCCTGCGCCAGCAAATCCGCGGCAATCCAGCTTGCGTTGCCGCTGTCCGCCAAAACAATCGCTTCCGTTGGACCGGCAGGAAGATCAATCGCACAATCGCTTGAAACGATCTGCTTCGCCGCAGTGACAAAGCGATTGCCCGGCCCGAAAATTTTCTCCACGCGTGGCACGGACTCTGTCCCGTAAGCCAATGCCGCAATCGCTTGCGCGCCGCCAATCCTCAAAATCTCCGAAATGCCCAGAAAGTCCGCGGCAGCCAGCAATTCGTCATTCGGCTTCGGGCAAACGACTATGATTTCCGGCACGCCGGCAACCCGCGCAGGAATAACCGTCATCAGTAGCGTCGAAACAAGAGCAAACCTGCCGCCGGGGATGTAGCAGCCAATCGATTCAATCGGCACAACTCTCTGGCGAATCAGAACGCCCGGTTCAATATTTATTTTCCACGCTTTTGGAAGCTGACGCTCTGCAACCGCACGAATGTTCCGCGACGCATGACGAATTGCGCTCAGAAAGTCCTCCGGTACGCGCTTCCTGGCTGCCCGAATCTGTTTTTTCCCAATCCGCAAATCTTTGCCGCGAAATCCTGCATTATCGAACTTACGCACAAATTCGAAAAGCGCCGCGTCTCCGCGCTGTCGAATTTCCGCAACGATTGTAGACGCCGCTCGTTCGGCCTCTAGATCGCGTGTCTGCCGCGCGGCAAGCAATTCTTTCTCAATATCAGCAGTTAGTCTCAGAATCCTCATCACAGCACAATCTTGTTCAAGGGATATTCCACAATCCCTTGCGCTTTCGCTGCCTTGAGCTTTGGCAAAATCTGTCGTACCACCGCCTCTTCGATAATCGTGTTCACTGCAACCCAATCCGGATCGCTCAGCGCGGAAATCGTCGGTTTCTTCAGCGCGGGCAGTACGCCGAGCACCGCATCCAAATCATTTCGATGAACGTTCAGCAGTAACCCAACTCTGCTCGCAGCTGCAATCGCACCTTGTAGCATCAGAATCAGGTTCTCCACTTTCTCGCGCTTCGCAGCGTCCGCCGCGGCATTGCGATTCATGATAAAAACTGTCGCCGATTCCAGCACCGTATCCACAACGCGCAACCGGTTTGCTCGCAACGACGATCCTGTCTCCGTCACTTCCACAATCGCATCCGCAAGCTGCGGCACTTTTACCTCGGTTGCGCCCCAGGAAAACTCCACGCGTGCTTTCACTCCAAACTTTTTCAAATAGTTTTCCGTAATGCGCACTACTTCTGTCGCGATCACTTTGCCTTCCAAATCTCTCGCGTCGCGAACCGCCGAATCTTCTGGAACCGCCAGCACCCACCGCACACGCGCTAGCCTCTGTTTCGCGTAAACAAGCTCAGCAAGTTCTTCCACCTCCGCGCCAGTCTCCACAACCCAATCGTGCCCCGTCATCCCGGCGTCCAGCGCACCCGTCTCCACATAACGAGCCATCTCTTGCGCACGCACCATCAAACACTCGATCTCCGGGTCATCAATCGTCGGCACGTAACTTCGCGACCCCAGCGTGATCTTCCACCCGGCCCGCGCAAATAGATCGATCGTTGCATCCTGCAGGCTGCCTTTCGGGATCCCTAGCTTCAGCCGTGTCCCGCTCATCGCTTCCCCTCCGAGCCGTAGACTCGCTCTGGCGAAAACGTTTGCCGCTCCGTCACTCGCGCTTCGCCTCTCTCGTCCAGCACCCGAAAAAAGCAGCTTCGATATCCTTCATGACAAACTCCCGGCCCCACCGCGTCCACGCGTGCCAAGATCGCGTCCGCATCGCAATCAATTCGCAGTTCGCGCACTTTCAGCACATGCCCGCTCGATTCACCCTTTTTCCAGAGCTTGTTTCTCGACCGGCTGAAGAAAACGACCTCTCCCGTCCGTTGCGTCTCCGTCAGCGCAGTCTCGTTCATGAATCCGAGCATCAGCACATCGCCCGTTCGATAGTCCTGAATTACGGCCGGAATCAATCCGCCCATCTTTCCAAACGCAAGTTCCACATTTCCTCCAAATTCTTGCCGCAAAAACAAAAAACCCGCTGGGCTTTGTTGCGCCAGCGGGCTAAAGAGTGCTTTGTCTATCGAATTTCTATGCACACTCCACAGCACGCGGCGTCCTGCCGTGATGATGATGCCCGTGCGTGTGGTGCGTAAGAATCATGAAAGAGCAGAGTAAAGAAAGAAGGATTTTCTGTCAATCAGGAAGATGAGAATCAGGAAGAATGAACGAGAGCTAAATTTCTCAAGCGCGTGGCCCGGGCCCGCCGCCAGCCTTTATATTCATTGTCGTCAGCAGGTGCACGGCAATTCCAAATTTGTTGTTCGGCAGATTCTCCACACGAACGACTTCGGCAACGTATTCGCAACTCATTGGATCGTGCGCCGAGGTGTAGGGAAATGTCACAAAAACGCGCATCCCCTTGTAATAATTTGGTCTGCGCGAAATAAAGTAAATCCCTTCCTTGGACGCATTTACGCTCGTGGGAATATCTTCGAAATGGTCGTCTTGGGGTGCAGAGGGGCGCACGCGGACGGGACGAGCTATCTTTGCTCGTCTGCTCCGGCGTTGTTTGTCGTATTTCTTTTCCGGTTCTTCGGACGCGACAATAGGAGTTTTTTCTTCCACGGCTAATACCCATAATGATTGGGTAGAAATGTAACGTCAAATGGGTGCTCTGTATCAGATAATGCACGGAAAGAACCAGAACCGGTCTGCAAAAGAAGGGAGCCTATGACCGATAAGGTACAAAAAGATGACGCCGCTTGGCGCAAACAACTCACGCAGAATCAATACTATGTAACCCGCAAGAAAGGAACCGAGCCTCCCTTCACCGGCGAGTACGAAGACACAGAGACCCCTGGCACTTATAAGTGCGTCTGCTGTGGGCAGCCATTGTTTCGTTCTGAAACAAAATACCACTCAGGCTCGGGCTGGCCGAGCTTTTACGCGCCGGCACAGGAAGGGGCCGTAGACACTGAAACAGACGTTAGCCACGGCATGAAAAGAGTCGAAGTGAAGTGCAGCAAGTGTGACGCGCACCTTGGGCATGTATTCGATGACGGGCCAAACCCTACGGGCCAGCGTTATTGCATCAATTCAGTTGCGTTGGATTTGGACAAAGATAAGTGATTTGCCGAATGCGTTTAGGCAGCGGGGCAGGAACAGGAAACAAGCTCCGCCACGCGGTCGCGTTCCCAGACTCCGAGGAGCAGCACTTTCGAGCCATTCGGATAACGGAAAACGTAATAGACGCTCTCAGAGCCTTCAACCTCAAAGAACCCCGGCCTGCGCGGGTCGGGCCGTGAAGGTGCGTCCGTTGTCAGCAAAAGACGCAATTCTGCAACCTGCTCAGGAGTATGGTTCCTGAGATCTTCCAAAACAGGCGGGAGTTTGTGTACGTTCATCATTTTGAATCCATTCCGCCGCATGCAGCTATCAACTTTCCTCACCTATAAAGACGAATGGGCGGGCAAAATGTTTCATCAAAAATGCTTAAACATTGCACCGATTCCAGGCCCGGGTACTTGCCGCAGGCCACTTTGGACCATCGAGAAAACAGTCTAATTTGGCCGCTATGTAACACTAACTGCAATCTTGCAAACGGTGTCCCAATCAGTAACATGTAACAAAGTCTGAAACGGCTCATCTAATTCGATGCGGACCAACACCATACGGTTTGAGGGCATGTTAGTACCTGAATCGGTACTTGCGCGAGTCGGGAGTTTCTTGCAATAGTGCGGAATACTGAATCGAGGCGGAAACAAAGTGAAAAAAACGGCTAAAAAGTCCCCGGTTGGCGAACGCAAAACATTCAATTCCGACAAGAGAAGAAAACACCACCACTGGCTAGTGACCGTTTTTTATGCGGACGGCGAACGATTTGGCCGGGTCTACACCGATAAGAACAAAGCCACGCGATTTGCGGATCGCCAGCGAAAGTCTCCCGTGGTCAAGTCCGCGCGCGTCGCGCAAGTCTCCTGATTCATTTTGTTGCCGCATGAAAATTGTCTGGGAGGCGGGCCTTGTGGCTTCGTGCGGCTGCGTGCTATAAAAGAAGCAGTTGAGCGGCCTTAGTATAGTGGTAGTACGGAACCTTGCCAAGGTTCAGGTGTCGGTTCGATTCCGATAGGCCGCTCCATTCAGCTCCTCACCTTGCTTTCAACTTCTTTCGCCAGATCCCAGTACTAGTCAGCTGTTTGTGTTCCACTCAGTCCACAAAGTCTATGATTGCGCCTTCGTGGCGATACAGAAATCCCTCAAATTGCCCGAAGTTGGGCGCCGTCACATTGTTGAATACCGCGTTGAAATTGTGATGATTCGTTATATTGAGCGAGTAAACGCCGAGCCGAATATGATGCGATTTGCCGCTCCTGTTTCCAAGAAATGGCACCCGAAACTCACGATAGAGCTTGAAATCCAGAGAGAAAAATTCCGCGAAGCGCTGCCCGTTGGGAATACCCACGTATTGCTGCTGAACATCCACGGCCGAATAGGGGTAACCCGAGTGAACGTCCGCGAGGGGACTGAACGTCATCTTCCACGGCATCGCAAAAATTCCCCACGCAATCACGCGATCCGGAATATCCGAAGGGAGGATTCCATAAACATTTGGACGAATCACTGGCGCGGCAAATGGAATCGCAATGTTGGAAAGGCTGTTCAAGTCTCCGCGCGCGCGGCTCCAGACGTACGAAACGTTCACCTGATCGTGCTCGCGAAGAGTGTAATGCGCGGTGGCCTCCAACTCGCGATAGTGAGAGGATCCCGTGTTCGTCAGCGCCATGAAAGACTGCGCGCCCGCTGCGGCCGTAAACGGATTCACGTCGAAAAGGTACGTCGTACGGCTGTCGAGATAGCCCACTTTCAGATTCAGGTCCGAGCGCAGTTGCCGGTCTACCTCTCCGTTCCATGTGATGTTTCGAGGCGTTGTGTTCGTTCGGCTGGGCAAGCCAGAACCAGAGAGCGGATTGATGCTGCCGGCATAAACGTTCGTGTAGGTTATCGATGGACCCGTCGGAACACCTAAGGTATCGAATCCGGTGATGGTGCGATTGGGGTTTGCCGCGAAATCGGCGGCGAGCAAAGGAAGCACGCCATAAAACATCCCTGCTCCAGCCCGAATTACAGTTTTGCCCGCTTTTCCCGGGGAATAGGCCACACCGACGCGCGGAGCAAATGCCGCGGACCAACCGTAAGACTCCGTCGAAAAACGTGCACCGAAATCAAGACTCCATCGAGGATTGATCACCCAGTGATCCTGCACAAATTCGGCCACCGAACTGTCGGAAGGTTTCTGGGGATTCGCCAAATCAAAAGTAATCTCTTCGGCCAGGGAATTGTCTTCACGCAGCAGTTGAATCGGATGAGATGCGGTGGTTCCAAAAAAGGAGCGATAGTCAACGTCTGCTCCAACACGTATTTCGTGTTCACCGTGCCACTCTCTTTTGGCGAACTGGTAGGAAGGGACCGCCTGAAACTCTTTACCTCTTCTCGACCACTGATTGTAGAAGTTACCGTCCCATCCTTCCGGGGTAATCAGCATGTCCGCCAGTCCCTGGCCATGTGCATTGCTGTCAAACCGCATGTACTGGCCCACGAGGCTGAAAATCGCTCCAGAGCTGAACTGATACTTATCACTGAGGCCGATGGCCCACCCGTTTTGGTCCAGATCGTTGGACGCAGGTTGTGGAACTAGCGCGCTAATATCCGCATGCTGTTGGCGCAACGGAAACAGATTGAGCGTAAGCGTCAGCACGTGATTCGGTGCAAGAATTGCCTCGAGGGTCGTAAACGAGTTGAATCCCTGGCGCTTGCTGATGTCATTTGGCCAAGGGAGACCTTCCACCGTAGTTTTCTTCATTTCGTACTGGAATACTTCGGAGAGAAGAAGCTTGTGAGGAACCAGGGGAGCATCGAAAGCAACTCCGGGGATGGCTTCGCCGAGACCAGCTAGATGGCCTTCCTTTCCAAGAACGGAAGGCACTATTCCTCTGAGCTTGAAGCCCCATTTATCGTCCGGAGGTCTCGTTTCGATGGAAGTTAATCCACCCGAAAAACTTCCCAAGCCGGCGTCGTACGGAGTTTTATATACGGCAAAGGATTCGACCGCATCCGTCGGAATCGGAACGCCAAAACTTCCTGTAACCGGATCGGTTGTGCGCGCCGAATTGACGATCAGCAAGCTCTGGTTCTCGTCCGCTCCTTTGAATGTCAATTTGCTGTCGAGCGTGCGAATCACTCCAGGCGTAATCGGAAGGACATCCTTCACTTTCTCTTGAGGCGTGGGAATCGTGGTCAGCTCTGTATTGGTAACAGTCGCCGGTGGCACGGAAGCGCTCTCCGTGTTAATTGCCGCGGCGGTTTCGTTCACTTCGACCTTTTCAGAAACCGTTTCCAGTTGCAGAGTGAAATCTTGAACGCTTTGTTGCTTCGGGCCCAGAGCGACTGACTTCGTGATGGCTTTGAACCCTGGCACGCTAACGGAAATGGTGTAAGTGCCGGGTTGCAAGCTGGGGAATTCGTACCGGCCGTTCTCGTCAGTGTCTGCGGTCAGCGGAGCTCCATCAGCCGGAACGCGCGAAGCCTTTATCGTGATTCCAGCTAGGCCACCAGTCGAATTCTCTGGCGCTGTCGAAACAGTTCCGTGAAGAGATGCCCTTTGATCACTGTTATTTTGAGCCGAGGGTTTCTGCGCGAACGCGCTGCTGGCCGCGCACAAAAAGACAATGGCCACCGCCAATCGCGAAGCCCGGACCCATGCGGCTCGCCACGTCATAGCCATCGAAGCTGAGGCACCTTCGCTTCGGAAAAATTGAGTTGGCACTAGTTTCATGTTTCGGTTCATGCAAAGACTTGGAATATGTTTCCCCCACACAATTAAAAAATTCCGTACATGCGCCAGCATGTACTTGGATGCGAATCACGAAGCCCGCGGACAGAAATAGCAAGGTCTGACATTACAACTCTGCGTCATGCAGAACGCGTGCGCGTATCTATTTATGGTAGCAGAGTCGCACGCGCGCTTTCGTTTTGGGTGGTTGCCGTGTGCTCAGGATCGCAATTGAGCATCGATTCCTGCGGGCCGCTCAGGAAATCTTCCTGTCATTTGACTTCTGCGCTCTGCGCCGCCGCTTGTCTCCTTAGTGCGCACGACCTAAGCCACTTATTGACAACCTGAATCGCCGTTCGTATTCTCCGCTCAACTGTTCCCAACCTAAGATCGGCGGAGCCAGAGTTGGAACGAATCCTTCCTAAAGGTATGCAAGGACGCAAAGTTGGTCACTACACCTTGCTGGAGCAAATTGGCCAGGGTGGTATGGGAGAAGTTTTTTCCGCAGTCCGTTCCGATGGCCAATTCGACCACAAAGTTGCCATTAAGTTGGTTCGCTCTGCTTCGGATTCCGCCGCAGTTCTGGACCGCTTCCGCAACGAACGCCAAATCCTTGCCGGCCTCGATCACGTCAACATTGCCCGCCTTCTGGATGGGGGGACGACTGAACAAGGTGAACCGTTCTTTGCAATGGAATTTGTTTCCGGTTCTCCCATCGATACCTACTGTGACGTCCGCAAGCTCCCCATCCCGAAACGCCTGGTGCTATTCCGTCAGGTTTGCTCTGCTGTGCAGTATGCCCATCAACATTTGGTCATCCATCGTGATATCAAGCCGGGCAACATTCTCGTTACGGAAGATGGAACACCAAAACTCCTCGATTTCGGCATTGCACGAATTCTGGACGCATCGGGCAGCCTCGAAGCCACGCAATTCAGATCCTTCACTCCCGACTATGCTAGCCCTGAACAACTTCGCGGTGATTCCATCTCGACGGCCAGCGATCTCTATTCGCTCGGTGTAGTTCTCTATCAGTTGCTTACAGGGCGCTTTCCACACCGGGTCGAGCCGCGCACACCCGCAAGACTAGCCAACGCGATCGCCACAGAAGAACCGGAGCGTCCGAGTACATCTGTCGTGCAAAAAGAGACAGTCAATACCGCAGAAGGTTCGCGCGAATTGCTCCCGGAATTCTTCGCCGACACACGTGAAACGACTCCCTTGCTTTTGCAACATAATTTGCGTGGCGATCTCGATTTCATTCTGCTGAAAGCGCTGCGCAAAGAGCCGGAACAGCGCTACAGCTCCGCCGAACAGTTTTCTGAAGATATTCGCAATCACCTGGAAAAGCGGCCTGTTTCCGCGCGCAAAGGCACCTGGACTTATTACACCGCGAAATTTCTGCGCAGACACAGGGCCGGGGTTGCCGCAGCTGCCCTTGTGCTCGCGGCCCTGATTGCAGGAGTTGGGGTCACGCTCCGCGAAGCGCGCATCGCCGAAGAAAACCGGCGTAAGGCCGATGCCCGTTTCAACGACGTTCGCAAACTTGCCAACTCGCTCCTCTTTGAAGTTCATGACTCCATTCAGAATCTTCCGGGTGCGACGGATTCACGAAAATTGATTTTGCAAAAAGCGATCGACTACCTCGATAGCTTGGCGGCCGACGCGCAAAACGATCCAGGCCTCACGCGAGATCTCATCGCCGGATATAGCCGGATCGCGGAGCTGGAAGGTAATCCTTCCCATCCCAATCTGGGCGATACGAAGGCTTCTCTCGCCAGCTATAAGAAATCGATCGACCTGGAGGAGGCGCTTGTCCGCGCATATCCGGACAGCGACAAAGATCAGCTGCATCTCGCTCAGCTCTATCTCAATCTGTCCGAAGTGCACATGGGCGCAACTGGAAATCTTCCCGAAGCAATTCGCCTCTGCCGCCTGTCGCTGCCAATCTTTGACGGGCAAGCGGTCGCTCATCCGAAAGACGTGACAGTTCTTACCCAGGCCACGCGTGCCTACGTGAGCCTCGGCATGCTGCAGATCGGAAACGGATTGACGGGCAGCTCGGGAACGGTTGAAGCAGGAGTAGAGGCGCTCGAGAAGGCACTTGAGTACAACCGCCGCTCCATAGAACTCGCTCCAGAAAACATAAATTTTCGTGGCGAAGGCGGCGGTATTCGCGTCACGCTCGGAGACGCGTACCTGAAACTGGGAAACAGGCCGCTTGCGGAAGAGAACTTTCGTAGCGGATTGAAGATCCTTACTGCACTGGATCCCAAAGAAGAGAACATCAGGATTTCGATCAACAGAGGCGTCACGGAAACAAAAGTCGGCGACGCACTGATGCTCGAGGGCAGATATCCGGAAGCGCTGGATTATTACAAAAAGGGTCTGGAAACTTGTGCGAGATTGCATGCCCGCGATCCCCATAACGAAACCGTGCGTTCCGAGGTGGTCGTCAGGCATGGGCAAGTCGCGCTCGCTCTTGCGCATCTTGGCCGGAATTCCGAAGCAGATCAGGAATTTCGCGCGGCTCTTCTTCCCGCTCCTAACGATGCGGAAATGACTTCTATCGCCAAAATTGTTCGCGCAATCATTGGAATCTGGTTCGGGCAGGCATTGCAACATCAAGGAAAAATTACGGAAGCAGCGCAGGAATTCGGCAAGAGCAAAGCGATTATCGCGTCGCTTGGAGGCGGAGTTCCGCTTGATCCACGCACAAAGACGTATTTGAGTGCAGCGGAAATCGGACTTGGCAGTGCGTTGACTGCGCAAGGGAAATTCGCGGACGCACAGAAGGAACTGAGGACTTCGACTGCGTCTCTGGAATCCCTTGCGAACGAAGGACCTCCGCAGCAGGAATTGCTCTACACGTTGGCCGAATCGTATAACGGTGAAGGCGTGCTTTTTTCGAGCCGCGCCAGAAAAGCGTCCGGCAAAGCCGAGCAGCTTGCGAACTGGAAGTCGGCCGAAGGATGGTTTCAGAAAAGTCTGGCGACTTGGGACAAAGTGAAGAATCCAGCACACCTCAGCACAATTGGATTTGAAGTTTCGATGCCTGAAGAAGTTTCTCGGCGCCTCGCGGAGTGCAATTCGCAGGTCAAGTTGTTGGAGGCTCCGCCGAAGTAACAGAGCGGAAGTGATTCCACCGCCTGCTGCGGACAAGCTGTTCTTTGCAAAAGAGTTTTCCTCAGGCTTTGGAATTGACCGTGTATTTTCTTTTCTCTCGCAAGTACAATCTCGCCGACGCTCCAGATGAGTTCCAATCCGAACACGGTCATCGTCGCCGTAGGAAGCACACGCAAGCCGAAACTCGGCGCGGTGCAGGATGCACTTGCTTCCATCGGAAAACTTCTCGCTCCCGAAAAGCAGATTGAGATTGTCGGCGTGGAAGTCGAGAGCGGCGTGAGTCACACGCCGGTAAGCAGAGAAGAATTGATGCAGGGCGCGCGGCAGCGCGCGGAAGCCATTGCGAATCTGGCAGCGCAAAATCATGAACCCTGGAATTATTTCGTCGGGCTCGAAGGCGGCCTCGACGTCGTTCAAGAAAACGGCCAGCGGCGCGTTTTTTTGGAGAGCTGGGCATATGTGAGCAATGGAGCGCGAGGATTTTTTGGCAGGTCGGGCAGCATAGAAGTTGCGGAAGCAATTGCGGAGGAAGTTGTAGATCGCGGCGTGGAACTTTCCATTGCGATCGATCACTTTGCGGGAGAGATTGGGATTCGCGATGCGCAAGGCGCTTGGGGTGTGTTGAGCGATAATCTGATATCGCGGCAGGATTCGTTTCGCATTGCCGTGATTGCAGCGTTCGCTCCGTTCTATAATGCAAAGATGTACCGCCGCACCAGTGTCAAGATAACTTCGGTTGCGAGATAACTTCGCTGATTTCCAAGGGGGGCTGAGCGTGGATATCGTCAAAGGAAATATGGGCTGGATCGAAGTGGTGGTCGGGCCGATGTTTTCGGGCAAAAGCGAGGAATTGATTCGCCGGCTGCGGCGCGCGGAGTTTGCGCGGCAGCGCGTGCAGATTTTCAAGCCTGCGATTGACGCGCGCTACTCCGCCGACGAAATCGTTTCGCATTCCGGATTGGGCATTCAGTCCGAGTGTGTTGCGAAGGCATCCGAAGTCATGGCGAAGGTGCAACCACGCACGGAAGTTGTGGGAATTGACGAAGCGCAATTTCTCGGCGACGAGATTGTCGACGTTTGCACGCAACTCGCGAATCTTGGAAAGCGCGTGATCGTGGCCGGTCTCGATACGGACTTTCTTGGCCGGCCGTTTGAACCCATGCCCCGTCTTCTTGCTATCGCTGAAGAGATCACGAAACTTCTGGCGATTTGCGTTCGTTGCGGAAACCCGGCCGTGCACACCCAGCGGCTTGTGGAAAGCGAAGAGTTGATCGTTGTCGGCGCTTCGGGAACGTACGAAGCACGGTGCCGCCGGTGTTTTGAAACCAATCCAGCCCTGGCCAACGCGAAAAAGGAAGGCCCGCAATTGATCGCTCGCAGCCGGACGGCGGGTACGGCGGGGAAGTAGCCTTTCGACATTCAAGTCGACATTCAAGGGCGAGTGGCCTTTAATAGCGGGACACGACGATTGCAATTTTCCCCCGAGTGTCTCTCCTGAAAAGTTATTCTCGATGCAGACTTTTTGAGAAAAACCAGGGCCTGCCAAAATTTCGGATTGAAGGATGTACTTTGCGAATCGAATCGAAAGCACCCACGCGCGTGGACCTTGCCGGCGGCACGCTGGATATCTGGCCGCTTTACCTTTTTCATCCAGGCGCACTGACGATCAACGCGGCGATTACTCGCTATGCGAGTTGTGTGATTGAAACGCATAACGTTGGAGACAACAAAGTTCGGCTTGTTTCGCGCGACACGCATCGCGAGGAAAGTTTTGGTTCGTTTGCAGCGATGGTGAAGGCGAAACGATACAAGTTGCCGCTGCTCGCGGAAATCGCGAAATTTTTTCGTCCCGAAGGCGGATTCACGCTGACGACGGATTCCGAAGCGCCCGCTGGGGCAGGCATTGGCGGTTCGAGCGCAATGGCGGTGGCGATCTGCGCGGCGCTGGACCGATTCACTTCCGCGGGAAAAAGCAAAGTGGATTGGATCCACATCAGCCGCGACGCGGAAGGAGTTGTGATCAAGGTACCGACGGGAACTCAGGATCATTATCCTCCGGCATTTGGCGGAGCGGCGGCGATTGAACTTCCTCCAGGGGGCGAGCGGCGCGTGGAATTGCGTGTGGACATTCACGAACTCGAAAAGCGGATCGTGCTTTGCTATACCGGCAAGCCGCGGCAGTCCGGCATCAACAACTGGGAAGTTTTTAAGGCGCACATTGACGGGAAGAAGAAAGTGATCGGGAATCTGGAAGAGATTTCCGAAATAGCGCAGGCGATGCGCGGCGCGCTGGAAAAAGCGGACTGGAAAGAGACGGGGCGATTGATGCGGGAAGAGTGGAGCTTCCGCAAAAGGAATTTGCCGACGATTTCGACGAAGACCGTTGACCGAATCATTGAAAACTCCAGAAAGAAGGGCGCGCTTTCCGGAAAAGTTTGCGGAGCGGGCGGCGGCGGCTGCGTGGTGCTGCTGATCGAGCCGGATGCGCGCGAAAGTGTTGAGAATGCGGTTGCGGCGTCTGGCGGACAGATTCTTCCGATGCGGATTGACCGGTCGGGTGTTCAGGTGAATGTGACCTGAGAGTTGCTCAAGACTCGGTTGGGCGATCGGATGATCAGCAGTTCCACTTTGGGAATAATTTGACCCCACCCCGGTTGTTTTCGTAAGAGTGGCAAATACAGGGCTTACGGACGCGGATTGTGATTGGAATCGGCCGCAAAGTTGGGTGCTGAGGTCCTTCGGCTCCCGATGGTCGCTCAGGATGAGCATCCTTCGTCGGATGCTCATTTTCGTAAGAGTGGCAAACAAAAGACTTACAATTGAACTTTCACCCTCAGAAGGCTGCGGTAGCCCCACCCCCACGGTGTTTTGTATCTTTATTAAAATAAAAGAGATGCGGGGAGAGGGTTTTGCATGAGTATCAAAACAAAGAGGATAGGAAGAAGCGGTCAGGGAGGAGAGAGCGGGTTGGTGCTCGTAAAACACGAAGAAGGGTAGCACGAAAATGTTATTAAGTCAATAAATTATTATAACGGTTAATTCGAATGAACTATGGAAAAAAAGTTCGAACGTAAAGAATAGTCAACCCCAAGACCCGCCCTCGAACACCGAGGACGGGGCACCCTCTGCGTGATTGTGAATAGGGTTGGTCCAGCGGCTTTCTTGTTAGATCGATGGTAACGGAACCGAAATTCGGAATTTGTGTGGGCCACCTGCCAATTATTTAGATTTCTGGGGTAGTGGGGCGATTGATGCGGCATCGACCGGATACCAGTCATTGTTAAATGTGACCACCATTAACAGCATGTCCGCAAGTTCCTGTTGGTTATGTATGTGCGCTTTGAAGCGAGCGTTAAGGGTGGGGAAAGTCGCCATCAGTTCATGAGATTTTGTGTAAACGAACCGCACTCTTTGCTTATCGATGGTTTGTTCTTGAGTCCAGAGAATATCAGCTTTTTTTATCCTTTTCGTCTCGTCTTCGAAATACCCTCCCTGACCGAAATCCAACCTTAAGCCACCGGCTTTCCAGATCACTCTCCATTCGGAGTCAATTGCTTTACCAACATCTAATTTATAGCCTTGAAGCAAAACCACGGGGCTGCGAGGAGGGATCGAGTTGGCATTTCTGTTTTCCTGACTCGATACCTGTATTGCGCATAGAAGTGAAAATAATAGGCTGATGATGAGTCTTGTTTGGATCATTAAGTGCTCCCGTACGAAAAGATTTAAGGCACCTTGCGCAAGGCAAGCACTCCACCATGCCAAGCCTGATCTAGCTGATCGGAATCAAGCCATTCGCCATGCGCGTGGCCGTCTGAGCAAGCTGAGGCCGCAGAACACATCAGATTGATCTTCCCCGATCCGGGCTCAACAAGAGCTGATGTGCGATCAGGTAGTGACAGGGCATGACCGATCTCATGCGCGAGATCTCTGTCGAATGCCGACTGCGACATAACAATCAAATGCCCTGGAAAACAGGTGCCATTCACGCCTGGTGTCCAACCCGCAGGATTGCTACGGCCATTTGCCAGAATTCCGGTATATAGAATAGTTATGCCCTGATTGTTAAGCGTATTCGGGAAGCGCGCTAGCAATGTCTGCTGACCCGTGCTCGGTCCACATAATATGTCGAATGAAATGAAATCCAGATGGGTAGTTACGTTAGCGCAATCGGTACCGCTGATGCTTGCATCGCAAACAGGCGTGGTCTGTACTTGACCGTCCCAGTCTAAGAACAAGTTTTTCCATTTCCCTGTCCAAACCTTTTGAGCCTTGCCGACCTGTGAGGCGATAGTGTCCTGAGAATTTACACTTGTGCCCTGAACTTGGAATACTTTGAGCGGAAGATGGTAGCTTGGCGGAGTTGCCGGGTTGGCTGGGTCGCCTTCACACCAAATGCATGGAGATACCCAGTCTATCTCAGAACCAGATGAGAACAGGGCAATGGAATTCGAGTTGGACTTTGTTGCAAGGAAAGCGTCGGAAGAAAGGAATCTGACATTTATCAGTCCCGGCACGTTCAAGTTTGCTGCGGCATTCGCAGTCCAAGTGTCGTTGGCGGAAACTCCAGACTGGTCGAAACGAATGACTGAATTAAACCCGTTCTGATCCGTAAGTTTGCCAACGAGGCCGCTCTGTGCACTTGCAGCTATCAAGGAGAAGAAATTTTGGGATGGAGCTGCGTATGTCCAATTCGTTGAGCCAGAGGAGGGGTTAAAGGAAGCGACGGAGGAGCCGTCGGTGGCGAAGGCGGTGCTGTTTTCGCCAAGGACTAGTTGACTCATGCCACCCTGTACCGGCGAGGCGTATGCCGTTCCGACTGATGAGGCAAATACCTTCGGACTGAAGTTCGGGTATTGCCCTGTTGCCCACGCCACCAGCACCCCACCATTTCCATCTGGAGCTAGCACACTTGGCAGGACGCTCGCCGCATCGCCAACCGGCAAGTTTGTCGTGATCGCCGTCCCATTCGGGGCCAACTCCACCAGCGAGTACTCAAAACTGTTCGTCCAGCTCTGCGTCGGATCACCCTCCACGCAACCTAACACTCCCGTCGTCGCTTCTGACCACACAGTAAAGAACGCGTTCCCATTGGCGTCGACAATCACATTTCCCGGAGCGTTCGGCGTCGCCGAGTTTTGCACTTCGCTCACCACTGGTGCATTGTTCACGCACGTTCCTGTTTGCACGGTGGTTACACTTAGGGGCCCGCTGTAAGCCACCAATCCCTGTCCCGACAGCCCATCTAACTTTAATAGATTCCTGTTCGCATCCACGGCTATCACTGAACCATCTTGGCCGATGGCTAACGGGCTGTATGGAGCAGTAAAGGCGGTGGCACCAGACTGACCATCAAGGTTGATGATGCCCGGGCCCGCACCCAAGACGAGTCCGCCGGAGTTGTCTCCCATCGCCTGGCCGGAAAAGCCAGCTTGAGGAAGCGCCAATTGCCAGAATTGCTGGCCGCTGCTGGCAAATGCTCGGACGAGAACATTGGAGTTTTGATCTTGATCGATTGCATAGAGATCGGGCGTGCCGTTAGAAGTGGGGACGGCTTGAACGATTTTTTGGGTGGTGAAGCCGGGAATGAGAGGAGCGGACCAGAGGGCGGTTCCAACGGGAAGCGAAGTTCCTGCGAGGACGTTGACCTGAGCATTCACGGAGATTGTGCCGAGCGATGCGGTGAGCGTGATGGTGCCTGCCGCTACTCCAGTGAGGGTAGGCGAACTGTCTGTCGTTATCGTGGCGATGCTGGTGTTGTCCACAGACCAGGAGACATCAGTGCGCGGGCGGCCGAGTTGGTCAACGGCGGTGAATTGCTGCGTTGCGCCGACGAGAACGTTGGCGTTGGCGGGCGTGATTTGGAGCGAAATGGGCGCGGGCAAAGCGGCTCCATAAATCACATGTAAGCGAGTGCCAGCTATGTTTCCGGCGGCATCGGAGGCCGTGATCATCACTAGATTGACACCGGGATTGAGGGAAATATTGCAGGAAAAAGAGCCCGAAGCGCTGGCGGCGGCAGTGCCGTTGCAAGCGACAGAATTGATGTTAGTGAGCGAATTGGCGGACGCGCCGCTGACCGCGATGCTTGCAGAATCTGTTACGAATTGATCCGCGGGCGAAGAGACGGTAAGTGTGGGAGGAGTTCTTTCAATGTTTAACGTGACGATTGCCGTGGCGGAATTGCCAGCAGTATCGATTGCCGTGCCGCTGACAACTTGATTGGCACCTTCCGTGGTCACGAGTTGGGGCGCGGGGCATTTGGCGATCGAGAGTCCTCCCGCAGAGCAGATAAAGGTGACAAGGACGGGAGAATTATTCCAGCCATTTGCGTTTGGCACTGGTGAGGCTGAGGCACTGATGGACGGTGGCGCGGCTGTGAACACAGTGAAATTTACGCCATTGCTTGGGACGTTCTGAGCGGTGAGTACGACATTACCAGTCGTTGCGCCCGGTGGTATGGTCACAACCACCTGCGTTTCGCTCCAAGTTGGAATGGAAGTAGCCGGCGTGCCGTTGAACGTCACAGTGCTACTTCCATGTGAAGAACCGAAGTTTGTGCCGGTGATGGTAACGGTGCTTCCGATCACGCCGGAATTGGAAGAAAGGCTCGAGATGGCGGGAGTGGGAAGTACGGCGAAGTAAGTGCCATTGCTCCCGCCCGCGGAAGTGGTGACATAAATTTGGCTGGTAGTTGCGCCCGGCGGTACAGGCATGACGATTTGCGTATCGGTCCAGATTGAGGGAGAGGCGAGCACGTTGGTCGTGCCACTGAATGTGACAAAGCTGCCGCCTTGCGTGACGCCGAAATATTGACCGGTGAGCGTAACGAGAGCGCCAATCGGACCGCTTTGCGGACTAAGATTGGTGATCGTTGGCAAAGCACCGACTGCGAAGTAGACGCCGTTACTCCAACCCGCGCTGGTGCCCACGTAGACTTGAGAAGTGGTTGCGCCGTCCGGTACGGAGACGACAATTTGGGTATCGCTCCAAGTGCTGGGATTCGCGTAGACATTTGTGGTGCCACTAAATAGAACAGTTCCGTTCCCTTGGGTGGCACCGAAATACTGACCGGTAATCGTTACGGTTGTACCGCTGGGGCCGCGCTGCGGATCCATGTTGTTGATGCTGGGCAGGGTGCCGACGGCGAAGTAGACGCCGTTGCTGTTACCAATGCTGGTGATGACGTAGATAGCGCCGGTTGTGGCTCCGTCAGGCACAGGGACGACGATTTGGGTATCGGTCCAAGTGCTGGGATTTGCGTAGACGTTTGTGGTGCCGTTGAAGAGGACGCTGCCTTGAGAGGCGCCGAAATTCTGACCGGAGATAGTGACCAGTGTTCCGACAGGACCGCGCTGAGGCGACAGGCTAGTGATGCTCGGTGCAGTCTGGGCGTGAGTTGTGACTGAAAAGGCGAGAAGAAAGAAAAGAACCAGGGCCGGACGGGGGCTCACCTTATCTCCGAGAGAAGCTAGCCAAAGGAATAATGTGGAATTAATAAAATGTCAAATGAAAAGGCAGCGATATGGTAGTAGTGCTATCGGGCGATTAGATTCGCTTGTTCAAGACCCTGCGGAGCGGGTGGGGTGGTTCGGCAGAGGACGGCTCGGCGCAGTTGGGTGGATTGGTCGTTGGTGAAGTCGAGTTGCAGGCCTAGAGAGATGTGTTGCAGGTCGGAGGGAGTCCACGCTGCGCGCATGATGCCTTCTTCGGAGTGGGCAGGTCCGAGGAGAACGTGAGCGATTTCGTGGACGATAGCGTGTCCTAAAATGCGGTCCGCGCGGTATCCCCTGGCGGCTAACTCGTCCACGCGATGGTAGAAGACGGTCAGTTCACAGGCCGGTTCAGTGAAAGGACAGGTTTGGGCGAAGCCTAACGAGTCATAGGAATGGCGCAACTTCACGGCCATGCGACGCGGAAGAATCCTCAGCACGAGATCGGTCGTTCCCATAGGGGATTCGCAAGCTGGATAGGCGCGCGAGTTGCGCCCAGAAACGGGGCAATCCACCCATGCAGTTTCTATTCCCACGTCTTTCAGGATGGTGTCTGCTACTTTTTCCGAGCTGGCCAGGGAAGCGGAGTCAAGTCCGGCGTAATTGTAAACGCGGAGGGTCAGCTTCGCCTTGGGGGACGTGGCCGTGTACTTCACAACCACCGATTGAGGGGTGTCTGTTAGGGAGGTTCGGGCAAAGGCGGGTTGAAGAGACAGAATGAGCCCGATCGCGCAGGCAAACTTCGTTGTCCCAAGTGTCTTCTTACTGGTGGCAAGCCATAAAGATCGGAATCGCACATCGCCCTCGACTGCGTGGTTTGCGTACGTGGGCGACAGTGGGGCAAGAGGGCGAGCGGCTCAATGCAACGCGGTTAACAAGCACCTCATTTTTGTGTCATCGAGGGATGCGGCGTAATTTCAATGAGTTAGGCTTGGTTTTGAGTAAAGACAGGTTGATCTTGCCTCCTGACCATTTGAGGGCGACGTCAGTCTAATCTGGTGGAAGCTGGAACCTTGCCTTAGGATGAAACGTAGAATATAAAAAGCTTAGATAAAGAGAGATAGAGGATTAGGGCAATGGTTCCGTTTGGATTTCAACCCCTTGTGTCACGATTCGAGAAATTCAAAAGGAACCACTACTAGAACCAAGAAGACGAGGCCAAGTATGCAGGTGTCCCCGAGGTTCCCGGTTGCGGCGCAATTCGCTGGTTTTCGGCTTGACCTTCGTGCGGGCGAGCTGCAGGCCGAGGGGGGCAAACTCGTCCGGCTGCCAGAACAACCGTTGCGAATTCTGAAGACTTTGCTTGAACGTTCTGGCGAGGTGGTGACGCGCGAGGAGCTGCAGAAGCGCCTTTGGCCGAACGATACGATTGTCGAATTCGAGCACAGCATCAGTGCCGCCATGAACCGGCTGCGGCAGGCGTTGGGAGATTCCGCCGAGGACCCGCGCTTCATTGAGACGCTGGCGCGCAGGGGCTACCGGTTTATGGTCCCGGTGCAATTCGAAGAGATGCCGGTCTCGCCGTCTGTTCCTTCCGAGGTACCTGCTTCCAGCGAAGCGCAAATTGGCCGAAGCGTAACGCATTACCAAGTGCTGGAGAAATTGGGCGGCGGCGGGATGGGAGTCGTCTATAAAGCTAAGGACACGCGGCTGAATCGAGCCGTAGCCCTGAAATTTCTACCCACGGAAATGGCAAACGACGCTGCTGCGCTGGAGCGTTTTCGACGTGAGGCACAAGCGGCGTCGGCGCTGAATCACCCGAACATCTGCACGATCTATGACGTTGGGGAGATGCCTCTTGGGATAGGGGAAGGGAACGAAAGCCATCGGTTCATTGCAATGGAGTTTCTGGACGGCCAGACGCTCGAACGCAGGATTTCCGGCAAGCCATTGCCCGTGATGGAGACGCTAGAACTGGGAATTGAAATAGCGGATGCGCTGAGTGCAGCTCATGCGGAAGGGATCATTCACCGGGACATCAAATCGGCAAACGTGTTCGTAACGAAGCGAGGGAGCGCCAAAGTTCTGGATTTTGGTTTGGCGAAATTGACCGCAGAGGGAGCCACCGAACATCATTCGAATCTTTCGGCAATGCCTGCGCAAAGCGGGCCAGGCGGGATTACGGTCCTGGGCAAGGCGATGGGGACGCTGACGTATATGTCTCCGGAACAGGTGCGGGGCGAAGCGCTCGACGCGCGGGCCGACCTGTTTTCCTTTGGCGTGGCGCTTTATCAAATGGCTACGGGGATTTTGCCCTTCCGCGGCGACGATCCCGAAGTGATTCGGGAAGCGATTCTGAATCGTGCACCGGAAGCTCCGAAGCGCTGGAATCCGAGCCTGCCCGTGCGACTCGAAGAGATCATTTTGAAGGCGCTGGAGAAGGACAGGAGATTTCGTTATCAATTTGCAGCCGAGATTCGTACCGATTTGCAGCGGCTGAAGAGAGAGATTGGCTCGGAGCAGTTAGGGTTAGTCGCTAATGTTGCGACAAAAGTGTCTGTTCCCGCGAAAAAAAACTGGACCCGCGGAAGAAAGTGGATGCTTGCGGGGGGCGTCGCCTTTGGGTTTACAGTTTTCACATTCTTACTGGCGAGGGGGCCGTCACCAGAGTCCGAGCAGCTTCTACGCGCAGAGGCCAGAGAGGCAGAGGCAAAAGAGAAGGCTGAGCTTTCGCCGACTCGTGCAGAGGCAAAGCCGAATCCAACTAAACCTCTGAAATCGTTTGCATCGCAGGTTGTGCCAAAGGCTAGTACGGATCCTATTCCGGCTCACGATGAGACCGCAAAGCCGAATCCGCCGAAACTTTTGGCCGGCAAGCGTGCCGTGGGCGTCGATCTTTCGCATGTTTATAACGCAACGGGATTCTATACGGAGGGAGCGGAATTTGATTCGAGAGCGAGCCTCGACCAAGTGGGCTACGCATTTCCCGCGGAAATGTTGGACGCCACGAAGGTTTGGGATGGAGTGACATTCAAACTCGGCCCAGCGAATGCGCCGGATGCAGTTACCAGCCGAACCATTGCGCTACCACCAGGCAAATTCGATGAGCTAAGGATGCTGGCCCTTGGCGTTAACGGCGACCAGGAATCACAGACATTCACAGTCATGTACTCTGACGGCAGCTCGGCTGACTTTTCTCAGAGCGTCAGCGATTGGTATACGGCTAGAAACTTCGGCGGGGAATCCGAGGTGGCCAGTACGCCGTATCGCATCGGAAGCCGTGGCGGAAGGGACGATCGCACTTTCCACGTTTACGGCTACTCTTTCCAACTCGACGGCAAAAAGACTGCGCTGAGCTTCACGCTGCCTACAAATCGTCACGTTTTGGTGTTTGGCGTGACCCTGGTTCGTGGATTGAGCCACGAGGCAGTTTCTGTGCAACAAGGCGGAACCCCATCGGTCTTGTCGCATAAGAGTGTGCGTCCAGGGAAGTATGCCGAGAAACGGCAACATCAAAACGTGAACGCAAACATTGCTGGGACGGATGTCCGGACGGACGTCATGGTGACGATGGATGTTCGGCTGAAATATGCGCTAGATGCTAAGCGACGTTGAAGTTTCCCTTTGACCTTCTGTAGCTCAACAGCGGAATCGGCCTGCGCCACCGAACATCTACCCAACGGGGAGGCGGCATCGTAGAATAGGGGCGCCCGGCCTCGGCCCGGGCAGGGAAACATGTCCAACTGGCTCGCCATTGCGGTTTCGCTGACGCTTTTTGCGGATGCGGATGTGCCGCGCGTGTACAACCTGCGGCAGCCAGCCCAGCCTGCCGCTCCTGTGACTTTTGGCGACGGGATTACCCTTTTTCCCACCAATCCCAAGAGCGATTCCGACCAGACGCCTCCACAGAATTCTGCGCACAAATCTGCGACACTGCAGGAAGAGTCGAAGCTGGCGCTGATCCGGTTTGTTTCCGGTGAGTTTGCGAAAGCGTCGAAGTCACTTCCCGCCGGCAAAGAGGGATTTCAGGTTTTTGCGGATAAGCCGCTGAACAATGAACAGCTAGATCATGTGGTTGCGCTGCATGGCGCGGCGATTCACGTTGGCGATCATGTACAGATTACGAAGCTGGACTTCCACGAGCACACGATTGTTGTGGACGTAAATGGCGGCGGGCGTGGCAAGAAACGGTTTTTGGATCACCTGCAGATTGGCATGGGCGGATCGCCGATGCCTACGAGCACGGCGACTCCTGAGAATCAAGGGCCGCCGGGATTGCAGCCGGGAATGGGCAGCACGATTTTTCTGGAGTTTGGCAAGCCTGTGCCGGATCTGACTCCCGAGGAATTGAAGCAATTGCTTTCGTCGATTTTGGATTTTTCGAAAGAGCGGTCGGCGTCTGTGCAGTGGTTTGACACGCTGCCGAAAGAGATTAAGTCCGCGATTCAGGACCGGCGGCCGTTGATCGGGATGGACAGAGAAATGGTGGTGGCGGCGATTGGCAAGCCCGGACACAAAGTGCGCGAACGGGATAACGACGGGAACGACATTGAAGATTGGATTTATGGAACGCCACCGGCGAAGACAGTTTTTGTGCGTTTCACGGGCGATCGCGTTTCGAGTATTAAGCAGTTCCCAAATTGACTTCAATTCCCATCGCATCGCTTTCGTTTTACTGTCCATAAAAATTATTTAGGGCTGCATTGCGTTGACAATTCCCGCTGCAGCCCATAGCATTTTCTGTTCCACACGTGTCGCTCGTTCTCACTGAGCGCCGCACCGGAATACAAATCTCACCGGAGGCAGCATGCCCATCAAGGTAGCAATCAACGGCTTCGGCCGCATCGGCCGGAATATCGTCAGAACCGCGATCGATGACAAGGAAATTGAATTTGTGGCCGTCAACGACGTGACGGACGCGAAGACGCTGGCGCATCTTTTGAAGTACGACTCGATTTTGGGGAATTTGCCGCACACGATTACGCATACGGAAGATTCGATTTCCGTGAACGGCAAGGCGTTTAAGGTTTTCAAGCAGAAGGATCCGGCGGCGATTGACTGGTCGAGCGTGGGAGCGGACATCGTTGTAGAGTCGACGGGACTTTTTACAAAGGGCGAACAGGCGAAGGCGCACCTGCGCGGGTCGGTGAAGAAAGTGATTATTTCTGCTCCTGCGGATGGGCCGGATGCGACCTTTGTGCTGGGCGTGAACGACAAGACGTATGACCCGGCGAAGCACAATGTGGTTTCGAATGCGTCGTGCACGACAAATTGCCTTGCACCGGTCGCGAAAGTGATTCACGAAACGTTTGGCATTCACAGCGGCACGATGACGACGATTCACTCTTATACGAACGACCAGAAGTTGCTGGATTTGCCGCACAAGGATTTGCGGCGTGCGCGTGCGGCGGCGATCAGCATGATTCCGAGCTCGACGGGCGCGGCGAAGGCGCTGCATCTGGTGATTCCGGAATTGAAGGGGAAGCTGGACGGTTATGCGATGCGCGTGCCGACACCGAATGTGAGCGTGGTGGATTTGACCGTGTTTGTGGACAAGCCGGCCACGAAGGAAAGCGTGAACGCTGCGTTGAAGGCGGCAGCGAACGGGCCGATGAAGGGAATTCTGGGCTACACCGAAGAGGAGCTGGTGAGCGCGGACTTCAAGGGCAATTCGAATTCGTCGGTTGTGGACTCGGAATATACGAAAGTTGTTGGCGATAAGTGTGTGAAGGTTCTGGCGTGGTACGACAACGAATGGGGTTATTCCTGCCGGTGCCGGGATTTGATCAAGTTTATGGCGAGCAAGTTTTAGTTAGCACAGTTTGCTGAAGTGAGCCAGAAATTGGGCGGCGGTTCCGTTTGAATTTCGACTTATTGTGTCACAATCAACGAAATTCAAACGGAACCGGGCTCGCAGTAAAAACCGATGGCCGAAAGCCAAAGATCATGGACAAACTGACGATTAAAGATTTGGAGTTGCGCGGAAAGCGTGTGTTTATTCGTGTGGACTTCAATGTGCCGTTGAAGGACGGAGTGGTGACGGATGACACGCGGATTCGCGAGACGTTGCCGACGCTGAAGCTGGCGATTGAGAAAGGTGCGCGGCTGGTGCTGGCTTCGCACTTGGGCCGACCGAAAGGCGGGCCAGATCCGAAGTATTCGGTTCAGCCTGCGGCGAAGAAGTTGGAAGAACTGCTGGGCAAGCCAGTGGCGTTTGGGTTGGATTGTGTTGGACCAGGCGTTGAAGGGCAAAGCAAGGCATTGCGTGATGGGGAAGTGCTCGTTCTGGAGAATGTGCGGTTTCATCCGGAGGAGGAAAAGAACGACGAGGGATTTTCGAAACAGCTTGCGGCGTTGTGCGACGGGCTTTTTGTTTGCGATGCGTTTGGTTCGGCGCACCGGGCGCATGCGAGCGTGGTTGGGATAACGAAATTTGTGGAGAAGGCTGCAGCCGGTTTATTGATGGAGAAGGAGCTGGCTTATCTTGGCAAAGCGGTGACGAATCCGGCGCGGCCATTTGTGGCGATTATCGGCGGCGCGAAGGTCAGCGACAAAATTGAAGTTGTTGAAAATCTGATGAGGATTGCCGATGCGATGCTGATTGGCGGCGGCATGGCGTATACGTTTTTGAAGGCGCAGGGATTGCAGATTGGGAAGTCGCTTGTGGAAGACGACAAACTGGATTTGGCGCGGAAGATTTTGGCGGATGCGAAGGCGAAGAATTTCAAGTTTCTGATTCCGGTGGATCATGTGACAGCGCCAGAGTTTAAAGCGGATGCGCCTGCAACGATCGGCGACGTTACGGCGACTCCGGCGGATCAGATGGGATTGGATATTGGGCCGAAGACGATTGCGGCTTACTCGGCGGAAATAGCGAAGGCGAAAACGATTGTGTGGAATGGGCCGATGGGCGTTTTCGAAATGCCCGCGTTCGCGAAGGGCACGCTGGAAGTTGCGAAAGCGGTTGCGGCGGCGACTGGAGCAGGCGCGATTTCGATTGTGGGTGGTGGTGATTCGGTTGCTGCGGCGCACCAATCCGGAGTTGCGGACAAGATTTCGCACATTTCTACAGGAGGCGGCGCATCGCTGGAGTTTTTGGGCGGGCGCAAGCTTCCCGGCGTTGAGGCGCTGACGAACCGATGAGCGCCAGAAAACGCCGAATCATGATTGCGGGTAATTGGAAGATGTACAAGACGCTTCCGGAGACGTGTGCATTCTTTGATGCATTTCTGCCGCTGGTCACTGGAAAGACCGAAAAAGAGATCGTTATTGCGCCGCCTTACACTTCGCTTTGCGCGGCGGTCGAGAAGACAAAAGGGACGAATGTCGGCGTAAGTGCGCAGAATCTGGATTGGCGCAAAGAAGGCGCATTTACAGGGGAAGTCTCTGCGGTGATGCTGGCGGACGCGGGTTGCCGCTACGTGATTGTCGGGCACTCGGAGCGGCGGCAATTTTTTGGCGAGACGGATTCGCGGGTGGCGCAGAAAACAAAGGCGGCGTTGGATGCTGGCCTGACGCCGATTGTTTGCGTGGGGGAATTATTGAACGAGCGCGAAGAAGGGCGGACGGAAGCAGTGCTTTCTCAACAGTTTATCGGGGGACCGGGTTCGTTGACCGCCGATGAGTTCTCCCGTATCCTAATTGCATACGAGCCGGTTTGGGCGATTGGCACAGGTAAGGTGGCCACTCCGGAAATCGCGGCCGCGGCGCACAAATTTTTGAGGCAATGCGTGGCCGAGCAATATTCCGCGGAACATGCTGCAGCGGTAAGAATCCTCTACGGCGGCAGCGTAAAACCTGAAAACATTCAGGGATTGCAAGCGCAGGAGGAGCTGGACGGTGCGCTTGTGGGCGGAGCGAGCCTGGACGCGAAAAGTTTTGCAGATATTGTTAATTGCCAATAGGCCGGAACGTTCCGGCGATATTTTTGCAGAAGATTAAGGATTAAGGAGTATGGAATGCCTGGTTGGATGAAGTGGGGAATTTCGCTGCTGATCGGATTCGGAGTCATTGTGATAGGGTTCCGTTTCGCAGGATGGCTGCTGACGACTTTTTTTGTGATGAATTGCCTTGTGCTGGTTATCGTCGTACTGCTACAGAGTGGCAAGGCGGCTGATCTTGCTGGTGCGTTTGGAGGAGCAGGAAGTCAGACGGCTTTTGGGCCACGCGGCGCCGCAACGATTCTTTCACAGGCAACGACTTGGTGCGCCGTGATGTTCATGGTTTGCGCCATGGCCCTCGTGCTTCGAGTGGACCGCAGCGTCGGCCATGGCAATTCGGTGATTTACAACACGACGAAACCTGCTTCGAAACCGGCAACTGCACCGGGCACGAGTACGCCGGCTCCAGGAACTTCGGCACCGGCAACACAGACTCCTGCGCCGAATTCGCAACCGACGCAACAGCCACAACAGCAAGCTCCTGCGCCACCGACGCCTCAGAAAAAGTAACGCGCGCTTTGCTTTTGGTAGTGGGTTAGTTTGAGTTTTTGACCTATTGCGTCACAGTCCCAAAAATTCAAACTAACCACTACCTTGCTTGATTTGGTTGCGGGTTACGTACATCGCAGCTAAAATGAATTGTTCACCCTTGTGCGGCAGTGGCGGAATTGGCAGACGCACCAGCTTGAGGGGCTGGCGGTAGCAATACCGTGGAGGTTCGAGTCCTCTCTGCCGCACCAAAATTTTTTCATCAGTTTTGCTTCAGCAAGCCGTATCGGCGATTTTTTTTGCCGACTCCCTCCTTTTACCTCACGGATGTATGCTATCGGCCTGTCGCTAACACTGTGGCAGCGCTAAACAATAGAAATGAGCGATCATTCATCCCAGAACGAGAGTGCAAAGAATGGCGATACTCTCCGTCGCAAGCTTTTTTCGACGGACCATAAGTCCGTTGGCTTGCGTTTTTTATGGCTCGCTTTATTTAGTGTTGTTCTGGGAATGGCCCTTTCGCTAGTGATGCGCATGCAACTGTCTCAGCAAGTTGTGGGCATGTTCGCCGCCAATGGTGCGTCTGACCGCCTCGCCGCCATCACTCTCCTACACGGTTCACTCATGGTGTTTTTCGTTCTTACTGCGGCGCCGCAATGTGGATTTGGATATTTTTTGCTTCCCCTCCAGATCGGCGCGCGTGAAATGGCGTTTCCTGTCTTAAGTGGCATCTCTTTTTGGATGACGGTTGCTTCGCTTGCAGGAATTGCAAGTTCGGTCCTGATCGCTCCGGAGAGCGGTGCGACACTGTGGTTGATCAGTGTGACTTGTTTTTCCGCCGCAATACTGCTTGCTTCGCTGAACATTTGCGTGACTACGATTGAGTTTCGCGCCAAAGGAATGACGCTGCCGCGGCTACCGATCACGGTATGGGCATGGTTTATTACCGCAATTCTGAGTCTGCTGATTTTTAGCATCCTGCTCGCGTCGGGCACCTTGCTTCTCTCAGATCGCTTGCTCGGCACGCATTTCTTCATCGTCATTTCGCAGTCGCCGGCAATGCTGCCTGTAATTTGGCAGCGATGGTTCTGGTTTTTCGCCCAGTCGGAAGTGTACGTTGCGATGTTGCCGTGTTTCGGTATCGTGACCCATGTGCTTTCGATTTGCTCGCGCAATCCGATATGGAAAGAGCGCGCCGTCGTGCTGGCGCTCTGTGCCGTTGGTCTCTTCGGTTTTTGTATCTGGGGCGAACACATGTTCGCGAGCGGCTTGAATCCCTATACGCCGCTTGTTTTCTCAATGCTCGCTTCTTCGCTTGGAGTGCCCGCGTTGCTTCTTATTTTTTGCTGGTTTGGCACGCTTTGGGGCGGAAAGATTCGGCTCAGCACGGCGATGCTTTTTGCTCTCGGTTTTGTTTCTCTGTTTTTGACTGGCGGCCTATCCGGAATTTTTCTGGCCCGCCGTGAATTTTCAGCTGGCGCGACAAATGATGCCTTGGTGACGGGTCATTTCCACCTTGTGATGGGCGTTGCGGCAACGTTCGCGATTCTTGCGGCGCTTTTCTTCTGGTTTCCGAAGTTTTTTGGCCGGCGGCTGAACGAAACTCTGGGCAAGATACATTTTTGGGCCACGTTCGCAGGTGTCTATGGCTTATTTATGAGCATGCATTGGCTCGGCCTACTCGAACGCGCGAATTCGGCCCCGTTTTCAGCGGAATTCCAAATGTTGCGAACGACCATTATGGTTGCCACTGTTGTTACCGTCTCCGCGCAACTTTTGTTCCTTTGCAATTTCTTCTGGAGCTTGTGGCGGGGTGAGAAAGCAGGCAACAAGAATCCCTGGCGTGCTACAACGCTCGAATGGTTTGTGGATTCTCCTCCTCCCAGCGAAAATTTCGGGGGAGGGATACCGATTGTTTTTCGAGGCGCCTACGAATTTGGAGTATCGCTTGGGGGAGAAGATTTTGTGCCGCAGCATCTTGCGCCGGACCAAATGGCAAGGTTACGTTAAATGAAGCTGGATGTGAAACGGGAAGAGAATATGGCGGGAACATCGGTACTCGACGACATTGAACTAATCATCGAAGACATCGGTGGCGGAGGAGGGAAGCCGCCTTTTGGCCGTGACGGCGGCGATTCTGGCGATGGCAATCATCGTATTCCAGGAAATTCATCCGCCCGGAAATATGCAATCGCCATTGCCCTGATGATGGTAGCCATATTGATGTTCTTCATGGCCATGGTCGCTGCATTCCTCGTTTTGCGGATGACAAGTGCCAAATGGATTGCGTTTCGCATCCCCAATCTTCTATGGCTAAACACTGCCGTATTGCTCGGCAGCAGCGCAACGCTAGAACTATCGCGCAGACGCCTGAATGCATTCGATGAAAAAGGATTTAGGAGACTGTGGATGCTCACCACGGTTCTTGGCATCACTTTCGTTCTGGGGCAGGTCATCGCATGGCGTGAGCTTATTTCCGCTGGAATCTACGGAAGCACAACTCTTGCGGCTGGATTTTTCTACGTTTTCACTGCGGCTCACGCGGTCCATCTTTTCGGAGGGATCTGCGCGTTACTTTACGTAGGATTTCGAAAATTCAAGGAATCACAGATGACGCGGAACGCCGCCGCGGAAGTGACATCGTATTATTGGCACTTCATGGATGCGCTTTGGGTGTTCCTGCTCGCGCTTCTCTATTTTGGGAAATAGCGACGGATTACTGACGCGCAAACTGCGCAATCGCTGCTGCAACGCGCTCGATCTTGTCGTCAGTCAATTCCGGATACATTGGAAGAGATAGAATTTCTGCGGCGACATGTTCGGCGTTCGGGAAATCGCCCGGTTTGTGACCCAAACCGGAATAGAGCGGCTGCAAATGCAATGGCACCGGGTAGTAGATTGTGCTCCCGATTTTCCGTTCGCTTAAGAATTTTTGAAGTGAGTCCCTTCGCCGGCAGCGGATCGTATATTGATGGTAGACGTGCTCGTAGCCTTCTGGCGTAGTGGGCGTTTGAATTCCTGGAACTTCCGCCAGTAGTTTCGAATACCCAGCAGCATTTGCCTGCCGAGATTTCTGCCAATCCGGCAGGTGGCGCAATTTTACTCGCAAAATTGCGGCCTGAATTTCGTCGAGCCGGCTGTTCCAGCCGGGTTCCGTGCTGATATAGCGAGACGCCTGCCCGTGATTGCGCAGGGTTCGCAGTCTCGCGTCCAAATCAGCGGAATCCGTCACGATCATTCCGCCGTCGCCGGCCGCGCCTAGATTCTTTGTTGGATAGAAACTGATGCACGCAATATCGCCGAGCGAACCCGTGCGGCGTCCTTTGTACGTGGCACCTATCGCCTGTGCGTTGTCTTCGATGAGCGGTAACCCTCGCTCTTTCGCAATTTCGCGCAACGGGTCCATGTCCGCAGACAGACCGTGCAAGTGCACCGCGATGATTGCTTTTGTTCGCGGAGTAATTCGCCGCTGAACATCTGCCGCATCGAGATTCAGCGTTGCGCAATTCACGTCCGCAAAAACCGGCTTGGCTCCCAGCGCGCTTACAGCACTTCCTGTCGCAACGAAGGTCAACGTGGGGATGAGCACTTCGTCGCCTGCATAAACATTGCATGCGCGCAGCGCAAGGATGAGTGCGTCCGTTCCGCTTGCGACACCAGCACCATGCGTAACTCCGCAAAATGCGGCCAGCTCTCTTTCCAACGCCGATCCTTCTTGTCCGAGAACCAGCTGTTGCGACGCAAGTACGCGTTCCACTGCCGCGCGAATCTCTCCACCAATCGCGGCGTATTGGCCGCTTAGGTCAAACTGATTGATGGCCTCGGGTGAGGTCGCAGATGGCATAATTGAACTCATGAGAAGCGGAACTCCTCAAGTATACGACACCTGAATGGGTGTGATTCGGTTACCCTACCCGCGAAATCAAACACATTGACAGTTTCTTGCGAGGGGAACGAGCGGTTCCTTGCTGAAAGAACTTGAAGCTTCACTTGTTCGGCAAGGGAAGCGCAGCTCAAACCCATGTGAGCGCTCGTTTTATTATTCTAAATTTGATAGAACGTCCATAAACCCAAATATAAATAGGCAATTTTCCATCTGTGCGAAACTGACTCAATTGCAAGTGCTGTAAATTCAGACACATAGTGAAGTATTACCTCTTAGCAGTTTCCAGCCCTGTGGTTGAATACTTGCTGTATCACTTTGTGGAAAATAGGCGGCTCTCGGGGTGTGGGGGCTCAGTGGAGGATTCATGAAGAAGTTTCTGAGGGTATTTGGGATTTTGGGGTTGGTATTGGTTTCTTTAGCTTCGCGCGCAAGCGCGCAGCAATTCTCGGGTGTTAGCGGAGTAGTTTTCGACAAAAGCGGCGGAACTGTCTCTGGCGTGTCGGTTACACTCGAAAATACCAAATTGGGTATTCATGTAACGACAACCACGAATGATATCGGATATTACCAGTTTCTGCGGCTAACTCCGGCTGAGGGGTTTGAGTTGACCTTCGTAAAGGACAGCTTTCGTAAATTTGTTCTAAGCAACTTGACGCTTGGTGTCGGCACGGTGGAAACCAGAGACGTCACCTTGGAGGTTGGCAGCGTCACGCAGAGCGTTGAAGTGCAGGCTTCTGGTGAGGCCACTCTCAACACGTCCGACGCGACAGTGGGAAATGTAATCGGTTCGAAGCTGATTGAGAGTTTGCCTGTGGAGTTGCGTGACTCTCCGGCTGCTCTGCTTGGTCTGCAGCCCGGTGTCGTCCGAACTGACGGGAACGATCCTTCTGGCAATCGCGACGGAGCCGTGACGGGCGCGCGCGCCGACCAAGGGAACATAACGATCGATGGGATCGACGCAAATGACCAAGCGACGGGCCAAGCATTTGCGACAGTAGGAAATGCTCCCATAGATGCGGTTCAAGAGTTCCGTGGAATCACCGCTGGCGACACTTCCGATCTAGGGCGGAGCAGCGGCGCTCAAATTCAACTGGTCACCAAGAGCGGGTCAAACGATTTTCACGGCAATGCCTACGAATACCACCGCAACACGGTTACGGAAGCGAACAGCTTCTTTAACAACAAGAACGGAATTGCCCGGCCGGCTTTGATCCGCAACCAGTTTGGCGGCAGCCTAGGCGGGCGCGTCATCAAGGATAAGCTATTTTTCTTTTTCAACTATGAAGGCCGCCGAGACGCGAGCCAGGACCAGGAGTTGAGAATCGTTCCGCTGGACAACGTTCGGAACGGAATCCTGAACTACATCAATAACAATCCGGGTTGCGATGCAACAGCGACATTGGCGTCCGCGCCGCAGTGCATCAGCTCGACGCCTGCTACCGGGCCAAACTCTGTAAAAACGCTCGATCCCGCGGGGATCGGAACTGACGCGGCCTTGCTCACGTTCGTCACCGGCAGGTATCCGGCCGCAAACGATCTGACGGCGGGAGATGGGATCAACACAGGGGGCCTTCGGTTTAACGCTCCGGTTCGACGGGCGAATAACACATACACAACAAGAGTCGACTACAACATGACGGCGAAGCAAAAGCTGTTCGGACGATTCAATATCGTGCGTTCATCTCAGACCGATGACATCAATAACGTTGCAACCCAGTTTCCCGGAGATCCGGCGCCGGCTTCACAAATCACCCAAAGGGACTACTCTTTTGCGATAGGTCATACGTGGACGATTTCCAATACAAAGATCAATCAGGCCGTGTTCGGAATCGCATCTTCGCGACTCGGCTTCCCGGCGATATTTCAGCCAACGTTTCCGAACTCCTATACCTTTGGCTCTTTCTCTGCGCCGTTCCCGACGTTGCAGAGCCAATTCCGGATCGTGCCAGTACCCACAATCCGCGATGACTTTAGCTGGACCAAAGGGCATCATTTGATCCAGTTTGGTGGAACATTCAAACCGCAGCACCAGACTTCGACGCAAATCAATGACTTCAATTTTGTGTCTGTTGGACTTGGCGGCAACCTGAATAGCTTGAATTCCAGCGAACGCCCAAACAATATCCTTAGTAATCCGGGTATCGATCCTGGCGCTGTTGCCACAACAGAATGGGACCAGAACTTTCCGTTTCTTCTTGGCCGCTTCGCTTCCGTTGACACCAATTTCAACCTCAATACGGACGGCTCGGCGCAACCGACGGGCTCGCCAAAGGTCCGCAACTACCGCTATTTTGAATATGAGGGCTACGTGCAGGATTCCTGGCGCGTGACCAGTTCCTTCACGTTTACCTACGGCCTTCGGTACCTGTATTTCTCTGTGCCATATGAGACGAATGGTCTTCAGTCAGTTTCCGACATTGGCTTTCAGAGCTATCTAAATGCACGCGTTGCCGCTGCGGCGCAAGGAATCGAAGGCGATACAGCAATTCCGTTCCTCACCTATGATTTGGGAGGAAAGGCCAACAAGGGCGGCCGCGACATATACAATTCCGATCCGACCAACTTTGCCCCTCGAATCGCATTTGCATATAACCCGGCATTTCGGACGGGTGTGCTGGGCAGCATTTTCGGAGACAGAGCGACTGTGATTCGAGCGAGCGGGGCGATTGTGCATGACCGAGTCAACGCCAATACAATCAACTTCATTCAGGATCAGGTTTCGTATCTTTTTAACACGTCATCCAATACGCCCTTCAGCGATTTGGCAACGGATCCGCGCTTTACGGCGCTGGGCACATTGCCGGTAACGAACACACCGCAACCTGTGACGCATCCACTGACTCCCTTTGTCAGCGGTGGCGTTCCGTTTGGCAATGCCACGGGGCAGTTCAACTACACAGTTGATCATCGTTTCGACACACCGTATGCGTACACGTTTTCGCTCGGCGCGCAGAGACAACTTCCCGCGAATTTCCTGCTGGAAGTGGATTATGTCGGGCGTCTTGGGAGGAAGCTGTTCGCACAGGCGGACGCAGGGCAAGTGCTGAACTTCAAAGACAATGCGTCCGGACAATTTTTGTTTCCGGCATTCAATGCGCTGAGCCAGCAGCTCCGAAGCGGCGTGGCGATTACGCCTCAGCCGTGGTTTGAAAACCAAATAGGCGCTGGGGCAACGCAGTTTATCGCCAATGCGTTGGGCAACTTAGTCATCAAGGGCGACTTGTCGGACACGATGCAAGCGCTCAATGCATTTGGCTTTACCGCAAACAATGCAGGCATGGCGGGTCAGTTCTCAACCAACGCATACATCGGTAATTTTGGGTCATCCAGTTACAACGGGATGCTGGTGTCCCTGCGCAAAAATCCTTCGCATGGACTGGAATTCACATTTAACTACACGTTATCCCGGTCGATTGACAACGTTTCAAGCGTTGCGAATACGGTCATCGGAGGTCTCGTGTGCGATGCCACGAATTTCCGAGTGTGCCGTGGACCATCCGATTTTGACGTGACGCATCTGTTTTCGGCGTATGGCGTCTATGACCTGCCATTTGGCCGAGGACAGGCGATTGGCCGCGGGATCAACAAGGGTTTGAACGTGTTGATTGGCGGTTGGCAGGTTGCGGGGATCTTTACGGCGCACTCCGGTTTTGCCTTCAGCACGAACACTGGCGCGTTTCCGGTCGGGTTCGTTTTTGACAGCCCGGCCGTTCTGACAGGTCCTGCGTCCGCGCTTTCGACACATATTCATGATGCCAACGGCCGAATTCAATATTTTGCCGATCCGACGACCGCACTGGGCGCGCTTAGCAACCCGTTCGGCGGAGAAATTGGCAATCGCAACAATTTGCGAGGGCCAGGATTCGTGAATGTGGACCTTTCCTTAATCAAGAAATTCCAAATGCCATGGTCCGAGCAGCATTCAATTACGTTCCGGGCGGATGCTTACAACGTGGCCAACCATACCAACTTTTCGGATCCGGGGGCGAATATCAATTCACCCACGTTCGGACAGATTACAAGCCAAGCGAATCCGAACCGCGTTTTGCAGCTCGCATTGCGCTACGACTTTTAACCAAACACGCATCGATGAAAAAGGGAGGCTGAAGTTCAGCCTCCCTTTTGTTTTGATCTCGTTGAGTTGTTGCGTCGGCGAGTTCGGACTAGTTCGTCTGGAGGCTCTTTAGGTGGGCCAGGCGGAAGGGCGAGCCGAGGCTTTCGCGCAGATCCATCCAGTGTTGTTCGGGGATCGACAAGAAGACGTCTACAACTTTCGGGTCGAACTGCGTTCCCGCGCAACGGCGAATTTCTTCGCGGGCGTGGCCGATGGGCAGCGCCTTTCGATAAGGGCGGTCGCTGATCATCGCATCTAGTGAATCTGCTACGGTAAATATACGAGCGCCGAGCGGGATTTGCTCGCCCTTTAGATTACGCGGGTAACCCGTGCCGTCAAAAAATTCCTGATGCGCCAGGACGATTTCGGCAGCATCGCGCAAGAAGGGAATTCGAATCAGCATGTCGTAGCCGATTTGGCAGTGCTTGCGCATCACTTGCTTTTCATCGTCGTTAAGCGGGCCAGGTTTGCGCAAAATGCTGTCCGGTATCGCCATCTTGCCGATGTCGTGCAAGAACGCCGCGCGCGCGAGGACCGGCAAGTAGGGATTTGGCACAGGCATGGTCTTCGCAATCGAAATCGTAAATGCGGTAACGCGCTGGCAATGGCCTTCGGTTTCGGCGTCTTTCAAGTCGAGTGCGCTGCCCAGGGCTTCCAGCGTATCGTCGTAGGATTGTTCAAGCTGCGCAAGCGTTCCGCTCAGTTGCGCCGTACGTTCTTCAACCAGTTGCTCGAGATTGCGCTGGTAATTCCGGTTTTCCATGATCAAGCGGCGGTGTTGCAGGGCTCGCCCGACGCCCAGGAAGAGCTGGTCCTTTTCGAACGGCTTCAAAATGTAGTCATAAGCGCCGCGGCGGATGGCTTCCAGGGCCGTGGAGATGTCGTGAATCGCTGTGACCATGATAACGGGAACTTCCGGATCGTATTCGCGCAACCAATCCAGCAACTTTATACCGTCCATTTCGGGCATGATCATGTCGCTGAGTACTAGGTCCGGCGTGACTCGCTTGACATAGTCCTGGGCGGCTCGACCGTTGTTTACGGCCGAGCAGTCGTAGCCCTTGGCCTGCAGCATGGTGGAAACTACTTCGCGAATCGCTTCTTCGTCGTCGACGACCAGTATCTTTTCGGTATCCACGGATGGGACTCCCAGTCGTCATTATACGAGAGGTCACACCTCTCTGGGGGCAGCCTTGCCCATTCAGAAAACAGCATGTAGCGTCAAGATTAACGGTTCTCTCTCAAGGCAACGCGCTCGTTGTCGGGCCGCGTACGCAAACGAAAGCGCTTGCTTGCTGATTTGAAACCGGGAGGCGGCGCGTCGTGTTGCAAAATCAGGGCTTACCAGCCATCGCTTTCTTCGAAGCGACCGCGTGCGTCGTTCTTCTCGTCCTTTTTGCGCTGCTCAAAAGAGATCACCGCGCTTCTTACTTTCGACTCTGGCTTACGGGCTGGCTTGCGCTTACCGGCTCCGCCATCGCCAAACTCTTCTTTCTGACCTGGTCCTACCATTCTCTAGGGACGCTCATTCTTTGTCTTCACGTCGCCGCCTTCTTTGCATTCTTGAGCACCGTCTTGAATTTCGGGATCGGCACAAAAAAGCAATTTCTTGCCATTTGGCCGTTGTCTGTGGCGTGCGTAGTCATTCTGTTTTATCTGGAGCGCTCCACGCCGGCGACTTTTGGCAGTGTTCGCTGGGAAAGCTCCATACTTCTTTGCCTGTTGAGTTTAGTGGCTGGTGGAATGCTCTGGCGGGCTGCGGGCAAGGCTTATGGTGCCCGTCTGCTTGCTGGGTTGTTCTTTTTGAATGCGCTGCATGGTCTGGACCGCCCACTCTGGCCAGCGAGCCCGTATTTCTTGATGCGTGTTGCATTCGATGATTTGCTCGGTGTGGCCCTCGGAATTGCGATGATCGTTCTAGTGCTTGAAGGCGCCCGTGCCAGGAATGAAGAGCTCAACTCAAAGCTTCGCCGTCTTACGCTTCTTACAGCAGCTAGCACACAGACTCTTTCTGCCAAAGAACTGCTCGACAGCGTCTTAAAGCACGTCGTCGAGAGCGTCGGTGCCACGCACGGTTTGGTCCGTCTTCTTGAGGGAGAAGGCAGTAAAGCAAAACTCGTGATTCACGCCTCAGTCGGCTTTCAGGAAAGCTATCTGAAACGCAATCATTCCATTTCCGCCGAAGAGAATTGGTCCAAGCGCATCCTGCAGAAGGACTATCACCTTTTTCGTTATGAAGATGAACAAGATGAGCATGAGCGGCGCAGAATGTCGGAGAGCGCGGTGCAGGAAATCATCGCCCTTCCACTGCACGGCAAAGACGGAACGCTAGGCGTCTTAGCTATCGGTTCGAGTGGTTCCCTTAGATATGAAGCCGATGAGGTGGCTTATCTAACCAACATTGCCAACTTTCTTGGATTGACGCTTCAGAATGTCCGCTTATTTGAACAGGTGGACAGCGTTCATCGGCAATGGGAATACACATTCGATTCCATCGGCGACCCCATCCTCGTACATGACCAACAATTCCGGATCGTCCGGCTAAACCAGCGGCTGCGCCACCTTACCGGGCGGGACGCGGCAGCCCACGTTGGCCGCAGCGTCCTCGATCTTTTTCCACAAAAGAACCTTCAATATAAGGATTGTCCTTATTGCGAGGGCCGCGCAGGAGAGGCCGACGATCCTGATCCTTGGCTGCCTGGCTATTTTCTCGCTTCCAACTCCACGTTTTCTGACCCCACGGGCCGCGTGCTCGGCACGGTGCACGTCCTAAAAGACATCACCGAGCGCAAGCGCGCTGAAGAGAAATATCGGACCCTTGTTTCCAACGTACAAGAGGGCGTTTTTATCTCTACCCCTCAAGGCCGCTTTCTCGATTTTAACGAAGCATTTCAGCGAATCTGCGGTTATCCGACCCGCGAGTCTCTTTTGGCGCTGGAAATTCCGTCTCTCTACGTCAATCCGCAGGATCGCGACCGACTGAAAAAGCTTTTGGAAGATCACAGCTCTGTAGCTGATTTCGAATTCGAGCTTCGTACACGGGACGGAGAGATCCGGACCGTTATGGAGTCTTCCATCGCCGTTCGCGAAGCGTCCGGCGTCGTAACCGCATACCAGGGTTTCCTTCTGGATATAACCGAGCGCAAACGCGCAGAACACGAAATACGGCGCCGCAATCGCGAACTTCTCGTTTTGAATTCCATCGCAAAGACTTTGACGGAATCGATGGATCTTTCCGATTCCTTGCATCGCACTTTGCGCCAGATCGCCGAACTTTTTGGCCTCGACGCTACGTCTCTCTACCTTTTTGATGAAAACGGTGAAACAATTCGACGTGTTGCTGCAGTCGGCCATCGTTCGGAATTCGCGCGTAATTTTCCGCCTTCGAAAGTTCCTCAAGAGTTGATCCATCACATTAAAGCTGTGCATGCCACATTCCTCTCCGCGCAGGGGCTGCCACTGCCTCAGGTATTTCGGGACGCACAGCGCCGGGAACAAATCGTCACGGCCTATGTTGTGATCCTTTGGTCGAAGGACCGCATTATGGGGGCGCTCGTAATCGGTTGCCGGGCACCGCGCGAATTCACTCCATCCGACGTAAATCTTCTCATCGCCGTCGGCAGTCAGACTTCCAATGCAATCGAACGTTCACTCTTGTACGAACAGACTCGGCAGGCTTACGAGGACTTAAGGAAAACGCAGGAGCAACTCCTGCACAGCGAGAAGATGGCGGCAGTTGGCCAGCTCATTTCGGGCGTGGCCCACGAACTCAACAATCCGCTTACGGCCATTCTCGGATACAGCCAGCTTCTCAGCTCCAGCGGGCAAATGAACTCGCAAGGCGTCGAATACTCCGAAAAGCTGTACAAGCAGGCGCAACGTACGCATCGCATCGTGCAAAACTTGCTCAGCTTTGCCCGCCAACACAAGCCAGAGCGTATTCCCGTTTCTCTCAACAAAATCGTCGAGGATACTCTGGCACTTCGCGACTATGACCTGCGCATGCACAACATCCGCGTTCACCTCGACCTCTCGTCGGATATTCCGATGACCGCAGCCGATCCTCACCAGTTGCAACAGGTATTCCTCAACATGGTGAATAACGCTGTGGATGCAATTCTCGAAAAATCGACGGACGGCGATTTGTGGGTTTCTACCGGTGGAAGAGATCAGAAGCTCTATGTCGAATTTACGGATAGCGGTCCGGGAGTGAAGGATCCCACTCGCGTGTTCGATCCGTTCTACACGACAAAACCTGTTGGCAAAGGCACTGGACTCGGCCTCAGTATCTGCTATGGAATCATTACGGAGCACGGAGGTTCGATTCGCGTGAAGAACCTTCCGCCAAGGGGCGCTTCTTTCCTGATTGAAATTCCGTGCCAGGAGATCGCCGCCCTCAAAGGCGGAGAAGAACTCAAACAGTCTTCAAACGGAGACCGCGCAAAAATTCTGCTCATAGATCCGGAGACCTCAATACTGGAAGCAGTGCAGGCTATGCTCAAGAATCGTGAGCATGAAGTTTTTCCCGCGCGCAGTCTGGAAGAAGCTCAAGCATTACTTCGCATTCGGGAGTTCGATCTTGTCTTGTCGGATGTCGAGGTCGCTGGACGAAAAGGAAGCAAAGGACTTCGCGAGTGGATGGAAAGAGAGAGGCCAGCTTTGGCAGACCGGTTGATTGTAATGAGTGCCCTTGCGGAAAGCTCTCAAACAGCCGGGCCGGCCGACGAACTCATCCTGCAAAAGCCCTTTGATACGGTTCAAGTCCTGGCAGCAATCGATTCCGCGCTCAGCCGGGCCAAATCTTCAACGACCCGCTGAAGATTGGTTCGCCGCTACCATCGCAGCTGCGCCGATCTCATTCACAGCTCGTTCAAGATCCATCGCCAGCGAACTGATCATGATTGCAAGCTTATCCATTGGCCCAAATGCGCTACTACCCAGCGCGAATTTCATCCTCAGTAACCGATACTTGCACTCGAATTCCATTTTCAAAAGGAAGCGTTTCCATTCTTCCTTTGCTTCTACTTTGGGAGAAAATGCCGCAACAAACTGTGCGGTCTCCATCAAGTGATGGAAATCCTCGCGTAATCCATCAAGAAAACGGCAGGCGATGTGGCGTCGTTCCCTCCGCATATTTCGCGCGGTGCTTCGGCACAGCCGCTCGTGAATGTACTGAATATCTGCCGGCTCCAATGCCTGTCGAATCTGGGTCAAGTTGGTCAAGTGTTTGCACACCAGGTTGATGTTGTTGTCTCGTTCTCTGTGCCTTGTCTTGTTCGATGCAATCCTCTTGTTGCCAACCGACCACGCCAACAGGCCAAGAAGGCCTACTATCAAAAATCCGGTTACAAAAAGAAAAATGTTCATACCTTACCTGCAGTCTCGGACTTCAGGAGTTGGCTCAGCCGGGCATTCAATTGGCTGAGCTTGTCGTTGACCTGCGGAATTAATCGTGCATAAGCCGTACCCGGCAGAAGTTCAATTTTGCGCATTGCTTCCGGTTGCACCACGTATAAAGCTTTAGCCAGCAGGACCATCGTGGCTAGATAAGTAATTTGATCAAAAGTCGTCCATACGGATAAATATTTGGCCAGAAAGTTTTGCATGACCGCGTCGTTTAAAACGCGAAAACAGGAATAAAGGCAGAGTGCAACACCTATGGTTTTCAATGAAGAATTAATTTGTACGTGGTAATACGCCGCGAAAAAAAATAAAAAAGTTAAAACAAACGCTATCGAGCATTCCAAACCCAGGTCAAGTGTATACGTCATGCGCCTGACGTCATGCGCCCCAAACAACACTCCAACCGCGAATACGATGCCTCCTATTCCTGCAAGGAGTCTCCAAGTGATTCCCCAGATTCCGCGGAAATCACCAAGAATCTGATGGCAAACCTCGCATACCGCGATCCACCGCGAAGCCACAACAACGGTTTGCGAAATCCACGAGATCCGAAATCCCGTCCACGTGGTGTAGCCCCAAACTGAATAAACCAGATATACAAATGGAGATTGCAAGATGCTAATCAGGAGGTAAGCAAATAGTGCAGGATAGTTTCGGAAATTCTTTCTCGCCATGAACAAGACAAGCACGGCGAATTGCAGAATCAATGAGCAAATCCAAATGAACTTCTGAAGACTGGGCATGCTAGTCATTGCGAAGCGCATCCTAACATGAAATCTTCGTCAGTATATTATAAGAATGCGCTTTGGGAATAGCCGATTAGTATCGTAACCGAGAAGGCTAACTAAGTCGCTCCAAGGAAATTGGTTAGAGGAATCTTAGAAAGCCCTCTCGGCAGATGTTTTGCTCATGCAGATAGACAGGTGGTCACGACTCCCGGAGGCAATGGAGGCGGCGGAGGAAGCGGCGCGCCGTCTGCTATCAACGCGTTGAATCCGTGCAGACTCGGAGTCGAAGCCAAAGGCGGCGGGGGAAGCGGTGTTCCGTCTGCAATGAATGCGGTTGCAGCAGTTGTGGCGCGCTTCTTAGGCAGCGGGGGCGGCGGAGGAAGCGGAGCGCCATCCGCCATCAACGCATGGAATCCCCCAAAGCTTTGAGTTGACGGCAAGGGCGGTGGGGGGGGAAGTGGAGCTCCGTCAGCTTGTAAGCTCCTTGATTTTGTCTGTTCCCTGGATACCTTTGCGAAGTGATTGACGCTGCTGGCCAAGGGCACTAGGATTGCTACGGTTAAGAGAGAAAGACCCAGTCGGGTTACTGCTTTGTTGGATTGCATGATGGACGCCTCCTTCGTCCATCATGCGAATCGATTTCAGTGTGGCTTTGCTTTAGTGAAAAACGTTCTTAGTTCGGAACACCATTGTGAGCATTCACACGCAACTCGAGCAGAATCGTCACATCATTCACGATTTTGCGGTCACTACTCTTTCCGCAATCCCAAACGATTTTGGCCGACTTACGTATATTGCCTCTCTCCGGGATCTTTCCTCTGGTCGCTACGAGCATGCCGGGCTAGCGGCTCTCTATCCCCCAGAGGCGATTCAGCAAGCTCTAAAGCAATGTCACGAGGAAGTATTTCAGCGGATTTTGGAGACGCCGCTCGCTCTGCAGGAAGGTGACCTGAGGAACTGTCTGGAAGGAATGGAAGGCCCACTCAAAACAACAGTGGCTCACTGGCGACAACTGGAGGCTTACCGCATTCTGATGCCGGAGGACTCACCCGACTATCTCAAAGAGCTCTTTTGCTCGAACCTCCGTGCGCTCCTTGAGATTCTGCAAACCTGAACTGCCACGGCTCATTCAGCCGCATGACCATGCCAACGACCCGCCCTACAACCTCCGCTTGTTGCGGCATCTTCCACGATTCCTGCAGGCACCGCGAAAGCGTGTGCGGTTGCATCACCAAATCGGAGCCATCCTGTTGGAACCACCCGCACCGGTAACCGTTTCGAACATCAACGAAGTACATTGGCCGATCGTGCTCGCACGTCCATGTGTCGTCTTCCAACTCTCGCACCGAAGTATCCACAAGGACCACACTCCCCGGCCTAAGAAGTGGCACCATGCGCCGGTCTTCCAGTCCCACGAAACCGTAGCAGTGGCGCCCATTTCCGTTCGTCAGCGCGCCTTCAAAATGCCCCCATCGCTCCACCATCCGCGATAGAAAATCGGTTCGCCGCGGATCAAATGCCGGGTCAAAACGCAAAGGCACTTTCAACGATGATGGTGCTGCCATCCGATGTGTTTGTGGGGACGGAAAGTTCACTCCATCTTCAAAGCATTCTTCCAGCGGAACGTCATACCAGGAAAACAGGTCCAGCGGATTCAGATGATATGCTACGGCCAAGGTGTACAGCTTGTGAAGGCTAGGCACTACATTGTGATTTTCGATATCTGCAAGGCGGCTGAGATGGAGAACGAACTCCGGCCTGCCGCGCCGCGCGGCCAGTTCATAACTGATGCGCTCCACGTCCCGGTAAGTTAACCCCAATCGTTCGCGAACCTGTCGCAGCCGAAGGCCTGGAAGCATTTACCCCTCAGTGGGCTAGCACCACAGCGATAGACTACACTTCGATTACCATTTTGTTAAGGATTCAGAACAGGCTATCCAAGCCTATCTTAAATTTTCTAAATTGTCTCCGGTTTCCCATCACGTAGGCTATGGTGTCGGTCTCGAAACTCCGCAAATTTGTTCCAATTCTGAACAGAACGCCGTCAACTCCCGTTCTGATATCCTGCACAAATGACACCTAACCTCCTTTTTCCCCCGGCGATTCGCCATTTTTTCAGGCTCGTTTGCATCTTGTCTTTTCTTTCCGCTGGGACTTCCTCCGCGCAGGCCCCCGACTCTTCTCCCGCCCCGCTCGACAAGAAGACGACGGCAGAGTTCGCTGCGGCTGCGGACGATGTTCTTCAGCAAATGAGCCAGATTACCGGTCTGAAACTCCGTGTTCCTTTGAAGAAAACTTTGCGCTCCCGCGACGATATCCGTGCATACCTCATCCGTCAGATGAATGACGACAAAAACCCGAGGGAACGCTATGCCGATACCCGCGCCGCGGAGGCTTTCGGTCTTCTGCCGCCAAACTTTGACATTGATCCATTCATGATTGACCTAATGACTGAACAGATTGCAGGTCTCTATGATCCAAAGTCTCACGAATTTTATATCGCCGATTGGATTCCCCTGGTCCAGCAGAAACCCGTTATGGCGCATGAGCTGACCCATGCGCTGGAAGACCAGTATTTTCATATAGAGGAATGGGTGAAAGCCGTTCATGCAAATGGCGACGCGACTCTCGCGCGGGATGCCGTCCTCGAAGGCAGTGCCATGGCGGCGATGTTCGACTACATGCTCCAAGGTACCGGCCACACGCTTAAGGACCTGCCAGATTTTGATCCTTCGATGCTTATGGGAGACCTTGCCGACTCGCCCAAACTCCAGAAAGCCCCGCCATTCATTAAAGACACTCTTCTGTTTCCCTACATGTCCGGCTTTAGGTTTAACCTCTCCGCGATGAAGCCTGCAGGGTGGAGCTCACTGTCTTCAATTTTCAATAAGCCGCCACTTTCCACGCAGCAGATTCTCCATCCAGAGCTGTACAAAGCCGGAAAAGTTCCGAGAATCGTTTCCGTACCGAACTTTGAAAAACCGTTGGGTCCCGATTGGGTCAAGTTGGAGGATGACACATTAGGGGAATTCGGCTGGCGCGAAGTGTTGAAACAATTTATTGACACCAAACGCGCTGTCTCTCTGGCTGAAAATTGGGAAGGGGACCACTACATCGTCTACGAACACAAAGAAACGAAGAAACTGGTCCTGGCGACGCGCATCTCGCTTGCAAGCGAAGAAGCCGCTGCACGTTTCCTTGGCCAGTATTCCGAAGCGCTGGAGAAAAAGTATGCGGAACGCCAGCATCTTCTTCGGCGCCCGGATTTTTTTTCGTTTGAGACGCCGAACGGAGGGGTTTTCCTGCGTTGCGCCGGGACGGATTGCATCGTTCTTGAAGGCACCAATCGCGGCGTATTTGCACATTGGAATAGCGAGTTGAAGTGGCCCCCGCTTCCGGAACAGCCGCAAAAGCCCGAGTCCGATCCTACAAAAATCGCCTTGCGGTCGCCGTCGAACGTTCTCGCTGGGCCTGCAATCGTTCATTAGTCATCCGTTGGTTCAGCCGCTCGACTCGGCGCAATAAACTCTTTTCCTGCCGTGCTATCCGTGCTTCTGCATGCGGGTCGCGAAGTCTTTGTCCGCCTGCGCGCAACTTGCTCAATCCCATTTGTGCGTACTCTATGGCCCGCAGCAAGTCTTTCTCTCGTCGCTCGCAATGAATTGCCAGTTGCTCGCATGCTTCAATCGCGTTCTGGCTGCCCGGTAACAAGCTTTTCCATAACTCCGAGGCTGCGCAGTGATCTCCGCGCCGTTTCGCCATCATTGCCAGCTCTCGCGATGCCTGCTGCCGATGTTCCGAAGGCAATCCTGCTTCGATCGCCTTGGAACACATTCTCTCTGCGCGCGGCGCGTCGCCTCGGCGGTGCAAAAACCTGGAGAGCCCGAACAAATCGCGCCCGTCCATTTCCCTGGGCTCTTCCTCGGCCAGCATCGTGTTAATTTTGCCAAAGAGCGCCGCCAGGCCGCGCAAATCCATCTGGTTGTGCCGCACAACTCCTGCCAGCGGCATTGCCGATCCACCACGCAGATAGTCAAAATACAATTGCGGGATCTGCGACGAAGCAACGTCCTCAGACCGATGCCAGCCCAACCGCTGTGCATCCAGCACCTGACGCTCGAGTTCCACAAGCCTCACCGATCCCAGGCGCAATTTCCAGAGAGTCCGCGCAGGATGAAGCAAATCGAGATGCGCCGCCAGTTTTGGCGCGGTTATTCTCCGTGTCATCGTGAACCTGCTCTCCAACAGCGGCCAATCAAATGTTTTCCCATTGAACGTGACCAGCACGGGGCGTTCGGCAATGCGTTCCGCCAGCTCGCACAAAACCGAGTGTTCATCGGCAAAGTCGCGCATGAAGAATTGTTCGACCTGCAATCCGCCTGCATCCCACCAAGCAATTCCGACCAGAAATGCGTATGTCCCCGTTCCGCCTGAGAGGCCAGTGGTTTCCGTATCCAAAAACAACCATTTCTCCGGATCTTCCAGAGCCGCACGCATCTTCCGCGAAATTGCTTCGTCTTTGTTGCGTGTTAGCAAGTCCAACGCTTGTCCCGAGGGCTCCGCAAATTCCGGCGTCGAGTACCAATTCCGTATTGTGAGGTGCTGCCCAAACCGCGTTTTCTGGCAGAGCCCGCCCAAAAGATACGTAACTTCGTCACCTTGCATCGGCTCGTTTGATGGTTCGGCCAGCGCTGTGGCCAGCCGCGCAGGTCTCAATGCCGCCAATCTCGAAAATCTGTCTGAAGCACTCGCCATTTTCCTTTAACCGCACACCCTTTCCAGAATCGCCAACGCCGCTTCCTTGGCTCGCGGCACCAAATCCCCCGCTGGACCTACGCAGGAAGGGCAGCCCTCTTCGCATTCGCACCCCACGATCAATTCTCGCGTCTTCTCCATCAGCACCTCATGCGCGCGGAACAGGGGCTCGCTAAATCCAATGCCGCCCGGATACGCGTCATACAAATACAAATTCGGCTCAAAAAACTCTTTCATCTTTCCAGACGGCATTTCTTCAAATCGCACAGGTGCAAATTCCGATTCGCCTGACCCGGCCTTTGGCGGCCGCTCGCCAACTGCTATTCCCAAGTCGCGTCCATCACACATAAGCAGAAGTGCCGCGACGGATGCCATGGCATGCAGCAATCCAAACATTCCGCTTTGCCGCTCGCTCACCGAAAAGGGAAGAGATTCAACCAGCCCACGCTCTAGCGTCATCCAGTACGACGTCGTATGCATCTCGTTTTCGGGCAGTTCCAATTTTCCGTCGCCGATATTTTCGTTTGTAAAGAATTTTATCTTCTTGAATGCCACCACCTGCGATCGTACGAGCACATCTCCATGCGCTCTCGCATGGATAATTCCGTCTGCAGCACTGCTACGCCGAATCTTTTCTTCCTCCGCATTTTCCAGGATTCGTACCTGCGTATGTTTTACCGCATCGGTGTAATAGTCCGAATCGACTTCCTTCACGTACGCTTTGTGTTCCTTAAAGTCCAGATGCTCCACATGATATTGCTGCCCATTGTGCAAATAGATTGCTTTCTCATGCAACGTCGATAGCGCGCTGGGAAAATCCACTTCTCCAATCACTCGCGGTTCGCCCGTAATATCTACAATCACAAAGTTGTCGCTCGTCACCGAACGCAAACTCACCGCATTCGCCGGATATGCCTCCTGCGTCCAGTGGTAAAACTCTCCTGCGCGATGCAGATAACCGGCCTCGGCGAGCTTCGCCAGAATTTCCGGCATCTCCACTTCGCCAATTCGTTCGTTCGCTTCAATTGGCAATTCGAAAGCGGCGCATTTCAAATGATTCAGCAAAATCTCCAGATTGTCCGGTTGAATGAATGCATGCTCCGGCGTGTTTCCGAAAAAATAATCTGGATGCCGCGCGATAAATTGATCCAGTGGCGAAGACGACGCCACCATCACCGCGCACGAGCTTCCGCTGCGCCTTCCCGCGCGCCCCGCTCGCTGCCAAGTTGCCGCAATCGTCCCCGGATATCCCGCCATCACTACGCTGTCCAGCGATCCAATATCAATCCCCAATTCCAGCGCACTGGTGGACACCACGCCGCGAATGCGCCCGTCGCGAATCCCGCGCTCGATCTCGCGCCGTTCGTTCGGCAGGTAGCCCCCGCGATATCCGCGAATTGTTTCCGGTTTTCCAGGTGGCTGCGGGTTTGCTTTCTGTAAATACGTCAGGAGCACTTCTGTCTGCAGGCGTGAATTCGAAAACACCATCGTCTGCATCTCGTGTTTCAAAAATTCCTGCGCTACGCGAGCCGATTCGTTGATGTAACTTCTGCGAATTCCGAGTGCCTTGTTCACTACCGGCGGGTTGTAAAACGCAAATGTCTTTTCGCCCGCTGGCGCTCCGTTGGCGCTGAGCACGTCAACTTTATCTTCGATCAATCGCGAAGCCAGTTCACCAGGATTCGCAATCGTTGCCGAACAGCAAATGAATTGCGGCGTGCTTCCGTAAAATTTTGCAATCCGCCGCAGCCGCCGCAACACGTTGCACAAATGGCTCCCAAACACGCCGCGATAGGTGTGCAGTTCATCCATCACGATGTATTTCAAATTTTCAAAGAGCCGCGTCCACTTCGTGTGGTGCGGCAAAATCCCTGTGTGCAGCATGTCGGGATTGGTCAGGACGATATGGCCTTTTTCTCGGATCGCTTTGCGCGCGTCGTTCGCCGTGTCGCCGTCGTAAGTGAAAACGCCAAATCGGCTGTCAAGCCGCGTGTTCAAGTCATGCAATTCCGCGAGTTGATCCTGGGCGAGGGCTTTTGTTGGAAATAGATAAAGTGCACGCGTATCGGGACTCTCGAGTACGGAATTCAGCACAGGCAGGTTGTAGCAAAGCGTTTTCCCGGAGGCTGTCGGCGTGACAATCACTAGGTTTTTTTTCGCGTAGACAGTCTCTGCTGCTTCCGCCTGATGGCTATAAAGCCGTGCAATTCCTTTCGCGGCATACGCCGCACGCAAATCCCCATTCACCCACTCCGGAAACTCCGACCATTGCGCCTCCCGCGCAGGGAAGTGCCGCACGGCTGTCAAAACCTGGCCATCGCGGTCTCGAGCGGCCAAAGCTTCCAGCGCCGCCCGCGCACGTCCCGCCTGCATAACCGTCGTGAAGTCCGCTTTTCGAAGCGGACTTTCCTCGGCTCGCCGCACCGCCAACGAATCTCCCATTTTGCCTTCCTCTGATTCGCTTTTTCTTCGCTGAGGCTAACATTCGGTTGAACAAGACGCAACCGCATTTTCATGCCGATTTCTCATGCAAATTGCGGAGCCAAGGTCCTATTCCTTCGGATAACTGCAGTTTATATTAGAAGGAATAATTGGAAATTAGACTTATGTGATGGAAACCGGCCTACTCGACACAGGGGCACTACATGAGCGCATCACCCGACATCAATCTTTGGTCTTCGGCAGAACACGCAATCGACTATCTCCGTCGCGCCGATTCCATTCCCCACCGCGTCGAAGGCGAATCTGCTCTTCTGGAATTCCTTCCAGCAAACGCCAATCGCATCCTCGATTTAGGAAGTGGGGGAGGCAGGCTGCTCGCACTGGTCAAAGCCGCGCGTCCGGCCGCTCAATTTGTGGCTCTGGATTTTTCACCCACCATGCTGGAAACGCTTTCCAAGCTCTTCGCTTCTGATCCGAGCGTTTCCATCGTCGCTCACAATCTCGATCTCCCTCTTCCTTCACTCGGCCGATTCGAAACGGTTATTTCTAGCTTTGCGATTCATCACGTCTCTCACGAAAGAAAGCACTCACTCTACAGTGAAATTTTCGGAATACTTGCTCCTGGCGGCGTCTTCTGCAACCTCGAACACGTTGCATCACCAACAACAAAACTTCACGCTGAATTTCTCCGTGCAATTTCCTGGGATGACGAAGATCCATCCAACAAGCTGCTCGACCTGGAACTTCAATTGTCGTGGTTGCGAGAAATTGGGTTCGCAGACGTGGACTGCCACTGGAAGTGGCGCGAACTAGCTCTCTTCGCCGGAACCAAGCCTGCTGACTTTTGCGGGAGTGAATAGTAAGGAAGCGCTGTTTGTAAAAAAGCAGAGTTATGGAGCCATCCTTATCACCAAGGCTTCGTGCGAAGCGACTTTCGCGCTAAATTTCCCTGTCATTTTTCCCAGATCCTTGCCTGCCCAAAGATCGCGGACACTTGCCGAAACGTGTTCGGGATATCCCAGATCTGTCCAGGAAACCGAGACTTCCGCTTCTGTTTTTCCGCGATTAAACAAGATTACGGCGCGGCTTCCGTCTTTCAGTTGCTTCATCCAGACTTCCTTGTCGCCGTCTTTGCGAATGCGCCGTCCCTGCATTCCCAGTGTGTCCTGATTTACCGCGATCACTTCTTTGTTCGTCAAAATCGCTTGGATTTCTGGCGTCATCGAGCGCAAATCGTTTCCGGCGATCAATGGCGCTGCCAGCAAGCACCAAAAACTGAAATGCGAACGGTACTCCAGCGTTGTCATGCCGCCGTTGCCGACCTCCAGCATGTCCGGATCATTCCAATGACCGGGCCCCGCCGCACCTTCGAGCCCGGCTTGCTGGTCGACAATGTCCAACATGCCATTCGAGCAGCAGTTCCCGTCCGGCCATTTCTGCTTACCTTCCCAGTGATCTTGTATGTCGCCAGTCGTGCGCCACAAATTGCCGACATCCTGAGCCCACTGCCACGGCTTTGCTGTTCCCCATTCGCACATGCTGAAAACGATCGGCCGCTTTGTTGCCGAAAGCGCATCGCGCATCGTGGAATACGCCTCTTGAGCGTTCCGCGTATCCGTGTTGCACCAGTCATATTTCAAATAGTCTACGCCCCAGCGCGCGTATTGAATCGCATCTTGAAATTCATGTCCTTGGCTTCCGGGCCGGCCTGCGCACGTCTTCTTTCCCGCGTCCGAATACAATCCGAATTTCAAACCTTTCGAGTGAACGTAATCTGCCAGCGCTTTCATTCCGGAAGGGAATCGCTGCGGGTCGGCGACGATGAACCCGTTTTCGTCGCGGCTCACTTGCCAGCAATCGTCAATCACCACGTACTGATAGCCCGAGTCCTTCATTCCGCTCGTGATCATCGCATCAGCCATGGACTTGATCATGTCCTCGCTCACGTTGCAGCCGAATTTATTCCAGCTGTTCCAGCCCATCGGAGGAGTGAGCGCCACGCCGTTGTCCCAGGCGTTTGCAGAACTTGGGAGAATCAGCAAGTAGAGAGACGCGAATGCGATGAGAGAAGAAATGGTTCCGGCAAATCGCTTGTTATTCATGGCCGCCTCCGAAATCTTGCGGCGGCATCATACAAGATTTATTCCAGATTGTTCACGGGAGAATGAAGGGAAGTGGAGTCTTATTGTAGCTACCGCTTTGCGGCGCGATACAGGATGACGCGCACTTTTTCAAGAGTGATGAGCCCGCCTTCAACCATCTCATCCATGCGCGGCAAAATCTTTTCGATCTTTTCGGAGGTTTCGATCACTTCCACGATAATCGGCAAATCCTGCGAAAGACGCAGGATTTTATCCGTGTGATAGACGCTTGAGCCTCCATAGCCCGCCACGCCACGCAGCACCGTTGCTCCGGAAAACCCTTCGCGGCGCAGTAATTCCACGAGCGCTTCGTGCAGCGGTTTGGCGTGCCACTTATCCGATTCGCCGATGTGAATTCGCATCAGCGTGCGTTCGCCTTCAAATTTTTCGTGAGTCATGGCGCGCTCCTGCAATTCCTAAAACCGATTGGCCAAGCGAATCCCCGCGATCGAAAGAAACAATCCAGCAAATACGCTCGCTCCAACGTAAGTCGAAGCGCGCAGCCATTCACCGTCTTCCAGCATTTTTGCGGTTTCCCATCCGAAGCTGGAAAACGTCGTGTAGCCGCCGAAAAGTCCGACGGCGATCGCAACACGCCAGTCCGGAGAAATGACCATACGGTTCAGCGTGAACTGGCCTATCAATCCAAGCAGAAAGCATCCGCTGAGGTTGATCAGCAGGGTGCCATAGGGAAACGCTCCTCCCATACGAATTTGCACCACGCCCTGCAGGCCGTAGCGCGCCAGCGTGCCAATCGCGCCGAACAAGGCAATCAGGAATATTTTCACTCGCTCACCTTCTTTCGCTCGATTGCGACGCCAACAAAAAACTCCTGGCGCCACGTGGCAGCCAGGAGTCATCAGGGCCGATCGAAACACCGACCCGGTTATGGCGAACTCCATCGCCTTCCAATTTCAAGGGAAGTTTAGCGTGACGCCCCTAAAAATGAAAGCGGTAGCGAATACCGCCGGAAATTTGACGGGGATAATTCCAATGGGTTCCGCCGAAGGTGTTGGAACTGTCGAGTTGGTAGCGCGAATCGGCGATGTTTTGCGCGGTGAAGTTCACGCTGAACTTTTCGCCGAAGGATTTTCCAAGCGAAAGCGAAAACTCTGTGTGATCGGAAAGGTGCGACGGACCGTCACCGTTCAGAAAGCCTGAACCGTAACCGAGATTTCCAGAAACGAAGGTTTGCCATGGCAGCGAAGCATGAAAACCGGCAGCAAATGTGTTGCGCTGGTCGTGATCGAGGTAGCAGAAGCCGCCTCCATCGCAAAGCTGGCCAGGATCGGAAATAAGCCCGCCGGTAACAACACCGGCACCTTCGACCATTAGATTGGAGTATGTCAGATACATGTCGAATCTCTTGGCGATACGCGGTGAACGTACGGTGCTCTCCCAGCCGTGGATACGAGCGCGTTCGATTGTGAGCGGCAGAAAAATATTCGAGCTGCCGAGTGCGTCGTGGTCGAAGAAGTTGAGTGCATGGGTTTGGAAGTTGGAAAAGTCGAAGGTCCATCCGCGGAGTGGGATAGCGAGGCCGAATTCGCGCTGTTCGTCTGTCTCTCCGCGCAAGGGAAGAAAACCGGAACCGGTGTTGACAAGAAGATCTCCGGAAATGGTTGTCAGCGGAGGCGCTTGATAGTAGCGGCTGTACGAAGCGCGAAAAACCCAATTGAGTTTGGGGATGCGCAATGCGGCGCCGAGACGCGGATCAGTCTTGTCTTCCGTGACGTCTCCGGAGAAGTGTGTGTAACGGAAGCCGGCGTTGAAGGTGAGCCAATTGGCCAGCCGCAACTGGTCTTCGCCGTATAGGCTAAAGAGCGAACCGTGCGGCTGCCTGGATTGTGGTGAAGGAGATGGCGTGCCGTCTGTATTGATGATGCGGAAGAAGGAATCGTCCTGTTGCGCGAAGCCATAGAAGCCGAAGCGAGCGTTATGACGACCACGCGTGACGCTGAGGTTTGCCAGGCCACCTTCGTAGTGCGAATCGTTGTGATCGGTGGTAATTGGCGCGTCGTCCAGCGTGGCACCTGAGAGTGGCAGATAGCCGTCGTAGGCGGCGCGGTTCCAGTGAAAAAATGGCGCGACGGTGAAAAGCACCCCAGAGTTCACGGTGTGCACCCAGGAGAAATTGCTGAAGACGTCACGCTCCCGTTCGATGTCACGCATGCCGATCTGTTGCTGATCGAGTGTGTTCGGAATCTGGAAATAGTCGCCGCGCGCAGAGCCGACAAAACGGAATTGATCTTTCGGTGTGGCATTGAAGATTAGCGACGTGAAAATGCCGAGCCCGCTGTTGTTGTCGTGAAATTCCTGCGGTTCTGGAGGCATCAGGCCAAGGTCAGAGCGAGTGCCACTTACACTGGCGTACCAGGCGAAGCGTTCGGAGTGATCGCCGAAGCTGAGTTGGCTGTCGGTTGAGTGATAGCTGCCGTACGTTGCGACGAGTTCGGCTTCGCGATCGCGTTCGAATCCGGAACGGGGAATTACATTGAACGAACCGTAAGTGCGATCGCCGTACTCAGCGGAGTAGCCGCCACGTTGAATGTCCACGACATCAATGTCTTTTGGGTCGAATTGCGCGCCTACGTTTGCTGCGATGTTGGTGTTGGGAACGGGAACTCCGTCCACAAGCCAAGAGACTTGATGGCCGCCGCGGATATGAAGCTGGTCGTGCACCATGTACGCACCGGGGGTGTAGCTGGTGATGAATTCGAGGCTGTTAGTGCGCGACGCACCGGGAAGTTCGGCAATTTCCGAGCGCGTGACCGTGGCGGCGGAAGTGGACGAGGTTGGGTCGATTTGATCGGCCTCGGCGTGGACCTCGACTTTTTGATTCACACCGGCGAGTTCGAGCGGGAAGTGGCGCAGCGGCGCGGTGTCCGCGGCGACAACGAGTTCCTGTTCGAAATCACGGAAGCCATCGTGCGAAATATGCAGGGTGTAGTTGCCCGCGGGCACGGCGTCCATCTGGAAGCTACCTTCACCGTCGGTGATGGCGGAGCGCTTCCAATCGAATTGTACGGCGCGGAGCTCGATCTGTGCGCCTTGGATTGGACGGTGCTGTACGTCGTGAACAATGCCACGCACCGTGCCGAAGATGCCGGCGCGGGCCTCCGGTGAAAAATAAGCGATGAAGAAACTGAAAAAAACGACCAAAACAGATAAAAACCAAAAACGACGGCGGAACATGAAAACCTTTCTCCTGAATGGAATAAAACTCGCGGCGAATCACGCAACGCGAGGCTGGAGGAATTTCTTAAACAAGAAAGATGAGCGACTTGCGATTAGGACAGAGCGATTCGAGGAGGGGGCGACTGCGGTTTTTCAGCGCGAGAAATCATCTGGGGGGCGGATGGCGGAGCAAAAGGAAAAGCGCGTTCAAGCGACAGAGCGATTTGCAGATCGGGCATCACAAACTGCGCAACATTGATCACGGTTTCGTCCGTTGTTTTGCAGCAGGAAATTTTGCAATCGGCTTGGTATTTCATGCCGTGGCCGCAATCCATAGGCATGTCGTCTTTGGCGGGAACGTTTTGGTGATGGTGGCCGGGAACGGAGCAATGGTCAGACATGCAACAGTTCGATGTGGCAGCGAGCCAGGCGGCGCGGGCGAAGGGGGCTTGCAGCAACCCGACGGCGAAGAGACAGACGAGTGCCGCGGCTTTACGTGGCCAATGGTTGTGCCGCTTGCCCATGCCGTCAAAACCCCCCGAGAACCGCTCTTTCTATACTACGCCAGATCAAATTTCATTCCACATAAGATTTGGGCATACCGCTGCGCATTTGCAGCGTACGGGCCCGTAATGATACCCGAGGCAAGGAGTCGGGCAACCGAGCATAAGTTGGCCTTGACGAGGCCTTTTCCAATTACTATCAACGGCCCCATTTGACGCGGACGGATGCTGATTTGAAAGCTTGCGGAAGCGCGAGAGTGGGGAATAACATCCGATTGTTCCGTGGCAAAAACGAATCCTAATATTTCCGAATTGCTGAGCAAGCTGGAGAAATTCTACGGCGTGCAGGAACCGTCTTGGCCGACCGAGCCGTACGAATTTCTGGTGTGGTGGTATTGCGGATACCCAGCGAGCGATGCAGCTTGTGCGAAGGGCTGGGAAAGGCTCAAGAGTGAAATTGGGACTGAGCCGGAGAAATTGTTGAAGGCCACTCCTGCGAAGCTGGCCGGTGCGCTCAAGCCGGGAGGGATGATGCCGGAGCTGCGGGCGTTGCGATTGAAAGAATTGGCGATGCGAGTGAAGGATGAGTTTAGCGGGGATCTGCGGTCGGCTTTAACGGGACCGCTTCCTGCAGCCCGGAAAACGCTGAAGAGATTTCATAGCATTGCGGATCCCGGAGCAGACCGGATTCTGCTATTTGCGGGGATTGCACCTATCGCGGCCGTGCCGTCCAATTGCGTCCATGTTCCGGTTCGCGTCGTTCGCGGTGACGAAGGAAAGAATTATGGCGCAGACTACCGGGAAATGCAGAAAAGGATTGTGGCAGAGGTACCCGAAACGTTTGACGCGCGAACCCGCGCGTATCTTTTGCTGAAGCATCATGGGCAAGAGATTTGCAAAAGGACGAAGCCGAAATGCCGGGAGTGCCCAATTCATTCCAATTGCGCTTATTTTGGGCGTGCCAATTCTTGACTTGGCGGGACGCGGGACGCAGACTTATTTTATGGCCCACATTTATTTGACGTTTGAATTTGGCAATGACGAAGAGAAAGCACAGCAGGCGCGGCATAAGCTGGAGTCTTGGAAGCAGGCGTTCAAGCTGGACAAGAAGATGCTTTACAAGTTCGACCGGACAGAAGACGGTGCGGCGCCAGTGGAAGAGCCGCCAAAGGAAAAGCCTGCCAAGGCTGCCGAGCCCAAATCGAAGGATTCCAAGAGCAAGAAAGACGGCAAGAAAGCAGGCCTCGAACCGGCCAAATTGGCCTCTTCAAAGGCCGACATTAAGCTCATCCTGAGGCTGGCATTGCCGAATCACGAGAGGCTCACGGAACAGCGGCTATTAAAGCGGTTTCCGAGCGAGGAACCGTTCAAGAGCGCCTCACCGAAGACGCTTCACGAAGCGGACGCAGGGTTTGCGGACGTTGAGGCGAGGTTTGAAGATCTGGAACGGCACGGAGCAGGTTTTCAGCGTCAAAGCTGATTCCGGTATAATTAGAAACTGCACGGGAATTCGCACGTTTACGTCGAGGTTGCGCCGAATGGCCGTACAGACCCGCGTCAAGCCAAACAAGGTTGACGCCCCCAAGAATGACCGGCACGCAGGCCTTAGCCGGGACGCCCTGATAAAACTCTATCGCGCGATGTATATGTCGCGGCGGCTGGACGACAAAGAGATCCAGCTGAAGCGGCAAAATAAGATTTTCTTCCAAATCTCGAGCGCCGGGCATGAAGCGGTCACGGCGGTTATGGGGTTGCTACTTCGTCCTGGCGTCGATTGGCTTTATCCGTATTACCGCGATCGCGCGTTCTGTCTGATGATGGGTGTAACCCCACTGGAAATGCTGCTGCAGGCAGTTGGCGCGAAGGACGATCCAAGCTCCGGCGGGCGGCAGATGCCGAGCCACTGGGGACATCCGAAATACAACATCGTGAGCAAGAGCTCGTGCACGGGGACGCAGTTTGTTCAGGCGGTGGGCGCGGCGGAAGCGACGCAGTATTTCGAAGAGCACCCGAAGGCACTAGTGCAGGCGAAGAAGGCGCCACTGGGAGAATTAGCGCGGCATGAAAGCGAAGAGATTGTTTATGTTTCGGCGGGCGACGGCGCGACGAGCGAAGGGGAGTTTTGGGAATCACTAAACGTTGCGTGCGCGAAGAAGTTGCCGATTTTGTATTTGGTTGAAGACAACGGGTACGCGATTTCCGTGCCGATTGAAGTGCAAACGGCCGGCGGGAGCATTTCGAAGCTGGTGACAGGATTTCCGGGGCTGCATATTGCTGAAGTTGATGGCACGGATCCGATTGAAAGCTATCGCGTCGGTAAAGAAGCAGTTGAATACGTGCGCGAACGAAAAGGGCCGGCATTTATTCATGCGCATGTGACGCGGCCGTATTCGCATTCACTTTCGGACGATGAAAAACTTTACAAAGTTCCGGAAGAGCGCGAAGACGAGGCGCATCGCGATCCCGTTTCGAAGTTTTCCTTATTTTTGATTCGCGAAGGAATCCTGGATCAAAAGCAGATCGAATCGCTGGAATCGCAAGTGGACCACGAGGTTCGCAATGCGGGCGACGAAGCGCTTGCAGCGGAAGTCCCGTCAGTAGATTCAATTTACGTAAATGTTTATTCGCCAGACGTGGATCCGACTTCGAGTGCGTTTGAAGCGGAGCCGCAATTGCATGGCGCGCAAAAGACGATGGTGGAGATGGTTTTCGCGACGTTGAACGACGAAATGTCGCGCGACGAGCGAATTACGGTGTTTGGCGAAGACGTGGCCGATTGCAGCCGCGAAGAAAATTTGAAGGAAGTGAAGGGCAAGGGCGGAGTTTTTAAGGCGACGGCTGGATTACAGAGAAAATACGGTTCGACGCGCGTGTTCAATACGTCGCTGGCTGAAGCGTCGATCGTCGGTCGCGCGATTGGCATGGCAACGCGCGGGTTGAAGCCAGTAGCGGAGATTCAGTTTTTCGATTACATCTGGCCGGCGATGATGCAGATTCGTGATGAACTTTGCGTGATGCGGTGGCGTTCGAACGGAGCGTTCAAAACGCCGGCAGTCTTGGGCGTAGCGAGTAGCGGATATTTGACCGGCGGAGCGGTGTATCACAGTCAATCGGGCGAATCGATTTTCACGCATTGCCCGGGGTTGCGTGTGGTGATGCCCTCGACCGCACTCGATGTGGCGGGACTTTTGCGTACGGCGATTCGTTGCGATGATCCGGTGATGTTCCTCGAGCACAAGCACCTTTACCGGCAGCCGTACAACCGGAGCGAGTATCCCGGTCCAGACTTCACGATTCCGTTTGGCAAAGCGCGAATGGTGAAGGAAGGCGAAGAAATCAGCATTATTACGTATGGAGCGTTTGTGCATCGCGCGGAAGTGGCTGCGGCGCAACTGGAGCGTGAAGGAATTTCGACGGAGATTATTGATTTGCGGTCGCTTTCGCCGTATGACTGGGAAGCGATTGCGGCGACAGTGCGAAAAACGCATCGCGTGATCGTGGGATATGAAGATATGCAGAGCTGGGGTTACGGAGCGGAAATTGCCGCGCGAATTGCGGACGAGCTTTTTGACGAATTGGATGCTCCTGTGAAGCGCATCGCCGCGACAGACACGTTCTGTGCGTACCAGCCGAAGTTGGAGGACGTAATTTTGCCCCAGTCGGATACTATCGTGGCCACGGTGAAGAAGCTCCTCGAGTACTAACGCCTCCTAAGCGGTGGAACTTTTTCCTGAATTTAGGCGTATAAATGGTAGACGGGTCGAGCACGCCCGGCGAGAGGTGAAACCATGATCTGCACAGCTTGCCAGAAGGTCATTACGGATGGATCCACATATTGCTATAACTGCGGCGCGAAACAGGCTGCTACTGGAGCAGCGGCTGCGCAAACACCGCCACCGCACGCCCCACGGAAATTGATGCGGTCGAGCGCAGATAAGAAACTGGGCGGCGTGTGCGCGGGACTCGGAAACTATTTCGACGTGGACGTGACGCTTGTGCGCGTGCTGTGGCTCCTGGCTGTGTTTTGCGCGGGAACGGGATTGCTGCTCTATTTGATTTTGTGGATTGTTCTGCCGGTTGAACCGTTGTACGTGCCGGTCGCCGCGCAAACGACGACAACGACTTAAGCTAGGTTAGTCTTTCACTTTTTTTGGCGCGCGGGATTTGCGCCCACCTGAACTGAGCAATCCTTCATCAACTGAAATCAGACCGGCGCCGACAGTGGCCAGCGCAAGGCAGCCCGATGCGAGGGCGAGTGGGAATTCGTACAAGTGCACGGCCATGATTCCTCCGGAACTGTGCACCTTCCAGATCGCTACGCCCATTTCGACGGCGAGCAGCAGCGCTGCTGGGCGCGTGAATAGTCCAAGGAAAATGAGCGCGCCGCCAAACGCCTCGAGCACACCTGCGACATAAACGAATTGCGCCGGCAAGCCGTGCTGCACGAACATGTGCTGCATTTCTAGGTTTGGGCGTAGCAGCTTCGGATAGCCATGCGTGAAGAAGATGACGCCGAGTACGACGCGAAGAACAAGCAGTCCGAGCGGTTGTAAGCGATCCAAAAAATTCATTTTAGGAACGAGCCTCGCGGATGAGGGATCGTGACTCAGGCATTCTACCAGAGTGAGGGATTGCGTTCGGCTGCGCTGCGATGGATTCGGGTACAATCATCTATTCGGAATTTGGCCCCTGTGGAGAAGAATGAGCCTCACAGAAAGTTGTTTTGATCTTCGCTGCACGTTTGAATGCGGCCTTCATTTCTTGATTGTGCAAATGGGTAGGTTCGAATGAAGCGCAAGCTGCTTGTTGCGATTCCTTTGTTGATTCTCGTCGTGATTGCAGCATGGATTGTGCGGCCCAAACACGAATATATCGGCGAGGCTTACGTAAGCACGCGCAGCACTGCGATTTTGAGCAGCGTAGCCCAAGTGCGACAAGAGGTTGGCGAGTTGCATTATGGCGAACATGTGGAAATGATGGCGAAGCGAAATGAGTTCGTGAAAGTTCGCACGGGCAAAGGAATTGTTGGGTGGGTGGATGCGCATCAGTTGATGGAACCGCAGCTTTGGCAACGGAGTATTGCGCTGCTGAAAAGCGCGCAAGATTTGCCGGTGCAGGCGCGTGGACGGACGAAAGTGGCGACGAACTTGCGTGTTCAGCCAGGACGTTCAGAGGCACGGTTGTATCAATTTGGGCGCGGGATTCCAGTGGAAGTAGTGGGGCGCGCAACAGCGGATTGGGTTCAGGTTTCTGATGAAAAAGAGGGTTCAAAGCCTGAAGACACGAAAAAAGAAGATTGGTTTTTAGTGCGCGGTGTGGCGACGCGGCCGCCGGGAGAGACGACGGCGCGGACAGGGACCACAATTCCTTCGACTGCAACCGCGCCTGGTGATGGGTCAGCGCCGATTGCGGGTTGGGTGGTTGCACGATTCGTGGAGTTGGATGTGCCGGATGCGGTGCGCGAGGGTGCGAGTTCGGCAAATATCCGGCCGGTGGCTTGGTTTGAGTTGAATCGCGTTGCGGATGATTCGGGAGAGAAACCACAGTACTTGCTGGCAGCAACGCGAGGCCCAGAAGGGCAGGCATGTGATTTCACGACAATGCGCGTGTTTACTTGGAATAAAAGGAAGACTCGATATGAAACCGCGTTTATAGAAAACGATTTGTGCGGTGCAATGCCGATTCGCGTAGACAAGGACGCGAAAGGAGAGCCGGAGTTCAAATTCAAAGTGATGGACGGCGAAAAGGATTTGCGAACGTACCGATTGATTCAAACCGTGGTGCGGCGCGTGCGCGAGACCGAGACAGGAACGAAACTGACGGCGGCGGGGAAGAAATCCAGGTAATGCGAAATCTGGCGAAGAGCGGGAAATGACGCTGCACATCAGCGAAGCTGATGTTCGCGCGGTGTTTACGATGCCGATGGCGATTGATGCTGTCGAAGAAGTTTCGCGCAAACAGGCAGCGGGCGACGTTGTTGTACATCCGCGAAAGCGGTTCGAATTTCCCGGTGGGCGATTTTTTCACCACATGGCGGCAGCGGACTACAGCGCGAATCGGGTTGCGACAAAACAATATACCTACGTGAATGGACGCCTGACGTTTGTGGTTTCGCTCTACTCGATGGAGACGGGAGAGTTACTCGCGCTCATGGAAGGTGATTTTTTGGGCCAGAAACGCACCGGCGCGGCTTCGGGCGTAGCCACAAAGTACCTGGCACGCGCGAATGCGAAAACGGCTGCGATTATCGGCACGGGTGGGCAGGCGCGGACGCAGCTTGAAGCAATTGCGGCGGTTAGGAAATTGGAATCGGTGGCCGTGTACGGCCGCGATGCAGCGCGGCGCGAGGAGTTCGCACGGGAAATGTTCGAAAAACTAGGAATTCCTGTGCGGGCAGCGGCTAGTCCGGCAGAAGCTGTTCGGGACGTTGGTATTGTCTGCACGGCTACCACGTCCGGTCAGCCGGTGCTTTTTGGTGCTGATCTCACGGCCGGAGTTCACGTCAATGCGATTGGCGCGAATCATATCAGAAAGCGCGAGTTGGACGACGCGGCTGTCCTGAAAGCTGACTTAGTGGCGGTGGATTCGATTGAGCAATCGCGCCAGGAGGCGGGTGATCTAGTGCTTGGTTTTGCTTCCGATTCGGCGCGGTGGGGTCAGGTTATTGAGCTTTCACAAATCGTCGCAGGAAAAGCCACAGGGCGCAAGTCTGATTCGCAGATCACTTTGTTTAAGTCCAACGGAATTGCAGCGTGGGATTTGGCCGCGGCAATCCGCGTTTATACAGAAGTAACAAAGCGGAAAATAGGAAGGCCCTTGCTGCTTTGGCAGCCTGCTTCTTAGAACACACTCCCTGCTTGCGTGGCTACCTGCGTTATTCTAAGAGGCGCTGAAGCCCTCATGAAGACCCTGCCCGACTATCTCCGCAAAGGTATGAAGCTCGTGATTGTTGGATGCAATCCGAGTGAATCCTCCGTCCGCACGGGGCATTATTATTCCGGAAGGAACAATGTTTTCTGGCCGGTTCTGCACAAGAGCGGCGTAATTCCGGAGCCTGTGGAATATGGGGATGATCGGCGCATCATCGAGTTTGGGATCGGGCTGACGGATCTGGTGAAGCGACCGACGCGCGGAGTGGAAGAGTTGACGCGCGAAGATTTTGCAGAAGGACGCATCGTACTCTCACAAAAGCTGGAAGAATTTGGGCCGCGAGTGATCGCGTTTAACGGGAAAGTCGTATACGAGCAGTTCGCACAGCGAAAGTGCAAATTTGGGATGCAAAAGGAATTGTTGTACGGCGCGCGCGTGTACGTGCTGCCTTGCAGCAGCGGACAGAATGCGGCTGCACAAAAAGAACGGCTGATGCATTTTCGAAAATTGGCACAATTGGTGCGTAGAACAGAAAAAGCCCGCGATACCGTTCAAGCCTGAGGGGAAATCACGATGAGCCAAGCCGCAGCTGCTCCTGTTCTGCTGGAATCTGTGCATGAAGGCATTGCCGTTTTGGTGATGAACCGGCCGGAGCGGATGAATGCGCTGAATAACGATTTGGCGACGGCGCTCTTTGGCTCGCTGCAGAGAATCGCGAACGATGAGTCTATCCGCCTAGTCGTCCTGACCGGTGCTGGCCGCGCTTTTTGCGCTGGCGGTGATTTGGGAGTCATCGGCAAAGGTAGAGAAGCGAACAACGCAAAGGAACTTGAGCCGATTCTGCGTGCGGGAATGGGCGCCGTACTAAAGATACGAATGATGCCGCAACCGGTGGTTGCGGCGGTGAATGGAGCGGCAGCGGGTGCCGGGATGAATGTGGCGCTTGCAGCTGACATTCGTATATCCGCCGAAGAAGCGGTGTTCGGGCAGAATTTCGCGAAGGTGGGGCTTTTTCCCGATTATGGCGGGACGTTTTTCTTACCGGAATTGGTTGGACCCTCGAAAGCGGCAGAGATGTTTTATACCGGCGACATGATTGACGCGAAGGTGGCGTTGCAACTTGGATTAGTGAATCGCGTCGTGCCAGCGGTGCAGCTTGAAACAGAAGTAAGAACGCTTGCGGCAAAGATAGCTGCTGGGCCGCCGATGGCGATTCGTGCGGTGAAGAAAGTTCTATTTGCCAGCCAGAAAGAGGCGTTAGAACGTGCTCTCGAATTGGAAGTAGAGCATCAGATGAAGTGTTTCGCTTCCGAGGATTGTCTGGAAGGCGTGCACGCATTTTTCGAGAAGAGAGCGCCGCAGTTTCACGGTCGCTGAGCTAAAATTGTCTTACCCATGAGCGAACTGGAAATCACTCCCGCCGAGTTAAAGAAAAAACTCGATACCAAAGAAAAATTATTGCTGATTGACGTGCGTGAGCCGTGGGAATACGAAACTTGCCGCATCGAAGGCGCACAGCTAGTTCCGATGCGGACAATTCCGGCGAATCTGCAATCGTTGGACGTAGAAGAACCTGTCATTTGTTATTGCCATCATGGCATGCGCAGCCTGGACGTTGCCGTCTGGCTGCAGAAGCAAGGCGTTGAATCCGCACGGTCGCTAGCGGGTGGGATTGACAAGTGGTCCGCGGAAATTGATCCCAAAGTTCCTCGATACTGACCCCCGACCGGTACAAAGCGAGCCGCTTGAAAAAGCCGCCCTTACAACAGCAAGTCCGTTGTGCAAAAATTAAAATAAGCAGACTGGGGCTGCTCCTTTGATGTCCAAACCGAAAGTTCTCTTTTTTCAAAAACCGACTTGAACGACTTGCCGCAAAGCAAGAGGTCTCTTGCTTGAGCTTGGCGCGGAGATTGAATCGCGCGATTTGGACAAGGCGCCGTTTTCCGTTGGTGAACTGGAAGCGTTGATCGGTGAGCGCGACTACAAATTGTTTTTGAATACGCGAAATGAAATGTATCGCGAGAAAAAGATGGCAGAAAAGCCGCCGTCGCGTAAAGATGCGATTGTCTTGATGTCCAAAAATCCGAATCTGATCAAAAGGCCAATCTTGTTGCGAGAGGGAAAGATCCTGCTCGGATTTGACGAAGATGCTTACCGGCAATTGCTGAAGTAGGCTTTCAAAGCGAAAATCATAAGTTGTAGGTGCAGCAAAAGAAAGAGGTCTGCATGGACGTGAAGACGATTGGCGTAATTGGCGCAGGAACAATGGGACGAGGCATTGCTTATGCGGCGGCGCTCGGCGGCTATCGAACGATTCTGGAAGATGTGATGCCGGAGACGCTAGCTAAGGGTACGGCTTGGATTCAGCAGTCGCTCGAGGAAGGTGTGACGCGGGGAAAAGTGGAAGCTGCTGCTCGAGATGCGGCACTGGTGCTGATTGAGACCTCGTCATCCGTCGAAAATGTGTGTCGCGAAGCGGATTTCCTGATTGAAGCGGTGCCTGAAGAAATGGAGCTGAAGCTTGAGCTTTTTACTCTCTTCGACAAGTTCGCGAAACCGAAGGCGGTGCTGGCGAGCAACACGTCGTCGCTTTCCGTTGCGGAAATGGCGGAGATGACGTATCGGCCAGAGCTTTGTGTGGGAATGCACTTTTTCAACCCTGTGCCAAAAATGCGATTGATTGAAATTGTGAAAGCGTCGAAAACTTCCGATGAGACAATTGCCATTTGCCGCGAAGTCGGCAGGCGAATGGGAAAAGAAGTGGTGGTTGTAAAAGAATCGCCCGGATTCATCACGACGCGCGTGAATGCGCTTATTGGGAATGAAGCGTTCGCCATGCTCGAGGCTGGGATTGCATCGGCGGAAGATATTGATAAAGCGCTGAAGTTAGGGCTCAACCATCCAATGGGGCCATTTGAGCTGGTAGACCTGGTAGGTCTGGATGTGCGGCTGAGTATTTTGGAATATCTGCACTCAACGCTAGGTGAGAAATACAAACCGAATCCTTTGATCAAGAAGTTAGTCGCAGAAGGCAGACTGGGCCGTAAAACAGGACGCGGCGTTTACGATTATTCTTCGCCTGCTGCCGCGAAGAAGTAGAGTCCTCACGCTGCAAGAAAATCGGCACAAGTCGTTCTAACTCAGGCAGCGAGTTCGCGGTGAACCCACAGCGCTCTCGCATCCCCGCAGGCCAATTTCGATCTCCGGAGGCCCTATTATGTGGCTTTCTCGTGCACTTGCATGGATTGTGTGTGTGTCGCTGGCGTTGCCCAGCGCGATTCCCGCGGAGCAAGTGGCGCCTCCCCAACCATTGCCGAAGACGGTTGCGGTTGCCGCGTTCAAGAACGGACTGGCTTTTGTAGTGCGGCAAGGGCCCGTGCAATTGCAATCCGGGACGGGAAGAATCACGCCGATACCCAATGCTACATTGGGCACGCTTTGGCTTGCGCCAGGAGAGGCGAACACAACATTGGATGAAGTGGTTGCCTACCGATACAGCGTTGCAGCGGAACGGCAGATGCAATCGCTTGCTGAAGTCTTGCAGGCAAACGTTGGGAAGACTGTGACGGTCACCTACAGCATGAACATGAAGGACTACACTGGCGAGATCGTCGGTGTGAGGGAATCGAAACCCGCTCCGGATGAAATGAATTCTGAAGGTGTTTCCCAGGCTCTCGCCAATATCGCAAAGCCACAATACTTGCTGCTCCGCGTGGATAAAAAGCTGCTGGCGCTACCCATCGGCTCCATTGCAAACGCCGCGCTGCCGGACGATACGGTTTTTCACGAAAAGATCGAGCAGCCTCGTTCAGCGCTGCGATTCAAAGTGAAAGGTGCCAATGACAAGACTGAGTTGACGATGGGATATCTGGAGCACGGGCTTGGCTGGACGCCTTCTTACATGATTTCGCTGACAGACGACAAAACGGCGCAAATCACCATGCAGGCAGTGATGATCGATGATGCCGAGGATTTGAACAACGCAGATGTTTTCTTTGTCGTTGGAGTGCCGAATTTTGCTTATTCGGAAACGCCCTCGCCGATGAGTTTGCAGCAGAATCTGCTCTCGTTCATGAAGGATGCCGAAAAGCGCGATGACGGAAATTACCGGCGATATTCAAATGCCATCGCGGGACAAATGATCGCCGGCGAATTCAACGAATTCGACAAGAAGACCGAGCCGTCATTTTCGCAGACCGTTTCCGAATTGTCTGGCGCACCGGAAGAAGATCTTTTTCTGTACTCGCGATCCGGCGTAACGCTGGCGCGTGGGGAGCGAGCCACATATAACGTATTTTCGAGCTCAGTTAGCTATGAGCATATCTACGATTGGGAAGTAGTGGACCCACAGCGCGTGGACGGATTTGGGAATGTGGTTCAGTACAATCCGAATTCGCCCGACTCGACAGCGCAAAACAGTATCTGGCATTCGATCCGTCTGAAGAACACGACGAAATTTCCGTGGACAAGCGCTCCGACGATGGTGATCTCGGGGCTGAAGCCGGTGTCGCAGGATACGCTGCCTTACACGCCGAAGGCAGCTTCATCCAAACTAAAAATCACGGTTGCGACAGATATTCGTTCCAGCCACGAAGAGCGGGAGATTGCCCGGCAGCAGAATGTACAACGCCGGCACGGCTATGAATTCGACTTGGTCACTGTGGAAGGTACGCTGAAGCTGAAGAATTATAAGTCGAAGGAAGTGCGCATTGAGGTTGGAAAGACGCTGCGGGGCGAAGTTGAAATGCAATCGGATGAGGGCAAGGCCGTGAAGCTCGGCGAGGCGATCCAAATGGACAATCCGCTGTCGAGGCTGACGTGGGGAGTTCCTCTCAAGGCAGGCGAAGAGAAGGTGGTGACGTATCGCTACAAGATTTTTGTTCGCGGATGATGCGGGCGCCCTTGCTTGGCGCTGAGTCCTGTGAGAATCTGCGACGCGTGAAAAAGATGCAGACGATTCGTGAACGCATCGTGGTTCAGCAGGGCGACATCACAGAAATGGCCGTGGACGCGATCGTGAACGCCGCAAACAACGATTTGCTGCTTGGCGCTGGAGTTGCAGGAGCCATCGCCCGCAAAGGCGGCGAGTCCATACAAAAGGAATGCAATGAGATTGGAAGTATTCCAGTAGGGTTTGCGGCAATTACCGGAGCTGGCAATTTGAAAGCGCAGTATGTGATTCACGCGGCGAGCATGGGACTTGGCGGCGCGCGGACTACGGCGAAAAGCTTGCAGACTTCGACGGTGCACTCTTTGCGGCTGGCGGCGGAGCGAAGATTGAAAACGATCGCTTTTCCGGCCGTGGGCACTGGCGTTTCTGGATTTCCGATGGATCAATGCGCGGAAATCATGCTGCGCGAAGCGGCGCAGCATTTGGGCAAAGAAACTTCTCTCGAAACGATTTATTTTGTCTTATTCGACGAGACATCGCGGCACGTATTTGCCAACGCTTTGGCAAAGCTGGTTCCACAGCTCGAATCCTAGTTGCGAATTCTGCTAGAATCCTGCCTATGAACAGACGAACACTCTTGCAAACACTACCGGCGGCAGCGCTGCTGCCGACTGCTATTTCTGCTGCCCCTCACGGTGAAACCTTGTCCGACCAATCCGCTACGACTGTTTACGAACTGCGTATTTATCATGCGCTCGAAGGCAAGTTGCCTGATTTGCTCAAGCGCTTCCGGGAACACACAACCAAGCTTTTTGAACGCCATGGAATGAAGAACATTGCATATTGGGTTCCGACGGATGAGCCTGCCAAGTCGAACATGCTGATTTACATTCTTGCGCACGCGAGTCGCGAGGCGGCCACGGCAAGCTGGAAAGCGTTCCAGGCCGATCCGGAATGGATTGAAGTGCGCGATAAGTCGGAAGCGAATGGCAAAATCGTCGAAAAAGTGGATTCGACGTTTATGACTAAAACTGATTTTTCAAATTTCGGCCTCTAAGGTTTTTTCATCTTGGCTTGTGATAGGCCAAGCCTTCATTGCCAAATCGATGACACTTTCGAGATCGCTGCGCGCGGCTCCTGCGGAGGCTTCGACGCTCATGCCGCGCAGCACGGTGCTGTAGAAACGAGACAGCGCGGCAACGTCCACGTCAGGAGTAACCTCACCTTCGGTTTGCGCACGCTGGAGGCGGGCGCGCAGTAGAGAATCGCTGTCGGCGCGGCGGACTGCGAGTTCGTTTTTGATGCAGTCAGACTCCGCAGTACAAGACAGAGCTGACTGGACGAGAAGACAGCCGTGCGGATTCTGCGCGCAGGTCAGCGAGTCCGCCGCGGCATTAAGGATCTTTTCTACCGCGGTGCGGGCGGAAGCTTGATTGAGCATCTCATTCCACACCAAAGCTTGGCTTCGAACGTACCGGTCCACAACCTTCCGGAAAAGCTCTGATTTATCGCCAAAGGCCGCATAGAGGCTTGGCTTATTGATTCCCATGGCTTTGGTGAGATCGGCAAGAGAAGCACCCTCGTAACCCCTTGACCAAAATACCCTTAAAGCGGAATCCAAAGCTTGGTCTGGATCGAATGCCCGTGGACGGCCAATATGAGTGGCTCCACTTTTTTTCTTTGTAACCTTTCCCATACCACAGCATCCTAACATGTGTTTCGTACCGATTGGTACAAAAAGCAAACGAAGGTTAAAAGGGGAATTCACATGGCAAAGAAACTCGAAGGGAAAGTCGCACTCGTCACCGGCGCTTCCAAAGGCATTGGCGCAGAGATTGCGAAGCAATTTGCGGCGGAAGGCGCTTCTGTCGTGGTCAATTACGCCTCCAGCAAAAGCGGAGCGGACGCGGTGGTGAACGACATTACTAAAAAGGGCGGCAAGGCTGTTGCGGTTCAAGGCGATGTCGCAAAGCAAACTGACGTCGAAAAACTGCTTTCGGAAACGAAGAAGGCGTTTGGCAAACTGGATATTTTGGTGAACAACGCGGGCATATACGAATTTTCGCCTCTCGGAGAGATTACGACTGAACATTTTCGGAGACTGTACGACACCAATGTTCTGGGTTTGCTGTCCGCTTCACGGGAAGCCACCAAATACTTTGGCAATGAAGGCGGGAGTATCATCAACATCAGTTCGCTTGTAAGCGTGATGGGCGTGCCCACGGCCTCCGCTTACAGCGGCACAAAGGGCGCGGTGGATTCCATCACGAGAGTGCTTGCAAAAGAACTTGGTCCGCGCAAGATTCGCGTGAACTCCATTAACCCAGGAATGGTCATTACCGAAGGCGTGAAGACAGCAGGCTTCGAAGGCACCGATTTCCAGAAGGACATTGAATCGCGCACTCCGCTCGGACGCATCGGACAGCCGGAAGACATCGCTCCAGCAGCAGTATTCTTTGCTTCGCGTGACTCTGCGTGGATTACTGGCGAGACGCTAGTGATTGCTGGCGGCTTGCGCTAAGCACAAGCAATAAAATGAACGAAGAGCGCGGTTCCTTCTAAGAGAGCCGCGCTTTTTTATTGAGGTTTCTTAAGCTTAGGCCGATCGTCGGCGGGTTGCTCGGCTGGCTTCGGCTCATTACCAGGTTTCGCGCCGCCAGGATCGGCTGGCTGCGGATTATCGCTATAAGGTTTTTTCAAATATCGGTCGGCGGCATCTTGTGCGCTGCCGGTATTGTCGTTGGTTTGCTTAGCGCGACTATATTCATTCACGGCGCGTTCGCGCTGGCCGAGTGAATCAAAAATCATCCCGAGATAGACGTGGCCCCAGACTTCGGTCCATTTTTCGGAAGGTTCCGGCACGGCTTGCAGCGCTTCACGAAATGCGTTTGCAGCTGCTTGGTAATTGCGCTGGTAGAAAAACGCCTCTCCCATTCGGAAATTCGCCAGAGGACGGCCAGGCTGAATCGAGAGGGCTTTCTGGTATTCCTTAATTGCATCGTAATAGTGGCCGGTTTCGGCGAGCTCCTCGCCACGCGCTATCGCTGCTCGTGACCGAAGAGAATTGTTGCCTTTGAGAATTACATTGTTTGGGTCAACGCGAACGCCGCCGGGCTTCGGGCGCCCGAAAGTTTCCACGGAGAATGGTGTTTCGGTTCCAGTGACTTCTACGGTCTTGATTTCCGGATTGCCTTCGGTGTCAATCCGCAAGTCCACAGGCATTGCGAAGGTATCGAGTGGTTGCGAGAGTTTTCCCACGATGCGAAAGCCCTTGGGCGTTCGATAGATGACATATTCGATCTTGAAATCGGGGATGCCGGTCGAGTTCAGCCACTGCGCGAAGAAGCCGCGAAGATTCGGTGGAGATTGGCCAGGCTTTAGAGGCTTGTTACCGTGCTGTTCAGCAAGCGCGGTGAAATCAGCGATCGAAGCGTTCCTTTCAGCGTATCGAGTATAGAAGTCGTGCAGCAAGGCTTTGAAAGCAGCATCTCCGATTTGCGCGCGCAGCATGTGGAAGATCATCGCGCCTTTGTTCATCACTACGGAGCGATAGTCACTGGAGTACTGGACGAGACGGGCGGATTGCGAGACGGGAGCCGCGTCATCGTACATAAGCGCACCAACTGCGAAATCGTCTACGGCTTTCAAGCCGGCTTCCTTGCCGGTTGTCTGCTCGGCGTAAAGCGATTCGGAATAACGTGCTAGACCATCGCTGATCCATTCGTCTGCTGTGGAAGCAGGTAGAACTTGATTCGCCCACCACTGGGAGGCCACGAGACGCGCTATCGTGCGTTCGTTGATCTTCGCATCCCATGCGCGTTGGCTCAGAAGAAGAACACCCGGGCCAGCGTATTCGCGTAGCGTGTTGTCCGGAATCTGAATCAACGTCATGTTTGGATCGGGAATCGGCCCGAACAAATCGCTGAACGTGATTACTCCGCGCGCCACGTCCGCCGCAAAATCACCCACAGTAGCCGAGGCGGTTTTTGGCGCGTAGACGGCGACGTTCACACCTTCGGCTTGTTTTGTGTTGAGCTCAAGATTACCGGCGACGAAAGTGCCGTTGGGTGCTGGACGCGTACATTCGAAAACATATTGCAGGCGCGAACCTTCGGCGGGAGTTTTTCCTGAGATTGGGGTGGGGGCGAGAGCTTTTCCCGTTCCGGCCATCGCGAAAGTGTCCGGCACGTTCAGGCGAAACGTTCCGGTGAAGCGATTTGTTGGATAACCGGTAAGGGGAAACCAGCGTGCCGGAAGCAAAAGATACGCACCATCTTTGTAAATTGAAGCGAGACGCACTCCTGGCAATGGGCTGTTTTCTTCATTCGAGAGAATTCCCGTGTAGCTAATGGTCAGCGTTACTTTGGAATTTGTTGCAACCGCCGAAGGCAATTGCACGCGCACATCCATCGGGCCGGTAGACTCGCGCTCGAATTTTAGTGAAGTGCCTTGCTCGGACTTCACGTCGGAAATGTTCAGATTCGGATGCAGCTCGAAACGCACGATGCCGGAAGCGGATGTGGCGCGAAATTGCACTTTGGCCGTTGCAAAAATCGACTGACCGCCGGCGTCGAGAGTTGCAGAAACGTCATAATGTTCAGCGAGAAAGAGCGGGCCTGCCTTCGGTTGAACTTGCGCTTGCGAAGCGGCGTACAAAGACGGGACAACTGCCAAGAGAAAGAAAAAACCGCTCAAACGGAGAGCTTTTCGCAACTGGGCCACCAGATGCCTTTCCAGAGATTCCTGCACACGGATACCGTATATAGGATAGCAGCGCCTCAGGAAGCGTTGCCAGAAGGCTTGGAACCAGAATCGGCCGCATTGGCTGAGACGGGCAACAAAGCAAGGATGGCTTCCGCAGCGCGCTGGACGGCTCCAGGAGGCCCCAAGCGGCGGCGGACCTCCGCGAGATCGGTGTGGGCTTGCGCTGCGCGGGCTGGTTCCAGGAGTTTCTGAATTTCGTTTGCGATTTTTCGTGATTGGAAATTTTCTTGGATCAGTTCTGGAGCGACTTCACGCTCGGCGATCAGGTTCACCATACCAAAGTATTTTGTGCGGATCAGAGGCTTGGCGAGCAAGGCAGTAAGTTTTGAGACTTTGTAGACCACGACCATGGGCACGTCGAGAAGCGCGGCTTCGACTGTGGCGGTACCGCTGCAGATGATAGCGGCATCGGCTGCGGCGAGGGCATTATAAGTGTCGCCCTGCGCCAGGTTTAGACGGACGCCCCGCGGAATCAGCTCTTTCACGCGTGCTAGATCTGTTTCTGCAGAGAGCGCCAGAACAAAATTGTAGTGCCCTGGTTTTGGGCGGTCGAGTTCGCGGACGGTTTCTAGAAGAGTAGGTAGATGCCTGGCAATTTCTCCCCAGCGGCTGCCAGGTAAAACCGTGATTATTTGCCGTGACGAATCGAGGCCATACTTTGCCGCGAATTCAGCTCGCGAAAGAGTTGCCTTGACCTCGCCCGCGAGTGGATGGCCGATAAATTTGACGGGAACGCCGGCATCGCCAAAGAATTTTTCTTCGAATGGAAAAATGCAAAGCGCGAGCGCGAATCGGCGACGAACAAGATTTGCGCGCCACGGTCGCCACGCCCAGAATTGCGGACAAATGTAATAGACGTTTTTCACGCCGATAGGCTTCAGCTTGCGAGCCAGCCGCAAATGGAACCCAGGAAAGTCTGTCAAGATGGCCAGTGCAGGCTTTCGAGCGCGCGCTTGCGAGACAAGATTTCGCATGGCGTTACGGAGTTGTGGCAAATGGCTCAGTATCTCCGTTATGCCAAGCACATTCACTTCTGAGTAGTCCGTGATGACATCAACGCTGGCGCCCCGCATCTGCGTTCCGCCCATGCCAAAGATCTCAATGTCGGCGTGTTTTTTTAGTTCCACGACAAGCCGCGCGGCATACATGTCTCCGCTCGCTTCACCGGCGGAAAGCAAAATTTGTGTTGGCGGCATAGAGAAAGGGGGAATTTAGTCGCTTGCCGGTTGAGGAGAAGGCAAAGCAGAAAGAGGACCGGTATTCGCCGCAGTGGAAGGGATATGCAGTTCTTGCTCTTTATACTGAAGCTGGTAGAGCCGGTAGTAGATTCCGCGTTGCGCGAGAAGCTCCTGATGCGCGCCCTGCTCGCGTAGTTTTCCCTTGTGGAAGACAAGGATACGGTCGGCGTGTTGGATCGTGCTTAGGCGATGCGCAATGACCAGCGCAGTGCGGCCGGTCAGTAGACGGTCCAGCGCTTCGCGAATGAGCATTTCGGTTTTTGTATCCACGCTTGACGTGGCTTCATCGAGAATCAGGAAACGTGGATTGTGTGCAAGAGCCCGTGCGAAATTGATGAGCTGACGCTGCCCAACAGAAAGCGTTGAACCGCGCTCATTCACGCATGTGTCCATCCCATCGGAAAGGGAATGAATAAATTCCGCAAGGCCGACCTCTCGTAGCGCGTGTTCGACGTCCTTGCGCTCGACACCGGGTGTACCGAGGCGAATATTCGTTTCAATTGTGCCGGTAAAAAGAAATGGATCCTGCAAGACGATTCCGAAGTAGCGGCGTAGATCTTGCAGGTTGAGCGTGCGGATGTCCTTTCCGTCGAGCAGGATTTGGCCCTTTTGTACGTCATAAAAACGAAGCAGGAGGGAAATGAGTGTGGTTTTCCCCGCGCCAGTGTGGCCAACGATAGCGAAGGTTTGGCCGGGTGCCATGCGGAAGGAAACATCGCGAAGAACCCAATCGTCTTCCGTTGGCTCGTTGCTGATCTTGTAGCTAAACCAAACGTCGCGGAATTCGATTTCGCCGCGTGGATTCTCCAAGCGCCCCGTTCCAGGCGTCGTTTTGATGGTGACCGGCTCATCGAGCAATTTGAAGATGCGCTCGCTCGCCGCCATCGCGGATTGAAGAATGTTGAATTTTTCGCTGAGGTCCTGAATCGGGCGGAAAAAGCGCTGCGCGTACATGGTGAATGCTGTGAGCACACCAAGCGTTAGGCCGCCATGCAAAATGCGAATGCCACCGGCCCAGAAGATGAGCGCGATTGTTGCGAAGCTCAGAAACTCCACGGCAGGATAAAAAAGCGCGTAAGCCAGAATCGCGTCACGCCACGCAAGCATGTTGTCCCGATTGCGCTTTTCGAATTCTTGCAGCGCTTTCTGTTCGCGATTGAAAAGCTGTACGACGCCCATGCCGGAGATGTATTCCTGCAAAAAAGCGTTGATGCGCGCGATGGCCGTGCGGATGCGGCGGTTCGCGTCGCGCACATATTTGCGAAAAATCAGTGTGACAACAAGGATGCCGGGAAGAATTGCAAGCGTGTCTAGGCCTAGCCGCCAATCCTTCGCGATCAGAAGAGCAGCCAGAACGGCGAGCAGAAAAAAGTCGTTAATCATCGTAACGACGCCAGCAGCGAACAAATCATTCAACGCATCCACGTCCGTAGTCACGCGTGTTACGAGACGTCCGACGGGATTCCGGTCGAAGTAACTCATCGGCAGGCGTTGCAGGTGCGCGAAAATTCCTTTGCGCATGTCATACATTGTGTTTTGGCCGACGCGTTGCATGATCCGGATTTGCAGATACTGCGCGAGGAAATCCGCAACGAGTACGCCAAGGAAAATCAAGCTGAGCCAGCCGATGCCGCGCCAAGCGGTGCTTTCCGGCAGCAGCTTGTTCATCGCAGGAACGAAATATTTGTCGATGGCATGTTGGAAAAACCAGGGTGGCGCAAGCTCAAGTGGTGTAACGACGGCAACCATCGCCAGCGCAAGCGCAACACTCCAGCGATACGGCTTCATGTATTGCAAAAGCCGTCGCATCAAGCGCGAATCGTACGCTTTGCCGAGCGCTTCTTCTTCGTGAATGTTGCTCATGCCCGTTCCAGCTCTTCTTCTAGGAGCTGCTTCTGATAGAGATCCGCATAATAACCGCCGCGCATCAAGAGTTCATCGTGAGTTCCGCACTCGGCGATTCCGCCGTCAACGAGAACGACAATCTGGTCTGCGTCCTTAACAGTGGATGTCCTGTGCGAGATCAAAATCGTCGTGCGACCTTCCATGACGCCACGCAGCTTTTGCAAAATCCGTTCTTCAGTCTGCGTGTCAACGCTGGAAAGCGAATCATCGAGAATGAGGATGCGCGGATCGCGGGCCACGGCTCGTGCGATGGCGGTACGTTGCTTCTGTCCGCCGGAAAGCGTAATGCCGCGCTCGCCGACCACTGTTTCGTATTTTTCGGAAAATTCCTGCACGTCACCGTCAAGATTGGCAATCTCCGCTGCTTCGCGGATGCGAGCTTCATCCAATTCAGAAAGGCCAAAAGCAATATTGCCACCGACAGTTTCGCCGAAAAGATAGGTATCTTGTGGAACAAAACCGATGGCGCGACGCAATGTCGCAAGAGGCCATTCGCGGAGCGGCTTGCCGTCGAGGAGAACCGCGCCCTCCGGTGCTTCCCAAAGGCGTGCAACGAGAGCCGCAAGAGTCGTTTTTCCGCTGCCGGTGGGACCGACAATGGCGAGCGTCGATCCCGCGGGAACACTTAGGCTTATATCGTGCAGAACGGCATGCTTACCGGTCCCGTTTGAGGACGATTTGCCGTTGGCGGCGCTGCCGGACAGAGTTGTCGGATAGGCGAAATTCAAATTGCAAAATTCAATTTCGCCCTTCGGGGTAACTCCCACAGGGATTTTTGCTGCGCGGTCGTCGATGTTAGGTTGTGCCGTCAGAATGTAATTCAGGCGGCCCATGGAAGCGGCGCCGCGTTGAAAGATATTCGTAACCCATCCCAGCGCAATCATCGGCCAAACAAGCTGCGCGAGATAACCGTTGAATGCAATCAGCGCACCGAGGGAAATCTGCCCCCGCAGAAGTTGATGTCCGCCCTGCCAAAGCACGATCAGGAACGTTGTCCCGATCATAGCTGTCAGCGACGGCATGAACATGCTCCAGGTGCGGATGAGCTTGATATTGCGCGAAACGTATTCGAGGTTTGGCTCGTCAAAGCCGCGAATTTCCGCCTCTTCCTGCGCGTAAGCGCGCACGATACGCACGCCCGACAGGTTTTCTTGGACCTTTGCGGTCAGCGTGGCGAGAGCAGCTTGAATTTTTTCGTAGAGGTCGTGGATGGTCTTGCCAAAAAACCATACGGCTACGGCAACGACCGGCGCAGGGAGGAGCACCCAAATCGTGAGCGATGGAGAGAGCATAACCATGACTGCAATCGCTAAGATCATGGTGACGACCGTCGTCGCGCTGTACATGATTCCGGGACCGAGAACCATGCGCACGGCGTTCAGATCGTTCGTCGCGCGCGACATCAGTTCGCCCGTGCGATTGCGAACGTAAAATTCCGGTTCGAGAAGAAGGAGCCGCTTCAGCAAATCGTTGCGAATATCGAATTCGATGTCGCGCGAGACGCCGATGAGAACCCAGCGGGCATGAAACGAGAGAAGTCCTTTGATCAGGATGCAGACGACGATGAAAATACAGTAGATCGCGAGTGTATGACGGCTGCTTGGTTCGTAATAAGGAATGATGCGACTCAGCCATGGAGATCTCAGTGAGTGGCCCAGAACAGGGTTTACCCCGGACGCTTGCTGTTCAGGCGAATGTTGAAAGGGAACTGGATCACCCCGCAGAGTGTCCGTGACGACGCCGGTCGCGAGAGGAATCAAATTGCCAAGCAGGCTCATCAGCACGACGCTGAAGAGACCAAAAACTATTCCGCTCGGATAGCGCTTGAGGTACGGCGACAGCCCGCTCAAATCCTTCTTCGGCTTTACCGGATTGGGGGCGGCGCTCATTACAGGTGAGACCTCGCAGTTCCTAGCGAATTGGCTTCCGTCAGGAAATGTTCGTAGTTCCGGTCCAGCGTTTGGTAACGCTTTGCAGCCGGGTTCCACCGAACAGCGAGCGGCAGCACATGCGGATCATCTGTGCCTTTAACCGGTGTCAAATAGAGATGGAAGCCTTCGATGTCATTTTGTTCGAACTGCACCCGCCAGCCCGCAACCGGTTCGATAGGTGATCCACCGAGATATCCTTTTTCATTTTTCAAATGTTCATCGCAGCGCACGAGTTCATGCCAGTTTCCGTTCGATTCTTCGGCAAGCACTGCCCGCGTCACAATTGTTCCGGGCAGAGCGTTCTTCGGCGTTTTCGGAACGACGTTTGCCGCGAGCAACTGTCGCGTTCCCGTTCTTGCGAGATCGCCGAACACAAGCACGGTTGTTTCTTTGCCTAAAAATGCGTCGGCAGCGGCTTGCACGTCGTCAGGAATGGCGGGCTCTGCCGGTTTTGCGGCCGTTTGCGCTGCTGGTTGCGTCGAAGAAGAATCGCATCCAGCAACAGCGAACACCGCCAATGCCGCAAGAAACATTCCAGAGTGTCTTCGAGAGAGATTTTGCAAAAGACGATTCGCACGCCTTCCCTTACTACAGGACGGCAGAAGTCTCCGCTCGTGAGCATCGCCGGATTGAAGTTGAAAGAATTTCATCAGAGACTGCCTGCCGCCAGGGTAATTTCCACCACGCGACCCGGAGCGCCATCCTTGGGAGTGGTGCAGACCACTTCCATAACCTGCGGCACGTCCGGACCCGCCCAGTCAAAGGCGTAGTACAGCAATTCTAGCGGTTGGCCGTTCTTCGTGCTAGGACTCACTGAATTCGGTTCGCCGTAAAGCGAATACGCTTTCGATTTGACGTCACCGACCTTGAGTCCTTTGCCAGTGCCCCAATACCAACCAGGGTTTTTCTCGCAAGGTTCTTGCGAGGCTTCGGTCGATTCAACTCGGATGGAGTTGATCGTGGTTCCGAAGCCTGTGTCGACAGCCATCGTTAAGCGTGTGCATGGATCGGTTAGATACGATGTTCCAATCCGGCGAACCCAGTAAACGGTTGGGTACAGCCTTTGCACTGCCGCAAACGTGCTTCGCCCCGGACGAAGCCGTGCCATGGTGAATTCGTTGGCGCGCTTTTGACTCGGTGGGTGCTTTGCTGGTCCCGCAAATGCACCGGGTAAGGCAAGCGCAACCGAAAATGAGCTCAAACTAGCGCAGAGCCAGAATCGCGTCGAGGCGCGCTTCAAAGTTTTCCTCCCCTTCGCTCCACAATTCGCTGCGCTCAACCGGTAGCGCCCGCGACACAGACTCCACCCAATTCATCAAATGTTGGATGTTCTCGCGCGTCTTTGCGGCATATTCCTTGCGATTGGCTTCCACGCTCATCCAGCTGCGAAAGGTTTTCTCGACGGGATGGTCGGAGCTGTCAAAAGGATTCGAGGCCGCCGCTGGAGCAAGGATGCCGCCGTGTCCGGTGAAGAGGTGCTCGAAACCTAGGTCGGCTACAAAATGGCCTTCGGTTGCTGCGGCCCCATTGTCGTAATCCTGCCCGTTACAGGTTAGGACAAGCGGCTGAGGGCCACGCTTCCATTTCACCGTATCAATGTCAAATGTCCAGAGATCCCACTTCGCGTGGACGATATAAGCCGTGTCGGAATTCAAATGTTGCACAGCGAGCGCCGCGATTTCCGGCGCGCCATAGGTACCGTCGTGCACGTCCCACTCGGCGGCAGATGATTCCGTGGAGTCGATGGCTTGCACAATGAGTTCATCAAAATATTGCCGCGATTCGGCAAGCGGCGCGGTCGTCAGGAACCGCGCGAACTGCGCAATCATCGTTGCTTCAGAGAAGTCGCGTGTCCACACGCGCAAAAACGCTCGGTTGGCCATGGATGCCTAATTATACCGGGAATCGGTTCGCGACGCAGGAAACGCCAAGCTTCTAAGTGTCTCAGGCGTGCGCGTCTTTTGACTTTGCCGGCTGATTGTCAGCGAGCTGGCGAAGGCGTTCTTTGATCGTGTCGCCAACACTTTCGAATACCTGAGAGCACGTTTCGCGCATCTTGGCTTCCGCTTCTTGCGCGATGTTCGCCATCATATCCCTTACCTGCTTGTCGAGAGTCGTTACGGTTGCGACCATCCAGGAGTTGGAAACGTTTTCGAGCCGGCTACGGTATTGATCCGCAGCCTGATCGCCCAAACGCGCGTAATTTTTCAACATTTCGGCCTGATGGGCTTCGGTCATCTGCTTCCAGGATTCGAGCAAAGGCGCGAAGCCTGCATGAACTTTTTCGCGTGCTTCGCCTATTCCGGTTTCGAGGGCTCCAGAAAGCGCGCCACGGAATCGTTGCAAAAACTCTTCCTGATCGGCTGTCGTTTGTTGCGCGATTTCGGACCGCGTTGTTTGCAACTGCGCGAACGAAGCAGAAGCCGTTTCCCGCACCGCATCGCTGAAGCCGTCCAGTTCCCCGCGGCCGTGGCGTTGAATCTCGTCGGTGAACGCAGCGGAAGTCGTGTCCGCGGCTTCTGCGAAGAGCGTGCGCGCGCGATCGAAAGCTTCGCGGACCACTTCTTCCATTTGCGTTTGCGTGTGTTGCACGAAACTGCGGCTCGAATGATCTAGCTCGCTCGCAAATACGCTCGAGATTTCTCCGGCTTTTTCGCGGAGTTGATTACCTGCGTGCTCTGCGGCGCGTTCAGTCAAGCCGGCGATTTGCGTTTGAACCTTCTTTTCGTACCATTCAGCGGACTTGTGCATTTCGTCCACAGCGTGGTGGCGTACGTCTGCCGCGCGGCTCTCAAGTTCGGTCAGGTTCTGCGTCGTGATTTTTTGCGCGGAATCGTGCAGAAGCTGCTCGACGCTGCCGAGATTGTCACGGAAACGCGCCAGGGATTCCGCAAACGCATCGTCCGCAGTATTCCGAATTCGGTCCTGCTGCAAGGTGAGCGCTGCGTCCAGCAGAGAACGTCCGCCCGCCAGGCGATGAACCGCTTCATTCGTTGCGGTGACATGCGGTTCAACGGCCGCGCGAACCTGTTCATCGAAGCGCGCCAGTGCGTCCTGGCCCGCTGACGTAAAGGAAAGATTCACTCGCGTGCTCAGCTCTTCGTAGAGTGACTCGCTACGCCGATGCAGCTCATTACGATGCAGCGTGAGCACGTCGTCAAGTTGCGATTGAAATTCGTTCAGGGCCTGCTGCTGCAGGCTCGCAACACGCGGCAGGAACTGGTCGAGCTGTTCAATCGTTCCGCTGGCAAGACCGATTGCCGATTCCAACTGGCCGTTTTGACCTTGAGCGGCCTCACGCAGTTGTTGCAGCCGCTGCTCGAGCTCCGCTGAAGCCTTTGCTGCGGTTTCCTGAATACCTCCCGAGTGACGGGCCGCTTCACTTTCCAGATTCTCGTGAAGCTGTGCCACCAACCGGTTTGAATGTTCTTGCAGACTCGCTGAGATGCGCTCTTGTGCTGTAGCCGCAGCCGCATCGGCTGCGCCCTGAAGATGAGTTTGAGCGCCGCCAATTCGTTCGGCCAGATGTTGGTCCAGCGCAGACTTCGCTTCCGCAACGGTAGTTTGCAATTGTTCTCGCGCGCTGCCAGCTTCTGCATGCAGATTTTCGCGATTCGCTCCGGCGCTTTCTTCTTTTTGACGAGCCACCTCTTCGATGGTGCGCGCCGCGGATTCAACGCGTTCGCTGAGCCGCGCGTCCGTTTCATTTGCCCGCTGATTCAATCGGTCGCCGGTTTCCTCTAATTGCTTCAGCAAACCGGTAACTCGCTCGCTCAATTCTGCAAGACGTTGATCCTGCTGCGCCATCTGAGCCGTGCCGGCTTGTGCGATCCGGTCTGTCAATTCCTGCGTTACTCGCTCGAGTTGTGGTGCGACCCATCCTGGCAAGTCGTTCTTCAAGCCTTCAGCAGCCGTTGCATGAGCGGCGCGGGTGCGTTCATCCGTTTCCCGCTGAATGCGCTCCACGGCTCGGTCCGCTTCATTGGAAACTTCGGCGCGGGCCGCTGCGAATTTTTGCTCCCACTGTTCAAACGCGTCGCGTTGCTCTGACGCAACCAGCTGTGAAACCACTTCATGCGCCGTCGAATGAATTTGCTGCTTCGCATCTGCCACAAGCCTTGTCAATTGTCGCGCGAGTTGCAGTGACGCGTCGGTCGTACTTGTCGGAGCGGGGAACGGGCGGACGTTGTCCATGCCCACAGCCGCTGGTGGCAGTTCCACTTCATTTGCGGGAACGCCCATTTCCGCCCGCAAAGCTGCCGAGGCTTCTGGATCGTTTTCGACCGGCAAACTCATAGTGATTTGCCGCTCCGCGTGCGGATCAAATCCGAACCAATCTTCGGGCGGAAATGCGATGCCCCATACATTTCCGGGAATTTCGAGTTCGAGTGCGACCTGAAAAAGCTGCCGCACTGTTCTGGGCCGTTGAATCCACGCCACGCGGCCACGCACCGAACGTGGCGCTTGACCCGATTCCGGGTGCGGAATCTCCAGCGAAACCCACATGTTTTTCAGAACGTAATGCTTCGACTGGAAGCGGCATCCGTGGCAGTTGATGATCAAACTAGAAGTGCGTTCCACAAAAGGACGGCCCAGCGCATCCACACCCGTCACAACGAGTGGAACAGCCTGGACGATGCGCGTACTACGCCGCTTGCGTAGTTCCGTGCTCGCGTTCGTCATGCCCTCTGACACCATCTCAGGGGATTCATCGGCAAGATGGTGGCCAAAATCATCCATTTGGGGTCGCCGTGATGAGAAATATCCTTATCGTTTTCTGGTACTTACGAGGCCTGTTCCTTCTCGCTTTTAGCCTCGGTGCTGGTCGGCTTGGGGAATAGGAACGACCATGCTTCTTTTGCTACCCAGATGGGTCCAACTAGGAGATAAATCGGACCTTGAAAGAAAGCAGGTTTGTTGCCCTCGATGCGGTGGCCTAGGAATAGTAGTACCCAACCCCCTAGGAAACTTCCCGCTCCCCAACTCCAGTGCCGCAACACCAAAAGAACAATTCCCGCAAAGATCATCGGGATCCCAATCGCGTGCAGCAGCTTGTTCCAACCTGAGTGATGTTCATGGTCGTACTGACCCATGTAGTGCGCCAATCCGGACATAGCGCATCTCCTTGCGGGGACATTCTTCGTAGAGAGGGGACTCTATACCGAATTGCGCGAATTATCTAGTGGGTGATACTCGAAGGAATTTATCAGCAGTTTGAAAAAGCGAAGAACAAATGGCAAATTTTTCCGGTCCAATTCGTGGTTACAGTTCGCGGCGGCCCTCCAGCGCCTTTAGCATCGTCACTTCGTCTGCATATTCCAGGTCCGCACCTACAGGAATTCCCACGCCGATGCGCGTCACGCGCACCCCCAGCGGCTTGAGCAGCTTCGAAAGATAAACTGCAGTCGCTTCGCCTTCCGCCGTTGGATTCGTCGCCATGATGATTTCCTCGATCGTTCCGCCTTTCAGCCGTTCAATCAACGATTTGATCTTTAGTTGTTCCGGTCCGCGGCCTTGTAGCGGCGAAAGCGATCCGCCCAGCACGTGATACATCCCGCTAAACGTCCGCGTCTTTTCAATCGCCATGATGTTGTGCGCTTCTTCAACCACGCAAATCAAATGTTTATTGCGATTCGCGCCGGTGCAATAGAGGCATGGATCGGCATCCGTGATGTTGCTGCACACCGAGCATTCGCGGATTTTCTCTTTCGCGTCGCGAATAGCGTCGGCGAGTCCAAGTGCGGCTTCCGGTGCGGCGCGCAACAAATGAAACGCCAACCGCTGCGCGGTCTTCTGGCCGATACCAGGGAGATGTTTCAGTTCGTCGATGAGTCGTTCTACAGGAGCGGCGAAATCAGGCATGTACTCTGTGTAGCATAAGCGCTTGTAGCGCGCAAACGATGCTCACCCGTACCACTCTGCTTCAATCATCAATCGCAGCCATTCGCGATGCTCGCGTTCGAGTGTGTCTTCGACTTTCCATAACTGCTTCAGGATTTCCTTCGTGGATTGTCCTGCGTGGCTGAGCTTGCCGGAACGAAAATCCAATTCACGAAAGTTGGCAAGAAAACGCAGGGAATTGCGGGCAAACTCATAGGCATTTCGGTAAGTGCGTATTGCTGATCCAAGTACAGGGGCGCACGCCGCAAAGGCGATCAGGGCGAATGCAGCGGAAGTCGTCCCCGTCAGAGAATTGCAAGCTGCGCTGCAGTCTTCCGCGGCGGATTGTGCCGATCCTGCGGTCGCAACAGCGGTAGCTGCGATTTTTACGTAGAGATCTAGTCCGAAGTGGAAGAACGCGAAGGCAAAGCTCGCCAAAAGCAGCACGGCAGGAAATCTTCTCGTGACCCAGTTTTTTTGTTCAGCTTCTTTTGATTTCTTCAAGAAATAGTTTGTTTGAACCGAAAGACGCTTCTTCCGGAAATACTCCAAAAGGTCTGCTGCAGCACCTTCAGAAATGCAGTCATCCTTTGGTTCAAATTCGTCATAGGAGGTGTAATTTTCAGAAATCCAATTTTGAAGGCCTTCTTCCTTCAGGTGTTCAATTACTTCAATTTTGCGCCGTTGCTCTGCGCTCCACTTGGGCAGTTCTGAATCGGAGAGGCCCTTCAATCCAAATTCGATCAATGACCTGTACTTTTGCAGACGCACTCGTTCCGCTCGATGGCGTTCCAACAGCCAATGCTCGTGCGTCTTCGTTGACAATCCCCAAATGACAATTGCGCATGCACCAAGCGCAGCAAGTGCCTCAAGACTGACGACGATCATGCTTGCGAGTTCTGCTTTGCTCTTGAAAATCGAGTCCAAAAGATGGGTGCCGCCAAAGAACAACTGCAGAATCGCTAGAATCACTGCGGCGCATCCTCCTACCACACCCCAGGTCACCAGCTTGCGGTATCTGGACTGCTTTCGCATCGCTTCCTTGTTGGAATCCCAATATAGATCGGCCAGTTTTTCCCATTGCTTCAGTGCTCCCTGCAAAGCTCCCGCCAGTTGAATGTCTTCCGGCGAATCGTACATGTCGTCGCCCGTGTCAATATCAGGATTTCTGAGAGTCTGTTTGTTGGGAGCGTCGCTCATGAATATGCCTTTTGCTTGGGTTCAATTTCTTTAGTATTGGGATCTTTCAAGGTTTTTCTATGCGGTATCCCATCGCCAGCAAAGCTTTGATCACTTCTTCTGCCGTTTTTCTGTCGTACGCTTTTTCTTTTTCAGTTAGTTTGTTGTACGGCACCAAGTCAGGATGTTGCTTGTTCACATCGTCACGCTTCGGTCCGTACGTCCAGCCTTCAGAAATTCGTTGCGACGCCCACACATCGTGTGTATTGCGAGCCAGTTCTTCGATCAGTTTCTGCAGCTCTCTTGTTTGCCGGATATGAGAAGTGTCCAGGGGCTTTGGTTCATAGGTTTTTTTCGGCAAGAGGACTCCTGAGCGCACTTTGCAGCGGGGACTGCGCGGAATTCTAGTCCGTACCGCGCAATCTGAGCAAGCAGTGCTTGGCTTATTGATGTAAGTAGAAACGAAGACACAGAGTGGCACCACACCCACAGAATGCATTTGTGGAAGATCCCTATTTTCAATGGTTTGGGTTGGGCGGTCAGTTTGCTCTCTATCTATCGTAATTCGATATGGGAGCCCGCGATGCGTCGCAAATTGGATTGGAAGCGCGAACTGGACAAGAAGGAATTGAAGTATGGCGTGCTTATTCTGCTCCTTTATTTGGCTGTGATCATGATGGCAACCTCGGGCTGCTCGCGTCGCTCTATCGCATCGGCCGATAACGCAGCGGGCAAACCCACGGCGAAACCGGCGATTATCCAGAAGTCCGCGAATACGGCCCGTGTTGAGCCTCACTTTTCCACGCGTGCACTTTCCGGAAGGCAACTCACCATTGAAAAGCACGCGCAGAAGAAAGAGACCACGCGCCATTTTGACGACACCGTTTACGGTGTTTCCTTCGATTTCCCGAAAAATTACGAACTGGAAGAAGGCGATTTGCCCGACATGGATCGCGGCCTCGGCTACCTCGGGAAAATTCCTATGGAGTTTTCTACGGAAGGCGGCGTGAGGCTTGCGACGATTGAAGTTCCGCGCACTGCACATCCTGGCACTGATTTCGTAAATGCATTTCTCACCGTCAGCGTTTTTCCAAACGTGACGGAAGCGCAATGCGCCGAATTTAGCCCAACCGGTGACGGCGCTCCAACCCAAACCCGCAAAATTGATGGAGTCGAATTTCACATGAGAAAAGAAAGCGCTGCAGCAAGCATGCACCAATATGCCGGAACCTATCTGCACGGCTACGCGGAACAATCCTGTTACGAAATCGGTTACGGCATCGCCACAGCAGGCTACGGCTCCATGGATGGCATCAAAAAAGTGAACAACCAGGCCGTGCTGCAGAGGCTAGAAAAAATCCTAGACTCGCTGACTATCAATCCGTCACGAACCGAAAACAGCGAACCCTCTCAGCAGAAATCTTTATCTGAAAAATAGTTTTTCCAGCTCCGCTTAACTAGAAATAGGGATAAACATTTGGGTTTCCCGCATCTCTATCGGCGTCAAGCTCGAAACAATAGTGCCCGGCCGGATGAGCCCACGTTGTTGTGGCTGCAGTTGGATTAGCTTGCGTGCTCACCAACTGAAAATCCGCGCAGAGGGCATAGTGACGTCCGTCTCGAACCACATACTCGTAAGATTTTTGAGTTTCCGGGTCTCTCGTCATTGTTTGATTTAATTCGTTCAGGTTGGAAGGAAGTTTTTGTTCCGTGCCTTTCCACTTCGCCCTGATTCCCGTGCTTAGTTGATATAAGTCCTGTACTCGCCTCGCATCGGCCCGCATCCACCTCTGCCTTTTTGGCGCGCCAATGTTTGAAAATCCCAGCGTAACCATTACGGAAACGGCCACAGCACTCACAATGGCTAGCCACCTATCACGATGCCACGAATCTATTCGTTCCGCCTCATCGGATTTTCTAAGTCCTCCAAAGTAATAGAAGAAAACTCCACCCGAAAGAATCATTACCACCGCAGCTTTGGCAATGAACCGGGAGGTAAGTTCGCCCCTCAGCAAGTAAGTCAGCGTGGTAATTAGATCGCCGATAAAAATTCCCGCCGCGATGACGAGCGCCATATAAGTCAGCCATTTGCGAACGGGCGAGTTCAATTTGTCGGGATGTTCCGAAGTGTCGCGAACAACAATTCTCGAGATTAAGAGATAGATAGGAAAGCTGATCAGAATCGCGGCCATTTCAGACGCGATCGAATAATCCCCATAGCCGCCGGACTGCCATGCATTCTGAAAAAGATTGTCGGCCAGCCAGCGATCGATCAAATCGAACGAAAGCGCGCCCAGCGCTATGGTCCATGTGGCCAATGTGGAGAAAATTAGAAGATAGAAGAATGCGTCCCGCGCGGCGGTTCCGGAACCCTTGCGGGAAGGCACCTGAATTCCTATCGAATGTTCGTAGTAAGCGGCCAGAGCCGCATAGACTTCCTTCTCCGACCAACCTTGTGACGTGAGCATCCCAACGATGGCTTGATCGGATATGCTGCGCGATTTTGCGGATTCGATGAACGTACCAACAGAATTGTCGGGGCTCATGCACCGCATTCTATAGCAATTGCATGCCTAATGAACCAAACCGAACGTAATTTAAATGCAAAGAGAAGCGGAGAGGGAACTAAAACAAACCCGGAATTTTCAACCCGGGAACGCCAGGAATATTTCCGGCAAGACTCTTCATCTGATTTGCCAGCTCATCGTCTACGCGGCGCGAAGCCTCGTTGACCGCTGCGCGCACGAGATCCTGCAACATCTCTTGATCTTTCTCTGCAAAGACCGCTTGCTCGATCTTCACTTCGAGCACTTGCTTCTGCCCGTTCATCTTCACAGTGACCATGCCGCCGCCTGCCGAAGCCTCGACGGCAACCTGATTCACCTGCCGCTGCAAGTCTTCCTGCACTTGCCGCAATCGTGTGAGCATCTGCTGGAGAGCGCCGACTTCCATGGTTATCACCCCTGCAGTCCTTAATTCACCGGCCGCTTCACTTCGGAAATTTTTCCTCCGAAGCGTTGCAGCATGGACTTGACCATCGGATCACGTTCGAATTGCGCGCGCAACTCCTGCGTGTTTGCAGCTTGCGGCGCAACACTTCCCGCAACATTTTCAATCCTAGCACACACGCGAACCGACTTCCCTAGTACTTTGCTCGAAGCGATACGCACCTTCTCCAGCGATTCGCGTCCTTCAATCATTTCGGCGAACGGCCGCTTCTCCATCGCAAAATAAATTCGCAATTCCATTCCCTCGAGTTCCCAGCGATGGCCGTGCTCAACGAGTTCTCCCAAAAATTTCTGCTGAGCTTGGATCGCAGCGCGAATTTCGAGCACTTGCTCTTCGCTCAGACCTTGCGCGGCAACTTTTGTCGCTGGCGTTTCCAGATTTTTCGCTGGTTCAGCAGTAGCCTCATGCGCAGGCGGCGGAATTACTTCCCGAGCCGGTGTGAAAGAGGATAGTGGATTCTTGAGTGCTGCAGGTTCACTCGGAGCGGCCGAAAATGATTCGCGCATTGTCGGCGCGCTCTCGCGCGGTGCGGGAGAAAACGATCCAACCGCTGCAGCGCTGGCCATTTCACGCTTCGCAGGAATTGCTGGCGCTGCAGAAACCGCACTCCGTGCCGCTACACTGGCTGTCCCGCTATCCGCGCCGCCACGCAACTCAGCAAGCAACTCTTCAAGCGGTGCCAAACGTCCCGCATTGATCAATCGCAGCAGCCCCATCTCCAGGTGCACGCGTGGATCGGGCTTCCGTCGCAAATCATCATCTGTCTGCAGCAAAATCTGAAAAAACCGTGTCAGGTCTTCTTCGCTAAAAAGGGAAGCAGCCTTGGCAATCGCCGGCCGTTGATCGGGTGTTGCCGCAATCAAGTCCGAATCCGCGCCACTCACACGTGCAATCAACAAATTGCGAATATGCCGTACCGCCTCACGGCAGAAATGCTGCAGGTTGCGGCCTTCTTTTTGAAACGAGTGCACAAGACCAAGCGCGCGTTCTGTGGAACCCGCAGCAATCGCCTCGACCAACTCATTTAATGCATCTTCTGGGACAACACCGAAAAGCTCGCGAGCCGCCTTGTCTTCAATCTTGTCGCCGCAATAAGCCCGCGCCTGCTCCAGAAACGAAAGAGCATCGCGTAAACTTCCTTCCGCCATCCGTGCGATCACGCTCACGGCGCCATCATCTATCTTTAGCTCTTCTTTTTTTGCAATTTCTTGAATCCGTCCGGCAATTTCGTTGAACGTCAGCGCGCGAAAATGAAAATGCTGCGAACGCGAGCGAATCGTATCCACCAAATCTTCCGGTTGCGTCGTCGCCATCACAAAGATCACACGCTCCGGCGGTTCTTCTAGAGTCTTCAGGAGCGCATTCGACGCTTCGTCCGTCAGCATGTGCGTTTCGTCGAGGATCACAACTTTGCTTCTCGCAGCCGCCGGTGCGTAACGCACCATGTCTCGCAGTTCGCGAATCTGGTCGATGCCTCGATTCGAGGCAGCGTCAATTTCAATCACATCGAGCGAAGTCCCCGCAGCAATCTCCTTGCAGGAATCACATACACCGCAAGGATTGGATGTCGGCCCTTCTACGCAGTTCAGAGCCTTTGCCAGAATTCGTGCCGCAGTTGTTTTTCCTACTCCGCGCGCGCCTGAAAAAATATACGCATGCGCCACGCGATTATTCTTGATCGCATTTGCCAGCGTCTCCGTTACATGCTCTTGTCCGACAAGATCCCGAAATGTTTGTGGGCGATATTTCCGTGCGATGACTTGATAGGCCATAGGTGGAGAGTGTGCAATTTCTACCGGCGACTGACAACTGATTACTGAAAACTTTTTTCAGTGCGAGGAACCTCGGGTGATCTGCGGCACCCGAGGCGTTCCCGGTACCGTTGCTCCCTTCCGGGCCTGGCGGGGTTCGCGGGACCTCGTTGCACAGAGCCCGAAGTTCCACGCTCCGGCAGTCGCGCCCCGTTCCATGAAACTGTGCGCGCAACTGCAGAAGAAAATTCTAGCACAGCGTTGCGAACGCAAACAAAGCTGCAGGCATCGTCTCCTTCTCGTCGTAGAAACTCTGACGAAATTTTCTGGACGCTCCCGCAAAATCAAGTACATTAGAAGTGGATGGATTTCCTCCGCCATCCGCCCCGGTCCCGCATCGGGGCCCGCTAGCGCCAGCGGAATACCCCACGTCACGGGGCCGACCTGCACGCACAGTGCAGTCAGGAGGACTTTCAATGAAGGCAGTTCGCGTTGTTTTGGTTGCAGTACTCGCCGTGTCGCTCGCCGCGCCAGCAGTCTTCGCGGAACCCCGCCAGCTTTTGCAGGGAACCCAGATTCATCTGCAGTTGCTCACGGACATTAGCACCGGCGCTGCCAAGGACGGCGATCCGTTCCTGGCTATCGTCACCGAACCTGTCGCTATCGGCGATCAGATGGTTCTTCCCGCAGGCACGCGCGTGAACGGTATCGTCACGACGATCAATAAAGCGCGCCGCTTCTCTCTATTCCGTGGCGAAGCCTATTTAAATCTCTCTTTCCGCTCCGTAGAAATTGACAGTCGTCTCATTCGTGTTCAGATGAGTCTGATCGCGATTCAAAAACCCACAAAAGATGGCGAAGGTGGCCGCCGCAAAGATGTGAAAATCACCGAAGGCCAGGTCGTCGAAGAAAAGCACGACATCAAGGGCGACATCGTCGCGGGAACTATCGGCACCGGTGGAGGCACACTGGTTGGCACCATTTTTAGCCACGCGGCCCGTGGATTCGGCATCGGCCTCGCGGGCAGTGCAATCTACGTTGTCGCGCGCAGGGGCAAGGAAGTTGATTTGCCTGCCAGGACCGGCATGCTCGTTCGCATGGATAGCACAATCACCGTCCCCGGCAATGGGGCAACGAACGCCAGCTACACCTCAAGCCGCTAAGCTGATTTAGCTACCAAAGCGGGGGCGCAAATCATCGCGCCTCGTTCTCTTTCCGCGCGGCGCGTGCGACATTCTTTTCGCTGTGGAAAACAATTTTCTTGATTCTTCAAATCACTTCTTTCGATTGACGCTTCGCGCGCTGCCGCGTTACGCTACCGCCTCATGATTTCCGGCTGTCTACGCCTTACTCCGCCTCTAATCTTCACCACCAAACCTTTCGAGGAGATTCATGTCGACCGAACTGCGTAATTTTCTGTCGTTGCCTTACGATGAGCTCGAGCAGCTCAACCTCAAAGCCAAAGAGCAGCGCAAGAACCGCGTCGCGCCGCACAAAATTCAGGAAGAACGTATCAAGTATTTGTCGGACGAGAAGCGCATAAAGGCTGTTACGGTCCTCTTCAGCGACCTCGAAGGTCGCCTGCACATGCTCGACTACGACAAGAAGTTTCTCGTAAAGAGCTGGGACAATCTCACGTTTGACGGTTCGTCGATACGCGGCTTTACCGCCCAGCGCGAAAGCGATCTTCGACTCGGCATGGATTGGGGCTCTTTCTACTGGGCGCCCGCCGATGTCTTCGGCTCCGGCAAAGTGCTCGTCTTCGGTGAAGTCATTGATAAGGATGGCACACCGTACAGCGCGGATACGCGTGGTCGCCTCAAGGGCTACGCGGAATCGCTTTTCAAGAAAGACGGTTACACTCTCAACGCCGCCAACGAAATTGAAGGCTTCCTCTTCAAGGGCGAAAACGCCGAGCGCCATTATCACGAAACGCACAAGTTCGAATACGTGAACACCGGTGGTTACTACCACTCCCTGCCCGGCGATCCTCTGCGCAGTTTTATCGACACGACAGCCGAAGTGCAGCGCTCCATGGGCTTTCAGAACGAAAAGGACCATCCGGAAGTCGCTCCATCACAGTTCGAAATTAACTATGGATATGGCGAAGTTGTCGCCGCCGCGGATCAGATTCAACTTTACAAACTAATTTGCCGCCAGGTCGCTACCAAGATGGGCTTCACCGCCAGCTTCCTGCCGAAGCCAGTCGTGGGCGTAAACGGCAGCGGCATGCACACCAACGTTTCCATTAACAAAGGGGGGAAAAATCTTTTCTGGGATCCAAAGGGCGAAGAAAAACTTAGCAAACTCGGCTGGTCTTTCATCGACAAGATTCTCACGCACGGCAACGATATCTGCCTGCTGCTGAATCCCAGCGTGAACGCCTACCGCCGCCTCGACCCGCACTTCGAAGCGCCGAACCAAATCAAAGCCTCGCCCGTAGATCGCGGCTCCATGATCCGCATCCCCATCGGCAACGAAAAGAGCTCGCGAGTTGAAGTCCGCTCCGTCGCTCCGGATGCCAATCCCTATCTCGTTCTATATTCCGTATTCAGGACCGGCATCGATGGCGATACTTCCAAAATCAAGAATCTCCGCCAAGCTGAACGCTACCTGCCGGACAACATCTACACAGCACTCGATAATTTCGAAAACGCTGATTGGGCCAGCAAGCTTCTCGGTGCCGACGTGAAAGCGCGTTACGCCGATTTGAAGCGCGCCTCCGCCGATCGCTGCCCTCGCGCTCTCGGCACATTCGTCAAGGCGCCCGAAGTGCAGTACCACCACGAGGTCTACAACCAGTTCCTCTGGAACATGTTCTAGAAAAATTCTCAGCGATCAAAAGCGAAAAGCCCCTGAGAAGTTCAGGGGCTTTTTCTTGTGTTGAACCAAAGTTTTTTCGAAATGATTTCGTTTATTTCCCGTTTTCAGCCTTTCGTGCCATCAACCCGAACCCCTTCGCCTTTGCATCTTGCGCTAACGCACGCAACGTTGCTTTGCCATCCACAGTCTTTCCACTCAGCGACTGTATCTCTCCCAACGCAAGTCGCGCCTCAAACGCAACCTGGGCGAATCCACCTTTCCTCGCTTCCTGTTGAATGGCTTTTAGCTTCGCTTCACTTGCCGCTGGTATTGAGTCGGCTAGACTCGCCCGCACTTCCGTTATCCTCGCCTCCAACTCTACGATCTTGTCACCCGCCTTGACCGCAAGCTTCTGCGCTTCCTGACTCAGCGCCACTGCGCCATGACGATCACCGAGTAGAAGCGATGCCTGCGCCAATACAGACCGAGCGCCAGCTTCGCCATCCGCGTCTTTTTCTGCAATCAACTCAGTTAGCGCAATTTCTCCAAGCTTCTTTGCGTCTGCGGCACGATTTTCATCGACCGCCAGTGTTGCCAGCGAAATCCGCAAATATGCTGCGTCGCTTTTCTGTTTGAGTTCGTCTTGAATCGCTAATGCTTGCTCGAAACTTTGTTTGGCGCCCGCCAAATCTCCTTGCGCACTCTGTACTGCCCCTTGGTTTGCGAGCGTCCGCGCCAGGTCCGCTTTGTCGGCAGCTTCCTTTTTTAGTTTTAGCGACGCTTCGCAGCTTTCCACGGCTTGTTGCATCTCGCCCGCTTGCAGGGAAAACGCGCACAAATTGTTCAACGCCTTCGCTTCGGTCTCCTTGTCGCCAATTTCCCGAGTTGTGGCGATCGCTCTCCGATACATCTCGGCACCGTTTTTTGCGTCTCCTAGCGTGTAGTAGATTACTCCCAGGTTTTGCTCGGCCATGCCGATCCCGTTTTTGTCCCCACGCTCTTGCGCAAGCGAGATGCTGCGTTTGTAGGATTCCTTTGCCTTTTCCAGATCCCCGGCTTGATATTGAATGTTCGCAAGATTCATTTGGGCACCAGCTTCATCCAGTTTGTCGCCAATAGATTGAGATATGGTGAGAGCTTGCTCGTAAAGCGGCTTCGCACTTGCGTTGTCTCCAGCCTTCCAGTATGCGTTTGCAACTTCATTCGTCGCGCGAGCTAGCCCCAGCTGATCGCCCGCTTGCTGGTTCAGGCTGCGTGCCTCTTCACAGAGCGGCTTTGCTTTGTCCGTCTGGCCGACATTGAGCAACGCCCAGCACTGCTGGATTCTCGCACGCGCCAACAGTAATCCCGCTTTCAGCGCCTGTGCTTTCTCCGCTGCAGCGGTCGCTGCGGTTAATTGTTCCTGGTGATTCCCAAGCGAGTCCTGCGCGTCTGCAGTGGCAAGATCGACTCGCGCCGCCAAACCCGGAGCTAGCGCTCTTTGCTTGACTTGCTGAAGCGTTGTAAGCGCGGCCTGCGCTTTGCCGCCATTGGACTGACTTCTCGCTAGCAGCAATCCATATTCAGGGTCATCCCCGTAAAGGGTCCAAAGCTGCGCGTATTGCTGAGTCGCTTTATCCCAGTCGCGCGTCATTTCATAGAAGCGGCCCGTGACAAGTCCTTTTCCCTCGGGAGAAAGCTTACCCGCAAGGTCCATCGCTTTTTTCGCTTCTTCTTCTGCCTTAGCCTCAAAGCCAAGATCAGACCAAGCTTCAGCCAATACTCCGTGCGCCTGCACAAAACTTGGATCTGCCGCGACCGCCTTTTCCAAAAGCCGCGTCGCGCCTAACAGATCAAATGTGCGTAGCTTTTCTCTCGCCTCCGAGAAAAACTGCAGTGCGTCCACATTGGATGAAAGGGAAGAGTCAATGCGCGCTTCTTCCGCCGGGCTCAGCCTGACTCCCAGCTTTTCGCGGAACAGCCTTCCAGCCGCTGCTGTCATTTCATTGATATTGGATTCCGTTCCGGTCCGTTGAACGGATCCGAGGCTTTCGCCGTCCTTCACTCGTACAAGATGTGCGTTCCAATCGATTTTGGCGGGTCTAATAGAGGAATCTTTCCTGTAGGAACCAAGCACAAGAACGTCACACCCTAGATACTGGCCAATTTTCGCGAGCATCTCCTTATTGGGTGCCGCATCATCGCTGATACCCAGGTTTTTCTTCATGTCGTCAACATGGGCCGGAGAGATGAATCGCAATTCATCCGTATCCAATTGCGACCACAGACTTTCCGTCAGGATGTCGCCCGTTGTATCGGAATTCTTCTTGCCGGAAAGATTCTGGAATCCAAGGACGGCCACGGATGTTCGCGCCGTCGTGGCCGCAGCCGATGCCCCGTCTTGCGGCGTAACCGCGGAGTTTTTTTTCAGCGCAAAATATCCTGCGCTTATCAGGATAATCAGGATGAGAGCGGCAGCCGCCAGTTTTCGTACGACTGGAGATTCAGCGAGCGGCCTGCTCGGCTGCGCAACGCTTTCTCCACGCAGCGCTTTTGCCACTTCCTCCGCATTCACAAACCGGTTTCCCGGTTTGCGTTCCATGCACCGCAACACCACTCCTTCCCATTCGCGCGGAAGTCCCGGAACAATTTCACGCGGTGATGGGGGCGGAGCCGTTAACCTTTTCAATGCAGCGGATAGCGCGCTCTCGCCGGTGAACGGCAGCTTCCCCGTAAGCATTTGATAGATGACGATTCCCAGCGCATATACATCTGTCGCCGGCGTGATCTCGCCGCCATCCAGTTGTTCCGGTGCCATGTACGCTGGTGTTCCCAACATGTCCAGCGTTCCCGTTAACGATTCACCGCCTGCAATCGCCGAACGCGCCAGCCCAAAATCCGTCACGACAGCTCGCGTTCCGCCCGGACTGGACGGCTGCTCTATGAGAATGACGTTGCTGCTTTTGAAATCCCGGTGAACCACTCCCGCTTCGTGTGCCGAATTCAATCCCGCCGCCATCTGCTCGATGAGTGGCAAGGATTCCTCGATGCTTAGCATTCCTTGGCGCCGGATACGTTGATCGAGCGTTTCGCCCCGCAACAATTCCATGCTGACAATCAACGTCTCTCGCGGCGTTCCGTCCACCTTATTTTCCAGATGGCGAAAAACATCGAACGTCCGGCAGACGTTCGGATGCGTCACACGCCGCGCCAGTTGAATTTCGCGTTTGAAACGTTCGAGTGTCTGCTCTTTTTCTGACAACTCAAATCGCACCGTCTTCAGCGCCACTCGCTCATTGAGCTCAGTGTCCAGCGCCTCATACACTTCGCCCATACCGCCCTGAGCAATAAAGCGGATCACTTCAAAACGATTCGCAAGAATTTGTCTCGGAAAAAAGGAAGAATCTGTCGAGCGTAAACGTGGTACTGCGGAAATCTCTCCGCTCAACGTGCGTTCGGTATCACCCAGCGAACTCGCATCTGGCGAGGGCTGGTCCGGCCTCGACTTCGAATCGCTCATTCACAATCCCGCAAAGTGCGCACATTATGCCACGCATTTGCCCCTAAATTCCTCAAGCCATGACGTCCGCGCGACTTGAAGAAAGTGTTACAGTGTGCAAACAGGGTTCGCAATTCTGCAACGCTTTACACAAATATTGGTTTCTCCGGCCTGCAAGAAAATTCAAAGTGATGCAAGCAAAGGGATTTATCCGAAAAACAGAATCGGCCATTAAATTGCACCTTTGTGCCACCTAGGCGTGGCGCGTCCCCAGCCCCATGTTCTCGCTCACCCAAACTCTTGTTAAGGGATCGTAATGACAAAAATTCGATGTGCAATTCTCTTTTCGTTTTTGGTGCTGCTCGTTTTTTCGACGATACCCACTCTTGCAAATGGCATCAAGGCAGATCTTTCCGCCTCCGGCAAAGGGCAGGTTAATCCTTCCGGCGGCTGCACTGCTGCTAACATAGACTCCTTTGTCGAATGCGTGAATTTCGATACCTCTGGGGCCGTGCCGACGTGGACGAACATTGTCCTCAACACCAGTACGAACGTCGTCACGACAACAGGCCCATTCGATATTTTTCTCGTGAATGGCATTACTACCGGAACGCAGGTCACGCTCACTTTGACAGGCGCTAGCGACGTCTTTGGCAGCTTCTTCTGCGGCAATGATCCAACGATGACAGCCCAATTGGGCGGTTTCTGCGCAGACCCCAACGATTTGCTTGGAGAGGATGCCTCGGGGATCTTCTCCCAGGTTCCGGATGGGACAGGCGCGCAACAGACCTTTGTTTTCAACGGCTCTGCGCCTGGATCTTGGGTCTTCTATGCCACCGCTGGCGACGCTACCATCTCCACTTCGAACGGGGGAACGACTTCAGCTCCGGAACCCGGCACTCTCCTGCTTGTGGTCGCTGGAGCCGGATTGCTCGCGATAGGAAAACTTCGCCGCGCATAGCTCGCAGTTCAAATACTGTTCTCCAGAAGGGCGCCAGCAGTCGGCGCTCTTTTTTTTGCGCCAATTCGTGCTCAAACAAGATGTTCTCTGAACGAGGAAAAGGCGCCGAATCTGTTTTTCAGGGGTTCAGACGCGGCGCCTAAGGAGGTTCTGGCTGGTGTTTTGTGGGGGTACTTGGGGACCGAGTTGGTGAGACCTTTTCCGCGCAGCTTGCGTTGTTTTTACTGCGCTCGAATTTTTTCGGCTTTCTTCGTTCGTCGTTTCGGCGAACTCGCCTTACTCGAAGTGATAGTGCACTGAAGTTGCCAAAGTCATTGTCAAGTAAGCCGCTTGTTTTGTGCATTTTCCAGCTCAGAGGGAAAGCCGGATTTGAATCAACTGCGGAACATGTTCCGCAGTGAAACAATTGCTGTTGCTAACTTGTGTTCGCGGAGCCAGTCGGCAATCGCCAATTCGCTCAATGCGCGGACTGATGATTGGTTTTGTGTTCGATTCCATCGCGTTTCAAATAGCGATAGAGACTCGTGCGTCCAATCCCCAGAATTTGCGCCGCGCGCAGCCGGTTTCCTTTACAAACTTCAAGCACCCGCTGGATGTGTTGCCCGCACACTTCATCAAGGGACAACGGCCGCCAATCCTCGCCATTGGAATGCTGGCTGTTCCGTCGCTGTAGCTGTTCCGGCAGGTCTCCGAGGTCAATAAATTCACCCGACGCCGTAATGCACGCGCTCGAAATCACATTTTCCAGCTCGCGCACATTCCCCGGCCAGGAGTGCTGCAGCATTGCCGTCTGCGCGCGCCTTGTCAGTCCGGAAATTTTCTTGCCATAGGCATCATTGTATTTTTTCAGAAAGAATTGCATTAGCAGCGGAATGTCTTCAAGCCGCTCGGCAAGGGAAGGAATCCGGATCTGAATTGAGCTGAGTCTGTAGAACAAGTCCTCGCGGAATCTTCCCGACAGAACTTCCGCCCGCAATTCGCGATTTGTCGCTGCAATCAATCTCACATTCACTTGCCGCACTTCCGGCGAACCAACACGCTGAATTTCCCGGTTCTGAATCACGCGCAGCAGTTTCGCCTGCATGGAGAGCGAAGTTTCGCCGATTTCATCCAGAAATACCGTCCCGCCATTCGCGTATTCGAATAGCCCCGGCCGTGTGTCCGTCGCTCCCGTAAACGACCCGCGCATATGTCCGAAGAGCTGGCTTTCGAGCAATGTATCCACAAGAGCTGAACAATTGCACACTGCCAATTTTTGCTGGCTCACTGGGCTGATCTGGTGAATCGCCCTCGCCACAAGCTCCTTTCCCGCTCCTGTCGGTCCCGTCAAAAGTACGTTCGTATAGTGCCGTGCGACTTTTCGCGCGAAATCGAAAACCTCCAGCATTGCCGGACTCTTTCCAACGATTCCATGGAATTCCAGATCCTTCAGCAGTTGCTCTTCTAGCGCTTTCACACGCCGCCGTTGGTCGTAGAGTGCCGCAGCTTCATCCAGAGTCCGCTTCAAACGAATCCGGTCAACGGGCTTTGGCAGGAAATCTGTCGCGCCGCGGCGGATAGCATCGAGCGCCGAATCCAGCGTGTAATCTCCCGTCATCACAATCACGTGTACGCCAGGGTCGCTCCGCAGCGCCTCATCGAGAAACTCGTATCCGTTCATTCCCGGCATGTGTACATCGGCGAAGACCATGCGACAGCGTCCTGTTCGAATCAAGTGAAGCGCTTCTTCTGGGTCCGACGTCGGAATCCCTTCATACCCAAGGATCCCGACTTGCTCCATCAAAAGATCCAGCTGCGCTGGATCATCATCCAGAATGCAAGGCGTAAGCCCTGCTTTAGGTGACGCAATCTCAATCGTCTTCGTCGTTGCATGTGCCATACGGAAACTGTACGCACGCTTTCTTCCACATCTCCAACTCCCGAAATCCAAATGCCCAAGGAAGCCGCAAGAAGGAAGAGCTGCCGCAAGTCTTGAAAAACGAATGCCTTGCGCGCCCCAAGCGGATGCACGCCAAAGACAACGAAAGCCCTTATAGTTGAGGAAAAGGTCCATCGAACAGTTCGGCCCTGCATCTGTTCCAAAATGGAGCGAATGCCAAGGACGTTTTCCCAGAACGGCAGGGAAGTGATGGATTCCTTTGCTAAAAGAATCGCTGCAGGAGAAACGAAGCAACGACCGCTTCGATCGGAGGATAAGCGTAACGAAAAATCACAATTGCGATGAGCAAGCCAATCAAACCAAAATTTCCGCCTCGCAGCCAATCCAGATAGCGCCTCGCGGTCGAATCGTCCATAAAAATCATGATGGCCGAGCTGCCATCCAGCGGCGGCGCCGGAACCAGGTTGAATATACCCAGCAACAAATTTAGAGAAAACAGTACGAACAATACCTGTGCGAGAAAAGGTCCCCAGCTTTCGTTGTGGAATAGTTGGAAATAGCGTCCTGCGTGAATGCCGGCTGCCCCGATAAACATCAGCGTAAAGTTTGCCGCCGGTCCCGCCATCGCCATGATGGCTGACTTCCGCGGATGCCGGCGCTCCCAATCCGGATCGAAGGGCGCACTCGCCCAGCCGAAAAGGGAATTCCCTCCCGAGATCAGGCACGAAAGAATAGGAACCACCACCATTCCATAAGGCTCGCGTCGAATGTGCGGGATCGGATTTAGCGTCACCTGACCGCCCCTCGCAGCTGTGTCATCTCCCTGCAGTTTCGCCGCAAGCGCGTGTGCCGCTTCATGGCAAGTAGTGGAAAAAAGAAAAACGACGTACCAAATGAACGCAAGGACAATGACTTCAGGCGTGAGGTTCATGCTTCTCCATCTGTTTTCAGCGAATTAGTAGCGTAGAGGTACCACAACAAGTTTGCAAGCCGCGGAGGCTTGAAACGCAAATCTCAGGTTTATCTTTCTAGCTCCGATTCATCGGCTGCAGTCCCCAAGGATCTCTCCGCCAAATGCCAACAATAAGTTCTCCTTGACGCCTTTCTCATTCAGATATATATGTTCAGTCCTCTATACAAGTGGGGAGTCCTGTGTGGCCGGCATTTCTTGATCGATATAGCGGCGTTCCGCTCTACTACCAGATTCAGCAGCACCTTCTCGAAGAGATTCGCTCGGGAAGTTGGAAGGCGGGACAGCCCGTTCCGTCCGAGCAGGAAATCGCCCAGCGCATGGGCGTGAGCCGCATGACCGCCCGTCACGCACTCAAGTCGCTCTGCAGCCTTGGCGTCGCTTATAGTCAGCACGGCAAAGGAACGTTCGTCTCCCGCATCAAACTGGAAAAGAATTTTCGCCAGGTCCTTTCCTTCAGCGAAGAGATGCGCTCCCGCGGCGCCAGCCCGCAATCCAAAATCCTCCAGTTTCGCCAGATCGAGCCGGACACCGAAGTTGCGGAAGCCCTTCAACTGGCTCCCAAAGAAGAAGTCTCCCTCCTTCGCCGCGTTCGCCTCGCTGACTCCGTGCCCCTTTGCATCGAATGCACACATATCCCTGTCCGTATGTGCCCGGAGCTGCAAAAATTTTTTAAGCCGCGCATGTCGCTCTACCAATGCTTGCTCGAACGCTATGGACTGCAAATTGATTTTGCCGATGAAGTCGCCGAAGCCTCGCTTGCAACTATCGAAGAAGCCCGACTCCTCCGCATCCGCAAAAAAGGGCCCGTGTTCCGGTTTACGCGCACCGCGTATCTGCGCAATGGCAAGCCCATCGAATTTGTACGGTCCGTTTACAGGGGGGATCGCTGCAAAGTGGTGAACCGGCTCTCTCGCCGTGTGGAGTTCGCCGGCGAAAGGGCCAATTGAGTTCGGCTTTTTATATAGCTTCCATTCATTCTTCGGTGTCATGGAAGGGAAAAGGCGCGATATAAATTTCGAGCCGTCGTATCTGCAACTAGTTCTCGAAGTCAGTTTGGGGGAGGAAAGAAATGTTCAAGCGAATGGGGTATGGGGTGGTGTGTTTGGTTTTGTCGTTTTGTACTTGTTTAACAGTCGGTTCCGCGCAGAACGTGACAGGTTCGATCCAGGGAACGATTGCCGACTCTGCAGGTGGCGTCGTTCCCAATGCTACGGTCAGCGTTTCCAACTCGGACCAGAACATCGTCGTTCGCACCGTTACGACCGACGAGCGCGGGCAATATTTCGTTCCGCAGCTGCCGGTGGGCCGCTACAGCATCGCCGTGGAACTGAAGGGTTTTAAGAAGGTCGTGCATTCCGGCATCGTACTCAACGTGGACGACCGTTTGGGCATCAACTTTACGCTCGAAGTCGGGGCAGCAACTGACGTCATCTCCGTGCAGGCGGATGCCGTTCATGTGGATACGGAGAGCGCCACGGCATCGGGCGTCATCTCCGGCACGCAACTCAAGGAGCTTTCCCTCAACAGCCGCAATTATGCTCAGTTGGTGCTGCTCGTTCCCGGCGCTTCCGATTCCGGCAATGCTGACCAGATCTTCCCGGGCGCCACGGCTCCTATCGGCACCAATCTCGTTTCCTTCCAACTCAACGGAAACCGTCGCGAAGAAAACAACTGGCAGGTGGACGGCGCGGACAACGTAGATCGCGGTTCGAACCTGACTCTTCTCTCCTTCCCAAGTATTGACGCCATCAGCGAATTTCGCGTCGTTCGCGGCGCATACGATGCCGAATCTGGCCGCTCCGCCGGCGCACAGGTCAATGTCATTACCCGTTCCGGCACCGCCGACATTCACGGCGGCGTGTACGAGTTTTTCCGCAACGACTATCTGAACGCGAACAGCTTCTTCAACAAGGCCGGCGCAACCCTCGTTCACCGTCCCAAACTTCGCTACAACGATTTTGGCGGCACCGTGGGCGGTCCGGTCTATATTCCCAAGCTCTATCCCCAGCGCAATAAAACGTTCTTCTTCGTTTCCGAAGAAGCGCGCCGCATCGTTACCTATAACAATCCCACGGCGACCGTCCCTCTGCCAGGTATGACAAGCGGTCAGTTCCAGCATCCCGTATGCACCCAGTGGAACTACGTCAATGGCACACCCAGCACATGCGCTGCCTACGGCACGAGCATTCCCACAGGAAGCATAAATCCCATCGCACAAGCTTACGTTCAGGATCTCTTTTCCAAGTTTCCGGCGCCCAATGCTCCAGCGGCAGGCCCGTTTGCCAGCACCGCCACGCTCGCAAACATATTCAACTTCCGCGAAGACATGATCAAAATTGACCACGTATTCAGCCCCAAACTCACCGTCAATGGTAAATTCCTGCATGACACCAATCCAACCGTCGAAGCAGGCGGTCTCTTCACCAGTCTTCCCGTGAACGGCATTGCTACCACTTCCACGCACTCGCCGGGCCATCAATACAACGTCGCCGCGACGTACATTCCCACGCCAAAACTCATCGTGGATGGCGGTTATCGCTATTCTTACGGCGCCATTCTCAGCTCCGTCATCGGCGCTGAGAACTTTAGCCAATCACCCGACGTCCAAGCCGCCATCGGCACTTCCTTGCCGTTTCAGAATCTGCTCAACCGCGTTCCGACAATCGCTTTCTCAGGCGCGGCTGGAACTGGAATCTCGACTTTCGGTCCCTACAGCGACTACAACACCAATCACACCGTCTACGGCAACGTCACCAAAGTGCTTGGCTCGCACACGCTGAAATTCGGCGCCATCTTTTATCATTACAACAAACACGAAAATCAGCTCTCCGGCAGCAACAACGCCTCGTACACGTTCGACTCCACCAATATCCCTACGGCCACGACAGCTGGAGGAACCATCTGCGGAAGCGGCGCCCTCCCCGCTTGCCCATCGACGTTCGAACAGCAGTTTGCCAACTTCCTGCTTGGCAACGTCAGTTCGTTCGCGCAAGCTTCACTCGACGTCACCGCAAACATCTTCGACAATCAATTCGAATACTACGGCCAGGACACCTGGAAGGTCCGCCGCAATCTCACTCTAACCTACGGTATCCGGCATTCCTTTTTCCGTCAGCCGACCGATGCCAGCGGTCCCGGCGGCACGAGCCGCCTCGTCAACTTCGACCCTGCGTTCTACAGCGCAGGCGAAGCACCCTGCGTCACCTCCACCGGAGCCATTGACGTTCACCTCGTCAACGGCGTTCCTTCTTCCAGCACTTGCAATCCAAACTACAGCCCGCTCAATGGCCTCATCTTCGCCGATCCGCCAACCTTCAATGGCTTCGTCGGAACGAAATCTCCCTATGGCAACAAGGTCGGCAAGGAGTTCAACAAAGCCATCGCTCCGCGCATCGGCATCGCCTGGGATCCAAAAGGCGATGGCCGGACTGCCGTTCGCGCCGGTTACGGCATGTACTTTGACAACGGCCTCGAGTTCGGAAACTCTGAGCTTAACGTCGGCTTGAGCCAGGGCTTCTTGACTAACCTGAACATCAGCGGCACATCCATGTCGAATCCTATCGGAAATACGACGAGTGCCTCCACTACCACGCCGTTCACCATCCAGTCGCGTATGCCGGTTGATTACAAATCGCCCTACTCACAACAGTGGAGTTTGGATGTTCAACATCAGCTTGCGGCGACTTGGCTCGTTGACGTCGGCTATTACGGCAGCAACGGCATCCATCTGCCCGGCTTTGAAGATCTCAACCAGGCGCCTGTCGCATCTTATTTGAATTGCACAACGGCAACTCCATGCACTGCGGGTCCAGGCTCGACAAATAACGTCGTTATCACCGGTCCCGTCAACGGCACCACAAACTCCAACAAACTCGCCGTCCTTCGCCCCTATACCGGCTACGGCCCCGGTCTCTTCTTCGTGAACCTCTTCACTTCGAACTACAACGCGCTCCAGGCTGAAGTGCAGAAACGCTTCTCTGGCAATTCCCAGTTCACGATCGCCTACACTTGGTCGCATGGTTTGACCACCGACCCTGCTGACCGCAGCACCGGCGGTGCAGCTTTGCCGCAAGTCACCGGTGATTTTGAAAATAACTACGGTCCGACCATCGCCGATCGCCGCCACGTTGTTACGGCAAACTTTGTGTATGAATTGCCGTGGATGCGCTCGCAGGAAGGTGTCGCTGGCCACATCCTTGGCGGCTGGCAATTGTCCGGCATTCAAACCTTTCAGACAGGGCTTCCGCTCACCGCGGTTCTCGGCAACGGCACCTGCAGCGGCCTGGGCAGCGGTTCTGCTTGCATCGATCCAACGGGTGCCGGCTGTTTGCTCGGCGCTTCCCCGCTTGGCTGCCGCCCCAATCAGATCGGTGATCCGAATTCCGGCGCGCCGCATCTGTACACTGGTTGGTTCAACGCCGCCGCCTTCGCCGCGCCCGATGGAACCCAAACAACGGTCACCACAGAACGCCCAGGCGCCGTTCGTGGTCCTGGCTTCTGGCGTACCGACCTCTCCCTCTTCAAAAACTTTAAGTTCTCGGACCGCTTCACTGGACAACTCCGCTGGGAGACATTCAACACGTTCAACCACACGAATCCCATCTGCTGCGGTTCGCTCACTGCAACCTCAAGTTTGTTCAACAAGGTCACAACCACACGCGATCCGCGCATCATGCAACTCGGCATGAAACTGAATTTCTGAGTTCACCCCGGGAGGCGGTGGTTGGCTCACTTAAGAATTGCTCTTTCGAGAGGAGCAATTCGAGCCTGCCGCCGCCTCATTATTTCTTAAGTTCGCGTGTTTTTTGATCCGCAGTCTACCAAAGCAGCTTCAGCCCAAACTGAACCTGCCGTGAAGTTGTCGTCGTGCTGGTGATGACTCCCGCCGTCGGTGAAACTCCTGAAGGTGTGAACGCAACTTCATTTGGCATATTGAAGTTCGCACGATTCAGCAAATTGAAAATCTCGGCTCGAAATTGTAGGTTCAGCCGTTCGCCGATTTTCGTATCCTTCATCGTCGAAAAATCCCACGTCGCAAGTCCTGGCCCGCGCAAAGTATTCCGCCCCAAGTTCCCATAGAACCCCGCGTTCGCAGCATTGTTCGGCGGCGCAAGAAATGCATTCGGATCAAACCACTTGCCCGGCGTTCCCAATATCACCGGCCCCGAAAAAGCCGGATTCACAAATGGCCGCACAGGGTTCCGCGTATCGCCGTTGTTCGAAGGGTTGTAGCTCAGTTGCGGCGTGAACGGAAACCCGCCCTGCGCCGTGATAATCGAATTCACGTTCCATCCGCTCACAATCGCATTCGCAAAGCCGCTCAAATCGCCCGCAAATCGCTGCCCATGCCCGAAGGGAAGTGCATACGTCGCGTTGACTGCCAGGATATGCTGCACATCGTACGTCGCAAGCCCCTTATCCGCCGCTATGTTAAACGGATTCGAAACCAGCGCCGGTCCTCCGCCGGAAGTCGTCGCATTCAAGGAATCGCCGTCATCCAGCGCCTTCGAAAACGTATAAACGCCGCGCGCTGAAAATCCGCTGCTGAAGCGGTGATTCAAGTCCACCTGCAGCGCGTGATAGGAACTGTTGGCAACGGAAAACCACGTCCACGTATTCGCAATCGCAGGATTAGCCTTTACGTTCGTAGGAACGAAAAACGCCCCCGCCGGCACTGGCGTTCCCGCAAGCGCGCCGAAACCAGCTGGATAATTCGCCGGGCATGGTGAAGCTGGGCAAATCACCGGAAACGGTTCGTTGCCATCCACGCCAATCAGTTCGTGATATCCATGCGAGCCAACATACCCAACCGTGAGCGAAGTCTTGAGCGACAACTCGCGCTCCACTCGCAACGAATACGAAATCAGTGTCGGCGTTTTCAGATCCGGCTGCACTCCGCCAGGAACCAGTTTTGCCGTCGCCGGTACAGGCGCAGCCGGATCAATTGGAAACTTCGAAACCGCAAAATTCGGAATCGTATAAGTTGGATTGAACGGCGCATTCTGGTCTGCGCGATACCCAAGCGCATCCTGCAAGTCGTTATACATTCCGAATCCCGCGCGAATCACCGTCTTTCTTCCCAGCGGGCTCCACGCAACGCCAAGGCGCGGCTGCGGTAGAAACTTCGCGTTATTCGTCGAAAATTCCGAGCCCCCAATGTGCGGAGTCGAATTAATCACGCCGTTCGTATAGAAGTAGTTTGCGGCGCGTCCATGCGCTTCATTCCATCCAGTCGTGAATTCATCCCTGAATCCGAGCGAAATCGTCAGGCTCGGCTTCAGTCGAATCACATCTTCCACGTACCAGGCGCCTAGCAGCGACCGCCAATTCAATTCCGTGGGAGCAGGGTCAAACAAAAAGCTCGACGCAGTTCCCTGCAAAAATGTCTGCACGCTAGTGAACGTTGCCTGTCCAAACTGACTCAGCGCAATCGTTTCATTCGATTGGAATTTCTGCAGCCACAAACCGAAATTCAACTGATGGTGCCCGCGCGTCCAGCTCAAGTGGTCTTCAAACGTAAAAAGGTTTCGCGCGATGCTTAGATTGCTGCCGTTATTGCTCCCTGCAAGTCCCAGTGTCGCCGCGGGATTCGATGCCGCGCTTCCACCTACCACCACCGCCCCCACCGGATGTCCAAGCAGAAATCCTGGCACATTCGCCGCGGGGGTTCCGGGTGTGGGCTCTCCCGTAAAGAAATATCCTGCACGCGAAAATCCGAACCGCGCATTGTTCAAAAGCGAAGGCGAAAGCACATGCGTCTCTTCCAGGCTCACAACCTGTTCCCGCAGCTTTACAACATCCGCGCTGAAGGGGTCCAGCGGCGTCGCGGTAAAGTCGTCTCCGTCATCCACCGTATAGATCGCGCCTAGCGTATCCTTCTGCGAAAAAATGTGATCCACGCGTGCCGTGCCGAAATCTTCTCGAATCTTCTGCAGCGGGCTGCTGAAGACTTCGGCAATTCCACACGCGTTCGAAGGGAGCGTCGTTGGCGGTGTGCAGACTCCGGGAAAGTCGGGATCGGCAGCCGTGGGTGTCGGCCAGAGGTTGAGCAATGGCTGAACACTCGGAACGGCGGCGGCGCGGGCCGCGAGGTCAGGCACGAACGCCGCGGAAGTCTGATGCAAGTGTTGTCGGAATCCCTCGTAATTCCCAAATGCGAACGTCTCGTCCTTCTGAATCGGCCCGCCCAGAGACGCTCCAAATTGATTCCGTTGAAACGGCGGCGCATCCCCCTGATCGAAAAAGTTCGGTGCATCTAACGCATTGTTCCGCAAAAACTCAAATAGAGCCCCGTGCAGCTGATTGCTTCCCGATTGCGTGACGATGATCACTTGTCCGCCCGGCCGCTTTCCAAATTCCGCTCCGTATGAGTCGCGCTGCACATTAAATTCCCGCACTGCATCTACGCCAAGCAGCATTCCGCTCGTTCCGCCCGGCTGCATGTTGTTTTCCGCCGCGCCCGTATACTCCACGCCATTCAACAAAAACAAATTTTGCTGCGGCCGGTTTCCGCTCACCGCAAAATTATTCGCGGTCGTTGAATTCGAAATCCCGGTCCCGCCCGTCTTCTGCGAAGTGAAATTCACAATCCCCGGATTCAGTGGCATCAACAAATCATAGCTTCGCCCATTCAAAGGCAAATCCTTTACTTGACGCTCGCCGACTAATCCGGAAATGTCCGCCGTCGAAGTATTCACGAGGGACACGTCGCCCTTCACTTCGATTGTCGTCTCTGGCCCGGTAATATCGAGTTGAAAGTCCACGCGCGCTTCTAGTCCGACCGTAAGTTGAATCTCGGTGCGGGACATTCGCCTGAACCCATTTGCCTTTACTGTCACTTCGTGTTTCCCGACAGGGAGCGCAAGGACGAGATATCGACCATCAGAACCCGTGCTGGTCGTTCGAATCCATCCCGTCTCCGAACTCTTCACCGTTACTTCCGCTCCTGCCACGGGTGCCCCAGAAGGATCCGTCACAAATCCCGAAATGCTTGCAGACACTTGCGCCCGCGACACTGGTGTTAAAGCACAGAACAGAATCGCGATTGCACAGAACATCCGTCCAAGCTTTGAAAATGAAGAAAGGAAAATGCGCGTGAACCCCATGTGAACTACCCCCCAGATGCGTTCTTATGAATTTGCGCGTTGCTTGGAGCGGAATGCGCAGATTCTAACGCTGACGTCAGGTCAGGTAGTTCAATACGGTTCGTATCGTTATGTCAAACCGGCTTAATTCGGATAGGAAGTAGGCGAGATTAGCCGTTCCGGGAGGCAAAAAATCGTATAGGGGAAAAATCAGGATGGGTTTCCCGCGTGCATACAGTCTTTAGTTGTGGCGGAATACTTTGTGCCAGATGTCCGAGTAGAACTCGGCGCCGATATTGTATCCGCTGTTAAACAGCAGACTGAGTCCCCAGCTTTGAAACACCTGGCCTGGATCGCGGTCTCTCGCGGGATAGTACGCCGTCGAAATTCCGCTCTGGAATAGCTGGCCCACCACTTGCGGCGTATTGAAGGTCAATCCACCGGAATCCTTCTTCGTCACGAGTGTTCGCGAAGCGGCATAATTCACGCGGGACCAGATCGACCCGTGCTTCTTTCGAAAGTAACGAGGATCGGTCTTTAACAGGTGCGGGAAAAATCCATAGATAAAGAAGCACGACGTCACCTGATCCGCTTCCGCAGCACCGTAGCGCTGCGCGTACGGCCCCCAGCCCTGGCCATAGTGAGGCTGTGAATCCACCGCCTGCTGCATCGCCGCCTGTATGACGTTTCCCAGGTGTGCTTTGAAATCTTCCGCCTGTTGAAACGCATAGGAGTACTTTTGGCTGACGGCGAGTGGCGGCGCATTGTCGGGAGTCTCGATCGGCGCAAGATTTGGCTTGAATCCCAGGAAGATTTCGATCGGCCTTTTCCTGAAGATCTCGTCCGTCACGGATGTTTTCCGCTCTTGCCGCGCGGTTGTCTCCGGCTTTGGTGTTGGCGCATCCGGCTTGTCCTGTGCGCCTGCAAAACCCGCGCAAACGATTACTCCAGCCACCGTTCCTACAAAAATTTCAAAAACTCTCCGCCAGACCTTTGTTTTCATGAGTAGACAGTCCCCGCCCTGAGCCAAAAGCCGCATTTCGCGCTTCTGGAAGTCGCTTAACTCAACTTGGATGCACCTGGCACGGCAAATCGCCCGCACAATGTAACGGATGCGTGCTCAGAAACATAGTTTTTTCCTCACTCAAGTCGTTCCGCAACCCTCCCCGGTGGGTTAGTTTCAATTTTTTGGATCGAGGCACAATAGGTCAAAAATTCAAACTAACTCACTACCCTTCCCGTGAGGCTTTACACAAAAAGAAATGTTGTGTTACTCTGAATGGGTCGAAGATAAGAGGATAAATTCAGGGGACGACGGAGAGGGAACTTGAGCGCACCGAAAGCCGTGTTGATCGAACAGTTCCGGACTCATGTAAAGGATACGGGCTCGCCGGAAGTGCAAATCGCGCTTCTCAGCGAGAGGATCAACTACTTGACGACGCACCTCAAGTCCCACGTTAAAGACCATGCGTCCCGGCGGGGGTTGATCATGATGGTCAACAAGCGCCGGCGTCTGCTGGACTATCTCAATCGCCGTGACCCGGATCGGTACCGCGAGATTGTTGATCGCCTTAGCCTGCGCAAGTAACTGCTCGAAGTCAAAACAGCAGTTTTTGAAGCAATCAAACCAAACGATAGAAAGCACAGGGGTTGTGTCCTTGTGTGAATTCCGCCTGCCCTAAAGCTGGCCTGTCTCTTGGTGTGTGCAGAATTGGCGATTTCCTCGGTAAACCTGCCTCTTTTTCTTTCACAGAACATTAATCATGAGTGTTGTCGTTCTCTCCCGGGCTTGAGCCCTGCGCAGAAACGAACGGTCAAATGCACGAAGTTAGAGAAAGAGTCCCGCAAGGCGGGACCAGGGGAAACAAATTATGTCAGAGAACACGCAAATTCCGGCGCCATATCAGGTGTCGGTCGAAGTGGGCGGCCGGGCGCTGATCCTGGAAACCGGAAAGATTGCTAAGCAAGCGAATGGCGCAATTGTAGCCAAATATGGCGACACCGTCATTTTGAATACCGCCGTCATGGCCAACAAACCGAATGACAGAGACTTTCTGCCACTCACCGTGGACTATCGCGAGTACACCTACTCGGCGGGGAAAATTCCAGGTGGCTTTTTCAAGCGCGAAGGGCGTCCGACGGAACGTGAAATCTTGGTCTCCCGCCTGATAGACCGTCCCATGCGCCCACTGTTTCCGGAGTCATGGCGCAACGAAACGCAAGTTAATGCAATGGTTCTCTCCGCGGACAGTGAAAATGATCCGGACGTGATCGCCGTCACGGGTGCCGCTGCCGCAGCTTACTGCTCTGACTTGCCGTTTGCCACGCCCATCGCTGCCGTCCGCGTCGGCTTGCTCAACGGCCAGCTCGTCGCCAATCCAACGGTCGCCGAGCAAAAAACAAGTGCGATGAACATCGTCATCGCCGCTTCCGAACAAGCCATCATGATGGTCGAAGCCGGCTCGCTCGAAGTGAGCGAAGACACCGTCGTCGAAGCCCTCGAATTCGGCCACGCGCAAATCAAAAAAATCATCGCTGCTATCAAGGATCTCCACGCACAACTTAAAATTAAGAAAGTCGAGGTCGCATCGTTCCCCTTTGACGACGCGATCTACGCCACCCTCAAGAAAACGATTTCCGCCGACCTCAAGGACGCCCTCAACACCGAAAAGCATCCCAAAAAGGAAAGCTATTCGCTTGTCGACGCCCTAAAGGCCAAACTCGTTGAAGCGATTCCCGAAGAGGACGAAGAAAAAATCACGCTCACCAAGCGCGCCTACGATCGCCTCAAGGAAGAGATCTTCCGCGACGAAATCCTGAACGCGCGCCGCCGTCCCGATGGCCGCAAGTTCGACCAGATTCGTAAAATCACCTGCGAAACCACGTTGCTGCCCCGCGTGCACGGTTCAGCGCTGTTTACCCGTGGCGAAACGCAAGCCCTCGCTACTCTCACGCTTGGTACCAAGGAAGACCATCAGCGCCTCGATCTTCTCTTCGCGCAAGACACCTTCAAGCGCTTCATGCTCCACTACAATTTTCCGTCGTTCAGCGTCGGAGAAGTAAAACCGAATCGCGGACCCGGCCGTCGCGAAATTGGCCACGGCGCCCTCGCAGAGCGTGCGCTGATGAGCCTGCTTCCACCCGAAACCGATTTCCCTTACGCCATGCGTCTCGTCAGCGACATTCTCGAATCCAATGGCTCTTCCTCGATGGCCACCGTTTGCGGCGGCTCTCTCGCCATGATGGACGCGGGCGTTCCGCTCAAGTCCGCATGCGCAGGCATAGCGATGGGCTTGGTCGTTGGCGATGGAGGCAAATACTCCATCCTTACCGACATCGCCGGTGCCGAAGACCATTACGGTGACATGGATTTCAAAGTGGCCGGCACACGCACTGGCGTCACCGCGCTTCAGATGGACATCAAAGTTACCGGCATCAGCATTCCGATGATGCGCGAAGCTCTCGCGCAGGCGAAAAAAGCCCGCCTCGAAATTCTCGATATCATGGACGCCACCCTCAGCGAGCCGCGCGCCGCAATCTCGGCATACGCTCCGCGCCTCTTCAAGCTCAGTATCCCAACCGACAAGATCCGCGATCTCATCGGTCCGGGCGGCAAGAAAATCAAGTCCATCATCGAACAAACCGGCGTCAAGATCGACGTTCACGAAGATGGCACCGTCCACATCTTCGCCACCAGCGGTTCCGGCGGCGACGCAGCGCTGCAAATGGTCCGCGATGTCACCGCCAGCGCCGAAATCGGCAAAACATATCTCGGCAAAGTCGTTCGTCTCGCGGAATTCGGCGCATTCGTCGAACTCTTCCCGGGCACCGACGGCTTGCTTCACATCAGCGAAATCGCCGAACACCGCGTCCGCGACGTTCGCGATGAACTGAAGCTCGGCGATCAGGTCATGGTCAAGGTGCTCGCCATCGAAGGCAACAAGATCCGCCTTTCGCGCAAAGCCCTCATCAAGGAAGCCCGCGACAAACAGCAAAAAAGCAAGGAAGCTGCAGCCGGCGTCTCCGCTCCGGTCGAAGCTCCTCCAGTCGAATAAATTTCAGCCACAAACGCCAAAAAGCCCCCGAAAAATTCGAGGGCTTTTTATTTCATCTTTTGGTTGTCGTCCTGAGGTCTGCTTTTTTTTGGGGACCTCAGGACCTCAACTGATCCGATTACTTCGATCGTTCCGTTTTAGTTGGCGCAGTTCGAATGTACCGCGCTCAACACACCCCAAAGTGCATCCAGCGCCTCATTCGTGGATCTCAGAATCGCCTCTTCATTCCCTGCAGTATTCGCTTCCAGCCATCCCCGCCAAGCCGCCCGATGAATCTTGTCCGCTTCCTCATGCACCTCAAAATACGCCAGCCCTTTCGGCTCCGTCACGCCGTAAAACTTCTTCAGCCCTTCAATCTTCGTCGTCGCAATCTCCGGCACTTGCGCTTCATACGCATAAAGCGCTGCAACCGCCTCTGCCACTGTCCGGTTCGCGCAAATCTCGCGGAACTTGTGCACCACATGCTGCGTCCCGGGCAGTGATGGCGAATCCACCACATCATCCTCACTCACGCCCAGCGTCTCCGCAAAATCCCGCCACAATTTTGGATGCGGCCCTTCCGGATTCAACTCTTCCGCCAAATTCTCCATCACCACCGGCTTCAACGACTCATCCGCCCGCGCCGCCAGAACGCTCAAGTGTTGCGGAAACGCTTCCACATGCCGGTAGTATTGCGCCGCGTAAAGTTGCAGCGACTCGCGCGAAAGTTTCCCCGCCTGCCAATCCTGATAGAACGGGTGCTTCAGCAAATTCTTCTCGGCAATCGCCGTATCAATCTTTTCTAGTAGTTCAGTGTTGGACATTCCCGCGTCCTCCAAATGTGTGTTGGCGCATTCGCGCTCGCAAAAAGAATGGAAAAAGTCTAACAGAAGCCACAACAAACGCAAAAATGGGCGCACCGGAAAGATTAACCGCGCTACATTTTCTCGATTCGTTTACTTGCTTGCGCTTTTCTTCGCCTCTACAGCCGCGCTAGAACAGGCGGGTTGTAAATTGCCCGGAAGCGCAGCGCATTTCAGGAACGCTTTCGCCGCCTCGTCCATATGGTCCGAATTCTGATTTGCCACACCCAGCAGATAAAAATTCGTCTGGTCCGTATCATTCAGGCTCACCGCTTTTTCAATCTCCGCAATCGCCTCCGGATACTTGTTCCTCCGCAGCGCCACCAGCCCAACTCCGCTGTGCGCCATCGCTTCCGTATCCTTCTTCATGGCGGCAAACGCCTCGTCAGCCATTCCTTCGGGCTTTGGTTGCGTAGGTGATCCTTCCAAAGCTTTTTTACCGTAGTCTTCCGCCTTCGCAAGCTGATCTTCTGCATTCGGAGTGCTTGGATTGTAGGATCGCGCCAGCGACTGCGAAAGCACCGCCATCGTCCGGTAATCCTTCGGATTAATCTCTAAATCTTTCTTTGCCGCCGTCAGCCCTTTCTCCAGTTCGTTGGACTGTATGTAGCAAACCACGAGATAAGGATAGACATACCGCGCCAACTCACTCTTCGGATAGTCATTCAAAAACTTCTCACCGGCCTTAATTTTGTTTGCCACGTCTGTCGCCGGCACGTTCTTGAATGTCTCGTACGCCTTCGCTTCCTTCTTTTCCGGTGGTTTTGTAAGTGCCAGCGCAACCTCTGGATTCGTCAGCGAAGTGTCTCTCCCAATCTCTTTTCCGGAGCTTCCCGAGCCGCCACCCGTTCCCGAGCCGCCGCCTGTTCCGCCACCACCGCCCGCCGGGCTCTGCGCATTTACGCCAAATGCTAACGCAGCGGCCGTCAACCCCCCAAAAACAAACCTGCAAATCCTCACGCTTCCTTTACTCACCATGAAAATTCCCCAATCCACAAATGTGTTGGAAGATCGCGGCTGGCGCACTTCCACTCAAAGTTTTACCACAAAAGCGTGTGATGGATAGAGGGACTTACTGGCCTTGCCCGTGCACCCGCGCAATCACTGCACCGAGAGCCCGAAGCTTTTCCACAATTCGTTCGTATCCGCGATCAATGTGATAAACACGTTCAATAATCGTCTCGCCGTTCGCCACTAGCCCTGCCAGCACCAGCCCCGCGCTCGCACGCAAATCCGACGCCTGCACAGTTGTTCCGGAAAGCGGCGAAGGCCCGTGGACCACCGCGCTATGTCCATCAATCGAAATGTGCGCGCCCATGCGCATCATCTCGCTCGCATGCAAAAACCGGTTTTCGAAAATAGTCTCGTTGATCGTCGAATTGCCTTCTGCCTGAGTCGCCAGCGCCATGTACTGCGCCTGCATGTCCGTCGCAAACCCGGGATATTCCTCTGTCGTAACGTCTGCCGCCTCCAATTTCCGTGGTGCGCGCACGCGCACTCGATGCGGCCCCGTCGTCTCAACCACCGCGCCCGTCTTTTGCAGCAACTCAATCGTTGCGCCTAGATGCTCCGGATCGCAATTGATCAGCGTCAAATCGCCGCCAGTGATTGCCCCAGCCACCAGGAAAGTTCCCGCCTCAATGCGATCGGGAATCACAGCATGATCTGCGCCGCCGAGTTTTTGTACGCCCTGCACGCGCAACGCGGAACTTCCTTCTCCACATATCTTCGCGCCCATTTTTCGCAACAACGCAACTAGGTCTGCAATTTCCGGCTCACGCGCCGCATTCTCAATCACCGTTTCGCCGTCTGCTAGCGTCGCAGCCATCAAAATATTTTCCGTTCCCGTGACAGTGATTTTTGGAAATGTAATATGCGCGCCTTGCAGCCGCCCTCGCGTCGCCCGCGCTTCGATAAATCCGTGCGTCGTCACAATCTCCGCGCCCATTTTCTCCAGCGCGCTCAAATGCAAATCTACAGGCCGCGCGCCGATTGCACAGCCCCCTGGCAGCGAAACACGCGCAATCCCAATCCGCGCCAATGTAGGCCCCAGCGTCAAAATCGACGCACGCATCGTCTTCACAAGTTCGTACGGTGCTTCCGCGTGTGTGATCGATTTCGATTCCAGCGTATAGTCCGCCCCGGGAAACGCATCCACCGAAACGCGCGCGCCCATGAACGCCAGCAGTTTCGCCATTGTGATGATGTCCCGCACACGCGGAATGTTGTGCAGCGAAACAGGCTCTGCCGTCAGCAGCGAAGCGGCCATCGCAGGCAACGCCGAATTCTTCGCGCCGCTGATCGCCACGGTCCCTTGCAGTGCCTTTCCACCTTTAATCAGAAATTTATCCATCGCGCCGTGCTTTCCCCTTTTCGCCCAACGCCAGCCTTAAATTTCCTTTTGTACTCGCTAGCAACTTCTTCGCCTCGCCTGCGCTCACGCCCCGTTTCAACATAATCAATCCCAACCGCATGTTGTGTCCGGACGCACGCAAAGCGTGTTCCGCAGAGGACGCATTTTTCCCAGATGCATCCTGCAAAATCCGCACCGCCCGTCCTTCTAACTTCTTATTCGTCAAAACTGCATCGATCATTAAATTTTCATACGCATGCCCCATCTGAACCATCGCCGCTGTACTCAGCATGTTCAGGACCATCTTCTGCGCCGTACCCGCTTTCAGCCGCGTTGATCCCGTCAAAACCTCTGGCCCCGCTTCCGGCGCGATAAAAATCTTCGCCAGCTTTCTCAACTCTCCCGCCCGATTCGCGGCAACTCCAATCGTCGTCGCTCCCAGTTTTTTTGCGTACCGAATCGCACCAAGCACATATGGTGTCGTCGCGCTTGCCGCCACTCCCACCACTACATCTTTTTTCGAAAGTTTTGCCCGCCGTAAATCGCGCACCGCATTTCTCACCGAATCTTCCGCGCCTTCCACCGCGTGCGTAATCGCCCGCCGCCCTCCCGCAATCAGCGCCTGCACCGTGCCCCGCGAAACTCCAAACGTCGGCGGACACTCCGCCGCGTCCAGAATCGCCAGCCGCCCGCTCGAGCCTGCCCCCACGTAAATCATGCGTCCACCGTCGCGCAGGCTCTTCACAATCTCATCCACCGCCCGTGCAATCGCAGGCACTTCTCGCGCTACCGCTGCAGCAACCTTCTTATCCTCAGCATTCATTAGCCGGATCATCTCCGGCGAATTCATGCGGTCAAAATTTCGCGAAGCAGGATTCCGGCGCTCCGTCAGCCGGAATTCTCTAGTCGAGGTGGGCATTGCTTCATTATATCTACAACCCCAGCCTCGCCGTTCGCCGCGTATTTATAGGCACACCACTTTTCCTTCGCGGAATTGTCAATCACTCGAATCGGCTATCCTAGAAAGAATCGTGGGCGCCTCGCATATCTGAGGCGGTTTGGCATTTTGGGGAACTTTCAAAATGGACGTATTGAAGCGGCTCTTCGAAGAATATTTCCACGAACCGCCGCAGCGCGTCGTTCCGCTCCAGGGCGAACTCGGCGGCTCCGGCCGTCAAATCATTCGTCTCGCCTCCGCTCACAAAAAAGCCATCGGAATCCTTTACAACGTCCGCGAAGAAAACGCAGCTTTTCTCGAATTCTCGCGCCACTTTCACCGTCACGGCCTTCCTGTCCCCGAAATTTACGCTGATGATATCGACGCTGGGGCCTACATCGAACAGGATCTAGGAGACACGACCCTCTTCGAATTTCTCTCCAAAAATCGCACTGGCGCGGCAATCGCCCCCGAAGTCGCCGACGCCTATCGCAAAGCCGTTGAAGTCCTTCCGCGCTTTCAAATCGAAGCAGGCCGCGACCTCAATTACGGCGTCTGCTATCCGCGTGGCAGTTTCGATCGCCAGTCCATCGTTTGGGACCTCAACTATTTCAAATATTATTTCCTTCGTCTTGCCGGGATTTCCTTTAACGAGCAATTCCTTGAAGATGACTTCGAACGTCTCACCGAATTCCTCCTCAGCGCAGACCGCGACTATTTTCTCTACCGCGACTTTCAATCGCGCAACATCATGCTGCACGGCGGCAAGCCATACTTCCTGGACTATCAAGGTGGGCGAAAAGGCGCATTGCAATACGATCTAGCCTCTCTTCTTTTCGACGCTAAGGCCGATCTCACTCCCGAACTCCGCCAGCAGCTCCTCGACCACTATCTTGAGTCCGTCGCCGATTACGCTGAAATAGACCGCGAAACATTCCTGAAACACTACTACGCCTACGTCTACGTCCGTATCCTTCAGGCACTCGGCGCTTACGGTTTCCGCGGTTTCTACGAGCGAAGGCCGCATTTTCTCCAAAGTGTTCCCTACGCGCTGAAAAATCTGCGCTGGCTTTTGCACAACGTCGAACTGCCTATCAAGCTGCCGACTCTCATTGCCGCTTTCGAAAGCATGCTCGGCTCCGAAAAATTGCAGCGCATCGCCAAAGATGCCGACGAACTCATCGTCCACGTCAGCAGTTTTTCCTTTCATCGCGAATTACCTAAGGACGAAAGCGGCAACGGCGGCGGCTTCGTTTTCGATGGCCGCAGCCTTCCGAATCCGGGCCGCGAGGAAAAATTCAAGGAACTCACCGGCAAAGACGCGCCAGTAATCGAATATCTGAACCAACAGGAAAGCGTTCACCAGTTTCTCGCATCTGTCTATTCACTCGTAGATGCCAGCGTAAATAATTATCAGGCACGCGGCTTCAAGAGTTTGATGGTCTCTTTCGGCTGCACCGGAGGCCAGCACCGCTCTGTCTTCCTCGCCGAACAACTCGCCAAGCGCCTCCGCGCCCGAGGCGGTGTCGGTGTCCAACTCCAGCACATCGAACTCGAGAAAATGGGCAAATGAAAGTCCCATGTCCTTAGCCTGTCATTTCGAGTGGAGTAAACCGATGGTTTTGGTTTTCCGATTCCTTCTGAGGAATCGGTCGGTTTGCGGAGGGAGAACTTCTTCCTCTCCGCGCGTTTTTCCGCGGAGAAATCTCTCTTCGATGTTAGCTACGAGCAAGGTCGCACTCTCATGAAAGCCATGATCCTCGCCGCGGGTCTTGGCACACGCCTCCGCCCCCTCACCGCCGATCGCCCCAAGGCCCTCGTGGAAATCAACGGCCGCACCCTCCTCGAAATAACCATGGAGCGTTTGAAGAAGTTCGGAGTTAGCGAAGTAATCGTCAACGTTCATCATCACGCCGAACAAATCGTTAGCTTCCTTCAAGCCAAACAAAACTTTAATGTCCGCATCGAAATCTCCCGTGAAGACGACCTCCTCCTCGACACCGGCGGCGGCCTCAAAAAAGCTGCCTGGTTTTTCCTGGAAGGGAACTCACTAGAGCCTTTTATTCTTCACAACGTTGACGTCCTAAGCTCCATCGACCTGAATCAAATGTTCGAATCTCACAAAAAATACGCCGCACTCGCCACTCTTGCCGTCCAGCAGCGCAACTCTTCCCGTCAGCTCCTTTTCGACGAAAACAATCTCCTCGTCGGCCGCCGCATCAGCAACGTTGACACGTTTGTCTCCAACCCAATCTCTCAAGTAAACGATTGTCATTCCGAGCGAAGCGAGGAACTTCTTTTCTCTCCACATGTCTTGCGTGGAGAATCTGCTTTTTCTTCAATTACACCGCTTGCCTTCGCCGGAATTCACATCATCTCGCCGCGTCTTCTCACTCTCATCGCCGAAGATGGTGTTTTCTCCATCATTGATACTTATTTGCGCCTGGCAGGAGTCGGCGAAAAAATCACCGCCTTCCGCGCCAACGAATTTTACTGGCGCGATTTGGGCCGAATTGAAGATTTGAAGCAGGCTGAAACGGACTTCCGCGACAAGTTAATTTCCTGACTGATTTGAATCTGTGCGAAGACTAGTTTGCTGGTGCTGCAGCGCTTGCAAGCCCAAGCGATTGCAACACGGCGTCATGGAGCGCTGGCCGCACTTTCGCAATTTTCATGTTTTCGCGAGTCGGATGAACGCGATTTGTGAGCAGCACTACGAAGAGTTGCCGGTCCGGATCAATCCAAATTGAAGTTCCAGTAAACCCCGTGTGACCAAACGAATGTGGGCCATAGAAATGCCCGCTGAATCCGCCTTCGCTCGGCACAACCCATCCCAGCGTCCGCGTCCGATTGGACAGTTCCTGCGGTACAGTGAATTGCGCGATCGTCGAGCGGCGCACAATTCTCTGATGCGCGTAAACGCCGCCATTCAACTCCATCTGGCAGAACGCAGCCAAATCCGGCGCCGTGCTGAAAAGTCCCGCATGACCCGAAACGCCGCCAATCGCAAACGCATTCTCGTCATGCACTTCGCCCTGAATCAGGCGGTGGCGCAAATTGTTATCAATTTCTGTCGGCGCAATCGACGCCCAAATATTCTTCGGCGGCAAATACATCGTATGACTCATCCCTAGCGGGGAGAAAATATCTTCGCGAGTCAGCGCATCGAGCGTCTTGCCCGTAAGCCGATGAATAATCTCCGCCAGCAAAATAATGCCCAGGTCCGAATAGATCATCTTCGTTCCTGGCTCATATTCCAGCGGCTCCGCAAAAATCCGGTCCAGCGTCTCCTGCTTGCTCTTTGAAGTCCGCCAATATTCCTTGAACGCCGGCAATCCTGACGTATGCGTCAGCAAATGCCGCACCGTCACGCGATGCCGCCACTCCAGCTCTGCAGGATTTTCCTTGAAGAGGTCCTGCAAACCCTTGCCTTGCGTTTGTTGCCCAACCCACTCCGGCAAATAACGCTCCACTTTCGCATCTAAATCGAGCGGCACAGGAAAATCGCCTTCCGCCAGTTTCTCCGTAATCGTCGTCGTGCCCACCACTTTTGTCAGCGAAGCGATGTCATACATCGTGTCCATATTCACCGAAGGCGAATTCGCGTCATACGAAAGCTTTCCAAACGCATGCACCGAAACTTTTCCTTTGTATCCAATCGCCAGCGTCGCGCCGGGAAACACCTTGTCTTTTACCGCAGCCTCGATCACATCAAACGCCGGCTGCAGTTGCGCCTCCGCGCGCACGTCCATCGGCGTCAGCTTCATCGGATCGGCCGGAACTTCAATTCCGAATCCAGCCTTCAAATTGATTCCCGGAATCGTCACAGGTAAATGTCCGCGCACCGGAATTTCGCCGAACAACGCCCGCCCCATCGAAATCTGCGCCACATCGCTAATGCCAAACGCGCCAAGCCACGTATCCGCCTGCGGGAATCGCTCAATCAAATAAGGACTTCCAAACGCCAGCGTAATCACCGGTTTCCCCGACGTGTAAACTTGTTCCGCAATCGCTGCCTGTTCCGCCGGCACATCCACATTGCCTTTGCGATCGCTCACCCGAACAAAAAGCGCCAGCAGCGCAACATCGTAAGAATCCGGCGAAGGCAATTTCAAATTTGCCGCGTTCACAAAGCGAGTGTCCGCGCGCAGCGTCGTCACGGAATCAAATCGCCGCCGCAGCTCGCGCTCCAAATCCTCGCCGGGATACGGTTCCGGATCGGCATAAAACGCCAGCAACAGCGCGCGACTTGGCTTAGTTCCATCCAGCGGCAAACGCTTTGGCGTATCTCGCAGCAGCGTAATTCCGCGATCCGAAATGTCCTGCGCTTCTTTTTGCCAATTCACCGAACCGAATTTCGCATTCAGCGCCGCCAAATCCACAAACCGATTTTTCTCCAACTCCAACCGCGCTTTCGCTTCCAAAATCCTTCGCACAGAAGCATCCAGCCGTTCCTGCGAAATCCGTCCCGATTTCACCGCTTCTTGCAATGCTTCGTAAGCTGCATCTGGAACCGGTGGCATCAACAACGCATCCGCGCCCGCAAGCACCGCACGAACCGCTGCTTCGCCCGGAGCGAAACGAACCGTGATTCCGCCCATGTCCATCGCATCCGTAATCACTAGTCCATCAAATCCAAGCTGGTCGCGCAAAACACCGGTCAATATATTGTGCGAAAGCGTCGCGGGAGTATTTGGATCGGGCTCGAGCGACGGTACATTCAAGTGTCCGGTCATGATGCTTCCAACTCCCGCATCAATCGCTGCGCGAAAGGGAACCAGCTCCAGCGCATCCAGTCGCGCGCGGTCCGCTTTGATCACCGGCAAGTCGATATGCGAATCCGCAGCAGTGTCGCCGTGGCCGGGGAAATGTTTCGCTGTGGCGAGTCCGCCATTTTCATTCACGCCACGAACATACTCGCGGACAAATTCGGAAACGCGCGCCGGATCTTCTCCGAACGACCGTGTATTGATAATCGGATTTTCCGGATTGTTGTTGACGTCCGAAACCGGCGCGTAAATCCAATGCACTCCCACGTCGCGCGCTTCAATCGCCGTGATTTTCCCCATCGTGTACGCATCTTTGGGATCGCCCGCCGCGGCAAGCGCCATATTCGTTGGGAACGAAGTTCCTTCATCCAAACGCATCGCCGAGCCGCGCTCGAAATCCGCGCCAATGAGCAACGGAATTTTCGCCTTCGCTTGCAGCTCGTTGTTCAGTGCCGCAGTCGGATACGCCTGGCTCTTCTCGATTCCGAGCGGCCCAATGTGCGTCACGATGATGAATCCGCCGGCGTGCAAATCGTTCACGCTATGCAACATCTGCTGATATGCAGGCGAGTCCGTCGAAATAAACGTCCCGTGATACGTCGTAAACAGCAGTTGGCCGATCTTTTCGTCGGTCGACATCTTCGCGAGCGTTGCGTTCACCCATTGCTGTGCGGCAGGCGTTAGATTCTGCAGCGCGGATTTGTGCGGCGCCGTGGTCGAAAACTTCTGCGGCGCACTTTGACTCTGCGAAAAAATATTATTGGCCATAAAAATTGTGAGTGGAAGCAGAAGCAGGCACAACCCGGAGCGGCGTTTGCTCACACGAATCTCCCGACGAGACGCCCTGCTCTAATTTGTTGATAACACACGCAACTCGCACAGACAACGCGGTTGGCGACAGGGCGTTCCAGAATATCATTGGCTGCAGCGTCGAAAAGAAGAAGTTTGGGAGGCCTGCTTGCAGTGCAGACAATTTTCTATCGTTTTGTTTTTTCTTTCTGCCCTCCTTTCCTACTCCGACTCCGCTTTTTGTGCAACGGCGAAAACCGCGGCGAAGACTTCTGCCAAGAAATCGCGTCCCGGCCGTGTACAAACCGGGCTCGACGTTCTCGAGTCCCAGAAGTTCGCGCCGCTCAAGGGCAAACACGTTGGCCTCATCACCAATCACACCGGCCTCGACGCGCAGGAAAAAACGACGATTGACCGCCTGGCGCATGCCCCTGGGGTCACTCTCGTTGCGCTGTTCTCCCCCGAACACGGCCTCGCCGGAAAGATGGATGACAAAGTCTCCTCGACCAAAGATCCGAGCACCGGTTTGCCGGTTTACAGCCTGTACGGAGAGAACAAGCGGCCGACCGACGAAATGCTCGAAGGAATCGACGCGCTTGTTTTCGACATTCAGGACGCGGGCGTTCGCTTTTATACGTATACGACCACCATGGGTTATTGCATGGAGGCGGCGGCGAAAAAGGGAATCGCGTTTTACGTGCTCGACCGGCCGAATCCCATCGGCGGCGAAATTGTCGAAGGCCCGATGCTCGATGATGACAAGCGCGCATTCGTCGCGTATTTTCCGACGCCGGTGCGTTACGGCCTGACGATTGGCGAGCTCGCGCAGCTTTACAACGCGGAAAATAAAATCGGCGTCGAGCTGCACGTCATTCAAATGAAAAACTGGCACCGCAATTATTTTTATGAAAGCACAGGCTTGCGCTGGGTCCCTCCTTCTCCGAATTTGCGCACCACGAAAGGCGCGATTCTGTATCCGGGACTGGAGATTCTGCAGAACGCTGGAGTTTCCGTAGGGCGCGGAACGGAAACACCATTCGAGATTTTCGGCGCGCCATGGATGAACGGCGAAGACGTCGCGTCGGCGCTAAATGCAAAACATTTGCTGGGACTAAAATTCGTTTCGCAACTGTTGATTCCGGTTTCCGGTTTGTACGCGGGACAGCGATGCGGCGGCGTGAGCATCCGCATCGGAGAGAAATCGGCGGTGCGTTCGATGCGCATGGGGCTGGAAATTGCAGCCGCTCTGAAAAAGCTATATCCCGACAAAGTAGATTTGGCGAAGACGATAACGCTGCTCGGAAACGCGACAACCGTGCAACTACTCCAAGACGGAGTCCCGCCGGAAAAAATCGTCGCCGACTGGAAAGATGACCTTGCCGCATTCGACAAGACGCGCCGCAAATACATGCTGTACAAGTAGGCTTCTAAAATATTTTCATTTCGTGCGAAAAATTCTTGAGCTCTGGACTTTGCGGTGCTAGCTTGATTTTTAATGCCAGCAAAATCTGGGCAACTCCAACGAGGCATACTTCTTGCGGTCGTAATTTTCGCCGGTATCCTTGCGCTTGCGTGGGCAAGCCTTGCACAAAAATTCCTGCTCCTTTTTGTTTCTGCGGGATCCATCTGGATTGCGATTCTAGTGGTCTTGGAACCGCGCCTGCGTCCCAGAGACCCTCCACATCCAGGGCAAAGAAGACGGTTCGCCGGAATTGCCGTTATTCTCGGCTTTCTAGCGTTCGTCCCGACCTGGTACCTCATCCGTGCACTCGATCCGTCGCTCCGGTAATCGACCACCCCGCGTGGCACGGCGCAAACCGTTGTGATAGAGTGCGCGCATGAGAGTCGTGTCGCTCCTGCCCTCGGCCACGGAAATCCTGTTTGCGCTGGGATTTGACCGCGAAATTGTCGGTGTAAGCCACGAGTGCGACTTCCCGCCACGCGCGCGCACGAAGACCATCGTGATTCATTCGCGCATTGATAAGGATGCGGGCCCTCTCGAAATTGACCGCCAAGTGCGGGATTACGTTGCTCGCGGGGAGAGCCTTTACGCCGTAGACTCTGAAGCGCTGCAGGAATTGGCGCCGGATTTGATCGTGACGCAGGATTTGTGCCACGTGTGCGCGGCGTCGCCGGACGATTTGGCGACGGCGCTGGCGAAATTCGATGCGCGGCCGGAAGTGCTCTGCCTGAATCCACAGGATTTGGGCGACGTCTGGCGCGACATTTTGTGGGTCGGAGAAGAGACGGGCCGCGGCTGGCAAGCGGAGAAATTGCTCGAAGAAATTGGCGAAAAGCTTGGCGCGCTGCAAGAACAGATCGAAGCAGCGCCCTCCGCGCACAAAGACGCCCAGCGCGTCGCGTTTCTCGAATGGCTGCAGCCGATCTATGTGGGCGGCCACTGGGTGCCGGAAATGATTGAGCTGGCCGGCGGCCATGATGTATTCGGCACGAAGAAGACGCCGTCGTTCCGAGTAACGATGGAAGAAGTGATCGACGCGGCGCCGGACGTTGTCCTGGTCGCGCCGTGCGGTTACACGGCCGAGCAGGCCACCGAAGAATTTCGCGGAATGAAATTGCCCGATGGCTGGCACGACATTCCCGCGGTGCGCAATGGTCAGGTGTATGCGCTCGAAGCGAACAGTTATTTTTCGCGTCCCGGGCCGCGCCTTGTAACCGGGCTCGAAATTCTCGCCAAAGTTCTGCATCCGCAAGTAAAAGTAAGTCACGAAGCGGAAAGCACCATCCACCCGCTGATCGAAAAAGCCCAAACCGCAAGAGTTTGAAACTGTAGCCGAGGTCCTTCGGTCGCGGCGACTCGAAACGTTGAGATCCTTCGCTAAAATGCAACGGCAACCACTCAGGACAGACATGCTTCGTCGCATGTCTGGTTAACCATAACAGTCCCCCTCCCCCCATTTTTTGTAAGTGTTCATTCCAAAGGGAGTTACAGCGCTCAATTCTGCAAGTGTTCATTCCAAAAGGTTTGCAGACGCACTTTTCGTAAGTGTTTATTCCAGAAGACTTACGGAATTCTTGGGAAAGGCCGAGAAGGTGGATGTTCGCCGCGAGGCTGGAGGAAAGCGTCGAACGAAACACGCGGCAGGGTAGCACGAGAATATAAGAAAGGTTAAGTGATTAGCAGGGAATGGGTGAATCCACGCTGTAGACGGTCACTAATGCGGGTGAACGAATACTGCGGGCGCAGGTTGGCTCCGGGAACGTCCCGTCTGTCCCCGAGTTTCAAGGTTCTACTCCGGTTTGAATTGGAAAAGAAAGCGGCCTCCATTCGGTTGAGACCGCCTTCGGGGTTGCTACATATGGAGGCACTAACACGGGGAATCTACATCTGCGAGAAAATCCGGCGCTGTTCTGTTTTGCACACCTGATGATGAATAGGCACCCGGCGGCGGAATTCCGTCAGGCGAGCGCGCCGAGTTTTTTGCCGAACGCGCAGAGCCAGCGCTGTTTGGACTTTTCGGCTACCTGAACATCGGTATAGCCGGCGGCTGAAAATAGCTCGCGCTGCTGAGCAACGCTCAGGGTTGTGTATTTCAAATAGTTGCTCACCGATTTTGGCAGTCTTCGAGACTCTTCTTTTTGGCCCGCCTTATAGTCCTCCAGGACGACGAGCAGCGTCCCTCCAGGTTTCAGTACGCGCAGAATCTCGCGCATATCGTTTGTGAGGTTGGGCCAGTAATACTGCGTTTCGACTGCGGTGACCAGATCAAATGTGTTTTCGGGGAACGGCAATTGAGAGACGGAGGATTGCTGTATCTCGACGCGGCCTGTTTTGATCAACTCCGCGTTGTTGGCGCGAGACGCGGCGACGCTGCCGTCGGCGTAGTCGATGCCATGGATTTTGCCTGCTGTAGTCATTGCGGCGAGCTTTTGTATTGTCCGGCCGCCGCCGCAACCGACGTCGAGGATCGTGAAGTTTTTCTCGACCGGAACGTGCGACAGACCCCAGTCCGTCAAGGCGGAATGAGAACGATTCATGATCCACAAGAAAAATCTGCCGGTCCATTTTGTGGGCTTTCGGACCTGATTCACCGTGTAGAGCGTGTAAAGGACGACGATGAACAGCAGTGCAAGCAGCGGCAGCGGCCGAAGTGTGCTCAGGGTTGTTTGCTCCTAGCGCGAGTCTAGTTCGACTCTAGCTTTTCGGCGACGAGTTTTTGGGCGGCGGTAAGGCGCTGGCAGAATCAAACCCGCGCGCTTAAACCCGAAGGGTGCGGCACCCGGCTGCGCTCGGGACAAGTTATTCCGGTACCGTAGAAGTCAAACATCGCACCGCTGCCGGAATCTTCGATATAGTGCCCCTACGTTCAACACCGCCGCGCGTCATGCGCCTCGCTGAGAGGCACACGCAAATCTAACCTTGTTAGGTTAAGGAGAAATCCCATGAAAGAAAACGTTCTATTAACCAGCGCGTCTTTGCTCTCGATTCTCCTCATGACGCTTCACCTGACGAGCGATACCGTCCACGCCCGGGTCGGGACGTCCGAAGCAGGGGGCTCGACCCTCGTTGCGGTGCCCGTCCTGGTCGTCTGGTTGTACGGAACGTTGCTGCTCGGCGAACGGCGGTCGGGGTACATCATCATGCTCGTCGGGTCGATCATTGCGTTGGGAATGCCCATCGTCCACGTGATGGGAGCGGGAGGCGGTTTTCACGGCCAGATCGCCAGGTTCAGCCCAGCCTTTTTGTTCGTCTGGACGCTTCACGCGCTCGGCGTGATTGCGATGTTCTCCCTGATCCTCGCGGTGCGCGGACTGTGGATGCGGCCATGGAGCCAGCCCGGTAGTTTAATAACCCGAAGATGAAAGAACCGTCGCACGGTGGAAACGCTGAAAACCCGACGGGAGGCTTGCCGACGAGACGCGGGGATGCGGATTTTTTCAATTTTTTCTGTGTAATCTGGCGTTAAACTTTGCGGATTAGTGTTACAAAACCGTGAGCTGTTCGGCCTTGGCAAGTACGACAGGCAGTTATGAAAAGCTCCGGCGAGAAATTGGAGGACAATTATGAAAATCGTAGTGATTGGCGGCAGTGGACTGATCGGATCAAGGCTCGTCAACAAACTTCGCGAGCAGGGACACGAGGCGGTAGCGGCGTCACCGAAGTCGGGCGTCAACACCATCACCGGCGAGGGACTGGCCGAAGCGTTGAAGGGTGCGTCGGTGGTCGTCGATGTAACGAACTCCCCTTCGTGGGAGGACGCGGCAGTACTGCAGTTCTTCGAGACATCAACCCATAATCAGCTCACCTATGAAGCGGCCGCAGGCGTGAGACATCATGTTGCGTTGTCAGTCGTGGGAACGGAACGTATGCTCGCAAGCGGTTTCTTCCGCGCAAAAATGGCTCAGGAGAATTTGATCAAGAGTTCCTCAATCCCCTACACAATTATCCGCGCGACGCAGTTCTTCGAATTCGTCAAGGGCATCACCGATTTTTCGACTGAGGGCAACACAGTGCGCCTGCCGGCTACGCTTATACAGCCCATGTCGGCTGACGATGTCGCGAGTGTAGTAGGCCGGATCGCGACGGGCGCACCAGTGAATGGCACCGTGGAAATAGGAGGGCCGGAAAAGTTTCGCCTTGATGAACTCGCGCGGCAATATCTAGCCGCACAAAAGGATGCGCGCGAAGTTGTCGCAGACCCGAACGCGAGCTACTACGGCGTGATGGTTAGCGAGAGGACGCTGGTTCCTGAAGATGATGCGCAACTGAGCGAGACGCGTTTCGCAACCTGGCTCAATCAGTCCACGGAGCAAGCCCCGCGCGTGGCGGCAAAAGCTGGCCACTCCGCCGCTTAATGCTGGCCAAGTCGTCAATGAATCGGAAGAGATAGACGTACGATTGTTTGGTTGGACAGACGATCGACCATTTTTCTTGAGCCTTTCGGGCGGTGTTAAGGCATCGGCTGAGGGACTTTGCTGTCGGAGATGAAGTCTAAACCGGTTTAGGTTTTGCCGTTTTCCTGGTGCGCGTTCGGACGTAGTGAAAGCGGATCAGATAGATATTTTCACCGCGTCCGTGTTTTGCGACTTTGAGCAGGTCGAGCACGCCGAGGAAACCGGATTCGCATGCCAATTCTGGGGTGATATCCGGGAAGCCGATTCTTTCGATGGAGTCGACTTCGACGGCTCCTTTCTCACCTCGGTGTTTGTAAGTACAAACCCCGAACCCCGCTTCCATGGGGTATCGCTTGCCGACGGTGACGCGAGGGCTCAGCCAAAAGCGGACGGTGCACGTGATTTCGCCGCGGCGAATGCCATCGCGAAGGCGTTTGGTGAAGACCATGAGGGGCTACGGTAACACGGGAAGAAGGGCATGATATATCGTGCCCCTACTTTGTTTAGCGGCCCTCGATCAAGAACATGGCGAAGTCGGTGGCGAGCGGCTCAGCGGCAAGCTGCCGCATCATTAGCGTGACTTGACCGCGATGGTAAGTGGAATGGTTCGCCAAATGTTGCATGAGATGCGCCACACTGATTTGTGCCGAGCGAATGGGAATCATCCTTCGTAAGGATTGGCCCAAAGATTGGCCTAAGGATTGGTCCAAGGATTCATTTGTTACGCGATTCACAAACTCGATTTGTTCTCTTTCGACTTCCGCCCACTTTCGCTGCACGGCGGCGACGTCGGGAAACTCATCCGGATTAAATGCGGCGTGATGCCGCGACCAAAAATCTATGACGAAGGTGGAACTGGGGGACGGTTCCTTCCAACACATTAGCCAACCTTCCTCGCTGCGCACGATATGCACGAGCGTGTCTCGCACAGAACGGAAGCTACCGCCGAGGTCACGCGTGAACTGCTCCGCGCTGAGAGAGGAGGCCGCTTGCAAAACCCTGTTGTTCGCCCAGCGGTCGAACTCGAAGAGAAGCTGAATGTCATCTTTAGTCATGGTGGTGGTCGGCGCTCTCCTTCCGGCAATCTTACCTTGCGACAAATGATAAACGCGCATCTAGTCAGTGCTTGATTTCCTGACGAGAAGCCGACTTCCGGGTACTGATCCGCACGTGCCCATCGCGGATTACTTCCGGATTGCCGACCAACGGGAAACTACCACGAGAGCCTGCGGAGGTCTTACACTCGATTGGCAAGGTTGGCAGAGAGGCTGACCTCAGCAACAGTAGGAGAACAATGGAAAATGTCAGAAAGCCAGCGTCGGCGGCTGAAACGAAGATTTTCGATCCTCGGGACGCCTCGACAGCTTCTGGTGGAGCCGAACTCCTTGATGCAAGCGTTGTGAAGCGAACGGATGGATGGTGGATGTACCTCGCGGGCCAGGCCGGCGGATTTGGAACTACAGACATCTACAGTGCCTCGCTTCCTTCGGGAGCGCTGCTCTCCGTGACTGGGTGGAAACCCACTCGCAGTATAGCGGGAGAGTTGGCGCCGGTTGCGGAGCGCAGACGTAGCTCGGCATGGGACGGCAAAGGCGGACGGCACTGCCCGTCATACATAAAGGGGTGGGATTCGCGCAAAGGCGATTGGGTCGAACGCATTTACTATGCGGGCGCGGCTGAGAACCTCTGGGGGCCGTATGCGATCGGCTTTCTGCAATGGGATGGAGAGAAGTGGGTAGACCAACCAGAACCCGCGTTCATTGCAAATGAAGAGTGGGAACACGGAAGCGTTTACGAGCCAAACCTCATTTATCACGATGGCCGCTGGAAAATGTGGTATGTGGCCGGATCAAACCAAGAAGATTATCTCGTGCAAGGGTACGCAGAGAGCGAAGATGGTAAAAGTGGCTGGAGCAAGCATGCGCTCTTTGCTCCGGCTGAAATGAGGATGTTCGACTTCTGCGTTCGTCAGCGAGGAGATGCGTTCGATGCTATCTTTGCACGCGTATGGCTCAAGGAAGGCACACCGCCGACTCAGACTGGATTGTGGTGGTGCAGAACCGAAAGACCCTCGGGCAAGCTTTCCGACTGGAGCCAGCCGATCCAGATCATGACGGCTGAGGATCGCGCGTGGCACTCCGGTCCATGGAAGCCCTCGCTTCAATTTCATGAGCAAATTGGAGAACGCGCCCTTATCTTTTTTGACGGCTTGTATCGAACAAGCGATCCAGGACCATTCCCGTTCGCGTTCACTCTCGGCTGCCTTGAGATAGACCTGCCCGTCGATTCTGTTTTTAGTGCTCACCACGGCAGCACTTAGCCAATTTCAAGTAATCGGCATGGGTCGTTGTCGGATGGCGGGCCGCTCGGAAGTTGCAGGCACTTCCTCGGATTAGTACCGCTAAACGCGCTTATCGGAAACTACGACCGATCCTCTGCAACATGTCCGATAAGGCGACTATTCGGGCATGCAGAAACGCAATACTCGGCATAGAATTCCACTCGTGCCAACCTTAGTACGGTAACGGAAGATATCGGAGACACGTCTCACCTAAGTACGAGCAGTGACTGCAAGGAGGTTCTCCCATGGTCAGGACAGCTTTGATTGCGCTGCTTTTTGCTTCTCCGGCCTTTGCTCAGGATTCCACGGTAAATCCTCTGGCAGCTGCCGGTTGCGGGGCGAATGAAATTCATTTCGATGTCAAAACGGACAAGAGGCAACACCCAACCGCACAACCAGACGCCGGCAAGGCTTTGGTATACGTAATTGGCGCTGCCTGGTCCGACTATGTTGCCGTCCACGTGGGAACGCCGCCGACACGATTCGGAATCGATGGCACCTGGGTAGGAGCGAACGGCTACCGGTCTTACTTTTTCTTTCCAGTGGAACCCGGCGATCACCGTTTGTGCACAGGTGTTCAATCGAAGTTCGAGCGGGTGGTCAAATCTTCCTTGGCGGCGACCAGCTTCACGGCGGAAGCCGGCAAGACTTACTACTTCCGGACAAAGACGCCGGAGCAACCAATTTCGAGCGAACAGATAAAACTTATACCCGTTGATCCCGCCGAAGCACAGGTGTTGATAGCGGCCACTGCATTCAGCACATTCCGTCTGAAGAAATGAAATCGTAGCAAGCTCACTGCTGCTACGAACTGTAACGATGCGTGAAAGCTTTGGTTTTCGTTCTGGGACCGTTGTGTCTGAATAACGCTAACCGGACATGGTGCCAATCCGACCATTTCACTTGTCCGGTAAGGCGACCAATGAGAGAGTTTGCCCCTAGTCTGCGGCACGCGACATCTAACTTTTGAATCCAGGCAGCGATGCCGAACGCAAAATAATTTGGAAGTGTAACCATGATTGAATCTTCTGATCTGCGGGTGATCCAGTTATTTCGGCAATTGCCGCGCGAATTGGAAAGACGCCGGCGCAGGTGCTGCTGGCCTGGGCGGTGCAGCGCGGCACGGCTGTGCTCACCACGCCCCAGAAGTGCGGCCCGCGCGAGAGAGAATTTCGACATTTCTACGCTTCCGGAAGACGCGCTCGACGAAATAAATCGAATTCAGACCAGACAGCGGCTGAACCCAGTGGTGACAACCGGCGTTCCGGGTTTTATTCCACAAAGTAAGTCGACTGCACAAGGTAAATGAACATGGAAGCGAAACCGCAGCTTGAGCAGTCGATGCAAGAAGAACAAATCCGTGCGGCGCTGAATGCGCACTGGCACTCGTCGGCGGTCGGCGATGCAAACGCGGAACACGATATTTACGATGACGACGCGATTTGTGATTATCCCCAGTCGGGCGAGCGGATCCTCGGGCGAAGAAATTTGCAGGCCTTGCGGAGTCATCATCCCGGCAAGCCGTCCGGCTTCGTGGTCAAACGGATTCTCGGAAACGGGAATCTCTGGATCACGGAATACACAATTACGTACCAGGAGCGGCTGGCATACACGGTGAGTATTATGGAGTTCCGCAACGGCAAGGTTGTCCACGAAACACAGTATTTCGCTGATCCCTTCGAGGCGCCGGCCTGGCGGAAGCAATGGGTTCAGCAGATCGCGTAAGCATTGATACTCCCGAAAGCGGAAAGGCTAGCGAGGATGAAAGATGAATTCCTGCGATTCGACGGCGCCGTGGAGCGGGATCCCGCCATTGATGCCTGGATGAAAAAGCATAAAGGGGAATTGGGAGCTCTTGCATGACGGCTGTCCGACTGCGTGTTTGGGAGATGCGCCGTTCGGCTATGTGAATGTATTCACCTCGCACGTAAACGTTGGGTTCTTTCACGGCGCCGCACTGCCGGATCCGGCTCGCTTGTTGCAAGGCACCGGCAAGTTCATGCGTCATGTGAAGTTGAAACCGGGAACGGCCACAAAAGCCGCAGCGCTAAACGGGCTCATCGAAATGGCGTACTCGGATATAAAGGCGCGCGTCGAACACGGCTAGCTGGTTGTCCGTAAGGCGACTTGTCAGGACTTAAAAATCTCTTTGCTATAAAATCTTCTGAGATGTGCGCCAATCTCACCTTCGACCTTACGTTTCCCCACACTTACAAGGTCGTTCCGACCGAACTATCGCGCAATGGCGAACATCCCCCAATTTACTTTCCGGCCAGAATAAGGACTGGTGGCAAGGACGGCCTGCTACTGAGATTCACAGCTTCAAATAGCAACCAATGGAGTGGCTGTTTTGCATTTGGAGATTACGAGTTGTGCGGAGTATTCGCCTCACCGCACCCCGATCGTGTTTGTATCGTGTCAAATGGGACTGGCTACTGGGTGCATGTAAATGAGCCCGAGAAATCATCCGAAGTAGGCGCACTTCCAATTAGGGACGTTCGGATTGTTAGTGACGCAGGAATCATCCTTCTGGCGGACTTTACGTCGCTCTCTGCATTTGGTTCCGATGGCCAACTCTGGAAACACCGCGTGTGCTGGGATGATTTGAGAATTTCGGACATTCAGCAAGGAATCGTGTCTGGCACAGGCTACGATCCAACAAATTCGCAGTGCAGTAAATCGAAATTTGCAGTTGAATTGGTAACTGGCCGGATCTTGCAATCGCCTTGGTCTTAGTTCCTGATTAACGCGCTTACCGGAAAAGTGGACCAGTCCTAACAGCACGTGTCTGGTAAGGCGGCTAATCGGGCATGTGTATTTTTCTGAGTGCCGTTGACTCCAATGTCCTGGAAATTGCCAGGATAAAAATATGACCAAAGTAATCTCTGGTGTCGCTCGATGGATTCATCAACGAAGCGAACGGCAGTGTCGCCTTGCTCTTCCCAATCTGATGAAGCTTGACCAGAGCGAGCTGATGCAAGAAGTAATGACCCGACAGAAACGAGAGAGTCTATGGCTTCAGCGGCATGGAAGAATATCCGTTTTGCGGAACGGATCGCGGCCGTGTGATTCGCGCAATTACCAGCAGGACCAGGAAACTTCCAGCGCAGACTTCCAGTAGCTTCACATTGTTCGGCGTTCGCGGTCCCCCGCGCGGCATGTAGTCCGCCACCAGTACTACTTTTTTGTGGTTGCCCGGATCGTAGCGTACGGAGATTGGCGTTCCTGGAGGATGGTTGTCCACCCACTCCTGGAACGGGCCAATCTGGTTGGGCGGGTATTGCCAAACTTCGGGCGAAGGAACGCTGCTCGAGTAGACATTCGTCGCATTCTGCTCATCGCCCACGACGTAGTTCAAGCGGCAACGGATGTAGTAGTTTTGCCGCCGACCGCTGCTCCCCTGCTTTAGGCCGCACGTGTCAACGCGCGCTTCGACCACTGGCCATCGCGCCTGGGCGTGCTCTTGCCAAGCTTCTGCCACCGTCACCACCGACGCGAAGATCGTGCACAGTCCTGAAAAGACAACCAGGAGCATCAATACCCCGCGTAGCAATTGAGCTTTTGGCGCCGTTCCCGTTGTCATCTCTGTGCCTGCGAAACCTCAATTCATGATGGATGGACATTTGACCCCGGTGCAAAACTTCTGGATTTAACGCCGCCGATTGGTCACCTACAATTCCGCGCGGCGACTCCGCGTTTCACTTGGTTCCGGTTCGTCGCCTGCTCGGAACTAATGGGGGCAAGTCCTAATTAATGCGCGCATCGGAAAGTGGATCAGACAAAGAGCGCGTGGCCTGTAAGACGACTGACTATGCACTAACGGAAATCAGGGGAAATTACTACTTCTTCGCGAGTTCTGCTTGTGCTTTTGGAGGTAAATCCCACAGTGAGTAGTGAACAGCCATGAGCGGTTCTCCGCCATTGAGCGGGTCGCGCGGACCCTTTCCCTGCGGCAACTCGAATTCAAAGGGAATTTCTATGTGCCAGTTCCTGCTCAAATGATTTACGGGAAGGCTAAATAGAATTTCTTCACCCGGGTCAATAATAATTAGAGAAGCTACATGAAACATGTAGCCTCTCGGTACGACTTGTTCCTTTCCTTTCTGGTCTTTTTCGTCTGTAGATTTATCGCTTTCGGATTTGGTTCTTGCCGATGATGGCGAAAAAAGCGTACCTGCGCCTTGCGGTTTAGGGTTCTCTACAACATCGTACTGCACACCCACTTCATCTTTGGGACTCTCATCGGGTACACCGTTGGCGCGAACCGTGATTGGAATCAGACAGTTATTTGTTAGCCGAACCCAGACACGCGAAGTCGGCTCATCTTCGCTTCTGGGAGCACCGGGTCCAATGTGGTCGAACTTTACGTACACAAACGGACGATTCACATCTATCAAGAATTCGCTGCGTGTCTTGGTGGTCTGCGATAGTAGCGGGGTTCCCAAAACACACAGCGCAGGCAGCAATATGCGAAACACACGGTAAAGGGCTTTTGTCATTTGCCTTGGCAACTCCAAACCCAATTATGACGTTGCGATTCAAGGAGTGCGAGCATTTGCATCTGGGTGCCAAGGTCCTGGTAAACGCGCTTACCGGAAAAGTGGATCGAACAAGAGACACGCGTCCGGTAAGACGTTCTGTATATCAGAAAAACAACGGCGTTTGTGTGTGACATCTATTTGCGCGGGCCATGGGCCCATACTGGCCCTGTGAATACCCATCCGAAAATTGCGCAAACATTGAGCCTTGCGGTCTTGTGGACGGGATTGGTTTTGTTCGTTGGATGCGGACCGTATTCTCAATCGGGGTATCTGGAGCGCTTCGACAGCGATATTCGTAAAGCCGGCGCAGCGATTGAGTCTGCAAGAACGGATGCGCAGAGGGCCGCAGCGTACGCGGACCGCGGAGCCACCTACAGTGAAAAGGCGCGCTATTCGCGGGTGCAGAAGCTGATTACAATCGAGGAATACAACAAGCTTTTCGAGCTATCGATTGCGGATTTTAGCAAAGCGATTGCGCTCGATTCCGGAAATACGGATCTGTACTACCGCCGCGGATATGTTTATTACGGCCGAGCTGGAGCAGAAATGATTTACGACAGGACGCCGTCGCCGGCTTTGGTGCCGGCAAAGGCCGATTTTTCCATAGTGGTGGCGCGGAATCCGAAAAATGCTCAGGCGTGGGACATGCTGGGACTGACCGACGCTTCGCTGGGAGAGTGGACGGCGGCGATCAGCGATTTTACGCAAGAGACCGCGCTTGACTCCAAGGCTCGGTATCGCGTTTCCGATGCGTACTGCAATCGAGGCTCGGCGTACCTGACTGACAAGAAGTACGATTTGGCGGCGTCTGACTTTACTCGAGCGATTGAGATGGGAAACCACGCGGATCCTTGCGAGTGCGATCCTTATAATCAGCTGATGTGGATTTATCTGACGCAGACTCACGAATCCGATAAGGCTCAGGCGTTAGCGGCGAAAGCGCGAGCAGCGGGACGGTGGATTGCGCCGGATAATGTGGATCAGTTGAAAGCTGCGAAGCCGAGCCGCTGATAGACGAAATTTCCCACACTTTCCTTCGTCACCAGCCCAGGATCGCCTGGGTGATTCCTTGCCACCACTTTGGATTGATCCTCCAGGTGTAGATGGCAAAGTTCTGCACAACGATCAACGAGGGCAGCGCATAGAGATAGACTCTGTGGACGCGCTTATCCACGACCCAATCCCGCGCCATGCCGAGCACAATCAGACCGTCTAGGGCGAGATAAAAGAGGTTGTGATTGAACATGAAATCGAATCTGGCGATGGCGGCGCCCATCAGCTGGCAACTCGCTATAAGGACAAGTCGCCGATGGTATTCCGGCTTTTTTCTCCAATATATTGCCATCGCGATGCACGAGCCAAAGATGATCATGTCGGAGAACGGAAGCAACAAGAAAGCTTCCAAGCCCTTTTGCTGCAGTACAACGGTATCGAACCGGGTCATCACCACGGCGACCGTGACGCCCAATACAACCATCAACGCGGCCAGCGCCGCTCCAAACCAACCGAGCGCGCGGTGCACGCTGACTTTCCGCACGCGCACCAGGGCCGACTGAGCGATAAAGAAGACCACCCACATCGAGAATGCGGCGCCGTGCATCCACAGAAGCAGCGGCCTTGGCGGGTTGGCGCGGAACAGGTTGGCGTTGACGGTGCGGCTGAAGCCCAAAATTACAAGAGCGGCCAACACCAGCGACATGGTGAGATAGAAATACTGACTCAAGAACGTTTTGAGCTGGTTCGTTGTGCTTGTTTCTTTTACAACTCGAGCGACTAGCCCGGCGTCTCCAATGGCCACAGAAGTTTGCCTCCTGAAAACGCTGCAAATTTGAATCTTTATGCGATTCTGAGAAAGGTGCAGCAGTACACGAAATGCGGAGTGGCGCCACTCTAGTCGCAAGATAGGGAACTGTCAAGAAAAGGAAGCTAGCTGGTACGCGTCCTTCTCAGATCAGGGTTTCAAGGCCTGGTGGCCTTGAGAGGAGGTTGTAAGTACAAACCCTGAAACCCGTACCGCGGTAGTCGTCTTCGTCATGAGATAGACTGGGCGCGAACGATTCGAGGAAGGAGCAACATGCCCAAAGGATACTGGATTACGTTTACCGCATGGTGGAGGGGGCATAGCGGTTGGCACGCGGAGACTGAGAGAAATACGTGCACTGACGGAGGACGGAATCGTGGTTAAGGATGGCGCAAATGCCCGGGCGAAGGCGCGCGAATTGGAAACGAAAGCGTCGGAGCCGGAGAAAGTCGATGCGTATGTGGCGAAGCTCAAGCATCCGCTGACGCAAGTGGTGAAGGACTTGCGCAAAATCATTCTGAGTGTCGACAAGGAAATTGGAGAAGAGGTCAAGTGGAATGCGCCGACGTTCTTTTATGCCGGGCCGATGAAGCCGACGAATCCAAAGGAGTACACGCGATACCTCATCGTATTTAATTTGTTCAAGAAGGATTGCATACGGCTGGTGTTTCCGAGTGGAGCGAAGGTTGCAGATAAGTCCGGATTATTGGAAGGCGACTACGCGGACGGAAGGCGGCTGGGGATGTTTTACAGCGTGAAGGATGTGAAGTCGAAGGAGAAGGCTTTGCGCGGCGTGATCAGCAAATGGCTGAAACTCTTGGAGAAATAGTTCGCTCTGGCCGCACTGTCGGCGAGCGAAAAAAGAGAGGCGCTTGGGAAAATCACAAACGCCTCTTCACACCGCATCAAGATAAACCGTACCTCACTGGATCACCTCCTTCTCGGCGATAGCGCCGATATCGACAAGATGTCGAATGGGTTGAGTATAACTCCGGAGGAGAGGGAAGCTGAATGTCTTTCCGTGACTCTCGGCTTCGGCCCGCCGCCGATGTGTCTATTTAGAGCGTAGCTTTTCTTGCGCGAGTTTTTGCGCGGTCGTCAACGCGTCAGCGGCGGGGACTTTGATGTCGGGCTCGACGCCGGTGCCTTCCCAATTGGTTTTGGAGATGGGGTTGATAGCTCGAGCGAAGGGCACGCCGATCATGAAGTGATCGTCGATTCGGTGGCCTGAGACTGGATGAGCGCCTCCGCCCGTTTTCTCACCAATGATGGTGGCACGCTTCAAATTCTTCAGGTTGTAGCAGAACTCTTCGGCGCCAGAGAACGTGTCGCTCGAGGTGAGCACGTAAACCGGCTTGCCGCCCAAACGTTTTCCAGTCACATACGGCAGCGTCCAATATTGATGCGTGACATCGCCTTTCCGTTCCCAGAGATCGTTCAGGTGAGTCGGTTCGTCGAATAAATAAGTGGAAATGAACGCGACCATTTTCGGATCGCCGCCGCCGTTTTCGCGCAGGTCGAAAATAATTGCGTCCACATTGGCAAGAAAATTCATGGCGGCGACGGCCGTAGGCCCGCAAACGTCGGGATCGCCGAAAAAGTCGAATTTTAGATAGCCGACATTGCCGGAAAGGTGTTCGACCTTTTCGAAGCCGCAATTCATTTTTTCCATTTCTTTGCGTTCGCGGGCAACTTCTTCGGGACTTGGTTTCGCGTCCTTGGGGCGTTCGGGCATTTTGACGGCGCTGTAATTTACGTGCAGGTGCTTGTCATGGCTTACTGCTTCAAAATCGTCGGTCAGCTTGGAGGCGAGCACCTTGCCGTCGGTGATGGCGTCGTAATCGCCGTGCTTCTGGTGAGCGCGCACGGATTCTTCCATTTTCTTGGCCACGTCGGGAAAGACATAGAACTCGTTGAGATTTTTGATGGCGCCGTCAATGACGCGAGTGCGCTCCGCGGCGTCAATGTTGAACGTGATTTCGGAAAGGTTCGCGTCCGGAGAAAGCGCCTGAAGACCGAAATCGACGACTTCGGCGGGATCGGCGTCTTTGACGTCGAGATTGCCGATGGCTTTGGTGTCGCTGTTGTGCTCCTTAACGAGAAATTCGATGTGGAGCCGGTCGCTTTTGAGAATTTGCAGGAGCTCGAAGCCACCGGTCATGTTGTGGAAGGACATCATGCGCTCGGCGGAGCCTTTGAGATCGTACTTGTGGACGTACGCGTCCATTTGAGCACGGTCGCCGCTGTTGAAGGCGGTGAGCCAGGCCTGGAGGGTCTGGCCAGCTGGGCTGGTTGGAATCGAGACCTGCGGAAACGCGGCTTGCGGGAATAGGGCAATGACGCCCAAGATCGCGACGAGTAGGGTTTTACGAAACATTGGCAGCTCCTAACAGTTTTTGGTGATAGACCGGTCCCCCAAGGTTGTGCTGTTAGACGCCGGTTGAACGAAAATGTGCCCAGTCGAATTGAAATAGCCCGACTTGGCCTTGTTAGCGTCAGGTGCCCCAGCATCGTTGCTCTATGTCTTGAACCGCGCAAGGTGCGGGGCTATAGTGCGTGAATGTTGTCGCGTCGATTGCTGACGAGTTTTGTAATTTTATTCTGGGCTGGTACACCCTCCATCGCGCAACTCCCCAAGCGAGTTGAGCGTTGTTTGCCGAACCCCACCTTGGCGCAGGAAATTCGCGACATACAGCGGGAAGTCGAGCCGCAAAAAGTCACTCTTCATGTGGCGCGCATCGAGTTCAACAAAAGTGGCGCTATTCCAGCCGAAATACAAAACGAGATACGAAGGAAAGTAGAGCACTCGACTTATGAAGAGGACGCCGACTCCGACTATTTGAGAGAAGCGGCGGACGAAATTGCAGAAGTGGGCGTTCGGGGACCGCTGCAGAACCGAGGGTATTTTAAAGCGCAATCGAACGCAGTGATGACCGAGATCCAAAAGGATAGTCATGAAGTTAGTGTTGCTGTGAATATTTCCGCAGAACCGGGACCTCAATACCGCGTCGGAAAGATTGAGATTAAAGCTGCGGATCCGGACAAATGGCTATCGTTGCGGCCGCAAGCTCTAAGAAAAGAGTTGCGGCTTGGGGAAGGCGAAATTCTTAACCTAGATGCAATTCGCGGCGCGCTTCGCAAACTCACGAGGATTTACGGCGAATTCGGATTCATTGACATGACAGCGGCGCCGGATTTCACAATTGACGAAACCCAGAAGACTATCGACCTGACGATCCGCGTTGACGAGCAAAAGCAATATTATGTAAACGAAGTTCAGTTCTTGGGCGCGGATCAGAAACTGGAAGAAAAGCTGAAAGCGGCGTTCCCAAGTTCCATGTGGCTTTTCGATTCTGGCCGTCTGGAGGATTTCTTCAAGAACAACAAAAACATTCTCCCTTCGAACGTGTCACTGGACGACATGGAGCTCCACCGCAATACCAAGGCAGGGGAGGTTTCCATTGTATTTGACTTCCGCCCCTGTCCAGGACGAGCAAAATAATGGCTGAACGGCTGTGACAGGATCCGAAGCCCCGGCATCGAACCGGGCAGTCTGCCTGCGTAGGGCGGACGATCCCAGAGTGAGGTGAAAGTTATGAGCGTCTATGGCGGAAAAGAGATGGCAGCCGCGTTTCGTTTGGTGCGGAAGAATACGATTCAGATTGCCGAAGACATCCCGGAGGATAAGTACGACTTTGTCCCTGCGCCGGGTGTGAGACCGGTAGCGAAGACGCTTGTCCACATGGCCATTTCACCGGGATTCTGGCCGGAGCTGGCAGGGCTCACGACGTTCGTGGGATTCGATTTTACGACTATCCGCGAGCGTTTTGCCGCCGAAGAAGCTAAGCCGCGTACGAAGGCGGAAATTGTAGAGCTACTGCAAACCGAAGGAGAAAAGTTTGCCGCGTGGCTGGAATCGTTGACGGACGAATTCTTGGCGGTCGGCGTCATTGGTGGTGATGGAAAAACCGTGAAGACGCGATTTGAAAGTTTATTGGGCGGCAAAGAACACGAAATGCATCATCGCGGGCAGTTGATGCTGGTACAGAGACAGCTTGGGATTACGCCGCATCTGACGAAGCAGGCGGAAGAGCGGATCAAGCAGTTGCGCGCAGCAAAGGCGTAAGCGAGCAGCAGCAAAACCTGCACCCTTAAGAAAATCCAAGAGGGCGGACTGAAGTCCCGCCCCTACACAGAGCACAGAAAAAGATAAATGGTGACCGTAGCCGATTAACTGGCCGCGGTCATCTTTTTTTGCCAATGGTGATAGAAAGGGAGGCCGGCGAGAATGAGGAGAAGACCGATAGATGAGCGGCCGGGATTTTGGAAGAGGACGCTGATGGTAAGTGCGAGCGCGCCGGCGACGAAGACTCCGGGAACGACGGGATAACCCGGGCAGCGGTAGGGGCGCGGCATGTCGGGTTCGGTTTTTCGGAGGCGGAAGAGAGAGACGACGGCGAGTCCGTAGAAAATCCAGGTGGCGAAGATGAACAGGTTGGTGAGTTCTTCGAAAGTGCCGGTGAGGGCCATGAGGCTGGTGAGGACGCCCTGGAAGATGAGCGCGCGGCTCGGAGTGAGAAATTTAGGGTGGATGCCGTCCGCGACCTGGAAGAAATTCTTGTCGCGTGCCATGGCGTAAGGAACGCGCGCGCCGCTGAGGACGGAAGAGTTGAGCGAGCCAATGGCGGAGATGACCATGGCGAGCGTGATCCAGATGGCTGCGCCGCGGCCGGAGACGTGTTCGACGGCGTCGGATGCGATGTGTTGTGAAGCGGCAGCGGTAGAAAACGGAAGCACGCGCAAGCACGCGGCGCTGAAAAGCAGATAGATGATAGCGACGACCGCAACTCCTCCGACCAGCGCCCGCGGGAAATTCTTTTGCGGGTCTTTCACTTCGGAGCCAACCAAATTTAGGTCTTCCCAGCCGTCGTAAGCCCAAAGCGCGGCCGCCAGTGCAGCCAAGAACGCCGTGAGTAAGCCGCCGTTGATCGCGGCGGGCCAGTACGGATCTGCCGTGTGTATCGCGCTGGGTGCGAGGAACGCAACTCCGATTACCAGCAGAACAGAAAAAATTTTGATGAAGGTGAGAAAGACCTGGACGGCGCCGCCGAATTTGACGCCGATATAGTTGATGGCGGTCATGGCGACGAGCCAGACGACGGCGAGCGGTTGCGCCCAGGTGAAGACGAAATCGTAGGGCTTGATCCAGTGCGCGAGACCGGGAAAGTGCAAAGTGAAGATAGGCGCGCCGATGCTGGGAAGAAGAAACGCAAGAAAACGTACACCACCTGCCGCGATGGAAGCAGCAGAAGCGGGGCGGCCAACGATGGAGTGCATCCAGCCGAAGAGAAAGCCCCACGTCGGGCCGAAACCGCGGCGGAGATAAGCGTACTCGCCGCCAGCTTCAGGAATGGCAGCACCGAGCTCGGCGTAGGAAAGAGCGCCGAAAATCGAAAGAATGGCGCCGACAATCCACGCGGCGAACACGACGGCGACGCTCTGGCCTTCGCGCGCCATTTGTGCCGGCTTTAAGAAAATGCCGGTGCCGATCATCGTGCCGACGACGATGGCAGCGGAAGCCCACGGGCCGAGTTCGCGGACGAGTTCGAGACGCTTTTCGCCGACGGGAGCGCTCATGCGGTCGTCTCCCGAGTTGGCGTGCGCGCGGAAGTTGAAAGGATTCTGCTCATCAGGCTGCCGACGAGAAATGTAACAGCAGAACCAATGAGGACATACCACGTAAATGCGATTGGTGTGAATCGCCAAACAGAAAGAATAACGGCGAGTCCGCCAAACATGCCGATGGCAGCTCCTGTGGCCGTGGCTTTCTTGTCGAGCGTTCCGAGGAGGAAGAGACCGAGAAGGCTGCCGAAGGGAAGTGACGCGACAGTGAGTCCGGTCTCAAGCAGCGGCCCCCATGTGACAAGGCCGAAGCCGATGAGGACGACTCCCCAGACGAGCGTAATGCGACGCGAGAGTTTGAGGAACTTCGCAGGGTCGGTTTGGTGGCCGCTGAGGATGGAAAAATCGAGAACGGTGCTAGCGGCGAGAGAGTTGAGCGCACCGCTGGCGTTGGACATGGCGACGGCGAGAATCGAAGCGAGAAGTATTCCGGCGAGGCCGGTGGGCATTTCGCGCACGAGGAATACGGGGAGAATAGCGTCGGTACGCTGGCCTGCAACTAGCAGAGGCGTGTGTTGCGAAAAAACGAAAAGAAGAACGCCGACCAGTAGAAAAAGCGTGAACTGAAAAAGGACGATGAAGCCGCTGGTGATGAGGGCAGCGCGGCTGTCGCGTTCATTTTTTGCAGCGAGGAGGCGCTGGACGATGGTTTGGTCGGTACCGTGGCTGGCCATGGTGAGGAATGCGCCGCCGATAAGGCCGGACCAAAATGTGTATTTTGTGGCGAGGCTCCAGGAAAAATCGAAAAGCTGAAGTTTGTTGCCGTGCGCGGCGGCGACTTGCGCGACTTCGTTCCAGCCGCCCGGAATGCGGTGAAGCAAGAAGAAGAATGTGATGGCGCTGCCAGCGAGGTAAAGAAGGAACTGCGCTACGTCGGTCCAGATGACGGCTTTCATGCCACCTTCGAACGTATAAACAATAGTGAGCGCGATGACGAGAAACACGGCGAGGCGAACGGATGTTCCGAGAACGACGCTGACGACAAGCGCGATCGCTGCGACGCGAACGCCTTCCGCGATTGCGCGCGTAATCAGAAATGTGGACGCGGCGAGAGAGCGCATGCGCGGGCCGAATCGTTTTTCGATGAGCGCGTAGGCGGTAAAAAATTCGCCGCGGAAATACCCAGGAAGAAGAAGCAACACGATAAGAATCCGGCCGATGAGATAACCGAAAACGAGTTGGAGAAAAGTGAGATTTCCACCGTAAGCGATGGCGGGCGTGCCGATAATTGTGAGCGTGGAGGTTTCTGTAGCGACGATGGAAAACGCGATGGCCCACCAGGGAGCCGCGCGACCGCCGAGAAAGTAGTCGCGGACGTTCTGCTGGCCGCGACGGAAATAGATTCCGAGGGCAGTGACGGCGAGAAGGTAGGCGAGAACTATGACGAGGTCGACGAGGTGAATGTGCATGAAGTGCGACGAGGATAGAGGCGCCGGCGTGCAGGCGTCAAGAAGGTGCGGCGGGATAATAACATCTTGATTTGAGAGCGTGGAGGTTCGTTCGAAGGTCCAGTATTCTTTGCGTATGCGGATTGCGATGGGGCTGGATGGCGGCGGTACGAAGACGGATTGCGTGTTGATGGATGATGGCGCGAAAATTTTAGGGCATGGGCGCGGAGGGCCATCGAATCCGTCGCGGATTGGAGTGGAAGCGGCGGCGCGCGGCGTGATAGGGGCAGCGAACGCGGCGTTGAGTGATGCGGGGTTGAAGATGGAGCAAGTGACGGACATTTGCGCGGGGCTAGCAGGAGTCGCGGACGCAAACCGCGCCACCGCAATGAGAAAAACTCTTGGCGAAGCGTTCGCCGCAAAAAAATTTGAGTTGTGTACGGATTTGGACTTGGCGTTGATGGCTGCAGGCTCGGCGCCGGCGATTGTTTTGGTCGCTGGAACAGGATCGGCGGCGATTGGCCGGGACCTGGCAGGTCGAGTGGCGCGATCCGGCGGACATGGCCCGAAGAAGAGCGATGAAGGAAGCGCGTTTGCCGTGGGGAAAAATGCTGTGAGTGCAGTTCATGCTGCAGCGAAGGAAGACGCAAACGATTTGCGCGGACGAATTTTGGAACAACTGGGTGTGGACTCGCTGGATAAGGTTACGGGCCTAACGGGAGAAGACGCGGATGCGGTGTATCCGCGCTTGTTTCCGGTAATTGCGAATGCAGCGGATGAAGGAAATGAGGCCGCGCAGAATTTGCTGCTCGATGCGGCGAAGAATTTGGCGGGGTTCGTTGCGGGCGTCCAAGAAGAGCTGCAATTGAGCGGCATGGAATTTGTGTTGGGAAAGACCGGCGGAATGATCGAGCGATCGAAGTATTTTGACGAGACGCTGGATGCGGAATTGCGGCGAATTGCACCGCGAGGAAGATTGCAGATTTTGAGAACGCCGCTTGCGGAGGTTGCGGCGCGCCGGGCTTTGAGTTTATGAGCGAGATTGGCGAACCAAAAGAGCAGAGAGCGACGACCTCGGCGTTTGGCGAGCGGGTACGCGAAGGATCGCCCGAAGCCCTGCGCGAATTGGTACAGAATCCAGCGCTGAATGAAGAGCAAGTGATTTTGTTGCTTGCAAGGAAAGATCTTCCCGGGGATTTGATCGAAGAGATTTCGCAGCGAAAGCCGCTATTGAAAAGTTATGCGGTGAAGAAAGCACTGGTACTGCATCCTCACACGCCGCGGCTGGTGAGTTTGCGAATGTTACGCGATTTATATTTGATGGATCTGGTGCAATTGACACTGGCGCCAGGCGCGCTTCCCGAGCTAAGGCGCAATGCCGAGGAACAATTGATCGCACGATTGCCGCAATTGCCGCTTGGGCAGAAGATTACGCTGGCGCGTCGAGGGCCCGGACGCGTGGCCGGCGCTCTGCTGGCGGAAGGCCACGACCAAGTGCTGAACGTCGTGCTCGACAATTCGAACCTGAGCGAAGCGCATGTTTTGAAAGCGCTTTCTCGGCCAAAGATTGCGCCGAAAGTCGTCGAGGCGGTTTCGAAACACGAAAAGTGGTCGCACAGCTATAACGTGAGGCTAGCATTGGTACGGCAGCCGGCGACGACGCTTTCGACCGTGCTGGCGTATTTGCCTGAGCTTACCGTTTCCGACTTGCGCGAGTTGACGACACCGGGAATCGTGCCGGAGAATTTTCGGCGATACCTGCAAGCTGAAATTCAGAGGCGAATCAGAAGAGGAGAGAAGCCGCAGACGGAATAAGACTGCAATTGTGGGTACGGAGAGAAAGGCGAGTAGTACTTTCACGTAGCGTTTCTAGCAATACAGGGAACAAAACAAAGAGTCACGGCGTCGTATAGCAATGAAGCAAATGAGAGTATTGTTTGGGGAAAGAAGTGGCGTTATCGCCCTTGCGCCGCGACTTGGGAACCCGGGCAGGGGGATTCGCCAGGTTTATGGGCAACGTGGATCAGGGAGTCCGCCGATTCGAGCGCCGCTGGGCGCCTCGATTTCGTTTTCACGCCGACCTCGAGATCGAATGGGGTTCGACGGTGCTGCGCGCCCGTACGCGGGACGTGAGCGCGAATGGAATGTTTATCGAGTCCGTCGACCCGCTTTGGGTGGGAGCAGGTTTTTCCGCACAATTGACGCTGGACAAGCCAGTGCGGCTGAATTGCTTTGTAAAAAGAGTCGAGCCGGGACGCGGAATGGGCGTATCCATCGCACTTGCCGACGAAGACTCGAACAGCCAGCGGTATCAAGAGCTCATCAACGTGCTTTCCGTGAATCAACCCTGACATCGCGGTATGCTTTTCCCGATGACTAGATGCCTTGATTGTGGGGCGGAGCGTCAGTCCGATCAGTGCCTGTCGTGCGGGCTAACGACCGCGGCAGCGGAACTCGTCTTCCGGCGAAAACTGATATACCGAACTTTGACTTTCCTCGCCGGTTCTCTCTGTTTTCCTTACGTGAGCCAGGTCTTTCCGCCGCTTGATCTGGATTTGATGCTGGTTTTTTTTGGCGTGCTATTTTTTATTGCCCTGACACTGGCGGTGATTCTGGACCGGTTGGCGCGGCGGCACGCCGAGATCGAAGTGATAAAACGAATCTTCACTGGGTTGGTGCCGCTGCCGTGGATTTTGACGGCGACGTTGTTTGTGAACGGGAAATTCGACAGTCCGAAAAACATTCAATACATACCGGCGACCGTGCACGACACGTTTTACATGAAGGGAATTGTTCGCGGGAGCCGCCGTCTCGTGGTTCCTTCGTGGAGACCGGGGCGAAGATTCGAACGCATCGCGGTGGATGCCGACGACTTCGATCGCTTTCATGTGGGCGACTCGCTGGAAATTGCAGTTGAGCCGGGAGTCGCTGGAATTCCTTGGGTTTACGGTGTGTATCGAAAAGGGCCGCCGCATCAATAGAGTGGAGTGCCGTTCGGCTTGAGCGGAGTTTGAATGTCCAGGTAGCTGCCTTTTTCGCCAAAGCGAAAACGAAGGCGATGCAAGGAACCGATGTCGCGTTCGCGCCAATCGGTAATGTCTGCTGGCTGGCCGGGGTTTTCTTCCTGCGAGAATTCGACGTCGTCGCCTTTCGCGATAATTTTTTCGGGGTCGACGTCGAAAACTTGCTGCGTGTTGCGATCGATCAACAAATAGCGCTTCCAAAGACGCAAAAGCAGAACGCCGCGTTTGGAAGAAAAATAGAGATTCCAGGATTTCGGCGCGTCCTCATTGAAATGAACGATGGCAAAAGGAACGGACTTCCAAAGATTTTTGGTCTTGGGCGGAGATACAGTTTGGCCGGACATTCGAGGAGCAGCGCCTAACAATGCAATCATTGCCAGCAGAACGAGAATCACTGAATTTCTGAAAAGAGATTTCATTCTTTTCCTGAATTCCTCAGTTTAAGCCCGCGGATTTTGACAAAGTGCCCCATTCCCAAAGTCCAAAAGAAATTTTGGCGGGAACGGGATGGCCTGCCTGGCGGGCCATCATCGCTATCTGTCCGCGATGATGCGCATCGTGCGCGATCAAGTAGCCGGCGAACGCGACGACATCCGGTTTGAAATTTGGAATACGGCCAACGGGATCGGCCAATCCTTTTTCGAGCAATTTTTGAATAGCCGCCGCACTCTTGGTAAGTGCTTCACTCGCATCGCCGGCAGAGATTTTTTCACCGTCTAGTTTGGGTGGCAGCTTGGCGCTCTTGTCTGCAGCAGCGAGCCACATAAGCCGCACATTATGAAGGTGGGCAAAAATGGCAGCGATGTTACGGCCTTTGCCAGCCGGAGGCGCGGCGTTCCAGACGGCTTGCTCGATATTTTTGAGCAAAAGCTGGTTCGCTTCTTCATTGATGATGAAAGCATTGAGCACAGACTTTTTGACGTCGAACGAACTGGGCTGGGGCTTTGTTGGCATTTTCGGATTCCTAACGTGCAATTTGACTGCAATCCAAAGTCTACGATGCGCCAAGAAGAGCGGCAAGCCAGCCGGCTTTGAGCACACAGGAGTGCAGGTATAATGCCTGCCAATGAATCCCGCCATCCGATTGCTCAAGCGCGCGATAAAAATGTTTCAGCGCGTCTTTCCCCGGTGCAGCATGATCTCGCAGGCGATCGCATACAATCTCTTCCTGGCATTTTTCCCGACGCTTCTGCTCGTCGTAGGTATTGCCACGAGCCGCCTTGGAAGCCACACGAACATGCTCGACCTGATTACGGACTTCACCCGCTACTTGCCGCCGGGCAGCCGGCAAATTGTGTCTGAATTTTTGATCAAACGCGCGCCCCAAGCATGGAAATGGGCGGTAGTGGGCTGGGCCGGTACTCTGCTGGCTGGGTCGCAGGTGATGAAGCTGATCATGGAAGGAATTCACACCATCTACGGTGATATAGAGAAGCCGGGGTTCTTGCACCGCCAGTGGCGAGGGTTAGTCCTGTTGCTGGCGACGATAGCCCCGTTAATTGTTGCTTCCGTGCTCGGTGTGTTCGGGCGTCCGCTGCATCAATGGTTTGCGCGAGAGATTGGCGAAAGCCATCCGTTTCACGGCTTGTGGGCGTTTTTCTTCCCGCTGGCAGCCATGCTGTTGTCACTGATGGCGTTGACGGTGATTTACCGGTTTGCGAGGCCACAGGAGAACAGTCTGCGCAACGTGCTGCCCGGTGCAGTGGTGGCGACCCTCTTGTGGTGGCTTGTGGATGTGGTCTTCGGCGTGTACGTGCGAAGGGTTCCATACTCGATTGTCTATGGCGGACTTGCTGCTGTGATCGGTTTGCTTATCTGGATGCAGCTCTCAGCCGTGATCGTGTTCCTGGGAGCGGCCTGGAATGCAGAGATTGTGGCCGGCCGAACGCAGGCAAAGGGCGATTGAATCGCGGAATACGAAGGCGTATATTCAACCTTACAACTCTCGCCCACCTGGGCTCACCCACCTCGGGCGTACTACGGTGCAGGTCAAAAAGAAGTTGGAGTCTGTCTATAGTCGAAGCCAAGGAAGGTACGTCCTGCCAAACTACCTGCGTATTCGGACGAACTGCCTGGTCGCAATCCTTTGCAGCACGTTGATCTTCGCGTTGCCTGCTCCTGCGCAGGAGGCACAGAGTTCGAGTCAGACTCAAACTCCGGCGGCGACCCAATCTCCGGCACCTCCTACTCCCGCCCCGCCAACACAAGAGGCCAAAGGGCCGGAAGTGGAAACACACGATACGCCAGCGATGTTTAAGGTTCGCGTAAACCTGGTTCTGGTCAGAGTGGTGGTTCGCGACCAGCGAGGCAAGGTTATTGAAAATCTTCACCGTGAAGATTTTGCGCTTGCGGACGATCGCAAGCCCCAAGTGATTTCCTTCTTCAACGTGGATACTCCGGCGACCCGCACGATGCCGGTCACGACTGTGGAAGGGCCAAACATTAACGCAGAAATGGTCGCAGGTGTTCCGGCTAGCCCGGTGCCGGCGATACCGCAGCGATTCGTGAGCATTTTGTACGACGACGTGCACATTGCCATGGAAGACGCTGTCTCTGTCCGCGCAGCTACGACGCGAATGCTCGATGCACTTTCACCGACGGACCGCGTGGGAATCTTTACGACATCCGGACAAACAGCACAAGAATTTACGAGTGACCGGGATTTGCTGAAACGGGCATTGAACGGAATCATTCCAAGATCTTTGACCGGCCGTACTGGTGGCGTTGCCGATTGTCCCGATATCAGCTATTACCAGGCGGACCTGATTGAGAATAAGAACGATCAGCAAGCCCTTGATGTTGCTGTGGCGGAAACTGTAGATTGCGCATTTGGCGGAGACCAAACAAAGCTCCCTCTGGCCAGACCCATGGCGTCGGCCGCTTCTCGTCGAGCGTTGAGCAACGGCGATGCGGAATCTGACTACAGTTACCGCCACATTGAGGACGCGATGCGGCGGCTTGCCGGCATGCCCGGGCAACGAGTGATGGTGTTTGTTTCCCCCGGTTTTATTCTTTCGACGTTATTCACGGACGTTTCGGCAATCATCGACCGGGCCACCCGAACCAACATTGTCATAGATACGATTGATGCCAGAGGACTCTACACGCCCGATATCCTTGGAGATATAGCAAGTCCTCCGGGAGGGTCGTATCGCGTGATGGGCCCGAAAGCGCTGTATCGAACGACCGCGCAGTCGGCGCAGGCTGAGATTCTGGACGAGTTCGCCGCAGGAACGGGTGGAACGTATTTCCACAATCGGAACGATCTGGAAGAAGGCTTGCGCGAAGCAGTTGCCGCGCCGCCAGTTTCCTATGTGCTGGGATTTTCTCCGCAGAATCTGAAGCTGAACGGCGGATTTCACGTTCTGAAAGTGACGATGGCGGGAAAACTCAAGTACAACATTCAAGCGCGGAAAGGTTACTTTGCGCCGCGTAAGGCGCAGGATCCGACGGAGACCGCAAAGCAGGAGATTCAAGAAGCAATTTTCTCGCAAGATGAAATTCGCGATCTTCCTGTGGACATGCAAACGCAGTTTTTCAAATCGGATCCTTCTCAGGCGAAACTTTCCGTGGTCGCCCATTTGGACTTGAAATCGCTGCGCTTTCGCAAGGCAGAGGGACGGAACCGCAATGATGTAACGCTTGCGACGGCGATCTTTGACGAGAACGGCAATTTCGTGACCGGCGGAGAAAAAATTGTCGAGATGCGATTGCTGGATGGGACGCTGGAGCGTCTCGGACAACGGGGAATTAACGTGAAATCGAGTTTTGATGTTAAGCCAGGATCCTATTTGGTGCGGTTGGTCGTACGGGATGCCGAAGGCGAGCAGATGGCGGCGAGGAATGGCGCTGTCGTCATTCCTTATTAGTCATTCGGTAGAGATTAGATTGGGCGGGAGGGGCTCATGAACAGGAAATTTGAAACAGAGAAATCCTTTCGGATATCTGTGCGGACTTGCATTTTGTTATTCGGATTTTGTGTGAGCGTGATATGCAGTCAAGCACAGACCCAGGAACAACAGCCGCCATCCCCAGCCGCGCCTGCGGCAGCTCCGAGGCAAGGAGCCGCCGCCACGGATGACGCAGTGCGCTCGGGCGCGGTAATCAAGAAGGAATCGAAATTGGTGCTTGTAGATGCGGTGGTGACGGACAAGAAGGGAAATTACATACGCAACCTGGCGCAAGGCGATTTCCGCGTCTATGAAGACAACAAAGAGCAAGCGGTGACGAGTTTTTCTACTGGCACTTCGCAAGACGCCGGGCCGAACAGCAATCAAAAACACTATCTGGTGCTTTTCTTTGACAACTCTTCCATGGAGATGCCGGACCAGATGTCTGCCCGGAGCGCGGCAACGAAATTTATTGACGCGAACGCGGGGCCAAATAATTTGATGGCGGTTGTGGAGTTCGGCGGTTCACTGCGAATTTTGCAGAATTTCACTGCGAACGCAGATGTATTGAAACGCGCGGCGTCCGGCGCGAAAGCCTCCGCGGTCGCTTCGAATGTGGACTCGGGCAGCTCAGGATTTGTGGCCGATGTACCTGGGATGTCCTCCGTGTCTGCTGCGGAAGCGGACTACGGCGCGCGAACCATGCTTCTTGCATTGCGTTCACTGGCAAAGAATTTGCGCTCGATCCCGGGGCGGAAGATGGTCGTGCTGATTTCCGCAGGATTTCCCTATACACAAGAGACTCAATCGGAATTGACGGCGACGCTGGATGCCTGCAATAAAGCAAACATCGCAATTTATGCGCTGGATGCAAGAGGCCTCTTGGCTGGATCGCTGCGAGATGGAGATCGCAGATTCCGGCAGGGCGGAGCCGCTAAACTGCATGCGGTCAACGCGAAGAAAAGAGAGAATTCGGCTGCGACGCCAAGGCTTGTACTTGCTGCATATCCTGAACCCCAAAAGCCGGGCGGAGGCGGTGGTGGAACTGGTGGTGGCGGTGGGACCGGAGGTGGCGCAGGTGGAGGAGGAGGCCGTGGCGGGACCGGTGGAACGGGTGGAACTGGTGGAACTGGAGGCGGCGCTGGCGGAGGCAAAGGGGGAACCGGCGGCGGAACGCGCGGCGGCACAGGTGGAACTACGGGTGGCAATGGCACAAGGCCGCCCGTTAATTCAAATGCGTTTAACAACCCTTTCAGCCAACCACGATCGATCGTTCCGCAGTTGCCACCTTCGGCTGTGCCCAATCAGCAAATTCTTGCGGCGCTTGCAGAAGGAACGGGTGGATTCACGATTTTTAACACCAACGATCTTGTCGGCGGATTGCAGAAAATCGCGAGCGAACAAAACGAATTTTATTTGCTGGGATACGTGCCGCCAGATACGGCCGAAGGAAGTTGCCACACGTTGAAAGTAAAACTGAATCGCGGCGGGATGAACGTGCGTGCGCGGTCGGGCTACTGCAACGCACGACCAGTGAACGTCCTGGAAGGTACCACGGTAGAAAAGCAGCTTGAACTTCGAGCAAAGGATACGAATTCAAGCAATGCGAAAGGGGCGATTCAGGCTCCTTACTTTTATTCGGCGGCAAATGTCGCGCGGGTAAATGTGGCTCTGGACATCCCGGGCGACAGTTTTCATTTCGACAAGGACAAGGGAAAGTATCACGCGAATTTGAACGTTTTGGGAATTGCGTACAAGCCGGACGGAACGATCGGAGCGCGCTTCAGCGACCAAGTAAAACTCGATCTCGAGAAAGATGAGATGAAAGAGTTTTCAAAAGGACCGTATCACTACACAAATCAGTTCGACACCGTGCCCGGAAACTACAAGATGACAATTGTCTTGAATTCCGGCGGCGACGCGTATAGCAAATCGGAATGGCCGCTCCAAGTTGACGAATACGACGGAAAGCATCTGAGCCTGGGCTCCATCGTGATTTCAAATACGGCTCAACATGTGGACGCGATTGCATCGAGCGCGGACCTGGACGCGGTGCTGCTTGAGGACCGCACGCCGTTGATCGTAAAGGGAATGGATATCCGGCCGGTGGCGACCAGCCGTTTTAAGAAGTCGGAGACAGTGTTGTTGTATTCGGAAATCTACGAACCCTTACTGCTGACGGAAAATCCTCCGAAAGTTGTTTTTGGGTACAACATCATCGACAAGGCCACAAACACGCAGGTGATGAGTACGGGCAGTTATTCCGCAGCGGAATTTATTCAGAAGGGAAGTCCGGTAATTCCGGTCGGACTTCTTGTAAAGGTTGCCGATTTGAAGCCCGGACAATACCGGCTGGTGTTGATGGCGATTGATGGAGCCGGGCGACAGGCGCAAAATCGCACGGCAGAGTTCGAAGTAATTGAATAGGTTCGCCGACAACTGGTCGATACCGAATAACTTGAACAAGCCCACTGCAATCAGTGGGTTATGGAGTGCCGCGTTCGCGACACTCTTTTGTTGCTTCCGCAACTTGTGCTCTCAAACGGGGTTAGTCTGAGGAGAGAGCATTCCCCTGCGTTGGTGCAGGGCGGGGAGCGACCTCCGGTGCACAACAGAGCTTACCCATTTACGAAACAAATTGTAGAGAACGTCCGCTGGTCGTGGCGGTCTGCGGCGGCGATGCTTGTTGCGGCATCATTTTTTTGTACGTTTGGAATTGACCTGCCTTCTGCGTTTGCCGCTGGCGCGCCTGACAAGAAAAACAAACAAGATGCTTCGCTGAAGAATTTGCCCATCACGGAGCTGAGTCCGGAGGAAGCGATTCAGCACGCGCTGAACCGTTTGGCGTACGGGCCCAGACCAGGAGACGTGGAGCGTGTCAAGCAGATGGGGCTGGCGAAATGGATCGACCAGCAGCTGAATCCGAACAGCATTGACGACAAGGCAGTGGAAGCGCGGCTGGAAAATTATCCAACGTTGAAGATGTCGACTGCAAAACTGCTGGAAGAATATCCGCAGCCGAAACAAGCGGAAAAACAGGCGGCAAAAGCGGCACAGGCTTCAACACCTCCGCAGAATCCGGCGGACCAGAGCCGATCTGACGCCGCGGCGGCCGTCGTCGCAAGAGATATGCAGTTCTCCAAAGGGCAACGCACAAGTGCGCGGAGCGCGAGCGCGAATTCCGAAGGCTCGCAAGAGCAGGCAGCGAGCGCGCCTCCAAGCATGAAGGACGATCCGGACACTCAGAACCCCGCGACGCGCGGACAGGGCGGCGGAAACAACAAATTAAGTGTGGATCCGAATGCAGTTCCGCGCGCGATTGCGGACGATAGTAAGCGGCCGCAGCGCGTTGTGGAAGAACTCGCGATGGCGAAAGTGACTCGCGCTATTTACAGCGAAAGGCAACTGCAACAAGTGATGGATGATTTCTGGTTCAATCATTTCAATGTGTACGCCGCGAAAGGCGAAGTGAAGTGGTACCTGACGTCGTACGAGCGCGACGCGATTCAGCCGCATACGCTGGGGAAATTCAAAGACCTGATTGAAGCGACATCGAAAAGTCCCGCGATGTTGTTTTACCTGGACAACTATTTGAGTGCCGATCCGCGCTCGCAGCAACGTATCGCCGCGGAGCGTGCTGCGCGGCAAGCGAGCCGCCGAGGATTCGGGGGATGGCCTCCGCCTTCTCCACCTCCGCAACAACAGAAGAAAAAGCAGGAACGCGGGCTGAACGAAAATTACGGCCGCGAATTGATGGAGCTGCACACGCTTGGCGTGGACGGCGGTTACACGCAAAAAGATGTTACGGAAGTGGCGCGATGCTTCACGGGATGGACAATTGAGAAGCCGCGGCAGAATCCGGAATTCAAGTTTGACGAAAAGCTCCACGACCCCGATACCAAGGTCGTTCTCGGAAAGAAGATTCATGCCGGCGGAATGAGCGACGGCAAGGAAGTGATTGACTTGCTCGTGAAGCATCCGAGCACGGCGAAATTTATTTCCGCGAAACTGGCGCGCCGGTTTGTATCGGATAATCCGCCGCAATCGTTGATTGCAAAGATGGCGCAGACGTTTCAGTCGAGCGATGGCGACATTCGCGCGGTGATGCACACGATGATTTATTCGCCGGAGTTCTGGTCGCGTGAAACGTTTCGGGCAAAGATCAAAACGCCATACGAACTTGTGATTTCCGCTGCGCGTGCGCTGGGAACGGATGTGGATACGCCGATGCCACTGGTGCAGTGGACCGGACGAATCGGCGAGCCGCTTTATCAATGTCAGCCGCCGACGGGGTATTCAGACAAAGCGGATGCATGGGTGAATACCGGCGCGTTGCTGAACCGCTTGAATTATTCGCTGGCGCTGGCTGGAAATAAAGTTCGCGGCGCACATTCGGATGCAGCCACGTTGCTGGGTTTGGACTCCTCCTCGGATCCTAAAACGGCGTTGAATCGGGGGATCGAGTTGTTCCTGGGCGGAAACGCGGCGCGAGCAACGGTCGAGACTCTCGAAAAACAGGTCGAGGATCCTCAAATTTTGCAGGCGAAACTGGATGATCCGGTGAAGCGCGTGGACATGGGCGTGGTGACAGGACTTGTTTTGGGCGCGCCGGAATTCCAGAGGCGGTAACCGAGGTACGGAGCGAGGGCACGATATATCGTGCCCCTACGAGAGCGAAAGACATTGCGAGGACGATATGAGCTTTGAATGTTGCGAAGGTGTTCGCGGGCTGAAATTTTCGCGGCGGTATTTTTTGAAACAAGGTGGCGTGGCGCTGGTGGGATTGAGCGCGATGCCCGCGTTTTTGCAGCGCGCTGCCGCGGCGACTCCGACAGGCGGAAAAAAACAGCTTGTTGTTTTGTTTCAGCGCGGCGCGGCGGATGGATTGAACATCGTTGTGCCGTTTGGCGAGCAGAATTACTATCGCATGCGTCCGACGATTGCGATTCCACAGCCGAAGAGTGGATCGCTGGATGCGGCCGTAGATCTGGATGGATTTTTTGGTTTGCATCCGAGTCTGGCTCCGCTTGAGCCGCTATTTCACAAGAATCAATTGGCAATCGTGCATGCCGCCGGTTCGCCGGACCCGACGCGTTCGCATTTTGACGCGCAGGATTTCATGGAATCCGGAACACCGGGATTGAAGGCTACGGAAGACGGCTGGCTGAATCGCGCGATAGAAAGTATTCCGGAAGAACATGCTTCGCCTTTTCGCGCCGTGGCGATGGGGCCGAATTTGCCGCGCATGCTCCGTGGAACTGCGGCGGCGATTGCGTTGCCGGATGTGAAGCAATTCAAAGTGATGGCGCAATCTCCAGGCGCGGGGCAGATGGCCGAAGGCGGATTCGAGGCGATGTATTCGCAGACGGTGGATCAGGCGCTGCGCGGGACGGGCACGGAAACTTTTGAAGCGATTGATTTGCTGCGGAAGGCCGATCCCTCGAAATACAAACCTGAGAATGGCGCGGACTATCCGAACAGCAGACTTGGACAGAGTTTGCAGCAGGTGGGCCAGTTGATTAAATCCAACATCGGCGTGGAAGTTTTGTTTGTCGATTGCGGCGGCTGGGACAATCACGTGAATGAAGGCGGCGTGCAGGGCCAGCTCTCGAATTTGCTGAAAGATTTGGGGCAGGGGCTTGCGGCATTTCATCGCGACATGGGTGACCGGATGCAGGACATCGTGTTTGTGACCATGAGCGAATTCGGGCGCACGGCGAAGGAGAACGGAAATCGCGGAACGGATCACGGTCATGCGAATTGCATGTTCGTGATGGGGGGCGACGTGAAAGGCGGCCGCGTGTACGGCAAATGGCCCGGGCTCGCGGATCATCAGTTGAACGAAGGGCGCGACTTGGCGCTGACGACGGATTTCCGTACGGTGCTCAGTGAAGTTTTGGCAAAGCACGTCGGTGTGCCGGATTTGGCGCCGGTGTTTCCGGGGTTTGACGGTAATCCGAAGAAATTTGTCGGATTGATTCGTAGTTAGACGCAGCTGTTGGCCGGCAATTAACAGGCCCAAAGCTTTTCAATGGCGCCGGAGTGCGTGGAGTATACTCGCGACGTGAAGGTCACAAACCGGCACAACAGTCGGCAATATCTTTTATCCATAGTGCCAGTCCGTAAGCGTTCCGTGGTCGCATGACGGACTCGACCTGGGAAAAATTGATTTCAATCACATAGTCTTTGAAGCCGCACTCTACGAAACCAGAGCCAGTTTGTTGCGACAACTTGTGTCGAAACCAATTTTTGTTGTTTTTCTAGACGACCGCGCTGGGAGTATTCAGAAGTCGGAATTCGAGGCGCTCATTGGCCGGTTGGTAGAAGAACTACCGCTTCAAGAAGTCCAATCGGAAGTCTCGCTATCCAAGATCCTAAGGGAACTAGGTTTTCTCTCGATGGAACAGCGCATTTGGTCGTTGTTTGCAATGACCAAAATTCGATGCATTTATATTCGGGCCGAGGTTTAGAGTGTAGGCCTGTTTCGAGAGCGATTCTTTTATTACCAGAGAAGACCATTTGCATAGAGGCAGCGCTCGCACGAGTACTCGAGTCCGAATTCCTCACGCAACTCGCCGCAGTTGAATTTTGACGCCTGATTGTCCCGGTGGTAATCATCCTTGCCTATAAGTGAAAGATGAGTTGCCTTGGTTTCGTTGGAGCATATCTTCTTTTTCCGCATATTGAATTGGATTAGAGAGTTTGACGTTTGGTTATCTGCTGGTATCGGCGGCCATAGCATATTGGACCTGCTCGCTAATCTGGAGATTGGCGTTCCGAGAGATACCCACACCTGGTGTTTTTGCAAAGAGTGCGCAAGCTATTGAAACCAAATGCGCTGGGTGGCACGAGTGTGCAAAGAGAACTCAAGAGCGAGCAAGAGCGCGCAGGAATGCGCCAAGGAGTATCCCCGGGCAATTCAGCAGGTTTACCAACGGTAAGGTTCATGGCCGCCGGAAAAGCGGGAGCAAGCTCCCGCACTCCAAAAGGACTGGTTATTCAATGCTAGTTACTTCAAATTCATCGGAAACATTAAGCTTGTCCGTTTTAAAGCTGCAGACCGTCTGATAGAAAGAGCGAGTTGCTTTTCTCGCGAACCATCCCGCAGGATATTGCGAGGCGACGCGTGCCAGTCCGTGCCGAACCGCGTTTTGATGCACATAATTCAAACGAGACAAGTAGGACCGAGGGAAGGTGATTTGCGTTTCCCAGAATTGAAACCACACACGCCTGCCTGGAGTCTTGTCCGATTTGTTCATTTCGATCGCTGTAATCGAATGCAAATGCCGAAGAAGGCTGCGCAGGGATTCCGGCAATTGCGAGCTGCCCACCAGGTGGTAGTGATTCGGAAACACGGCCCATGCTTGCAGTGACCATTCGTAACGCTCCGCCAGTTGCAGAATATGATTTGTGAGCTTCGTGAGGCGTTCCGCGCCACGGAAGATCAGTTCGTGGTTGTATGTTCCTGCGGTAACCATGTAGGTGCCAGGGTCTCGAAGATAGTGAACGGGGCTATGGGGCCAGCTTCGCAAATTGATCGATTGAGGGGATGGCTCACCACGCACCTGAATACGTGCGGGGTTTTCTTGGAGTGCGGGAGCTCGCTCCCGCTTTTCCGATGGCCGCAGCATTCTAATGCCCGTGATTATCACTAATTTACTAAATCAAGTAAATAGCATAGCTCTTTGGCGTGTAGATGGAAGAAAAGCGGCGTCAAGCCGCCGCACTCCAAAAAAAGGAGCTTTGTTCGGTAGTCCGCTAGCTCATGGTGCGGGCGGATGATTTGATGACGCTCGATAGCTCGATGACTTCGAGATGCGCCGGACACTCGTCCCAGTTGTGGCGCCAGCAGACGATAATGTCACAGCCGGTGGGTGGATGACCGTGGTCGCGGAAATTGCGGCTCTCGAATTCAAATTCGATGAGGACGCGCTGCCAGCGGGTTGGACTGATCCGCCGTTTTGCCTCGCAATCGGGGAAGCTGTTCTGCACGGCTTCGACGATATAGCCCAAATCTTCCGCCAACATTCCGAAGAGCAGGACGACGCCTTGCTCGTTTACTGGTTCGTGACGCATCTTGTGGAAGTCGAGAGGATTGCCATAGGTAGGAAGGTTTTTTCTTAGCGCGTGCTGCCGTCGATAGCGGGGAGTTGGCGCGGCTGCTCTGGTGCAGACCCTGTCCTGGGACTCGTTGGAGGCGGGAAAAAGTGCCAGGACATCGGACCATTCCGGCTTGTCTTTTGCGAAATCCGCAAATACGCGCGGGATGAGCGACCAGCGGCCGAAGCGTCTTTCGAGTTTGCGTAGGTCGTACTTTCCGTTACGACGATAAGCCCGCCGGGAAGGTAGGGCTCGAAGCTTCTGTGCGACGTCGCCCCAGTCTTTGAGGAGTTCAGTGTCTTTGACGGGCACGTTCAGGAAGCGAGGCTGAAGACCGGCGGCTCGGATGGCGTCATGCCATGAAGAGAAGATGCGGGTGATGTAGTACTCGGAAATTCCGGTAAGGGAGATGAATTCGGAACGCGTAGGCGCTCGACGCAGTTTTCGGGCCACGGCAGCAATGGCGTTCACGATTTGCTGCCTGTTTGGCATGAACTGACTTTTTGCCGGGAATGGGCGGCTTGCTAAAAACAAAAACGGCGGGAGATTTCTCCCGCCGTTCGAGGCTACACGTTGTCCTAACTGTTAGGGTACTAAATTGGATATTCCTGTCAAGCGGCGTGTGAGGCGGGATGTTCCTCCTGCCAGTGGAGCCAGGGGGCCATCGCTTGGGCCTCAAAGAAATGTTCGAGGGCGCGAAGTGCTTCGGGTGTGGTGATGTCCCATTCGGCCGGATATTCGTCGCGTTGGCCGTTTGAGAGGAAATATTCAATTAGGGCGTCTTTCGGTCCGTCGTACTTCGGATTACGCGTGGAAAAGCCGGAGTCGCCTTCCTCGCGAAGAAACATGATCCAGGCCGAACTTCCGTTCACAAGCGTGCAAACCGCCGGCCAGCCAGACGCAGAATAGAGCCAGACTTCACAGAACTGCCTTTCGGAGATTTTTGGCAGGTGATACCGCAGGCCGCCGAGGCTTGCGACTTCGTAGGATTCCCCGTTGAGAGTCAGTTCCATCTGTTCCAATATCGACTGTAACAGTGTAACGCAGGCTGGGAATCCGCCTTGGATTTTTGGGCTAGCCGAAGATTGCCACGAAAGCCACAGAAAAGAAAGCGCGCTCAAACAATTCCCCCATACAAACGCCTAACGTTGAGCGGGCAAGGCGATCCAAGAAAAACGGTGTCCCGGTGAAGCTGGGACACCGTTTTTGCGCTTAACCGAAATGCGGTTAGTGTTTGGCGTCGGAGCCGATTCGCATGGAGTAGAACGAACGGTAGACGAACGTAAGGGAGACGAGGAAGAACACGGCGGCGAGAATGTGCGTCAGTGTACTGCCTTGTGAGGCGGTGAGTTGGACGGCTAGCTCGACGGCGAGAAGGCCGAAGAGGGTTGTGAACTTGATGACCGGGTTGAGGGCGACGGAGGAAGTGTCCTTGAAGGGATCGCCGACGGTGTCGCCGACGACGGTGGCGTCGTGAAGCGGCGTGCCTTTTTGTTTGAGTTCGACTTCGACGATTTTCTTGGCGTTGTCCCATGCGCCGCCGGCGTTGGCCATGAAGATGGCTTGATAGAGGCCGAAGATAGCGATGGAAAAGAGATAGCCGATGAAGAAGAACGGCTCGACGAAGGCGAAGGCCAGCGTGGCGAAGAAGACGGCGATGAAGATGTTCAACATGCCTTTTTGCGCGTAGAGGGTGCAGATTTCTACGACCTTTTTGCTGTCGGTGACGGAGGCTTTTTCGACGCCTTCGAGCTTGATATTGGCTTTGATGAATTCGACTGCGCGATAGGCGCCGGTGGTGACGGCTTGGGTGGATGCGCCGGTGAACCAATAGATCATGGCGCCGCCGGTGATGAGGCCGAGGACGAACGGCGCGTGGAGGAGCGACAATTTGTTTACGTTTTCCGAGAGACCGTTTGTGAGCGCCATGATGATGGAGAAAATCATCGTGGTCGCGCCGACGACCGCTGTTCCGATCAGCACCGGCTTTGCGGTGGCCTTGAACGTGTTACCTGCACCATCGTTGGCTTCGAGCATTTCCTTGGCACGCTCGAAGTTCGCGTCAATGTTGTAGTCCTTCTTTAGCTCTTGCTTGATGTTCGGGACGCTTTCGATAAGCGAGAGTTCGTAAACAGATTGCGCGTTGTCGGTGACTGGGCCGTAGGAATCGACGGCGATGGTGACTGGACCCATGCCGAGGAAGCCGAAGGCGACGAGACCGAAGGCAAAGACGGCGGGAGCGATCATCAAGTGGGCGAGGCCAAGATTGGTGATGAGATAGCCGACGCCCATGAGCGCGACCATCGCCAAGCCGAGGTAGTACGCCGAGAAATTGCCAGCGACGAAGCCCGACAAAATGCCGAGCGATGCTCCGCCCTGTTCGGCGGACACGACGACTTCTTTTGTGTGGCGCGATTCGGTGGAAGTGAAGACTTTTACCAACTCAGGGATGATGGCTCCGGCGAGTGTGCCGCAGGAGATGATGGTTGCGAGCTTCCACCACTGCGAAGGATCTCCGCCGAGAATCGGAATAATCAGCGAAGAGATGACATAAGTCAGCGCGATGGAAACGAAAGAAGTGATCCAGACGAGGCTTGTGAGCGGCGCTTCGTAATTCATTTCGTCCACGTTGCCGTACTTTGCTTTGGCAATGACACTGTTGATGAAGTAGGCCGCGGCGCTGGCAATGAGCATGACGATGCGCATGACAAAGATCCAGACGAGCAACTGGACCTGCACGGTGGTGTCGTGCACGGCGAGAAGAATGAAGGTGATGAGCGCGACGCCGGTGACGCCGTAGGTTTCGAAGCCGTCCGCGCTGGGGCCGACGGAGTCACCTGCGTTGTCGCCGGTGCAGTCGGCGATGACACCCGGGTTGCGCGCGTCGTCTTCCTTAATTTTGAAGACGATTTTCATCAAGTCGGAGCCGATGTCGGCGATTTTGGTGAAGATGCCGCCCGCGATACGGAGTGCGGCGGCGCCGAGCGATTCGCCGATGGCGAAACCAATGAAGCAGGGGCCGGCATAGTCGCCTGGAATGAAAAGCAAAATCAGGAGCATCATGAGCAACTCGACGCTGATGAGCATCATGCCGATGCTCATGCCCGCTTGGAGCGGCGTGTCGTAAATGGGATAGGGCTTGCCGCGGAGGCTAGCGAAGGCTGTGCGGGAATTGGCGAACGTGTTGACGCGAATGCCAAACCAAGCGACGCCGTAGCTGCCGGCGATGCCGACCAAGCTGAAAAACAAAATGATAGGCAGCGTTAGCGCGACGGACTTGCCGGGCACCGGCGAGAGCCACCCGAAATAAAGCACGATGACGACAGCGATGAAAACCCAGAGCAACATGAGAAATTTGCCCTGCGTGACGAGATAGGTTTTGCAGGTCTCGTAGATGAGCTCGGAGATGTCCCGCATGGACTTGTGCACGGGGAGATTCTTAAGGCGGCTGTAGATGATCAAACCGAAGAGCAAGCCGAGGAAGCAGATAACGAGGCCGAACAGAAGCAGTTTGTGGCCGTCTACTCCGAGAAATTTCACGGCGGAAAGATCGGGCAATTTCAGATTTGCTTCGCCGCCCGCTTCGTGCGTTTCCGCCAACAGGGCGGTTCCGCTCATCAGCACCAATCCTGCGGCCGTTGCGGCTTTACGCAGGGAATTACAACCATGTGACCAGGCATTGCTCAGCCAGGTTTGCATCTACGATCCTCCAGACGATTCTTATCGGGCACACCGGCGTTAAAAGGCCGCACTCGTACCCGCACACTCGTTACCGGCTCTCTGCAGAACTTCGCCATTTTTCCTGTGGCGCGGGAAGCCATGCCGGTTGATGAAAAGGCTCCCTGGATGTGACGGGACTCGGAACGTCTTGCAGCGTTTCTAGGACCCCTGCCCGGAACCCTAATTTGGCTCGGCTGGAAGCCTGTATAAGCCAAACCGGGGCCGCAACAAAACGCAAATTTATAACATTTCGAGGGAAAATTTTCAAACGAGGGAGCTGCTTGACGGCGGGTCAGTTTGAATTTTGTCTTATTTTGTCACGATCCACAAAATTCAAACTGACCCCAGCCGGTGCTCCCGGCGCCGCGCCACAAAACCGGCGAAGCACTTAGCGGCAAACCTCTGGTAACATGCAGGGACGTTCTGGGCGAGTAATTTACCTACTTTTCGGGGGTCCATGAGTACCGAACCGCTTGCCGCACAAGCTGTTACCGAGGGTGCATTGCCGGAATTGCGCTACGAGTGGACTCGCGCGGAAGTGGAAGCCATTTACCGTACGCCGGTGCCTGAACTTGTGTTTCGGGCGCAGACGGTGCACCGGCAATTTCATGCGCCGGATCGCGTGCAGACCTGCCAGCTTATTTCCATCAAGACAGGCGGATGTCCGGAAGATTGTGCTTATTGTCCGCAGAGCGCGCATTATGACACGCCCGTTGACCGGCAGGGCCTGCTCGACCCGGAGCACGTTGTTTCTGTAGCGCGTGACGCGGCTTCTCGTGGCGTGACGCGGTTCTGTATGGGAGCTGCTTGGCGTCAAGCTCCCGGGGGCAGGGAATTCGAAAAAGTTTTGGAGATGGTGCGTGGAGTCTCGGCGCTTGGGATGGAAGTCTGCTGCACACTGGGGATGTTGAAGGACGAGCAGGCGCAACAGTTGAAGGAAGCAGGGCTTTCCGCCTACAACCACAATCTTGATACTTCGCCGGAGTTTTATGGCTCGATTATCACGACGCGTGTTTACGAGGACCGGCTGAAGACGCTGGCGGCAGTGCGGCGCGCGGGGATCACGGTTTGCTGCGGCGGAATTTTGGGCATGGGCGAGCGCGAGGGCGACCGCATCGGGTTGTTGCAGCAGCTTGCGGCCTTGCGGCCGCATCCGGAGAGTGTGCCGATCAATATGTTGGTGCGGGTGGAAGGAACGCCGCTGGCGAACATGCCTACGCTCGATCCGATGGAGATGGTGCGCGCGATTGCCACGGCGCGGATTTTGATGCCGGCTTCGCGTGTACGGCTGGCAGCGGGGCGCAAACAATTGTCGCCGGAAGCGGTGACTCTGTGTTTTCTTGCCGGCGCGAATTCGATTTTTGTTGGGGAAAAACTTCTGACGACTCCCAATCCTGGGCCGGACGAAGATCATCAATTGCTGGAAAAATTAGGAATGCAGCCCCTGGAGTCGCATGCCGTCTGAGTTCAAAAATTCACTGTTGAGTCAATTGGAAAGTGGCCTTCGGCGACTGGAGAGCAAGAGCCAGCGCAGAAGTTTGCTACGGGTTGCAGGTGTGAATCTTTGCTCGAATGATTATTTGGGACTTTCGCAGAACGAAGGGTTGCGCGCAGCAATTCTGGAAGCCGTCCAACGCGCCGAGAATGTCGGCGGAACGGGTTCGCGTTTGCTTTCTGGCCATTTTGCCGTGTGGGAAGAATTGGAAAACGAATTTACCGGGTTCGCAGGGACGGAAGCAGCGCTGTATTTCAGTAGTGGATATGCGGCGAATCTTGGGCTGTTGACTTCGTTGCTAGGCAAAGACGATTTAGTTTTTTCCGATGAGCTGAATCACGCGAGCATCATAGATGGCGTTCGATTGTCCGGAGCGCGCAAGGTCATCTATTCACACCTTGATTTGAATGCGCTGGAAGGCGAATTGAAAAGACACGAGGCGGAACGGTGCCGGAAAATAATTGTCAGCGAATCAGTTTTTAGCATGGACGGCGATGTTGCGGACATTTCCGCGATGGTTGCGATGGCGGAGCGATTCGGTGCAAGCGTGGTTTTGGACGAAGCGCATGCGACGGCTGTGCATGGGCCGAGTGGACGAGGAATTGCAGTGGCCGGTGGGAAAAATAGGAGCGTTCTTGCGATTGTGCACACTTGCGGGAAGGCGCTGGCGAGTGCGGGTGCGTTTGTCTGTGGGAGCGGAGTTTTGAAGGAGCACCTAATCAATCACGCAAGGACATTTATTTTTTCCACGGCAATGCCACCGTACATGGCGGCGCAGATCAGTGCGGCATTATACCTAGCATCCGGTATGGACGCCGAACGACGTTCGTTGTTGGACGCAGCGAGGCAGTTTTCCGGCGCATTGCAAAACGCAGGCTGGGAAACTTCGTCCACGAGTTCGCAAATAGTTCCGGCCATCGTTGGTTCGAATCGAGATGCACTCGGAGTTGCGGAATTCTTGCAGAGTGAAGGGTTTGCCGTGCGTGCGATTCGACCCCCAACGGTGCCGGAAGGAAAATCGCGATTGCGATTTTCGCTGACAAGCTTGATCAAGCACGACGAACTGGACCGATTGCTTTCTTCTCTAAATGAATGGCGCGAACGAAGGGAAATTCATGCGGCGGCGGTGCGTGCGTGAGGCACCACTTTTTTATTACAGGGACGGACACTGGAGTGGGCAAGACGGTACTTTCTGCACTTCTTTGCGCTGCACTAGACGCCGTTTATTGGAAGCCGATTCAGACGGGCACGCTGGAGGGATCGGATCGTATGACGGTGATGCGGCTTGCGGGGATCGGTTCTGACCGCACGCTCGATGAGGTTTATAAATTTGTTCCGCCGGTGGCGCCGGATCTTGCGGCGCGCTGGGCCGGCGTGGAGATTGATCTTGCGCGTATCGCGTTGCCCAATCATCTGACGAACGACTGGCTGATCGTGGAAGGTGCTGGTGGGGTGCTTGTGCCGATCAATCAGAAGCAATTTATTCTGGACATGGCGGTGAAGTTGAAGTTGCCCGTGATTTTGGCTGCGCGCAGTACTCTTGGGACGATCAATCACACTTTGCTTACTTTGGCAGCGTTGCACGCTGCGGAATTGCCGGTACATGGTGTGGTGCTTATTGGCGATCAGAATCGCGAAAATCGCGAGACGATTGAGCGCTTCGGCCATGTGCGTGTGATTGGTGAGTTGCCGCGTTTGCCGAACCTGCATCGGACCGCGCTGATCCAGGTGTTCATGAATCATTTCGATCGTTCCGCCTTCGCGCAGTAATCCGCGTTCATGGGCTCTCCTTTGCGCATCTGGCATCCTTTTACAAATTCCGCACTCGATCCTTCGCCGATTTTTGTAGAGCGGGCGGAAGGCGTTTGGCTCTATACGAAAGACGGCAGAAGAATTATTGATGCTGTTTCGTCGTGGTGGGTGAACCTGCATGGGCATGCAAATCCACGAATCGCGGCAGCCATCGCGGAGCAGGCGCGGAAAATGGAGCACGTAATCCTGGCCGGTTTCACGCACGAACCTGCGGAAAAGCTTGTCGAGGGATTGCGTAAATGGCTTGCGCCGGAGTTGACGCATCTTTTTTTCTCGGATGACGGTTCAACCGCGGTCGAAGTCGCATTAAAGATTGCAGTGCAGCACTTCAGCAATCAAGGTGAGCTCAGAAAGAAAGAAATTATTGCGTTGGAGCATGGCTATCACGGCGACACGGCGGGGGCGATGTCGGTCAGCGACGATTCGCCGTTCACTGATCCTTTTCGCTCGATGCGGTACGCGGTGCATCGCGTGCCATCGCCGTATTTGTATCGAAGACCGGCAGGAATGGCTCCGGAAACACATCTAGAACATTGCATTCAACAGCTGGCGGATTTATTGGAGGAGAAATCCGATTCCATCGCCTGCATGATTCTAGAGCCGCTTTTGCAGGCGGCCGGCGGGATGATTGTTTATCCGGCGGAATATTTGCGGAAGGCGCGAAAGCTTTGCACGCAACATGATGTGCTGTTGGTAGCGGATGAAGTGCTGACGGGATTTGGACGCACTGGAAAAATGTTTGCATGTGATCTTGCAGGGGTCGTGCCGGACCTGATGTGTCTCTCGAAAGGAATTACAGGCGGTTTTTTGCCGATGGGCGTGACGCTCTGCACGGACCGGGTGGAATCGGCGTTTCGCAGCGAAAACCGGATACACACGTTCTATCACGGTCATTCTTATACGGGGAATGCGTTGGCTTGCGCGGCGGCGAATGCCAGTCTGCAAATTTTCGCGGAGGAACCGGTTTTCGACCGTATCGCCATGATTGGGAAAATTACCAGCGAGCGGTTGGAACAGTTCAATCAATTCAATGCCGTCGGCGAAACGCGGCAAATTGGAACGATTGGCGCGATCGAGTTGCGCGCTGAAGACGCCGGATATCTTTCGGCGATGCGGCCGAAACTCTACCAGTTTTTTCTGGAACGTGGTGTGCTCTTGCGGCCGCTTGGCAATGTCGTTTATGTTTTGCCGCCTTATGTGATTTCACCGGATGAACTAAATCATGTATACGACGTAATTCTCGAAGCAGTGCAGACACTTTTCTGATGCGTGCCAGCTCTTTGATAGACTCACATAGCGTTTTCCAGCGGAGGGATTGCGTTTGTTTTCCTGGCTAAAAACCTGGAAGGGCAAAATACAAGTATTTGCAACGGCGTTAGGTGCGCCCGGCATCTTTTTGATTTCTTTTCTGGATTCATCGTTTATTCCATTTCCTGTCATCAACGACGGTCTACTAATTGCGCTTTCCATTCGGAATCATTCTCGTATGCCGCTATACGCTTTTATGGCCTCGTTGGGATCTGTTTTGGGTTGCGTATTGCTCTACTTCATCGCCCGGAGGGGAGGTGAAGCATTCTTTCGTAAACAAGCCGGCGCGCGAGCGAATGTGATTAGGAACTGGGTAGAAAAGAACGGTTTCGGAGGGATGCTAACCGCTGCCCTCCTACCGCCTCCGACTCCATTCAAGTTTTTTGTTCTTGCTGCGGGCGTTTTTGAAGTACCACTGATGAGTTTTGCTTCGGCAATTTCACTGGCTCGCTTGATCCGTTATTTTGGTGTCGGATTTTTGGCCGTGAAATACGGCGACAATGCCATGCCCTTTATTTCGCAGCATTGGATAGCGATCGCTGTTGGATTGGCTCTATTTGCTGTGGCGAGCTATGCCGCGTCGCGGCTCCTCTTAAAAAGCGATGCGAGCAGGCGGCTGAAAGTTGAACCATAACTTTCCAAGAGTCATCTTATAGATGGCGTAGCCAAAATTTCCAGGCTTTCTTCATGGGCTAAAGCCCAGTCTACGTGTTCCTTTATGTCAGGGCTGAAGCCCCGACCTCCTAAAGAAAGAATCGATTGATGAGATGGCTTGGTTCTGTTGACATCCTCAGTGGAGAAGAACCGGTCTAAAGACGGCCCACTACAAAGGCGAAAAGCAGATGCCTCACCCTGCAAAAAACGGCGGGGATTCGGGATAACGGCAGCGGGAAATACGCGCTCTCTTTTCGGTTTGACTCCAGCATCGCCATTCGCTCTAATGAAAATTCGGTCCCAGATGCGAAAGCCATGACAAACGAAGAAGCCGTAACCAAGTTTCTTTCCGACTACTATGCAGCCTTCAGTACGCTCAACATCCAGGATATCCTGCCCTATTTTCATGAACCAGCTCTGCTCGTGGGGCCATTGGGCGTGATCCCGCTACCCACTCCTGCCGCAGTCGTTCCAATCTTCGGCCCGGTAATGGAGAACCTTCGGCGCCGGCAATACGGCCAAAGTGAATTGAAGCTGCAACAGCTCAAGCTTCTGAGTGCGACCTCGGCGTTGGCCATAGGCGTGGCCGTCCGGCTCAAAACTGATGGCCAGGAGTTGGAGCGCGCAGGCATTACCTATCTGGTGCACAAGACAGAAAGCGGCTGGAAGTTCGCTGTGGTCGTGCTTCATGATGCAGACTAGGTCGCGCGAAGCTGAACTTACACGGCCTAACTATTGCGGAGTTCTGACCCTTCATTTACCTGGCTTTTAGTGTTTGTGGGCCTGGCCTTGCCACTCTAATTGGGCAAACGTCACTTGTCCGGTTGCGTTGAGACTGATTTCTGCTTCCACAATGCGGGAAGTTTGGCCGAGCGCGTCGTACTTCATGTCGCGCAATTCGACGGAATACCCTTCTGTTTCGCGTTGTACGGTAGCTTTCGGGAAGCGGGCAAATATCAGAAATTGGCGTGCCGCGTCAGTTTTCTGCGCTGCGCCGAGCATTGGAGATGGCTCGGGTTTGTGAATGTGCAGCGCATTTTCCGGATCGAATTTGGCAAGCGAGCCGGTCGGAACCTGCAATAAGTGGATCGCGGATTCGGTTTCCACGATGCCGTGCCAGGTGAATGGGGAGGTTGAATCTGGAAATGCGGCAGCGCGTCGAGCCGATTCACCGGAATAAGAACGCTCGAGAATCATTGAAACGGCACTCGTATGCATCATCCCGCGCAAACCGAAGTAAACAATGATCAACACGAAAGAGACAATGACACCGACCTGGCCTCGCGGCTTTTTTGATCTTGCGCCAATTTCATCGCTGACCAGCCGAGAAAGCTCGGGGAGAAATATTCCGGCCAGCAATAAGAGCAGCAACCAGAGATCGAAACCTGGCGCCCAGTCGAGGGCGATGCGTTTTTGAATGAACGGCCAGAACAGCTTTATACCGCTTGATAGAAGCGCGTCCATTCCCGCGTGCAAGAGCGCAGCGCATACTGGCGCGAGCCACCATAAGGTGCCGCTTAAAATTACACTGCGTGACTTTGCATATCCACGGATAGCAAAGCTGACCGCGAATGCAATCATTAACGCGCCTGAGATGGAATGCAACGCACCGCCATTCCACGAAATGTAGGCGGAAGGTCCGAAGAGACCGCTGAACCAATCCAGGTCAGCGAGCGTTCCGGCGAGGATCATTGAAATCAATATGGGCCGCGGAACTTTAGGGAAAAAGCCGCGCTTGAGTGCGAAGGAAGCGAGTCCGTGTGTGACTGGGTCCACGGGGAATTCTATGCCGCCGTCATAGAAGCTTTTTCAGGCAGTTCTTCCGGCACGAGGAGCTTTAGTGCGCGCGGAACAATTTTGAACTCCACGGGCAAGCGCGAGAGTGGCTCGCCATCCACTTGCGCGTAAACGGCATCGCCGTTAATCGGTTCGCAAAGGAGTGTGTCCGCTTTCATGAAATGCACGCCCTCCGCTTTACGCAGATCACCGAACCAGAGCGTTGGAAGATAGCTGAGATAGCGAAGCCCGCTTTGCGTTGTGAGGACGGCAAGTTCGAACTGGTCTTCGTAGAGATCGGCCTCGGTGGTAATTTTGAACGGGCCGCCATAGTGTTTCGTTCGCCCAACAATCACGAGCGAGCCTTCGATCGTTTGGTCCTGCGTTTTGACGCGAAACATCGGGAACTTGTATTGCAAGACTTCCATCGCCCCCTGCCACCAGTACGCGAAGATTCCCATCTTCGCCTTGAGCTCGAGATCCACGGCATAGGTAATTCTTCCATCCGGCCCTGCGCCGGCCACGCTGAGAAAATAGCGGCTCTTTTCAGGTTCTTGCAGGGGTGTTGCGAGACCCAATGCAATTTCGCGCACGGTTCCGCGGACGAGGCGTTCGGCTGCCTGTGGAATGTCCCAGGGCAGGGTGAGTTCTTTGGCCAGAATGTTCGCTGTGCCTCCGGGCAGAAGCGCGAGAGGAACGCGGTGGCCGTTTTGCTGGCGAGCGAGGCCGTTCACCACTTCGTTTAACGTCCCGTCGCCGCCGCAGGCGATGACGAGCTGGCGGCCTTCGTTGCCCGCACGGTGGGCAATTTCCGTGGCATCGCCCGGGCCAGTGGTTTCGGCAAGGTCCGCTTCTATGCCTCCCTGAGCCAAAATTCTGCGGGCCTCATCCAATTCTTTGCGGCGGGCTTCGCCACCTCCTCCAGCATTCGGGTTATGAATTAATAGTGCGTTTCGCAGTTCTGGTGGAGTTTCCATGAGAGCCGGTTTCCTGTCCGTTTCTGACCCTTCGAATCGAATCTTCATTCTATATAATATGTTGCGATTTCATGCAGCAGTTCTGTAGAGGATTTCATGGCCAAGGCTGCCCCCGCTACAATCAAACGCGAAGCGGAAGAGCTTCGCGAAAAGCTCCGGTACCACGAATACCGTTATCACGTTCTGGACGATCCCGAGATTTCGGACGCCGCTTACGACAAGCTTCTCGCTCGCCTGAAAGAAATGGAAACGACGTATCCGGATATTGTCACGCCGGATTCTCCGACGGCACGCGTGGGCGCTCAGCCGCGGGAAGGTTTTCAAACGGTTCGGCATGCCCGGCCGATGCTCAGTCTGGACAACGCATTTTCCTTCGATGCCCTGCGCGATTTTGACCGGCGCGTACGCGAGGGAATTGGCCGCGAAGAGATCGAATACATTGCTGAACACAAATTTGATGGCTTGAGTATTTCGCTCCTTTATGAAGACGGTGTTTTGGTTCGCGGCGTTACACGCGGGGACGGCACGACGGGAGAGGATGTCACTCCCAACGTGAAGACGATTCGGTCTATACCGCTCCGCATTGACGGCGCTGTGTTGAAGAAAGCGAAGCTCAGGGGTGATTTCGAAGTGCGCGGCGAAGTCATCATGACGCGCAAAGCGTTCGAGGCGATGAATCGCCAGCAGGAGCAGATCGGGGGGAAAATTTTTGTGAACGCCCGCAATTCTGCTGCAGGATCGGTACGTGTGCTTGATCCGTCCATCACGGCACAGCGCAAACTCGACTTTTTTGCGTATTACCTGTTGGTGGGCGGTAAGCCTGCTTTTCCCAAGCATTCGGAATCTCTGGAAGCTCTAAGGCAATTGCGGTTCCGCGCTTCCGATGATTGGAAGCTCTGCGATGGCATTGAGGACGTTGTGAAGTATTGCGAGTCGTGGGATGCGAAGCGAGAAAAGCTGCCGTACGAAATTGACGGCGTTGTGGTGAAAGTGGACTCAGTCGGCATTCAGAATGAGCTTGGATTTACGTCAAAATCGCCGCGGTGGGCGATTGCTTACAAATATCCTGCTCGACAGGAAACGACGGTGGTGAACGACATTATCGTGCAAGTTGGCCGCACGGGAACGCTCACGCCAGTCGCCGTGCTTGAACCGGTGCAAGTGGGAGGCGTCACTGTCAGCCGTTCCACGCTCCACAACATGGACGAAATTGGACGATTGGGGCTGCATATTGGCGACACGGTGCTTATCGAGCGGGCAGGCGAAGTGATCCCACATGTGCTGAGGGTTGTGAAGGAAGGGAAGAACCGCAAAGCTTTCCGTATGCCGAAGGAATGTCCCGAATGCGGCAGCAAGATTCACAAAGTGGAAGGCGAAGTGGCGTATCGCTGTGTGAATGCCGCGTGTCCCGCCAAGCGGAAGGAGTCTTTGCTGCATTTTGCCGGGCGGCATGCGATGGATATTGACGGGCTGGGCGACAAGATTGTGGACCAGCTTGTGGACAAAGGAATCGTCAAGGATCTCGCCGACCTCTACAAGTTGAAGCTCGACGAAGTGGCCGGGTTGGAGCGGATGGCGGAAAAGTCCGCACAAAATCTTCTTAATGAAATCGAAGCCAGCAAGAAGAATTCGCTCGCACGTTTGATCTATGCGCTGGGTATTCAGTTTGTCGGCGAACGCACCGGGCAGATTTTGGCGGAGCATTTTTCCTCTATGGATGAATTAGCGAGCGCGAAGCAGGAGCAATTGGAAGAAGTGAATGAGGTCGGGCCGAAAGTGGCGGCGAGTATCGTGGACTTTTTCTCTGAGCCGGCGAACAAACAGCTCATCAAAAAGCTGGAAAAGGTTGGTGTTCGGCCAACGGGTGAAAAAACAAAAGTCAAAAGCAACAAGCTTGGCGGGAAATCGTTTGTGTTTACCGGAGGATTGGCGAATCGTTCCAGGGAAGAGGCGGGGGAGATCGTCAAGCAGCATGGTGGAAAGATTGTCGGATCGGTGAGCAAGAAAACGGATTACGTGGTGGTTGGAACCGATCCAGGTTCAAAATACGACAAAGCAAAAGAATTGGGTGTTCCGATCTTGGACGAAACTGGCTTCGAAAAACTTGTAGGGTTGAAGTGAGTTTAACGAAGTGGCCATCCGCCCAGCCACGAGCAGCGACCACAGCGCCATCTGGTCAATTCTCGAACCGATGATTCGGCGTGGGGATACCTATACACTGCCTCGCGATATGACCAAAGAGCAAGCGCTCGAATACTGGTTCGCACCGGAAAAAGAAACGTTCGTGTTTGAAGAAAACGGCGCCATCCTTGGCACTTATTTCCTGAAAGCAAACCAGCAAGGCGGTGGGGCGCACGTCGCAAATTGCGGGTACGTCACGTCGGCGGCAGCGCAGGGGAGGGGAATTGCGCGTGCGATGTGCCTGCACTCGCTGGAGCGAGCGAAGGAACGTGGGTTTCGCGCGATGCAGTTTAATTTTGTCGTCAGCACCAACGAACGCGCCGTCAAACTCTGGTCCAGCCTCGGATTTTACATTGTAGGCCGCCTTCCGCAGGTCTTCGAACATCCAGAACTCGGTTTCGTGGATGCACTGGTGATGTACCGGGGCCTGGAGTAAGCGGGCTGTCTGAAATATTGTGGTCGACCGCGCTCGCCATGGCTTATCGACTCGAGTTCGATTGCTTCTGCATCCATTCCAGGATTTTTGGAACGACGCTTTCGATTAGCTTATCGTGCGATGCGAGCAAGTGGTCGCCGCCTTCGATCTCGACAAATTCTGCATTTCCGGGATGCGTGCGATTCACAGTGTCGGCAATAGCGAAGCTGTCGGCCCTGCTCATGATCGTGTCCGCGGTGCCATGTAGCACAAGGACAGGCGCGCTGACTTCTTGCCAAACCTTTCCTAGATTTAACGCCTGCAGCTGTTGATAAAACGCAGCCGGTCGCCCGTACTGACCGTCAGGTTCGTCGTACCAGAGTGATTTCCATTCGGGACGCGCAGTGAGAATCTGCCCAGGCGTTTGGCCGTGCATGAGATAGAGCGAGTAAAAATCTGAGAATCCTTTCATAGAGTCCGTGATTTGTGCAGGGGGCAGCTGCGAATCGTGCGAGAGACGTCCACGCTCAAGTTCGAGCATGTGCTCATACCACGTGCGTCCCCAGGAGCTGGCAGCGACATATCCGCGCACCGAATGATTGCCCGCGACGAGGGGTGATGTGCCGCCACCGTTGCTTAAGCCGACTACGAAAATTTTGTCCTGGTCCACAAATGAATGTTTGGGGAGTGACTCAAAAGCAGCGCGGTAGCTATCCAACTCAGTTTGAAAATCCGTCTTCGCGCAATCACCTTGGCTTTCGCCAACGCCCGGTTTATCCATACGCATGGTGGCAAACCCGGACTGCTCAATAAGCCGCCAAAAGATTGCGCCGAACGCGTCCGTTTCTCCGTTGACGTATTCCACGGAATCGCAGCTGAGCCAGCCGACAAAGAAAATCGCTGGAACTTTGCCACTTGCGTTTTTTGGCCGCGTTACGATCGTGCGAATCCGCTGTCCCTTTACGTTGGTAACCCAATCGTATTGCGCGGCCGCGTTTTTGAATGATTCCCTTGGAGGTGATGGAGGATTGGCTGCTTGTCCGTAACCTAGTGTCGATAGTGCGAGGTGGAAAAATAGAATCAAGCAAAAGGTCGCTCGCCACATGAGTGCGCCTCCTCAGATATGACTGCTTCAAACAGACGCGTAGCGATTGCGAATGATAGCTTTCTTGAATCCACGCGTCTGGAACCAAACTTACATTTGCTATAATTCAAGGTAGCGGGTGAGCCGGGTGATCGCTGGTCCGAGTCGCAAGACGAGGACGGGAGGAAAGTCCGGACACCGAGGTTTCCGGTCGCAAGGTCGGGAACCGATGGGCAACGCGCCTGATAACGTCAGGGGAGCTGCAGCGCACGTCATGCGTGCGGAGCGGTTCACGGAAAGTGCCACAGAAAATAAACCGCCGGTGGAATGGAGCACGGTGGCATCGCGCAGGGAAACCTGCAAGACGTCTCGAGAGCTGATTCCGCGGTAAGGGTGAAACGGTGGGGTAAGAGCCCACCGCTCGTTTGGCGACAAACGAGGCACGGAAAACCCCGCGTGGTGCAAGGCCAAATAGGAGGGGAGAGCCGGCCCGGCTCGATGAGCGAAAGCTCCTGTTGTTGCGGCGCAAGCCGTGGCAACTGAGAACCCTCGGGTAGGCTGCTGGAGCCGTGGTGCAAATCACGGCCTAGAGGAATGATCGCCGCGGTGTGATCGCAAGGTCGCGCCGCACAGAATCCGGCTTACAGGCTCACCCGCTTCTTTTCAATGACTTGCAGCCGGTCTCATTGTTGTCTAACATGCTTGTCTAACATAAGCCAATTCAAATACTGAAACTTAGGTTCCGGTCATTTCACATCATTAGGAGTAGCAGAGGTTAGATGGAGTGCGAACTCAGCAGGGCAACTGCGATTCCTAGAAGCATCAGTCCCGCGAGAACTTCGATAAGCACAAGGATACGAACAAGAGTCCGATTCGGAAGAATGTCTCCGTATCCCACAGTGGTGATTGTCACTCCGCTAAAGTATAGAAAGTCAAAGAATCCCCATATTCGGGCAATGGACAACTTCGCCTGTTCGCGCAAGTCTTGTGCTCCCTTAAGTCTTTTCGCCAAGTGCCCTTCGTAGGTCTTAGCGTAGTCTTCGACACCTTCCCAAACCGGGACTTCTAGTAAGCCCGTTCCCCATCTCCACTTGCACACTCTGACTCCAGCGTTGCTCTTCACAAGAACGGTCAAAAAGCTTATCGGGTCCTCGCTATCCAAATTCGAACCGGCTGATAGCTCGAATATGAAGTGTTCGCTTACGTGTGTGGCACTGTAGACCTTGGGTTTACTCGCACTCCCAGCTAGCAGTTCACGCATTGCGGCCATTTGAATCTCTAGGTTATGAATTTCGTCGTCGCAATCTGCAAGGATGCGTTTGGATTGCGTTGTGGAAATCTCAGTCTGAAACAGAAAGCTGGTTGGGTCGTTTACATAGACCTTGAAATAAATTACCGCGAAGATGACTAGAAGAAATATGTAGAGCGTCGAAATAGAAAGAGCCCAGTGTGCTTCTAGGAAATTCATGGTTCCTACTCCCGAACTTCAACTAGCTCCATCTAGCCATCCGCTAATAGTTGAAATTATCTACTACCGGATGCCCACAACTTTTCTACCACGTTGTGCGGACATTTTGCTCCGCTCTTCGATGCCAATACCAGAGTCCATCCTAATTTGCACAGCGTCTCGGGCAGCCGGAACGAACTGCGCATAGTGCTTCTCAACAGTATCAACGGTGTCGGCTAACATCTTTGCGACCTCGAAAACTCCGACTCCACGGGCCAGCATGTCGCTAGCAAATGTATCTGCGGGGATGTCGATGACAGTCTGCGAGCAATTGCATCAGATTCTCGACGATTTGTTCAAGCTAGCGGAAGTAATGTCAGAGAAAGAGAAGAAAGAATTTCGTGACGCAGTACGCAAGAAGCTGGGTCTTCACGAGGAGAAAGGAGAAAGGAGAAACAAAGCAGGAACGAGTGCGAATCGGGAGAGCACTCCACTACGTTTACACACTCATACCTACCTAAGTGTCGGAATATGCCGGCGTGTTCGATAGAGAGTTTTGACCAAGCAGAGAGGATCGCCGCTAGTCCTTGCTTGGCTCAATTTTACCTCTTTCGACGACGTAGCATTCCAACCTTGACTCAGGAGAGAAATCACTCTGCTTGGTACCCCCAGTAAATACGACAGTCTGAAATTGTGAGTCCCTTTGTGATTTACCACGCTCATCGCGAGGCCTAGGCGCGCTCGTCAGATAATGACTAAACGATTCATCACAATCCGGCTTTCTCATGGCAGTAACCATAAGAGACCGGCTGCCGTCCAGATCCCCATCAGAAATCTCGGAGTAGCCCATATGGAGGTATTCGAGTTTGATAACTTCTGGGTGGCCGTCGTTGTTTGGTGGGTTTACCTTGAATAACAATTTTTCTACATTTATGACATGCGATACGACTTGAATCACTCTGTCTCCGGGCCTGTACGCAACAATGTGCCCTCCTAGGGTTCGCTGCCCAGCGGCTGGACTAGGTGATTTATCCTGACAAACTATGAGAGTCAGTGCTGCGAGAGGAATCCACAAATTCTTACCGGAGTTCATTGGTCACCACTGAGAAGCTTGTGGATGAAAATAGGGCATTGTAATCACATACTTATTGTTCTGAGTAGATTAGGAAGCAACCGACGTTGAATTTATCAACGAGCGCAGTGAAGAATCTCTGCTCTTCGGGTCTCGATGGATAGAGTTCCCCCTCTCGTCGTGGCCAAACTTCCGATTGTCGATTTAGTTGGCGGCGCATTTCTCGGCTCTCTCTCGGCTCGTCAATGCGTTTGCCAGCCATAGTTCCCGTCCCAGAAGTGGGATGGATCATGCCACGCAATATCTTAATTGTCGTGCTCTTGCCCGTGTTAGCGAGCGATTCAACCTCCACGGGAAGTCTGCGTTGTTCCGAATGACTGATCCACTTCCGATTGAGGATGAGGCCAGCGGCCCTAACATGGGCGAAGCTGCACTTTTCAGCTCAGTGAATATTGCAGAGTGGCGGTTATCGATGCTTGACAAGTACTGAATATGATGCGTACACTCCGCGGTACTTTTGACGAAAGATAACGCGCGTGTTTGGTCCACGTGCGACAGGTTGCTTACTTGGGACCCAGCCCAACATCGACATTCCTCAAAGTGTGCTTCGGACTTGCCACTCTTTTGGTGGTCGATCTAGCTTGTGGGCAGACCCCGACAAAGATTGGCGCTCTGGACCTTTCAATCGGCGGAATACAGGCTACGGTCACTCCAGCCAAGCCGGTCATCCCTAAAAATATCGCTTCGGGAGTGCAGGTAGCTGTTACGCAAAACGGCAAACCCATGTCCGCTGCGGATTTGGCGCAATATTTCGGCGGGAATTTTCAGCTGGCGGGAGAGTACTCCGGGCCAGGACTATCGGGGACGGTCGAGGTGCCGCCCACGCCACCTGAGGCGAATTCTCTGATTATCACGCTGCCTGCTGTCACCACTTCCGGAAATTACACGCTCAGCAATTTGCGCTTTGTGGTGAACGGCGCGCCGGTGCTGGATGTAACGCCGAGCGTGATCACTGTGCAAGTGATCGATCAAGTGCTGGTCACGTCTGTACAAACGAAGCCACTCACGCTGGACGAGATTCAGGCGATGGGCGTCGTTCTCGATAGCAGCGCGTTTACTGGATTTCAATTCACGGTCGGGCTGCAGCTGTCCTCGCAAGTGGTGACGGTTACGTTCCCGGTGGTGTTCGATCAAAAAGGTGTGCCAATCCCGCAGCCGCTCTCGCCGCCTACAGCGTCGCCAGTCGGCGTAGCAGTTCCGTTGCCGACGATTGTTCCAGTTCTGTTGCAAACCGCGGACGGAAGCGCTGCGCCTACGATAACGTTGCCCGACGGCACTACCGGAACCGTCAAAATTCCCAGCGTGATCGTGATTCCAGGCAATGTCGGATACCTGAAGCAGTTCTTCTCCGCACAGCTTTACGTTTCGAATGGAGCTCCCGGTGGTTCCAACCTGGCCGTCGACAGCATCACGGGAACCATCGATCTGCCAACGCCGAACGACGGCGTGGCTGCAGATGCCCCGTTGGCCTTACCGAATCTGACGAGCGGTCCGCAGGACGAAACGAAGGACGTTTTGGCTCCGGGCCCGGATGGAACGCCGAGCGTGGGCTCATTGAATCCCGGCGAAACGGGACAGGCGCAATGGACGATTCGCGGCGACAAAGAGGGCTATTACACAATCAACTTCGACATTAACGCGACATTGCAGGGACTGCCGACTGGCCCCGTTGCCTTGAAAGGAAGCGCGACAGGCGGCGTCTTGGTCCGCAATCCGTTCTTCGACATGACCTTCACCGTGCCTGGCGTGGTTCGCAAGGGTGAATTGTTTAATGTCTATGCGACCGTGACCAACATCAGCCAGGTTGCGGCAAACAATCTAACGGTCAACTTTGCACAGGGATCTGTAAGCGGCGTGACACTAGTCAGTCCGCCTTCACCCGTAATTCCGACCTTAAATCCCGGCGATTCGACGACGCTGACCTTCCAGTTCCAGAGCCTGCAAACTGGGCGAGTCGTCGCGAGCTATCTAAACTTCGACACACAGAACGGAACGACGGGCAACTTGTCGTTCACGCTGGGTGTTTTCGCAAATGGCACGCCGATGTCGCCTGACACGCTGGTGTTGCCGTCGTCCGTCGATAATTTGCCCACGAATGTTGTCGATGCCGCAATGCGAGTGATCGGGCAGGCCTGGAGCGTCGCGACCGCGCCGACCTTGCCCGCAGGCGTGATTCCGACGACCAGAACAGTGGTGACTCAGAAGGCGCTCGCCCTTGCCGAAGCGGGTTTGCGGCAATCTCTTGGCGAGCCTCTGCCCAATGCAATTCGCGATCTGGCGACTGATTTCTTTGGTGGAACGACGGTTGATCCCGGATTCGATCAAGTATTGCGTACGACTCCAGCCGGGCAGAACTTCACAGCGGTTCTCGGCGCGAATTTGGCGACGGCTTCGACTCAAGCCGGCGGTGCGATTTCTTACGAACAGCAACTGGCGAACATCGAAGCATCGGGACCGAACTTTTTGACATTTGCGATTGGCAACGGAACAGGAGCGGCGCCAGTTTCGGTCACGCTCACCGACGGAGCGGGAAATCAGCTGGCAAGTGGAGCGCCGGGCAGTACCATCGTTAGCGGTGTGCTGTTCCCGTTGGGAACCACCGCTAGTACACCGTACCTCGGATTAGTTACATCCCCGACGAACTCGCCTTACACGCTCCTGTTAAACGGGCAGTCAAGCGGGGCTGTGGACCTTTCCATTTCGATGCCGCGAGGTGACGGGACAGTTCTGCGCGGCGTTGCCACCGGCGTGACCGTTGTGCAAGGGCAAGCGATGCGGATCGTTGCAGATTTCGCGAACCCGACGAGCTTGGTGCTACAAGTTGATTCAGCCGGCGATGGAAGCTTTGCAACGAATATTCCACTAACCACGCAGATTGTTTCTCCGCCTGGGCCAACGCTCATTTCCGCGACACTCATTGACTCGCACACCGTGAGCCAGGCGCGGGATTTCGGCATGAACTTGGTCGCGCTATTTGACCGCGTTGTAGACGGAACCACTGCGAGCGCGACTGCCAACTACACGGTTCCGAATAACTCGATTGCGTCGGCGAGCAAGCAACTTTCGGGAAGGCTCGTGTTTGGGAATTTGACTCAGCCGGAAGGGCCGTACGTCCCGACCACATTCGCAGTTAGCGGTGTTGCAGACCAGCGCGGAGTCGCCGGACCAGCCGCGACTTTGCCACTGCAGTCATTGCAAGTCGACCCGGGCGCGGTGGTGACGGGTCGCGTTGTGAACTCGGATGGAACGATATCGAGCACGGCGAGCGTGACGTACGTGAATACGCAATCCGACCCACCGCAATGCACGATGGACGGCTCATCGCAGGTAGGCCTTTCGATTGTTCCGGTCCAGAGCAACGGCACTTATCAGTTCCGGTATGTGCATCAGGATCAGTGCGGCGGACCTTTTTCGGTTTCGACAAAAGATCCCACGACCGGAGCGTTGCGGCAGGCGACTGCGTACGTGCGGGCGCGCGGCGAACAGCTTGTCATTGACCTTGCGCTGCTTGGCAGAGGCTCCGTAGCAGGAATTGTGAAGGATCTCTCCGGCGCTCCGGTCTACAACGCCCAAGTGGTTGCTATCAGTGGAACCGATCCTCAAGTTGGAGGATCGACGTTCACCGATGCAACCGGCAGCTACACGATTAGCGGAATAACAGTCGGCCCAGTAACGGTAAAGGCGGTGAAGGGAATTAGCTTGGGCAATTCCGCCGGGAATATCGAGAGAGCGGGAACGACAGCGGTCGTAAACGTGACTCTTAACGGCGGCGCCGTGAATGTTTCGGGGATTGTCACGCAGTCGCAGGGGACCGTGGTTACTCCGGTTCCAGGCCTAGCTGTCGTTTACTACATCACTGGTGTGGGAGTCGCGGGCGGTTCGATGCCCGTGGGCGTGGCAACGACGGCTAACGATGGAAGCTACTCGATTACCGGAATGCCGACCGGGCCGTACACGATCAAGGTCGATCTGAATACGCAGCTCGGTACGAGTCAGAGCGGAGTGGCGGCTGCTGGGCAGAATTTGAATGTTCCGCTGCAAATCGTGATTCCGGTAACTGGAACAGTGCAAGGCAAGGTGACGCTGCCAGGCGGAGCAGGAGCTGCTGGAGTCGTTGTCTATCAAGCTTTGAGCGGAGTTTTGACCGCGTCCGACGGGACGTTCTCGTTGCCGGGTGTGCCGGTTCTGCCGTCGCAGTCGCAAACAATCTCTGCTCGCAGTCAGGACGGACTGCGTTCCGGACAGGCGACGGTCGTGGTCAGCACCGCGACGCTACCCGTGACCGGGGCGAACATAACTCTATCGGGATTGGGCTCGGCACAATTCACCGTCTTGAGCGCAACCGGACAGCCGGTAGCAGGCCAAAAAGTAACAATTCTTGACGGGAGCCCGGGCTGCGGAGGACTCAGCCAGACAACCGGCGCCAACGGAACGGCGACATTCACTGGATTGCCTGTCGGAGCGGTTCACGCGATCGCGCTGGTTTCGCAAGGCAACTTTGCGGATCTCGCCTCGGCAACAGCGAATATCACGCAGGATGGGATCACCGGTTTTGCGACGATGCAGTTCAAGGGCTCAGGCACGGTTACCGGTAGCGTGGTCGATCCGAATAATAGTCCTGTGCTGGGCGCGATCGTTCAGTTGACATCCAATTTTGTCGATTCCAGTTGTACGCTCACGCCGACGATCACACAGTCCGTGCAGACCGACGCGAGCGGAAAATTCAGATTCACACAAGTCGATGTGGGAAATGTTGGCGTTACGGTGTCGCAATCGTTCTTCCCCACCCAGGTCGGGGCCCAAGGAACAATTCCGTCGAACGGCGCTTCCGTGAATTTTGCTCTGCAATTGAAGAACACCACCTCCGGGGTGCTCTCCGGAACGATCTTCCTCCCTGATGGTGTGACGCCTGCTGGCGCGGGAGTTCAAGTAACAGCGAACGGTGCGTTGCCAAATGTGATCGTCAATACCGACGGCAACGGCAATTTCAAATTTGCCAAGATTTTCCCGGAAGGCAGTTACACCCTCACTGCGAACGACCCCGTAGGTGGCGGCACAAATCAAATCCAGATCTATTTGCGCGCAGGCCAAGACACGACGCAAAACTTGCGATTGAAGGGCACCGGCACGATCAACGTCACAGTTGTGGATGGCGCCGGAGTTCCGGTCTCCAGCGCATTCGTCACGCTTGGCGAGGCAGACTTCCCGAACGCCAGTTTCAGCGGTGCGCTGGACGCTTCGAATCAGGGTGTTTTGGCATTCCCGAATGTATTCGAAGGCAACTTCAGCGTACAAGCGGCAGACTCATTTGGACGAGGCGGGCGTGCATCGGGCGTGCTGCCGCAATCGACTTCTTCGGTGAATGTTCAAGTTCAGCTGACCACCACCGGCAATGTGCAAGGCCACTTCTTCCTCCCGGACGGCGTAACTCCGATTCCCAATGCCAGCGTTCAACTGACGGCGAATGGCAGGGTCATTGGACAGTTCACAACTCTCGGCGCTGGAGATGTCGGTTCGTATTCCTACCAGTATGTTCCTGCGGGGCCGGTGGAGTTAATGGCACTCGATCCTTTGACCGGTCGAACTGGCATCGCCGTTGGGTCAATTGCCACGCAGGGGCAGACCTTGACGATCGACGTGAAAGCCCACGGACTCGATCAGGTGCAAGGTCTGGTGACTGCGAATGGCAGTGTGCAACCGGGAGCTGTAGTTACTGTCGCTTCCGGAACTTTCCAGGCGACGACGCAGGCCGACGCGACTGGCATGTACTTGATGAACGGCGTTCCCGAAGGCGTCGTGGTCGTCACGGCAAGCTTGGGCAATGGATTCCTTAGCGGCACCGCCTCGTCCACGATCAGCGGTGATGGAAACGTCTTGACGCTTAACGTGCCGCTGCGTGGCTCGGGATCGGTTGCAGGGCAAGTGGTCGCGGCGGATGGCGTGACGCCAGCAACGACATCGACGGTGAGTATCAGCATCGGAGGCGTCGGCGGCGGAACGGAAACCACAACGACGGATATTCAAGGTAATTTCTCGTTCCCGCAGGTTCCGGCCGGTAGCGGAACGATCTCCGCGCAAGTTCTTGGCAGCATCGATCAAGCGAGCGCGCCAATCACGGTCGGCTCCGGCGCAAATACAAATGTGAAAGTAACGCTCAACGGAATCGGAGCGATTTCCGGCAAAACACTCGATTCAGCGGGAAATCCCACCGCCGGCACGATTCGTTTGCAAGGAACAGGCGCGTTTCCGTACTACCTGACGGTAACAACGGGCCCAGACGGTTTGTTCTCGTTGCCGCAAGTGTCGGCGGGTCCTTTCACTGCGTCCCTTAGCGCCACAGTCGGCAGCTTCACTTTGTATGGCACAGCGTCGAGCAGCGTGCTGCCGAATCAAACCACGAACATTACGATCCAGACGCAATCGAGTGGAACCATCACTGGCGCGGTTCTCCGGCCGGACGGCGTTGCGCCTGCGGTCGGAGCGTTCGTGAATATACAGCTTGCAGTGGGCGGCTCGATCACCCTGCAAGCGCAGAACGATGGCAGCTTCACCGCAGTTGGCGTTCCCCTCGGCGCATTCTCCGTCCTTATTAATGACCCATCCACGAATGGTCTAGCCGCGATTCCGTCACAAACGATCTCGACCAACGGTCAGGTTGTGAACCTGGGCCAGGTCACTCTCGATGGAAATGCGTTGTCCGTGGTCGCGAGCAACCCGACGGATGGCACCAACGGAGTCGGCATAGCGCAGGCATTGACGGTTACCTTCAGCGAAGCTCTCACCGGCAGCTTCGGAGTGTTCGTATCGAACGGTTCGACGCCACTTCCGCTCGGCTCGTCACTATCAGGAGATGGCAAGACGATCACGCTGCAGGGGACGCTGCCAGATGGGTTGCCGCTGGTCCTGAATATCTCGACGCAAGTGACCGATGTATTCGGCCGGCATCCGCTTCAGGCACAGGCCATTCACTTCACCACCGCGGATCTAACGCCGCCGTTCGTGACGGCGATTTCGCCCGCCAATCAGGCGATTCAAGTGCCGGTGAATACGGCGGTCGTGGTGACTTTCAACAAAGCCCTGTCGCCGGCGGCACTGCCTGCCAATGTGATCACCGTAAGCAGTGGCGGGGTCGGGGTAGCCGGCACGACCACGTTAACAGCCCCGAATGTTCTAACGTTTACGCCAGCCGCCAATCTGGCGAACAACGCCATTTACACCGTTACGGTGAATGGCGCGGTTTCGTTTGGCGGCAATGTGCAGACGACGCCGTTCACCAGCATTTTTGTTTCGCCGGAAACATCGCAGCCGATCCTACAGGTGACATCGCCCGTAAGCGGCGCATTTGTTGGAACCTCCAAGCCGACGATTTCGATCGCGCTGAGCGATGCGCTGACAGGAATCAACGTCGCAAGCGCGAGGTTCATTCTCGACGGCCAGCCGGTGACGCCTTTTGTGAATTCAACTCAACTGAATTTCACTCCGTCAACACCTCTGGCGGATGGCACGCACAGCTTCACAGCATTTGTCCAGAACAATGCGGGCGTGCTCGGCACCGTTTCATCGTCGTTCATCGTGGATACAGCGCCGCCGAGCATTGCGGTTTTGACCGGCATAAGCGCGGGTCAGGTTCTTAAAGGCCAAATTCCCGTATCCGCATCAGCCACCGACACAGTATCCGGGGTTGCAAAGATCAATTTGCTGGTTGATGGCGTGGTGCAAGCGACTCTGCTCGGGCCGTCGTTTGCTGGAAATTTTGATTCGTCGCATATTCCCGACGGCCCGCACAGCTTTGCTGTGCAGGCAGTGAACAATGCAGGAACCAGCGGAACAGTCAGTGCGGCTGTGCAGGCATTTGTTGAAAACGTGCAGCTCAGCGTTTCGATCACTTCGCCGACAACCGGCGCTCCGTTTAAATCGCAAGTGACGGTGACGGCAGTGGCTTCGGAACCCGTGCAGAAGATCACCTTCAGCCTGGGTACGCAGACCGTCACAGCGACTGCCTCGCCGTATCAGGGAACGTTGAGTCTGGCCGGTGTCGCCGATGGTCCGCAGATTATTTCCGTGACCGCGACTGACTTCGCTGGCGACGTTGCGACAACTACCGTTACGATCGTTGTGATGCAGGTGCCACCCGCCGCGCCCGTTGCCAACTTCATCTTTGCGGAGCCACCAACGAACGGCTTTTCGCTGGTACATGGAATTGCTGGAGCGGTTGGACGCGGATTGACGCTGACGATTGTGGATGCTGTCACTCACGCGACCAGTACGGCGGTCGCTTCAACCGACGGATCGTTCGCGACAAACGTTAACGCGGCGGTGGGCGACACACTCTCCTTGACGGCTACTGACGCGGTCGGCAACGTTAGCTCGCCCACGTTGGTTACAGTTCGTTCGACGCCTTCGCTGCCGCCTTCTGCCGGCAACACCTCTTTGGTGTATCAAGGCAATGTGGTCGACCGGGTCGGCTTCGCTGCAGGCGCTTTCGCGCCTGATGGACAAGCAGACGCCGTATTCACTCTGAGTGTATCCATCGGTACTGGCATCACCCGAACAATTTCGTTCATTACGTTGCAGGGTGGCGGCCAAACGCGCAGTACGCAAGCGGGAAGTACTCCGCTCGGCGTCGCTGCCGATGCTGGCTCGCCGTTGTTGAATGGTCCCACGGGTCCGATCAACTTCCCGGTCACCGGTGGTGCGACGCTGACATTGATTGCGTCCGACGGCGGATTCATCGTGCCCGGCACGACCTACACCGCCACAGCGGCGTTCACCGACGGATCAAGGTTTGTTGGTACGTTCACGATTGTGGCTCCGGCCGACAAACAATACGTAGCGCACTCTTCGACAATCACAGCGAACCCCGCCACGGTAGTAGTGAATGGCGTCAACGCCGGTGCCTCTACGATTACCATCACCAACATTCGTGACATCAACGGAACGATCGTCCCAGATGGTGGCAAGATCGCCCTCTCTGCGACCAACATGGCCACGGTTAATCCCGCGGGGACACCGATTCCTTCAGCCGGCGGAATATTTACGGATGGCACGACTGCTGCGAATAATCCCAACTTCCAGGTGTACACGATTCAGAACGGATCGGTTACGGCTGCCTATTCCAGCGGTTCGGTGGCGCCAGCGTCGGCTACTGGCGCGTTGGCTGTTGTACAGATGCAGGCGGCGGACGCGAATGGCAATGTGCTCGGCATGCACGCAGTCTCCACGCAGGATATTAATATTCGCGCTGCCGCGGACACGGCCATCGTGTCCGTTGCGCCGGCTTCGCTTTACGCCGATCGCGGTGACCACCGTAGCCACATCACAATCGTCCTCAAAGATGCGAGCGGAAATATTTTGCCCGATGGAACCCGGGCTTCCGTTACGGTGGCTCCGGGCGGATCGATCTTCGGCGGCGGCTGTTGCTTCGTGCAGTCCGCCGGAGGCAGCCTCTTGAACGGTGCTCCGTCTCCCAGCGGTCCCAACTACGTGCTCGGCACAATGTCCGGAGGGAAGATTGTTCTGGACTACACCGATGGCGGCATTTTTGTCGGCGTAAATCAAACCAACCCGGCCGTCGTCCAGATTCTCCCGGTCAATGCAAACGGCAGTAACGCCAGCAGTAACACCATTGGAACGGCCTCGATAACTTTGGTCGGTGCGGCCGGCGCGGACATCAATCCGGCACAACCAAGCGTCCCGCAAGTGTCGCCGGCAGAACCTTTGCTTGTTCAGATTCAAGACGCTCACGACGCTCGTGGGAACTTGATTCCCGATGGGTCGAACGTCGGAATAAGCGCAGCTTCCGGCGCCACCATTTTTGGCGGCGGTTGTTGCTTCGTGCAGTCCGCCGGCGGAGTCATTACTGATGGAACGCCCGCGCAGAACAATTCCTCGTTCCGCTACTTTCCGTTGGCCTCCAACGGATTTACCGCAACTTACTCGACCGATGGCTCATCGCCTACTTCGCCCGGACAAACCGCCACCGCTGCATTGCAGTTGGCAATGGTAGATCCCGCTGGAAATGTGCTCGATTCCAATGTGATCACTTTCGAAAATCTAGTTCTCGTACCGCCATCGAACGCAGTCGGGTCGGCGCAACCTTCTTCGATTCTCGGAGATGGAGGCGTTCACACCGCAACCGTGATATTTAGGCCTGTGATAGATGCCTTCGGCAACGTTTTGCCGGATGGAACGCAATTGGCTGTAACCGCGACCTCCGGCGCGGCTATCACGCCAGATGGCTGCTGCTTCGTGACATCGGCCGGCGGCCAGATTCTCAGTGGGACTCCTTCGGCCTCTTCCGCCAATTACAGCATCCATACGGTGCAGGGTGGAACGCTGACCATCACTTACGCGGACCAGAATGTGATGGCAACGCCTGGACAGCAGCTGACCGCAAACGTTGCCATTGTTGAAACGCACGGCAGCGGCCAGGTTTCAAACACTAACGCGGTCGGGATCACGCCCGTGACGATCGCCGGCCTGACTAGCGCGCAGGGAGTCGCAATGCCTGCGTCTGTATTCGCTAACGGTGGAGATTATCGATCGACTGTCACTTTTTCTAATTTCCGTGACGCCTCGGGCAATATTGTTCCAGATGGCACGCAGGTAGCCGTTACGGCTCAATCGGGCGTTACCATCATCGGCGGCGGCTGCTGCTTTGCTCAATCTGCTGGTGGAGTGATCGTTGACGGCACTCCTGCAGCATTCAATTCGCAATTCAAATTGTTCACTGTCACCAATGGACAGATAGTCGTTACGTATTCAGCGCAGGGCGTATCGGTTTCATCTGGTTCTCAGACCGCCACCGTGCAAGTGGTTCCAGTGACGCCGTCCGGCAATCTAATTAGCAATTTCGCGCTGGCTACCGTCGCTGTTCAATTGCTCGCGCCAGGCGCCGCGAGCGTCAGTCTCTCGCCGGTTGATTTGACAGCCAACGGCAATTCCAATCAAGCGGCAGTTACGGTCACCGGGCTAAAGGCCAGCGACAATTCGACACCGATTCCCGATGGTGCCTTGGTCGGACTATCAGCCGTTCCTTCCGTGACAATTACCCATGACGGTTGCTGCTTCATTGGAGGCGCAGGCGGAACCATTTCGGCCGCGGGAACTTCACCGGGCGATGGCACGTTGGCGACAAATAATTCGAATTACAAGCAATTTACAGTGGCTCAGGGCAAGGTGCTTGCTTCGTATTCAGATCTGGGCATCACCGCCGGCGTGGGTCAAACCCTCCAGAGCTTTGTGTCGGTAGTGCCGCTGCGAAGCGATGGTTCAGTGCTAACCAACCTCGCGATCGGAGTCGGCACCGTCAATCTCCATGGTGTAACTGCGGCCACGGCGAATGGGCCAGCATCTCTGTCGATTGCTGCAAATTCCACCGCCAGCGTGACGTTCAGCGGCATCAAGGATTCGGCAGGCAATACAGTTCCGGACGGCACCGTGGTCGCTATAACGGCTAACAACTCCGTGGCGATTAGAGACCAGTGCTGTTTCGTCACGTCGGTGGGCGGCACCATCGTCGATGGAAATCCGTCTCCAACCGGCAGTGCCTATAAGGTCTTCACGACCGTGAATGGCGCGGTCACTGTCACCTATTCGACCAGCGGCGCGTCCGTTGGCACGGCCAATGTTCAAATTTTGCCCGCGAAGCCGGATGGGACGGTGATTAATAACTCCGTTCTGAACGGCGGTATTTGGAGTATTAACGTCACGAACTGAGACAAACAGAATTTCTATGTCATGGAGTAATTGCTAGGCCCAGCGATGAGAGCAAAAGAGAGCGGAAGTAAGACCCAATTCGAACGCAGTCTGCGCGCGGCGGCGTGGACGGCTGTTGCGTGTGCATTTGCTCTGACGCTACTCCTTGCAGCGCGTGGCGACGCCCAGGTGACGGCGAATACCCCGGTCTTCGGACCCCAGACTTACACGCGAACGACCGGCGCACCAAACCAGTACACGACCACGTTCACGGCTCCGGCTTGGGTGGTTTCGCCTTACAACCTTCATGTGGTGAACGGAGACGCGAACGGTAACTACCGTATTTCCTCTGCGACTATCAGCCTCAATGGAGTTCAGATCTTGGGTCCATCTGACTTCAACCAGAACGTTGCGACCATCGACCGCAGCGTAACACTGCAGTCCACGAACACGCTGCAAGTCACGCTCGCGAGCAAACCGGGATCGTTTCTCACTATCAACATCCTCGGCACCAACGGAGATCATACAGGGCCGCAAATTACGGTTGTCACTCCCGCGGCTTCCAGTTACATCAACACTGCGACGCCAAACATCGAGGTTACGTATTCCGACTCCGTTGGAGCCGGAGAGCCAGCCGCGTCTGGTGTGAATTCATCGACATTTAAGGCCGTGCTCGACGGCGTTAATCGCACCAGTCTTTTCACCGTCAGGTCGACTGACGCAAGTGCGTCAATCCCCTCGAACTTAGCTCTTGCCGCCGGTTCGCACACATTGGTCATCACCCTATCGGACAATGCGGGCAACCAAACCACTGCCACTTCGCAATTCACCGTCGATCTTGGCGCTCCGATCATTCACATCACACAACCCGTCCTGGGCGCATATCTGAACACCGCTACTCCGACCATCACGGTTCAGTATTCCGACAGCGCCGGCCTGAATTTGTCCACCCTGAAAGTGTTGATAAACGGAACCGACGAGTCCTCACTCTTTACGAAAACTAGCAGCAGTGCGTCGGCAACGCTCACCTCAGCAACTGCCTTGCCGCAGGGTGCGAACACTATCGTCGCGCAGATTCAAAATGTGGCGGGCACTCCGTCTTCGACCTCGACTTCCTTTAATGTCGATACAACCGCACCCGTCATTTCCATCGCTCATCCCGCAGCAAACTCCTATCATGGGTCGTCCAGCGTCGATTTTGTCGTGCAATACTCAGACGATCAGGCGATTGACATAACAAAATTGGTGGTCACGCTTGATGGAACTGCGCTGTCGACGACGAAAACTTCGACGAACGCTACAGGGACAGCGGCCAATGTTTCCAATGGGCCGCATGTTTTTGCGGCTTCGATTGCGGATTTGGCCGGCAATGTTGGTCACGTACAGGTCACATTTTACGTGGACACCACCGTCCCAACGATCCATGTCGATCAGCCTGCCCCGAACGCAATCATCGGTACGCCAAGACCGCAAGTCGCAATCGACTATAGTGACATCGAAGGTGTCAACACGAGTTCGCTAAAGGTGTTGGTGAACGGTACTGACGTCACCAACTTGTTCGTTGCCACCGCTTCAGGTGCGACCGGCACGCTTACCGGGGCCGCTTCATTGGCAGATGGGCAGAACACAATTACGGCTCAGATCTCGAACTTAGCGGGCACGGTTGGCACCGTCACTTCAACCTTCACGCTAGACACGACTCCGCCGGTCATTGCGTTCCAGGCTCCGCCGAGCCGTACGAATCAGAACCTCCCGACGATTACGATTGTCTATTCCGATTCCGGTTCCGGTTCCGGCGTCGACCCTTATTCACTGAAAGTGACATTAGATGGCGCGGACATTTCCACGCTCGTAGCGCCGGGCGCCACATCAGCGACAGGAGTCTTGCAGACACCTCTTACCGACGGCACGCACACGCTAATTGCGATGATCAACGATCGCGCCGGAAATGTCTCACAGCAAGCGAGGTTATCCTTTACGGTCGACACCACCGCCCCTGTCGTCACCATCAATTCACCTGCCAACAATTCTTTTACAAACAAGGCGACACCTTCCGTTTCGATTTCTTACAACGACGGGACCGGCCTGGGCGTTGACACTGCCTCTTTGCGCGTCCTTTTGCAGAAAGGGACAAATCCTCCGGTGGACGTGACCAGCTACATGCAGGTCGGCGCATCCAGCGCTACGGGATCGATCTCCGCTGCCAGTGCTCTCGATGATGGCACTTATTCCATTTCGGCTGTCGCCGGCGATCTTGTTGGCAATCAAGGCACAGCCAGCGGTAAGTTCGTTGTCGATACGGTTCCTCCGACCGCTTCCATTCAATCCCCAGCCGCGAACGCAATTCTGAGTACGTCGTCAGCCGGCGTCATCGTGAACTATCAGGATGACAACAGTGGTGTGGACACATCAAAGGCCATCTTGACGGTGGATGGGGTCGACCGCACGAGCACTCTGACATTTGGCTCCAGCCAGGCGACCGGGACTTTGGCTGGCCTGGCTGATGGGACTCATAACATTCAGCTGACCGTATTCGACAGGGCAGGGAATTCGACGGCGGTCGCCGCTCAGCCATTCACGGTGGATACGGTTTTGCCGACAATCGCCCCCGCGGTTGCTCCAGCGCCGAATGCGGCTGGTTGGAACAATACCAACGTCACCGTCACTTTCAGCTGCAACGACTCGGGCTCGGGAGTGAGCACCTGCCCGCCGCCGATTGCGGTCACAGGTGAAGGTGCGGCGCAGCAATTCTGCGGACAAGCTGTCGATTCGGCTGGTAACACCTCAGCGTCGGCGTGCGCCACGGTAAACATCGATAAGACGCCTCCGACAATTTCGTACTCCGTTTCGCCTTCGCCCAATGCCAGCGGGATCATCACAACCACGCCGGTCACTATTACTTTCGTCTGTGCTGACGCGCTTTCGGGCGTGGCCCTTTGTGCTCAGCCCATCACGGTGACCACAACCGGCATGAATCAGGTCTTCACGGGAACCGCTAGAGACGTTGCAGGCAATACCGCGAGCGTCGCCGTTACGCTGAACATTCAAACGGCCGCACCGACACCGCCATCGATCATTGCCTCCGCGTCTCCTTCACCCAATTCGAAAGGGTGGAACAACACGAACGTGACCGTGACATTCACTTGTGCGGCTGGATCGAATCCCATCGCCACCTGCACGAGTCCAGTCGCCGTGTCGACCGAAGGAGCCAATCAATCCATTTGTGGCACGGCAAGAGACACTTCTGGCTTGTCGTCGAATGCCTGCGCCACCATCAATTTGGACAAAACGCCGCCAGTCATCACCGCCTCTGTTTCGCCCACGCCGAATGCCAGTGGTTGGAACAATACCCCCGTAACGGTCACGTTCACCTGCACCGATAGTCTATCCGGCGTGAGCAGTTGCCCATCGCCGCAAACTATTTCAGCTGACAGTGCCAATCAGGTTATCAGCGGGTCGACGACCGATTTTGCAGGAAATTCGTCGAGTACTCAGGTAACGCTTAAAATCCAGCAAGCGCCGCCCACAATCCTGCAATTCACCGCGCCGTCGCAACTCGCGCCGGGGCAGTCAGCAACAGCTACGGTCGTCGCGACCGATAGCCTCAGCGGAATCACCGCCGTCGTCTTCCAACTGAATGGTGCGACGATTGCTACGCTGAATGCGCCGCCCTTCACGACTACGTTCTCCGTTCCGGCCACGACAAATCCCGGCGACACGCTCAACCTAACCGCGTCCGTAGCAGACGCTGCGGGAAACGCAAACAGCTCTGCGCGCGGAATCCAGGTTGTGCCGTCCGGAGTCGTTGTCGGCCAAGTCCTATCAGATGTCACCGGTCTGCCGCTCACCGGAGCTGCGGTCCAAGTGCTCGGTGCTTCTGCGCACGACACCAGCGATGCAAATGGGCGCTATTCGATTCCTTCAAACGCCTCGCATATTTTCTTGAGCGTGAGCGTCGCTGCGAATAGCGCAGCAAATACACCCGCCATGGTAACCGTGGAACGCGAGCTTAACTTGCAAAACGGTGTCGGCACAGTGCCAGTTGACGCCCGCATGACTCCCGTCGCCGCCGGAGGAACGATTAACCCGACGGGTGGATCGCTTGCCGGCGGCACAATCACGATTGCCGCGCTTCCCGGCGCCGTTTCCGCAGCAACGCTATTCCATCTCACACCGCTCTCTCAGCAAGGCCTGCCTGGCTTGCTCCCGCTGGGCTGGTCGCCGATTAGCGCCTTCGATCTCCGCGCGGACAGCTCTACTACAGCCTCTTTCAATGGAACCTTCGCCCAGCTTCCCAACGGCGTGAGCCTTCACCTTGTGCGCTACGACTATAGTCAGCACTCATGGCTGATGGTCGCCCCAAATCTCGGCGCTGCAAACGGTTCCTTGACCATTCCGATTCCGTCCATCGGTGACTATGCCCTGGTTACCTCCGACGCAGGAAACACCTCGCTTGTCATTCCATCCGCCGGCCAACCGCTGTCCGGAGTCGCGATGGTCGCTCTCCCGACGGGATCTAACACAACCGGTGTTTTGAATCCCGCCTCTGTTTCCCCCACCGGCGGAACTTCTTCCGCGTCCCTGGCACTGCAATCTTCCGTTCCGGTTCCTTCCGGCACAGTCATTCAAGCCAACGTTTCGGAAACGTACGCTCTTAGTTCCGGCAAACAACGCTCCAGTTCAAGGCGCGTTGAGGACATTCTGCTCTATCAGCAGGGCGCTCCAAATGGAGCGGCGGCTGCAGCAACTTTTCCTGTCACGCCCTCACAGACCTTTCAGCCGGAGCAACTTTCTTCCGGTGATGTCCACCTCGACATCCTCTCCGGTCGCGAATCCGCCCGCGGCCAAGTTGGCGGCAGCGACGCAGTGGTCGTGACTGGTGGCGACGCGACGCTCACTGTCGCGTCTGGATCGCTCAGTCAGGACACCGCACTCGCCGTTGCACCTGAACCGGTCGATGGGTTCTTGCCCTCAACTTCCACGCTTCTCCCGCTTGCCGAATACAATCTTGATTTCTCCGGCCAGGTGCTTGCAGCTCCTGCACAGCTCTCCGTTGCCGTTGGCTCTGCCCGGCCAGGAGACACGATTTTCCTCGCGCAGATTCAGCGTATCAATGGCACTCCGTATCTCGTCGCCGTCAGTTCCGCTCAAGTCATCGGTGCCAACCTCGTGACGCAAGCGGCCCCAGGCCTTCCTGGCATCACTCAGGGCGGCGACTACATCTTCTACAAGGCCACTTCGCCGACGGGCTACGTTTCCGGCACAGTCTCGGCTTCGACTGGCCCAGTCTCTGCCATCGTGCAAACGGACGGCTTGCCCTTTGTCGCTTTTTCCAACTTCTCCGGTTCTTACGTAATCCCCGCTCTCGCCGGATCCGTTAACGTTACTGCCAGCGTCCCGAACACCGCTCTGGCCGGCTCGGGCTCCACTCAAGTCACCGGCGCACAGACCGCCGCCCTGAACCTCACCGTAACCGGCCAAGTCGAATCCGCCACTGTTACTCCAGCCAATGGCGCTGTAGGCGTTCCTCTCACCGTCGAAATCGATATCACTGCCGCTGATCCGTTCAACCAAGCCACCGTCACCAGCACCAGCATTGTTGTGACGCAAAACGGCCAGACCAGCACCAACATTCCCGTCCACTTCGTCTTCTCTCTCGGCGGCACACGCCTTTCCGTTTTCCCGCTCAGCGCTTTGCAGCCCTCCGCGACTTACACGCTCACCGCCTCCGGCATCGCCAATACTCTCGGCGGCCTCATCGCCGTTCCCGCCGTCACGTTCACCACCCAGGCCAACACTCCGCCCAATTTCAATACCGATGCGCTCGTCTTTGCCATGCCGGATCAGAATGGCAACGTCGCCATCTCTGCTCCCGCTAATTCGTTTCCGCCAGGAACCATCGTTCTCATCGTCGATCAAACCAATGGCGTCGTTCTGTCACTCACTGTCGCCAATGATGGCTCCGTCTCTGGACAAATGCCTGCCACCATTGACGACGTCCTCGCCATCACCATCACTGCTCCCGATAAGACCACCGCCAGCTTCACCCGCAGCCAATTCGTCGCGCCCGATGGCACCACCGCCGTCGGCTCCGGCGGCGGCACTGTCGTTGGCGCCGGAAACACCGGCTTGATCATTCCCCAAGGCGCCCTGACGAAAGGCACCACCTTCAAGCTCACGCCCCTCGACCAGTCCGCGTTCCCGCAATTGCCGACGTGGCAAGGCTTGAACTTTGGAAGTGGTTTGCACGTCTCGGCCCCCTCAAGTCCGAATTTGCAAAAAGAGTTGAGGCTGGCCTTCCCCGTCCCGCCGAATGCTCCGAAAAATGCATTTTATTATGCGTATCGCCGGCTGACTGACCAGAATGGCAAGAGTTATTTCGAGGCGATCGACCATGCTTTTGTACAAGGGACTGGTGCTAGCGCGCAGGTCGTCACCGCATCGCCCCCATTCCCTGGGTACTGCAACAGCTACGGGAACGTAAATGTCGTAATTGCTGCGAGCGGCGCGGCCGCCTTCATCCCACAGTTTTCGCCGTTCCAAGACTTCATATTGATGTGGGACATCGCTCAAACTGATCCCAACTTGCCGGGTGTCGCCTCGCCGGGGCTCATTGTCGGCCGCGTATATCAGCAGGTCGCGGCCGGCAACGGCCAATCTGCCTTTGTTCAGGTCGACCCCAGCACCGCCACAATTACGCTCGATTCTGATCCGAGTGCCGTAGCCACTTACACTCCGCAATGCGGCACATTCAGTATCTTTGATCATCAATTCGGCGGCGGAATCCGTCATCTCACCGCATCCGATGGCACCAGTATTGTTACCGCTGTCGTCAACGAAGTGAATGGCATCCAAGCCGACGACGCAACCTACGCAATTTACGCTGGTCTGGAAAGGCAGTACCGCAATATCGGCCGCGCTAACATTACCTTCCCGTCTGCAGTTCCACCGCCGCCAGCGCCGGTGATCAATATCACCATAAACACCGCAGCCGATGGACAGCCTATTGGCGGGATCATCCAGACCGGAACTCCCCTCAACATTACGTTCTCTTCCACCCTCGATGTTAAGAGTGCAACGATCAACGGCGCGACTTATGCGGTTACGCAGACCGCATCTGAAACGATTGCCAATCCGCTCAAAACGTATCGGCTCAGCGATCCAAATTTCCCCTTTTCGTCGGATACTCCGGGGCTCTATACCGTGACTGCGATTGCGATCGATCCATTGAATCCCTCGGCAACCCCGGCAACTTCCAGCCGGAGTTTCCTGCTGGTGCAAGCCGGCGGAGACAACACCACTTTCGTCGCTTGCAACGCAAACAACCAGTCTTGCAATGCACCGACGGTGATAAATTCATCTCCGAAGAATGCTGCTACTGGCGTATCTCCCAGCGTGTTTCCAGAGATCGTATTCAGTGGTCCTGTGAAGAACATACCGGGCAACGTAATTCTTGCCGACCACACCGGTACTCCCGTCCCGGTTCTCTTGATTGGAGTCAAGGTGCCGGCAACGCCCGGAGCAACTCCGGCGATCGTCAAACCCGTTGGAAACACTGACGTGATCACGTCAGTAACCATCCAGCCTTTGCTCGGGCTTGCCTATAACGAGACGTACACGCTCAAAGTCAACGCTGCGAGCACGGACGGCTGTGTCGATTCAAATAATCACGCTATCGCTCAGCCAGTCGGTTCGTCCTTGATCGTCGATCAGAACCAGCCTCCCCTTTGCGTTGTGCCGCTCACCGGTACAAGCGGTGGCCCATACACTTTCACTACGTTCGGCCCGCAAGAGCTAGGCGGCGTGAGCAGCCAATATCAGGTAAATACACGACCGGTGGTAATTGGCAAGCGCGCCTATGCAGGCGAGTATCTCAATTCGGCGCTCAGCGGCGTTGGCCTGTTTGACATCAGCGATCCGTCAAAACCAGTCGACCTTGGCCCTCAGGCGAACTTTATTGGCAGGTCTTTGGATACAGCCGGCCAGGACAATTCTCCTGTCACAGGCGGCGGCTTAATCGCGATGGCCGCGGGCACGGCAGTAGACAACGCGATCCCTGGCAACGTTTTTCTGTATCAGGTGCCGGGCTCGAACGCGTGCCAGCCGAACCCTCTAACGCCGAACGTAAACAGCCAGGCGCCTCCGGGTTGTCCTGCGCCAGTCCGCGTCGGAGCCGTAAGCGTTACGACGAGTGCCACGCAAGATGGAATACCGCTTCGATTGTTTATGAAGGATCAGTTCCTCTATTCCAGCACTCTTTACCATGGGTTGCAGGTGATCGATCTTATGCAGGCCGTGGCGGAATACCAGCAGGTGTTCTCGACGAACCCAGTTCAATTTGGTCAGTCCATATCCACCGAGGGAGACGGGTTCGCAATGGACACAGTCGTTAACACGATTCCATTGCCCGTAACTTCCGGCGGCACAGCCACGATGTTCGATCTCAAGGCGGACGATTTCCCGACTGATCAATCTGGTATCCAGACGCTTGTTGCGGCCACCGGTCAATTGCCGTTCGTGTTGGCCGATCCGACCCAGAGCGGCTCCGCGGCTGTCCTCTATCCATCCTCATCAGGCGGGCAATTTGCGAATAATCCTGTGCAACCGCTCTTGATGACCAGCAGCGATGGAACTACCAATTCGCTCCTTTGCTCAGGGCGTGCGGTAGCGTTGGGCACAGTGACTGGTGCGGATAGCACGGGCACGGCAGTGACTTCCCATTTGGCGGTAGTAGTGGGTACGGGATACTCCGGGCCGGCTGCCACGATTACAGCTTGCCCAACCGCCACAGCGCCTTCGCCCGTTCCCGCAGTCTCGATGCTGGCGGTCGTGGACCTTACCCAAGCGTACTCACTCGGCGCCACGCAGGCCTGCAACCCTAACGCCACCAAGGGTAGTCCGAACTGCCCCAAGCCCATCGGCTTCGTCGCGCTGAAGGATCAGAACGGCAACCCAGTAAACGGCAATGACGTCAGGATCAATGGGACCATCGCGCTCGTGGCCACTGGCACCAACATCATTCTCGTGAATTTGGAAAATCCCTCCCAGCCCACCCTCGCTGGCCAAATCACCGGCACCTTCGGAAACTGGATCGCCGTCGACTCGTCAGGACTAATTGTCGGCTCTTCCAATAGTTCGCCAAGTGGCCTGCAAATCTCTTCTCTCGGCGTTATCCCTCAGATCTCCGTAGATGAGGCCGGTCTGTTAGCAACCCCCGAGGGCGTAACTAGCGACGACATTCCAATAAAATACTCAATTCAGGGCGATCTAAGTCAAGTCGCTTCAGCGCAAGTTCAGGTGACGGACGATTTAGGCACTGTAGTTTTTAGTACGCCAGTTCCAGTGCAGGCCACTGGTACAGTAACTTGGCCGGCGGGTCAGCTGCTGAACGTCACCCCCAACACGATCAGAGTTCAAGTGCAGAATCCTGATGGCAACAACAGTAACTTCGGCGAGGCCTCGGCGGAGATTTCCGCCGGCGCTGCGTCCCTATTGGGCCTCTCTCCCACGCCCGTGGCTCTGAACGTGTCTCCGTCCCGCATTGTCGTTGGCTCGGCCCAACAGGTGCTTGATATCAGTGGCAGGAATTTCTTTCCGTCCACGCAGGCCCAAGTGATTCGTAGCGGACCCGGATTCAGTAGCGACTCCACAACTCTACTTCCCATTCAGTTTGTCGGACCTACAGAGGTCAAACTTCAACTGACTTCTGATTACTTCACACAACTTCAAACACTGACTTTGGCGCTGTACAACGGTGAAGCTCGGTCGAATATTGTCACAATATCGGTGGTTCCTTCCGGCCTCCCTCCCGTTCCAGTTCTCACGTCAATTGATCCCCCGCAGCTAGCATCCACTCAGAACCCTCAGGACATGTGGATCACGCTTAGTGGAAACAACTTCGTGTCTGGAGACACCGTAGTTCAAATGTTGCCGAGTCCCCAAAACCTGCAGACGCGCATAATCTCAAGCACGCAACTGCAAGTTTTGATTCCGGCTATTTGGCAATTGACGCCGCAAAACAAACTGGTACATCTCGAATCCCGGCAAGATCCGACTCTCCGGTCTCTAGATGTTCCGTTTTCTATCGATAACACTCTTGGTTTTCTACTTCCCCCGGTTCGGCCTGAGGTCAACTCAGTAGCAGACGGCTTCGTACCGTTGGCAACTTCAGTCGGTGGACCTTCCACACCGGTCGTTCTCAAAGGAACGAACTTCCAGCCGGGCGCAACAGTCTCAGTCGAAGCCGACGGCTCCCAGACTCAGCTAACGCCTACATCTGTGTCTGCAAACCAAATGCAACTTGAAATCCCATCCTCACTCTTTGCCGTGCGCTCCTATACGTTTTCCATTGACCTTATTCCACAGGGTCAGCAGCAAGGCGCCGGCCACCCTGCTGCGCCGCATCCCCATGCTGCGCATCAGGCTAATACTCATCAAGTTGGCTTCAATAACTCCGGAATTTATGCCTTTGCGGGCCTGCACCAGTTTAATCTCGGAGGATTTCACAGAAGGACGATTCAGAAAACGGCACCAACGCCGACTTTTCCCGACTATTTTCTAATGGTCCCAACCGACGATTCGATTCTTCCGGCTGGGTCAAATCGAGTGCGAGCCGAGATTCCCAACGCAGTCCTACACAACGCACCTCCGGCAAATGCCCCTCCGCCAGCTGGCGTAATTGTTGTCCCCAGTATATCGGTGACATTCGACCCAGCTCAGCCAACATGGTCCACCGTGCAACCGTCGTCGACCGTTCATTTCTTCGAGGACTTGACCATTTCAGGAAACGGCGTCTCTACTAACGCTAGCACCACGAATTTGAATGCCAATCAGAAGGTTGTGCGCGGGGCCCAAACTACCAAGAATAGAGTTGGAGTGCTGAACTTGCAAATCATGAAGCCCCGGACCTACAACGTGTATTTGCACTTTGTTAGCGGAGTTGCACCCGCACCGACTGCCCAGAACCCATGTCCTGTCCCGCCGCTGACTCCGATGTCCAAGCCAGCAACTCAGGCAGATTTAGAGGATTTAGTTAACTTTTTGGAGAGCAATCTCAACCAGATCTGGGGGCCACAGGCTAACGTCCAGTTCAGTGTATTTCCCCATCCGTCCGCTGGGGATTGCACCGGTGAGGTTCCTGCGGAACAAGTTCACTACGATACCGTCGACGCATATGGCAATCCACATCCGGATAGCGCCTTGCAGGTCGATCTACCTCCCAACAATCCCAACGCCCATCTAGTCGAGCAACCGGCTATCATCAATGCGATCGGATTCCCAGCCGGAGACACCAGTTCGGATCACCATCCAATCAATGTGTACTTCGTTCAGAGTTTCGCACCGCCGTTCCTGAACATCATTACCCCTTCTCTGCCACCCGGGATTTCTGGAGCCGCGTACTTCAAGCCGATATACGCGGGTGGAGGAACTCCTCCGTATAATTGGGCCATAACAAATGGAGCCCTCCCGGCGGGTCTCGTTCCGGCGACTCAGAACAGCGCGTTCGTAATCAGCGGCACGCCGCAGCCCACAGGGCTCTATCACATAACCGTCCAGGTTACCGACTCGGCCAATCCTCCGGCAATGGTAACGCGTGCGTTTAGCCTTCAGATCGGCGCGGGCCCTGCGAATCCCAATGCTCCGCCGCCAAATATGGTTGTGGATCCACCCCAGAACTTCTTTACGCTTGGATTTGCGACCTTTCGGGGCAGCCAATACATATTCATTAACGATTACACAGCGTCTAACCGGAATCGATTGTTGCAGAATCTAGCGCACGAGCTAGGTCATACTCTCTGGATGAACCATATGACAGAAGCTCCTCCCGACCCTCAGTTCCCAGCGAACACCATCTCCTGTATCTCGGGGCTCACATCCAAAGACACAGATTTTACCGACACGTCGGCACTGATGTGGTGGTTGATGTTGGACCAAGACCAATTACACATAGGTGTGCGTAACTGGCTCGAACTTGTCAACAAGACTCCAATCGCAGCGCCGACATCTCACACGGTAACCACGCCAAATGGACAATTTCAAGTCCAATGTCAGTAGATACCGGGTTGCATGCGGACTAGCCAGTCTAGCGTTGCTGCCGATCTTCGTACCCGGACAATCGTCTGGTCAGGCGTGTCCCTCAGGAAAGCCCAATCTCGCCGCGTTGGCGCATGGAATTTCTAGAGCAGCGTCGCAGTTCGCCGAATACAACCCGGAGGACCTAGACAATTCTGGTCCGCCAGTAAATGCCAACATAATCTATCGCTCCGCTGCGATTGGCGGGCGTGACTTGATCCCCATCCTGCGCCGTGTCTCGCGGCCGGGTTTTTCCCCAGAGGAAGTTCCTGGTGCGGCACAAGTGAGCCTGTCGAAGTTCGGTGTTCGTAGATCACTGACCGAACTGAAACAAGAACTCGATGGCAAGCTTGGAACAGGTCCCTGGTGGGCGCCGCGCAAGCTAGCACGGGTTGGGAACGATGTCGCCTTCGGACTTTTATTGACGCACCTCGAGGTAAAATCCCGGGATGCTTCTCGCTATGTAATTCATTCAGACTACGGCGAAGATCCGCTGCTGGAGGTTGTCTATTCGTTGTCCGCCTTTGACCTCCTCTTGGATGCGCCCACCCACGAGCGTTACTCGGAGGCGGCAATCCAAATTTGGGTCGATTGGTGGAATACTGCCCGCACCAAACAAAACTTTCTCGCTATTTCCGAGCGGCCATTTGCAGACAGCAGACTGCAGTGCCTCGCCAGAAAAATAAGCTGGGGATACCCTTATGCAATACTCGATCTTGCCGATAGCGGTGACAAACGCGTTGGCCCCCTCCTGACTGATCTCTTGCGAGTGGGTGACAAGTCCGAAGCTGTGGGATCCTTTGATACGGTTCGAGGGCTCGCGCAGACAGGGTTAGCAATTCTTGGCGACCGGCAGCAATTCGACCTAATTGTTCACGAACTCGATACGCTCCAATACAAAGATGCTACGAGAAAGCTTGTCGCTATTGGTGGCGAGCATGCAGTCTCGACGCTCATACTTGGTTTTGACAGTCCCACTTTTCTTGCAGATCGGCCCGACTATACCGGCGATAAGGAACACATCGGCGGCATCATTAACGATAGGGATCGAGCCATTGCTTACGCGCTGACGCTGCTGGTTGTCACTCCGCCAGACAATTCCGGCGATTCCGCCTCCAAGGCAACTTGGACCGCCTGGTGGTCAACCCACAGCCTGACGGCGAAGTTCACCCCGCGGCCCAAATATGAGTGAGAGGCTTAAGTCCACTTTGCGTACGGCGGCCCGCGAATCAGTAGGTGCTCATTTCGCTGGATCGTTGTCCTTGCCGCTCACCTTGCCGGCACTTGTGCCGCTTTCGGCGTAGGATGCTCCAATCCAGACATTCTGGAACTGAAGAGACTGATCCTTCACAGCGACAAACCCGGCGATGTATTGCCCGCGGACGAAGTCGAAGGCGCGTTCGATGTCTGCGATGCGCCGATTGCCGAAGAGTTCGGCGCGTCTCCGCTGATGTTGTCGAGAAACGTTGACGACGGCGCGAAAAATAAACTTCCGGTGACTGCTTTGCTGAAATCGAGCAGACGGTCGTAATTGCCGGGGGGACGGCCCACGAACATGTTGTGAAGCATCGTTTCCGTGATGCGCGGAGTGCGGCTGTAACCGATGAAATAGGTCCCGAACTCGCCGTGGCCCGGCCGCCCGAAAGGCATGTTGTCTCTCAGAATCTTAAGTTCTTTTCCGTTTTCTTCGATCACAGTCAGCGCATTGTGCGCGTATGGTGGCTTCTCAGCGTCATTCAGTTCGATGTCGGAGAGTTTTTTGCGGCCAATAATGCGTTCCTGCGTCTCAACCGAGAGAGCATTCCATCCTTTCATGTCGTGAAGATATTTTTGGACGATGACATAGCTGCCGCCCGCAACGGCGGGATCTTCGGCACCGACAATTGCAGCGTCACTCGCCGCATCGCCTCGGGGATTTTCTGTGCCGTCGACGAACCCGATGACATCGCGATTATCGAAATAGCGGAAGCCGTGAACCTCGTCGGCAGCGGAAACTGCATCGCCGATGCTATCCATGATCTGTGCAGCCAATTCAAAGCAGAGGTCGGCTCGTTTGGCGCGAATGTGAAAGAGAATGTCACCCGGAGTGGAGACGGCATGGCGGCCGCCTGAGCGAATTTCTCGAAACGGATGGAGCTCGGCGGGGCGAGGTGATCCAAAGAGTCTGTCCCAAGCGTCCGAGCCAAATCCGACGACACAGGTCAGACCGGCTTCCACGTCCCGGAACTCCACAGCGCGCACAAGCCCCGAAAAGTCTGCGCAAAATGACCGGAGCTTCGCATAGTTGTCCTGCTCCGCGCGAATACAGAAAACCAGAAAAATCGCCGCGCGTGTCAGCGGGCCAACTACACCTTGCGGAAGAACGATCTCGTTTAGTCCCTTGGATGCGTCCATTATCTCAATCCCGATTCACGATGAGTGACATCTATCTGAGTGTTCTTAATAGATGTAACGAGCGCAGCCTCCGGTCCAAGGAAATATCAGGGTCTGGTTTCGCACGGTTCGCTTGACCTCTTGTTAGGAGAGCACCTCGGCGGCAATCTCAAATGCCAACACCCAACTCGTCCTTTGCGGGTTGCCCGCCCGCAACGCGCGCATAGTATACCAATCTCTTTCAGATAACGAAGAAGACCGCAGACATCGGGAGGCAGCCTGACTGATTTTCGAAACTTGCATAGACAGGAAACTGTGTCATGACACTCCTGCCTGGTGGTTTCAGCGTTTTTGTGGCGCTTGGGCGAATGAGAGCACGAGTTCGGATAGGACGACGATCAAAGCTGGCGGGTATTGGGTTTGCCCTTCTGAGTCCACAAACGAAAACGACGCGTCGGCATAGTGGTAGTAGCGTTCACGGAAACAACGCGGTTCAAAACAGGCAACGGCGGGGTCGTTATTTCGCGCCAGGTCCACGAGAGCGGTCTGCACGCGGGCGACATCCGGATTGAGGAAAGCAAGGAGTCCCCAGGAGTAGATCCCCGCAATGGTCACGCAGGCGTGGCTCGGGTCGAACATGTTGCAGAAATGCGAGGGCGCGACGCCGTAGTTGGAACGGCCAGAATAGTTGACGCGGTACCAGCCATCGGAACCGTCAAAGAAATTTGTGAAGAGCGGGTGCGCGAAGTCTCCTTGAAAAACGTGAAAGGCATACTGATTTGAAATCGCGTCGATGTCTCCCTTAGCAGGGAAATCGACGCCAGTGGTTTGCTTGTTGCGGAACAGCGACCACAGAAATATGGGAACGATGTGGAAGTGAGAAATGTCCCAACTGACGCCTTTGGGTTTGGCTTTGGCAGCCGGGTTGGGAAAAGGTTCGTCCTCGTTTCGCGCGTAGTCCATATCTTCAAAAGAATCGTAGTCGCCGTCGAAATAGGAAGCGTAGCTGTGACCGGCGGAATCTTGGCGAAGAGTTCGCGAGAACTGAAAGCGGTCAACGCCGGCGCGTATCAAGTCCCGCAACTGTGACACGTTGCTGTCGTCAATGACGATCAATTTGGAATCAAGTGAACGCGCACCGAGGAGTTCCGCGGCCGTGGCTACGGCAAGAATTTCGTCGGCAATCATGATCCTCTTTTTGTAGGCCGGATCGCTGGGAGTCATTTCACTCCGCATACGTTCCGCGAAATGCAGACGAAGGAGATGGTCCTTGGCGAGTAGAGGAACATAGTTCGAAACGAACTGATTCATTGCGGCGGTGCGCTCGGCGGGCTTGAGCGCGGCGATTGACCGCGCGAGACGCGCTGTTGGATAGAAATATTCTGCGTTGCACTGATAGCAATCGCGGAGGAGAACGCTGCCATCAGATTGTTTCGAATACCAAGCCAGGGTCTGAGCCGAATCCGGTCCGAGTTCCGGCCCAAGGAGTTTCTGCTTGACTTCGGGTGCGTTGACTCGCCGGAGGTCGCCAAAACTCGTGAAATACGTTTTCAAGAACGCGTTATAGAACTTGGCCAATTCATCCATGCGGTCCTGCTCATGATAAGCGTCGGCAATATTTAGGCCAACGCGTGCGGCGACCGCCGTCCAGGATGCGTAGTGGGCAATCGCCTTGACAGCTTCGTCCGGCAATTTGTTCTTCATGCGCCAGTCGCGCGTAGCGGAATCCCACGCAAGGCCGGAATTGGCGACCAAACCTGAGCGCGCTTTTTGTTCCCACGCCTGGTCGAGATAAGTTTTTGTGTCGATCGCACCATTTTTTAGAGGAATAGATCGCACGAAAGATGCGGGGGCGGTGGAAGGGTCCTCACCTGCGGCGCCTGCGACAAAAGACGGACTGCCCAATAAAGCGATTGATAAAACAGTCGAAAGTGCTCTGGTGCTGAACGCTTTTATTACGAATTTGAAAATCATGCGGGGACTTGTGTTCTCCGATTAGGGCAAAGTGTGTTGCGGTTGAAGAGGCGGGGCGGCGTACGAATATTCTTGTGCAGGACTCAGCGTCTGCAGTTTTGCGGCGCATGAAGCGCCAACACCAAGCCACAACCAGAGGAAACCCTGCAGGAATGGCGTGTAAAACGTAACCATTCCAATATCCATGACGAGAGCAAGAATTCCCATGATGAAAGCAGCATGGAGGCAAGCAAAGCTAGCAGGGAATTGCTCGACGAGCACGGTTGTGGCTCGCGTGCGCCGCCGCCGACTCCAGATCAAATAGAGGGGATAAATGTAATACCCGAGAAAAACCAAAAAACCGAGTGAACCCTTTTCGCGGAGAACATCAAGAAACTCGCTATCAATTACGCGGCCTTGCCAACGCGCCTTGCTGTGGCCATGCCCGAAAACAGGGGAGACTTTGAAATCGTTCCAGGCTTCCAACCAGCCACCTTCGATCCGTTCTCGAAAAGAATCGACGCGCAAAGGATTTTCCAGAGTTTGGTAGCGCTCGAGAGTTTTTCGATTGCTCGCTGCAACTCCTTCGTATATCCAAGCAAATGCGGGCAATAGCACGAGAATGAGAGCAAACTTGGCGAAATTGCGTCGCGTTGTGGCCATCGAAAAAATAATCAGCACAAAACCCAAACCGACGGTCAGCAAACCATAGCGAGACCCAGTCATGGATAAGGTAATTAAACAAGCCAAAGCAACCAGAATATTCCGCAGAGTATTTCCCGCGCGGAAGAGAGCTGCCAATACTAAAAGGACGACGCACCAGGTCATGAGCTGACCGAGAACGTTGGAGTTTCCGGTGGTGGCATAAACACGCTGTTCATATTGGAGCGCGATATCAATATGTCCGCCGGGCGAGTAATAGGGATTGAGCCCAAAAGCGAAGCCCAGCCCGAGGAATTGACTCCAGGCATATAAACAAACGAGAAGGATCGCAGCGGAGAAGAAGGCGAGCAAACGCAGAAGTGCTGATTCCTTTAACTGAGCCTCGTAACCGATAGTAAAAAAGATGACCGGTAAAAAGACTTTAGGCAGTTCGTACAAATCACGCAAAACCAATGTGTGCCCGAGGATGGCAGTTCCATACCACATGGAAATTGCATTGCACAGGCAGAATACAAAACCGATAACAAGCATTGTGTTGAAGCGGATAGGCTGCGCCACTCCCGCGAGCAGCAGCCAGAAATAAGTTCCCATCACGATGGGGAGCAGCAATTGTTCAATCTTGAAGAAAGGCAACGAGGTGCCCAGATAAACGGCGGGAGCGGTCACGGATAAGCAGAAAAGACCAATTACACAAAGTTGAGATGTCCAATCTGTGACTCGCATCCGGTCGGCGACATTCATGACGCTAATGACCCACAATGAAGGAAGGCTGAGGAGAATAAGAGCGCATTCCAGGCGGCAAAAGAAATTGCTCGGAAAAAATATAGCGAGACATCACGAGAGTCTAGAACAGCCGTGGAGCGCGTCTATTACGGGACGGTGACAGCAGTCTTAAAAATGGTAGACAGCCTGCAAAGCGAGCCCGCAGTTTCCAGTTTTCATTTGGCTTTCATCTAACACTAACAACTGGGGGATAGCCTCCGCGTGAAAAGAAAACGCAATTCGCAAAATACTTGGGAATCCAGCCCCCGCCGGCCCTTGTCAACAGTCAGATATTTTCTGGCGCCGAAGAGCGTGAGTGTGTGCGGTGGCATTAGAAGCGTGTTTGAGTGCTCGGGAATGTTGAAGGCTCACAAATGTGAGTCACAGGGCGAAGCTCTATCTTGATTTTAGCGCAATGAAAGACAGCGCTCTTCGAGGAGCAAAGCATTGGAAGCCTGGTACGCGGTGTATACGAGGTTTCAGCATGAAAAGAGTGCTGCTTCTTTGTTAGAGAGAAAGGCTTTTGAAGTGTTTCTGCCACTTTACCGAACTGTGCACAGGTGGCGAGACCGAAAGCAGACCGTGAGTTTGCCGCTCTTTCCCTGTTATCTCTTCCTTCGTACCAGCGCTGATCGAAAACTGGACATTGTGCAGACTGCTGGTGTGCATTGGCTTGTTGAGAACGCAGGGCGTGCGTGCGAAGTGCCGGACGCAGAGATTGAGACGCTTCGTAATGTTTGTGCCGCAGGGGAGGATGGAAAAGTCGTACGGCCGCATGACTATTTGCAACAGGGCGAAAGAGCGCGCATCCGTGGAGGTCCATTGGCTGGGACTGAAGGAATCTTTGTTCGCGCGAAAAATCAGCACCGCGTGATTGTCGCAGTGGAGTTGCTACGGAAATGCGTTTCAGTGGAAGTAGATGAAGAAGATGTTGAGCCGCTGCGTGAACCAAGTCGAATTGTGAGAGTCCCGGCCGAAGCCTGCTAAAAGGCAAGCGCACCCCGAAGAGCGCGGAACCTTCGACTTTGAAAGAAGACATGGAACCGAACGAACAAATTGACCACATTCATTCCGGCCTCATGAATCGGCCGAGCGTACTGCAAGCACGGGACGCTGCGGAAGAGCAATCCCTCCTCACCTGGGAACAGGCAGTGCGTGTGCTGCGAAAACACAGGCTATTCCTTTTTGGAATTCTAAGTGTGTTGTCGCTAGCGACCGTGGCTTTGGCCTTTCTGCTGCGGGATGTTTATCGACCAGTTGCTCGGCTGGAGATCGATCCACTCGAAGGCGGCATCACTACGCTGCATGAAATTCAGAACGCAAAATCGGAAGGCGACCAGGATTATCTGGATACGCAGGTGCAAATTCTTCAGAGCGACGGCTTGGCGATACGCGTGATTCGCGCGCTGCGGCTCGACCAGAGTCCGGAATTTACCAAGCAGGGTCCGGGTGGAGGTGGCGCGAGTGCAGCGAGCCGTACCACGGCTGCCGGCGCTTCGACGAGTAGCGGATCGTACCTGCAGGAACAACTCGATCTTGCGCAGACCACACCCGCGGAATCGGAAGCTCTTCAGAAATTTCACAGCAAGCTGTCCGTGAGTCCTGTGAGAGGCAGTCGTTTGGTCGAGGTGAGTTTTACAAGCCATGATCCCAAGCTGGCGCAAGCCGTGACCAACACGCTTGTGACGCAATTCATGGATCAGAACTATCGCAATCGGTATGTCACAACGATGGAAGCGTCTGATTGGCTCTCTTCCCAGTTAGGCGACATGCGTCGAAAAGTGGCTGAATCCAATCAGGCAGTTGCGGATTATCAGAAGCGGTATGGGTTGGTGGAATCGGATGAAAAAGATGTGCCACTAGGCCAACTGATGGGAGAAGTCAGCCGCCATTTGAGTGAAGCCCAGGCTGATCGTATCCAGTCGGAAGCTGTGGTGCGGCTGATTGACGTAGGACAGACGGACTCAATTGCTTCCTTTCGGGACGATACGGTTTACCAAAGTCTTTTGACGCACTATGCCGAAGTGCACGGCCAATTGGCGCAGGCGCAAGCAGTGTACGGCGATGAGAACGTCAACGTAAAAAAACTGAAAAGCGAAATTGAGGAACTCGGCGCACAGGTACAGGCTGTGCGCGATCGCCTGGTTCAGAGGGCGCGGAGCACGTTTGAAGCCGCCAAGGGACGCGAAGAGATGATGATCCAGGCGCGTGAGAAATTGCAGAAACAAATGGGCGACGCCAGTTCGCATCTTGTGGAATATGGAATGTTGAGGAACGAAGCAGTTGCAAACGGAACGCTCTATAACACTCTGCAAGCAAGGCTGCGAGAGGCGGGCATTTACGCTGGTCTGAGATCCGGGAATATCCGTATCGTGGACATGGCGAGGACTTTGCAAAAACCTACAGGGCCTCTGCGGTGGCTAATTATGAGCGTAGGCATAGCGCTCAGTCTGATTCTCGCGATCGGATTGGTATTTGTGCGAGAGAGTTTCGACAATACGGTCCGGATACCAGATGACATTAGGAACTGGACGCGGTTGCCTTCGTTGGGTGTTGTGCCCACCGTGCACGCGATCGCCAAATCCAATGGCGTGCTGACTTCTGGTATAGGCGCTTCCTCTCAAATTCCCGCGCAAGTCGACCGGCAATTTTCTTCTCCGCACTTGTTCTGGTCGAGGATGCAAACAGCGGAGGGAGAGGCTGTAAGGAGTCTCCGCACGGCTTTGCTTGCGTCCGCAGGAGGACCGGCTCCTCAAGTGATTTTGGTTTCTTCGCCCAGCGTTGGTGAGGGGAAAACCACGGTGGCGCTCAATCTTGCCAGCGTGCTGGCGCAGCACGGAAAAACCTGCTTGATCGATGGGGACATGCGGCGTCCGATGATTGAGTCTGCTTTGAACATTTCTCCGCGCTCAGGCCTAGGAGAAGTTTTGGCAGGAAGCCGAACGTTGAGCGAGGCGCTCATTCCTGCATCGGGTGTGCCGGGATTGATGGTTCTGCCTTCGAGAGATTTGCCGACCAATCCCTCCGACTTGCTGGCTACAGAACGGATGAAGGACGCAGTCGACAGTTTGCGGCAGCAATTCGAACATGTGGTAATCGATTCTCCTCCACTGCTTTCATTTTCAGATGCTCTCGCGCTAGCTCCTTTGTGCGACGCGGTGATCCTCGTCAGCCGCTACGGCCATACCACGCGGCGTGCGATGCTGCGCAGCGCCGAAATGCTGGCGGACGCAAAGGCTCCATTACTGGGCGTAGTTTTGAACGACATTGACTTGGCATCTGCCGATTATCACTACTTCAATTACGGTTTCAGCTGGGCTGCAAGCGGGCGCAAGTATGAGCAAGTGTATAAACCGTTCGTACCAGTGGGCAGCGCGGAAAAGAAGGAAGCGGAAAAATCAAAAGGTGCCCATGCATAACAGAAGGTTGACGGTATCGACGCGGACCGTTTTCAGGGCTCTGGAGGTTCGAACCATGAACGAGACTTTCAGGCACAGGTTCAAGAACGTAGCGAGGCTTGCAGTTGCAATCGCAGCGATCTTTCTTGGTGCGAGCGGAGCGCAGGCGACTCTTGATGATTCGGGCAAGCCGCCAGCGGCCATATCGGTTGAAGATTACAAGATTGGACCTTCCGATGTTCTAACCATCGCTGTGCCCGATGCCCCTGAATTTGGCGGGAAATTCCGTGTGAGCGATTCAGGGGTGATTGAAGTGCCTGGAGTCACGACTCCGATTCGTGCGGAGGGATTGACAACAATCGAACTAGCCCACATCGTCCGCGATTCTTTAATTGGCGCCAAGCAATTGCGTGATCCGCGCGTAAGCGTTTTCGTTGAGGAGTATCACGGCCGCACAGTGACGGTGCTAGGAGCGGTTGCGAAGCCCTCTGTCTACCCTCTGACGAAGCGCACAAATGTTCTCGAAGCTATATCGCTCGCAGGTGGAAGCCTGCCAAATTCCGGCAACACAGTGACTATTGTTCGAGGAGCAGCCAGCGCCGAAGCGACGAATACGGCACCCGGCTCCGTGAAGATAGTTCAGATGAGCGATCTTACCAGCGGCAAAGATTTGGCCGCGGGGCTGGAAGTGAAGAACGGCGATGTCGTCAACGTGTCATCAGCGCAGCTCATTTACGTTGTAGGCGCGGTTACGAAGCCCGGCGGGTACACCATGAGCGATCCCAGTTCGGGTGTGAGCGTTGTGCAGGCCGTTGCGCTCGCTGAAGGATTGAAAGGAGTGGCCAGCACTCATGCTCTCATCGTGCGCCAATCGACGAACGACAAGGCTAGAATCGAAATTCCCGTTGATTTGCGCCAGATGATGGCTGGCAAATCTACGGACATGCTTCTTGCTCCGAACGACATCTTGTATGTGCCCACCAGCGGCGCAAGGCAAACACTGAAAGTTATGGGTGAAGTCGCGCTTTCGGCGGTTAATGGCGTCGCTATCTATGGCTTGGGCTATAGAGTTGGCGGAATCAGGTAATTCGTCAGGCTAAATATTCTCTCAAACTGAACATTTCTCAAACTAAGCATTTCTTAGACTAAACAAGGGGACCCAACATGGTTTCGCCCGCAAGAGCGAATCTAGATACACAACTCACAGCAAGTGCCGATGCGAACGCTTCTGTGCATAGTGCCGTGAAACCACTGGCTTTTGATTTTCTTGACCTGAAGGCCCAGTTTGCTGGGATTCGTGAAGAGATCATGGCTGCGCTGACCAGAGTGATGGAGAGTCAAATCTTCATCATGGGCAATGAAGTGCAGTCTTTTGAGCAGGAATTTTCGCAGGCATTCGGCGCAAAGCACGCGATCGCTTGTGCTTCAGGGTCGGACGCGCTGGTTCTAGCACTTATGGCCGCGGGAATCGGCATAGATGATGAAGTCATTACCACGCCATTTACGTTCGTAGCTACGGCGGGATCGATCGCACGGGTAGGTGCGAAACCCGTGTTCGTGGATGTTGATCCTGTTACCTTCAATATAGATCCGGACAGAATTACGCCAAGAATAACCAACAAGACGCGCGCCATCATGCCTGTACACCTTTTTGGGCAGACTGCCGAGCTTGGCCGAATCATGGCGGTTGCGCAGGAAAATAATTTGGTGGTGATTGAAGATGCTGCGCAAGCGATCGGCGCCACATACCAGAGTGAATTTGTAGGGAATGCGGGCCACTTCGGCTGCTTCAGCTTTTTTCCCTCGAAGAATTTAGGTGGCGCTGGGGACGGCGGGTTGGTTACGACCCGGAATCCCGAAATGGCGGACCGCTTGCGCCTTCTTCGCGTGCATGGCAGCCGCAAGAAATACCAGCACGAAATTTTGGGAACAAATAGCAGGCTGGATGCGTTACAAGCTGCCGTTCTGCGCGTTAAACTCAGTCACCTTGAAGAGTGGACACGCGCACGCCGCTCACACGCAGAGCGATATCGAGAGCTGTTCCGCCAATTCGATCTCGCGCGGTTTGTAGCGGTACCGGAGGATGCGCCTTCGGGCTGCGAGCATGTGTACAACCAGTTTTCGATTCGTTGCCAGGACCGGGACAATCTCCGCGAGCATCTTCGCGCACGAGGGATTCCGACCGAAGTGTATTACCCGACACCGCTTCATCTGCAGCCTGCTTTTTCCTATTTGGAGTATGCGGAGGGACAATTCCCGCACGCAGAGTTGGCAAGCCGCGAAGTAGTTGCCTTACCTATCTTCCCGGAATTGACGGAAGAGCAGCAGTTATCTGTTGTTCAGACCATCGCACAGTTTTACCTCTTCTAGTCGCGGGGTCCCGAAAGCCTTACGCGCAGTAGTGCGAATCCAGCAAGGATTTCCCTCGATTATGGAGCGCCTAATGACCTATCCAGATTTGCCGAAAGTTGGAGTTGTCGGTTGTGGCTATTGGGGCCGGAATTTGGTCCGCGTGTTTTCGGAAATCGGCTGTTTGGCCGCGGTGCACGACTCTGACGCCCAGCGGCTTGCCGAGTTGAGTAAAACCTACGCGGTCCAGGCAATGGAACGCTACGAAGATTTGCTTGCGGCACCCGATATTCCTTGCGTCGTCATCGCTGCTCCTGCTGCTGACCATTTCGTACTTGCCAAGCGTGCCTTGCTCGCAGGGAAAGATGTTTTTGTCGAGAAGCCGCTCGCGTTGCGCGTGGAAGATGGAGAAGAACTGACGGAGCTGGCGAGTCGCGAGTCGCGGATTCTGATGGTTGGCCACCTGCTCCACTATCATCCGGCGATTGTCCAATTGAGCCAGTTGATCCGTGACGGCGAACTCGGCCGCATCGAATACATCAGTTCCTCGCGATTGAATCTGGGGCGGTTGCGAACGGAAGAAGACATTCTCTGGAGTTTCGCGCCTCACGACATTTCTGCCATTGTCCATCTGCTGGGTGAGACTCCTACGAGCGTCACCGCGCAAGGCGCAAGTTACCTGAACCACCCGATTTCTGATGTCACGCTAACCATTCTGAGTTTTGCGAGCGGCGTGAAAGCGCATATTTTCGTAAGCTGGCTGCACCCATTTAAAGAACAGAAGATTGTGATTGTGGGCGACCGCAAGATGGCTGTTTTCGATGACACACAGGCGAAAACAAAGCTAGTGTTGTATCCCCACCGAATCGAGTGGATCAACCGCGTTCCCGTTGCGCGCAGGATGGAAGGCGAAACCGTGCCGCTGCCTGCGGAAGAGCCTTTGAAAACGGAATGCTTGCATTTCGTCGAGTGTGTTCGTGAAAGAAAAACTCCAAAGACCGACGGAGAAAATGGTCTTCAGGTGCTGAAGATACTTCATATGGCGAGTGAATCAGTTCGCCGTCATGGGGAACCAGTTTTTGTCAAACGAGAGCCGCGTCCAGCTTACTTTGCGCATCCGACGGCGCTTGTAGATCAACCGTGTGAAATTGGGGAAGGAACGAAGATATGGCACTTCTCGCACGTAATGGCGAACTGCAAGATTGGGCGCGGGTGCAATCTTGGACAGAACGTACACGTTGCCGACGGCGTGTGCATTGGTGACAACGTCAAGATCCAGAACAACGTCTCGGTTTACAACGGAGTGGAGTTGGAAGACGACGTGTTTTGTGGGCCTTCGATGGTTTTTACGAACGTAATCAGTCCGCGAAGCCACGTGAACAGAAAATCCGAGTATCAGAAGACACTGGTGCGGCGCGGCGCCACGCTCGGCGCCAATTCCACGATAGTGTGCGGCGTTACGGTTGGAAGGTATGCGTTCGTAGGAGCCGGAGCAGTCGTAACCAAGGATGTTGTCGATCACGCCATAGTCGTCGGCGTTCCAGCCCAGCAGATTGGATGGGCATGCACTTGCGGTACAACATTGCGTGACTTCAGTGGCTTGTGGCGATGCGAAGAGTGCGGCGCGAATTACAATTTGACTGATGGCGTGTTGGTGGCTGCAGCTGAATCGTATCGAGTGGCGCGGGCGGGTGCCGGAGCCGGTGCTGTGATGACAGCGGCGACAGATCACTGAAATGTGCGCGGCTATTCTGACCGCTGCGACTGCAGCGACAGTGAAATCAGCAGAACCCTTGCCACGCTCGGATGGGCGACAAGGAAAGAGTTCGTACTTATACAAAAACGAAAAGAAAAATCCGTATCGCGTGGTCGTACATGGCCTGGCGTATTTCTGCCAGAAACTACCAGCCAGTCTGAAGAGCGACAAATGGGATGTTCTCGATCGTTCCAACCACAGTGCAGTCCAATTGCCCGGAATTGTTCATGACCTGTCACGCTGCGATTTGGCCTACACGTGGGGAGGCCGAATCAGCATGGGCAAGTTCCTCTGGGCCGCGCGCCTGCTTCGAAAGAAGAAACTGGTGATGCTTTGGTCGGGAAGCGATGTTCTTCTTGCAAAAGAAGAATTGGCCGCTGGTATTTGCGAACCGTGGATCGCGGAAAAAGTGCATTGGGCCGTTTCCCCATGGGTGACGGAAGAAGTACGAAGCCTCGGCCTTGCCTGCGAACATGTTCAGACGTACATGATTCAGCCCGTTAGAGATCCCAAGCATCTGCCGCAACAATTTTCGGTTCTGCTATACGTAGGAGATGCGCGAAGGGCCGAACTTTATGGCTGGGATCGTATGTTAGAGGTTGCGCGCAAGCTTCCGCACGTCGCATTCAATCTTTGCGGACTTCCGGCCGGACAAAAGCTTGAAGGTCCTTCCAATATCACAATGTATCCGTGGACGCCTGATCTGAGCCGACTTATCGAGCAGACAACGGTGTATTACCGCCCGGTTCGGCATGACGGGCTCTCCTTCACTGTTCTGGAAGCCCTTTCCATGGGACGTCACGTGCTCTACAGCTATCCATTGACCGGATGCATTCAGACAACAAGTGTTGAGATGGCTTGCAAGGAATTAGAGAAGCTCGAAGCCGACCATGAATCCGGAAATCTAGCGCTGAATCAAGCCGGCATGCGTTACATTGCAGATTTCTACGCGCCAGAAATTGTTCGTTCTGATTTATTTCGCCGTTGGGAAGAAATCATCCTGTCGTAGATCATAATGACAATTTCACATCCTGAAGAGCTTTCGATGCGATCCCCAGATCCCAGCACGAAAACCCGATTGATCAGTGTTGTTGGCGCGCGGCCACAGTTCGTAAAAGTGGCACCGCTTTGCCGAGCCATTGAGGAGCACAATCAGCAGTTTCCGGAAGCTAGAATCGAGCATCAGATCATTCACACCGGTCAACACTACGATCGTGAACTTGCGGACCTGTTTTTCCATCAAATGAAAATACCGGCGCCGCGTTACAACCTGGGCGCCGGGTCTGGGTCGCACGGGACTCAACTGGCTCGCATGCTTGCGCGGATGGAACCCATCCTGTGTTCGCAACAGCCGGACTGCATGATCGTATATGGCGACACGAATTCGACTTTGGCTGGAGCGCTGCTTGCTGCAAGATTGAAGTTGCCTCTAGCCCATGTAGAAGCAGGCTGCCGCAGCGGTCAGATCAGTCAACCCGAAGAGCAAAACCGCATCGTTGCCGACAATCTGAGCCAATTGCTTCTTGCAAGTTCGGAAAAGAACCAGGCCAATCTTCATCGCGAAGGAATTGGCGTTCCTGACGATCCACTGCGCCGCCGTGTGCTTGTAGTCGGAGATATCCTGCTGGATGCGCTTCTGCAAAACACGGCCATTGCGGAACAAGACGCGCAACTTCACCTCGATCACTTCGGTGTAAAGAGTAAATCGTATTATCTTCTTACACTTCATCGCGCCGAAAACACCGACCATCTCGACCGCCTTCGCGGCATTGTGGAGGGCGCCAGCGGACTCCAAGCGCCTGTTGTCTTTCCCGTTCACCCCCGCACCCGGAAGATTCTTTCGCAAGCGGGAATTCCCCTGAACGGCAATCTGTTGCCCCTTGAGCCGCAGGGCTATCTTCAGATGCTGACCCTTCAGCGCCATGCTCTCAAAATCCTCACTGATTCGGGTGGCATCCAAAAAGAGGCTTTCTACCTCGGAGTGCCTTGCATTACGCTGCGCGAACGAACCGAATGGACGGAAACAGTGGAGGCGGGCGCAAATCGCCTCGTTCCAGCAGAGCCAGCTGCCATTCGGGCTGCAGCTTCAGAAGAGTTCGAGCTGCGGAAGGACTATCAGCCTTACGGGGATGGCACGACCGCACAGCGCATTGTTGCGGAACTCGCACACGTTGCCCATTGATCGTTCTTGGGAATCAAGGATCAGCCATGAAGGCGCCTAAAGTAGTTCATCTGACTTCAGTTCATCATGCTCTTGATCCGCGTATTTTCAAGAAAGAGTGCCGGTCACTGGCACGCGCGGGTTTTGACGTGACCGTCGTTGCTCCGTATCCGAAAGATGCGTTCGAAGAGCAAGTACACATTCGTTCCGTCAAAAAGCACAAGTCGCGCATAGCCAGAATGACGCGAACCGTTTGGAACGTATTTCAAACCGCGAAACGATTGGACGCGGACATTTATCACTTCCACGATCCTGAATTGATACCGGTGGCGCTCCTACTTCGTAGCAGCGGCAAACGCGTGGTTTACGATATTCACGAAGACTATCCGAAAGACATTTTATTCAAGGAATATTTGCCCACGTGGAGCCGACGTTGGATTTCGGATATGGCGGCACGCGTGGAGGCGGCCGCGTGCCGCCATTTTTCAGCTCTTGTTTCTGTTTCTCCCTCGATTGCTGACCGCTTGCGTGTGGCCAACAGCCGAACGGTTATCGTTTGCAACTATCCTTATCCCGAGGAATTGATCGACAACAATCCTGCGCCATGGGAAACCCGCAGATTAGCGACGGCCTACACCGGCACAGTGACCGCAGAGAGGGGCATTCCACAAATCGTGCAGGCAATGGGCCTACTGCCCGATTCTATGGGAGCAACTCTAGAAATTGCAGGCGATCGAATGTTGGACGAAGTGAAGACGCTCAAGGGATGGGATCGTGTGAAGTTTTATGGTCCCGTCGATCAAGCTACTGTGTATCAGATTCTTCGCAACGTGAGAATCGGTTTGTTGTGTGAACACCCCATCGCTGGGCGAGTGGAATGCACACCTGTAAAACTATTCGAGTACATGGGAGCGGGGCTGCCGGTGGTCGCATCAAATTTTCCACTGTGGCGCGCCATGCTGGGTGATATGCGGTGTGCAATATTTGTCGATCCCCTCAATGTCCGCGAGATCGCTGATGCTGTGGAATATCTTCTGACCCATTCGGAAGAAGCCCAGGAGATGGGACGCCGCGGACAGGCGGCAGTGCTTGAACATCTAAATTGGGGCACGCAATTTCCAACGCTCGTGCGGCTCTACACCGACCTGGTGGACGAAAAGTGTGCGGCATAGCGGGAATTGTCGCTCCCAAGAGTTTTGATCCCAAGACTCTCGTGGAGATGACGCAGCTCATTCAGTATCGCGGACCGGATGGCTATGGCTTTGCCTTTGCGAGTGGCGATGGTCGGCGCGATATGGAGGTCATCCACAATCAGGATCGGCTTCCCCTCGATTCCAGGCCAACGATTGGCCTTGGCAATCGGCGTCTCGCAATACTGGACGTTTCAACCGCAGGCAGTCAGCCGATGCAAACCGAGGACGGCGTATACACCATCACATTCAATGGCGAAATCTACAATTACAAGGAAATCCGCGAAGAACTGAAACAAGCCGGAATTTCGTTTCGGAGCCATACGGATACGGAAGTAATTCTCCGCGCGTACCAACAATGGGGCGAAGAGTGCTTGCAACATTTCAATGGTATGTGGGCTTTCGCGATCTGGGATCGCGTGCGACAGCGCTTATTCTGTGCCCGCGACAGGCTCGGCGTTAAACCCTTTTACTATACGATGTATGACGGTTGCTTTTTCTTTGCTTCGGAAATTAAGCAAATCCTACAGGCGACAGGAATGCCGAGGATCGCAAATTCCACGGCGGTCGTCCACTTTCTGGAATGGGCTCTGCTTGACTACTCGGATGAGACTTTTTTTGATGGCATTCGTCAGCTTCCGGGCGGAAGTTACCTCACCCTTGACCTGCCTCAATTGAACTTACAAATCCGACGCTATTGGGATTTGCAAACCGGACCGGAACTTGAACTCAAAGATGGTGAGGCCATCGAACAATTTCGGGATCTTTTTTCCAGCTCTGTTCGCTTGCGCCTCCGCAGTGACGTGCCTGTCGGCATTTCGCTTAGCGGCGGTTTGGATTCCTCATCTGTTGTGTGCGAGGCGAGGAAGGTTTCTCCGGAGACGGAGCTCCGTACCTTTTCAGCTTGTTTTGAGGATCCAGAAATTGATGAAAGAGAGTACGTGTCGGCAGTTGTGCGCGAAGTTCAAGGGACAAGTCATCTTGCTTTCCCGCAAGGGCCTGCATTCTGGAAGTCACTTGAGAACATTACTTATCACCAAGACGAACCTGTCGGCAGCCCGGGAGTGTATGCGCAATGGTGCGTGATGGCCGAGGCTCGAGAGCATGGCGTGCCAGTTATTTTGGGAGGCCAGGGGGGCGACGAAACGCTCTGTGGATATCAAAAATACCAGTTTTTCCACTGGTTGCATTTGTTGCGCCAGAGAGATCCACGGTTTTTGAGTGAGACTTTCAGGTGGTTGCGCGGAGGCACATCATCGGGTTGGAGTCCCTCCGCCATAAGTCGCTATCTGCCTGCGCAATTCCGGAGAACTTTCTCGACTGTCAACCGGATTGGTGCGCGAGAGCTGAAACAACTGGCACAGGATGTGCGCCCTTCACTTGGACCTGGCCAAACGGTGGCGGAACGCCAAAAAACCGACTTGGTTTACTCGAGCATCCCTGCTCTGTTGCATCATGAAGATAGAACCGCGATGGCTCATTCCGTAGAGTCACGATTGCCTTTTTTGGATTACCGGCTTGTAGAATTCCTTTTGCGTTGCCCCACTGTTCTTAAGCTGCGAGATGGCTGGAGCAAGTGGCTGTTACGGAATGCGTTGGCGGATACGCTGCCGGAAAAGATACGACTGCGCCGGACGAAACTTGGGTTCAACACTCCGGAAAAAAAGTGGATGCGTCACGGACTTCAAAACGGATACCGACGAGTTTGGGACGCCTCTGGTCTTCGTATGCAGAGATATATTGATCCCGCCAAGTTTCGCGAGGAGTGCCAGATGCTGGTCAATGGATCTCCCCGCGGACTTTCTCCCGGGACGCTCTTTCGCGCCGTTTCGCTGGAGACGTGGGCGAATGTGTTCTCCGTGAATTGAATACACGCTCTTGCATGAGATTCCTGATACTCACTCAATACTTTCCGCCGGAAATTGGTGGCGCTCAGACCAGGCTGAAGTCCTTCGCTTCTGAACTCGTACGCCGTGGGCATGACGTGGAAGTCGTTACCGCCATGCCGAACTATCCTCGCGGAAAGTTTTTCGAAGGATACGAAAAGGGTTGGTACAAACGGGAAGACCTTGAAGGAATCACCGTTCATCGGGTGTGGCTCTATCCCGCTGTCGGCGGCGGCCTGAAGCGCATGCTGAATTACACGTCGTTCACAGCAATGAGTTTCTACGGTCTCTGCAGGGCGCAAAAGCCTGACTATATTTTTGTGGAGTCACCACCTTTGTTTCTTAGCTTTCCTGCGTTTCTTGCAGGACTTGTTTGGCGCGTTCCCTTTATTTTCAACGTTGCTGATCTGTGGCCCGATGTAATTGTGGACGGGGGCTTTATGAAAGAAGGCATAGTCATCACCTGCCTTCGGAAGATCGAAAAATGGAGTTATCGCCGCGCTGCTTTTGTGAACGCCGTCACGGACTGGATTTTCAAGCTGCTCCAGGAAAGGAAGTCTGTGCCGCTGCAAAAACTCCTGTTTTTGCCAAATGGAGTGGACACACAGAAATTTCGTCCGGCTCCTCCCGACAGCGACTTACGGGAACAGCTTGGTCTGAGCGGCAAAAATATCGTGCTTTGGGCCGGAACCTTGGGGTTCGCTCACGGGCTTGAGAACGTGTTGTTGGCTGCCAAACTTTTGGAAGGCGAGTCCGATCTTCATTTTCTTTTTGTTGGAGATGGCTCTGCCCGTGTTGGTTTGCAGCAAATGCACCAGCAGTTGAAACTCAAAAACGTTACGTTTCGCGATCCTGTACCTCTCGATTCTGTTCCAGCCTATTTTTCCATCGCTCTTTGTGGCTTAGCGTCTCTCGTGGATATACCCACTTATGAGGGAGCTCGGCCTTCAAAACTTTTTCCGGTGCTCGCTTCCGGCAAACCGCTCATTTTTGTTGGCAAGGGTGAAGCAGCCCAACTGGTGGAACGTGCACAGGCTGGAATCGTCGTGCCGCCGGGTGATCCTCAATGCCTTGCAGATGCGTTTCTGCGCTTAGCGCGCAATCCAGAGCTTGCTGCAGAGCTAGGACAGAACGGCCGGCGATTTGTTGAAAACAATCTCCAGTGGTCCAAGTTGGTTGGAGAATGGTTGCGCCAATTGACCTCTGACCGAATCGCAGAGCAGCCCGTCGCCGCTGATGTTTCTAAAGTTTCCTTGTAGCAAATCCAATTTCGTCCGGGGTCTCATATGTCTTCCGCGTCTGCCGCAATGTCGCCTGTTAGTCCCTTCTTGCAATTCCATCGAGCGTCAATCGGCGAGGAAGAGATCGAGGCTGTCCGCGAAGTTCTAAGCAGCGGTTGGCTCACGACAGGTGAACGCGTCAAGCGGTTTGAATCCCATTTTGCCGATCATGTCGGAGCAGCTCATGCCGTTGCCCTCAGTTCGTGCACAGCTGCTTTGCATCTCGCTTTGGCCGCCATCGGTTTGGAGGAAGGTGACGAAGTTATTCTTCCCACGATGACCTTTGCCTCATCTGGGGAAGCCGTTTTGTATTTCCGCGGCCGCCCGGTGTTGGTTGATTCGACTGCAGATTTGTTTCACATGGATCCTGCCCAGATCGAAGCGAACATTACTCCTCGGACAAAAGCCATCATGCCCGTGCATTACTCGGGCTACGCGCACGGTCTGGATTCGATTCTGGAGATCGCCGATCGCCGCGGCCTTAAAGTTATCGAAGACGCCGCTCACTCATTCCCGTCACGCTTCCGCGGAAAATTCATCGGCACGTTTGGCGACATTACTTGCTTTTCGTTCTACGCGACAAAAACCATCACCACCGGCGAAGGCGGCATGGCTACCACCGAAGATCCCAAACTTGCCGATCAGATGCGGCGGCTCAGCCTCCACGGTATTAGTCGCGATGCATGGAAACGCTATTCTGCTGAGGGTTCCTGGCGGTATGACATCGAAGCCTTGGGTTACAAGTACAATCTGACGGACCTCCAAGCTGCCATCGGAGTCGTACAACTTCAAAAATGCGAAACTTTGCTCGCCCGGCGTGCTGCGCTTGCCGCGCGTTACACACAGGAGCTTTCTTCTCTGAGTGCGTTCTCCGTGCCTGTCACACCATCTGACGTTGACCACGCCTGGCATCTTTACGTCCTGCAAGTGAACAACGGTGCTCTGAAAATCTCACGCGACGCCATCATCCAGGAACTGAAAAAACGCGGTGTCGGAACCTCAGTTCACTTCATTCCGCTTCATCTACATCCTTTATACCGGCAAAGTGGATACTTGCCCGGCCAGTTTCCCAATGCCGAGCAGCATTTCTCGCGCGCGATATCCCTTCCTCTCTTTCCCGATCTTTCCTGGGAAGAGCAAGATCGCGTGATCCAGGCTCTTCACGACATCGTTCGCATACACCACTGCTAATACACCTGAATCGCTCGAAGGCAAGCACGATCTTTGCACGAGGAACTAACAATTTCAAAAACCGCGCTCGCATGCCGCGCGGCGGGAGGCCAGAAGTGGAAAAAAAAGATGGCGTTGTCGTTGTGGGGCTCGGAGAGGTCGGCCGGCCTTTGTTGGAGCTTCTTTCGCCGCATTACGACACTATTGGCGTGGACATCGCACCGGCCGTATCGTCAAGTGTTCCGGTGGATGTCCTGCATGTTTGCTATCCGTTCGACATTCAGGACTTTGTTGGTGAAACAGCCCGCTACATTGATTTCTTTAAACCCAAACTGACGATCATTAATAGCACCGTAGGGGTTGGAACTACGAGAGCCATAGCACATAGAACCGGCGCCGCGCTTGCACACAGCCCTGTGCGCGGGAAGCATGCACGTATGCTTGAGGAGCTCCAGCGTTACACGAAATTCGTTGGGGCTCTTGATGCCTCCGGCGCGAAACATGCTTCCGACCATTTTGCAGCTGCTGGTTTGAAAACCAAATCGTTGTCTTCGCCAGAAGCAACTGAACTGGCCAAACTAACCGAGACCAGTTACTTTGGTTTGCTGATTGCGTGGGCGCAAGAGGTCGAGCGTTATTGCGATCAGGCCGGTACTTCCTACGAGGAAGTCATCTCGATCTATGACGAGATAGGTTTTTTTCCAAGAACCAAGTATTTCCCAGGAATTATCGGCGGTCATTGCGTCATGCCGAACATCAAGATCTTGCGGCAGTTTGCAGATGCACCACTTCTGGATGCAATTGAGGCTTCCAATCAATCGAAAATAACTCGCGACGCCCAAGAGGATTCAGCCGACCGATACTTCAAGGTCGCCACATCCAGCAACTGAAAGTAAAATGACAACACTAGTATTTACAGTGAAAGCGCAACTCGCTCATTGAGTGTATGAAGACGGCGCATGATTCCGATGAACTCTACCTTTTATACTCGCTTCGGCAAGAGATGGTTTGACGCCGCTGTTTCATTGATCGGCTTAGTGTTCTTGAGCCCATTATTCCTGGTCGTCGCTGTTGCAGTGCGCCTTTCGAGCGCAGGCTCCGCTTTCTTTTCTCAAGTGAGAGTTGGGCAGTTCGAAATACCGTTTCGCATCCTTAAATTCCGCACGATGCGTCGGTCGCCCTCAGGCTCTGGTTCTTTGCTTACCGCTGCGGGTGATCCACGGATCACAGGCCTAGGCCGTTGGCTTCGCAAAACGAAAGTCGATGAACTTCCACAGATTCTCAATGTCTTGGCCGGTGACATGAGTTTGGTGGGCCCTCGTCCCGAGGTGGCTATTTACATCTCAAACTACACGGCCGTCCAAAAGGAAGTCTTTACGGCAAGGCCCGGTATTACCGGCCCCTCCATCATCCTCAATGAAGAACAACTGATGGCTGGGCAAGCCGACAAAGAGCGTTTCTATCTCACAACCATTCTTCCGGCTAAGTTGCAAGTTGATCTCGACTACTGCTCGAACATCACCTTTTCGGGCGACTTGTACATTCTTTTTCTTACGTTCGGCCAGCTTTTCCGAACGCGCGCTCATCGGTCGAATGTGCCCAACTCCATTGTTCATCTCGCTACGGCGCCTCTGAATGCCCGACGGCAGCCTCGCTAGTAAGTTGCTTCTATTGACGGCTCACGCTACGAAAGCGGTTGTGAATGAATCCTTGGAGTTTTTACTTCCTCTTAACAAGTTCCTTACATAGACAGCGTATTGTGGCGCTCAGTTAGAGGTGAGGTAACGAAGCAAATGCAGGGGAGCAAAGCCCATTGTTCTCCGAAGGTTTGTTTTTGGTATAGCAGGTTCGTCGAGGACACAAAGTGAGGACGCACTTCCATCTTTGGCTGGAGCGCATTGCTCGCGCACTGGTCGATTTTATTGCGGTTCAAGTGGCGGCGGCGATTGCGCTCGCATTTGCTAGCTCGCGCGCTTCCTCTCTGCCATCTGAAGGTGCCCTGGCACACTATTACTTCCACGTTTTCCTTCCGATCTCTCTTGTATTTCCCCTGGTGTACTCACTCTCGGGGCTCTACACGAAGCTGCGCGGCTACTCGCTTGCTTACAAACTGCGCTCCGCGGCGTTAAGTGCCTCAGTTGCGACTCTACTTGTTATCTTCGTCAGTTTTCTAATGGGGCGTTTCCAACTCCCCCGCGCAGCAGCGCTTCTCTTTGGTCTAAATGCTATAGCTGCAGCTGTCGGCGTTCGCTGGATGAAGGATTGGCTTTTCCACAGAGAGTCGGAGCAGACCGTAGGGCCTCCAATCGTCCACGCGGTATCTTCCGATTCGAACACCGTTCTTGTTGTCGGTGGCGCGGGCTACATCGGGTCGCTCGTGGTTGATAAACTTCTGGCACGCGGTTGTACTGTCCGACTTCTCGACAATCTTCTCTATGGCAATCGCGGCATCGAACGCCACCTGTCGAATCCGCGGCTTGATTTTATTCAGGGCGATTGCCGCAACATTCAAGATGTTGTTCGCTCAATGAGCAACGTCAAAGATGTGATCCACTTGGCTGCGATCGTCGGCGACCCAGCCTGCGCCCAAGACGACGCCAATGCCTTCCAGATCAACTACGCGGCCACTCGGATGATGGTCGAAATTGCCAAAGGTCACGGAGTCGAGCGATTCCTATTTGCTTCCAGCTGCAGCGTTTACGGGGCTTCCGACAACGTCATGGACGAAAGATCTGAAACTGCTCCTGTATCTCTCTACGCGGAAACCAAACTCCATTCCGAGCAGGTGCTTCTTGAAGCCAAATCTCGGAGCTTCCACCCCACTGTTCTCCGTTTTGCCACTGTCTTTGGACTAGCACCAAGACCGCGCTTCGATCTCGTCGTCAACCTGCTTACGGCAAAGGCGATTCAAGATGGCGTCATCACCATCTACAATGGCGATCAATGGCGTCCTTTCCTCCATGCGAATGATGTTGCTCAGGCTGTGACGCAGACTCTATGTGCCTCTTTGGACTCCGTGAGTGGGGAAACCTTCAATGTGGGTGACGACGGGCTTAACTTCACGTTGGCCCAAGTTGCTGAAAAAATTCAATCTCTTATTCCACGAACGCAGGTGGAATACGTGGAAAATTCCGACCGGCGCAACTATCGCGTCTCCTTCCGGAAAATCAAAGATTGCCTTGGCTTCATCGCGGGCTACTCGATTGAGGATGGCATCCAGGAAATCAAACGTGCATTTGAGACTGGTGAAATCGTTGACTATCGCCATCCTTTTTACAGCAATGTTTCCTTTCTGAAGGAACATGGGCGCGTTCTCGCGAAAAATGAACTAGACATCAAAGTTATGGCAGCATTCGCTGGTGTAGGTGCTAAGCAGGTTACCTTCACGACCAAGGTCCCACCGTCTTACACCGTGCCTGCGACCGCCTCGTTGGATCGCCTCACGAGCGGCCTCGATTCAACTCCTTCTTGATCGGAATTTCGCCGGCATATGACCGAAAGCATATTTCAGGCCCGTACGGAAGTGTCCGCGGAGCAAGGCACAAAAAGAGAAAGGGCTTGGAGCTTCATTTGGGAGCCGCGAGTCAGCGTGCCATGGGCGCTCTTTCTCCTTAGCCTGGCGTTTCTCTCGATTGCCCTTGCTTCCCGAATGGCGATCGCCTACTTCGCTTCTGCGTTTGTGTTTTTCGCCTTGCCCGGTTTCTTCATCGTCCAGATTTTTTTCGCGGACCAGCCTGGTACTTGGCCCGAACGCAGCATCATTGGAGCAATTTTCGGCGTAGCCATCAGTAGCTACTTAGCAATTCTCGTAGGTTTTTGGAGCGGCTGGAATCTGAAATCGATATTATTAGCTCTCATTGGACTCTCTTGTGTTTGTGGCGTGATTGGACACTACTTCCGGGGACGTTTTGGTCTTTCGCTGCGTCCTTGGACTCGCGTGGATTCGATAATTGTTGCCGGAATGGGCATCGTTCTTGTTTTGTTCAGCGCAATTCCGGCCCTTCAAGTCGGAAAGCTGACTTCGCAGGGCTATGCCTACACGTGGCTCTACGGCTTTGACTTCCTTTATCGTGCAGACGTGATTCAGGCGATGACCACTAATTTGCCCCCGGATTGGTATTGGATGTCCGGCATCCCACTGCGCATGTATTTGGTTGGCTACGCATTACCGGCTTTCGCTTACACGGCCAGTGGAAAGACACTTGCCCTTCACTCCATTCTCCTGCTTACGACTCTTGCTTGCGGTTTTCTGCTGCTTGCGTCTTTGTACATTTTTCTTCGCAACTTGTTTTCCGAAACCCGAGTTCTGCTTTCAACTCTCTTTGTAACGCTGGTTGCCTACAGCTACTACTGGGTTTACGACGCCGCTAAAGCTCTGCTGTTGAAGCCTGGCCAAGGACTTTTCGGCAGCGTTTCCAGTGTTTCACACCACCTGCAACGCACGATTTTGGTGGAACCTCAAGCGGCTCTCGCTACATCGCTAATTTTCGTTGTGCTCGCGCTGCTTGCCCTGATGCGTTTTCGCTTGAACAACTCAGCGCTGGCCGTGTTCCTTGGCCTTTGTTTGGCGATTTCTTTTGGAATGGAAGCGATGCAGGGGCTACTGGCCGTCGTTTGGTTCGGTCTCTACTATTTTCTGCGAATCGCATGGGACAAATCATTGAATGGCGAAGCAGTGAAACCTTTCCTGGCTTTCCTGGTTTCGTGTGGCATTGTGTCCGCCAGTTTTTTTGCAATAGGGATGTACCAGCGTTCGACCTCGCATTTGGCCCCATTTGCTTTTAGCAAATGGATCGCGGAATTTGGTGTTCTCTATTTTCTTATTGAGATGGGCCCTCTATTCCTATTGGGCATCTGGGGTGTCATACGCTGGTGGCGCGGGCCCCGTGAGGAATTTGGATGGCCTCTGTTACTCTTGGCAGGAGTCACAATCTTGCAGGTGCTGTTTGTTTTTCAGAAACCGCCGGCCCGCATGGCTGACCGCCTCTTGCCGCTTGTTTTGATTCCATTCGTAGCTTATTTGTTTCGCGATCTTTGGTCGGCCCGGCTTTCGCGGATCGCGGCTCTCGCCACCGGAATCGTCATTCTGCTTGGCGTTCCCACGTTCTTCACAGACATTCATGCGGCGTCCGACGTGAGCAACCCGTACGACACGCGCTACGTGCGCCCAGAAGACATGCAAGCCTGTCAGTGGATTCGGCAGAATCTCCCCGAGACCGCCGTTGTCCAGGGCGAATATGACTATTTTTCCGGACCTGATCGGGGTCTCTACTTGTCCTTGATTGCCAGTTTTGCACAGCGTCCCCAGGTTCTCGGCTGGACCACGAATGCTGCCTATGTCGTAGACAACGGCTGGCCCGTCGCCAAGGAACGCCGGTCCGACCTCGACCAGATGTTCAGTTCTGTTGAACTCTCTTCCGTTATCCGCGTGGTCCGGAAATACTCTATTGGCTATCTCTACGTTGGTCCTTTCGAAGCGGGGAAATACCCTCACTTTGCCGCGCTCTTGCAAAATGCCCCAGGTCAATTCCGGGAGGTTTATTCGCAAAACGGTGTCTCCATCTTCCGCTACCTCGAACCTCAACCGTCGACGCGGGCTTCTAGTTCGCCCTCCCCTTAGCGAGCAATCGAGGAGTCCGTGCGTCCCTTGTCTTCGACATCTCATTCTCCATTCACGTGGCCACAACAAATCTTTCGCGCAGCTTCGTCAAAATAGGAGTTTCTATGCGAGTGACCTACTACGGACAGGCTTGCACGCTCACCGAAGCAGGCGGCCTCAGAATTCTCACCGATCCTTGGCTTACGGAAGGCGCTTACCAGGGCACTTGGTTCCACACCCACCTTCTTGCGGATGCGGGAGTAAGGCCGGAGCACGTCGCGAAGGGAATTGACTATTTGTTCCTCTCGCACGAGCATCAGGACCATCTGGACGTGGCCACACTGAAGCATTTTCCTTCGAACATTCCGGTACTCATCTGCCGATTCGCAACCACGAAGTTCCGTAAATACTTGGAGGTTTTGGGCTTTACGAACATTCGCGAGGTGGATTCAGGCCAACCTTTAATGCTCGAAGGGGAAGTGGCCGTCACGATTTTCTCAACCGCCGAATACACCAACGATTCCGCGATCCTGATAGAGCACAACGGCGTCCGGATGTTCAATGAGACCGATTGCAAACTTGCTTTCGGCGATCTTGAAAAGCTTTCCCATCTCGGAATAGACATCGGCTTCTATATGTTTTCGGGTGCCAACTGGTATCCGATCTTGTACGACTATCCTGAAGACGTCATGCTTGAAATGGTGCGGCTCCGGCGCAGGTCGTTGCTTCGCAGTCTTGTCCAGCGGGTCAAACTTACGAAACCACGGTTCGCCGTTCCAGCAGCCGGCCCTTGTATGGTTCTTGCCCACGATTTGTTGGCCTTGAATGATGAGAGACAAGGGATTTTCATTGACCCTGAGGTTGCGGTGAGGGAGCTGGGGCAGTCCAAACTGGCATCGCATCCTTTATATATGGTGGCTACCGACGTTTGGGACAGCGACAAGGGCTTCGAACCCCACGCTCCAGCCGCTTTGCGGGTGCCCAGAAGCGAATATATTCGCTCGGCTTCCGAACGGATGGCACCCCAAATTGCCGCAGCGAGGGCAGCGGAGCCGCCTGCACATTCAGGTCTCGGCGATTCCCTCGTGAAGTATTTCGATGCTCTTGTTGGTGCTCAGACTGAGTCCGTTCGGCGAAAGATCAACGCTAAGCTTGCATTCGATGTAACAGGGCCGCAGGGCGGAAAGTGGACTGTGGATTTTTCCTTATCGAATGGAAATTTTGTCCGGGAGGGAATTCTTCCGGACTGGACTTACAAGATTGAAGTCGAGGACAAACTGATTTCGCCATTTGTTACCGGCCAGGAGCCTTTCTTTGAGGATTTGCTTTTGTCCTTGCGGTTTCGATGCTCGCGCCGCCCCGACCAATACAACGAGCCCCTTTACCATTTTCTTTACGAACCCGACCCGGAGAAACTACAAAACTGGTATGCACAACACTGAACTCTCCCTCACCGACCTTGCCGAAAATTCGCCTGTTTGCATTGAGCACGATGGTTCCAAGGTGCTGGTGATCCGCTCCGGCGGGCGCGTGTTTGCCTATGAAGATAGATGTCCGCACGCTTTTTGGCCGCTCTCGCAAGGCACAGTCGCTGGACCAATCATTGAGTGCCCCGGCCATGGGTGGCAGTTTGATGTGGAAACGGGTCGCTGCCTGACTTCGCCGGCGTATTGCCTGAAGTCCGTGCCTTCGACAGTGGAAGGTGGAACAATTGTTTTGCAACGGGAAGAAAAGAGCGCAACCGACAGCAGCGCAACGGTTTCACATGCATGTTCATAAAGCTGTGCTTGCCTGACTGAATCGACCCAGAAAGTCCGCGAATACTTTTTTGTAGCGCCACAACTCCGCACTGGACGGGACCAGTAGAGTCCGCCAATCTGCGTTCAACTCGTATCGCAATGCGGATAACAGCAACACGCTATTGAAAAGATAAGCTACTGAAGATGCCAGCGCTGCGCCCTGAATTCCCATTCGCGGAATCAAAAGAAGGTCGAGAACAACCGTAACGACGAGCGACACTACGCTGAAGATGGAAGAATAAGTGGTTTTACCGCGCCCTGCCAGGTCGGATGCGGCTACCTTGCCCATTGCGAGGCTGATTGTTCCAGGCAAAAGCCACCAAATAACCGGCACGGCCGGAGCGAATCGGGTACCAAACACCAGAGGAATAGCGATCGGAGAAACCAAAGCAAGTATTGCTCCCGAAACGCAAGAAATCAGAAATACTTGGCGCAAGATCAGACAAGTGAACGTGGATGCATCTTCGTGCGTCGTGCGCGCGGTGCGCGGAAACAGGGCCGTAGCCACGGCTTGCGGCAGTTGCCAAAGAGATTCTGAAACCGTGACTCCTACCGCATAGATTCCGACCTGAGCTGGGTTCAGGAAATTGTTCACGATGAAAACGTCCAGACGGTAGGTGAAGAGCGCGGCTACGTTGCCAAGTTGTCCGCGCAAGCCCACGAATAACCCCGAGCGCAGTTCATGCGGCATAGCAGGAGCCGTCCAAATGCCGGCGCGAAAAGTCTTCCTGGCGAGAGCGACTGCAACCAAAACACCAGCTGCAAGACCAAACCAATTTCCCCACATCGCGGCAGCCGCGCCCCGGTCATAAAGCCGGACCAGCACAAGCATGGCCGCTAGGCTTGCAGAATTTTCCAGAAGCGCAACGGCGGCGCGTTCACGAAACAGCTCACCTCCAGTAAGAAGCGCGATCGAGTAGTTGAAAAGAACGGCAATTGGGATGCAAAGTAAAACGACGAGAGCAAGCTCTGGTGTCACGCCTTGCAGCAGAGAAGAGTGCAATCGCGAATAGAGTAACCACCAAAGGCCTTCAGTAACAACGCAGCCGAGGAGAGCCCACCACAGAATGGTACGCAGCCAGTGAGAAGGATCCTTGCGCGCAGCAGACCAAAGCACAATTGGGATGTCGCCGCCGAGTCCGCTGAGGGTTGCCCCAAACCAAACCGCCATCATGCATACACTGATTTGGCCGCGTGGAGTAGGCCCGAGTAACCGCGCCATACAGACTTCGGTAAGTAATGCGACTGCGACGTTAACAGCCTGACCACCCAGAATGGTGGCGATATTCGTGATGAAGTTAGGGCGAGCGGGCACGATTGGCTAAAACAAAAACTTAACTCCCAATTGCATGGTTCTTGGGCGATGAGCATCAATGGGGTGAAGAAAAGCACTGGAAGCCAGGCATCCAGGATCTCCCGCGCTGCCGTTTGTGTCTCCGTAGCAATCGATGACATTGTTTCCCGCATTGCCGGGATGTGACTGGTCGTAAATTCGGAATTGCGTGTGATTGAAAAGGTTGAATGTTTCAATACGGAATTGGAAAGAGCGTCCTTCGGCCAGCGGGAAAGTTTTGGAGAGCGCAACGTCGAAGTTGGTGCGGTGTGGATTGCTCAGGAAATTTCGACCGGCGTTTCCAAAAGTCAAACCAGTGGGAGCAGCAAACTGGTTTGGGTTGCCAAGAAGGGGACCAAAGGTGAAGCCGCCACCGGTTCTCCTGCCAGGCGCTGAACCCGGATTCGCAGCCAGATCCGGATAGGAAGCAGCTCCCGCCACAGTGACCACGCCCGCATTATCTGGAGAACTGATTCCATCCACGGAACCAAGATTCAGCACGCTGAACGGTGTGCCGGACTGAAAGACGGTGATGCCGGAGAGTTCCCAGTTGTCCAGAACCTTGTGGGCCACGGAATCGGAACCGCCTTGGCTCCTATTCTTGTTCAATTCATTCGTTGGATCGTCGAACGTATTTTCAATAAAATTGTGAAGCTTCATCAAAGGCAGTTGATACACATAACTGATGTTCAGCAGATGCCTTTGATCGAAATCCGAGCTGGCACGGTTGGAAGGCAAATTGTAGGCGTCGATGAATGTTGCTTCGGTGCGGTCAGAAGCGTCGTCGATCGAATGGCTGTAGGTGTAGGAAACCCCTAGCGTCAGCGGTCCCGCAGTTCTGCGAATACTGGCCTGAAAAGCGTTGTAGTTCGAGTTGGCGACATTTTGAAGCGAGTAAACCTGCCCCATGAAAGGCGCGATGACGTTGCCCGGAGTACGCAACGCGCTGGGCAGAACGTTGGGCGGTGAGATTCTCGTAAAATCGACAGGCATTCCATAGCAAGCGGCCAGAGAATTCCCCCATCCTGGGAACTGAGGCCCGATTCTTTGGCCATTCCAGGTAACAGGAGTCGCGGAATTTTGGAATGCCTGCGCGACGGCGGAGCAAAAATTCAATGTCACAGGCTGGCCCGCAAGGAACGGATTCTGGGAAATGTTCAGCGGCACCAACTGATTAGCGTTGAGTTGAGCCGTCAGGTGCGTGCCCTTGCTGCCGACATAAGCGACTGACGCCAACAATTTCCCAGGAAGTTCCTGTTGGACACTGAAGCTCCATTGCTGTGTATAGGGCCAGGTCGCTTTGGTTGGAATCGCCGTCACACTTATCGGGAAAGCGCTGCCACCGGACGTGATGTTACTGCAACCTTGCCCAACATTTCCGATGCACGCCCATGACGGTACGCCATATTGGGTCATGCTAATCACGCCGCCGGCGCTCGCGTTTCCTGGACTACCCTCCAAGGAGCCGGTATTAGCTTCGTTTCCCGTGCCGTGCTCAAAGAAAATGCCGTAACCGCCACGAACTGAAGTCTTGCCCTTGCCGAAAGGATCCCAGGCGAAACCAATGCGCGGGGCGGGATTGAAAAGGTGGTTGGTCATGCAGCCATCGGGGACGGGCGTACCGTCTTTGTATTTGTCCACGCCGCAGCGCACGAGACCATTCGTAAGGTAGGGACTGAGATTGTTCAGGTCCGTTGGCACAAAGTTGTTGGGACCCAATGGAGTCGTTGGACCAATCGCCAGTGCGCCGGTTCGCTGAAAGAAACTCAGCTGCGATGCGAGAGTGGAGTCGAACTCGGAAGGCACCCAATTATATGAAAATTTATTTTTTTCATGGTAAAGGCCGAAAAAACTGGCGCGGAAGCCAAGATTCAAGGTTAGTCGCCTCGTGATCTTCCAATCGTCCTGAATGTACGGTTCCACGATGGTGTAGTTGTTGTGGTAAACGCCCTGCCCGCTGTCTTGTGTATAAGTCGCCGTGGAATTGGGTGCCCCGCCCGCGCCCCCAGCTGGCGTACCGAATAGCAGTAGATCAGCGAATACGTTACCGGTGCTGTTCGGACCGGTACTGCTGAGATAAATTGTGCCCTGAACGTCTCCCGTGTTTGCTCCCACTGGAGGATTCACTTCGTTTCTTTGCGCGAAGATCGCGAGGACGCCGAACTGCAGCGTATGCTTGCCGAGAGCGAGCGTGGCATCATCGCGCGGACTATAAGTCGGATTGGAATGGCGCCACGGCATGTAGCCCGTATCAGCGGCCAAGGCTTGACCGCCGTATGCAAAATTCGGTCCCGTTAAGACGATTCCCGGCAGTTTGTTGCCAAAAGGTACGCCGTTTGAGTCCAGCGCCGGCGTTCCGAATAAGTATCCGATTCCGTCGGCCATGCAGGGCGTCGAAGAGCAGTCGTAAATAGGCGGTTGCTGAAACGTGGAATAGTCGGAACGATTCAGGCTAGTGACTCCTGGGCCGGGCAAGTTCGCAAGCGTAATGTGGTCGTGACCATAAGTCATGGCCAGGTCATTTACCAATTTTGTGCCGATTGTGCTTGTAAGGTGTAAGGCCATACTCAGCCCAGGACCGACGAAATGATTTTCGACCGAGGGAACGCTGTTATAGATCGGGGCGTACTGAGGGCTTAGGACATCCGTGCTCCAAGAATCATGAGTGAATCTGAAGTAGAGTTTTTCTTTCGGAGTAAAGTTATGGTCGATACGGAAGAGTTCTTGTCTCCAAGTTGTTAGAGGGGAGACGCTGGCGTTATAGCAATGAGGATTGGGCACTCCATTCAATTGAGCGGCGATGGTGGAATTGCACCCGCTGATTGAGTTCGGGAGCGGGAAGAGTCCGGAACTAACAATTGCTTGGGACTGCGGACCAATCCAGCCAGTCGGCATCTGATCATTGGTACCGAATGTGTCATAAACCAGAAAACTGTTGTTGGGAAAATTTGGATTGCTATTCGGTACACTGATAATTCTGTTGCTGACGTTTCCTGGGCAGTCTGGAAAATAGGGGACATTAAACCCTTGCGACTTGGCAACTTGAGCGGCTGCCAGGGATCGAGTGAAGACAAACCCAGAGCCATTGTCCGGGTCGATGGTTCCTGATGTTGGACATACATCGCTAAAATTACCGTTGCGTTCCGACATGGAAGGCACAGCTTGATTGAAGGCAGTCGGCTCTTCTTCGTGCCTGTATTCTTCTGAGAAAAAGAAAAAGGTCTTGTCCTTGTTGGTGTTGTAATGGCCGGGAATATAAAGCGGCCCACCGATGGTGAAGCCCGGATCGTATTTCCGGTAAAGAGGGGCTCGACGGGTCTGATCGAAGAAGTTCCTGGCGTTAAGAACTTCGTTTCTGACAAACAGATAGCCGTCTCCATGAAATTCGGAAGTGCCGGACTTAGTCGAGGCGACGGTGATTCCAGAAGCGCTCCTGCCATACTGCGCGCCGTAGTTGGACGTCAGGATTTGTAACGAATCTATGGCGTCAATGCTTGGGAAAACGAGCAGGGTGCTGTTACTGCCGTTGATGCTGGCGTTCAAGATGTCCGCACCGTCAAACTCATACGAGTTATATTCGACGCGACCGCCGTTAACGCTATATTTTACGCTGCCCTTAACGCCCACCAATGCTTCATCTTGTCCCGTTTGGTTGCTGACACCAGGCGTGAGAGCAATAAGCTGCGTGAAGTTGCGGCCGTTCAGCATCAATTGGGTGAGTTCTTTGTTGGTGATGGTGCCCGAGATCTGTGCGGACTCTGCCTCGATCTGAGCGACGGCATTTCCTTCAACATTGACTTTTTGCGTTACGGTCGCGGGGACGATCGTGATACTTAAGCGAACAGTCTGACCTGCTGCAACGGCAACATCCTTTTGTTGAAAATCCTGAAAGCCTTCCAGCGAAATAGATACGGTGTAGGTGCCTGGGAGCAAACCTGCAGCAACGAATTCGCCTTTTTCATCAGTAGTAACGGCGGCAGGTTGTCCGGCGGGTCCTGTAACAGTCACCGTGAGCCCAACTACGGCGCCAGCCGTATTGTCCAGCACCGTGCCTGCGATCGAGCCTGTTTTCTCCTGCTCTTGCGCGAAGCCAGCAGCTTGGGCCCAAAATAAACTCAGTACGGCCAATACAAACAAAGCGAAGCGAGGTACTCGCACGTGGAACGACCCCCTCAGAAAATGCGGTATCTTGTCAGCCGAAGTGTTACGGCGAAATGACGGATGGGTGCAAATCACATCAATCGGAAAGATCGGAGCCGCTTTGCACACCAGGGAGCACTAAGTGGAGAGAAGATGAAATTCTTCCCAGTGCATCTCCAAGTCGAGAAAGGACATAAAATTCTTTCTTTCGCCTGCGGAAGATTGTTCGGGCAGCGAAATGATAAGGGCAGACGTTGCAACAGCAACTTTGCCGGCTGCGCGTGTTACGAATCATGCGAGTTGAACAGCGCCGGAGGAATCAAGCACGATACTGTGCGATTGTGATTTTCGCCCGAAAAATGAAAAGCAGTGAGGATTCATCAGCTGATTCGCAGGTGAACGAACTGGCCGTTGAACTCGCTGCGGCAAATCAATTTTGTTGAGAGTTTCACTTCCGATTGTCTGTGACTTCATTCCCGCTTAACAATTGACCACCAAAATCGCACCGACTTGAGCGTCTCCACCCCGCGCGAGTGGGAATTATTTTTTCAACGGAGGCCTCAATGACAAGAACCAGACACAGACTCCGTCGGCCTGAAACTCGATCCAGATTCCGAATATCCGAAGTTCGTCAACGGGTTTCGGGCCGGATTTCATACACCCTAAAGAGAGTAATTGAGGATTCGCCTCGACCGCGCGACAAGCATCTGAGGGCTGGCCCGCAGCGGTAAATTACTGCCTCTCACTAACTCCGTTCGCGAAAACTTTCATAACAGGAGAAGATTCATGAATCGATGGAAAATCTGTAGCGCGGTCTTGGTGCTGGCAATCGCAGCAATGTGCGTGCCGGCAGCAAACGCTCAAAACATTCCGCTTGTCGGCGTTGGCTCCTCTGGATTTTTTGGTGCCTCCGCCCTCGCGGCCATCAAGGATGATCCGATTCGAACCGGCAACGCTCCACTGTGCGGGACGCGTTTCTGGACCGGAACGGCCTCTGCAATTGATGCGCGGAAAACTCTCACGACCCCCAACATTCCCAATGAAGGCGGAAATATTTGGATTGCCTGGGACAACGACGCAGCGCCAACCGTGATCTGCGCCTACTTGTCAGTGGATAGTATCGTTGGTCAACGGCTCTTCTTTGGAACAGGAGCCAGCGGCAACGCAACCTTGACCCTTCCCTTGACTGCCTGCAGCACGGCCCCAGCCAACAAAGTTTCCTTTGTCTGGGATACGGCCACCGCAGGCTTGCCTTTGGCCGTTTACAACGCGTTGATGGGGACCACGGACACAGCGTGCCCTGCTACTCAAACGCAACACGGCGTCCATTTCAACGCGGCATTTACTGACATTCGTCCTGAGGATGCACAGTTCGTCGGTAACAATCGCGTTCTTTGCAATGACGCGAATGCAACAGCGTCCTTCCCTCCTGACGACAAGTCCTGCTTGGGTTACGGCCCTGGCGTCACTGCACCGGGAACTGCCGTCGTCAGCAGTTACAGCACAGCGACTGCTCAGGCTGTCGCGTATTCCTTCACGGGAACAGATCCGATTAGCGGATTGCCAATTCCGCAGGCCCAGACAGAGCCCATCGGCGCGCAGGCCGCGCTCATCTTTGTAAATATCTCAAATACCGCAAGCGGCGGATTTGGCAACCTAACGAGTCTCGGCACCAACCCGCTGACGAACGTAAATTCTCATTCGTTGGCTGCGCTCTATTCTGGCCAAGCCCTCCTCACGCGTGACATTTATGGTGGTCCTTCCGGTGGGATCGGCGTAGTGGCCGCCCATGCCCTTGTGCGCGAGCCGATGTCCGGCACCTTCACAACCTTCGAATGGCAAGTAGTTCGCCAGCGTGACGGGAACACAGCGTTCTCGCAGGAAACCGGAAACCTGGGTCCCTCCCAGCCTGGCTATCCTGGCACCTGCGGTTTTGTGCAGAGCACGACCGCATTTCCGCCGGCAGCTAACCCATGTGCTAATCCACTAAATGATGTTCTGGGGTCCTCCGGTGCTTTGCGCTCGCGCGTCATTGGCACAGGCCAGATGATTTCGATTGGCAACACGACAACTTTGCCTGACACGATCGGCTATGCCTTCTGGAGCCTCGGAAACTTCGGGAATAAGCAAAACATCAAGTACCTTACCCTCGACGGGTCCGATGCGCTGTTCCCCAGCTACAGCGTTCATAATGGCGTTTTCCCCGGAGGCGTGGCAGGCCAGGGAACAACAGCCCTTCTTCCGGCCCCGGCCGCAGGTCAGTGCGGGGGCTACTTCAACGGTGACGGCGGAGCAACGATTACCAGCTTTAGCTGCAACGCCTACACGTTGCCCACATTCGATGGCATCAACAGCGGAAATTACCGGCTGTGGAACGTTGTCCGCGCATCGTATTTTGGAGCGAGCGCGCTGGCACCCTCATTCAGCCCGCTCAACATAACCGGCTATGTCCTTGGCGCCCAGAACCAGGCGGCACCTGCCCCAACGGCGGTATTGCCGGACTTCCTGCCAACGACGTACTGCGGAGATGCTGCTTGCACTACGGCAAACCTGAAGCACCCGGTGAATGTTTTCCGTTCACACTACGCGCTTCCCGCGTGGGGCGTAGGCTCGCCGAATAACGGCCTCGGCGCCAGTGCAGAAAACGGCGGCGACGTTGCCGGTGCCATCTTTAACAACCAGACGGAAGTCGATTTCAACAACATTTTCAGCAACTCCTTCCTGTCTTGGGTGCAGTAAGAAGCACGCAAAAGGAAAAAGGAATGGGGCGGCAAGTCCTGCCGCCCCGCTTCCTTGTTTTCGCACCGATAGCAACGCAAAGTGCAGGAAAAGACAGATTCTTTCGAGAGGGAGCATGAAGATCGCGAATTCAATGAAAAGCGCCAAGGTGCTGATTTGCATCTTGTTCGTCTTCAGTACAGCAGTGATGTCGCAAGAATCGTCGCCCCAGAAACAAAGCCAACCGCCCAAGGCGGAAAGTTTGCAGGCAGGCGTCGCAGTAACCGGCTCTTCCCTTGAAGACTGGACGGACCTCAGCCTGCGATCCAGCTCGCTTCGAATGAAACGGCCGGTGCTCGCGGAGAGCGACGATGTGCCGGGCACAGGATTTATTCGCGAGCGTTACGAAGTTACTTGGCGTTCCAAAGATCCGTTTGACTTGTATGTGATCCGGCCGCGCGGAGTGACACGAGCGCCTGTGATTTTGTATCTCTATTCTTTTCCCGAGGACACGGACCAATTCAAGAACAATTCGTGGTGCGAGGACGCCGTAAGCGGTGGTTATGCTGCGATTGGCTTTGTCGGAGCAGTTACGGGTCACCGTACGCGATACCGGTTACCGAAGGAATGGTTTGTCAGCGAGATGCAGGAATCTCTGGGCAGCACAGTTCACGACGTTCAGTTGATTCTGGATTATGTGGCGACCAGGAAAGATCTGGATGCCGGCCGCGTGGCTATGTTTGGATCGGGGTCCGGCGGCGCCGTTGCGATTCTGACTTCAGCCGTGGATCCGAGAATTAAGGTGGTGGACCTAATGGGGCCGTGGGCCGACTGGCCCACGTGGGTCGCGGAAACGAAGATTCTGAGGGACGACGAAAGAGCAACTTTTGCCAAGCCAGAATTTCTGGCTAAGGTGGCCCCGTTGGAACCCGTGTCGTGGCTACCGAAAAGCAAGGCCAAAGCACTTCGAATTCAGGACGTTCGCGGGAATAAATCCATGCCAGACAAGGCGCAGGAAAATCTCGAAGCTGCCGCTCCCGATTTTGCCGTGGTCAATCAATATGGCAATGGCCGCGCGTTCTTGGCGAATACTCAGCCTGCTCGACTGTTTGAATGGATGAAGGATGAGTTGAAACCCGACGCAAAGTTACATGCTGCGACTGACAAGGCCAGTCGCGTTCATTTTTATCCGGCGGTCCAAGCACCCCAAGCCCCGGCATGGCCGAGCGTGGGCACACTCGAAGTTGAGAAAACAAACAACACAGCAAATGCCAAGCCAGAAAAAGATAAGGCTAAGCCGAACCAAAACTGAACAAGCTTTAAAGGGAAACCTGTTGCTTGCCGCTCATGCGGTGTTAACCGGAAAGTCGCAAAACATTCGTTAAGCCGTATCCGGTTATTCATAAAGTTCACTTATTTTTCATCAGCACAGTTTGTTGTTGGCGAGCGTTGAAGGTTCCCAGATATTCGCGCCGCAGATAAGTCAAATTTTCACAACTTGAAGGAATTTATGAAGCGATATCTTGGGGGATTGCTTTTCATTCCGGTCATGGTCTGGATGGCTGCGTGTGGTTCCTCTTCCGGCCAAACGACGCCGGTCGTTGTAAATGTGAGTGGAGCGTTCACCACTATCCAAGCGGGAGGGCAGCCTGTGACGTTGACGGCCTCAGTGGGCGTCTCTTGGGTTCTGTCTATCGCGAATACAAACTGTTCGCCAGGTTGCGGCACGCTTTCTTCCTTTACAAGCAATTCAGTCGTGTACACTCCTCCCGCCACAGTGCCTGTGAATCAGCAGGCGACGATCACTGCCCGGTCATTGAGCGACAATCAGCAGGCATTCGTTTTCAATTTTCAAATCGTTCCTCCTATCACCTTAAGTATTGCTCCCAAGTTCAGCACACAGACAGCAGGTGGAGCAGTAGTGGATCTGACTGCGACAGTCAGCAACGACGTGAGCAACGCCGGAGTGACTTGGTCGCTGACGGCAGGTGGTACGGATTGCACGGGGCCATGCGGTACGCTGACGGTTGATCCGGCGCCATCGCTCACGGCGCACTACCAGCCTCCGGCGACGGTGCCAACAGGCGCGAACGCAACGCCGAAGATTACTGCAACTTCAGTCGCGGACTCAACCAAGAGCGATAGCTTTACCTTCACAATCACAGCTCCGGCGATTGCGGTGGTGATATCAAATAAGTTCTCGACCGTTGGAGTTGGGGCGTCCCCGATAACCATAAATGTGAACGTAAACAACGACGCGGCAAATGCCGGCGTAACCTGGACGCTGACCACCGGAGGGAACGCTTGCTCACCCGCTTGCGGTACACTGATTCCGAGTAGTGCTCCCAGCTTTTCCGCGGCGTACACTGCACCGACCACGCTTCCCGCGGGCCCCAATGCCTCTCCAACAATCACTGCTACATCCGTTACAGACGCTACAAAAAATGACAGTTTTTCTTTCAATGTCGTAAATCTGAGTTCGCTGTTCACCGGAAGCTATGCATTTCAAGTGCGAGGCTTCGACACGGCTGGGCTGCCTATGACCATGGCGGGCAGTATCACCAGCGACGGCGCGGGAAACATAACGGCAGGCGAACTCGATTACACCGCCACCGCCACAGTTATTAACGTCCCGAGCCTAAGCGGAACCTACACTGTGGACAATTCGTTCAAAGCGATCCCGCGCGTCACAATCGATATCAATACAGGGTCGAGCACTTTTGCGTTGAAATGCGCCCTCACTTCTGATGGGAAGCGCGGAAAAATCATCGAGTTTGACGACAGCCTTCGACTCAACGCTGGGACGATCCTTCAGCAAGATACAGCTTCTCTGACCGCCGCCAATGCAGCTGGAAGTTACGCCTTCGCACTCGATTCGGACAGGGGAGTTAGCGGAGGAGGTGCGGTTACCGGCCGCATTGTTGAAGTAGGGCAATTTACGATTGGAACGGGGGCGACAGGCATAACAGGAGGAGTAGCTGACGCCGCCCAAACGGGCGCCCCTGCAGTTCTGATAGGGACTGGCGCAACACCCGCTACGATTGCTTCGGATGTTGCAGCTCCACCGGACGCTTCGGGACGAGGCACATTCACGCTTACTATCAGCGGAAATTCGAATCAATACGCCTATTACATGGTGAATTCACAGCAGCTGAATCTCATCGAAATTGATTCTGGCGGAACATTCGGGACCATTCAGTCGGGAACGGCGCAAAAACAAAAGTCACTGACTGCCAACAGTCTGAACGCCACAAGCGTGGCAGCTTTGACGGGAGCGCACTCATCGGGGGGCACTACCGCTACCGACGTAATAGTTGGCGTGTTGAACGTGACCGGCGGGACCTCAGCCACCGCCACCTATGACTTTAATCGGGCCGGAACGGTCAACGCTGGTCAGGTTCCGGCAACGTCAACTATCGGGGCGGTTTTCGGCTCGTTCGATCCAACGACAGGACGCTATATTCTGGTGAACGGATTCTTTTTTGGAGCCGCAGTCTATCTCTATGACAACGGACAAGGCTTCATGATTGACATTACGCAGGCCGCGAACGGCACGAATGATGCCTTCTCTGGTCCACTCATCGCCCAGACGGAGAGTACATTCTCGACTTCTGACATTCCCGGGAATTACATCGGACTCGCTGGCGGCTCATCCACTTCCGGAATCCCGAATCTTGATTTCGCGGCAAATTTTGACGCTTCGGGAGGATATTCCGCAGTCGTGGATTTCACGACTCCGGATTTGACCCGCGGAGTGAACGGCCAGGCGCAGGACGTCTTACTCGACACCGCATTTTTTGGATTGGCTTACCAGCTGAACGACACCACATTGGGTCGAGGACTGATCACGTTTCCAGCGGGAGTGTTCAATGACTTCAATACTCCTAACGATGTATTCGGTGTCTTTTACATGATTGGCCCGCGGCAATTCGTCGCGATTGGACAGGGGCCACTGGGGAACGGCGTCGATTCCTCTGGCATCCTCTTCTTCGATCCACAATAGGAACACAATGCGAATGAAGCATGAATGAAACATGAATGGGTAAGCTGGCGGAGCATTAAGAAAATCTGATAGTTTGCAGAAAATTTTCACTCAATCTTTATATCGTTAATCAGCAGGAAATTTTCGCGCCCCATGCTGCTTCTAATTTGCGCTCTGTATTTTTCTGCGCAAAATTCTCGGCCCTCTGAGGGGAGTATAAATGAGCGTACGGGGAATCCGCTGTTCGGTTGTTGTGTTCTCGCTGTTGATTTTAGGAGTTCTACCCGGCGTTGCAATGGCAACGTCGAACCCAGTCCCATTTCTTAATCCGCTTCAACCTGCAGCTGTCGCTCCTGGTGGCGCTGCATTCACCTTGACCGTGACCGGCACGGGTTTCGTTGCTGGTTCAACCGTAGATTGGAACGGAAGTCCTCGAACAACAACTTTTGTGAACAGTTCAAAATTGACGGCCTCAATCTATGCCGCGGACATCGTGGCATCAGGAACGGCAACGATTACCGTAGTAAGCCCAGGGCCCGGAGGCGGCATTTCAAATCAGCAATACCTGCCAATTGTAGATTCGACCTCACAGCTGTTCTGGACGACTCGAGATGTTGCAGACAACGTCCCAACCACTTCACCGCTCGCGGAAGGCGACTTCAATAATGATGGCAAGCTGGATCTGGTTGGAGCGGTTGGCGGTGTCGTCTACGTTCTTTTGGGCAATGGCGATGGAACGTTTCAAGCGGCTCGCGGAAGCAACGGACCTTCAGGGCTAACGATTACAAGCATCAATGTTGTGGATGTCAACGGGGACGGAAAACTCGACTTGATCGTCACTGGCCCCAAGACTTCAAGTGTTTCGTTTGTGGCCACCATGCTCGGAAACGGTGACGGCACATTCCAAGCCCCAGTGGAGTCTGATTTCAGCGGTGCGCATTTTCCATCTAGACTAGTTGTCGCCGATTTTAACGGAGACGGTTATCCCGACGTCGCGTACGCCACGGCGACGGGTGTGCAAACGTTGACAGGCAGTGCCGATGGAACGTTTCATCTTGGTCCCAATAGTACACTCAACGAAATTGGCCTGGCAGTTACCGGGGTTGGCGACTTCAACGGCGACGGCAGGCTGGATATCGCCGTAACAGTTTATGATCCGTTCACGACGGGATTGGAATTCACAGGAGTCATGCTAGGCATTGGAGATGGAAGTTTTGGTCCCGTCGCCCTCGTTCCCGGTACAGGGACTCCGTTCGCAAGCGCGATCACCGCAGTTGTTGCCGATTTCAACGGGGATGGCGTGCTGGATATCGCCACCGGAATTGAAACCGCTGGTTCAACAATTCAGGGCACAATTCAGGTTTCACTTGGAAACGGCGATGGAAGTTTCCAGTCGCCCTTGTCGGTCCCCAACGTCGTAGCTGTCACCACGCCAATTCTCGTTGGAGACTTTACTGGAAATGGGAAGCTTGACCTGGTCACTGGGGGATATACCTATGAAGGGGCAGGTGATGGCACCTTCCCGGTTTCGCAAGGTTCCAGCGGATTGCCCGCACTCGTGCTGGCAGGCGATTTTAACGGAGATGGTCGCATGGACATTGTCAACCAGGCGACGAAGACCGTCGGGGGGACAGCGCAAAGTTCCTTCGGACTGTTTCTGCAAACGCCACCCCAACCAGATTTCACGGGCATTGTTCCGCCGTTCTCGTCAGTCCTGGTTCCTGGAGGTAGCACATCGCTTGTCGTGACAGTGCAACCCATGAATGGGTTCACGGGCGACGTAATCGTATCAATTTCCGACCTGCCGAACGGCGTCAGCGTCAGCTACAACCCCGCAGTGGTTCACGGAGGCTCTGGAACTTCGACGATTACCCTGACTGCGTCAAATGCTGTCCCGCTGGGTTTCTATACGGTGACGTTGTCGGGAAATAGTGGCACTATCACCCATGCCACCAAAACGCAGCTCGAAGTTAACGATTCCGTTGGCGATTGGACCGGTTACGTGGTGGAATCAACACAAAACATTCATCCCGGCGCAATGGCATCGTACACAATCGTTGCCCAGCCCTTGAATGGTTTCAACGGCACCATCGCCTTAACGGCTTCAGGGCTGCCGCCCGGAGCGACGGCGAATTTTACCCCGTCGACCATCACTGGCGGTTCTGGCAGCGTGCACTTCAATGTGCAGACTTCCGCCACGACGCCACAGCCTGCGGTTTCTAACATCACCGTAACTGGGACAAATGGGATTTTGGTGCACAACATCCCCGTCTATCTTGGCGTAAGCACGAGCACGGGAGACTTCTCAGGCAACGTGACGCCAGGGCAGGCCACTGTCCCAGCAACCGGGGGGATCGCCAACTACGTCATAAGCATCTCTCCCGTCAATGGCGGAGCAGGTGACGTTGCTTTGACAGCTTCTGGCTTGCCTCCTGGAGCAACCGCAACATTTACACCGCCGACCATTGATGCGGGTAACGGCAATTCCACCCTGCAGGTTACGACGGGAAGCGGAACTCCTGCGGGAACCTATCAGGTTGTCATCACATCGACAGCGGCTGGCGTTGTTCATCAAACAAACGTCAATTTGGTGGTTACTCCTTAAGTTGATTGACGAATCGGCTGAAGGGCGTGTCGAAAGGCGCGCCCTTCTTTCTTTTAGGACAGACTTCCCTGAAACAAATCTGTAACAAATAGAGTGATATCTTCACCGGCGTTCGGATTTTGTCTGAGGATGAGTGGAGCTACGCCTTGCAACTTTCAATGGAAATTCCGTCGCAAGCTTCGCGTAAGGAAGGGAAGAGATTCCCAAACGACTCTGCCAACGAAGTTTCTCAATTCATGAGCTTGCGAATTCTCCGGGGGCCCTTGAAAGCAACGGAGAATCGGGAAATTCTGAAGCACTACAATCGCCTTACTTCTTCCCGCATTCCAATGGAGGAGTATTTGCGCTGGGTGACCGATGGACCCGATGGTCCAGCGTGGCACGCAATACTCGAAAATGAAGCGTCGGAAATTGTCGGGCACACGGCAGTGATTCCCATGCGCGGTTTCCGCAACGGGAGACAGGTCGTTGGGGGGAAAGCCGAATACGCTTTTATCCTCGAAGAGTATCAAGCCTCGAAAATTCGTGGATTCGAGAAATCAGGACGTCCCAGAAACACAATCATGATTCAGCAGCTCTTCCAGCGCTGCCAAAATGAGTTCGATCCTCTACTCATCTCCACGAGTGATGTGCGGCGGCGATCACTTTCAAACGCGGGCGGGTCAACTGTGACCTTTACGGTGTCCGAGTGTCTGCTGGTTATGCGACCGTGGAATGCAGCGCGACTTACTCCCAATCTGCGCGGTTGGCAGCGCACAACATTATGCTTCGCCGGCATATTTCAAAAACTGGCGTGGGCTGCCGGTCGTTTGTTTTCGAGTAAATCAAGCGCGGTTCGGTCATCTCCAATCGATAAAGGACTCTCGTGTGCCGAGAGTGCCAAGCTTTGCTTTTTTGGTGATCTCGAATCAATGCGATGGCGGTATCCCGAAGATCAATACGAGAGTCTTATTGTCGGTGACAACCGGAACCACTTGATCATTAAGAACGGATCCCCCGACCGTTATCTTCGGATTTGCCAGTGGCGTCTTTCCGCAGGACAGCCATCCTTTCAACTTCTGGCAAAGTTGGTGGAAATTGCGCGTTCCCAAGGCACTTTGGGAGTGAGATGGGCCGCGTATGGTGACGATGAGCTTTCAAGAGAACTTGTGCGGCAAATGAAGAAATTTGGTTTTCTGTGTGCGCGGCGCACACGCTCGTTGTTGATTTGTTCGAGAGAGCAGGAACTCTTGTCCTCGGATGGATGGGACCTCACCGATGCCATGTTCAGTTTTGATCCGTGAGCCGTCGGGAGTCGTTCATATCACTGAACATTTGTTCTTTTGTAGAGTTATGTGGAGACTCACATGAAAGAAGATTCTGGCAGCGTCGCCGAAGCGCCGATGACATCGCAACGGCAGACCCTGTCTGCGCAACCTCGGGACCACTACGATCGAGTCACAGAGGCCTGGCAGTACGTGATGGGCGACGATCTGCATGTCGGCTATTTTTCAGACACAGATCAAGATCTGTTTGAGGCCACGAGAGCGCTCACTTCGCTCATGGCGGAGCACGCGCGCATCGAGGCGGGCAGCCGCGTGCTTGATATCGGCTGCGGCACGGGCAATCCCGCTCTGTATCTGGCGATGGAGCGCGGATGCCACGTGTCTGGAATCTCCAACAGCCATGCAGGAATAGAACGAGCAAAAGCCAGAGCTGCTGAAAAAAGTGCGGATCATGGAGTCAGTTTTTGCGTTGGAGAGGCGACCGCCACGGGCTTCGTCGCGAACTCTTTTGATTGCGCATGGGTAATGGAATCATCCCATTTGATTCCTCAAAAGGAGCTGCTCGTCCAGGAGTGCGTTCGTGTTCTGCGTCCAGGCGGCACAACAGTATTGTGCGATTTAATGCTTTTGCGGCCGCTTCCATCGCAACCAAACGCGGCAATGTGGCGTGACATGCTGGTCCTGGAGAGAGCTTATGGCAAGGCGAACCTCCAATCACAAGAGTTCTATGTTCGACAGTTCGAGGGGTGTGGCATGGACGCCGAAGGCTTCGACATTTCCCAGAATGTTGCTCCAACATTCCAATTGTGGCGAACTAACGCGGAAGAGCACTCGCATCTCATCGCCGAGATCTTGGGAGTTGAGCAGTTGAACTATTTCATCAAGTCGTGCGAAATCATGACACGCCTGTTCAATGAGGGCCAACTTGGATACTGCGTGGTGAAGGGCAGCAAGCGAATTTAGTCACGTAAGATACTGAAATGCCTCCTCACATGTCACTTGCAAGCCGCTACTAGGACGGCTTGGTGTTTCAACGACTCTTAACGATCCCGTAATGTGGATTTTTCAGCCGCGATAGATCATCAGGGCGCACTGTCGGTTTCAATTACACCCCTGCCGGCATCGCGAATTGTGTATGAAAAGTGGTTCTACAGGTGCTTTCTGATCGGAAACGACATCGTTGATCTGCTGTATTTCGATACGCCGCTTTATCGGCATGTCCGCTATATAAGTCGACTGTGCTCACCAAGCGAAGCGAGAGCTCTGCGACAATCGGCGGATGGCAATAGGGATCTTGCGATCCTGTGGTCTGCGAAAGAAGCAGCGTACAAACTCCTAGCAAACCAGCTTGGTCTGCGACATTTCGTGCCGCGTGAGTTTGTGACGAATTTTGCTGGTTTTGAGACCACGGCAAACAGAGTGAGCCTTGAGACGGCTTACGGGGAAGCTCAAGCACACGTGGACGTACATGTTCACGAACGATGGGTGCATGCGATTGCAAGATTTGAGCGGAGATGTGCTTTCGATTGGAGGGTAGAAGAAATTAGCGGCTGGCAATCCGGCGGTGTCACGCCAGACGAGGAATCCGAAAGTGTCAGGGAACTGGCGGCAAAGCTCATCGCAGAACATGGTTGGGATGGCGTGTCTATTGACTCAAAAAACGGAATTCCACGGTTAAAGCAGGCTGTGGATTCAGGTCTTAGGATCGACGTCAGTCTTTCGCACCACGGATACTTCGTTGCAGCGGCAATCGCCTGGTCTGCGGAAGACATTCACAGACGCCCAGACATGGAACGTGATGTGATTGTTGGCGCACAACTGGGGGAAGCGTGCTCTATTTGCATGGCATAGGCCATTTCCACCCTGCGACCGTCATCGATAACGATTTTCTGGCGTCGCTGGATATTGGCGCGGATCCAACATGGATAGAAGAGCGCGTGGGAATTGTAGAACGCAGAACCAGCATGTCTCTGGATTACATTCGGCACACGAAAAATTTGGATACCCGTGCGGCTGTGGAAGGTTCGACGATTTCAACGATGGAAATGGGAAAGCAAGCGGCGGTGATGGCCACGCAGCGCGCGGGGCTGAATGTTCAAGATATTCGGATGGTAATCGGAGGCGGCTGCTGTCCTGAGATGTTGATTCCTGCGGAGGCGAGTCGCGTGGCAGCCGCACTCGGGATACAAGCGCTCGCTTTTGATTTATCGGCTGCGTGCGCGAGCTTTGTGGCCCACATCCACTTCCTATTGCAGATGCGTCCGGAATCACTTCCGGATTTTGTCCTGGTGACCAGTGTCGAGGCATTCACGCGAAGCATCAACTATTCAGATCGGCGTTCCGCTGTGCTTTTCGGTGACGCCGCTACGGCTGCAATCTTTTCTCCCCGGATACCCGCGCCTGCACGCATATTGGAATCGAGTTTTCAAACGGATCCCTCCGGGTACGATCAGGTGACAATTTCCGCTGGAGGCCATTTTGATCAGGATGGAAATCGAGTGCAGATGTTCGCCATCCGCAAAACCGCCGAAGCCATAGGAGAAGGGCGTTTTGCCCAAAATGGGCAGTCCGAAACGAATGAATTCTTCATTGGTCATCAAGCAAATTTGAGAATGCTGGAGTCAGTTTGCCGGCGGCTGGGCATTCCTCCAGAGAACCATCTCTCTAACGTCAGAACATTTGGAAATTGTGGGGCCGCAGGGGCGCCATCGGTGTTGTCACAAAACTGGGACGAGTTGGGCGCTTGTGCCGTGAATCTTGCGGTCGTTGGATCAGGATTGAGCTGGGGGGGGGTCAGAATCTGTCTCGCCGGTCGGGGGTCGAACTAATGACTCATTTGAACGCAAACGAATTGCTGAGAGAAGCCCGGTTAGCAGAGGTTTTGCCATGAATCGATCCGGCTCACAAGTTGCTTCTCCGGAGACACAATGCACCATTTCTCCGTTGGACGTCATGGGCATGTTACCGCGCGGCTTGGCGTTTTGTTTTTTGGATGAGATAGAGGAAATCGACGCGACCCACGTCGTAGCGAGTTACCGGTTCCGCGAGGACGAGATGTTCTATCCCGGACATTTTCCGGAAAAAGCTGTCACGCCCGGAACGATTCTGCTAGAGGCCATGTGTCAGTGTGGGATTGCGGCGCAAAGTTATTTTCTCCTGGCGCAAGAGCTTTCTATTGAAAAGGCAAAGGACTATCGAATTCTGTTCACCGGTGCTCAGGTTGAGTGGTTTGAGCAAGTCGGTCCTGGCACAAAGATCACTTTGCACGGCGAACTTTTGGCGTGGCGACGCCGAAGAATTCGGGCGCACGTAAAGATATTTGATCAAGAGCACCGACTGATTGCGGAAGCGTCTGAGCTGGCGGGCATGGGTGTTCTGTTTGACCAGAAAGCATAGCCGCTGGAAGTGTTGAATGGAACGTGAACAACAGGATCTTGGTAGTTCGTAAGAAAACTCAACGGAGGGCAGGAATGAGCCGCGACGAAGTTCGTAAAGCGTACCTCGAACTAATTAGATCGTATATTCGAGTTGAGGATCCCAGCATCATCAACGAATCAAGTCTCCTGGTGAACGATCTGAAAGTGAATAGCACTCGATTCGTAGACATCATTCTGGAAACCGAAGATAGATTTAGCATAAGCATTGACGATAAAGAGATGGAGCGGTTTGACCGCGTCGGCGATGCCATCGACTTCATTTGCGAGAAGAAAAAACTTGCCGCGTAAACCTGGCTGCAAGTCGAGCGGACTTTCCGTGGGCAGCCTTTTCGGCACGAGAGGGGACTGATCCTTTGAATCGTGTGGTGGTAACCGGTATGGGAATCGTGGCTCCGAACGCAGTCGGCGTGGAGGCATACCGGCGCGCCTTGTGCGAAGGTAAGTCGGGCATCTCATATACGTCACAAATGAAGGAGCTGGGTTTCGGCTGCCACGTCGCAGGTGTGCCGGACATTTCGAAACAAACAGCGAATGGCTACTTCAGTCCGGAACTTTTGAAGAACTCGAACGCTTCGATGAAGTACGCAGTCATCGCTTCTGTTGACTGCTGGAAAGATTCGGGCCTTCCAAGCCGCCATCCTGACTCTGGAGTGGACTGGAGAACCGCAGCGATTATCGGAACTTCGTTGGGAGGCATCGATACGATTGGTGAATCGGTTGTCCCGGAGACAAATGCTGGCCGGGCACGGCGGCTTGGTAGCAGCGCGGCAGAAAAGGCGATGTCGAGTTGCGCAAGCGCATGCGTTGGTGGATTGCTCGGTTTGGGCGGGCAAGTAACGACTAACAGTAGTGCCTGCTCGACAGGCACGGAAGCAATCGTTGGTGGCTTCTGGATGATACGCGAAGGGCGGTCGGATCGTGTTCTTGCGGGCAGCGCCGAAGCGCCATCCGTTTACACGTGGGCTTTCCTTGATTCGTTGCGGGTCATGACGCGCAGTTCGAACGAGCAACCTCAAGCCGCATCTCGGCCACTAAGCGCAAGTGCGGGAGGATTTGTCCCTGCCGGAGGCGCAGGAATTCTCATGCTCGAAAGTCTGACGTCCGCGAAGGAACGCGGGGCAAAAATCTACGGCGAGGTTCTGGGAGGGCACTCCAATTGCGGTGGTCAGAGAAACGGGGGCAGCATAACTGCATCGAACCCGGAAGGCATTCAGCGTTGTGTTCAGGAAACGTTGGAAGTAACGAAAACGAAGCCGTCAGAAATCGACTATGTCAACGGGCATCTGACGGGAACTGGCGGGGATGCCAAAGAGATCCGCTGTCTGACTGCGGCCTTGGGACGCCGCCTATCAGACATGCCGTGGGTAAACGCGACAAAGTCCCTGATCGGGCACGGATTGGGAGCGAGCGGCTCAATGGAATCCGTCGCCGTGCTTCTCCAAATGGCTCATGGTTTCCTTCATCCTTCGCTCAACTGTGAAGACTTTCATCCTGAGATCGAAGAACTCCGCCCGCGTGTGCCGGAGAAATCTATTCCCTGGAATTCCAGGTTTGCCCTGAAAACGAGTTTCGGATTTGGCGATGTCAACTCATGTGTCATTTTCAAGCGTTGGGAAGAGTGACCCTTCTGCGGCAGGCTTGCCCAGCGACTCTCTAAGTATCGCTGCTGAAGCGGAGCGCATTCGGAGAGTCTTTGCCGAGCGCCAGGAACCCGCGGATGGGGCATTTGATCCGTTTCGTCTCCTGGCCCACCAGGAGAGGCAGGAGAAGCTCGCTGCCTTTTTTCGCGAACTTGGCCTTTCCTCCCTGCAGAAACTGCAAATTCTTGACGTAGGTTGTGGCTCAGGTGGTCACCTACGCCGCCTTGTGGATTTTGGAGCAGAGCCCGAGCGCTGTTTTGGGATGGATCTCTTTACCAAGCGTTTGCACGACGCGCGCAATCTGAACCCGAATATCTCCTTTGCCGAGGCCAACGCCGCTCAGCTTCCGTTCGGCGACGACCAGTTCGATCTTGTGTTCCAGTACACAGTGCTGACGTCGGTCCTGGACAAAGAGTTGCGACGCAGCATTGTCTCCGAAATCCGGCGAGTCCTGCGGCCTAGCGGTTATTTCGTGCTCTACGATTTTGCTTACTCGAATCCAAAAAATCCGAATGTTAGAGGAATTGGGAAAAAAGAACTCTCGGAACTGCTCGGTGATTTTCACATCCGATTTCAACGTGTGACTCTGGCCCCGCCCATTGGTCGCATTGCAGGAAGAATCTCGCCGCTTCTATACCGTATCTTGGCGTCCGTTCCGCTGTTGCGTACTCACTACTTATGTTTTGCCCGCAAACGTTAGGCGACCAACTTGAAATTCCTCGCGAAGCAACGACGCTACGTTGGTGGCTGAGGATCGATCCGGATGCCTTCCAGCAATCCCGCTCGTTGGTATCGATGGATTGAAGCGGATAGGAACTGCTCGACGCTCATCCACTTCTCGTGAAATTCACTTTGTTTCTTGACGCACTTCCAAAACACTTCGTTGACTTCTGCTGGCACGGAAAGCGATTCAATCGGGTTGTGCCATAACACGGATACTCCGCCCCAGCCCAAATCCCTGCTTTCCCCCAAGACCTGCTCGGCTAAAACATCTGCGGGAGTATGTAGCTGACGAGAGGCGGCTTGCAGACTTCCGTCCATCAGAACCAGCGGAATTTCCAGAAACGAGTGAGGAGCCTCGCGCTCGAAATCATAGGGAGGAAACGCAAAGGCAGCGCCATTTCGAAAGCCAACCATGTCCGGGAAACCCAAGCTCGAGTCTACGAGCATGCCGGCTGTGGCCACCGCGTCAAACAAATCCCGGTGCCGGCTAAATCGCAACCAATGCTGTCGGCTGCTGATCACTTGTTGGCCAGCATTTTTGCGTAAGCAATTCGCTTCCTCGGCGAGACTTCGATCCTCCACGACGCTGCGATACGAGCCATGCAACCCAACCGAAAAGCCGCCTATTGCGGCGCACCGAAGCTGTGAGGAAATCTGTTCGATTCGATAGTCCGGATCTCTTCGATGGCCGTTTCTCGCAACCGCGAAAAATGTAGATTGAAACTTATGCTGAGAGCCTGCCTCCATTAACGCAGGCAGATAATCCCCTACGCGCCTCCCGACTAGCAGCTGAACCATCATGTGAAGATTGTCGGCGAAGTAAGACCAGCTACGATATCCGATCAGCGCGATGCAAAGATTCTTGCCAAGCCGGACCAACGCCGAGGTTCGATTCGTAAAATAAAAATCTATGTCATGGGAACAGACGATTAGATGTTCGACATCTTTCACAGGCGAGGGTGCTTTGGGAAGCGCTTCCGTCGTGTCGCCCTGACGAATCGCGTTCTCCATCCAAGCCATGAGCAGGGAAGCATGAGGCCTAAATGGAGACAACCCGCTCCGGTGGAAAACGGTCTCGGAATACGGAATGCGCTTGATCTCATCGCGCACAGAAATTCCCGCCTCGTATTCGTTCGATAGCCAAAGAAAAATTTCGGCTAGCCAATCTGGCCTCCCGGTCGCGGGATCTATTCCATGAAAGAGAAATAAATCCTGCCCGGCATAACGGTGACGCAGGAAAGCATCTTCTTCATATTTCCGTTCGGCTTGGTAGAGTGCGGGAATCTGGAATAGACGAGAGCCAGAATTTGTGGGTGGAGTTCGGCCGTAGAAGCACTGAACCTCAGCATTCTGCTTTTCTACAACGGTGTGACCATAAATTGCAGCGAAAACTCTGAACGCATAGGTCATCCGTGATTGCGCGCGTTCCGGAATGTCGGCTTCAAAGTCCAGAGAAATTAAAAAAATACACCCTCACAGAGCTGAACAAGGATTCGGCGCAAACACAAGGTCGTGAATTCCTAACAGCGAAGATCCAACAGGATGAGGCCGAACTATTACAAGCGTGTAACACTCTGTTCAACGAACGAAAAGCTACTCCTCCGGCACGCACATTTGAGAGCGTTTGGGAAGTTTGAGGGGTCGCTATACCGTTCGGACCTGACTTCGAAATTGAAATGCCCCATTCACAAAGCCGAAATGCTTCAAGGTGTGCCCGAGTACTACAATCTCGCAATTAAGTAAGTTGATCTAAGAGATGCCCGTCTGGTGTGGCAGAAGGAATACAGCCATCGGGCTACAAAGACGAGTGTGTTTCCGAGAGCGCGTAGCTCCGCGCAGCCAGCACTCCCGACATTTTCTTGAGGCCATCATGCGAATCACGTTTGTCAATCACGCCAGTTTTTTGCTCGAAGCCAGCGCAACCAGCGTCTGGTGCGACCCATGGACTACTGGGAAGGTATATAACGACTGCGCCGCTCTCTTCAGTCCGTCGTATGAGGTTCCCCTGGACCGCGTAGAGCATATTTGGCTCTCCCATGAACACTCGGACCATCTCAATTTCCCGACTCTGAAGAAAATTCCAGAAGCGCATCGCCGGCGTATTACCTTTTTGCATCAGAAACACAGCTCCCCGCGCGTTATCGAAGCGGTACGAAAGCTTGGGTTCGAAAAAATTGTCGAGCTTCCTCAATACAAATGGATGACGCTCAAACCCGGCTTCGAAGTTTTTTGTGGTTGCGTCGGTACCCTGGACTCATTCCTGGTCGTCCGCGCCGACGGAGAATGTGTCCTCAATCTGAACGATTGCATCTGCACCGATGCGGAGATTCGCTACATTCGCCGCATCACTGGGAAACCATCGCTTTTGTTCACCCAGTTCTCGATAGCTCAATGGATTGGAAATCATGCTGATGAGATCGGTGCTGTTCCGCAAAAACTGCGTGAGTTCAAATACAGCGCGTTGACCTTTCAGCCTGAATTCACCGTGCCTTTTGCGAGCTTTGGTTATTGGTGCAACCAAGAAAACGAATGGATGAATCGTTACATAATCACTCCCGCGCAAATTGCGGCTCTGAATCTTCCTGGGGTCAACTTCATGTACCCGGGCGATGTGTGGGAGTCTTCCGTGCGCACGTTTCGTTCGGACGAAGCAGTCACACGGTACATGAAAGATCTCGAAACTCTGAAAATTGACCCGATGCCACCGTCAGTAGGAGCCGAAAAAATATGTCAGGCTGCCTTGAAACTTCTGCAGGCGATGCGCAAACGTTTCGGCAAATTGCTTTTGGCCCGAATCGAACCCTTCGATATCTTCACCCACGATACGCGTCAGGTCTTTACGATTCATCCCGCCGAAGGCCGATGCGAAGCCCGAGAGGCAACAAACGAAGACGCCGATAAGGCCCGCTATGTTATGTGCAGTCAAGTAGCCTGGTATACGTTTGCTTTCACTTGGGGCTGGAGTGTTGCAGAGGGAACCGGAACCTTCACGGATCGCCAATTCAAGGAAAAGGGTGAAAACCAGTTGTGGCGACGTTGCGTAACGGAACTCTCCACCGATATTCTGCGATTTGATAGCCCCGACAGGTTTTTCCGCACTTGGAAATTTTTATGGGGCAAGAAGGCTGGAATCTTTTATCATATATTGGGCCGCCCAATCAGCGACGCAGCTATCAGCAGGGCAATGGCTGAAGCGCCGGCGCATTGGCGCCCGAGCTCTCCTGAAAGCGCCTGATTTTCCTCGAACTCATGAATCGCAACGCTTACAGACGCCACAGAAATAGTAAAGGAATGACGATCCTGGAATTGATCATCGCGTGCAGCATTTTGATCATTCTGGCCTCTGCCGCACTGCCGGTTTTTCGATTCACCGTAGTTCGATCAAGAGAAATTGAGCTGAGGCACGATCTTCGCGAAATGCGGAACGCTATCGATCAGTACAAGGATATGGCTGACCGCAATTTGGTCCAGGTTCAGGTTGGAAGCGAGGGCTATCCTCCGGATCTGGAAACTCTGGTGAAAGGCGTCGAATACGGTGGAAGCGGACAACAGAAGGTACGCTTCTTGCGAAGAATTCCTATCGATCCGATGACTGGACGAGCCGATTGGAATGTTCGGTCCGTTCAAGACGATCCTGACTCAACGGGCGGTGGCGGCAACAACGTCTTCGACGTTCATTCGAAATCACAAACCACTGCGCTGGATGGAACGAAATATTCCGACTGGTGACCCTGCACCTCGCTGATCGCGAACACTATTCAGGTTCGAGACAAATCGCGTGAATGCTTCCAGCCCCAGTCAGGCATTGCCCGTCCTTGTCCAATGCAAATTGCCAGCGATGCCGCGGGCAAGTCCACAACCTCCCTTCATCCGCCCAACCTTTCGTCAAGTCGGCGCCCTGGTGCGGGCAGAAGCGGTCAATCGAATAACAAATACCTCCAGCGTCGATAACGGCCCGGCTCTGGCTCTGCTCGATCTCCAGGAGTTTTCGACAGAACCAGTTCATGTCATCACTTTCCAGAAGCAAGAATCCCTGAATTAGCGTTTGATACATGTCCGGTTTGCGATTCAATCGCACGCGAAACGTCAGGGCGAACTCTTCCCAGGTGATTGCTTTTTCCAACACACGCGCAATCTGCCAGGATGGAGTGAAAAGCGAATAGAAGTCCGTCTCCGCGATCTCGCTTACTGGTTCCACTTTCCTTGAAGGAAAGTCGATCCGGAGCATTTTGTGCGGCATATCAGAAAAGCCGAAGTAAAGAGGGACACGCAATCGGTTGTGCAATTCGAAAGCAGAGAGCTTATGTTCCAGCGAAAGCTTTAGTCCGCCTAAAATTTCCGCTCCCCTCTCCTCGGTAGGCTGAACCTGTCTTTCCGCAAAAAAACTTTCGTAGCGGGCGGCATACGAACGAATATATCTTTCAAAATTCGAATCACTCACGCGTTCTGTACCGAGCGGCTCGAATTGTCCGGTTTCGGCATTGACTACATCCCCAGGCATTATTTCCAGCAGTCCCGTCTCCGAACCTGGAAGTCTCATATGAAGATATTCGAACAGCTGCGGAGCGCGCGGAAAAATGTTGACGGGCTGAAAATTCAGGTGAATCAGGGTCGGGTCCAGGAAGCAAGCGGGACCCGCCGATGGCAGATAAATGCGTGGCTGAACGGTTTCGATCGCCCGCGCCACCATTTCCAGTTTGCCCGTTAGCTTCTTCTTCGCTATGCGTTCGTATTCTTCTTGCTCGTATTCATAACAAGTCGGATGCCAGGTCGCTCCGGAGAACTGACAGGTCAGAATCGAAATTGGTCCCTCAGACTTGCAGATCGCCGGCAGTTCGTCGTTCAGCTTGCAATCATTCAGGTTTAGAAAAGTCTGCCCATCCGCTGTCACCAGAATGCTGGAATCCCGATTGATGCCTGAATCATCGAGATATAGCTTTGCGCTGCCCCCTGGAATCGCTACAGCCTCCCCATGCTTGCAAAGAATCATCTCTCCCGGCTTCATCTCGCCGATTTCACTTCTTAGTGCATCTCGCTGAAAGTAGGGCACGATGAACGTCAACTCATCAACCGGAAGTGTTTTCAGAAAGGACGCGTCAAAGTGATCTCTGTGCTCGTGGCTCACGTAAACAAAGCGTTTCTTGCTCCGGTCCCGCAACTTTTCTCGTACAAGGGGAGCCAAGCCATGGTTACAGGGAAGTTGAAACCAACCTGAATCAAACGCCCCTTCTGGGGAAAGCCAGGGATCAGCGACAATAGTTGCGCTATCCGTTTCCACTACAAACCCAGCATGTCCCAGGTAGGTGATTTGCATTATAGCCCTTGAAGTTGCAGCGAATTTGTGCCCGCCGTGCGAGTTCGCCTTGCCAATGTGTCGCTACCGCGAGAAGTTGTTTCGGTCGACTTTATATTTCGCGCCCAGCCAAACGTTTTGTTTCCAGTTAGGGAGGGCCTTTATCAAGGTGTCTTGTCGGAGAAGAAGACCTTTCTGTCCCTGGGAGCAAAGTATGAACAAGCTTTGTTACTGTTGGGCGAATGAGGGTTTACATTTGTGTTGATAGGCCCTTGGCTATAATCTGCCAGACTCCAAGCAGACCGATTTCACTCAGATTTAATAACTTTTTCATTCAGACTCGTCCAGTTTTCCGCAAACTTTGCCGCGCGATCGATTTCTGCTCGCGCACCTAAATATCAACATTCTGAATTGAGGGGTGGAGTTCACCAAATGCGACGCCTTCCTAAGCTTTTTGCCTTTGTATCTCTTGTTTCGATGTTTAGCGCCTCGTCCAGCCTTGCTCAGAATGGGAACTTTTCGAGCATAACCGGCACATCCACGCCGCAGCCTCCCGTACCGATCCCCATCTTCTCCATCCACCGCACCTCGAACGTAGTAACGGTGTCCACTACCGACCCCAATAACACGGACGAATACGCGCAACAGAACCAAATAGGTGCAACTGTAAATATCTCTAAGGTCGCCATAGACCCTTCAAATGCTGTCAACGGCAATTTCGTAATCTGCGGTCCTTCGACTCCAGGCTGTGTAACGCCTACTACATCCACTTTCTCTTTCGTTTCGAATGGTGTCGATTTCTCCGGATCAGGCACGCAACTGGGCTACACAGCCGTTTCTCGCACACCCTGCCCCCTGATTCCCAACGGATACTTCAGTTTCTGTGGCGATTCGCGTCCCGGCGCCGGCCTCACCTTTCCAGCGGATGGTTCTTTGCTGGAAGTCATCTCCACGCAGGATCAAGTAGGGTCGATGCTCTGGGCTTCCGCTTTGGGCGATGGAAATTCCGGATCAAACCGCGTCACTGGCTGTGAACAGTTCTTCATCGAAAGCGGAAACGAATGGCACTTCGAGTGTTCCTGGTTGCGCAACTTCGGTGGATATATCGACATCGACATGAAAAATCAGTGGCTGACGCTGGATGTCGGGGACGGCCTTACGACTCGGGGAGTAGGTGGGGAATTCGCAATGAGCGGAACCCGCAAACTAGCCAGCTTCGGCATCGGCCAAAATCGCACCTTGGTAATTGATATGGGGACAAGTGTTCCTGGATCTGTAATCCCTAGCTCTGGCACTCTGCGTTTTCGCAACGGCAGCACGATTTGCTGGCAGAATGCGCAAGGCAGCAGCGGGTTGTGTCAGGGCACCGACGCCAACGATCACTTCAGCTTTGATAGTGGCATTGTGACCGCAACCTATAACACAGCGACAAGCTGCGCTAACTTTTGGGGCCAGTGCGGAAGCTCAGCAGCTGGCTCGGTCGCGCTTAGTCCAAACGCCCAATCGCTCGTCATTTCGACTACAGCTGTCACAGCGCAAAGTCAGATCTTCGTTCAAGAAGACAGCAGCCTGAATGGCGTTTTAGGTATAACCTGCAACACGAATCCAGGAAGGAGCTATTTGGTCTCCAGTCGAACACCCGGAAATTCGTTTCAAATTACGGTGAGTTCGCCGCCTGAAGGAGCACCGGCCTGTTTGAGCTACCACATCATCAATTGAACGATCCACGTTACCGCTGCAAAAACAGCTCTCAAACAGCCGACTGCAAAAGAGCTAAAACGCCGAGTATATGGGTTGGGAGCATGCACGGAAAAAGTCTAATCCTTGGTCGCAGGACAAGTGCCTGCGGGTTTCGAGGGGTTGCCTACTACTTCTATGAGGAATTTTCTATCGGTGGTCCCTGTTCAGACTTTCTCCCGAGGCTTTTCGTTGCGGACAAAAATATTATCCTGCGTTGGCTCACCCTCGCATTCAAGCGCAACGGTCGTGACGGGGTGATCCGGCGCTTCCACTGGCAATCCAGTTAAGCGCACTCGAAAACGATCTTGCTGAAATTGAATCGCCGCCCCGTTCGCTATGAGGCGTGCGGACTTTACTTTCGTTTGCAAACCAGCGACGACAACATAGTCGCTGGGCCAAAAATGTACGTGCATGAAAAGCGTGTTGCCTTTTCGCGTGAAGCTTGCATAGTTGGAGCGCCTCGCTTGACACACGTCCGAGCCATAGATCGAATCTCCATTGCGGCGCATCCATTGCCCCACCTGCGTCAGCACATGAACGGAATCTTCCGGCACGCTGCCGTCGGCGCGCGGGCCAATGTTCAGCAAATAATTGCCCGTATCGCGCGAACATGAAATTAAGTTCTGAATCACGCGGCGCGGACTCTTCCAATCATCGTCAGCCCGCTGATATCCCCAACTATCGTTCAGCGTCATGCAGGATTCCCACGCGCGGCCTTCCTTGTCGGCCGTAATCTGCTGCTCGGGGGTCGAAAAATCGCCAGGAAGTTTATTGCGATTATTGACGATAATGTCGGGCTGAAGCTCAAACACCATCTTATTCATTCGTTCGGATTCCCAACCGGCTGCGTCGAGCGGCCACGAAACGTCGTACCACAACACGTCGATCTTTCCGTAGTTGGTGAGCAGTTCGCGAAGATGTGTATGAATGTATTCAACGAATCGCTTGCGAGCGGCTTCGTCTGTGGCACACCGCGCACCGTCCGGATGATGCCAGTCCATCAAAGAATAGTAGAACCCAACGCGCATTCCTTCAGCACGCGCTGCATCCACATACTCGCGCACCAGATCGCGTCCAGGCCCCTGCTTCGGCGAACAGTAATCGGTCGTCTTGGTATCGAAATGGCAAAACCCTTCGTGATGCTTCGTGGTCATCACCATATAGCGCATGCCGGTTTCGCGCGCGAGCTTCGCCCATTCGCGAGCAGGGAACGGCTTAGGGTGAAACTGCTTTGCAAGCGGCTCATACTCAGAGACCGGAATACCTTCGTTTTCCATCACCCACTCATGCCGTCCAAGTACGCTGTAAAGTCCCCAGTGAATAAACATTCCGAAACGCGCTTCATGCCACCACTTCATCCTGCGCGCGCGGTCCGCGTCATTGATTCCAGGTGATGAACCGCTTTGTTGGTCGGTTGAGACACTGGGAAGTTGCACCGGCGTGACGTGAGAAAGATTTCCCGGCATCGCGGCTGCCGCCAATGCAGAGCTCGTACCGGCGATCCATTCACGGCGCGACGTGCGCTTCTTCAGCATGATTCGATCCTCTCCTGATGTTCCGATTATCCACCGCCTGGCACGGCGGTGGGGATGAAGCACCGCCGTGCCCTTCAACAACTATTTCTCTAGCTCGAAAATCCGATCCATTAAGAGCCACTTTTCACCGGGCTTCGCACTCGGAAGTGGCTTCTGAAACTTCCACATCAGTTTTTCCCATTCTTGAACTCTCAGATTTTCTCGGTCTGCCTTGGCTTTCTCTTCAAACGAAAATTGCCCATTAACTTCCATGACCATGAAAAGCCGCGCGCCAAGCTGATAGATTTCTAGATCTTCTATTCCTGAATCCTTGATGCTTTTCGTAATCTCAGGCCAGATTTTCTCGTGATACCGCTTGTATTCGGCGATCAATTGCGGGTCGTCCTGCAAGTCGAGCGTCAGGCAATAGCGTTTGGTCATTTGGCCTCTGCAGCAATTCCGGATTGAGGGATTGGCAACGTGGCATTTGGCTTGTATCCGCTCACCGCGAAATAAATCACATAGGCATAACAGAGGAGCGGCATTACGAGAGCCACGCGAATACTGCTTGCATCGGAGATGCGGCCCATCGCCGCGGGAACCAGCGCACCGCCAATGATGGACATGACGAGAAGCGAAGAGCCGCGCTTTGTTAGAGCGCCGAGATTTTTTATGCTGAGCGCAAAAATTGTCGGGAACATGATGGAATTGAAAAAACCAACCAGAACAATCGCCAGAACGGAGGCCAGTCCTGATAAGTCGATTCCGACAAGAACGCAAATTAGTGCGCCACAGCCGAACGCAGCGAGCAGCCGCGGCGCAGGAATACTCTTCATCATCCACGATCCGGCGAATCGTCCGATCATGAATCCGGTTTGATGTGCGACCAGAAAAATCGCCGCCATTTTTTCAGGCGTAGTGGGCATAACATGAGCGAGAAAGTTCAGAGCCCCATGCTGTCCTGCCACAAAATTTGCGCCCCACGCTGACATCGCGTCCAACGTCTGTGGCATGACCTGCTTCGCAAAACGAATAGCAAAACTCCCGACGCCCACTTGGGCCCCGACGTAGAAAAATTGGGCCACGACGCCTTTGACAAGGTGCGGGTGCGCGAAGACGTTGCCAGCGGTTCCAACTGAATGATTGTTGACAACTCCGGTTCCTTGTTCTTGAACCTCAGGGAGGTGAGCAAAATAAATCAGCGCCGCGACAAACAAAAAGATACCCGTAATCACGAGATAGGGCACTCGGACCATGTTCGTTTCTGAAACGACATACGCTTGCAGTTGCTGCGAAGTCATCGCTGCCCTTTGTGTGGGCGTATATTCGATTCCAGACAGAATAAATATCGCGCCCAGCGTCGGCACAAGCGCCGCCCCCACCGCGTTGAATGATTGCGCCAGATTCAGCCGCCGCTCAGAACTCTCAGCAGGGCCAAGGACCGTGACATAAGGATTCGCGCCCACTTCCAAAAAAGATTGCCCCGAAGACATAACGAACAGAGCCAGCAGGAAAAATCCATAAGTTCTGGAGCTAGCCGCCGGTAGAAACAGCAAAGTCCCCATCGCACAAATCAGCAAGCCGAGCAGAATCCCTTTTTTGTAGCCGATTTTCTCCATCAAGCGTCCAGCAGGAAAAGCCGCCAGGAAATAGCCGCCAAAAAAAGCAACCTGAATGAATGAGGATTGAAAGTCAGTAAGGTCAAACGCCTTCTTGAGATGAGGAATCAATACATCATTCAGGTTTACCCCGATCGACCATAGGAAAAACAAACTCGTCACCAGCACGAACGGCAGCGTGTATTTTCGTTCTGTCAACGGAGCAGTTTGGGCCACTAGATTCTCTCCGATTTGTATCGCACGAAATCAAGTCAACGCGCGATCCAGGTGTACGTATCCGCCGTCCACAAAAATCTGTTGCCCCGTGATGTGGCTCGCTTGCGCTGACATGAGGAACAGAGCTGTCGCAGCGATTTCCTCCGGCTGAGTCATTCGATTGCCTAAAGGAATCTTGGCCACAATCTCCCGTAGCTTTTCTTCAGGATTTGGAAAAGTGCTGACCCACTGCTGATAAAGTGGCGTCATCACTTCCGCCGGCACAACAGAATTCACACGAATTCCATAGGGAAGTAGTTCCACGGCCCATTCGCGTGTCAACGCAAGTATCGCGCCTTTTGCCGAAGCATAACCTGACGTCCCGCCTTGTCCGGTCACTGCAACTTTGGAAGCGATGTTGACAATGCATCCCCGGGATTTTTTCAATCCCGGTAACGCAAAGTGCGCCATATAGTAGTAGTGCAAAAGATTGCGCTTCAACGATGCCTCATACTCCTGCGGCGTTCCTTGTTCCAGCCCGACCTTGTCGTTGATACCCGCATTGTTCACCAGCACGTCGATCCCGCCGAACTCTTGCAAAGCTTGTTCCACTGCATTTGAGCATTCCTCTGCAAGAGATAAATCAACGCAAATCAGCCTGCACGCTTTGCCTTCTGATTTCAGCTCGTCGCGCAGCTTTTTACCGGCGTCCGCGTCGCGGTCCACTACAATCGAAATTCCGCCTTCCGCCGCGACACCACGCGCAATCGCCGCGCCGATACCTTTTGCGCCTCCGGTGATCAAGACAACTTTATGTTTAAGCTGTAAGTCCATGCTGAACTGTTTTCAAACCGTAGAATTCCATGGCGGTGCCGCCAAAAATCTTTTCCCTTGCCGGGGGTGCATGAGCGTCCACGTATTCCTCTACGATCCGTTTGACTTGTCCATAACTCGCCGCCACTAGGTACACCGGCCAGTCCGACCCGAACATCAGCCGCTCCGCCCCAAACTCTTCAAATACAACGTCCAAATATCGATCGAAGTCCGCATTCTTCCACGAATACCAGTCTGCTTCCGTTACCATTCCAGAAATCTTGCAATAGACGTTCTGATTCTGGGCAATTGCCCGCATCTGCGCTGCCCACTCTTCGTGCCACCCCATCCTAATTTCCGGCTTGGCCATGTGATCAATTACGAATCGCTGTTCCGGCAGCATTGCAACAAGTTCCAGCGCAGCCGGCAATTGCTTTGGGTAAATCAGAATGTCGTACGTAAAATCAAACTCGCGCAAGCATTTCACGCCGTTTACAAAATCATCGCGCACCAGAAAGCGCTCATCGGGTTCAGCTTGTGCGATATGCCGGAATCCGCACAATTTGCCGCAGCGCGAAAAAAATCCCAGTCTCTCCGCCACGCGCGGCGAGCAAAGGTCAACCCATCCCACAACTCCCGCGATCATTGGATTTCGCTCGGCCAGCTTCAACAGAAAAATAGTTTCGTTCTCAGATTGATCCGCTTGCACCGCGACTGTCGCATCGATTCCGTTTGCGGCACACTCGCTGGCAAGATGTTCTGGCAGAAAGTCGCGTCTTATGGCGGACATTTCCTCCGTGATCCACGCATCTCGCGCCGGATCGTACTTCCAAAAATGCTGATGCGCATCGATTCTCATCCATGCAGATTGAAAAAACCGCCGTCAATCGGGTAATCCGTCCCGGTAATAAACGCGGCCTCATCCGAACACAAAAACGCCGCAAGCGCCGCCACTTCTTCGGGGCTTCCCATGCGGCCAATCGGTTGTGTCTCGGAAAGTTTTTGAAACATCTCCTTTTCACGGCCCGGATAATTCTTGTGCAGATAGCCATCTACAAACGCTGTGTGGATCCTTGCAGGAGAAATGCAATTGCATCGAATTTTGTTCGGCAGATAATCTCTCGCCACAGAAAGTGTCATCGAGAGCACCGCGCCTTTGCTCATCGAATACGCGAATCGGTCCGCCAATCCTGTTGTAGCCGCTATCGAAGCCATATTCAAAATCACACCGCCGCTGGTCTTCATGGCCTCAATCGCGCCGTACATGCAGTTGTAAATCCCTTTCACATTCACCGCGAAAATTCGATCGAAATCCGCCTCCGTCGTTGTCTCGAGCTTCCCAATGTGCGAAATCCCCGCACAATTGACCAAAATGTGAATTGGCGACGACTCGGCCATTTCACCGAAGACGTCCCCCACGCGGCGCTGATTTGAAACATCGCAAACATAAGCAGCGGCGCTTCCGCCATTCTTCGCAATCTCCTCCACTGTTTCTTTGCACGCCTGCTCGTTCATATCCACCAGCCGGACAATAGCGCCTTCCTGCGCAAATCGCCGGGCAATCGCGCGACCGATTCCGCTCGCCGCACCAGTTACAACCGCGACCTTTCCGTTCAGCCGCAAACCATTCGGAACTATGTTTTCTGTGGACATAAATTCAATCCTATAACAGCCATCGCACCGCTAACTCCCCGCAACTTTGTTCTGCAGCGTCCCAATCTTTTCAATCGTCACGCACACTTCGTCTCCATCTTTCAGCCACAGCGGCGGCTTTCTTCCCATGCCTACTCCCTGCGGCGTGCCTGTAAAAATCAGAGTTCCTGGCAGCAACGTTGTGTTTTGACTCAAGAACTCAATCACTGCTCTAACATCAAAAATCATGTCGTTTGTATTTGCATCCTGCACTGTGTTGCCGTTCAAAGTGGTCTGAATTCGCAACGCATTGGGATCGCCCACCTCGTCTTTCGTTACTAGACAAGGCCCAGTCGGAGCAAACGTATCAAAGCTCTTCCCGCGGCACCATTGGCTTCCGCCTTTTTTCAATTGCCAATCTCGCGCGCTCACATCGTTCCCGCACATGTAACCTATGACATAGTCCAACGCCCGCTCTCTCGAAACGTTTTTACATTCTTTTCCAATCACCACCACAAGCTCCGCTTCATAGTCCACTTCGTCGCTCTTCGCGAATCCGGGAAGTCGGATGATTCCCCCGGAAGTGATCACCGTATTGACGCCCTTCGCGAATACGACCGGGAATTCCGGTGCGGCCATCCCAACTTCCTCTGCATGCTTTCGGTAATTTTGCCCGATGCACCAGATCTGTTCCGGTTTCACCGGCGGGAGCATTTTTCTCGTATTCGCTTTTTCGCGCGTTACAGCAAACTCGCCAAACACATCTCCATCGACACGGAGATACGAGCCGTCAGGTTGCTCTACCGCGTGCTGAATCTTGCCATCGTTGCCTTCGTACCGGATGATCCTCATATCCTTCCTTAAGCGATTTAGTATGGCGCAAAGCTTAACAAAAACTGGTCGATTTTATAGAGTGCTTTAGATGTTTTACGGATTGAAATGCCCGCCCCTGAATTCATGCGCATGCCTGGCTCCTACTCACTCATTCTTCAGAATTCGGTAAGGGCATTTTACCCTTCCAGCCCCTCTAAACTTTCCCTTTAAATCTTTTCATGTTGACTCGCCAGCTCATCGAGCCTAACTTCGCCGCGATCTCACACCGCTTGAACAATGGAGAATGCCAATGAACAGAAAGACGCTTTTCAACTTCAGGCGACTCGCTATTTTCGTGTTAACTCTGCAATTCAGCGCCCCTCGCTTGCTCGCCGATGAACCTCGGCGCCTCCGAGTTTCCGATAATCACCGTTATCTCCAATATGAGAACGGAAAGCCTTTTTTCTATCTCGGCGACACCGCGTGGGAACTCTTTCATCGTTTGAATCGCGAGGAAGCCACCGAATATCTTTCGAATCGGGCGAAAAAAGACTTCACTGTTATTCAAGCAAGCGTTCTGTCCGGAATCGATGGCCCGGCAGCTCCGAATGTCTATGGCGACGCGCCTTTCATCAACGGCGACCCAACAAAACCAAACGAAGCCTATTTCAAACATGTCGATTTCATCGTCAACAAAGCCGCGGAATTGAGGTTGTTCATCGGGATGTTGCCCTCTTGGGGAAGCCACTGGGCTGCCGGCACTGGCATCCTCAACATCAACAATGCCCGCCAGTATGGACGTTTCCTTGGCGCACGCTACAAGGACAAGCCCATCATCTGGATTTTGGGCGGTGACCGATCCATCGCCAACGACGAAGAACGCGCTGTCGTCGACGCATTAGCCGCTGGCCTAACTGACGGCGACGGTGGCGCACACTTGAAAACATTTCATCCGCGCGGTCCCGGCATGTCTTCTATTAAGTTGAATGACGCCGCTTGGCTCGACTTCAACATGAATCAGTCTTCGCACTCCGCGCGCGATCACGACAACGGTCTTTACGCGGAACACGATTACGCGCTGAAACCAGAAAAGCCCACCATGGACGGCGAAAACCGCTACGAACAACTCCCAGTCGCCTTTCATTTCAGGGGCATGAGTGGTCTCGACCGCTTCGATGATTACGATGTCCGCCAATCCGCATACTGGTCGCTCCTTGCCGGCGCATGCGGCCACACCTACGGCAACAACAGCCTTTGGCAAATCTACAAACCGCCCTCAAAAAAAAGTGAACGCTCCGCGCCCATGCAGGATGCCATCAATAGTTTGAAAACCAGCGATCCCTGGATTGGTGGAGAGGGAAGCGCACTCGGCGCGAATGTTCCTTGGTTCGAAGCGATGGATCACCCGGGAGCTTTTCAAATGGGATTTGTCCGCCGCCTTTTCGAGTCTTTGCCTTTCACGAAACTAGTCCCTGACCAGCGCATCATCCTCAATGGACCGACAACGGGCGGAGCAAAAATTCGCGCTGCCCGCTCCTCTGACGGCTCCTTCGCAATCGTCTATTCACCCCGTGGCGAAAGTTTTACCCTCGACAAAAGCATCATAAAAGGGTCGCGCGTTAAGGAAATCTGGTATGACCCGCGCTACGGCGTCTCTTACTTGATTCATCAGTCCGACCAGTGGGGAATTCAAACCTACACGCCGCCAACAAGCGGCCGCGGCAACGACTGGATTTTTTTGTTGGAAGATGCCGCCGAAAACTATCCTTTACCCGGAAGTCCGCAGTGAAGGAGTCTTATCGTCGTATCGTTAGAATCAGCACCCATTTTCTTGGGGTATCCGGTGAAAAGGAAATGTCTTTCGACTCGAGAATGAGTTGCAAAGGAATCGGCCCTCGATCGCTTCTTCCGAGAGGGCTATCGCCTGTCGCAAACGCCGAAATTTGCACGGGCCAATCCGATTGCGTTACTTGTACATCCAATTTTCCCGCATCGGAAACCAACCGATCGATCCGGCGCCCGTCCGCTTCCAAAGTCTCAAGGTGATCGTACGGGCTCGGCACTGCAAGCCACAGTCTACGAACTCTAAGTGGTTTTGACGCCGTTAGTGTCTCCGTGCGCTGTAGTGTCTTCCCCTGCAATGACCATGTAACTTCCGACACGATCCCTTCATCCGTCGGTTCTCCTGCTTTTGCGCCCGCAACGATCCAACGTTTCCACACTGCAGTGACGCTCATTCCATCCGGCGCAGGCCTGATTTCATCGGCGCCATCCGCCGCCGCTATAGTCCGTCCATCTTCTAGCTCCAAAAAAGGAACGAGGCACGGATAGATTTTCTCCACGGGCACAGCCAAGCCGGGAAATCCTTCCGGCATTGGCTCGTAATCGGAAGTCGCAGCTTTCGGTCCTGTCACAAACGGCAAAGCAAAGCGAATTTCGCCCTGCCGAACGAGCCAAACTCCAAACTTGCGGTCGCTTCTGTCGCGAAAAAACTCAAATCGTGCAACGTTGTCGAAACTTGGCCGCAGAGCAAACTGCTTGATCCCTTCGCTGGTCATCGTCTGCATGAACATCTTGTGCGCCGCCATGATCTTTGCGAAAAACGTTGTCGTTTGCTGCCATTCGCGTTCTTTCGTGATGTAGCCGTAATCACCCCTGCCGAAAGCAAAAATATTCAGCAGATGCGTGTCCTTATTGAAGTCGTTTCGCAACCAGGTCCATGCCGCGTTGTATGCTGCTGCAAGCTGGCTAAGCGGCGCTGGCCGGAATTCCGGATGCACGCCCAGAAAACCCACGATTTCCATCGTATCCATGTAGCTGATCGCGCCGAGGCTCCGCCCCCACGGATAGCCATACCCGTCTGGCGATAATAAATCCCACCAAAGTTTCATCTGTTGTTTGAGCGAAGGTGAAACTGCCTTGACGATGTCCTCGCGCCCCGCAAGCCTCCCCGCATCATAAATCGCGCGTGCGTATTCATTCGAATATCGGTCGTAGCGTCCTGTGGGAAGGGAATCGTCTGCAAAAAGCGCACCGCTTGTGAATTGCGCCGCCGCATGATTCAGCAAATCGTCCAGCGATGCGCGGTCTTTGTTCAGTCCAAGGTCGTAGTCAATTGCTGCGATCCGCGCCGCAACGCCAAAATAGTTTTCAGGAAGATGGATCAGCGTATGCGTCTTCGCGTCGTAAAATCGTCCAGGATCAAGCAACGCGCGATAAGTTTCTTTGCTTTCGGAAGAAAGGCTTTGCCACAACGCATTGTGATTCAGGTCCCTGCCATAGCTTTCGAGAGCCATCGCCGCATAAAGCTGCGCCCAGGTTTTTCCGCCGTGGCTCAATTCGATTTGAGCCATCTTGCCGATCATCTGCGGCACGTCGTGTCCCGCAATCGTATTGGTCGAAGCGAATGCTGAATAGTCTCCCAGCGTCCGCATAAATGTTCCCCAGGAAAATTCGCCGATCGTCAATGCTCCAACCACTCGGTCCGGCGGCGGATCAAGCGATTTGATATCAGCCACATGAGCGGTTATCTCTCGTTTCAGGAAGCCGCGAATTTCGTCGTCCAACATTGTGGTGGACACCACTTGTGCGCTGGCCGGAGCCTGCGCCGCAGCACCGCAGGCAGCAAAAAATCCCAAAAGCAAAACTGTGGCAAGGATTTTCGTTCTCATGCACTGGACCCCTGTTCTATTTCTGGCGACTGCTCGCAGTCCGCTTCCGCGCGACTGAGGCGTCTAACGTTTGTGTTGCTCCAGCCAAAGCAAGTCTTCTAGCAAGTAGTACTGCCCATAAATGAGCATCGAGTCATGAGGGCGAACGCCGCTCCCGTGGCGCAAAACGCCCGGTGGTGTTTTGTCGTTTTCTCCCACGGGAGTCAGGTAACGGTCAATCAACGATTGCACAATATGTTCGCCCGCTTCTCGATAGCGCGCCGAGCGCGCAGGATCTTTAGTTGCGGTCGAAAGCCGGAACAATCCTCCGGCCATGATTGCGGCCGCAGACGTATCGCGGTTCCTAAAATGAACACCCTGATCGTCGAAGTCGTACCACGTTACAAAATCACTAGGCAGCCGCGGCAGCGCGTAATCCGCAATCCGTTCCGCCGTCGACAAAAACACCGGCTCATGCGTCTCCAGATAAGCCGCCGAAAAACCATAAATCGCCCAGCTCAATCCGCGCGACCATGTCGTATCCGCCGCATAACCCTGATGTGTGTGTGTGAACACGCGCTCTCCCGGCGCAGCATTGTTTTCCACCTTTAATTCCGCATCCTTCAAAGAACCGCCATGCAGCACAAAGGTCTGCCGGTCATTTCCCGGGTTGTAGTGCACCGATTGATAGACTGATCCGTCCGGCTTCACAAACCATTCGGCAGTCCGCAGCGCATGCTTTTTCCCCATTTCGCGCCATTTTTCGTCGCCAGTTCTGTCGCTTACCCACCATAACAACTGCAAGTTCATCATCGTGTCGACAATTGTGTCGTCGCCGTCCACGCCCCACGATGCAATTAACTCCGTTTTTGGATTGAACAGTTGTTCGAGCCGTTGCGCTCCCAGCAGCGCGCTCGCACGCAACGCCTCGTCATGCGTCAAATCATGTCCAAGCGCGGAAGAGTAGTAATACAGAAATCCGGCATCGTGGTTCGCCTGCAACTCCTGTCCCATCAGCTTTGAACTCCACAACTCCGCCCATTTCCCGTACTTCTCGTCATGCGTCCGTGAATAAAATTGCCAAAGCTCCCCAATCCAGAAACTTCCGGTCCAGAAATATCCGTTATTCTGTTTTTGCCACTCGCCCGTTTTGTTGTCGCCTTCAGTGAAAAATCCTGGCACAGCTTTCGGATTGGCGCCGTCTGCGCTTCCGCGAACAATTGGCTCCCAATTTGCCGCGGTCCGATCCACTTCTTCTCGTAGCAGTCCAATCGCCTGCTCAACTGTTCTTGTTTTGTGTGGAGTAAGAGAGTCTGCTGGTGCGCTCTCTGCGCTTGCGCTCTTCGAAAGAATTTCAAACTTCGTCGGCTGCGCGATTCGATCCGCCTGCTCCTTGACCGCGCCAAGAAATTGCTCGCGCGTCCTGATCCCATCTGGCGGAAGCACAAAAGACATCTGCTCTCCAGTAATCTTTCGGTTCGAGCCCTCCTGATCCCACGCCGCCATCGCGTACCACTCTGCCTTGCCATTCTTTAAGTGAAAGTCCACGAGCCTATTTTGCGCATCGTTTTCCGCTTTTGCTCCCCGCGCTGCCGTCAGCACGGCAAGTCCCAGATTTTCTCCGTTCATCGTGTTGCTTGCTGTCGCCCCCGAATTCACGACCTGCTTGCTCCAAGTCGCAATCCACGTCACTTCTGCTCCCTTTGCCGAGGTTACGGCCGGGATGTCTGCAATTGCCGTCAAACCGCTCGCAAATGTGAAGCCATCCCCGCAATCGGCGGCAATTTCATGTTCAAATCCGCGCTCTCCTGCCCATTGCGTAATCCGTGATTTCAAGTGGATCAGCTTTCCTCCAGTATTCCAGCCGTCGTACTCGAGTTCCACAATCGAACGCACCGGCCCGCTCGCCAAAATCCTCCACTTCCGCTCTTTCACGTCGGCCACTTTCACCAGCTTGCCATTCACCATCCCCGCAACCGCTCCAATCCCAATTGCGTCCCCCACTCGGAAAATGTCGCGCCCTTCCGGCGACTCCATGTGATAGACGTAATCGGGCGTGGCGTACAACGGAAGTTGCAGCGTTGGCCGTCGCTTGCCGTAAATGTCGATCGCATTTCTGGAATCAAAATAGATACGAAAAGCGATTCGGTCCGATTCCCAGCCTAGCCCTTCGAATTTCTTGCTGAAAAGCGCAGAGGTTCGCTGCTTATAATCCTTGCGCAACCGCCATATGTTGTCTTCATCCCCGAAAGAAATCGTTACGATGAGTGACTGGTGCGCCGCAAGGTCCACCTGAAATGCAAGCTCATCTGCTTTCCCGTCTCCATCCAGATCGTCGATTTGTGACGGCAATTCTTCCGTCTGCAGCACTGCCGCGTCTTCTTCCAAACTGCTCGCATTACTCACGGTAACAATCGCTGCGCCCGGCTTGAAATCCGGCGCTATCTTACGAATCTCTGCTATCGGAATCACAACATTCGCCGCGCTTCGCGAACTCTCGCTAGGATTCGTCACGACGATCTTGATGTTCTTGATTGGTTGCTGCGCCCTTGCCGAACCTACAAAAACGATCAGGATCAACCACGCCATTCGAACAAACGATTTGTGCATGAATTTGGCCTCAAGGAAATAAACAGAGATGAAACGCTGAAGAGCTCACTTCAAATAGTCTTCTCGCCACGGCGTAAACACATCGACAACAAGCGACTCCTCAACCGCGGACGCGCCATGTTCAACTCCGCCGCGTACTACGAACGTATCTCCCGTCCGCAAATCAAAGGTCTTTCCTTCACAAGCGACCTTCAAATACCCATGCACGACGTAAACAATCTGATCGTGCGGATGGCTGTGCACAGTCCCAACCCAGCCTTTCGCCATCTCGTGCTCGGCCAGAAATAATTTTTCGTTATACGCCAGCACGCGGCGCTTCAACCCCGGCTCCGGCTCCGTAAACTCACTCTCTTTGCGTTGCACCACCACCAAATCTGGAATTTCTTTTACATCTCTCATCTCTTCACCTGGCCCGCTTGCATCGTTTGTTTCGATCCACTCGTCCCTGGATTTCGCGCTCGCTTCACTAGCTCAACGAACTCCTTCGCAAATCCGCGAATCAACTCTCCATTTCTGAATTGCAAGGCTTCTTTCTGCACCAGTTCGCCGCCCACTCCCAGTGCCGCCGCTCCCGCTCGAATGTAATCCGCGGCCGTCTCCAGATTCACTCCGCCCGTCGGCACCAACGGGACCTGTGGCAGCGGCCCTTTCAGCGCTTTTATGTAGTTCGGCCCACCCAAATTCCCGCACGGGAAAACCTTTACGAAATCCGCGCCTGACTTCCACGCATTCATCACTTCCGTCGGCGTCAGCGCACCAGCCATGATGAGCAGATTCATCTCACGCGCCGCCGCCACAGTCGCCGCATCAAATCCGGGAGACACCAGAAATTTCGCTCCGGCATCCGCGCATTTCCGCGCCGCCGCTTCATCCAACACTGTCCCAGCCCCAACAAGAATTTCCGGAGCTGTCTTCACCAACTCCGCAATCACTTCCACAGCGCCCGGAACCGTCATGGTGATCTCGACAATCGGAATTCCGCCCGCGCTCACACTCTCGGCCGCGAACTTTGCCTCCTCTGCCGAAGAAGCGCGGATCACCGGTACTATCCCAACTTTTTCTATCAACGCGCGTACTTCCTGTTTCTCCATTCGAACGTTCCCTCTCAGCGTGCGATTCGCGCGCCCGCTCCCTTCATCACCTGCAAAACTTCATCAAGCGTTGCCATCGTCGTGTCTCCCGGCGTCGTCATCGCCAAAGCTCCATGCGCCGCGCCGCATTCCACAGCCCATTGCGCTCCTTTGCCTGCCAAAAATCCGTAAATCAGTCCCGACGCGAACGAATCGCCGCCGCCCACGCGATCCAGAATTTCCAAGTCCTGCCGGTTCGGCGCCTGATAAAAATTACCATCGCAATAGCAAACCGCTCCCCAATCGTTTCTCGTGGCCGTTGTTGCCTTACGCAGCGTCGTCGCTACCACCTTGAACGGAAAATCTTTCACAACCTTTGCGATCATCTTTTTGAAATTGTCCGGATCGAGCGACGAAAGATTTTCATCCGTGCCCGGCACTTCGTATCCTAACGCGGCCGAAAAATCCTCTTCATTTCCGATCATTACATCCACGTACTGCGCGATTCGCCGGTTCACTTCCTGCGCCTTCTTCTTTCCGCCAATCGAGCGCCACAGCGAATCGCGATAGTTCAAGTCGTACGAAATCACCGTGCCATGCTTCCGCGCCGCCTGCATCGCCTCAATCGCAACTTCCGGAGTCGTTTCCGACAGCGCGCAAAAAATTCCACCCGTATGCAGCCATCGCGCGCCTTTCTTTCCAAAAAGCTCTTCCCAATTGATGTCGCCCGGTTTCATCGCTGCAATTGCCGTGTGTCCGCGATCCGAACATCCCAGCGCAGCACGCACACCGAATCCTCGTTCAGTAAAATTCAGCCCATTGCGAACCGTCCGCCCCACTCCGTCGTAGTCCACCCACTTCACCAGCGATGAATCCACGCCGCCCTGATTGAGCAAATCTTGCAGCAAGGAACCAATCGGATTTTTCGCAAACGCTGTAACGATCGCCGCGTCCAGCCCGAAGCATCGCTTCAGTCCTCGTGCCACGTTGTACTCGCCGCCGCCTTCGCTCACCGAAAATTTTCGCGTTGTCCAAATCCGGTATTCGCCAGGATCGAAGCGCAGCATCACTTCGCCTAAGCTCACTACATCCCAGCGGCATCCAGTTTTTTCTCGCACCACGAGCGTCATCGTTTCCTCATCGGCCCAGCCACCCGCCATCTACCGCCAGAATATGTCCATGAATGTAATCACTCGCCGCAGAACTTAAAAAAACTGCCGCGCCCGCGATATCGCTTGGTTCACCCCAGCGTCCGGCTGGAATCCGATCCAGAATCTGTTTGCTTCGAACGGGGTCCTCTCGCAGCGCCGTCGTGTTGTCCGTCGCCATATATCCCGGAGCAATCGCGTTTACGTTGATTCTCTTGCACGCCCATTCGTTCGCCAGTGCTTTCGTCAGTTGCGCAACGCCGCCCTTCGCCGCAGCATATGCCGGCACCAGAATTCCTCCTTGAAACGACAACAGGGAAGCGATGTTCACGATTTTCCCGCCCTTGCCGCTTTCGATCATTCGCCGCCCCGCTAACTGCGAAAGCTGAAATACCGACGTCAAATTCACTGCAATCAACTCATTCCAATATTCCGTCGGATATTCTGCTGCCGGAGATCTCCGAATCGTCCCCGCATTGTTCACCAGAATGTCGATCGAGCCAAATTCACCAATCGTTTTTTCAATTAAGCCCGCGTACGATTTCGGATCACCCAAATCCGCGGAAAAATAAAACGTTTTGCGTCCGGTAACGCGAATTTCCTCGCAAGCTGCTCCTGGTTTCGCATCCCGTCCATGACAGCCCACATTCGCGCCTGCTTTCGCCAATGCCACCGCAATCGCCGCGCCAAGCCCGCGATGCGACCCGGTCACCAACGCGTTTTTGCCATTCAGTTGAAAAGCTTCCAGGCTCATTCGCTCACGCCTGCTCGATTTCCGCTGGCGCAAGCCGCGGGCTCAATAAATGAACGACTAGCAGCGCAACAAGATAAGCAGACGCAGCAATAAAAAACGGAATCTTGTAACTGCCCGTCCATTGCAAAACGTGCCCGACGATTTCCGCAATCAACATTCCGCCAATCGCTCCAGCCATGCCGCCGATCCCGACCACAGATCCGACCGCGCGGGAAGGGAAGAGATCGGAGGTCAGCGTAAAAAGATTTGCTGAAAAACCCTGATGGGCCGCAGCCGCCAGCCCGATCAAGAATGTCGCCGGCCACAATCCGGATACGCGATACGTCATCGCAATCGGCAAAACAGCTATCGCACACGCGAGCATCGACAGTTTTCGCGCAGCATTCACGGAAATGCCTCTTCGGATCATGGACGAAGAAATCCATCCGCCTCCAACGCTCCCAATGTCCGAGATCAAATAAATCGTGAAAATTGGCAGGCCGATTTTCCCCAAAGTCAGGCCATGTTCGCGTTGCATATAGTCCGGGATCCAGAAAAGGTAAAACCACCAGATCGGATCGATCAGGAATTTCCCCGCGGCAAAGGTCCAGGTCTGTGTATACCGCAACAATCTTGCCCACGGCAGCTTACCCGCAGGAGGAATAGGATCCGATTGGATGTACTTAAGTTCTTCCGGCGTGCAACGCGGATGTTCTTCCGGCTTACGATACATGGCCAGCCACAGCACCAGCCAGAGGAACCCTAACGCACCTGTAAAGAGGAACGCCCAGCGCCAGCCCCAGTGTTTCGCGATCCAGGGAATGAACAATGGCGTAATCATCGCGCCGACGCTCGTGCCCGCATTGAATATTCCCGTAGACAATGCGCGTTCTTTTTTCGGGAACCACTCCGCCACGCTCTTGATGCTTGCTGGAAAAACGCCTGCCTCGCCGAAACCCAGCGCGGCTCGCGCCACGGCGAACGTCAAAAAAGAATTTGCCGCTGCGTGCGCCATGGAAGCGATGCTCCAAAAAACCATCGCTACCGCGTATCCGATTCTCGTTCCCAGCCAGTCAATCACGCGCCCCATGCAAATCATTCCCAGGGCGTATGCCATCTGGAAAATGGTTACCAGGTGTCCGTATTGAATGTCGTTCCAGCCCAGCTCATGCTGCAGCGGCGTTTTCAGCACGCCGAGCACTTGCCTGTCCATGTAATTTTTCGTAATGCCCAAAAACAAAAGCCCGCAGATTACCCAGCGAAATCGCCCGGCAAAGAGTCCGACCTGATGCAGCGTGCTTTTGGCTGTGCTCATCCCCGGTCGTTCGCTCGAACCGCTTTCAGCGATCGCGTTTTCTTCCTGCATCTGTTCCCTTGGGTTGATTAGTCTACTTGCGGCCCGCTTCCAGCCCAGAGCCACTCTGTGCAAATCCCGGCTGAATGTTCACCACGCCAAACTGCCGGTCTTCCACTTCGCGGTGCGCCGCCATTGCCCACAAAAACGCAATGCGATGTCCGGGAACGGAAACGTTCGGATGATACCCGCCCGGCATCAACACCGCATCACCGTCGCGCACCACCGTCACCAGTTCCGGATATTCGGTATCGTTATACACCAGTTGAATCCCATAAGCCGGTTCCGGCATATCGAAATAAACATACAGTTCTTCCAGCATCTTCGCGTGCTCGTGCGGCGGCCAGCTCGTCCAGTTGCCGGGATCGGAATACGTAAAGCCCGCAACCAGACGCCCCGCTTCCACATTTTTCGCAAGCAGCATCGTCAAATTCCGCGAAGAACCTGGTCCCCCGGTCACAAATTTCATCCCGGGATCTTTGCTTACTTCCTCGTAGCGCACAATCTTCAACGGATACTTACCCGTTACATCCGATGAAAATTCAGCTAAATCCACTGAGCCGCTCGTCGAAACTTCAATCGCCGAGTCGCGTGGAATATACACTGCATCGAACTTATTCAGCTCGATTTGTTGTCCGCCCGTTTTTACAGTGGCTTTCCCGGAAAGGCAAATCAAACCGGTTTCCTGTTCACCATTGTCAAAGGAAACGCTCGGCACGGACGAATCCAGAATGATGCGCCCATACGACAAATGCCGCATCGTGCTGTTTTTCGGAGTCACGGCCAGATGGCGTCCCTTTTGACCATTGGTCTTCCGGAACACCATCTTCTCGACGGCCACTTCTGCTTGCGTACTCATGTACAACTCCTTGTTAGTTTCCCCTCGTGAGTCACGGAGTGCGAGCAGTTTCATCGCGGATGATTTGCTGCTCAATTATGCCCGCGGCAAACGTATCGCACTCCGCCAAACTTCGCCACAACTCCGCGCTTCGTTTCAGAAGGTGAAACGCAAACCAAGCTGAAGCTGTCGCATACTATTTGCCGGCGCAGTCGATATAGTTCCGAACGTACCAGGGCTGGCCAAACTGGCTGGGGCCGTCGCGGCTGGCGGGCTCAAGTTCACCATGTTGAAAGTGTTCGTGCCTTCAACGCGAAATTCCAGGGCGTATTTCTCCAAGAATCGGAAGTCACGGAAGACAGCTAAATCTACCGTTTTGAATCCGGGCTGGTCCAGCAAGTTGCGCGCTGAATTTCCATCGACCGGGCTTCCAGTGACCACCGGATTCCGCGCAAATGCCGAGATGTTAAACCAGCAACTTGGCGTTCCAACGCTGGCTCCGTTCGGACAAGTACCCGAAAGTGGGTCGCCCACGAGGCTTGCTCGGTCACCGCCAGCACCATCTAGGTTCGCGTCCACACCGTTCAATACCGTAAACGGTATACCGCTGTGGTATCTCACAATCGGAGAAATTGACCATCCATTCAGCACTGCTTTAACTGCTCCATTTCCTCCGTAGGAAAACTCAGGCTGCCACACCGCCGAAAAAGAAACGGCGTGCCGCTGGTCGATGTCCGAGCGCCCCTTTTCCTCAGTCAGGGCAAGCATGTTTTGGGCGCCGCCCTGTGTTTGGTTGTTGTCCAGCTCCAGGCTATTCAGGTTTTTGCTGAACGTGTAAAAGGCGTTGAACAGAAGGTGATGCGACATGCGCTTCGTCACCGTGAGCTGCATCGCGTGGTAAGAAGCAGTTTGGTTTGACTGCACCAGCAACACCTGCCCGAATCCGGGATTCGGGCGGCGCTGCTGCACGTTGCCCGTTGACGGAACCGGTGTCGTCGTGATCAGCGGATAGTTCACATCCTGCGCAAAAGGCAAATCGTGCGCTAGGCTGCCCACATACCCTACCGACACGCTCAAGTCATTCGTCAGTTGTCTCTGCACACTGAAGTTCATCTGGTAGGTGTATGGCCATTGGAAGTTCGTGTCGATTCCAAGGATTCCACCGCCGTTTGTATACGCGCCTTGATACGGAAATGGATCTCCTCCCGGCAGGCCTCGATAAGGGTTCGAAAGGCTTCCGCCCGTCGCGAATTTTCCCGCGCCCGTGTTCGTAAATGTCAGGCGAGTAGCGAACGGTTCAAAATTGGATGGCTGATTCCAGTTGTTCCCGGAAAGGCTGCCGTAGAAAACGCCGAACGCCGCGCGCACGGACGTTTTTCCGTTTCCCCAGGGATCCCATGCCATTCCAAGCCGCGGTGAAACGTGATGGTAACGTACCGGCACAATTCCCCGCGTCACGCCAGGGTCTCCCGGAAACAGTTGCCCAATGGGAGCCGCGGGATTCACAGTGGATTGCGCTCCGGCGACGTATGTCCCTTCGCGATTTTGTGGATCCGTCGGCGGCGTCTGGATATCCCACCGCAAGCCAAGGTTCAGCGTCAATCGCGGAAAAATCTTGTAGTCGTCTTGAACGAACACGGAACTGAACCAGCTATTTGTAAGCGCACGGATCGGAGCATCCTGTGTGATGCCGCTCGGTATACCCAGCAGGAAGTCGGCTAGAGCGTTACCGGGAATTTTGGGGCTGGAAGCTCCGTTCGCCGTCGCCGTGCCGTTGAAAGTGTACGTTCCATAGTTGTTCAGCAACGTGTCCTGAACGTCTTTCTGCAGCATCTCCTCTCCGCCGAATTTCAACGAGTGACGTCCGCGTGTATAGGTGAACGTGTCTCGCAACGTATAGAAGTTGCTTCCTGCTGTCGGTCCGCCAATCGCATTGGTCAGATTGAAAAAATTGGTTACCGCTATATTCGGCAATGACGGCTTTCCTTGCACCGTGATCGCTGATCCAAAATCGGCCAGCGAAGCATCTGCCGGAAGGCCCAGCACCGGGTTGGAAATATTCAGCCGCCCGCCAAAATAACGCGTAAAACCAACCCACATCTGGTTCACTTTGTTCGGGCTGATGATCCACGTGTCGCTTATGTTCGCATTGTGCTGGCGCCAGTCAAACTCCTGAAGCGCCCAGGGCAAACCTTGCGCCGCTGTTCCAGCTCGGATGGTATTGTCCCCCGCAGTCGTGTAATAGCTGACACTGATCCGGTTATCGTTCCCAAAGCTGTGATCAACCTTTCCCAAATATTCGTTTGTGTTGAAAGGATTTGGAATCACACCTAGCCATCCTGCTTGGCCTGAACCCGTCGTTGTGTTTGAAACTGGAATTGCTTGGTTCACGATATTGGCTGCCGCCGCATCGAAGAAGCTCGGACAGATGACGTTATTCGTCTGCGTCCCTCCCGTCGGCAAACCCGTCGTTAAGTCACAATGAAATTTCGTTAGAGGCGTCTGACCGGGATAAGACGTTCCTGCTGGGACGATGAAGTTAGCTCCCGGCGTCTTCGAAAAATCACCGTTCCGCTCCGCCGCCGTCGGAACCACGGCGCCGTTCAGAAACGTGCTCTGAATCTGCCGCAATCCACCATACGAGAAAAAGAAAAACGTCTTGTCTTTCTGAATCGGTCCGCCCGCCGTTACGCCAAACTGATTTCTGTGCAGCGGGGAATTGGCCGGATTGTTCCAATCGTGCGCGTTCAGCGCATTGTTGCGCCAGAATTCGAAAAGTGATCCGTGAAACTCGTTGGTGCCTGATTTCGTCACCACGTTGATGATGCCCGCCGCAAACCGCCCGTATTCCGCGTTGTAGCTGTTCGTCTGCACGCGGAACTCTTCCACCGCGTCCGGATTCGGCGTCGCGTTCCCCGTATTCCGCAGACCAGCCATGTTCGGTCCTCCATCCAGGTAGTAATTCACCGATCCTGCTCCGCCGTCCGTGCCGCCATTGATCAGCGTTCTCTGCTCCGGGTATCCAAGCACGATGCTGTTGTCGTTTCTTTCCACGCCCGGCGTGATGTCCAGCAGGGAATAGACATTCCGGTTCACCAGGGGCAGGTTCGTGATTTCTGCGTTTTCAATCGTCCGTCCAAGTTCCGGCGTGCTTGTATTTACCAGCGGAACTTCTGCGGTCACCGTGATTGCCTCATTCACGTCGCCAAGTTCCAATTGAGCGTCCGCCCGGGCATCGACGCTGACTTGAAGCACAATCCCCTTCAAAACCGCCTTCTTGAATCCCTTTCCGCTCACTTCCAGTTCGTAAGTCCCAACGGGGAGAAAATCGATGCGATACTCGCCCTGTTCGCTCGACGTCACCGTGCGCGTCAGGTTTGTTTGCGTGTTCCGTGCCGTTACGTTTGCTCCTGGCACGGCCGCGCCGCTCTTGTCCGTCACCGTACCCAGAATGGTTGCCGTCGTCGACTGCGCGGACGCACGCACCGAAACGAACAACCCCAGAACAAACGCGATCAGCCACATCACTTGCTTGCACTTCATGGTTTTTCCTCCAGGAAGGTTTCCTTTCCACCCCTGGTACTGCATCGTTACAGGAAACATTCCAGAAATTAGCCGTACCGCATTATGAGATTTAGTCTCACAATAGAGTACAGCCCAAAAAAATCCCCGGCCTGCGCCGGGGCACACCCTTCAAACTCTTAGCTCGCTGCTCTCCGGAACGCTTCCAGCGGCAACTCCTGATAACCAAGCTCGGCAGACAGCTCGCTCGCAGCCTGCATCAGCGCTTGCCCTACTTCCGGAATTCTTTCTTTCGTCATCCGGAACGCCGGTCCCGAAATGCTCATCGCCGCGCTCAGTTTCCGTGAATGCGCCCGAACCACCGCGCCCACACACCGCAGCCCTTCTTCTTTTTCTTCGTCGTCTATCGCAAATCCCCTCGACCGCACGGCCTTCAGCTCATTTTTCAAACGCGCAATTGTGGTGATTGTGTTCGGTGTGATCGTTTTCATTCCCGATTTCCGTACAATCGCAATCACTTCCGCCTCGGGAAGTTCTGACAACATCGCCTTGCCCACCGCCGTGCAATACGCTGGCGCACGGCTACCCACCGTACACGCCGTTCTCACGCTCCGTTGCGACTCCACCTTCTCCACGTAAAAAACCTGGCCTTCATCCAAAATGCAAAAAAATACCGTCTCGCCGAACCGTTCCTGCAACCGGTCCAGATACGGCCGCGCCTTTCCGCGCAAATCTAGCCCATCAATCGCTCGAGATCCCAATTCATACAACCGCAGCCCAAGCCGGTACCGTCCCGTCTCCGGGTTTTTCACCACCAGCCGGTGCTGCTCCAGCACCATCATCAGCCGGTGCGCCGTGCTTTTGTGCAAGCCCAGGGCAGGGCACAACTCCGCAAGGCTGCAATCGCTCGAACTGTTCGACAGCGTCGCGAGTGCTGCCAGAGCCCGGTCCAGCACCTGCACCTTGTACGGCGACTTCTTGGTCTTGGAATGTGGCACGCGTGCCATATTATGGAATCGGTTTTTTATGTCAAGCAGAAAAATGAATGAATGGCATCAAAGGGATTCATGCTCCGCCCCGCCCAATCTGCTAAATCGTTTCAGCCACCCGTATTTCGTTAAGTTCCGCTGAATGGAAACTTCAATTCTTACAATTTGACACTCGCTCCTCCGCTGCATAATCTGCATCTCTCATTACTCGGGGTAAGATTCCGTTATGTCTGGCTCCGGGTTACTGGGCCAACCTGGCACTGCCGCCCACGGTTCTGCGCGATACAATTGCACAAATAGCGGCGCACGGGTACGAAGCGTGACTACAGACTTGCTCAAATCTGCGGCGCAAACTCCTGCCTCCAACAACGGCGTCCTCTTGACCCGCGCGCAAATCTTTTCCTCCGTGCAAGAATCGCTCGCATCCATCCCGTTCATCGACATTCACACCCATCTCTTCGCTCCCGGCTTTGGCAAACTCTCTCTTTGGGGCATCGACGAACTCCTCACCTACCACTACCTCGAAGCCGAATTTTTTCGCTCCTCCACCATGTCGCCCGAGCACTATTGGACTCTCTCGAAATCCGAACAGGCCGATCTCATCTGGCGCACTCTCTTCGTGGAAAACTCTCCCATCTCGGAAGCCACCCGCGGAGTCGTTGCCGTTCTGCACGCCTTCAATCTTCCTACTGATCACTCGGCGCTTCCGGAAGCTAGAGCATTCTTCAAAAATCAAAGTCTTGAATCGCACATGCAGCGTGTGCTGCAACTGGCTGGCATCAGCAGTGTCGTCATGACCAACGATCCGCTCGACCCGGACGAATTCCCTCTGTGGCAAAAAGGTGTCGCAAACCACAATCAGTTCCATGCCGTGTTGCGCCTCGATCGCATTCTCTGCACTTGGCACGATCACTGGCAGGCCATCGTTGCGCAGGGCTATTCAGTCGATGCGCAGGCCTCCGGTAAATCCGTCTCGGAAGTGCGTCGCTTCCTCACAGACTGGGCCAAACGCATGCAGCCCGTTTACATGGCATGCTCTCTGCCGGACACTTTCGAATTTCCCAGCGACACACTCAACGGCCTCTTGCTTCGTGATGCGGTCCTGCCGGTCTGCCGCGAACTGAACCTTCCTCTCTCTCTCATGATCGGCGTTCGCAAGCAGGTCAATCCGCGCATCCGCCTCGCTGGCGACGCCGTCGGACGCGCAAACCTCCGCTCCGTCGAAAATCTCTGTCGCGATTTTCCGTCCAACCGTTTTCTCGTCAGTGTGCTCAGCCGCGAAAACCAGCATGAACTCTGCGTTTTTTCACGCAAGTTCAACAACCTCATGCCCTTTGGCTGCTGGTGGTTCATGAACAACGCTTCCATCGTCGAGGAAATCACTCGTGAGCGCATCGAAATGCTTGGGACCAGCTTTATCCCGCAACATTCCGACGCGCGTGTCCTTGAGCAGGTCATCTATAAGTGGGGCAACACGCGCAGAACAATCGCGCCCATCCTTGCTGAAAACTATCGGCTTCTATCCGAAGATGGCCGCGGCGTCACGAGCGCGGACGTTCAGCGCGACGTCACCCGCCTCTTCCGCTCCAACGCCGAAGCTTGGATGGACCTCCGTCCGCGCACCTGAACCCGCTCGAAGTTTGCTGGGTAGACCGGTTTGATTTTCTGAATCGCGGCAATGGGGAACAAAATTTCGATGGTGGTTCAGTTTGAATTGTTTGGATCGCGACACAATAGATCGAAAATTCAAACTGATCCCACTGCCAAAATAGAAACTAACTCTCTCACCAAACTTCTTCACTCTGTAACCGGCTTCGTGTTGAAATATCCTTCTTACCCCGGAGGCCCTTCATGAAACGAGTCGTTCGAATCGTTGCAATCGCAAGCTCATTCACTCCGCTCGTTCTTGCTTTCCAATTTGCAAATCTCACATCGAACGCGCAAAACGCAAATTTTCACAACGCTCCAGCTTCCGTAAAAGCCACAAAGAATCCATACGCGGGCCAGCAGTCCGATGCAGGCAGAACTCTCTATCAAAATCGCTGCGCCGCATGCCATGGCCCAAACGGCGAAGGCTCTGGCAACATTCCCAATCTCGCCGCCGAAAAAGCACAAGGTGCCAGCGACGGCGAACTCTTCTGGTACATCACCAAGGGCGATCTGAATAGCGGCATGCCCTCCTGGGAAGGTCTCCCTGAAAAAGATCGCTGGCAAATTATCAACTTTCTCCGCGTGCTCGGTGGTTCAAAGCCCGGCTCTCCGCGCGTCCGCCTTTCCGAGGAAGAAGCGGTCACAACCGCGGCAGCAGCGCCTCCGCCAAAAGCGCCGTTCACCGACTATCGTTTCGAAAAACCCGGGGTCAGCCGCAAAATCACGCTCGCGGATCTTCCCGAGCCTTTCGCCACACCTTCTTCTGGCAACGGCCCCAAAATCGTTCCCCGCCCAGAAGGCGCCTGGCCGCAGGTTCCCGAAGGCTTCAAAGTCGAACTCTACGCCTCCGGCCTCAACGAACCGCGAATCATCCGCACCGCACCCAACGGAGACTTTTTCGTCGCGGAAAGCCACTCCGGCGAAATTAAAGTTTTCCGTGGCATCACCGCCGACGGCAAACCGCAGCAATCGGAAACCTTTGCCACGGGTCTCAAGCGTCCTTTCGGAATAAACTTTTATCCGCCTGGCCCCAATCCGCAGTGGATTTATGTCGGCAACACCGACTCCGTCGTCCGCTTCGCTTATAAAAATGGTGATCTAAAAGCATCAGGTCCGCCCGAGCACATCGCCGATCTGCCCGGTGGCGGTGGCCACTGGACTCGCGATATCCAGTTTTCCCTCGACGGCAAAAAAATGTTCGTCTCTGTCGGCTCTGTTTCTAACGTGGATGACACCGACACCACTCCCGCTGAAAAAAATCGTGCTGATGTCCTCGAATTCAATCCCGATGGCTCCGCGATGCGCGTCTACGCTTACGGCATCCGCAACTGCGTCGGCCTGGCCGTCAACTCAAAAACAGGCGAGCTTTGGTGCTCGGTCAACGAACGCGACGCTCTCGGCGACAATCTCGTTCCCGACTACATCACTCACGTTCAGGAAGGCGGTTTCTACGGTTGGCCCTGGTGGTACATGGGCGGCCATCAAGACCCGCGCCACGCCGGAAAACATCCCGAACTCAAATCCAAAGTCATCACGCCGGACGTCATCCTCCACCCTCACAACGCTTCGCTCCAAATGACCTTCTACGACGGCAAACAATTTCCATCAGCCTACGCCGGTGACATCTTCGCCGCCGAACACGGCTCTTGGAACAAATCCGTCCGCGTCGGCTATGAACTCATCCGCGTGCCACTGCACCAAACCGGCCACGCCACCGGCGAATACGAAGACTTCATGACCGGCTTCGTCGTGGACAACGGCCACGCTTGGGGCCGCCCCGTTGGCGTAACCGTCGCATCAGACGGCTCACTCCTCGTCACCGACGACGGCTCCAAATCCATCTGGAGAATCAGCTACACAGGGAAATAGTTTTTCGCCGTTTTTCAATTACGGCATCACGCGCAGCATCGCCACGCCGTGCGCGGGCACAATCGCGATATACGTGTCGCCGCTCATCCTCACGTCGCCATGCGCCCAAAGATCCCGCGCTTTCTTCGGCGTCGTCTTCAAACCAATTTCCGTCAACTTCACGCTCATTTGAGTCGGCGCGTTTCCGCGATTGAACATGCCAATCGCAATTCCGCCATCCGCCAGAACTCTCGTCCACACTTCCTGCTCACCCGATTTTGAAACCCGTCGCCCTTGTTTGCCGGCCTTGTCCTGATTGATCGCAATCACTTCCCGATTCGTCAAAATCTCCAAAATCGTCGGCTTCATCTCCCGCAAATCATTTCCCGCTAACAACGGAGCCGCCAAAATCGCCCACAAACTCATGTGCGTGCGATATTCGTCGTCATTCATTCCGCCGTTTCCGATTTCCAGCATGTCCGGATCATTCCAGTGCCCAGGCGCCGCCCATGCCGCCAATTCATCTTGTACAAATCCGATCTTCGTCATCGAATCCCACGTATCGCGGATGTCGCCGGTCGTTCTCCACGCATTTCCGCCAACATCCGCGCCCCACTTCCAAACGTCGGCACGGCCGTACTGGCACAAGCTGTACAAAATCGGCCGCCCCGACTTCAAAAGCGCATCGCCCATAACCTGGTACACCGCGCGCATCTCGTCATCGCTGTAAAGATTCCGCGCGCCGCACCAGTCGTATTTCAAATAATCAATCCCCCACGCCGCATAGGTCTTCGCATCTTGTTCTTCATGTCCAAAACTCCCTTCATATCCCGCGCAAGTGTTCGGCCCCGGTGAAGAATAAATCCCGATCTTCAATCCCTTGCTGTGAACGTAATCCGCCAGCCCCTTCATATTCGGAAATTTTTTGTTCGTCGTGATGTTTCCGTGTTCGTCGCGTCCCGCTTCCCACGTGTCGTCAATGTTGATGTACTGATAGCCCGCTTCTTTCATTCCGTTCGCTGCCATCGCATCGGCCATCCCGCGCACTGCCGCATCATCCACTTTTCCTGCAAATTTGTTCCAGCTGTTCCAGCCCATCGGTGGCGTTCGCGCCAGTCCGTTATCCGCCACTTTGTGAAGTTCCGGCAATACCCGTCGCGCAGGATACGCACCTTCTCCCGCTGGCACGCGATGCGCCACCATCTCCACCAGCGGAGCGTCCGCCCGCCGTCGTGTCGCCACGTGCAATTCTTCTCCGACTAGCTTTCCCTCGTACTTCACGCGCCGTTCGCTCGCCCCGTCCATCATGCTGCCCGTCAGCGTAAAGCCGTCCACTCCACCCGTACTCTCAACAATCTTGTAATAAAATTGCGTCACGCGAACCGTTCCCGTAATCCGCCCGCCGTCCTGCTTCAAATCCAGATAAGTCGTGCGAAATGTCCCATCCCCCAGCGGATCCTTCACGGCCCAATTTCCTGTCAAGTCCGCCGCAAAACACGGGCTTGCAACTGTCATCAACAGAAAAATTAGAATGTTTTTCATGGCCGCCGCAGACTACATCAAACAAAATGGCGCCGCAAAATATTTCGCACATTTTATCTTTTGAAATTCTTCGCAAACCCTTTTAATGTGACTCGACGATTCGCCGGCGAAGCTCTTGGTGTACGCTATCTTCGCGCCATGCAAAACAATCTCCTGCGCGTCCCTTACGGCGAACTCTATGGCGTTCTTCGAAACGTCTTAGTCAAGCGTGGTTTCGAGGAATCCCGCGCTCGCCATTGCGCGCAACTGTTCGCTGAAACCACTCGCGATGGCGTTTACTCGCACGGTCTCAATCGCTTTCCCCAATTCGTCCGCATGATTAAAAGCGGAGTTGTCGTAGTCAATGCTCAGCCTTCATTCGTCGCCGGCTTTGGCGCTCTCGAGCGGTGGGACGGCAACAGTGGCCCCGGCAACCTGAACGCTTGGCACTGTATGGAACGAGCCATTGCAATCTCACGCGAATATGGGCTCGGTTGCGTCGCCCTCGCCAACACGAATCACTGGATGCGCGGCGGCAGTTACGGCTGGCAGGCCGCCGAAGCCGGAGTCATTGGAATCTGCTGGTCCAACACGATGCCCAATCTTCCTCCCTGGGGAGCCGCCGATCCGCGTGTCGGCAATAATCCGCTCATCATCGCCGTGCCGCGATCTGCGGGCCACGTTGTCCTCGACATGGCCATGTCGCAATTTTCCTACGGCGCTCTTGCGAACTATCGTATGCGGGGCGAGCAATTGCCACTGGATGGTGGTTTCGATTCCGCTGGAAATCTCACCCGCGATCCCGCGGCTATTGAAGCGTCACAACGGCCGTTGCCCATCGGCTACTGGAAAGGCTCCGGCCTTGCGCTCCTGTTGGATATGGTCGGCGCGGCACTCTCCGGAGGCCGCGCGACTCACCAAATTATTCCTGAGCCAGAACGCGAAACCAAAATTACACAAGTCTTCCTCGCCATGGATCCCGCTACTGTCAGTCCGTCCGGAGCACCAAACAACATCGCCGACGAAATCATCGAGCATTTACAACTAAAGCGCTCTCCATCCGAGAAGGAAGTACGTTATCCCGGCGAGCGCATTCTACAAACTCGAAAGCAAAACCTCGCCGAAGGAATTCCAGTCGATCCACAAATCTGGCAGGAAGTTCAATCCCTGTAAAATTTCGGTAGCGCAACTCACCGCGCACCCCAAACCGCAATTAAATTGAAAAGAACGTTTTTAGATCCAGAGTTTCAGTAACTTGCGATATGCGCTAGAGTAGCGACCACTCTTCGATTTCATATGAATTCTGACTGCCCATGAAAGCTCTTCTTCTCACGCAATATAACCATCTCGAACTCGTCGAACTTCCCGATCCGAAGCTGGGCCCTGGCGAAGTTCTCATTCGCGTAGCTGCATGCGGCATCTGCGGCAGCGATGTTCACGGTTACGACGGCTCCTCTGGCCGCCGCATTCCTCCCATCGTGATGGGTCACGAAGCCGCCGGAATCGTAGCCGCCATCAGCGAAGGAGTTACCGGATTTTCCGTAGGCGATCGAGTCACCTTCGATTCAACAGTCTTTTGCGGTACATGCGCGCCCTGTCGTCGCGGCGAAATCAATCTCTGCTACAATCGACAGGTTCTCGGCGTTTCTTGCTCTGACTATCGCCGCGCCGGAGCCTTCGCCGAATTCGTCACCGTTCCGTCACGCATCGTCTACCGCTTGCCGGACAGCCTTTCATTCGTTGAAGCCGCAATGCTCGAGGCAGTCGCTGTCGCCGTTCACGCCGTTTCTCTCGCTCCAATTTCTCCTGGCAGTTCCGCGCTCGTCGTTGGAGCCGGAATGATCGGTCTCCTCTGTGCGCAAGCTCTGCGTGCGGCTGGATGTTCGCGCATCTTTGTTTCGGATATTGATGCCTCGCGCCTGAAACTCGCGGAAGACGTTGGTGCGACCTGCCTGTTCTCCGAAGCCGGCGCTGCAAAACAGGTTTTGCAATTAACTGGCGGCGCGGGGGCCGATGTTGTCATAGAAGCCGTTGGCCGCAACGAAACCATCGCCGATTCCATTGAAAGTGTCCGCAAAGGCGGCACCGTCGTACTCGTCGGCAACATCTCTCCCGAAATCACTCTCCCTCTCCAAAAAGTGGTCACGCGCCAAATCCGCCTCCAAGGTTCCTGCGCTTCTGCAGGAGAATATCCGAGCGCTATGGAGCTGCTCGTCTCGGGAAAAATTCAAGTAAAGCCGCTCATCACCGCAATCGCGCCTCTCGCTGATGGCCCGCAATGGTTCCAGCGCCTCCATGCACGCGAGCCAAACCTCATGAAAGTCATTCTCGCCCCCGGAGAAACTCCATGAGCGACGCGCTTTTCGATCTCGCCGGCCGAGTGGCGATTGTCACCGGCACCAGCCGCGGTCTCGGCCAATACTTCGCCCGAGCCCTCGCCAAAGCTGGTGCCGACCTTGTTCTTACGAGCCGCAATCGCGCCAGCCTCGCTCCATTCGAATCGGAAATCCGCTCTCTCGGCCGCCGCGTCCGCTCTCTCGAACTCGACGTCCGCGATCAGCAAAGCATCGAAAAAATGGCCGCAGCCGCTGAAAAAGAGTTCGGCCATCTCGACATCCTCGTCAACAACGCAGGCTGCAACGTCCGCAAACTCGCGCTCGATGTCACCTGGGACGACTGGAATCTCATCCTCGACACAAATCTGCGCGGCAGTTTTTTCGTCGCACAAGCCGTCGCCCGCCGCATGATTCCGCACAACTACGGCCGCATCATCAACATCGGTTCTGTCACCAGCGTCGCTGGCTACGCTGGCCTCGCTCCTTATGGCGCAAGCCGCGGCGGCATCCGCCAACTCACCATGAGCCTCGCCGACGATTGGGGCAAACACGGCATCACAGTGAACTGCCTCGCCCCCGGATGGTTCCGCACGGAGCAAAACAAAGTTTTGTACGAAAATAAGGAATGGGTCGATTATCTGGTCGATCGTATCCCCATGAAACGTCCTGGCCAGCCAAACGATCTCGACGGCGCAGTCGTCTTCCTCGCATCAGAATCCAGCCGCTACATCACCGGACAAACTCTTCTCGTCGACGGTGGCATCTCCACCGGTGCCACACGCGCTCTTGTATCCGCTCCACTGTCCAACCCGGAAAAATGAAACTTTCGTTTCACTATGTGAATCGCTCAATCCGCGCTTGACTCGCGGTGTACCCTGTTTGCGTTGTATTGCGTCATAGAAAAATATTTTCGCGAAACTCTTCCAGGTACAAACACCCATGCGATTGATCGTGAGCTTCTTTTTGGTCTTCACAATGTTTCCCGCGCCTCCAACGGAACCTTCTCCCGCTCTCGCAGGCATCGCCCACGTCGCGTTCCGCGTCACCGACGTTGCCAAATCGCGCGATTTCTACCGCTCCCTCGGTTTCGAACAGTCCTTCGAATTCGCCGACCCCGGCAAGCCGCTCGTCTCCTACATAAAAATCAACGACCATCAATTCATCGAACTCTATGACCGCGCAGACGACTCTCAACCCCTCGGCCTAATGCATGTCTGCTACGAAGCAGCGGACATCGAATCCCTTTGGAACGAATACACAAAACGCGGCCTGAATTCGCCCGCCCCGCGCAAAGCACGCGCCGGCAATCTGCTGTTTCTGCTTCGCGATCCCGAAAATCAAATTGTCGAGTACACGCAATATCTCCCCGGCTCGCTGCATTTCGAAGATCGCGGCCAGCACCTCAGCGACCGCCGCATATCACAACACATCAAACGCGCCGTGATTTTTGCTCGCGATTTGTCCGCCGAGACGACTTTTTTTGCGGCAAAGCTGGCGTTCGAAGAACTTGGCGGTAGCACAAACGTGCACCGCTTGCGTCTTCCTGGCACCTCCGGTGACGAGGTGGAGCTCGAATCCGCCTCGCCTGCAACGAAACCACGAATCGTTTTTTCCGTCGAAAACATCGCAGCTACTGCCGCTGAGTTGCGCAAACGTTCTTTGACAGTGATCGCTTCAGGCAATTCTGTTTCGATCAGTGATCCCGACGGCACCGAAATTGTTTTCGAACAAGAAACCGCTCTGAAGTAGGCCACGCCCGGTTCGAGGAGTAGTCATCGATGAAAAGCATCTCGTCCCCAAAAAGCACTTGTGCCGCAACACTTGCATTTCTTTTTGCAATAACCGCACTGCTGTCACCCGCATGTAGCGCACAAGTGAAAGAATTCTCAAAATGGCCGGTCGGAAAATCCCCAAAAGAAATCGGCAAGCGCGTCGCCGAGCGTTTCGTAGTGACACCACACACCAATTTCAATCGTCCTGCTCCGCCCGCGCACATCACCTATCCTGAAACCGTCGCGTGGTACGGTGCGCTCACCTTCGCTCAACTCAGCGACGACGCGGACCTCGCCGCCCGCCTCATCCGCCGCTTCGCCCCGCTCTTCGCGGAAGAATCAAACCTCGTGCCGAATCCAGTAAATGTCGACAGCAGTATCTTCGGCGCCGTGCCTCTCGAAATTTACATTCAAACCAAACAACAAAAATATCTGGACATGGGCCAAGCCATCGCCGATAAGCAATGGATCGATCCCACTCCCGAGGGCCTCACAAAACAAACGCGCTTCTGGATCGATGACATGTATATGGTCACGATGGTACAGCTGCAAGCCTATCGCGCCGCCAACGATGCAAAATATCTCGATCGCGCCGCTCTCGAAATGTCCGCCTATCTCGACAAGCTCCAGCAGCCCAACGGTCTTTTCTATCACGCTCCCGACGTCCCGTTTTTCTGGGGCCGCGGTGACGGCTGGGTTGCCGCAGGCATGGCCGAAATCCTCCGCTCTCTTCCCACGAATCATCCGCAACGCGCACGCATCATGCAGGCCTATCGCAAAATGATGGAATCTCTCTTGAAATTTCAAGGCAAAGACGGCATGTGGCGCCAACTCATCGATCATCCCGAGTCCTGGCCCGAATCTTCGTGCACCGCCATGTTCACCTTCGCGATGATTACCGGCGTCAAAAACGGCTGGCTCCCCAAAAAATCCTACGCCCGCGCCGCTCGCAAGGGTTGGCTTGCTCTCACCACGTATCTTGACGCCGACGCCAACCTCCGCGAAGTCTGCGAAGGCACCAACAAGAAAAACGACATCTCCTACTACCTGAATCGTGGCCGCAACACCGGCGATCTCCACGGTCAGGCGCCGCTTCTTTGGTGCGCCTCCGCGCTCCTTCGTTGAGTAAAACTGGGGAAGAGTCCCCGCGAATTTAGTTCGGCTAAACCACTCCTTTAAATTTTCCGGATTGACACTGCCTCAACCCTGCTCCTAATGTCGCCTCACTGGGTTCTATCCAAGTATTCGATAGCGACTATCTGGCAATTCGATGGTGCGGAGCGAGTGCTGCGTTTCGTTCAGGGTGCGTATGCGCTGCCGTGTGGTCGGGGAAAGCGGCTGGCGTGTTTGACGGGGAATTCAGTTCGCCCTACGAAAGGGAAAAACAGAAATGAAGAAAAATCTGCTCCTTGCCTTTTTCGCGTTTCTCATTGCTCCCGTAATCTCTCACGCCCAGGGCTTGGGCAGCATCGCAGGCAGAGTCACGGATCCCGAAGGTGCCGCAGTAGCCGGAGCGCAAGTCACTGCCACGCAAGAATCCACCGGCTTCGCTCGTTCGGCCACCACAGATACCGATGGTCTATACGTCATCCCGTCGCTTCAGCCCGCAACCTACCGCTTGACCGTCGAAGCCAAAGGATTCAGCACTACACGGCAGATGGACATCGTACTCCTCGCAGACCAAACCCTCACCTTGAATGTTTCCGTCGCGCTTGGCTCAACCACCGAAACAGTAACCGTCGTCGGCAACGCCCTTCAAGTGGACACATCCACATCCACTCTCAAGCAAGTCATCGAACAGCAGCGCATCTCCGAATTGCCTTTGAACGGCCGCAACGCCGCGCAACTCACGCTTCTCGTGGCAGGCGCCGTCAACTCTCCAAACGGCGGAGCCGACCAGGGCGCTACGAAAACTTTCCCCGGCGCGGTCACTTTCTCCGCAAATGGCTCACGGCAAAATTCCATCAGTTACCAGCTCGACGGCGGCAATTACGTTGACGAATACACGAACGTCAACCAGCCGTTCCCGTTCCCCGACGCCCTTCAGGAATTCAGCGTGCAAACAAGCAACTACAGCGCCGAGTACGGTTCCAACGCCGGCGGCGTCGTCAACGTCATCACCAAATCCGGCACCAACAGCTTCCACGGCGATGCGTTCGAGTTCAATCGCAATCCCGTTTTCAATGCGCAAAACTTTTTCGCCACGCCGAAGACGCAGGATCAAGTAAAGCGCAATCAATTTGGCGGAACCTTGGGCGGTCCGATTCGTAAGGACAAAACATTTTTCTTTGGCGGCTATCAACGGACTGCATTTCGCAATCTTGTTCTCGGCAGCCAAAAGGCCGTCGGCCAGACGGACATTTCCAATTTCCTTGCCGCCGGTCCATTCTTGAACCCCGCCAATCCTACTGGCCCGCACCTCCCCGGTACGATTGACCCCGCCGTTGCGGCCATGCTCGGCATCGTTCCGGGCTGCAATGTCGCAGGCTGCGGCGCTGCATTCAACGCCAACGCCGGTCAGCAGGACCCTAATGCCAAGTTTTCCCTGTTTGGTTCCATCCCCACGGGCTCAAACCCGACCCTGCCATTTTCCAAACCCGACGTCGAGAACTTCGATTCCGCCATTGGCAGGATTGATCATTCCTTCCGCATGAATGACAAACTAAGCGGCCGCTACGAGTTTGATCGCTTCACGAAAGCGGCCGTCTTCAATCCCATGCAGCTTGTCTCTTACACCGACGCCACTTTCTCGATCATCGCGCAAAATTTCTTGGCCCATGAAACACACATCTTCTCCCCGCGCCTCATCAATGATTTCCGATTCAGTTATTCACGCGAAGTCTCTCATCGCGGCCCAGGCGCCGGCGCTGCGGACGTCACAGCCTTTGGCGTGAACATCCCGTTTCAGCCGACTCCCTCCGGCATTCAGGGCGTCGGCGTGCAAGGCGGATTTTCGTTCGGAGACAATCCACCCGCCTTCTTCACTCGCAATAACTACACTTGGGCCAACGACATCAGTTGGGAAAGAGGCAAGCACGACATTCACTTTGGCGGTTCTTTCGAGCGCAGTTTGGTCGACCTCAACAACGATTTCAACCAGCCTGGAATCTTCGGCTTTGGTACCTCTGACAACTACTTGTCCAGTGCTCCGATTTCTGCCGTGCCTTCAGGCTCTCTTGCAACGTATCAGTTTTTCCTGGCGGGTATTCTGTCGGACGGTTCTGGCGTCGGCAACGGCTTTGCTCTCCAGCAAGGCGCTGGAGAGTTCAAGCAGAATCGTGCCAATTTCGTAGGCGTCTATTTTCAGGACAACTATCGCGTCAGCCGCCGCTTGACACTCAACCTTGGCCTGCGTTACGAACCTGCGTTCCCTTGGAGCGATCTCGGCAATCGCTGGGCGCAAGTGAATCTAGCCGCTATGGCCGCCGGCACAGTTTCTCGAGTCTATCCCAACGCGCCTCCGGGAATTTTCTTCTCCGGGCAGAACGGCATTTCGAGCGATCCAGGCATGCCGGACAACGCTCTGAGAACCAATTGGAAGGGAATCGCGCCTCGTCTCGGCTTTGCCTATGACGTCTTCGGCGACGGCAAAACCAGCTTGCGTGGCGGCGCCGGAATTTTCTACGACACGCGCGTGATGGGTATGCTCAGCAATCGTTTCGTCGACGAGTGGCCCTTCAGCCCGCAGTTCATTCTCTCGACCGCCAAGAACAGCGCTCCGACGGCCTCTTCTAGCCCCGGCTCGTTCAGCGATCCTCTCTGCACGCAAGCTGCAACGCAGGCGGCCTTACATTGCGACGGCGGGCAGGCAGCGAACTATCCCACATTCCCGAGTCCCTTCCCGGCACCGACGAACTTTGCCTACATTCCGCCATTTAACGAAATTGCAGTAAGTTACGACTCCAGCGGCGACTATCACGTTCCGACGACATACGAATGGAACCTGACAATTGAACGGCAACTACCGGGGAGTCTGTTGTTCCGCATCGGTTATGTTGGTTCGCGTACGCTGCACATTCTTGAGACCCAGTATTACAACCCATCTGCGCCAAATCCTTCGGGAACGCCTACCACCGGATTGGCAAACGTTCTGGTCAATACTGGCAGCGGTGGTAAGTTCAAAACCAATACGTTCTCCTCCACCGTTCAGGCTGATATCACCGATATCAACGCCAGTTATCACGCGCTACAAACGTCTATCGAAAAGCGCATGTCTCATGGGTTTACATTCCTTGCGAATTACACTTTCTCCAAGAGTCTGGATGATCTGCCGTTCGGTGAAGGCGTCTCAGGTTTCGATACAGGCTACTCAACTCTTCCGTTCAACAATCCAGACCGGCACAGAATCGATTATGGTCCGTCGGGTTTTGATCATACGCATGTATTCAGCGGCTCTTATGTCTGGCACTCGCCCACCATCAAGAATCCGAGCACATTCCTTCGTTATCTTCTGGACGACTATGAAATCGGGGGCATCGTCACGGCCGCCAGCGGCCGTCCAATCACCGTCTTGCAAGGAACAGAAATATCAGGCACGGGCATCGGGCAAGACCGCGGAACTTTCATCTCGGGAGTTGACCCCTATAGCTCGCAATCGTGCGCAGGCGTCACTGCGAAGTGCGTGAGCTGGCTGAACCCGGCGGCGTTTCAGCCCACGAAAGTGACAACTGGATGCACTCCTCCCGCTACAACCTGCAATAACTCGGCAATTTTTGGTACGTTCGGCAACGTCGGCAAAAACGTATTCCGGCTTCCGAAGACTTCCAACTGGGACGTTCAAATCTCCAAGTACTTCACCTTCACCGAGCGCTTCAAGCTCCAGCTGCGCGCCGAATACTTCAACGTTCTCAACCATCCGAACTTCGCGCCGGAAAGCATTAGTACGGGCGTCGTCAACGGCACAGACCAGATCAGCGCTTTCGATAAGCTGAATAACAACTCCGCATTCGGGACTTTCCGTGCCGGCCAGGTTGGCGATCCTCGTGTCGCACAACTCGCCGCTAAACTGTTCTTTTGATTTCACCCCCTGAAAGATGCAACACCCTGATCGGGGCGCCCTACCCAGGCGTCCCGATTTTTTTGTTACATCCCGGTTTTTTGTTTCCGGAAGCGCCAAGCCGTATTACGATGCAGCCTCTAGCAAAAGATTTCGCACTTCGCCCCGAGGTGATTTGAAATGAAAAAACTTCTCCTGCTCGCTCTGGTGGTGATACCGTTCGCCGCCATGAACTCTCAAGCACCGGCTCCTGCCGGTTTCGAGCATTGGACCACCGCAGACTTGCAGACGCTCAACAAAACACTCGCTGAAAAAGCCGCCACCGATTCCCATCGGGCCGCATCGAAACCGATCGCTGATTATCCCAACGATTTATTCATGCTCGCTCATCGCGAAGCCGACGGCCAGGTCGAACTTCACGAAACGCAAGTGGACGTATTCTTCGTACAATCGGGCTCAGCAACTCTGCTGGTAGGAGGCACGCTCGTAGGCGCCGAAACAACCGCTCCTCACGAAAAGCGCAACGGCACGATTCAGGGTGGCTCGCGCGTAAAGCTATCGCCAGGCGACGTCGTTCGCATCGCCGCAAACACGCCGCACCAACTGCTTCTCGACGGCGCAAAAGAATTCACCTATTTCGTCATCAAGATCAAGAACTATTAGGTTGTATTGACAAGGGATTTACGAGCAAGATTCACACCCGCACCAACGGCCATCACCAAGCGCTTGCTGCCGATCGGGTATCGAGATTGAGACTACAGGAGAAAGGTGCGAGGCATGCTGCATCGGCGTGAATTCTTGTTGGGCTCGATGGGTGCGGGGCTCGTCGCTCTTGGCGGCGATTGTATTGCGGCACCGGCGACGGAGCCGATTCGCACTGCGCTTGAGCAAACCGTCGGCGCGCGCAACAAGGTCGCCGGCACAGTTGCCGTCGTGATCGATGAAAGCGGCACTAGTAGGATTGCTTACGGAAGCTCCGGCGTTCCCAACGTCGCGTTGGACGTCCACACCGTCTTTGAGATCGGTTCGATCACGAAAGTGATGACCGCGCTTATGCTCGTCGATATGGCTGCGCGCGGCGAGGTGGCCGTTGATGATCCCGTCGGGAAATATCTTCCGCCTTCGGTGACGCTCCATGAGCGCGGCCGCCCGATCACGCTTCTGGATCTTGCGACCTACAGCTCCGGCCTGCCGAAGTTGCCTGGCAATCTCCCGCCGAACTGGTGGGTCAATCCCAATCCATTTGCCGATTACTCGGTCGATAAGCTCTATGATTTCGTCTCGGGCTACGTGCCGAAATACGAGCCGGGCACCCATTTCGACTACTCCAGTCTCGGCTTCGGATTGCTCGGCATAGCGCTCGCCCGCCGCGCCGGGAAGAGCTACGAAGAGCTTTTGATCGAAAGAGTCTGTGATCCGCTCGGCCTTACACACACGCGCATCACTCTCTCGGCCGACATGCAAAAGCACTTGGCGCAGGCGCACGACCTCAACCTGAAGCCAACGCCGCTCTGGGATTTTTTGCCGGCATTACAAGGAGCGGGCGCGGCCCGCGCAGGCGTTAACGATGTCACCGCGTTCCTCAAAGCGTGCATGGGACTCGTGCACGCACCTCTCAGCGGGTCGCTCGCCCGACTACTTGAAACGCGAAGGCCCACGAACCTCGCCGGAACGCATGCCGGGCTCGGCTGGTTCATCTCGTCGGACGGGAAAGAGGAAATTGCCTGGAAGTCTGGCCTGACCGGCGGCTTCAACACTTTTATTGGGTTCTCAACACGAAGGCGCTGTGGCGCGCTCGTTCTCTCGAATTTTGTCTGGCAGCCGCTCGATGTGGGTACGACGGCTATGGGAATGAAATTCATCAGCCCGGGTTTTGATCCGGGCGACCTCACATCGCTTTATCTATGATTTGATCTTCATTACAGTGCCTGCAGAGCGCGGAACAAGATTAAGGTTTTCAAATTGGCAGTCGTTCAGGTATCGGCCACACCCGGCCCAATCTCTACAACGAAATAAGTTGCCGGCACCGTCCCTACATTCTTGATGCCGTGCTCATCATTCGAATGTACGAACCCCACTGATCCTGGCCCCATCTGCGTGCTCTTGCCTTCTACCGTCAGCTCAACAGTTCCTTCGCGAATCAGCCACATTTCCGTATGCACGTGACGGTGCGGCGGATGCGGCATCCCGCCCGGTGGCAAAGTCGTCTCGTGCACTTCCACCGATTCGCCCGTGGCGAGCTTTCCCTTCACGGCTTCGCGAAATGTGGCGCCGTTCGAAGTTCGAGGCGTCAGCTTCTCAAATGGAAACATCGCGCTCGGCAGCACTTTTGCTTCATCTGCACTTGCTCCAGCCGGAATCAACATCGGAATCGCCAGCGCCGGAAGCATCCCGCACAATTCTCGTCGTGTTAAGGACATGATTTTCTCCTTTTCAAAAATTCAGCAAAGCGATTAAACCATTCGAACGGGAAAAAACAAAAGCTCTGCCCTGGCCGCCCGCTTCCGCTTCGCCATTCGAATTAAGCATTCCGTAAACACTGTAAAATGTATATTGACAAGGTAACCTAGCTATGTTATGCTTTCTTTGTAGAGAATTCCGTTCCGCCTCTGCATCTTCCCTAAAATTCAACTTTCTTTCTGGAGATTCCTATGTCCGCTAACCGCTCCAAGGACCGTTCGTCTTTGTGTGCCTTCACTTTCTCAGATGGTCGTCATTGCCGCACTCCCCGCCGACCCGGCCATCCTTATCTTTGCCACTACCACGCTCGCAAGGAATCGCAGGCTCTCGCTGGAGATCGGGCAGGCGAGGACATCGCCCGCCACCTCTCCGGCCAGTACATCTCTGCCTGCGATCTCAGCTCGGCTCTCGGCCGCCTCTTTGCCGCCGTCGCTCAAGGACACGTCAAACCCAAGACGGCCACCAATCTCGCCTATCTTGGCCAAACACTCGCTCAAACCGTAGCCCTCGCTCAAAACGAGTACATCAACGCCTTCGGTGCCGAATCCTGGCGCAAAGCCGTCCGTTCATCCTTTGCCCAAGACCAATCTCCAGCAAAGCCGCCTTCACTTCCAGCACCAACTTCCGCCGCAAAATCCGCACCCTAACGCTCCCGTCCCACAGTGCCCAAACGAGTTCACGTTCAAGTAAGAATTTCAAAAAGCTTGTCATCCTGAGCCTACCCGACGAGCGTAGCCTCAGGACCTCAACTTAAACTCTGTCGGCAAAGTTTCCAAAGATGCTCGCCGTACTTCATCTAACCCTCTTATTATCAACACTTACATAACTCTATCAAAATAGGCCGCTTAAACTCCTTTAGAATCCGCACTTACGAAAAATCCATAGGAGGGTTCTCGCCGGTTACCTTATATATTAACGATGCCCACTGTCTCTGTACTTGTAGGGCCCGCTTTCTGAAGCGGGCCTCTGGTGGGCTCACCGATAAGCAGAAGCAAACTCCTTGTAAGCAGCTTCCGTAGCCTCCGGCGTCGCCATCGTCGAAGTGATAAGGATGCGATAGCGAAACGTCGCGCTCGCATGAGGAGCCAGAGAAAAATTCATCTCTTCCTTGCCATTGCTGAAAATCTTCTGCCCCAGCGGATTCACTGCAAACAATCCGTACCCGCGAGCATGCCAGTAAGTAGGAAATCCCGGGTTGGAAGGGTGATCGAGAATGGTGATTGTGACTGGCTCCGTGCCGACCATCCCGCTCAAATTGCACCACCGCCCTCGCGTCCCCCACGCTGCATCCCCTTTTTTTTCTTCGCTCGTCAGATACGTTCCGTTCACGCCGGTATTATCCAGCTTCGCCACGGTCGTCGGTCGCCCGCTCGCATCCGTATAAACTTCCGGCTTATCCGACGGAATCTCCAACGCGCGAACCACACGCAGCCCCAGCATCCCATCCTTCGCATCCTTAAAATCGACTTTGGTATCGAGGGCAGTGAGCGTGGTGATGCGGTCGACGCTGCGCATTCCAGGTCCGCCACGAAAAACAAAGCGCGTGTGCTCGTTCAGCAAAACTTTTCTCTCGAACGTCACCCATTCCGTTTCGACATCAAGTTCGCCCTGCGCGCCGCTCTTCGCCGAAACAATCGACCTCTGCAGAATTGTCCCCATCTTCGGAGCCTGCTCCGGCTTGATCGCGTCCGAGTTGTTCCAGAAATCAATCCCGTTCACGTCTTCGTAGTTGAACCAAAGTCCGGCATGATGAGGATGGTCCACGCGCTCGCCCGGCCGTTGCTCCAGCGGATACCCTCGCGTGACAATCGTTCCCTTGTCCGTACGCAGCGGATAGAGAACCGGCTTCTTCAACGTGGTCGGCCAAATATACGAAGTGAACGGCTGCCCATCGATGGAGACGTCAACCCGCCGCCCCTGCTCATTCACGACAACGCTGACGTGCTCTTGCGGCTTTGGCGCAGCAAAAATCATCGAAACGCAATACACAGCAATCGCGGCAACGCCGAGCGATGCACCAAAAGTCGAAATCCTCATGACTAGCTCTTGCCTCCAATGACAACCTGTTGCTTCGCGTCATCAAACGTAATTCGCTGCCCCGTCTGAATTGCCGCCACGTTCATGCACAAAGCAATCGAATGGCTGTAACCGGCATCGATATTCGCGTTCGTGGTTTTGCGGCTCCGCACGCATTCCATCCAATTGCGAACATTCGCCACGGTCATGTCGTCCGCGCCAGTGTCCGCGGCGGTGCTCGCCGCAGTCACAACTTGCGTGAGCGACATTTTCGCAAGCTGATTCGCTTTCATGTCCATTTCCGCAGCCGACTTTTCCGTAAGCCCCCCTTCGGGAGTGATTTCGTTCTTATCCAAATCCAGCGTGCCGCCGTTGGAAAAATACATTTCCTTGATTCCGCCGTTGGCGTTGGTCATGCGAGACGAATAAATAACTTGGAAACCTTTCGACGGATCATCGAGCGGACCGTAATCGAACACGGCAGTCATCGTGTCCCAGTTTTGACGGCCATCATGCCATTTGTAAACGCCACCATTCGCAACGACACTGCGCGGGTGCGGTAATCCAGTGAACCAGTGCACCGTATCAATTTGGTGGACCAGCCACTGATCGGGAATGCCGGAAGAAAATGGCCAGAACAGACGAAACTCCAGATATTTTCGAGCGTCGAAGGGCTGATGCGGATGATTGATCAGATAGCGCTTCCAGTCGGTATCCTCTTCGCGGAGTTGTGGCACGAGTTTGGCGCGACGCCAACGGCCAGGCTGATTCACATTCCACGTCATTTCGACGGAAACGATGTCGCCGAATTGGCCGGACTTAATGAATTCGTAAGCCTTCTGATACGTGGATGAACTGCGGCGTTGCGTTCCGACCGCGAAAACGCGATCGTTTTTTTTCACGGCGTCGCGAATAGCTTTGGCATCCTCCATCGTGTGAGCGAGCGGTTTTTCAACGTAAGCGTCACGGCCCGCGTGAATGGCTTCCACTCCATGAAAAGCATGCTGAAAATCAGCGGTGGCGACGATGACGGCCTGCACGTTCTTGTTGTCGTAAAGTTCGTCGTTGTTGCGCGCGAGGGCGATTTGTTTTCCCGTGAGTTTGTTGATGTAGGCGGCGCCTTCGTCGCGGCGGCGATTCCAGATGTCCGAGAGCGCAACGAATTCAAAATTTAGTTCTGGAGCGGATTTGAGGAAAGAGGGAATAAGACTGCTGCGGCAGCGGTCGGAAAAGCCGACGATGCCAACGCCAACGCGGTCGTTGGCGCCGAGAATTCGGGAATAACTGGAGGCCGAAGCGGAAAGCGCTGCGCCGGCAACTCCGGCACCGGTCAGTTTCAGAAATTCGCGGCGCGATGAATTTTCTGCAGACATACAGCCTCCATCTGAACTTCGTAAGTTGAATATCGATCGCCTTCCCATACCCCTACGCGCAGGCGCGAGAACCGCCGAAACACGCTTATGGTAAGACAAGACCGCGAAATTCGGTGTTGAGAGTTGCTAAAGCAATCGTTTACCAGAGTTGATTTGACTCCGGTGGCGTTGGGCCATAAGAAGCTTGGGCGGTGGTGTGCGAACAACAGAGGGGACTCGCGATGAAGGTGATGAAGATTTTGAAATACGTTGCATTGGTGATGCTGCTGACGTGTGAGACGAAAACGCTTGCACAAACGCAAACGAGTAGCGCGAGCGAGACGATGGAGTCTTCGGCGCTGCGACTGGAATTGAATACGACTCCGTATTCCTACCGCGTGATTGAAAAATCCAGTGGAGAAGTATTGGTAGCGGAGAGTGGAGCAATTTCGTTCACGACAAACGGTTATACGGTGAGAAGCGTGACGGATGTGACGAAAGGCGCCGGTGGGATGAAAGCGACGCTGCATCTGGAAGGAACGTCGGAACTGGCGCAGGCGAGCTTTCGATTTGTAAAACCGGAAGTGTTGCAGGTGATTTTTTCGTTCAAGAACGGCGCGCCAGCGGAAATTCGCGAAGAGTTCGCGGATCAGGGCGAGCATTACTATGGCATTTGGGAAATGCCGTTCGTCGGAAATATAGACAATCGCGGCGCAGATCACGACTTTATGGGCATACGTCACCAGGCGGATGTGAACTATTCGAGCGCTCGCGCACCATTTTATGCGACGTCGAAAAAGTATGGCGTATATGTGGAGACGACGGCGAAAGGGCGATTTGCAATTGCGCTGAGCGGCAAGACGAGCTTTTCGTTTTTCGATTCGCAACTGAAGTACGACGTGATTTACGGTCCCTCATATCGAGAGATTTTTTCGCGCTACAACGAAATAGCAGGGCCGTCAATCATGCCGCCTACGTGGGCGTTCGGAAGCATCTGGTGGAGGGACGATCATCACGACGATTTGCGTCGCGCTAAGAATGCGCAGGAAAAAGTGATTGAAGACGCGGACAAATTGCACGAATTGCATATCCCTGCGGGGTCGATCTGGCTGGATCGGCCGTATGGGACGGGAGAGATGGGCTGGGGAAACATGGATTTCGATGCGTCGTTTCCCGATCCGCCGAAGATGATCAACGATTTGCGTGAACGTGGAATGAACTTGCTGATCTGGGTCGCAAATCGCGCATGGAATCAACTGCAGACGGAGGGCTCAGCACGAAGATATTTGTATTTCGGACGAGGCTCGGCGGCGGACATGAAAAATCCTTATGCCTACGCGTGGTTCAAGGAGAAATTGAGCGAGTACGTGCGGCTGGGAGTGAAGGGTTACAAGATCGACCGTGGTGAAGAAGACGAATTGCCGCTAGCCGATGAAAACATCAACGCGATTCTTTTCCCGAAGATGGCGGCGGAAGGACTGCGGGACCTGAACGGAGACGATTTTTTCAACTTTACTCGAAATGTGAACGACACTGCTCGGAAATATACTGCGGTATGGAACGGCGACACGCGAAGCACATTTGGAGGACTGGAAGTTTCGATTAAAACCGGGCTGCGCAGCGGAGCGATCAATTTCCCGATGTGGGGCTCCGACACTGGCGGGTACATTCGCGTGCCGGACAAAGAAGTGTTTGCGCGATGGCTGGAATTCAGCGCGTTCACTCCGATGATGGAAATCTTGATCGGACCAAAGCGAACGATCTGGGATGACTACGACGAAGAGCTGGTTGGTATCGCAAGGACGTACGTTTCGATGCATCACGATTTGATTCCGTACTCTCGCTCATACCTTTATCAGGCTACACAAACGGGAATGCCGGTCATGCGTTCGCTGATATTTGGTTATCCGGACGAAAAGAGCTTCAGTGATACCTGGGACGAATATCTCTATGGCAACGAAATCTTAGTGGCGCCAGTGACGACGGCCGGAGCTACGAGCAGAAATGTGACGCTTCCGGCGGGCCGGTGGTTGAACTACAACGACAAACGGACAGTCCATGGCGGCGGAAAAGATGTGAACGCTGCGGCGCCGCTTGGCACGATTCCCTTGTTCGTTCGCGAAGGAGCGATCATTCCAAGGGGCGACATCATAAAGTTGAACAACAATTGGGAAGCAAACTGGAAAGCGAAGTTACGAATCGAAATTTTTCCAGCGGAGAAGGTTGCGAGCGAATTCAGTTATTTTACCGGAACGAATGCCCAGAAAATTGCGGCAATTCCGTCGGCAGATGGATTGGCCATTGAGTTCGGCGAGTTGGGGATACCTGGAACACTGGAGATCTATTGCAAGGGCGCGAAAGAAATCGTGGCCGGAGAAGGAAGAAAACTGCGGGAAGGACGCGACTACAAAGACGATGCACGAACGCAAAAATTGACGGTGCCGTTCGCCGGTGCCACGAAGCTAAAGGTGAAGGGCGCGGTGAGTATTTTCGCTCCGTGAACCACGGGTCTTGCGGTAGTGGGTCAATTTCCGATGATCCGACGCGACATTAACTCGCCACAATTTCTTCTACTACTTCCGAGAACCCCGTTTCTGGATAGTCTCCCAGTTGACTGGCCTCCGTTCCGTGTTGCGCTCGGCGGTTTTCCGATCGGATCGGTCGATGGTATGAAACTTTCGATTGTCATAAGATCGAAAGCGCCTTTCGCCGACTTGGGGAAATGCCATGAATCGCGATGCGTGCGTGGACACTGCTGTTTCCGACTACCGGGAATTTCCGCCTCCTTCGGCGCTTGCGAGTTATTTGTTGTGTCTGTGGACGCAAAGGATCGTTGGTTCTCGGGGTGAATTCTCACAGCGAGTGTTGCCGGACGGCTGTATCGATATAGTTCTGATCAACGACGAAGCTCCCGTTGTGGTCGGTCCATGGACCGAACCCTTCGTCGCACGTCTCGTTCTGGGTACTATGATCGTTGGCGCCCGCTTTCATCCCGGATGCGCGCCGGGCCTGCTCGGGCTGCCTGCCTCGGCGCTGCTGAACCAGTCCGTGACGCTTCGCAGTATGTGGGGCGGGGCAGCGAGTGCCCGGTTTGCGCGGATCGCTAGCGAATCAACCCTTCCGACGAGAACGCTGGCAATGGAGTCGGCCTTACTCGAACGCCTGGCGCAAGCCCACCCGGTTGACGAAAGGATGAGGGCAGCCATCCAATGGCTTGGCGACCATCCGCACGGCCGCATCGAGCGGCTTAGCCAGAGGATCGGAATCAGCAGCCGCCAGCTACAGCGCCGCTTCACGAGGGCTGTCGGCTATGGTCCGAAAATGTTTCAGTCCGTATTGCGTTTCCAACGACTGCTAAATCTTTCTGGTGGTACGGAGGCGCCGCGGAATCTCGCTCAGATTTCCTCTGACGCGGGTTACGCCGATCAAGCGCATATGACCCGCGAGGTCCGACGGTTTTCAGGTACCCCGCCGACGGTCCTACTCCCGTCTGCCCGATGTGCCCTGGGCTTATCCGATCTCGTTAGGAAAACTGAGCACATGAACTGTTAGTTGTCCGATTCATTCAAGACACACACTAGCCTTGCTACTTATCTTGCTGCAGATGATGACCCGAAGAGAACTCTTGGCAATGTTTGCGGCAGCGTCAATTTTCCCTTTGCGGCAGGAGAAGACAATGGAGCAGCGGATTAGCCTCGTAACACTTGGGGTGAAAGACCTTGTGACTTCAAAGCGATTCTACGCCGACGGTCTTGGCTGGAAACCGGTGTTCCAGAACAAGGAGATCATCTTTTTCCAAGCCGGCGGAATGATTTTTGCCCTGTTCCTGCGTGACAAACTGGCAGAGGATTTTCAGACCGATCCGGCAACATTCGGACGGGCGGGCATGTCACTGGCTTACAACGTGCGTGAGAAAAGCGAAGTGGATCCGCTGATGAAACAGGTTTTGACTGCTGGGGCAACGATTCTAAGGCCCGCCCGAGAGGCATCTTGGGGCGGTTACTCGGGCTATTTTGCGGATCCCGATGGATTTGCCTGGGAGGTCGCCTGGAATCCAACGTGGCACTTGGCTCCGGACGGTCGTGTAGAGTTCCGTTGAAGCGCCTCAATCGGTGTCCTCTCTCCTTGCTCCCGGAAGTCCGGTTGAGGAAAGTGTCGTGCTACTGAATGCTGCTCTTGTTCAGATCTCCTCGAACCCCGTTTGTGAGCCATAGTCGCCACATCGAGGCAGAGTCCGAAAATCGAGCAGTCGCAGTGTTTCGCCACGGTTCGGCGCAGACGGCTCTAGTTCGCCAACACTCCTGTTGACGGCCAACAGAACTATGGTACGCTCCTGTTGATCATCTAAAGGAGTCCATGCCTTCTTCCAAAACCGAAGTCCTGCAGGGAACACTCGATTTGCTGGTGCTGAAGACACTTGATTCCATGGGGTCGATGCATGGGTTCGGGATCGCCTTGCGCATCCAGCAAGTGTCCGAAGACCTGCTGAAATTGAACCAGGGAACGCTCTACCCCGCACTGCTGCGATTGGAGGAGCGCGGCTGGATCACATCGAAGTGGGGCGTCTCGGAGAATAACCGCAAGGCCAAGTATTACTCGCTAACGCGGTTGGGACGCAAGCAACTCGGGGAGGAAGCTGAAAGCTGGGCGCGTATGTCCGCCATGATCAATCGGGTCCTGGGAACAAGCTCGCAATGAGCGAAATTTTTCATGCGTTCCGCCAACGCCTCGCCGCACTGTTCCGCCGCCGTCATTTCGAAGACGACCTAGACGAGGAACTGCGCTCGCACTTGGCGATGGCCGAGGAGTTGAACCTGCGCAAAGGCATAAGCGCCGCGGAGGCCCGCCGCGAGGCCTTGCGAAGCTTCGGTGGCATCGAGCAGGTTAAAGAAATTTGTAGGGACCAGAAAGGGCTGCCTACGATCGAGGCTGCCTTTCGAGATGTCCGCTTCGGCTTACGCATGCTCAGGAATAGTCCGGGCTTCTCGATGGTGGCGATCCTTTGTTTAACCTTGGGCATCGGTGCCAACTCGGCTGTGTTCAGTTGGGTCGAAGGGATCTTATTCCGTCCGTACCCAGCCGTAACGCACCAGGAGAGGCTGGCGGCTGTTACAGGAACGGTGCGCGGAGAGTCCGACCCTGATGCCATTTCCTGGCCAGATTTCCTGGATTTGCAGAAGAATTGCACGCAATTTGATGCGTTTATTGTGACCAAGATTACGGGGACCACTCTCAGTGTTGGCGAGCGGGCCGAGAGGACGACGGGAAGCATCGTATCGGCGAACTATTTTGATGCCATCGGGGTACATCCGATTCTCGGGCGCGGATTCGAGCCGGGCGAAGACACAGGACGAAATGCTCATCCCGTGGTGGTTATCAGCTACCAGCTATGGCAAAGGCGATTCAAGGGCGACCGAGAAATAATCGGGAAGACGCAGCGGCTCAGCGGTGTGGTGCACACGATTGTGGGCGTCGCGCCGGAAGAATTCTATGGAACCTTCGTGGGCTGGGCGATGCAGTTTTGGGTTCCTGCGTCGATGGAAGAAATATTTGAATCGGGCGGCTACAAACTAGAGGATCGCAGCGCGCGGTGGATTGAGGCCTATGTGCGGCTCAAACCCGGCGTGACGCTGGCGCAGGCGCAAGAGGAAATTTCAGCGGTTGCCAAGCGATTGGAAGCGGATTATCCGGAAACCAACCGCGGCCGCGGCATCAAGCTATGGCCGTTATGGCAAACGCCATTCAATAACGCAGGCACGTTGCTTCCTACGTTCGAAATCATGCTTGCTGTGGTCGTTTTTGTCTTGCTCATCGCGTGCGCCAACGTCGGCAATCTGCTGTTAATCAGGTCGCTCGCGCGGCATCGTGAAATGACCGTTCGGCTGGCGATCGGCGCCAGTCGCAAACGGCTCGTGAAGCAGCTTTTCACGGAAGGCCTGATCCTGTCGGCTTTTGGCGCAGCTGGCGGACTAGTCGTTGCGCACTGGTGCCGCAACGCGCTCGTTCTGCTCTTCCCGTCAAGGGGAGGTGTGGCGATGCATCTACCGAACCAAATCGATTGGCGCGTGCTGGGGTTAAGCGCCGGGGTTTGTCTAATCGCCACGCTCTTGCTTGGGCTGGTTCCCGCAATGCAGGCCAGCAAGATCGATCTAGCCGGCGCGTTGAAAGCCGAATCGGCGGGAGTCGTTGGGAAGCGTGGAACGGCATGGTTTCGCTCGGGCCTGGTCTTGGTGCAGGTGTCGCTGAGTTTCGTATTACTCGTCGGAACGGGGCTTTTGCTGCAGAGCCTGCAGAAAATACGGACTGCCAGCCCAGGTTTTTCGGCGCACAGAGTTTTGCACACTGCGGTCGATTTGGTGTCGGCCGGGTACGATGCACAGCGCGCCCAGAATTTCGAAGACGAACTCATAACTCGCGTGAAGGCCCTGCCCGGCGTCGAGTCGGCAGCGTTCGCGCGATCCACGCCGATGAGCTACGGAAGTTATTCTTCGACGCCGATTGCCGTAGATGGGTATCAACCGGCACCGGACGAACAACCCACCGTGGAGTACAACGAAGTGGGGCCGGACTATTTTCTTACAATGGGGATCGCCGTAGCGTCAGGCCGCGAATTCACGCGTGCGGACGACGAGAAGGCCGCGCCGGTAGCCATTGTGAATGAGACGATGGCTGCACGGTATTGGCGCGGTAAGAATCCAGTTGGTGAGCGGCTTCAAGTAAAAAGCCGGTGGATGCGGGTGGTGGGTTTGGCAAGAGATTCGAAATACGAAAATGTTCGCGAGCTACCCAAACCCTTTTTCTATGTGCCTCTGCGTCAAAATTTCTCGGTGCAGACTGCGTTGAATATCCGCAGCTTGCTGCCACCAGGGGCAATGGCAGCTGCATTGACGCGCGAGGTGCGAGCGCTGGATCCGGGCCTGGCACTCTACGAGGTGATCACACTACAGGAGCAGGTGGATCGATCGACATCGCCGCAGTTGGTGGCTGCAACTTTGGTGGGAGTATTAGGCGGGTTGGCGTTGCTACTCGCTGCTATCGGATTGTACGGAGTGATGTCCTGTGCAGTATCGGAAAGCAGCCGCGAACTGGGGCTGCGTATGGCGCTTGGTGCGGACGCATCCAATCTGTTGCGGTTGGTGATTTCGCGTGGTTTGGCGTTGACCGTAGGCGGCGTCCTTTTGGGTGCCACGGTGGCGCTGGTACTGACGCGGTCCCTGGGGAACTTACTTTACGAGGTGAGTCCACGCGACCCGCTTGCCTTCGGCGGCGCGTTCGCAGCGATGATCATCGTCTCGTTGGCAGCGTGTTTTTTGCCTGCTTGGCGTGCGACGCGCACCGATCCCGCACGCATTCTCCGCGATTGATCCGCTGTTGGCCCATCTGGGCGGGTCTGAACGTGTCACCGCGAGGAAGGCGTTACATGAGCAATTTGAATTCTACGACGCAGGCTAGAAGTCCGCTTCAGGGAAGTTGCGAGTTGAGAACGCTACATTATCAGCGTAGCGTGGTTGGGTTTTGCAACAACTTACTCGACCGCGGCAGCCTTCTGAATCGCCATCACAGTAGCAACTGAAAGATCGCGTGATGCGGAAAGGGCTGAAGGAAACTTGATGCAAACGGCGCCATCCGGGTCCTTCAGGGCTTTGCCCGCATCGATGTGTCGCTAAGGCGATCAATGGCCATCTTCGGAACGATGAGACCCAAGCTCATCGCCAAAATGATAGTGAGGGCGGTGAGGCCGTCGGCGATGGTCGCGCTTAGCAGATCGAACGTCGCGTGCGAACCGTCGGCGAGTTGTACAAGGCCGCTCGCCATCCTGAATAGGTAGACGCCGGGCATCATGGAAACTACAGAAGCGAACCCGATAGCCGCGAAGGGCATGTGCCAACGGCGTGCGACTGGAGTGAGGATCAGCCCGACCAAGAGACAAGCGACCAAGGCGCCTATCGCGGGGCTAGAGCCAAGCACAGCAAGCACCCACCACCGCAGGGCGTGGGCCAGCATGCCAACTACGACCGGCCAGGCAAACATGCGCAGCGGGGTAGAAAAGAAAACGCTGAAGGCGGCGACCGCGACGCCTGCAGCGATCGTATCGAGCCACAGAGGTACGGATCTGCCGGCCTGACCTACCGGGAGGGAAACACCGAGAAGCGTGAGTCCGAGCAGAAGCCCGGTTGAGATCGCCAAAACGACAAGCCCGGCAAAAATTATGCGGGCGGCACCGAGATGAATACGGCCTTTGACGAGATCCAAAGCGCCATTGAGGACGGGCGGTCCGGGCACCAGCACCATGCATGGGCAGACTGCGATCAAGCGGAGTGACGAGCTCAACTGATATCGAACCGCCAGCGCGCCGATAACGCCAGCAAACAAGGCTGCGCCGAATGGTTGCAGGAAGATGTTTGTGCTGTAGTGTGCCAAGCCGCGGCGAAGAAGGGCGCCGGCTGCCGCACTCACGAATATGAGTGCCGCCGCGTGTAGATGTTGGACACCGAAAATCACCGCTAAGGCCACGGCGCCCGCAGCCGCCGCGAGTGTGAACAGCCAGGTCGGTGCCAGAGGCGCTTGTGGGGCCGCGCGGATCGCCTCTTTTGCCGCGGCAAACGCAAGTCGGCCGGCGGCGAGATCCTCAATAATGTGTCTCGTAGAGGCCACGCGACTCATGGCCACGCCGGTGGGTTCTGCCGCGGCAGCAGAAATCAGTTTGGAGCTGCTGGTGGTATCTTGGGCGGTAAGCTGCAGTTCTCCCCAGCGCGGCATGATTTCAGCGCGCAGTCCGAGAGTGTGTCCGAGGCGCTCAGATGAAGCCAAAACTTGGTCGGTAGACTGACCGTTGACGAATTGAACTCGGGCAGCGGCGAGGACAAGCTCGGCACGATCCTCGAAGGTTATGGCGTCGTTATTCCAAGCCTGATCCGCTTTGTCCTCCTTGAAACTTTTTTTGCACCATGACCTGTCCTCCTCCGCAATTGCCCGCTCGGTGAGCATATTCAATAAGATGTCCACCATGTCAGAAGGGAGCATGGTTTTTTTCTGCCTCTGAAGGCTGGGCATGAGGTATCTCGTTTTGTGGTAGCCGAAAGTTTTTTTAGGGAACGATGGCCTGCGCAGAATATCGCCGTCGTCAGCTGCGGTGACCAGTGTTGCTAGCGTGTTTGCATGGTTCCCGATTAACGGACTAACCGGAGACTGACTCACTGCGGGTCCTGGCTCTGAGCTAACTCTTGACTAGGGAAGCGCGAAGAAAATTTGCGATGGATTCGGTGAGTTTGCGAGGGCATTCCGTGTCTGCCATGGCCAGGGCGAGGGTACGCGTGAGTTTGTGCCCGGTCACACGGAATTTTTGGAAGAAATGGGAGCGTCCGCGCAAAGCGTGCTCGGGAAGAATCGAATATCCGAATCCTGATTCGACGAGGCGCTTGATGGCTTCGGTGTCGTCGGCTTCCATGACGACGCGTGGCGTGACGCCGATCTCCTCAAAATAGCGATCGATCACCAGGCGGACGTTGCTGCGCTTGGGATAGAGGAGAAACGGCACGTCAGCGAGCTCTGAAGCACGCATCGAGCTGACGTGGCCGCTGCCGACTTTATTCGCGGAGGGCCGAACGATAAGCAGCTCTTCGTCAAAAAGCGGAATGAGTTTGAGGTTGGCTTCCGGAACCGGCAAAGAAATGAGTGCCAAATCAAATCGGCGGTCGAGCAGGCCAGCAATCATTTCTTCGGTGACACCGACGGTGACGCGAATTTCGGCGTGGGGATACTGTTTGCGAAGTTGACGGAGAGGGCCGCCGAGTTGGTAGATCAGTGTGGTGACGCCGGTAGCGAAATGAAATGGGTGCACGTCCTTTGCAAGATCATTTACGAAAGACTGCTGGATGTGACCCATCATTGTGACGACTTGTTTAGCGAGTTCTGCCAGGCGCACCGCAGCGGGAGTAGGAATGAGGCGTTTTCCACGGCGAACAAAGAGCTCGGTATTCAGTTCGTCGGCGAGATTGTGAAGTTGGAGGCTGACGGCGCCGGGAGACAAATGAATTTTTTCTGCTGCGCGAGTCATGCTGGGGGAATTCATGACCGCGAGAAAAAGCTCCAATTGATGGATGTCCATTCAGTTGTTCCCGATCGGATGAGAGAGTGTGATTCCGATTTCTTCGATTGTGAGCCGGATCGCAACGCATTTTACATTAGGAGTGTGAGGGGAAAGCAAGTTTACGTGAGAGAAGATAGCAGGTCAGTTTGAATTTTTTGACTTACTGTGTCACGAACCCAAGAATTCAAACTGACCTGCTATCTGTGAAAAAGATCTCTTGCGGAGCGCGGTTGCATGCAATCACGGTAAGCAATTGTAAGGATGTGAGAAAGCTGCGAACATTCAGTGTTACTCAAAGCAATGTTTACGAGAGCTTGTTTGACACGGGATGCGCGTTCGGCTGAAAACTGTAGGATGCGAGGAAGGAACAGGTTAATCGAAGCAAGAGCGAGAATTCAAAAATGACGGCGAGCCGGGTTTTACAACTGAATCCGAAGGACAACGTACTCGTTGCGCTGGCCGACCTGCGCGCAGGCGAGGAAATTGAATTTGGCGGCCGTAACTACACGCTGAAGACAGACGTTCCTGCAAAACATAAATTTGTGACCGAGGATATTGCGGGAGGTGGCACGGTAATCATGTACGGCGTGTTGATCGGCAAAGCGATGGAGCCGATTGGAGCCGGGGAAAGGCTGACGACGCGGAACACGCACCACGAAGCCGCCGCTTTCCATGAAAAGACGCAAGAGTATTTCTGGCAGCCTCCCGATATTTCCAATTGGGGCGAAAAAACCTTTCGTGGATATTTCAGGAACGATGGCCAGGTTGGCACGCGGAATTATTGGCTGGTTGTCCCGCTGGTGTTCTGCGAAAACAGAAACATTCTGGTGATGAAGCAGGCGTTCGAGGAAGAGCTGGGGTTCGCGCCTCCGCAAGTTTACCAGCAGCAAGTCGCAGAGCTAGTGCGGGGTTTTCAAGAAGGGAAGGCTCCTGGGAGTGAAGACGGCCGAGCGAAAGAAGCCGACGCGCCAAAGCGACCAAGAATTTTTGAGAATGTGGACGGGATCAAATTTCTTTTGCATGAAGGAGGCTGCGGTGGAACGCGTGAGGACGCCATAAATCTCTGCGGCTTGATTGCCGGATACATTCATCATCCGAATGTCGCTGGAGCCACTGTGCTTAGCCTCGGATGCCAGCACTCGCAAACGGCGATTCTCCGTGAAGAGCTCAAGAAGCGGGCGCCCGGTTTCTCGAAACCGCTTTACGTATTTGAACAGCAACAGAGTGGATCAGAATTTACGATGTTGTCGGAGGCGATTCGAAAAACTTTCGCGGGGTTGGTGGAAGTGAACAAGCTGACCCGGGAGTCCGCGCCACTCTCCAAACTTTGCGTTGGGCTAAAGTGCGGAGGCTCCGACGGATTTTCCGGAATATCGGCAAACCCGGCAATCGGGCATACATCGGATCTGCTGGTTGCGCTCGGGGGAAGGACGATCCTTTCGGAATTTCCCGAACTTTGCGGCGTGGAGCAGGAACTGATCAATCGCAGCGTACAAAAAGAAGTGGCGGACCGTTTCATCCAGCTGATGCGCGACTACGCAGCGAGAGCGAAGGCAGTCCGCTCCGGCTTTGACATGAATCCGTCGCCGGGAAACATTCGCGATGGATTGATCACGGATGCCATGAAGTCCGCGGGAGCCGCAAAAAAGGGAGGCACGGCTCCGGTGAGTGCTGTGCTGGATTATCCCGAATATTCGACACAGCCGGGACTTCATTTGCAATGCACTCCGGGAAATGACGTGGAGTGTGTGACCGCACAAGTGGGCGCCGGCGCCAACGTCGTGCTTTTTACGACGGGACTTGGGACGCCGACGGGAAACCCGATTGCACCTGTCGTGAAACTCTCTACAAATTCGGCGCTAAACCAAAAGATGCCGGACATTATTGATATTGATACCGGCGAAGTGATTGCGGGACGACGGACGATTTCGCAGATGGGAGAAGAGATTCTGGATCGCGTGATTCAAATTGCGAGCGGAGAAGTGAAAACGAAGGCGGAGCTTTTGAGCCAGAATGATTTTATTCCTTGGAAGAGAGGTGTTTCTCTCTGAGTGGGCGCGCGCGGAATAACTAAAAGCGGTCTTGCGTGGCCCACAGGCCGAGACCGGGATTTTCGATGAAGAAAATGTCTTCGCCTTGCACACAATTCCAGCCTTGCTTGAGTTTGGCGGGATCATAGAGCTGCATCATTTTGTTTAGTTCGCTGTAGCCAAAGCCCGCGCCTTCCACTTCTTCGCGAGTCAAATGTCCGGGGCACCATGTGATTCGGAAGCGGCCTTCCGATGAACCGTGAATCAAATGAGCGGCTGCGCCGAGATTTGCGGCCAGATCTTCATTCTTGCTAACCATTTCCAGCGTAGCTTCCGTGCCGTGGTAGCCGTATTTGCGGATGAGTTTATCGATTTGCGGATCTTCGCCGAACTCTCGCACGCCGGGAGCCAAGATGATTAATTCTCCGCCATTTTCGAGGGCCATGCGCGTGCGATAGACCGCTTTGTTTCCGAGCCAAGTGCTGTGAAATTCGTGCGGGTCAAGATATACGACCGCTTTGCGCATTGGTTTTGGCAGTATGTCGAAATTCACTTTGAGGCTAAGTTCTGCGGCGCGAAGAAAACATTCTTCGTCATCGCCGATGAAAAGTCCGCGCACGACTGTGTCTCCAGCGCTGTTTCGGGACACTACGGTCAATACATAAACGATGGGCAAATGGCCAAGAAAATGGGAAGCGGCGTAGTTCAACACACGGCGAACCGGGTTATCCGCACGGCCCATGATTCGCTCCATGCCGTAGACAGCGGCAAGGTAATGGCTGCGGTTGATGCTTTCCGGGCCGCCGGTTCCGATCAGAATATTTTTGTTGTAGTTCGCCATGCCGATGACTTCGTGAGGCACGACTTGGCCGATGGAGAGAATTAGATCGAATTGCCCGCGCGTAACGAGGCGATTGACCTGCGCAGGCCAGTCGTATTCCAGTTTTCCTTCCGATTGTTCGCGAATGAATTCCTTTGGAACGACACCGATCGTTTCTACATCATCGCGCCATTTGTGCACTTTGAAGAGTGAGAGAGGAGTCTCGCCGAACATGGAAGAAAGCTGATCCGCGGACATGGCGCGATGCGTACCGACTGCAGGCAGAATCGTCCGGAGAGATTGCCCGTAGTATTGCCAGGTGTGGCGGGTTAATTCGCCGGCTCTCGAAGCCGCGCGCGTATGATCGGGCGGAATTGCGAGAACATTCGAGCGCTTGCCGAGTTTTTCCAGCGCTGAGAAAAAAAGATTCTTCAGCTCATCGGAAGAAATTTCGCGGTCCGGGACGCCTTGTGCGCAGAAGAGGCTCATCGCTTTGGGTTCGAATGCTCAGTCCAGCGTACGGTTCGCTGCAAGCGGACGTCAAGTTCAGCGGATTCCAGCAGTGGGTCAGTTTGAATTTTTGACTTATTGTGTCACGAACCAAAAAATTCAAACTGACCCACTACCGAATTTTCAAGCGCCATATTTGAAAAGGACAGAGGCTCCGCTTTTGCAATGCGGCCCAGTAGTGTATTTTGTTTTCGCATTTCGCACAAAACAATGGACAAGCAGAGACCTTTATGGCGATGAGGGTTGGACTGATTGGCGGCGGGAATATTTCCGAAACGCATGCGCGTGCCGCGAAAGCGGTTGTTGGAGTGGAGGTGGCGGCTGTTTTCGGGGCGAATCGGCAAAAAGTCGAACATATGGCGGTTGAATATGGCGGCACGCCCTATGTCGATTTCGAGAAATTTCTTGAACACCGCCCGATGGACTTTGTGGCGATTGGCAGTCCATCGGGGTTACATGCAGAGCAGGGAATTGCCGCGGCGCGACGTGGGCTGCATATTCTTACAGAAAAGCCATTGGACATTAGTACGCGAGCGGCGGATGCGTTGATTGCCGCTGCTGCAGAAGCAAAAGTGAAATTGGGAGTATTTTTCCAGGACCGTTTCAAAGCCGATCTCATTCGCGTCAAGCAATGGATGGAAGAAGGCGTTTTAGGAAAGCCGATTCTAGCCGATGCGCGTGTGAAATGGTTTCGCCCGCCCGAATATTATGGAAATTCACGGTGGAGAGGCACGCTCAAACTGGATGGAGGTGGTGCGCTCATCAACCAGGCGATTCATACTGTCGACCTTTTGCTTTGGTACTTTGGAGATGTTTTGAGCGTGCAGGGTCAGAAAAAGACGGCACTTCATCGGATCGAAGCGGAAGACACGCTCGTCGCGCTGCTGGAATTTGCGAACGGAGCGACAGGTGTTTTTCAGGCGGCGACTTCCGTGTATCCCGGATATCCGCGCCGAGTGGAGCTGACCGGCGATGAAGGTACAGTGATCATTGAGCATGATCGCCTGGTTGCTGCGGACTTGCGAAAACCGGCAGCTGATGCTCAGGGGCAAGGAGATGATAAAAATCTCAGCGCTTCTTCGGCGACCGTGAGTGATATACGCGGACATCAATCGGCGATGGAAGATTTCGTTCAGGCGATAGAAAAAAATACAGTGCCGCGCTGCTCTGGAATAGAAGGAAGACGTAGCCTGGCGCTTGTAGAAGCAATATACGCGGCCTGCGAGAGCGGTGGCAGAGTCGAACTGAGCAAGGGGCATTAAGGTTGCAGCTCAAAATCTTTGAAGACAAAAATTCTCTGGGCAAGGCAGCAGCCGAGCATGCGGCGCGAATTCTTCGCCGAGCACTTCGAGAACAGGGAAATGCGCGAATTATTGCGGCGACGGGAGCATCACAGTTTGAATTTTTAGAGGTTTTGACGTCGATTTCCGATATTGATTGGGCGCGTGTGGAGATGTTTCATCTGGATGAGTACGTCGGTCTGCCGATAAGCCATCCCGCGAGCTTCCGAAAATATCTTTTGGAGCGGGTGATTAATAAAACGAAAATCAAGGACTATCATTTGCTCGATGGTGAGGGGGATCCGAACGCGGTTGCGTTTCACGCAGGAGAGAAATTGAAGGCCACCCCTGTCGATGTGGCGTTTGTAGGGATTGGGGAGAATGGGCACCTGGCGTTCAACGATCCGCCTGCTGATTTTGAGAGTGAAGTGCCTTACATTGTTGTCGAATTGGATGAAGCGTGCCGGCGGCAACAAGTGAACGAAGGATGGTTTGCAACGATGGAGGATGTTCCAACGCGCGCGATTTCAATGACGGTGCGCCAGATTTTGAAGGCGAAAGAAATCATTGCTGTGGTGCCGGACATGCGGAAAGCGCAAGCGGTCAAAGCGTGTCTGGAGGGCGAGATTAGTCCGATGTCGCCGGCGTCTATTTTGCGCAGACATGCGAACACAACTATTTATTTGGATAGGAATTCGGCCTCGCTACTGGGTCCGGAAGCGACCGCCAGTTCGTAAATTTATCGAATACAAATGACGCCATCGCCATTAATCACTTCCACCGAACAGCGGCCTATTCGAAATCTGCGTTGGTGGATCGGCGGAATGCTGTTTGCTTCGACGGTTATCAACTACATTGACCGGCAAACACTCTCAAATCTGGCGCCTTATCTCAAAGCAGATTTTCACTGGACGAATACAGACTACGCAAACATATTGATAGCTTTTCGCATTGCGTACGCGCTCGGACAGGCAATTTGTGGGAGAGTGATCGATCGAGTGGGAACGAAGCGCGGACTGACCCTTTCAGTTTTGTGGTATTCGATTGTTTCTATTTGCACTTCGCTGGCGACAGGGTTTCGCAGCTTTGTGGGATTTCGATTTTTGCTGGGAGCGGGAGAATCTGCGAATTGGCCTGGCGCGACAAAAGCGGTATCGGAATGGTTTCCGAAGAAGGAACGCGGTGTGGCTGCGGCGTTGTTTGACAGTGGATCATCGATCGGCGGAGCGATTGCGCCATATCTTGTGGTTCCGATCTATTTGCGATGGGGATGGCGGCCGGCATTTGTTGTGCCCGGTTTGCTGGGTTTTTTATGGCTGATTGCCTGGCGGAAGTTGTATTACCTGCCGAGGGATCATCCGCGGATTAGCGCTGAAGAACGCGAACTGATTGCGAGGGAAACAGCAGATCTTCTAATGCCGGCAGAACGGCTGCGCCCACGCTGGAGCGATTTGCTGAAATTGCCGCAAACGTGGGGCACGATCATTTCCAAAGCGTTTACGGACCCCGTCTGGTTTTTTATTACAGACTGGTTTCCTATTTACCTGGTGGCAAAAGGGATTTCGCTCAAGAGCGGGCTTGTCGCCGTGTGGATTCCTTTTATTGCCGCGGACCTGGGAAATTTCTTTGGCGGAATAGCGTCGGGGTTTTTGATCAAACGTGGATGGTCGCTTGGCGCGGCGCGAAAAGCGCTGGTTGTTTTTGGCGGAATTGGGGTGACGTTACTCATTCCAACCATCACTACTGTGAACCTTGTGGCAATCACGGTCTTGTTTGCGCTTGCCACGTTTTGCTATGCGGCTTTCTCAACGATCGCGAATGTATTGCCCTCTGATTTGTTTCATGGTGATTCGGTAGCTTCAGTGAGCGGGCTGAGCGGTACGGGTGCGGGCATTGGAACCATCATTGCGTTCAAGCTTGTGGGATATTTTTCGGATGCAAATCAATCCATGGCGACACACTCTTTTGACAAGATTATTATTGTGGCGGGATTGGTGCCGTTCGTGGGCATGTTGTTAGTTCTATTGCTCGTTCGCAATACGCGCGCGACAGAACAGGGGCTTGTGAGGCCGATCTAGTTAAGCGGTCCTGGATGGGATTCATTTGCGTCGAGATGACCGCGGCTAGCATCAAAACGATGCGTTGCAGATGAGGTCGCGGTGACGGAGGACAAGAATGGCAAGAACACTCATGTTCACAGCGTTGGCGGTGTGGCTCCTGGTTGCAACTCCGCAATCCTTTCCGGAGGAAAATCCCAGCCTGCAGACGTACTTTAAAGATTACGTAGGGCTTTCCGACAATCAGATTGCCACGATTCATGACGGACAAGCTTTCGCGAAGGTTCTCCACTCGCGCGGGGCCGAAGAGATATTCGTTTTCGGAGCCGTTTACATCAAAGCCTCACCGGAAAGTTATCTGCAGTTTGCACGCGATTTCAACCGGATGCGCTCCTATCCGGGGTATTTGGCGATCAATGAATTCAGCACGCCACCACAGCTGTCCGATTTAAAGGGCTTCACATTCGACGCCGAAGACATCAGGGACTTGCAAAAGTGCAAGCCTTCTTCGTGCGAAATACAGATGCCGGCGAGCGCGATTGAAGAAGCCCACAGCCTGGTGAACTGGTCCGACCCGGACGCAGAGCGACAAGTGGATCAGCTCCTACAGAAAAAAGTGATTGAGCGAATTCTCGCCTATCAACAAGGCGGAAACGAAGTGCTTGGCGTTTACAACGATAAGAAAAATCCGACGCAAGTCCCGGAACAATTTAAGTACATGCTCAGTTTTTCAAAGGCTTTGCCCAGGTATCTTCCGGACTTTAACAACTATCTCTTGAGCTATCCGAAAGGACGCCCTGAAGGGGTGGAAGACAGTTTTTATTGGGCAAAAGTGAAATTCGGGCTGAAGCCGACATTGCGCGTGATTCACGTGGTGACGATGAAGGGAAGAAATCCGGGGGAGCCGGTATATAGCATCGCGGAAAAGCAGCTTTACTCCAGCCATTATTTTCAAACTGCACTGGATCTGACCTTTTGCGTTCGCGATCCCACCGAAACGAATCCCGCAGGCTTTTACCTGATCAAGGTGATGGGCTCCGAGCAGGCTGGGCTGACGGGTTTCAAAGGATCCATTGTGAGAAAAGTCGCGACAGACCGTTCCGCCTCGTCGTTGCAAAAATCTCTGGCCATGATCAAACAGACGCTAGAAGCGAAACCCTGAATCGCCGATCCCTTGTGAAAAAAGCGAAAGTCTGCCAAAGTGAAAGGAAACAAAACGAAACCCCTCTCACTTTTGGAGAATTCGCATGCTCAGCGAAGAACGCCGTCGCGAGATCCTTGAGTTGCTGCGCAATGAGGGCCGCGTGCTGGTACGCGACCTCTCGAAGAGATTCCGCACCTCACTGATTACGATTCGTAAGGATCTTGAATCACTACACCACCAAGGATTGCTTGAGCGCACGCACGGGGGAGCGCTCCCTCTGCGAACCGGCGCGCTTCAAGATCAATCTTTGCAGGAAAAGGAGCGCTTACATAAGCAGGAAAAAATTCGCATTGCGGCTGCTGCGGTTCGCATCATTCGTCCGGGCCAAGTAATTATTCTCGACTCGGGCACGACGACCACTGCCATTGCGCGGGGTTGCAGGCAGATTCGCGGCCTTACTATCATCACCAACGCGACAAATATTGCGGCAGAGCTAGAAGGCAGCACTGTAGAGGTAATTCTCACTGGCGGAACGCTTCGGAAAAATTCGTTTTCGCTGGTCGGCCCGCTCGCGGAAGAATCATTGCGGAAGTTGAGCGCGGACATGCTCTTTCTTGCGGTAGATGGTTTCGATGTCGGCTACGGCCTTACTACTCCCAATCAGCTTGAGGCGCGCGTCAATCGCGCCATGTCGGAAGCGGCGCGCCGAACCATTGTTGTCTGCGATTCTTCCAAATTCGGCCGTCGGAGCCTTTCGCTGATTATGCCGGTCTCTTCGGTGCACGAAACCATCACCGATAGAGGCATTCCGCGCCACGATCTGAAAGCGCTGCGCGAAGCAGAAGTAGAAGTTACTCTAGTTTGAATTTCCGTCTTGCCAGCATCCTTTCCCGGAAATCTCTTTGCTTGACTTAGAAACAAATAGTAAGTAAAAGAAGAAAAGCGTAAGTAGCGTCTGCTTCTTTCTCAGGGGTCGTCATCCTGTCCTTGGAGGCGTTTATGTCGTCGCCATTCCGCAGCGTTTTTTCATTTCTATTGTTCTTGTTTGCGCCGGCGATTCTGATGGCGCAATCGAACTACACGGCACAGCTCTCGGGCACCGTTACGGACACATCGGGGGGAGTTGTGCCGGGAGCAAAAGTTGTAATTACGGATGATGGGACGAACATTTCTATGACGGCGACGACCAACGACCACGGGGAGTACGTTTTCACCGGGCTGAGGCCCGCAACATATACGTTGAGAGTGGAAGCCAATAATTTTGCTACCGTCGAGCGCAAAGGTCTGGTGCTTGCGGTGAGTCAGCGTGCTACGGTCGACGTCGTGGTCACTCCGGGCAGTGTTTCCACGAGCGTGACCGTCACAACGCAAGCTCCGCTTCTCGATACGGCAGACGCTTCGCTCGGGACTGACGTTACGAACGAATACGTTCGAGACATTCCTCTTACAAACCGCAGTTTTTTTGGTTTGGTGTTTCTTGCCGGCGGCGTTACGGAAACTGCGGGGCAGGGAACCGATGATTCGTATCCTTCGGGCACAAACTTCGTTTCCAACGGGCAGCGAAACGCCACAGCGGAAGTTCGTGTGGATGGTGCCCTGACGAGCGCGCCAGAACAAGGCGAAGGCGCAACGACGAACGTTTACTGGCAGCCCTCCGTGGAAATCGTTCAGGAGTTCAAGGTTGAGAACAACAGCTTTTCCGCGGAATTCGGCAATAACGGCGGAACGGTCGTGAACATCGTACTGAAAGAGGGAGGAAACAAATTTCACGGCAGCGGCTGGTGGTTTGGGCAGCGGTCCGCGCTGGATGCCAACGATTTTTTCAGCAATGCGCAGGGAATTCCGAGGCCCGACCATCTACGCGATCAATATGGCTTTTCTTTCAGCGGGCCGATTAAAAAGGAGAAGACATTTTTCTTCGTGGATTTCGAAGAGCTTCGGCAGAACGATCCGGTCCACATTGATGCTTTTGTACCGACAGCACTGGAACGAAGGGGAGACTTTCGCAATACCCAAGTGTTAGACAATAACGGGAATCCCGTTCAGCAGCATATTTTCAATCCTTTCAATGTAGATAGTAACGGTAATCGATCGGACTTTGCGGTTCCGAATCTAATTGATGGAAATCTCATCGATCCGATTGGGCAGGCCATCATCAACTTATATCCAATGCCGACGGTGGACAATGCAGGCCCAGGTGTCCAAAACTTTCACCAGGTAATTCTTTCGAAGACTACAGGACATCAATACGACATCAAGTTAGACCATCACTTTTCCGACAGACATAAAATTTCGGCTCGATACAGCAATTTGCACAGCGAGAACACCGTACCGACTATTTTAGGAGATGGCGATTTCAATGATGGGTTCAGCGGCACCACCGACGTGCACAATGCGGTGTTCGAAGACAATTGGAGCCCTACCCCTGTGACTGTGTGGACCAACCGGCTTTCCGTGGATCGCGCTGTCGCTCCGGTGACCGAAAATTATCCCAAAGTGTCCACGATCTTTGACCAGCCGGGCGACCAGATCCTGACGCAAGCAAACGGAGCAACGCGATTTCCGACGATCCAGATGGATAACAACGCCACTTCGCTGTTCAATCAGTGCTGCACGGACACAGGATTTGCACACACGCTGGGTTCCTTCAGTTCTTCACTGTCCTGGGTGAAAGGACGGCAGATATGGAAATTCGGCGGCGAACAGCGGCTTTTCTACAACAATTTTTCGCAGCCGCAAAACCCTTCGGGTTTCTTCCATTTTACGCAAGGCGTTACAGAAGGAGTTGTTGGCGGTCAAAATCCTCTTGAAGGCAATTCATTTGCGAGCCTTCTGCTTGGGTATGGAGACCTCGACTCGCATTTGACTGTCGCCCCTTCCGTAGCGAACAAATCCAAGGAAACGGCGTTCTATTTCCAGGACGACTGGAAACTTACAACGAAGCTTACCGTGAATCTGGGCGTGCGCTACGAATGGAGCACGCCGTACGACGAACGGAATAACAAGATTCAGTTCAGTGATTTTAGGGGAGACAGCGGCATTTCGCTTTCGTACAACGTTGCCTCTCCGTATCCCGGTATGCCGGACTTGCTGGACCGGACTGGAAATTTGCTGGGCACGACTATTTTTGCAGGATCGGGCCATAGGAACGCGCCAGTAGACCGCAACAATGTGGCGCCGCGAATAGGCTTTGCGTACGCCATGGACTCGAAAACGGTGATACGTGGCGGAGCAGGAATTTACTACGGGCTGAACGTGGCGACCAATTTTCAATTTGTTGGGACAGCGTTCGGCAATACCAATAATATTCTCTTTTCAACGGATAACTTTCAGACGAGACTCGCCACGCTCGCCAACCCTTTCCCGGGTGGATTTGCTCTTCCAGAAGGGAAAGCGGCCGGCCCGCTGGCTCTCTACGGGCTGCCGAACAACAACAGTTTGGACACGGCAACAGCCCGTAACGCCGAAATCTATCAGTGGAACCTAGGCGTGCAGCATCTTTTCCCGGGTCAAATTGTGATCGGAGTGGATTATTCAGCGAGCCGAAGCACGCACCTACCCTACAGCTCGTTTTCCGGCACTGCGAACCGCAATTTCTTACCTTCTTCGATTCGGCAAGAAATTGTGGATCAGTACAATGCGTGTTTAGCGGCGCCACCATCCGGGGGTTGTACTACGCCGACGAATGTTTTGAACAATACGGTGGCGAACCCGTTTCAAACGCTCTTTAGTACGCAAATTAATGAACCGACTTCCATCTACAACAATGCGGAAATCCCGCTCATTAATCTCTTGCGTCCCTTTCCCCAATTCGACGGACCGTTTAGTGGGCTGACTTTGCTCGGCGCCAGCGCGATTTACAATTCGATGCAGGTGCGTTTCCAAAAGCGTGCAGGCCATTACGTAAGCTTTGAAGGAAACTACACTTATTCGAAAGCGATCGATGATTCCTCAGCCGGAGCGAATTCCTTCATAACCGCGAGCCTGAGTTCCGGCATTCCCCAGGAACTTGACAACCTTAAAGCCGAGCGTTCGATCAGCGCGAACGATGCCACGCATCGTTTCGTGATGGCAACAATCGTTGATTTGCCTATTGGCCGCGGCCGATGGATTGGACGCGGGATGAATCGTATTCTCGATGGGATCATTGGCGGCTGGTCCGCTTCCACGATTCTGACTTTTCAGACGGGAACACCGATCAGCATTGTTATGGACGGGAATTCCGCGCAGCTGGCCGACGGCAACCAGCGTCCTGACGTGGTCTGTCCGCAATTGACTTCAGGAATCAGTTATCACGCTGCAGCGGCAACAGGTGCATCGTTTTTCAATGCGAGTTGTTTCGCAACTCCGGGCGATCAAGTACCCGGCAATGCTCCGCGATACTTCTCGAATCTTCGGAGCGATGGAATCCACAACGCCGACCTTTCTTTCAGTAAGGAGTTCGCGATCAGGGAATCCATGAAGCTGCAGGTTCGAGGAGAGTTTTTTAATTTTGCGAATACTCCGAGGTTTGGGCCGCCGAACACACAGTTTGGAAATACGGCGTTCGGTCAAGTTACAAACACGTTGGGAACTCCGCGGCATACGCAAATCGGCGTGCGTTTCGAATTCTAGGCCCAGTAATGCGATTGCTGAACAAATCGTGCCTCAGTGTGTCGCTTGCTTGCGCAATTTTACTGGGGGCGCCGGCGCGTAGCGATGCGCCGCAGCAAAACTGGACGAATTTTGTTCGTATCGGGGCTTACGGGCTTTCGCGAGACAACACGGACAAAATCATTCGTGACGCGCAAGCTACTCACGTCTTTGGCATCGAAGTGGACAATGATATTCCGGGTCGTTACGAAAGTTTTCTTGATCCGGCCGAGAAACTGGGGGCAATAAAAACACTCGCAGAAAAAGCGCATCGCGCCGGTAACAAAGCGTTCGTTTACATCGCGGGAACGGAATGCATTACAGCAAACGCAGAAAAGTCGGCGCATTCCATTGTCAAGGATCATCCCGACTGGCTTCAGCGCAAAATCACTGGCGAGCCGGCTGTGTTTACTTCAGGAGCGGCGTTTTGGATTCGTCCGGGCGACGAAGATGTCTGGATCAGTCCTTATGCCGAACCGTGGCGGAAAATCTATATGGAACGCGTTCGCCAAATCGCGGCCACTGGCATCGATGGCATCTACGTGGATATTCCTTATTGGATGACACACTTCGACGGCTGGGAGGACACCTGGGCGAGCTTCGATGAGTTCACCGTCGGTGCGTTCAAACAAAAAACCGGTCTCGACGCGCGCAAGGACATAAAACTCGGTGATTTTTCAGATGGAAATTTTCGTAAGTGGGTCGATTTCCGAATCTCCACATTCACAGATTTTATGCGGGATATTCGTGACAATGCGCGCAGCGTCAATCCATCCGTCAAAGTCATTCCGGAAATTTATCCCGGTATTGAAGAAGAGGCGGTTCGTGTAGGCGCCGACGTTTATGAACTCTATGGTGTTGTGGATGCAATCGCTCACGAATATGAATTTGGCGGCGGCGATCACATGGCTGCGTCGCGTACGCAACTAGATTGGTTTCTTTATCAGGCGGGCATGCTTTCGTTTCGGGCATTCGCGCAAGGCAAAGCGACCTGGCTGCTGAATTATTCCTGGGACGGCGACAAGGACGTAGATGCGCGTGAAGCGATGAAGACACTTGCCGGATCCCAAGTTATGGCCGGCGTAAATTTCTGGGACGCGCCTGGTCACTCCATGGCAGGTTCAAATGATGCCGCCACTCGCACTGAGATTTTTCAGTGGATTGAGCGCCACGAAAAAACACTTTATCATCCGCGGTCGCCCATTCAGCCCGTCGGCGTTTATTTTTCTCCAGCTTCGCGGAATTACGATGCTGCCCATTTTCTGCCCTCGTTTCGCGGCACAATTTTGCTGCTTCTTCAAAAGCATCGCGAACTTCAAGTGGTTACGCCGCGTACTCTTACCGAATTCCATGGTCCTGTGCTCGTACTTCCTGATGTTTCAATTCTTTCCGATGCAGAGCGTGCCCAACTTAGGAACTTCATAGACCGCGACGGCCGTCTCGTCATAACAGGCTCTAATCCATCGGGACTACCGGATTCCCAGCGAGTCATTCATTTCAGCTCTTCACCGGGAGCCACTCACTTGGCAAGTTTGGAGAAGGATTTTATGCGCGCTTCACAATCGCTCGATCTGGATTTGCTTTCTGCGCTTCCGGATAATCCCCAACTCATCGTCGAGGCATCTCCCTTTGTGGTTTCGCACATCGCTTCCGTGGACGGCAAGCCACACATTTTCTTCGCCAACTTTTCCGGAATCGTTCCCCATCACAACGTGAAGCCCACATTGGAATCTTCCGCCCGAGTCACCACGGCCGCTGGCCCGCATGCCACCCTCACTTTTCTTCCATTTCTTGGCGAAGAGCAAATCCTCAGGGGCGAGCGCTCCGGAGACAAAGCCACTTTCCATTTGCCGCCATTTGAGCGAGGCGCTGTGGTTTGGCTCAATGACTCCAAGTAAACTTTTCGTTTCGCGCCAATCGGCACGGTGGAGAATCGTGTGAAGCTTTCGACCGGCAAACAAAAAGGCCTCGATGCGCTTTCAACGGAACGCGGCATCATTGCCGCACTCGCGATTGACCAGCGCAGCGCGCTTCGCAAACTTTTCGCGAAGGCTTCCGGCCGGCCCGCCGAAGAAATCCCCTCCGATCTTCTCGTCGAATTCAAATCGCATGTCAGCCGCGTTCTGACCGGACATGCCAGTGCAATTCTTCTCGATCCTGAATACGGCCTTCCCGCCGCGTCGCAGCGTCACAAAAACGCCGGTTTGCTCCTCGCCTATGAAAAAACTGGTTATGACAAATCCACCCCTGGCCGTCTTCCGTCGTTGCTCGATGGTTTTTCGGTGGCGCGTCTTCGGCAATCAGGTGCCGACGCCATCAAAGTTCTTCTTTATTATTCGCCGTTTAGCAACGTGGGAGTCAATTCCAGGAAATATTCCTGGGTCGAGCGCGTTGGCGAAGAATGTCTTGCTGCGGATATCCCTTTCTTTCTCGAAATCGTGAGCTATCACGATGACATGGACGAAAAAGGGCCGGAGTTTGCGCGCATCAAGCCCGATGTCGTCATTCGTTCCATCGAAGAATTTTGTAAGCCGCAATATGATGTAGATGTGCTCAAAGTCGGCGTTCCGGTGAATATGAATTTCGTCGAATCGCCTGGACTTTCGTCTTCACAGGCGCTCTATTCCCGCAAGGAAGCTGTTGCCCATTTCCGGCGCGCCTCTGATGCCTCTTCGTTGCCGTTTATCTATCTTTCGGAAGGAGTGTCGAACGAACTTTTTGCCGATGCGCTAACGATCGCCGCCGAATCTGGATCCGCGTTTTCTGGCGTCCTTTGTGGGCGCGCCGTCTGGCAGGATGGCGTCACGGTTTTCGTGCAGCACGGTGCCACAGCACTAGAAGATTGGCTTACGCAGCAGGGTGTGAAAAACATTCAGAATGTAAATGCGCGGCTCACCGCTGCGCATCCCTGGCACGAGAAATGTTCCGCCGCCGCAGGAAGGAAAGGCTAGCTCGCCACGCACATGTTTCTCTGCGTCAGTCCAAATCCCGCGATAGACAAACGACTCACGCTGCCATCGCTTGTACCAGGGGAAATTCATCGTGCGCGGACTGTGCAAAGTTTTCCAGGTGGCAAATCAACGCACGTCGCGATGGTGCTCCGGACGCTCGGCGAGACGCCGCACTGGATCGGACTTTGTGGCGGTGCAGCCGGCGAGCAACTCGTTTCAGGCTTGCGTGCTCTTGGTATTGAGCCGCATCCATGTGCTACGCGAAAAGAGACGCGCACCAATCTAGAAATTATTGACGGCACCGGTGGCGTTACTGAAATTCGCGAACCGGGCGGTACGCCTTCGGGAGAGGAACTCGCCGCATTTGAGCGTACTTGCAAGGATCTATTCGAGCAGGGTGGGGAATCGGCCAGCATAATTTTTTCGGGCAGCTTGCCTGATGGCGTCGCACCCGATCTTTACGCGCGTCTGATCGCATTCGCACACGCAGCAGGATGCCGCACGTTTCTTGACACCAGCGGCGAGCCACTTCGCCTCGCGCTTGCGGCTCAGCCGAGTTTCGTCAAACCCAATCGCGAAGAGGCCGCCGCTCTTTTAGGCACGCCGATCAATTCTCCGGATTCTGCTGGTCAAGCCATCGCGCAACTACTCTCACTCGGAGCACACAGTGCGGCATTGAGTATCGGCCCTGATGGTCTGCTGTTCTGTGAGGCGAAAAACGCTCCCGTTCTATTTGGTCCCGCGCTCCCGCTTCAACCGCGCTCCACGGTAGGCTGCGGTGACGCTGCGCTCGCCGGTTTCGCTTACACCATTGCGTCCAATTCTTCCGCTGAAGATACTATTCGTCTCGCTGCTGCCTGTGCTGCAGCCAATTGCCTTGCAGAATCACCTGGCGCCGCTAGTTCGGACGACATTCAAGAATTTCGAAAGCAGATTCAAGTGGAGTCGCAAGGAATAACAAGGATAGGAAAATACTGATTCGTTGATTTCCGCAGTCGAGGACAAAAAATGCCCGCTTCCGGTTCGCCAGTTCGAAATCTTCACACACTCACTGAGATACTTTCTCAGCCCGAAACCTGGCTTGTTTCCCAGCGTGAGCTCGCAGGGAACGCTGCGTTCCAAGCCGCTGTCAGAGCCGCTTCTTCGCGGAAGGAATGGCTCTTTGTCGGCTGCGGCACCAGCTTCTATCTTGCGGAGACTGCCGCCGCCTGCTGGATGCTTCTTACCGGCCAGCGCGCTCGCGCTCTCCCCGCTTCTGAGCTGCTGCTTTTTCCCGATCTTTCGCAACTGAACGTTCCCGATATTCAAACCGTGATCATCTCCCGATCCGGTCGCACGTCTGAAGCTGTCCGTGCCGCTGAACTCCTTACGAACAGGCACAAACTTCCAACGCTCGGCGTTACTTGTGCGAATGATTCTGAGCTTTCCAAAGCCTGCAAGCTAACCATCGCTCTTCCTTCCGCTGACGAAAAAAGTATGGTTATGACGCGCTCTTTTTCTTCCATGCTTCTCACGCTCCTTCAGTTGGCCGCATCTCGGTCCGGAGCCCGCTCGATTTCCTCTTCGTTCGCGGACATTTCCGCCGCGCTTTCTTCACGCATTCAGTCCTTCCATGAACGGGTCGAATCTTTTGTCGCGAGCCGTCCTTTTGCGGATTACATCTATCTCGGGCAAGGACCGTTCTATCCCATCGCGCGCGAGGCCGCTCTCAAAATCACGGAAATGTCGTGCTCGTATGCACAGCCGTATCACACACTCGAGTTTCGTCATGGCCCGAAGTCCGTCGTGGCGCCGGAAACCTGCCTTACGTTTTTCCTGAGCGAGTCAGGAATGCAGGCTGAGAGCGAAGTCCTTGTGGAAATGAAGGAGCTTGGCGGCACCATTATTGCGATTTGCAATCGCGCTCCGGAAGCCGTGCGCCGCGCGTCGGATTTGGTTTTTGAGGTAGAAGCGAATGTTCCTGAACTTGCTTTGCTCGCGCCATTCATTGTTCCTGCGCAACTTCTGGGGTTTCACACGGGCGTAAAAAAGGGCTTCAATCCGGACGAGCCGAAAAATCTCAGCCGGGTAGTCATCCTGGATTAGTGCGGTAGGATAAGCCAAACTGCAAATGACTGCGCCGCCCAAGTTTGATCTCAGTGTCGTCGGAGAGCTCAATCTTGATCTCGTCCTTTATGGCCTTCCCGACGAGTTCGAGCTGGACCGCGAACATCTGGCTTCCGATCTTCGGCTCACGCTCGGCAGCTCCTCCGCTATCTTTGCCCACAATTTCGCGTTGCTCGGCAATCGCGTCGGTTTCAATTCCGCGATTGGTGACGATCCTCTCGGAGAATTGTGCCTCGCAAGGCTCGCGGAAAGCGGCGCAGATCTTTCGGCTGTTCGCAAATTTCCCGGCAAGCAGACCGGTCTTACGGTCATTCTCCCGCGTCCGCAAAAGCGCTACATCCTCACCTATCCTGGCGTTATGGCCGAAATGCGTTTCGAAGATCTCAATCTGGAACACGTTTTCTGTGCGCGTCACTTACATCTCTCCTCTTTTTTTCTGCAGCGAGCATTGCGTCCGCGTATTGCCGAACTTTTTCAGCTCGCTAAACAAGCGCGACTCACAACGTCGCTCGATACAAACGACGACCCGGAAGACCGCTGGGATCGCGACCTGTTCGATGTTCTGAATTTCGTGGATGTGCTCTTGCCCAACGAAAGCGAAGCTTGTCGCCTCGCGCGCCGCGACAAACCTGAAGAAGCCCTCGCAGCGCTTGCTGAGAAGGTTCCTCTAGTTGTGATGAAGTGCGGAGAAAGAGGCGTGATCGCAAGCCGCGCCGGAAAACTTTTTTCGGAAACATCACCAAAAACCGAGGCCGTAGACACCATAGGCGCAGGTGACAGCTTCGATGCCGGTTTCCTGCACCAATATATCCGAGGCGCTCCTCTCGAAGACTGCCTTCGCTTCGGTAATCGAACAGGAGCGCTATCTACCACACGCCAAGGAGGCACTGAAGCTTTTCGCGATGCCGCTCACCGCACGGCGTTTTTGAAGGGGTGACTCCACGTTCCCTGCGAAAGGTCAGTTAATCGGCGTCACTTCCAGAAGCAGACTTCCTTTGAAATCTGTAGGAAGTTTTGCCGCAGGTCCCTGAACCGTTCCGTAGTCCTTATTGTTGACGTAGTCCGCGACGCGATACCGTTTCGTTTCAAGGCCGCGCAGTTCGATTTCGCCCTTATACGTTCCTGACTTTCCTCCGGTTTTGCCAGGCGGTTCCGGTGCATAAAATGCATAGTACATTTTTCCGTCTTTAGCGATTGCGTAAGCTTCGGGAAAGTCATATCCGTACACGTATAAATCCGAAAACTGGCCCTTCGAGAGCATTTTCTGGTTGTACAGACCGATCCATTTTTTCCATTCCGGTTCTTTTTCCGCGTTCAAGTAGACGTTTGCGAATTTCCTTCCATAATCTGGCCAGGTAAATTTTGTTCCGAGTACGCCGCCTGTTCCGAGTGTCGAAGCAAAGTCGCTGCCGGTGTCCTGTTCGTCGCCACCGCTTGGATTTGAAATTTCAGTCAGCTCGACATGGTCGCCGTAGATGGCTGCGCTTGGGCCAAGCAGGGCTTTGTACATTTTCATGCGCCGGCGCACTTGCACCGACCCGACAGGATCGGCGGTGACTGCTTGATCCATATAGCGGAACCAAGCGAGGCTCGGTGGAGTTCCGCAGGGGCAGCTTTGTGTCACGCTGTCCGCTTTGAGCGCGCGGGTGGTTTCGAAAATAGTTTTATAGACATCGCCCATCGCATTCACGGAATCGTATGGCGATTTGTGATGATGCTTGGGGTTGTAACATTTCGGGGTTGCATAGATGTTGTCCAGCTTGTGGCCGTCAAAATCCCAGTCTCGGATGAATCGCTCGGTGAGTTGTTTGTAATATTCGCGCACTTCCGGAACGGCAGGGCAGAGCGTGGCGAGATTGCGCGTCATTCGCGCCGGTTTCCCGTGTTCGTCCAGTACGAGCCAGTCCGGATGTTGTTTCACGACTTCTGAGGTAACAAATTTATGTCCGCCATATCCGTGCGTTCCGTCTTCCACAGCCAGTGGGAGCCACCACAATTGCATTTTGATTCCTTGCGCATGGAAATCGTGAACGAGTTTCTGAATCGCATCTCCGCCAAACGTGTCCGTCCGCGGCTGCCAATCACCATAGTCGTTGAACCAACGGTCGTCGAGTGTTGCCCAATGAATGCCAAGTTCTTTCAATTTGGGAATCGTTTCCACCATCTGTTTTGGAGTCACGTCTGACTCGTAACCCCAGCCGCACCAGCTGACGGCGTAATTTTCTTCATTGTTTTTCGGTTTGGATAAGCCCTCGCGGTCGACCGCTTCCGACCACATATGCAACGGCTCGTAGTAATCTCCTTTGAAAACGGCTTCGAACACGCGCGGCGTTGAAAATGTCTGTCCAGGCTTGAGCGTAATTTCCGCCGGAACGCGCACACTCGCTTCAACGAGTCCGTCCGCCGTTGTGTTCACAGGGATAGAAACAGGCAGAGGTAAAGTTTCCAGATGACCGATCGCAATTCCCGCGTTGCGAGTCCAAAAAGCCACGACAGGGATTCCGCCGCCGACTCTTCCCAAATCGTCTTTCGTATCTACGGGCACGCCGAAGGGATTTTCCTGAGAGAATTTCGCAGGGATCGGCAACACATCGTCCTTCCCCCATTTCAGACTTGAGCCGAAAAACGCGTACATTTCATGCGGCTTCGCTCCACTATCCGCGAGCGTTGCATTCAATCGCTGGCGGTCGAGAGAAACGTTGTCGATTCGCACGTCGTGATCGCCAGCGTTCTTGTAAGTTGCCGAAAGCAGAGCCAGGGAAGGGAAGTCGTCATAGACTTCAAGAACGAGAGATTCTTCGAGTCCGGTGCCGGCGCTGCGCCCTTTGATTTCTACGCGTTTGCCCAATGCACCAAGTTTTCCCGTAGTGTTCTGAATTTCTGCATGTGGTATGTCTCTCACAAAATCCGCCACAGCTTTTTTTCCAGATATGACTTCCGCGCTTGGCGCCGCTTCTTCCAATGCAATCTTGGAGGCGCCTTGAATTAGACTGCCTTGCAGGTTGCCAGCTGAGTTCAGGACAAACTCTGCGTTTTTCGTGGTCACATGGACGCCATCGTTTGCGATGCGCACTTCAACCTTCGACTCGGCTGGAGCAACGATCGCTTCCTGCTTTTTGCATCCGACGAAGATGGCCGCTGCAGTCGCGCCCAATAGAACCCAGTACAAGCTTTTCGCGCGCATGCTAATTTCCTCCATGAAATTGAGCGAAAATCTTCTCCGCGTTTTCGTGATAGACCTTTTTCAGGACATCATCCGGCAAACCCATTCCATAAATTCCCCACCGCCCTTGTCCCGGATAATCCCAATAAGGAAAATATTCATCTTCGGTTTCGAGCCAGCGGAAATAATTTCGATACATTTCCGGCACTGGTTCGGCATCGGTTCCAAACAGGATGCGATCCTGAAACTCAGAGAAGAACTTGTAGGCACGCCTCGGCTGCCGTCCTAGCTCCGCTTCGCGCGCTCCGAACTCCACGTACATGTTTGGATATTTTCGCAACCAATCGGATACGGCATCCAGATTTTCCGGCCAGTTCGCGACATGGAGCGCGATAAAGGTCGTCTTCGGGTGTTTCGCAAAGACACGGTTTCTCTCCTCAAGCAATTCCTGCTTGCTTGGAAACTGCGGCCCATAGAAACTCCAGCTTGGATTGTGTTTTAGTTCTTCGTAGCGCTCGTTGTGCGCATCCGTCGGCGTGAAAAATGCTTCCGGGTCCGTCGAGTGAATTGCGACAGGAATGTTCAAGCGTCCGCACTCTTGCCAAACTGGATCCATGCGCGGGTCGTCGATCCGAACCAGCTTCCCGCTCTTATCACGAACGCCCAATCCCCAATCCTTCAGAATCTTCAATCCCCGCGCGCCGCGCTTCACCGCGTCGTCAAGCTGCGCCACCATTTCCTGGCTGAAATTGGGATCGTCAATTTTGCTCCAGTCCATTTGCGCGAACACGATGAACCGATCCGGATACGGCTTTACCATTTTTTCCAGCACGCCTTGCAGTTTTTCTCCCCACATGCCCGTGAGAATCACGATCTTTCGCACGTTGGTTGCGTCCATCGCTTTTACAACATCAGCGGCGGGAACTGCCTCGCCATGAATTCCGCCCGCATCATTGACATGGTTGTGGACGTCAATTACATAAAATTTCGCCCGGGGCACTTCGTGCTGTGGCACGTGGACCATAGCTTTTGGCGCCCAGTCCTTGAGCAGCAGCGTCATTTGTTTGTCGGCATTCGGATCCTGCGCATATTTGATTTCCTGCGCCCGTGCTGTTGCCCCGATCATTAAGACGGCAGCCGAGGACAATGCAATTCGTGGGACAAGCCAGGCGTTACGGCACATCGTAGTCATCGCGCCTCCTTTTAGGTTTGTCTGAATTTTCCTTCGGAAAGGCTACTCCGAAACGACGGAAAAAGAAATAAAAAGTAGCAAAGCGAAACTTCCTGAAAACAACGCCAAAATGACTTGGGATAAAGCAGTTGCAATGCCGGTTTTACTCGGATGGCAGGGTCGGCGCGGGCGTTCCTTGGAGCCGGAGCGTCAGAATTTCGTGCGGATGAATTTCCACGGAAAAGGATGTGGCGCTCTCCAGAGGCAAACCTTTCTGATTACGCTCAACCGCGTCGGTCTGAAATACCCGATCGAGTTTGAGCAGCGGCGTTGAAATCTTCACCGTACGCTCCTCGCCACCCAAATCGAGTAATCGTACGACAGTGCCATGGCCGTCTTCGGCAGGTTTCCATGTTTCAAAAAGCACCCGCGCATCGCCGATTTGTAAAAAGCTCGCTTCCTTGCCGTCAAACGGACGCGCGACGTCGAGCGCTTTGTCCTGTGATGTGATTTCATCTCTTTCCAGCGGTGTGAACTCCTCCCATCCCATCTTGCCAAGAGTCGCTGCGTCTATGCCGGCTCCGCTCGTGACTACATACCGAAAACAAAAATCACCGCTCTGGCTCGCTCGATAGTTCGTGTGCCAATAGTTATTCATCGCGTAGGAAAAGATAGTGCCTGGCCGCTCGCCGAACTCCATGGGCCACGCGCCGCGGTTGATGTCACCGAGCGTCACCAGGGGCGCGTCCAGTGGCATTACTGTTCCGGTCACTCCATCCTGCGAAACAGAGACCCAATGCTGCACGCTGAACCAGTCGTGACCGGCTCCCGGATACATATCTTTCGAGGGGTCGACAACTCCGTTCTGAATTTCGTACTGAAACTGCGGATGGCTCATGGCAAATGGAAACGCGAAATAGACAGCCTCCTTTGCCAGGACATCGTTCTTTGTGACGCTCTCGATGAACTCTATTTTCTTCTCATTTTCAAAGAGGCGGATTTCCGTGATGAGCTTCGGCGTATTTTCTGTTGTGCTCTCCATCCGCGCGCGCCATCCGTAGGGGGTGCGCTCCGTAGAAATCAGGTGTCCGTTCGAAGCAGGATGAATTTGAAGTTCCGGAGGCGGAGAAACGGCGCGGTATTGCAGAATGCTATTTGGTTCTTTGTCGCCGCCGCTCACATAGAGGTATTGGCCAAAACGGTGCTGACTCTTCAAATCCACCAGTTCTTTGCCAAGCTGTTTGTCGAAAATACTCTTTACCGCCCCGGATGCGGGATCAAGTTCCACACGATAGAATTTGCTCTCAAGGGTCGTCGCGCTAGTGGCAGCGATATCGGAGGCCACCGTTGTTGCACGTCGCGCGAAGAAAACTTTGTAACCGACAGCGGGAACGTCTTTGGCAAGAAATTCCACGCGCCGAAAACCATTTCCTTCGCGCAATACGGAAAAGGGAACAAGTGAATCTGTTGTGCGGTCAACAATTTCCGAATCCTTGTCGAGATCCATGTTTACAAGTCCATGGCGTTTCCAATTCAACGAATTGAAAACCAAGACGCTTCCGACAGGTGCATTTATCGAATCCGCAAGGCTGGCCAGGCTGCTGCGAAGCAAACTATCTCGTTGACTGCGCGCGTCGATCGCCAGGGAGTCTTTAGCACTCAATTGATTCCGCGCTTCGTCACTTGTGGGGTCGGAAACGCTGTCCGCAGAAAGCCAAGTGTGTTCATCCATCAGCGCCATGCTGGACCACATTTTGCCTAATTCCGCTGGATCAACCGCAATGCGTGGATTTACAAGCGAGCTGATTGTCGAGAATTTTTCGGCCGAAGGCGCGCGGCTTTCGTTCTCGCGCTCCATTGCTGCATAAAACGCGTCCGCGCCAATACCGTCCTCCCAATAAGGGCCGCCATCGCCTCGCAGCGTTGGGATATTGTCTCCGAATTGTTTTGCGATAGCCTCGAGTGCGTCGCGGAACCCCGAATACTCCACGTGCGGATACGCATGCTCAGCATTCCATCGGTCGGCCAGCTCCGCTTGCTGTGGGAATAGATCTGTGTTTTCCACCTGTGTGCCAAAAATGATCGCAGCATTCGCGCGATACTCTGGACGCTGGTACATCTGCAAGAAAAGCGGCAAAACCTCTTCGCCCGTTGCGACCAGCGGAGGAAGACCAAACAGGAACTGCATTTGCTCATAGTGGCGTGAATACCAGAACAGGACCTTTTTCTTGTCCGGCCCTTCCCAGTACATCGGTGTATTTTGATTCAGTTTTCCTTGCAATAGAACCGGCGCGCGATCGTTGTTGCTTCCTGCCAGAAAGTAGGGAATTCCCGCTGCGGCGAGGATTGACGCATACGACCAAGAATACGAAGGAACATCGGTAATGTTTGCATAGTCGAAAGGCGTGCCGTTCTTGCGGCTGAAATTGGCACTCGGATAAAGAGAACGGATCAGCGTTTCGGCAGTGGGAAAGCCCGTCAACAAATTTGCCTGTTGTGCAGGGATGAAAATCCGGCGATGTTGTATCGCGTCGATGAGTCGCTGTTTTTCTTCAGGCGAACGGTTCTTCAGGAATTGCTCCAAGATCCATTCGCCATCGGCGCTGAATCGAAACGCCGGATGTTTGGCCGTCAGGTCCATCGCTTCGTCAAGAATCCGCGCATGAATCGCTGAAACTTTTGCTTGATAGTCCGTATAACCGATATCGAGGTGCACGTGCGGAACAACGTAGAGCGTCCACTTCTTTTGCGGATCGAGAATCTGTATGAAGTGAGTGGAGTGGCCGTTTAGCCGAAGCTGCAGTTGAACTTTCGTCCCCGCACCAAATTCAGGAACATCGAACACGATGCGTTCTTCTCCGAAGTCCTGGCCGCCGACCAGTGGCTTGCCGTAGTGACGCCCGCCAAGTTCGAAATCAACGCTGCCGGATTTGGGCGGGACGGCGTATCGGACAAAAATCGCCACTCGTTCGGCGTACGCATCTCCTACGTGCTGAAAAAAGATGGTGGGTTCTGCAAAGACACTTGGTTCGGGAGATCGCGAAGAAATTCGGCTGAGTTCGATGGCATCATAATTGAAGCCGGCGTCGGGATCGCCCTCCTTTGAAATTGCTAAGGCTTGCAGCGCAATGGTGTTCATTCCGAGGTGAAACAATCCTTGCGGCACATCAAATTCAACAATCGCATGAGAGTAGGCCGGATAAAACGCCGCCATGCCGTCGCCCATGCTGTAGTCGAGCGACGGACGCAGATAGAAGGTTCCTGAATGGCCGTTGATCAAGACGCGCAGCGCAGGCACGCTTGAGTGTTCGATCAGCAGGGATACTTTCAATCGGTATGCCTCGTTAATCCGCTCCTGCAATTGAAACTGAATCGCTCGAGGTGAATTCTCTGTCGTCGATTTGGCAGAAGGGAAAAGTGCCGGAGCGTATGCGTACCAGGAGCCAGGCCGATCGCGGTCAATGACGTATGTCACGGGCGATTTCGGATAACCGTCCCTAAACTCCACCGAGGAATCGTCAAACGTGCCGAGGCGCCAAACGACGTCTCCTTGCTGAGCTGAAACAGTCGCTGAAAGACAGAGTGAGGAGACCAACGATCCCAGCAGGAAAATAGATTTGAAGTTCATTGCATGCCCGGTTGCAAGTTCGGATTTATTTCGCGCCTTCAAGTCTGACGGTTAAGCCCTTGCCTGTATAGGTGACGACTCGATCGGCATTCGAGGTTAGTTCGCCGCCGATGCCGTGGCCGCCTCGAACAAACACAATTCGAAATGTCCTGGTTTCCAGCATACCGGGAAATTTTCCGCTGCGTTCGCCGATCACTAGAGTTTTTGATTTTTCATCCCATTGGAGCGGGATGGTAGAAAACGCGCCTGATTCATAGTTGTACGTGTCGTTTTCGTCTTCGTACAAAGTGAACGAACCTTCGGCGCCGGGATAAATGCGAATCTCGAGCGGGTCGGCAGGTTTTTCGGCAGCATATTCTACGTCAGGACCGAGCGGCACAATGGATCCTGCTTTTACAAAGAGCGGGAGTCGTTCAAGAGGAGCGGGTGCGTCGATTGCTAGTCCGCCCTGGGTCGAAGTTCCCGTCCAGAAGTCGTACCACTTTGTTGCGGGTAGATAGAGATGTCGCGCATTGGCTCCGGCTTCCGTTACGGGATTCACGAGCAGGGCGGGTCCAAAGAGGTATTGGTCGCCGATGTTTTGAGCGCGAATGTCTTTACGGAAGTCCATTACCAACGGACGCATGATCGTATAGCCCTCGTGCGTTGTCTTCCATGCGAGCGAATAAATGTACGGCATCAAGCGGTATCGTAACTTGTCGTACGAAACCAATATCTTTTGAGCTTCTGGGCCGTAAGACCAAAGCTCGTTTTGATTTGTTGTGCGCGTTCCATGTGCCCGAAATATTGGGCAGAAAGTTCCGAACTGGAACCAACGCACATAAAGTTCGCGATAGGCGGGATCATCGGGATTCGCAACGACGAAGCCGCCAATGTCTGTAGTCCAGTAAGGAAGTCCCGACACCGAATAGTTCAGACCTGCGGGAATCTGCCGGCGAAACGTTTCCCAGTTGGGGTCGATGTCGCCGGACCACGTGGTGACCGCATTGCGTTGTGAGCCCGCGTATGCAGAACGCGAAAGAATGAAAACGCGCTTTTCTTGGGAAGCCTCGCGCTGGCCTTCGTAGACGGCGGAAGTCGTCATCAAGGGAAACTCATTGGCATAGCGCGCGCCGTTGCCGATGTTAACTTTGTTGGCGACGAGGAGATTTGTTTCGCGGCCTTCGGTTTCAGGTTCAGTTGTATCGAGCCACCACGCGTCTGCGCCAATTTTAAAAAGCGCGTTATGCATTAGGCTCCAATAGTATTCGCGTGCTTCCGGATAGAAAGCGTCATACAACGCCATGCGGGCTGGATGAAATCCCTCAACCTTAGTGCGGTCAATAAAAAAGCCCCGCTTGTCCATGTCTTCATACACAGGTGAACCAGGTCGGAAATAAGGCCAAACGGAAATCATTAGGTGGACGTGATTTTTGTGCAGCGCATCAATCATTCCTTTAGGGTTGGGATAATTCTTGTTGAAGACAGGCTCGCCCATTGTGTTCCACCAGAACCAATCCTGAACGATGTTGTCGAGCGGGATGTGCAGGTCGCGATATTTTTGCGCGATGCTGAGGAGCTCTTGTTGCGAATCGTAGCGATTTTTGCATTGCCAGTAGCCGTAAGCCCATTTGCCGAAAAGCGGCGCTTGCCCCGTCAATTCGCGATAAGACGCCGCAATCTTGTCGAAGTCCGGGCCATACAGAAAGTAATAGTCGACAGCGTCGGCGACTTCTGAACTCAAATAAAGTGCGTGAACAAATCGGTTGTTCATTCGGCTTCTGGAGCCGTTGTTCCAGAAAATTCCATAACCATTGCTGGAGAGCAGTAGAGGGATTGAGATATTCGTGTTGTCTTGCGACAACTCGACGTCCTCTCCACGGTAGTTCCACACGCCGGCTTGGTGTTGTCCCAATCCATAAAACGCTTCCTGCGTGTCCCACATATTGGTGAAGCGCTCCGCATGATACGTTTTCTCGCCATTCACCTCAACGGGAGTCAGGGTTCGCGTATTCTCCTGCGTCAATTTGTGCCCCGAAGAATCGTAAAAAATAACCGAACCGTCCGCTCTCGTGATTTCGATTTTGAGCAGAGAAGTGCTGAGCGTGATCGTGTTGGGATCTCCACTTTGAAGAGTGAAGTCTGTTTTTGGCCACTGTTTCTTGACGACCAGAAAGTCTTCATGGCGCTTTGCGTCGCGCTCAAGAAAATATTCCACATGGACGATTGATTCCGTGCAGACGGTGAACCGAAGAAAACCCGTCTCCATCGTGAGTAGTGCGCCGTCCGGCAACTGCTCCGCATTGCGAACTGAATTTCGCGGCAGCCACTGCGCTTGCACATGGCTACTATCCATGGCCGCCGAAAAACAAACAAAGAATAGAATTCCAAAGAAAAGAGCAGAGGGTCGACGCATAGATTTGTTTAATCCAGGCCAGCGGGATTCGATTAGCGCCCTAGAGACTAGTACGACTTAGAGCCGATGTCATCCGCCGCAGCTGCTGAATTTCGCTCGGAAGGCAAAGCGGAATGTCGAGAACGGAGCCAATCAGTTCCAGTCGAGTCCTACAGATCGGCCGGTATTAGTACTCAGATTCCGTGACATTTTCCCGAAATCGGCAATCGTGAAATGCTGAATCGTCAGCAATTTCCGAAGCTACAGCACATCAAAATCAGATAAGTCACTTGTACTCAGTTGAGTCTGGGTGGCCACTCATTTGCCCTTCCTTGTACATGACTCTGAAAATCGAGCCCCAGCAATCGGACGGACGCTCGATCCTCCGCCTAATCGGACGGATAGGGGCCGAACACTTGGAGGAACTAAAAGCGCAGATTACGGCGGCCACGCCACCGGTGGTTCTTGACCTCACTGAGGTAGTTATTCTGGACGTGGACGCGGTTCGCTTCCTTGTGTCTGCAGAAAGGCAAGGGATTGAAGTCTCAAATTCTTCGCCTTACATCCGCGAGTGGATGAATCGCATTCGCGGAAGCAAATCTTAGGGGGAAAGATGGCCACAATGGCAACCGCGTTTTGCAAAACAAAAAGAAACTTTTCTGAATCCAGCACTCTTGCAACTGAATCTCAGTTGGTAGCTGCTGCAAAACGCGGAGAGGACCGTGCGTTTGAGCTCCTTTTTCAGCACCATCGCGATTCATTGTTTTGGGCAACTTACCGCATCATGAAGCAGCGTGAAGACGCGGAAGATGCAGTCCAGGATTCCATGCTGCGTGCGTTTCTACACATTCGCGAGTTCGACGGGCGGTCCAAGTTTGGAACCTGGCTCACTCGAATCGCCATAAATTCCGCCCTCATGATTTTGCGCAAGAAGCGTTCTGCCCTCGAGGTTGCCGGCGAGAATTTGATCGAGCAGAAGTCTGACGCCGCAATTCCCCACTTTGTGGAACCAACGCTGAATCCAGAGGAAGCCTTTACGAGAATCGAAGCGGAACAGTTTCTGAAAAACGGAATTAAAAAGTTGCGACCGAGCATTCGCCGCGCTCTGGAAATCCGAGAGCTTCAGGAACATTCCGTGAAAGAGACCGCTTCTAAGATGGGCCTATCTGTTGCGGCAACGAAGGCTCGCGTTTTCCATGCCAAACGCATCTTGCGCAAGTCACTTCGACGAGTTGTCTCCAGTCGTCAGAGAATCCACCGAATCGACCGCTTCCACATTTCCGGAGCTTTGATCCGGGAGCGCAACAACGGATTTCTCTACAGCAGGGCGGCTCAATGAACAGTCTTCGCCAATTCGAGTAAGACCAAAGGAGAAATCGCATGCCAACTATCACGACCAAGGATGGAACAACTATTTTTTACAAGGATTGGGGCAAAGGCCAGCCCATTGTGTTCAGTCACGGCTGGCCGTTGAGTGCGGACGACTGGGACACTCAAATGATGTTCTTCTTAAATCACGGCTATCGCGTCATAGCCCACGACCGGCGCGGACATGGCCGTTCTTCCCAGCCTGGTGATGGCCATGACATGGATCATTACGCCGACGACCTGGCGGCGCTGACCGCACATCTCGGCCTCAAGGAAGCGGTGCATGTCGGGCACTCGACCGGCGGCGGCGAAGTAGTGCACTACTTAGCGCGCCACGGCGAAAGCCGGGTGGCAAAAGCGGCGATCATCAGCGCGGTTCCGCCGTTGATGGTGAAGACGGCGGCTAATCCGGGCGGTTTGCCCAAAGCGGCGTTTGATGATTTACAGGCGCAGCTCGCTGCCAACCGAGCCCAGTTCTATCTCGATGTAGCGTCTGGACCGTTCTATGGTTACAACCGGCCTGGTGCGAAACCCTCCCAGGGCGTCATCTGGAATTGGTGGCGGCAGGGCATGATGGGAGGCGCCAAGGCGCACTATGACGGCATTGTTGCCTTCTCCCAGACGGACTTCACCGAAGACCTGAAGAAGATTACTGTGCCGGTCCTGGTGCTGCATGGCGATGACGATCAGATTGTGCCCTATGCCGATGCTGGACCGTTATCTGCAAAGTTACTAGAAAACAGCACATTGAAAATCTACAAGGGCTTTCCGCACGGCATGCCCACGACTGAGGCCAACACGATCAACGCTGACCTGCTTGCATTCATCCAGCAAAGCAAGAGTGCGTCTGCCTAAAAGTTCAAGCCATCATCCGGCCTTCCAGTAGCGCGGGAAGGCCGGATCTCTTGACAAGCTTACGCAGTAGCTGTTTTGACGTTCATCCGTTTGATGAGCCAGATCGACGCGAATTCACGAGAATGGAAGGTAGGTCATGCCACAAACTCACCTAAGGAACGTTACCCGGCGGCAGTTTCTTGTCTCCTCTGGTTTTGCTGCGTCTGCGTTCTGTTTCGCGCCACGATACAGCTTAGAGCGGGCTGCGGACACGAATCTGGTCGTTGCTGCGCGCAGCGGAGCTGCGAAAGCAAAAGTCGAAATACAGAAAATTCGCGGAAATATTAGTGTGCTAATGGGAGTCGGCGGAAATATTGCCGTTCTTCCCGGCTCAGACGGAAAACTTCTCGTGGATTCCGGCATGGGCGACACGCGATCTAGCATCAATGACGCGCTCGCTGCTATCAGTGCGGATCCCGTCAAGCATCTTGTCAACACTCACTGGCACTTCGATCATACAGACGGCAATGAATGGGTTCACGCAGTGGGAGCCGCCATCCTCGCCCATGAGAATACGCGCAAACATTTGTCCACTGCGACGCGCGTAGACGATTGGGACTTCAATTTTCCCGCACGGCCCGCAGGCGCAATTCCGACCGAAGTGCTTTCAACAAAGAAGACTTTCCATTTGAATGGCGAGACGATTCACGTCGAATATTACGGTCCTGCTCACACGGACAGCGACATCTCCGTTCATTTCGTCAACGCGGACGTCCTTCATACTGGCGACACCTGGTGGAATGGCGTCTATCCCTTTGTGGACTACTCTACAGGTGGCAGCATTAACGCGGCAATCCGCGCCGCGGAAGCCAACATTGCCAAAGTCAGCGCGAAAACGACCGTGATTCCGGGACACGGCCCAGTTGGCGAAAAGTCCCAACTCGTTGAATTTCGCGACACGCTCGCCACGATTCGCAACAGAGTAGCCAGCCTCAAGAAACAGGGACGAACCTTGAATGAAACCGTTGCAGCGAAGCCGACCGCGTCTTTCGATGCAAAGTGGGCCGGGTTCCTGATCAACGGCGATTTCTTTACGAAGCTTGTTTATATAGGTGTTTAGCGAGGCTAATTCCACGTCGCCTTGTAAAATTTTGTAAAACGGGGCACTCTTTGACGTTCCTGAGCAAAGCTCAAAGAGAGGCCCCCTCTTTGTCTCACGCGTTCCAGTTTTCCCGCGCGATAGTTGTCTCCGCATTGATTCTGCTCACGTGGCCGCTTGTGTCTTGTCACCATGCTCCTAGCGCGCCTGTTTCCATCGCTTTTGTTGATCCAGAGTGGTCTCACGACACGTCCGAGCGCAAAGAGATCATGGAGGCTGTTCTCCAGGAATTCACTCGGCAAACAGGAATTCAGGTGCGGCACCTGCCTGCTCCGGAAAGCGTTGCGGATCAATTGTCACTTGCACGACAGATGCTTTCGAATGGCACTGCTGATGTCTATGGCATTGATGTAGTCTGGCCCGGCATTCTCAAGGACAGCCTTCTGGACCTTGGACCTGATTTTGCCTCCGATATGGCAAATGAGGATCCGGAACTTGTCGCAAACTTTACGGTTCAGAAGCGTCTGGTGGCGGTTCCATTCCACACGAATGTTGGTGTTTTGTTTTATCGGAGCGATCTTCTCCACGAATATGGGTTCAGCGCACCGCCTAGAGCCTGGGATGAATTGGAAAAAATGGCAGCCCGCATTCAAGCCGGGGAACGCGCAAAAGGGAATCGCGATTTTTGGGGATATGTTTGGCCAGGCGGGGCTGGCGAAGGTCTGACCTGTGATGCATTGGAATGGCAATTCTCCGAGGGCGGCGGCCACATCATCGAACCTGACGGCACTATTAGTGTGAATAATCCAAACGCCGTGCGTGCCTGGCAAAGAGCTGCGCGTTGGATCGGCAAGATTTCCTCGCCCAGTGTGCCCACCTACCAGGAATGGGATGCGATCAACGCGTTTCGCTACACGCGCAAGGCCGCATTTTTGAGAAGCTGGACATCCGACTATTTTTTGAGTCACCCTGTCCGTTCTGAAATAGCCAATCGGGAGGGCGTTACTGCTGTGCCGCGCGGTTCGGCAGCGCGGGTCAGCGCATTGGGTGGACTTGGCCTTGCCATTTCTCGTTCCACAACGCACCAGGCCGAAGCCGTGCGGCTGGTTAAGTTCCTATTGCAAAAGGAAAAACAGGTGGATGAGGAACGAAGCAAGTCCCATGCGCCTGGACAAGACGAGATGGTAGATCTTCCGGCAATCTTGAAAGCCTATTCAACGGCACCGCAATCACCTGAAAAGCGGCAAAGCAGCGTCGTCGCGCGGCCCTCAACTGTGACTGGTGAGAAATACGAGAGAGTTTCGCAAGCATACTTCCAGGCGGTCCATTCTGTTTTGTCGGGCAAAGCCAAAGCCGATGCTGCAGCTGCGGGGTTGGAGAAGGAGCTCGCTGGAATTACCGGATTTCAGCCCGGACCTCTCCCTGCGAAGCAAAACTGACCGACCTGCTTTCTATTTTCGGCTAAGACTGCCTTCTGCTCTCTTCCTCTAAGTTTTTTGCTTTTGGCTCGGTGTAGAATTATCCTCCGCTTTCTGAACTGCTGCCTGGACCACGAGGATCTGAAATTGAACAAAATCACCTCAGCTTCAGAGCCGACGGCCCCCAAAGGGCCTTTCTACCTCTCTCGGTTCAACATAGGCCACCGCCTTACAGCCTGCTTTTTGCTGATTATCCTGCTCATGCTTGCGGGGAACGGGTTGCTCATCTGGCAATTTCGTCTTTTGCAGATTCAAGCCAACCGTCTGGCTGCTATTGACCAGGGATTGATCGCCGTCTTGAGGTTCCAGACGAGCCTGCATTCCTTTTACAGCCGGCTCAATGAACTTGCACAATCCGAAGACAAAGCCCAATTGCTGGCGGAAACAGAAACGCTTCGCAAACAGCTGGTGGAGAACGCGAATCGAACGGAAGTGCTCTTCAGTCATTTGCCATCCGGCACCAATCTCAGTTCTGTCGTTACTCCCACTATCGAGGCAGTTCAGGGGGCGATGCCGTTTCATGTCGAAGCGATTCGCGCTCTGGCGGAATCGGGCGATTGGATCGCCATCCGGGAACGACTCATGAGGCAGGTTCTTCCGCTCGAATCCATGAGTTCGGACTTGGTTAAAACTGTGGATGAAGAGATGGCGTCGGAGCGTCGAAACGCCGCGCTAAGTATCAGCCAAGCGCAGAACCGGATGTTGCTCATCTTTCTGCTGACCGGTTCTTGCACGCTGTTGATCGCTGCCGTTCTCGGCGTTAGCATCACGCGAAGCATCACCGAACCCCTCAACGGCCTTATGCAGAGTTCTTGCGCCCTGGCGCGCGGCGATTTCCGTCATCAGGTTTCCATCGCGGGAACGGACGAACTTGCGCAGCTGGGCATCGTGGCTAACGAAACTGCAAAAACTCTGGATAACCTCTACGAGAATCTGCGCAGCCGCGAGGAGCGGCTCCACGAGAGTGAAAAGGAGCTCAAACAGCTCATCGAACTCGTCCCCGCGCACGTTTTCGTTTTGCGTCCCGACGGTACCGGTCTTTACGCAAACCCGGTCGTTCTGGAGTATTACGGCAAAACACACAAGGAGTGGGCCACAGAGGGATTCCGCAACACAGTCGTGCATCCAGAAGATCTGGAGAACTATCTGGCCACGCTGGATACGCAGTTCAAGAAGGGCGAGCTTTTCGAGATCGAAGCACGCATCCTCAGAAAGGACGGATGTTACCGCTGGTTTCTAAGCCGCTTCAACCCACTGCGGGACGAGCGAGGCCAAATTTTGCGATGGTACGTCGCACGGACAGACATCGAGGAAGGGAAACTACAAACAGAACGCGCGCAAAACGAAAACCTCGCTCTGCGTGAAGAAGTCAATCGCACCTCCATGTTTGAGGAAATTCTGGGAACTTCGGACAATCTGATGGCTGTCCTTTCCGAGGTCTCGGTTGTGGCACCCACGGACTCGACCGTACTCATTCTCGGCGAAACAGGCACGGGCAAGGAATTAGTAGCGCGTGCCATCCACAAACAATCCCGCCGCGCAAACCACACTTTCATCCGCGTCAACTGTGCCGCGATTCCTCCTTCCTTGATTTCTTCCGAACTTTTTGGTCACGAGAAAGGCGCCTTTACAGGGGCGCTTGAGCGCCGCATGGGCCGCTTTGAAGCTGCCAACGGCGGCACGATGTTTCTCGACGAAATCGGCGAGTTGCCCGCCGAGACTCAAGTTGCGCTCCTCCGCGTTTTGCAGGAACGCGAGTTCGAACGCGTCGGCAGCAATCAGCCTATTTCCACAGACGTCCGCATTCTCGCCGCAACCAATCGCAACCTCAAAGCGGCTGTGGCCGCAGGCACTTTCCGTCAGGACCTCTTCTATCGTTTGAACGTCTTTCCCATTCAGATGCCTGCGCTGCGTGATCGGGCCGACGATATCCCCTTGCTCCTTGAATATTTCATCGAACGCTATGCGAAAAAGGCCGGCAAGAAAATCCAGAACATCAAAAAGAACACGCTCGATCTTTTTCAGTCCTACGACTGGCCTGGAAATATTCGGGAGCTTCAAAACGTCGTCGAGCGAGCCGTGCTTCTGTGCGAAGACGACACCCTTTCCATTGACGCTTCGTGGCTGAAACAGCAGACTCGCTCTTCCACATCGACTGCCGCAGTCTCTCTGACGGGGATTGGAAAACTCAAAGCGAGCCGCGAACGAGAACTCATTGAAGCTGCTCTGGCCGAATGTTCGGGGCGCATCTCCGGCCCTTCCGGGGCAGCGGCAAAACTCGGCATCCCTCGGCAGACGCTCGACTCGATGATTGCCCGATACGGAATTAAGAAATACAAATACATGAACGGCTGATCTTCCTGGGACAAGTTTTCGCCCTGACCGCGAGAATCTTTGCCTGAACGCGATTCTCATTGGCGGCAATCTGCCTCTTTTCGATACAATCCCTCCCTTGGAGGATGGTCCTTGGCCCCGCGACAGCTCCTTTTGCGGCTTCAACTTCGAAGCAATCCGCAAGTTCTTTGTGGTGTGCGTGGGGCTGTGTCTCCCCTTGCCAGTGCCATCGGTTTCGGCGAAGAGGATTGCAGAGCTATCACTCTCGCTTTGGATGAGGCAATCACCAACGTAATTCGCCACGCGTACGGCGGCAAACTCGACCGCAAGATCGAGATTCGGTTCAGCGTGCTGAACGGGGCCAAAGAAGGCAAGCCGGCTCTCGAAATCTTATTGCTCGACCAAGGCGCAAAGCCCGAGCCTGACGCGCTAAAAGGTCTGCCCCCTGGCGAGCTTCGTTCTGGTGGACTTGGACTCCATTTCATGCGACAAAGCATGGACGCAGTTGTCCATACCCGGGTCGGTTCGACCAACCGCCTCCGCATGGTCAAGTTTATTCGCTAAAGGATTAAATGAGGAGCATACTGGTGCAAATCTCTGCGCGGCGTTTGGAAAACACGACGATCTTCGACGTGATCGGCGACATTGACCTGGCCAATTCGCCCGCAGTACGTAAAGCCTTGCTCACCGAGATCCGCGAGAAGAAAATTCCCCGCGTCATCATGAACCTCCAGGGCGTCAAATATATTGACAGCTCCGGCATCGCATCGCTCGTTGAGGGTTTAAAGGCTTCTCGCGACGTACAAGCGCGGTTTATCCTTTTCGGCCTTAGCAAGTCCGCGCGTGAAGTTCTGCAGTTGTCCCGGCTGCTTAAGCTATTTGAAATTTACGAGAATGAAGAGCAGGCTCTTTCAAACGAAGGCGCTTAGTCTTTTCAAAGATTTCCAGGTGTACTTGTGGAATTTGCCGTTCAAATAGGGCAGTCCGTACTCAACTCGCTTGCCTACCTCGGTTCGCTGGCGATGCTGACGGCGCGTGCGGGCTATTACACGGTCGTTGCGCCTTTTCAGGGCAAGCCGGTGCGTTTTCAGCGCGCGATTACGCAGGCGATGCAAGTCGGCGTTCGCTGCCTTCCCATTCTTTCCCTCATTACATTTTTCATCGGACTGATTCTTGCATTGCAAGCGGCCTACGAACTGAAAAAATTCGGCGCGATGAATTTTGTCGCAAGCGCAGTTGCTATCTCGATGAGCCGCGAACTTGGCCCGCTCATTACTGCTGTGGTTGTCATCGGGCGCTCCGGTTCTGCATTTGCTGCCGAGATCGGCACGATGAAAGTGACTGAGGAACTGGATGCGCTGGAAACGATGGCAATCAATCCGGTCCATTTTCTCGTCACGCCCAAATTTATCGCCATGGCCGTCATGCTTCCATGCCTCACGATTTGGGCCAACGCCATGGGTGTGCTCGGCGGTTCGCTCTTTGGCGTGGCAAAAGCCGGATTCACATTCCTTAGCTACATTAACGCGACGACGGATGCGCTTTTCCTCCGCGATATCGTCAGCGGCCTCATCAAGAGTTTTATGTTTGGTTTGACTATCACCGCGGTCGGTTGTCAGGAAGGTCTTGCCACTGGCGCAGGAGCAGAGCAAGTAGGACGTTCCACCACTTCCGCCGTCGTCGTTTCCATTTTTCTCGTGATTGCCGTGGACCTCGTTTTCACAGCGCTCTTTTATTTTTTGGGAGGCCAGTAGAGTGAGTAGCCCGGCCAGTCCACTCGACCAAGCGACGACGCCTGCCATTTCGCTTCGCAACCTCCGCGTGAGTTACGGCGATCGCGAAATTCTTCATGGTGTCTCGTTCGATGTGCAGCAAGGGGAAACGCTCGTTATCCTTGGTGGTTCAGGTTCCGGCAAAAGCACGCTTCTGCGCACGCTCGTAGGTCTTGAGCGCCCAACGTCCGGCGAGATTTGGATTAAGGGGAAAAACCTTGCGACGATTTCGGATGATGAGCTCGACACGCTGCGCCGCCACATGGGTATGTCCTTTCAGGGAGGCGCACTTTTTGGTTCGATGACCGTTGGAGAAAATGTGGCGCTGCCTCTGCGCGAACACACAAAGCTTGAAGACCCGACGATCGAAATCATGCTCCGCCTTAAGCTCGACCAAGTCGGCCTTTCCGGTTACGAAGATTATTTTCCGTCACAACTCAGCGGCGGCATGAAAAAGCGTGCCGCAGTCGCCCGTGCGCTCGCCATGGATCCGGAAATCCTTTTTTTTGACGAACCATCGGCCGGCCTCGATCCCATCATCGCCGCAGGAATTGACGAGCTCATCCTCGAGCTCAAAGAAGCGTTCCACATGACCATCATCGTCGTGACGCACGAGCTTGCCAGCGCTTTTCTCATTGCCGACCGCATGGTTCTCATCAATAAGGGCGAGGTTGTAGCGCTTGGCACTGCCGAAGAAATGCGCACAAGTACGCATCCACGCGTGCGGCAGTTTTTGGACCGGATTGCAGAACCGGCAGTTTCGCAGGAATTGGATTACCTCCAGATGCTCACGGAGGACCGCCACGGCAATCGCCGCTGAGCGAGAGGAGTAAGGGAAGATGGAAGCCAGGCGAGAACAAGTGGCGGTCGGATTATTTGTCATCGTGGCCGCAGGTCTCTTAGTTGCTACGGTGTTCGCATTGGGCGGCGCGTTTAGCAGCTCACCCGTCACGTACCGCGCATACTTTCCGTTTGCCGGCGGAATCGAGCCGGGAGCCACAGTTCGTTATGCAGGCGGTCCAAAAATCGGCCGCGTGGAAATGCTGCGCATTGACCCTAAGGATCCTACGCGCATGGAAATCACCGTCAGCGTAAAGCCGGGCCTTCCCATCAAATCGGACAGCAGAGTCCGCATCATGAGCATGAGCCCGCTCGGCGAAAATCACGTGGAGATCATGGCGGGCAGCCAGCAGGCCACATCCGCTCCTCCGGGAACTACGCTGCCGTCCGACCCGTACGTGGATTTCAACGCCATCACTTCACAATTGAATGACATCGCTCCAGACGCAAAAAAGCTGCTTGCCACGCTCAATCAGCGCACCACAGAACTGGGAGAAACGATTGCGCGCGTCAACGATATGCTCAACGCGCAGAATCGGAACAATCTATCCGCTACCCTCTCTAACGCGCGCGGCATGCTGGAAGAAAACCGTCCGGCGCTCAGATCCAGCCTTACCCAAGTTGAAGCCGCGTCGCACAAAATGGGCCCGCTCTTGGACGACCTGCGGAAAACTTCCGCCGAAGCAAATCAGACGCTCGATCATGTGGATGCGCTCGTCACGGAAGATCGTCCTGAAATTCATCAGGCCATCATCGAGCTTCGCCAGAATCTCGCGCAACTCCAAAAATTGACTGGCCAGCTGAACAGCACACTGGACACGAATTCCGAAAATATTGACGAGCTGCTCGAAAACTTCCGCCACGTCAGCGAAAACCTGCGTGAATTTACAGAAATCATCAAGACCCGGCCCTCCACGCTGATTCGTTCTTCCACTCCCAAAGAACACAAGCCGGGGCAGCCATGAGCAACGAAAAAACGAATTTTACGTTTTTCATTAAAGGTGAGGTCGTACCCATGAACAGGTGGAAAAAAATCTACGCTCTTGCTTCCATGGCTGCGGCGGCTTGTCTTGTGTTTGGTTGCGGCGCCGCTCGGCCCAGCAAATACTACCAGCTCACTCCTCCAGCCGGCTCCGCTAGTAACGCCGTTCAGGACACGCTCCCTGTATCTCTGCTGCTCGGCCCCATGCAAACCTCGCATCTCTACCGTGAGGATCGCATTGTCTACAGCTCCGAACACGAGGCGATGGGCACCTACGAGACGGAACGATGGGCAGAGCCGCCTGTCGAAATGATGCAGGGCGTTCTGTTGCGCCAGTTGCGCAGGTCCGGCCGCTATCGCGACGTCAACACGCTGCGCAGCGGGGCGCACGGCGATTATTTGCTGCGGGGACGCCTCTACGACTTCAAGGAAGTCTCAGGAAAAGCATTCGTTGCCCGGCTCAGCTTTGATCTCGAACTGCACGATATGAAGACGAACTCGACGGTTTGGACGTACACGTACAATTACGACGAACCGGTCGGCAGCAAGGACATCAACTCCCTGGTTGCTGCGCTGAACCGCAACGTACAGCGCGCAGCAGGAGAAGTGGCCGGCGCGCTCGATCAATATTTGGCGGCGCATCCGCCGAAATAATTTCTTAGCGCTTCGGTGTCTTCACCGGATCAGCCGGGCGTCCCGGCAGCTTCTTCGGATTCGCTTCCATCGCTTTCAATACTTCCGCAATGCCGCGCTCCAGCTGTGGATCTTTGCCGTCAATCACGGATGCCGCATCGTTCTCGACAACGATATCCGGGTCGACGCCGTGTCCTTCGATCACATACTGCCCTTGCACGGAAGCTGTCGCGAATTCAGGCACGAACACCGTTCCGCCATCCAGCAACGGCCCTCGGCCGGTAATTCCTACTACGCCGCCCCACGTCCGCTTCCCAATCAACGGCCCAAGCCCCGCTTGTTTGAACATGTATGGAAAAATATCTCCGTCGGATGCCGAGGTCTCATTGATCAGGCAAACCTTTGATCCATAAAACACTCCGTCCGGATACGTTCCTGTATACGCATTCACGCGATCGAAATCTGTGCCGAGCAATTCGCGCCGCAGACGCTCAATCAACATTCGGGAAACGTTTCCGCCGCCATTTCCGCGTACGTCCACAACCAATCCTTCTTTGCGAATCTGCGGATAGTAATATTTGATGAATTCGCGAATTCCTGCAGCTCCCATATCTGGAACGTGGATATAACCGACGCGGCCATTCGTCACTTTCGAAACATATTCGCGATTGCGCGTCACCCATTCCAGATAAACCAGGTTTCGTTCCTGCGTGATCGGTTTGTAGCTTGTCTGCCACGAACCTTCCCAGCTCGGCTTGTCGTTCAGTGTAAGTTGCACGGGCCGGTTCGCCTTGTTCAGCAAAAATTCGTAAGGGTTGTCGTTCGCCTTCAACTCTTTTCCATCAATCGCAAGAATATAATTCCCTTCGCTCGCCTTGACGCCGACTTCCGTCAGAGGCGAACGGTACAACTCCTCTTCATTCTGTCCATGATAGATCTTGCTTATCTTGTATTTTCCCGCCGCCGCGTCCAGTTCGAACCAAGCGCCCATCAACGCCACCTGCGGTCGCTTCGGCATTTCCCAATCGCCGCCTTCAATGTACGCGTGGCCCACACTTAATTCAGCCACCATCTCGCCCAGCACGTAATTCAAATCCGACCGGTGCGCCACGTAGTCCACCAGCGGGCGATACTGTTCACGCAAGCCTTCCCAATCGTATCCATGCATATTCTTTACGTAGAAAAAGTCGCGGTACCTCCGCCACACTTCGTTGAAAATCTCCACCCACTCCTCATGTGGCACGCGATCCACCATCAATCCATCCGTAGCCACATTTTTCGGGTTGTTTTTTCCTTCCGGTTTCACGTCGTACAGTTTGTATCCGCTTTGCCGCACCAAGACTTTCTTGCCGTCCGCTGACATTGCATACCCCTGGATGTTTTCCGCCAGCGTGCTCTCTTTGCGGTCTTTCAGCGAATACACAACTAGACTGGCCTCTGGGAATGATTCACGCCCATAAAAGAACGCTCCGCCCTTCGCGTACACCAGATATTCTTTCGTCACCGAAAGCCCAAAATAGTTGTCTGCGCCCACGGGCACGCGCGTTACGCGGTCTGCCAGCCCGTCAAAATCAATCTTGATGTACTCCTTTTTCTTTTCTTCCTTTTTGTCCTTGTCGTCTTTTTTCTCGTCCTTCTTTTCGTCTTTCTTGTCGCCGTCCTTGGAGATGGTCACTTCATCGCTCTCCGGCGGAAACGGATTCTTCACATCTTTCCGCAGCGCCAGCGCATAAATCTCCTGCCCGCGGTCCGTCGCAAAATTGAACTCGACTTGGCTGATCTGCGGGGCGAACTCCCGTGTGCCGACGTAATACAGATAATTTCCCTCGGTGTCCCACGCGATATCCGTCGTTTCAAAAAAATCGCTCGTCACACGGTGTACTTGTCCGTCCCCAGCGCTCCACACATAAATCGACCGGAATCCGTTCGGATTTGCTTCTGTAAATGCGATGTGTCCGCCATCCGCCGACCAGATGTAATCGCGGAGCCTTCCGCTCGGGTCCTGCGCCACCTGTGTCACTTTCTTGTCGTCAAGCGCCAGCACGTACAGCTTTCCGTCTTTGTCCGAAAACGCAATTCGCTTTCCGTCCGATGCCCATTCCGGCGCATACAGCATCGCGTGCATTCCGTGCGTCAATTCCTCCGGTTTTCCGGAACCGTCCTGATTGATTACATAGACTTCATCTTCACCATCGGCATCAGAAATGTATGCAATCTTCGCCCCGTCTGGCGACCACCGTCCCCACTTGTCATGTGCGTTCGAAGAGTTCGTCAAATTCCGTGTCGGGCCCTTTTCAATCGGCACACTGAAAATATCCCCGCGCGCCACGAACACTGCGCGCTCCCCTTTAGGACTCAACTCCATTCCTTCGATTTCGCCCGACGCCGAAACACGCGACGGCCGCATCGCTACCGAATCCGTCGGCACATTGATTGAAATATGCTCCGTTTTTCCCGTCTCTGTATTAAAAACGTTCAGTTCGCCATCCATCTCATAGACGATCTGATTCTTGTGATCCGTGCTTGGCCAGCGCAAATCCCATTTCTTGCTGTGTGTCAGTTGTTCGGTTTTTTTCGTCGAGGGATCGTAGGAATAAAGATTCAGCGTGTCGTCTTTGTCCGACGAATAAAAAATCTTTCCGCCAACCCACATCGGATCGCGGTGCGCTCGCGGATCATCTGTAATCTTTTCCGCCGCGTGCGAACTCAAATCAAAAATATAAAGTTGCTGCGCCCAACCGCCGGAGTAGCGCTTCCACGTGCGAAAATCGCGGAACAGCGGCGAATACACAACTTTCTTTCCATCCGGAGCAAAATCACCGGCGCCTGATTTCGGCATTGGCAGCGCTACGGGCATTCCACCGTCAACACTCACCGTGTAGAGCCGGCTATCGCCAAGATCAAAATGCTCGCGCAACGAACGGAACAGCACGGACTTTCCGTCCGGACTCCATCCATACACCTGATTGTCGTAACCCCACCGCGGCGTCAGCGGCCCGCGCGCTGGATAAAATGTCAGTTGCTTCGGCACTCCGCCCGCCGAGGGGATCACATAAACTTGTTCGTCGCCATCGTACTGTCCCGTGAACGCAATCCACTTTCCGTCCGGGGAAAATTTTGCAAACACTTCTAGCCCTGGATGCGACGTCAGCCGCGTCGCCATTCCACCGGATGTCGAGGCGGTCCACAAATCGCCGCCGTAGGTGAACACCACTTTGTCCCCATGCACGTCGGGGAATCGCAGCAACTTCGTTTGTGCCGCAGCGATTCCCGCGCAACACAAAAACAAAATCACACCCATCACGACCGACTGGATTCGCCGATTCAGCATCGTTATTGCCCCTCAAAAATAATTTTCAGGAAATTTCGCGTTTCGTGAAGCAGATGCGCTGCAAAAGCCCATCCCAACCCCGCCGGGCATTGTACACCCGGCTTTCCCCGCTCCTGTCCCTTTTGCACAATCAATCGAACGAACTTCCACGCTCAAATTAGACGGCAAAAGCTAAAGAGCGTCTTACTTTGACAAATTTTTATTTCACAGGCGCCGGAGTGGTCATCGCCCCGCTTCCGATGAGTTCTCCTCGCACCGCTTCCGTGATTTTATCCGCGTTCTTCACCAGCACGGCTACCTGCCAGATCTCCGTCTCCGTCAATCTGCCCTTGAACCCGGGCATCCCTGTCATCCGGATTCCGCCCTCCACTTTCCAATACGACTCCCACTCCTCGTCATCCGTCACGCCTGTGCCCTTAAAGAGCTGTGGGGGCCGTGGCGCCATACCGTCCGCAATCGCCGTCGGCGGCTGGCCGGGCAGTCCATGACAAACGGCGCAATTCTCTTTGTAAATTTTTGCGCCTGCCAATAGATTCTTTTCGTCTGCGGGAACTTGCGGCGATGGATGAGGCAACTTCTTTAGATAAGCATCCAGCGCCATGTGCGCCATTCTGTGTTCGAACGGCATCTCAGGTGCCGTTACGGCAACAGGCGCCCGGCCTGTCGCAAAATAAAAAAATAGCCCTCCGGCAACCAGAAGAACCCCCAGAATAATCCCCCAAATCAGCCCCTTGATCATTCGACCTATCTCCTTAGGCGTAGCAATATACCGTGTCTCCTTGTCCCGCCAAGTAAAAAGGGCGGCCGTAACCATTTTCCGGCCAACCCCGTCCAATCTATGCGTGGACGTGATTTTGCGATAGTCTGCCCTATTTAGTAGAGCAACCACGGCGCAGAGATACGGTCGTCCTCCCCCTGGCTGGACGCGCTCACACTCCGCTATCCGCATTACAGGAGCCAAAGAATGAGTCAGTCGAATTCTCTAGACCTACCCGAGCCGGGTAGAGCCGCCGGGAGCACCGTCCGCACGACTTCCACGTCCGGTGGACGGTGGTGGATTTGGCTTCTCGTCGTCGCAATTGGCGCTGCAGGCTACTGGTACTACCGCAGCTCGCACAGTAAGTCCGCCGACGCGGCGACAGCGCCCGGCAGCGCGGGTGCCGGCAAAGGCAAAGGAGCAGGCGGCGGGAACTTTGCGGTCCCTGTCGTCGTTGCAACCGCGCAATCCGGCGACCTTCCCGTTTACTACAACGGCCTCGGCAGTGTCACTCCCTTAAGCACGGTTACGGTACGGAGCCGGGTTGATGGTCAGCTTATTAATGTTGCCTTCAAAGAAGGCCAGTTCGTTGCCCAGGGAGATCTGCTCGCTGAAATCGACCCGCGGCCTTTTCAAGTTCAATTGGAACAGGCGCAAGGCCAGCTCGCTAAGGACGAGGCTGCCCGTCGTGACGCTCAAGTCAATTACGAGCGTTTCAAGCTTCTTTTCAAGGAAGGCGTCATTCCACAGCAGCAGCTGGATACGCAGCAGGCTCAGGTCGGCCAGTTTGACGGGGCGATCAAATCCGACCAGGCGCAAATTGACAACGCGAAGCTGCAACTGACCTATTGCCGAATCACTTCTCCGATTTCCGGTCGCATCGGACTTCGTCTCGTCGACCCAGGCAACATCATTCATGCCACGGACGCGAACGGTCTCCTCGTCATTACCGAAGTTCAACCGATCGCTGTCGTCTTCAGCCTGCCACAGGATCAACTCCCACAGGTGTACGACAAGCTCCGCAAGGGTGTTCAACTCGGTGTCGAAGCCTACGATAGAGACAACACTTACAAAATTACTTCCGGGAAATTGCTCACTATCGACAACCAGATCGATTCCACCACGGGAACGTACAAACTAAAATCCGTCTTCGACAACAAAGACAACGCGCTCTTTCCCAACCAATTCGTAAACGTTCATCTTCTCGTCGATACCAAGAAAAATTTGACTCTCGTTCCGGTTCCGGCAATTCAGCGCGGCCCGCAGGGAACTTACGTCTACGTCGTCGGGCAGGGAAATACCGTAAACATTCGCTCCATCACAATTGCGCAAACCACCGGAAACACCGCAGGCCTTTCTTCGGGGCTGAAACAAGGCGAAGTCGTCGTTACCGACGGGCAGGATAAATTGCAGGACGGCAGCAAGGTCGTTCCAAATACTTCGCCGACTGGGGATGCCGCACCGAATTCTTCAGGCCAGTCAGATACGAATCAACAGCCCGCACAGCAGCAACAAGGCCAGCAACAGGGCCAGCAACAGGGTAAGTCCGGCCATCAGGGAGGCAAGAAACAATGAGTCTCTCTCGGCCGTTTATTTTACGGCCGGTCGCGACCACGCTCCTCATGGTCGGCGTCCTTCTTGTCGGCTGGGTTGCATACCGCCAGTTGCCGGTCTCCGCATTGCCGCAAGTGGATTACCCCACGATTCAAATTCAGACTTTCTATCCTGGCGCCAGTCCAGACGTGATGGCTTCGTCCGTCACCGCGCCTCTCGAGCGCCAATTCGGGCAAATTCCCGGCCTGCAGCAAATGACTTCCACGAGCTCTTTTGGCAGCTCGCTCATCACGCTCCAGTTCAATCTTGACCTCAACATCGATATTGCCGAACAGGAAGTTCAGGCTTCCATCAACTCGGCCTCGAATCTTCTCCCCCAGGGAATTCCAAATCCGCCCATCTACAGCAAAGTCAATCCCGCTGACGCGCCAATTCTCACGCTCGCGTTGAGTTCAAAATCGCTTCCTCTTTATAGCGTCGAAGATCTGGCCGACACGAACCTCGCGCAAAAGATTTCGCAATTACCTGGCGTCGGCCTCGTTAGCATCAGCGGAGGCCAGCGTCCCGCTGTTCGCATCCAGGCGAATCCCACCGCGCTTGCGTCCTACGGCCTGAGTCTCGAGGACATGCGCACCGTTCTTGGCACGGCCAATGTCAATTTGGCGAAGGGAACGTTCGACGGGCCGCAACAGTCCGTCACCATCGCTGCAAACGACCAATTGATTTCCGGTGATTCCTATCGCTCCGTCATCATCGCGTACCGTAACGGCGCACCCGTTCGCCTCACCGATGTTGCCAATGTCACCGATGGCGTCGAGAACGTTATGCAAGCCGCGTGGGCGAACCAGAATCCTGCGGTCATCGTAAATATCCAGCGCCAGCCCGGCGCCAACATCATCAGCGTTGTGGATCGCGTTAAGAAAATTCTGCCGCAGTTGAAGGCTGCGCTTCCCGCATCAGTAGACGTTTCTATTCTCACCGATCGCACGTCCACAATTCGCGCGTCCGTCGAGGACGTTCAGTTTGAGCTGATGCTTACCGTCGCACTCGTCGTGATGGTCATTTTCCTTTTCTTGCGCAGCATTCGCGCCACCATCATTCCCAGCGTCGCCGTGCCGCTCTCCATCATCGGCACATTCGGTGTGATGTACCTGCTCGGCTTCAGTCTGAACAATCTCTCTCTCATGGCGCTCACCATCTCCACAGGCTTCGTCGTGGACGATGCCATCGTCATGATCGAGAACATCTCGCGCTACATCGAAGAAGGCGAATCGCCGCTGCAGGCCGCCCTCAAGGGTTCAGAACAAATCGGCTTCACGATTCTTTCGCTGACCGTTTCCCTCATCGCCGTTCTTATTCCTCTTCTTTTCATGGGAGACATCGTTGGCCGCCTCTTCCGCGAATTTGCCATTACCCTCGCCGTGACGATTCTCGTTTCCGCCGTCGTTTCGCTAACGCTCACGCCGATGATGAGCGCCAAACTTCTGCGCCATCAAAAAGAGGAAGACCAGACCTGGTTCTACCGCAAATCAGAACACGCTTTTAATTCCGTCATCGCGTTTTATGGCCGCACGCTGAAATTTGTCTTGCAGTTTCGCAAGATAACGCTCCTCGTCACTGCCGCCACCCTCGTCGGCACAATTCTTCTTTATATTTACGTTCCTAAAGGGTTTTTCCCGGTGCAGGATACCGGCGTCATCCTGGGAATTTCCGAAGCGCCGCAATCCGTCTCTTTTCGCGCCATGGCAGACCATCAGCGCGCGCTCGCCGACACTATTCTTAAGGATCCCGCCGTCGAAAGCCTCTCTTCCTTCATTGGAATTGACGGCACAAACACAACGCTCAACACCGGTCGGATTCAAGTCAATCTCAAGCCTCTGGCAGATCGCAAAATCAGCGCGAGCGACGTCATCCGCCGCCTCCAGCCGCAGCTCGACAAAATCGACGGCATCACGCTCTTCATGCAGCCCGTGCAGGACCTTACCGTCGAAGACCGCGTCAGCCGCACGCAATTTCAGTACACGCTCGAAGACGTTGACGCGAAAGAACTCAATGCAAATGTGCCCAGGTTTCTCGACCGCCTGAAATCTCTTCCGCAATTGCGCGACGTCGCCAGTGACAATCTGAATGGTGGCTTGCTCCTCAATCTCATCATCGACCGCGATTCCGCCGCGCGCCTAGGCATTCTTCCCGCGGACATCGACAACGCGCTCTACGACGCCTTCGGCCAGCGCCAGGTCTCCACCATCTACACGCAGCTCAATCAATATCACGTCGTTATGGAAGTGGACCCTCAGTTCCAACAAAATCCCGATTCACTCAAGAATATTTACGTCCATTCCTCCAACGGCCCGCAAGTTCCGCTCAGCTCTTTTACCCGCGTGGAAAATTCCTCCGCCGCGCTCACCCTGAATCATCAAGGACAATTTCCCGTCGTCACTTTCTCGTTCAATCTCGCTCCGGATGCGTCTCTCGGTCACGCCGTCGACGCCATCAACACGGCCAAGCAAGATTTGAACATGCCGCCAAGCATTCAAGGCAAATTCCAGGGCACCGCCGCCGCATTCCAGAATTCGCTGGCCAATGAGCCAATCTTGATTCTCGCCGCTCTCGTCACCGTCTACATCGTCCTCGGTATTTTGTACGAGAGTTTCATTCATCCAATTACGATTCTCTCTACACTTCCATCCGCCGGCGTCGGGGCCATCCTTGCGCTTCTCCTGTGCCGCACGGAATTCAGCATCGTCGCCCTCATCGGCATCATCTTGCTGATCGGTATCGTCAAGAAAAACGCCATCATGATGATTGACTTTGCTCTCGAAGCCGAGCGCGAGCACGGAAAATCTCCGCTCGATGCAATTTACGAAGCCTGTTTGCTCCGCTTCCGTCCCATCATGATGACCACTATGGCCGCGCTTCTCGGCGGCTTGCCTCTCGCTCTCGGAACCGGCGTCGGCTCTGAGCTCCGCCGTCCTCTAGGCATCACCATCGTCGGCGGCCTTATCCTCAGCCAAATTCTTACGCTTTACACCACGCCCGTCGTCTATCTCGCCTTCGACTGGCTTGCGCATCGCTTCGAATTTCGCATCGGCAATCCCATCGAAGAGCCCGCCCACGGAGACTAGCGCGTGAATTTTTCCTCCAACTTCTCTGCGCCTTTTATTCGCCGCCCCGTTGCGACGACTCTCCTCACTTTCGCCATTTTTCTTTCCGGAGCCGTCGCATTCAAATTTCTCCCCGTCGCTCCGCTGCCGCGAATTGACTTTCCCACCATCGCCGTCGGTGCCGGCCTTCCCGGCGCAAGTCCGGAAACCATGGCATCCAACGTCGCTGCTCCTCTCGAGCGCCAGTTCGGCCGCATCTCCGGCGTCACGCAAATGACTTCTTCGAGCACCAACGGCTCGACGAGCGTCGTTCTCCAATTCGATCTCAATCGCGACATCAATGCCGCCGCACGCGACGTCCAGGCTGCCATCAACGCTGCCCGCAGCCAGCTTCCCGCCGATCTTCCCGGCCAGCCCACCTATCGCAAAGTAAATCCCGCGGACGCGCCGATCCTTTTGCTTTCGCTCACATCTACCAACGTCCCTGGACCGCAAATTTATGACGCCGCCGACTCCATCCTCGCGCAAAAACTCGCGCAAGTAGAAGGCGTTGGCCAGGTCTTCACTTGGGGCAGCTCGCGTCCTGCTGTCCGCGTCGCTGTCAATCCGGATCAGGTCAACAGCTACGGCATTAGCCTCGAACAAGTTCGAACAGCTCTCCGCGGCGCAAACGCGAACCTCGCCAAGGGCTCCCTCTCTGATAGCGACCACTCCGTCACCATTGCAGACACGGATCAGCTTTTTAAAGCCTACGAATATCAGCCGCTCGTCGTTGCCGGCCACGTCGGCGCGCCGGTTCGCCTGCAAGACATCGCTACCGTTACCGATTCCGTCGAAGACGTGCGCAACCTCGGCCTCTCTTTCGGCGAGCCAAGCGTCATCCTCGCCGTTTTTCGCCAGCCCGACGCAAACATGATCGAGACCGTCGACCGCATCAAGGCGATCATGCCGGAGCTCAGCGCCTCCATCTCTCCTTCCCTGCATCTTCGCGTCGCCATGGATCGCACCACCACCATTCGCGCCTCCATTCACGATGTCGAAATCACGCTTCTCATTTCCATCTCCCTTGTCATCCTCGTCGTTTTCGTTTTTCTTCGTAACGTTTGGGCCACCATCATCCCCAGCATCGCCGTTCCTCTTTCTCTGGTCGGCACGTTTGGCGTCATGTATCTCTGCGGCTACAGCCTGGATAATCTCTCCCTCATGGCGCTCACCATTTCCACCGGTTTCGTCGTGGACGATGCCATCGTCGTCATCGAAAATATCGCGCGCCACATCGAAGCCGGCATGAAGCCTTTTGCCGCAACCATGAAAGGTGCCAGCGAAATCGGCTTCACCGTTCTTTCCATGAGCAGTTCGCTCGTCGCCGTTTTCATTCCCATCCTTCTTTTCCCCGGCATCGTCGGCCGCCTCTTTCGCGAATTTGCCATTACGCTTACCGCAGCCATCACTGTTTCTATGGTCGTTTCTCTCACCACAACGCCCATGATGTGCGCGCGTTTTCTTCGCCACGAAGATGGAAAGCACAACTTTGCCTATCGTCTCGCTGAAAACGCATTCAACGGCATAGTCCGTATCTATGACCGCTGCCTCCGCGTCGTACTCCGCCATCAATTTGCTGTTCTGCTCATCACCATCGGTACTGTCTGCCTCAACGGATATCTCTTCTACATCGTTCCCAAGGGATTTTTCCCGCAGCAGGATACCGGGCGCATCAACGGCTCCATTCAGGGCGATCAGGACACTTCCTTCGCCAATATGTCGCAGAAGATGATCGAATTTACGAATCTCGTCCTGAGCGATCCAGCCGTTGAAACCGCCACATCCTTCGCCGGCGGCGGCAATGGCGGTAGCACCGCGCGCATGTTTGCACAATTGAAGCCGCTCGAAGAGCGCAAAATGAGCTCCGACGAAGTCATTGCACGCCTTCGCAGAAAAGCCGCGAAAATTCCCGGCGCAACCCTTTTCATGCAATCCGTGCAGGACCTCACCATCGGCGGCCGCTTCGGTGCCGCGCAGTATCAATACACGCTGCAGGCGGAAAAACTCGACGAGCTCAACACCTGGGCACCCAAACTGCTCGAAGCCATCAAAAAAATTCCCGGCATCAATGACGCAAACTCCGACCAGCAAGTCCGCGGTTTGCAAACTTCTCTGGTCATCGACCGCGATACGGCTTCTCGTCTCGGCGTAAATCTTACGGACGTGGACAACACACTCGGCGATGCCTTCGGCCAGCGTCAGGTCTCAAACATTTATAAAGGATTGAACCAGTATCACGTTGTTCTCGAAGTTCAGAAGCAGTACACCGAAAGCCCCGACGGCCTGAATCACATTTACTTGCCTTCGAGCAGCGGCAAAGTTGTTCCGCTCGGCGCCTTCGCGCATTACGAACCGACGAACACTTCGCTCTCCGTCAATCACCAGGGGCTCGTTCCCTCCATCACGCTGTCGTTCAACCTCGCGCCGTCTCTGCCGCTTGGCGATGCCGTAAAACGCATCGAGGAAACGCAGGCTCAACTTCACATGCCGCCTACCGTCCATGGCGGCTTCCAGGGCACCGCGCAAACGTTTCAGGATTCGCAATCCTCCGTGCTCGTTCTCATCATCACGGCGCTCGCCGCCGTTTACATCATTCTCGGCATTCTTTATGAAAGCTTCATCCACCCGATTACAATTCTTTCCACGCTTCCGTCCGCTGGCGTGGGCGCGCTTCTTACAATGATGTTTTTCAAAACGGAGCTCACACTCATTGCGCTCATCGGCATCATCTTGCTCATCGGAATCGTCAAGAAAAACGCCATTCTCATGATTGACTTCGCCGTTCAAGCCGAAACGCAGGAAGGCCTCTCGCCCATCGAGTCCATTCACAAAGCCTGCCTGCTGCGTTTCCGTCCCATTCTCATGACGACCATGGCCGCGCTTCTCGGCGCGCTTCCGCTCGCTCTCGGCCACGGCACCGGCTCCGAACTTCGCCGGCCCCTTGGCATCGCCATCGTCGGCGGACTCGTCCTGAGCCAGCTCCTCACTCTCTTCACCACACCCGTCGTCTACCTCTACATGGACCGCGTCCAGATTTGGTTGCGTGGTCGCCGCGCCGCTCACCACGCCCATCGTTTTCCTCTCCCCGCCCAAGCCGACTAAGCACTCCAGGAACTGTCATTCCGACCGGAGTGACCCGGCTTTTCTTGCGCGCGGTGTTTGCACGCCGGGTCACGGAGCGGAGAACTTCTTCCTCTCCGCACGGTTTTTATGCGGAGAAATCTCTCTTCGATTTCGCTTGAATGCTCGCTTTATGGGGATGCCTCCTTGCTCCACTCTTCAACCCATGAAACAATCCCGCATGCAAAAATTCGTAAAATTCTCCGCTCTCACAGTGATTCTGTATTTTGCGACCGTTGTCTCCGCCCAATCCCTTCGCCCCGACTCCGAAAAACAACTCGCTCACGATATCTACAAGCAATTCATCGAAATCCAATCCGGCTTTACTACCGGTGCTACAACGCCCGTCGCCGAAGCCGCAGCCGCCCGCCTCAAAGCAGCAGGTTTCTCGGATCCCGATATTTTTCTCGGCGGTGCCAATCCTAAGAAATCGAACCTCGTCGTCCGCTATCACGGCACCGGCAAACGTAAGCCGCTCCTCCTCCTCGCTCACATAGACGTAGTCGAAGCCAAGCGGGAAGACTGGAGCATGGAGCCATTCCAGCTCATCGAAAAGGACGGCTACTTCTACGGCCGCGGCACGGGCGACGATAAAGCGCAGGCATCCATCTGGATCGCCAATCTAATTCAATATAAAAAGGAAGGTTTCGTCCCCGACCGCGACATCATCGTCGCGCTCACCGCCGACGAAGAAGGCGGCGGCCCGTTCAACGGCGTTGAATGGCTGCTCAAAAATCATCGCGACCTGATTGAATCCGAATTCGCTCTCAACGAAGGCGGCTGGGGAGAAATCATAAACGGCAAGCCGACTGCGAACTACCTGCAGGTCAGCGAAAAGTACGTCATGAATTTCCGCCTCGAAGTTCGCAACAAAGGTGGCCATAGCTCGTTGCCCATTGCGGACAACGCCATCTATCACCTCGCCGAAGCCTTGGTGCGCCTTTCGAATTTCGGCTTTCCTCTAAAGACCAACGAAGTAACTGCTGCCTATTTCCACCGCATGGGAGAAATTTCCACTGGTCCTGAAAAACAGGACTTGCTCAAGGTTGCCGATGGTTCGCCGGAAGCCATGCAGCACATCGCTGCGCTGGCTCCCGCATGGAACGCAACCTTGCGCACAACCTGCGTGGCCACACTTCTTGAAGGCGGCCATGCCGTGAATGCGTTGCCGCAGCTTGCCGCAGCCACCGTCAACTGCCGCATTCTGCCTGAAGACAAGCCGGAATACGTCGAGAGCACTCTGAAAAAAGTTTTTGCGGATGATCAGGTTTCTGTGAAGCGTCTCGGCGATTTCACGCAAGGCCCTTCGTCGCCCTTGCGTTCTGATGTTCTCGATGCCGCCACGCGAGTCACTTCAGCGATGTGGCCCGGCGTTCCCGTCGTCCCCAACATGGTTATGGGCGCGACCGATGGCCGCAGCCTCCGCATCGCCGGAATTCCTTGCTACGGCATTCAGGGGATTTTCATTGACCGCGACGACGTCCGCTTCCACGGCCGAGATGAACGCATCTTCGTCAAATCCTTCTACGAAGGCCAAGCCTTCCTCTACGACATGGTCAAACTCCTTGCCGGCAGCGCGAAGTAACCAAACGCCATTCCGACCTGAGTGACCGGTTTTTTTCGCTTGCCCTGAGCGAAGCCGAAGGGTGCGCGCAGGTTGTGCGCACCGGATCATGGAGGGAGGAATTCTGGCGTGGTTGATCCATACATGGGTCGGTGAGACACAACTCAAGCTGCAACGCTAAATTTTGGCCTCGTCCACCTCACCCAAATCTCCGCCGCAATCGCTTGTAAGGTAAACCCAATCCAGAACGCCGTCCCGAAAAATCTGCTCGGCTCAGGCACACGCCCGTTTATCGCCGCCGCCGCAAAGAATCCACCCATAATCGGCCTAATCGTCGCCACCGCTAATCCTATCGCAAACCCGCGAATCATCCATTCCCGATGCTGCGCAAACTCCCGATGCATCGCATGCCAAAGCGCCTTCCCTAGCGCAAACAAAAAGAAACTCCCGAATATTACAATCGCCGACTTCTCATCGGCGCCACCGATGCTGTCCCGCAGCACCATCGTCAATCCCGTGACTCCAATCACCGCGCTCGCCGCCAGAAAAATTCGCCCCGACCATCGATGAACCGCAGGATGCTTGTTGCGCAACCCTCGCACAAATTGCAAAGGCCCAAGCACCATGAAGAGCATTCCCGGCAAAATATGCAGAAACGTCAGTCCGCGTTGCTTCGCAAAGTGCGCGTCCAACTCCGCCGCCGGATTCTTACTCGCGTTCATCGCGCCCGGCCGTACCAGCACAATCGCCCGCCGTGTCGCCATCGCCAGCCCAATGAACGCCAGCAATATCACCGCAACCCACAAAATTCGCGTAAGCGCCCCGTTCGCCTTCATGTCCCGCCTCTACAAGCCATACGCGCCTGGGCCGCTGTTTATATCCGTTTCAATATAATTTTTATTTGGAAAAACCGCGCAGAAATTCTTCAAATTGTATACTAAAGACGATTTGTCCAACACGCAACATTCGGCGTTCAGTCTTTAATTCTTTTCGCCCTCACAAAAATCCCGGCTAGAATTTCGTTCGCGAACACTGGTAGCCCCGACTGGACTATCTCGTAAGTAGCGTGCACAGTGCTTCGTCGTCGAAGGGAGAGGCCATGCACGAAACTCTGAGTTTCAGCTTGTCCTTTTCTTCTCTTGGAACGCCGTTCTCTTGCGGAGGCACCATCACCCAGCTTTTTATGACTTCGCTTACGGCTATTTGAATTTGTTTATTCGGGGCATCTTTAACCCGTGTTTCTCCTATGGTCCCATTTTTCCGAGTCGTATATTCAATCTCCACAAGCGACATCATTCCGGGCATTGAGACGATTCGTTGTGTGCCGCCCGGAAGACTCATTGTCACAGGAGTAGTGGTCAGGAGTCTCTTGTCGAGCGGAAATGGGGGAAGTCGGCAGCTTAAACACTTTTGCCCAAGGGAAGATTGTCCACCAAGGAAGGGATCAATACTTCCCGAAGAAGGACGATTGAAGTGCGGCCTCGGTGTAGGTGTCGCTACGGCCGGAGCGGACACACATTCCAGAGAACTGTTCACACTGCAAATAGTTGTCCCGGTCGACGCCCAGAGTGGCATCAATGTCCCGTCGGCCGGCACTGCGCGGAATGTAGGTTTCTCACCGTAAAGTTCAACAATTGCGCCATCCCATAAAATGCAACCTTGAACTGTGCATTCTGAAAACTCATTGGGCGCGCGAACTCCATGGATCCAATGCTTACCATCTTTGGAATGCAGGCTCAACGCTACTCCGTACCCGCCACCTGGTTTGTCTTTCTCGATCACTTCATAACCAAACATCCAGAATTCACCGTCGTGCTTCGCAACAGCCCACAATCCTGTGCTGGGTATGGAAATAACACTCCAGGTTTTTCCTGCATCTTCAGTAGAGGCAATGGCATGTTCGCTGGAACCGTCGTTGCTGCGAAAGAGGATGATCGCGTGCTCTGGGTCAAGCTGGGCCAATCCGGCGACCACTTTGAACGCTTCGAGTTCCTTCCCGTCTTGGTATGCGCTAATTTTGCTCCACGTGTTTGCGCCATCATGAGTCATCTGCACGCCGGAATCAGTGCTTCGTAGTCCGTTCTTCCTATCCGAAAACGAAATCTCACGAACTGTCTCCGCTCCCGAAGGAAACCTTGTCCAGTTTTCCCCTCCATCTTCTGTCACCAAAATCGCGCCATGCGTGCCAGTCGCAAACCCAATTCCCCCTTCGAGCAAGGAAATGCGGACTAGCACTTCACCATCTAGGCTTTCGTGTTTTACCTGCCACGTTAATCCGTCATCTTTTGAAGTTGCTATCATTTCGTCTGTACCGCACACCCAAAGTGTTTTTCCGCTATTAGTTATGTCCATCGGCCTATGCGGCAGGGAAATCTTCTTCCAGCTTTCCTCGGCTATGACGTTGGGTGGTGGTGCAAAGGGAAACAAAGCAAAAACTGTTATGGCAAACCACAATGCATGTTGAAAACGCTCACGAGCCAATCGAATCATACGAATTTCCTCAAATTCGACAATCTGTTTAGGAGCTTCCAATCAAAATCCCCGTCAAAAAAACCAGCACTCCGCCCACAACCACCTGAAACGCAGCCTGCAAAAACGGCGTGTCCATATATTTATGCCGCACAAAACTGATTGTTCCCAACTCAACCGCAACCACGAGAAACGCCACTGTCATCGCCACCCGGAAATCCTTAATAAGGAAGGGAAGCGTGTGGCCAATTCCTCCGGCCGTGGTCATGAGCCCCGTCGCAGTACCGCGAATCCATGGTGACCCGCGCCCCGTCAGCGAGCCGTCATCCGAAAGCGACTCCGCAAATCCCATCGAAATTCCCGCGCCCAGCGAAGCCGCAAGCCCCACCAAAAACGCGTCCCATGTTCTGTGTGTTGCATAAGCCGCCGCAAAAAGCGGCGCCAGCGTCGAAACCGAGCCATCCATCAAACCAGCAAGCCCCGGCTGAATCACCTGCAACAAAAACAATTTTTCGTGAGATTTATCCTCTTGTTCGCGTGCGCTCTTCGTCAGGTGTTTTTCTTCCAGTTCACCCGCCGTCACGGAGTGTTTTCGCTCTTCATCCGCGAGTTTGTTCAGGAGTTCGCGTGTGGGCACGTGTGTCACGCGGCTCGCCGCTTTTTGATAGAACCGTACTGCTTCCATCTCCATGAGTTGCGCGTGCTTGCGAGCCGCGTCCACACCCAATGGCCGCACTAGCCACAGTGGTCTCCGCTTCAAAAATCCCTTCACATCCTCGCGTCGAATCAGCGGAATATGGTCTCCGAATCGCTCGCGAAACGTCGCAAATAAGCGATCCCGGTGAGCGGCCTCTTCCTCACGCATCTCTTCGAACATCTGCGCTGTCGCCGGATAGGATTCGCGCAGTTGGTCGGCAAACTCCCCAAAAATTCTCCCGTCTTCTTCTTCGTTCTGAATCGCCAGCGCCAGGATTTCGCGCTCGGTCAAATCCTTGAATTTCTTCAGCATTCGTCCCCGCTTCGCGTACTTCCGAGCAGGAAGAATCGCACAACTTCGCAGTGGAAGTCACGTCAGTGGAGCTAATGTTTTTGTTTTCAAAAAAAGCAATCAGACAAGAAATCCGTGTTGCCGGCAAACATCCACAATCTCAAGCCTGCCGGCAGCGCCAATTTTCCGCTTCATCCGGTAGAGATGATTCTTCACCGTCTGTTCGGAAAGCGAAAAATGATTGGCAATTTCCTTGTTCGTCAATCCGCGAGTGAGCAGCGGAATCAGCTGCTGTTCCCGCCGCGTCAATCCAAGTTCGCGATGCAATGCAGCCGACGGAAATGCTTCCGCTTCTTTTTCAAAATAGCGGAACAGGATCGCGCACTGCACTCCCGTGCAAATCGCCTGCCCATTGCCTACCGCACGTGCCGCTGCGATTATTTCTTCGGCGGATGCCTCGCCCGGCAAAAAGCCACTTATCCCGGCACGAAGATACTGCAGCAATTCCGGCTCACTCTGCGATGAGCCAAACAACAAAACTTTCAGTTCCGGCGCTTCCGCTTTCGATTTATGTATTCGGCGCAAGTCTTCCTGCAAGGCGCCGGATGAGGACGTCACCAGAACCTCAACTCGACTTACCGCTAACGTCTTCTCTGTCCTTTTCATCTTCAGCTCGGCGACAGTCCACTCTCCGTGTACTTCCAAATCCGTTTCTCCCGCGCACGCGGAAAGAATTCTGTCCAGCAAGGACGCACTGTCCACATACAACCGAATGAACGTATTTGCTCCTGCCTCATTTTTTCCCTTTGCTTTCACAAATCTCTGAGAAACTTCGGAAATTTTCAGGCCTAACTTCGCGGCTCCGTTCATGCGGTCTCCTCTCGTCTGTTTCGCGAATCCTGAAAAAACTCTAAGGGCGCTCCACCACTTCCGCTCTGCCGAGTAGAGGAGCAAACGCGCCGCCTAAACCATCGCAATTCAGTTTTAGGGGAATTCCTAACTGACCTTTTATGAATGGGTTACGGTTAGCCTCTGCTTGAAGAAAATCCGAACGGTCTCAATTCGGTACCAACGATGCCCACAGGTTCGAATCGGTCCTCCTTCAGTGTCTTAGTACTCCCGTACCAATCGTCTTCTTACCAGTCCTACTTTTTCGAAGTACCACTCCTCTATAGGTTTTGTTTCGCAACTCCGCGTACACTTTTTATAGAAAAAGCAGTAAATTCTAGGGTGAACTTTTCATGGCAACGCAGGATTTGATGAGCAAGACTCCCAGCAACGCATTTTCGGCAATTCGTCCTACTTCTCAACCGGAACGCCGCGGCTATCGCCGGTGCAAAATCACGCAACTGATGCGCATCCGCCCGTCCGATCCGGAAAAAGAGCATTTCGAAGATCTGCGCGGCACGATGAGTGTTTCGCGCAGCGGCGTATATTTCCAGACCAGCGAAAAAGGCTACGAAATCGGCCTTCGCCTTTTCGTTACCATGCCCTATTCCAAGGAACCGGCTGCCATCAATCGCGAATATCTCGCGGAGGTGGTGCGCATCGACCCGCGCTCAAATGGCCTTACAGGCGTCGGCATCAAGATCCTCATGGAAATGGGGCTTCAACAGCACAACTATTCATTTAGCGCGCCGCCGCGAAAGTAACTTCAAACGCGAAGCGAAAAAAACTTCAACGAAAACAAGAATGGGCGGCTAGAGGAACTCTAGCCGCCCATTCCCGTGTTTGGGGGTTGGGGAAACTCGATTTTGTCTTACGCTTTTCCGATCAAATTCAGTGTCTGGTGCCGCAGCTTGCCGAGGCTCCGATTCAACGGGTGCCGGCGGGTCAAGAATGAGAACACGGGAGAGCGCCGGTGTGTCAGTTTGTTCATGGCAATGTTCAAACGGATGTCGCGGCGCGCGAACTTCAGACCTGCTTGCAGCGCTTCGACGGCGTCGTCACGGCGGCCCGCGGTCGCATACACTTCCGCCAGGTTCAGATAGAGCTGCGCCTGATTGCGCTTCAGGCGGACCGCGCTATCGCACAGCTTTTCCGCTTCGCCCCACTTCTGCTCAGAGCGTGCAAGCACGACTCCGAGATAGGACATGTAATAGGGGTTGTTTCTTTCCAGTTCCACTGCGCGCTTCATATGCGGCAGCGCCTTCACCGCATAGTTATCGCGCAACAGCGTCAAGCCTTGCTTGAATTCTCGGAACGCTTCTGTATCCATCATGGACCACCTCGTCAACCGCGCCGTGCAGGCGCGTTAGATTGACACCCGGGAAGCGGAAACACGTCCTCGCCGATTGTGGCCCGCTGCGTGCTTCAATTGCAGAGAGCTCGGAACAATCTTTCCAGCCAGCATCAGAATGCATAGCGCGGGGAACAGCATTGCGAGTGCGTTTTCCATCAACATCAGTTGGGAAACTACGCGTGTGTTCGCGAAGAATCTACTGGACAAAGGGACAGTCTTGGGACATTTGCACTTTCGGGCGGTGTGTCAATAAAGGGCAGGAGAGCGGTGACACAATTTGCGCTGCTATTGTGCGCCTCTGTGCCAGTCTTTCCAATCTTTCAAAGTTGCGGCCAGCATTTCTTTCGAGGCCTTGTGCAACCATCGTCCCTTTCGCTTTGTTAAATCATTCTTGATTGCAGGAATCGATTTTGTGCTCCCCAAGTGCATGTTTGCGATTTCGCGGCCCATCGCGTAAAGCAATTTTTCTTCGTCGCGTTCTTGCGGCAGGGAAGCAAGCTCGATGCGCGAACAATCCGGTGCGAGCCGACGAACGAGCCAGCGATCGCTGAACCCAACAAATGGATCTCTTACGCGAACCGCACTCTCCGCCAGTTTTGCGCCAAAGATTTCAAATTGATTCGCGCCTTCTGCCCATACCCATGCCGAAGGGCGAATCGCTTTAGCTTCGCGCGCAATCCATGCGCCGCGCGATTGCGTAAGCGCAAGAATCCTCGGATGGCCCAGGCTTCCGAGCCCGGCGACGCGGCGCCTAAGCTGATAATTCTGCTTTGGCTCGGGCAGCGCATCCTCAATTAACTTCCGCACTTCTTGCGGCAATTCGCCCTTGTAGGCAGGAAGCGCCGTCATTTTCGTCCAGAAATGCACAGGGTCGCGCAATTCGCTCAATGCCATCAAACGCAGCCATTGATGCTTCTCTGCAAGGATGAAGGGCTCCCCTCCACACTCTATGCCGGCGCGGTACCCCTCTTCGATCGCTTCCGCTCCGCGACGACGGCGCAGGCAGAGATGTTCTTCTTCGACAGCGAGATAAACGCTGGTTGCCAGGCGCACTAGATCGATTGTGTAGGCGCAAGGCCAGGCTTCGTCGAGATCGTTCACGCCCCAAATCAGGCGGCCTTCGAGGTCGCGCCAGGTGCCGAAGTTTTCGATGTGCAGATCGCCGACGGCGAGCACGGAAGGAGCCGACGCGAGATCGCTGCAAAGATGCGGCCAAAGCTGAAGCCAGCGATAAAAAGTGGCGCGAAAAAAGGGAAACGCCGCGAGCGCCATCTGCTCGTGCTTGGTTTTCAGGTCTTGCTTGACGATTGGCAGATGCTTGGCGAGCCACTTTTCAAAATCGGCGGTCGCTTCCACGATGCCCGGAAATTTTTTCTTTCCCGGGACGGCGGGCTTGGGCATTGGTCACCTTTTTTTCAGCCATTTTTGGCAACAGCTTCGCGTCTAGCCTCTTGCTGTGTTCGCGGTGACCTGTTTGCCACGAACTCGCGCTTCGTAAATCGGGAATTTCGCGGCAAGCTCCGCAACTTGCGCGCGAACCTTTTGTTCGACTTCCGTATTGCCTCCTGCACTGGTAACGCTGCTAAGGATTTCGGTGATCCAGTTGCCGATTTGCTCCATTTCCGGCTCGCGCATGCCGCGCGTGGTGACGGATGGACTGCCGAGGCGAATGCCGCCGGCTTTCATCGGGGGCAGGGGATCGAAGGGAATTGAATTTTTGTTGACGGTGATGCCGGCGCGGTCGAGCGCCTTTTCCGCCTCGGTGCCGGTGATTCCGCGCGAGTGAACTTCGACGAGGAACAGATGATTGTCCGTGCCGCCGCTGACGATGCGGAAGCCGCGCTTGGCCACGGCTGCAGCCATGGCTTTGGTGTTGGCGACGACTTGTTTTTGATAATCCTTGAAGCTCGGCTCGGCAGCTTCCTTCAGGCAGACGGCTTTGGCGGCGATGGTGTGGACGAGCGGGCCGCCCTGGAGGCCGGGGAAGGTGAGTTTATCGAGTTCCTTGGCGAATTGCGTTTTGCAGAAGACGAGGCCGCCACGTGGGCCGCGCAAAGTTTTATGCGTGGTGGTGCTGACGAAATCGGCGTGCGGCACGGGACTTGGGTGAACGCCTGCGGCGACGAGTCCGGCGATGTGCGCCATATCCACGAAGAAAAGCGCGCCGTTGCTGCGTGCGGCTTTGGCGATGCGCTCGAAATCAATCACGCGCGAATAGGCGCTGGCGCCTGCGACGATCATTTTTGGTTTGTGTTCGGCGGCGAGACGGTCAATTTCGTCGTAGTCAATTTGTTCGGTGTCCTGGCGTACGCCGTAGGCGATGAACTTGTACATGCGGCCGGAAAAATTGAGGGGATGGCCGTGCGTGAGATGGCCGCCGTGGGAAAGATTCATGCCGAGGACGGTATCGCCGGGCTGGAGCGCGCTCATGTAAACGGAAACGTTGGCTTGCGTGCCGGAGTGCGATTGCACGTTGGCGTGCTCAGCGCCGAAGAGAGATTTGGCGCGATCGATGGCGAGTTGTTCGGCTTTGTCCGTAACTTCGCAGCCGCCGTAGTAGCGTTTGCCGGGATAGCCTTCCGCGTACTTGTTGGTGAAAACGGAGCCCATCGCTTCAAGGACGGCTTCGGAGACGAGATTTTCCGAGGGGATAAGTTCGAGGCCAGTGGCCTGGCGCTTGGCCTCTTCGCGGAGGAGTTCGGCGATTTGAGGATCAACGGAGTCGAGCGGACGGTTCATGCGAGTGTTGGCGTCAGTTGTCATGGCAGAAAGTTTAGCGGAAGGGGATGGGTAGTAGCTAGTGGATGGTGCCGAGTTCCAGAATGGGAATAGTTTGGGTGTACCCCGGTTGTTTTCGTAAGAGTGGCAAATGCAGGACTTAGAGGAGAGTATTCAGAAAAGGAGGAAGGACAGCCCTGGTGGAAGACGCGTGGACTACCCCACCCCGGGGCGTTTTGTATGGTTATCAAAGGAAAGGGGATATCCGAAGAGGGTTTTGCATGAATATCAAAACAAGGGAGATAGGTATTGCGGTATGGACTAGGAAATTTGGATGGAGACGGGCTACTCACATGGAAAAGTAGCACACTATTTACCAAATGTCAATTAAAATCTAGATAGTACTAGTATTTAAACTTGATACAAAGTTGGAAAAATGGGTAGAGAAAGTCAAAATCCGCACCCTTTAAACCGAAGGGTGCGGCACCCGGCTGCCATCTTTTCAAATATTGCAAATGAGCGCAACCGTGGGGGCTAATTCGGCCTTCGCTCCATTTTTATATTGTGCTTTAAGGCGCGCGTTCCAAGAGAAGGCCGAGTTTGCTGCCGGGAGTTACTTTAGTTTGCGGCAGGATGTCGTCGGATGTGAATGGCAATCCGTCCGGACCGACGCCACGAAGATAGTAATGATCTGTGCCGACGCGCTCATAGTAGTAGTATCTGGGAGAGCCGAGAAACTTAACGTCTGTGGGATCAAATACAAATACCATTGAATTCTTCGGAAGTGAATCTTGAAGCACTTTCAGTGACTCCGGATACTCTCCGTGTTGAACTTTGTAAAACTCCACAGACTGGACGAGCGTATTCAGGTTGGATTGCGCTAGTTCGCGTCGTAATCCGTCATAAATGCCGCCCCTCTGTACGAATCCAAAATAGAAAAGGCTTCCATATAGCATCACTGTGAAGCAGATTCCGATACTGCCTATCAGGGCGACTTTCACGCCTCCCCGTTTTTTCGAGGTGAGTCCCATAATGAGGGCAACGATACCGAAAGGCACGCCAAGCAGGGGAATAAAGGCGAGCCCTGCGAAAACAAACGGCAATCCGCTAATTTTCTCGTTTGTCTCACTCACGCAGTTGAACTCCTCTTTGGGAAACGTTCCGAAGTAAAGCGACGCGGGGGATTATATTCGGATGGATACACTAAGAAAGTAAAAAGAAGAGGCCCTAACGCACCATTAGGCGAAGAGGATAGGGAGTTACAAGATGACCGTATGCGTGGCCAAAGCTATTTTTTCGGGGGCTTAGAGGCAAGCCAATCAAGGCATCCGAGTGCGGAGCCGGAATTCAATTCTAGCGAACGAAGACTATGGGGACGTTTGACGGGCGCTTCGTGCGCGCTGCTTGTGCGGTTTCGTTTCCCTTGCGGATGGCTTCGACGCGGCGTTGTGTGTGAAGCGCATCGAGCTGGATCAGTTCTTCATCGGTCAGTTCATCGATTCTTTCTGTTTGTTCCGGCGAGCGGGATTTGAGTCTTTCTCGAAGGATTGCCGCGTACCGCGCTTTGGCGTTGGCATTAAGCATCATTACGTTCTCTTTCATGCGAATTGTGGGAGGCCTGCGAGTGTAGAGCGCAGCATGGGAACTTTCAAATTAAAATTTTCGTTTTAGTCGATTACAGGATGAAGAGTTTAGCTGTAGTTAAGTGAAGAAATAGGAGCGTGTGCGATCGATTCAATTTACGCTGGAGGTTGCGGTAGCGGACGATGAACCGGCATTCCCGCCCAGACATTGACGATTCCAAGCAGCTCGTGGATGCCTTCTGCTCGCGATGAGCGAGTTCTCCACCAGCGGGATGGAGAAAACGTATCGTCAGAGACCGCATGGATCAGAATTTCGCCGTCGCCGAGATGATATTTATCCCACAGCGAAAAAACACGCCGCGTGTGAGCTTTGCTGGTGACAACGATTACCGAGCTGTCTCCACGCTCTTTCAAACCGAAGTCGATCGCGTTCAGTTCGTCGGCGGTATTGACGATCGGGGTGTCGAGTACGTGGATCGCTTCCTGCGGCACACCAAAGGCGCAAAGAACTCTGAAATTACGCGCGTCTTCGCTGAATTTCTGGAAATTTCCGAATGCGTCAAAATAGTTTTGCTTTACCGGATGCGTGAGCCAAACCTCTCTCGCGTAACCGTCACGGTAAAGCCCGGCAGCTTCAACAGCACGTTCCGGAAAACTTCCGGACAAAACGGCGATAGCGTCCGCCGGGTGAATAGGATCTTCGCGCACGAGCCAATTGCCAAGGAGCGGAAGGCTGAAATAAGCGAGTGAAATTGCGGTCAGTAAAATCCCGGACAAAATCGGGAAGAATCGTTTGAGATGAAAAGGAAATTTTCTTTTGGAAGCAGATTCGATGGAACCCATGTGCTCGATCGTTTTCATCACGCGTTCGACGCGAATTAGCAGACAGGAAGGACTATGCAACTGCTCTGCCAAACAAAGAACAAACAGGGTTCGCGCTTGAAGCAGCTTTAACGTTAGAGGTGGAGGGAATGAACTGTAGAGAACGAGGAAAGAGTTGTTTTTGCGAAAGAAAGATCGAATAAGTTTCTCCGGAAGTGAAATAGTTGCACGTAGCGTGAAAAATTTGCAATTTGTTGTCGCGAAAAAAAATTGTACAAAAAAATCATCTTCGGAATTACAGGAATGGCTTTACACGAATGCAAAGAAGAGATTCGGGCAATCTTGTGGATCGAATCTGTAGCATTTGTTCCGACATTGCAATCACGCGCGACAAGAGTAGTTGTGATCATCGGGCGCGCATGCGAAGAGCGATTTGCCGGATTCGGGGCAAGGGAACCTGCGCGAGCCGCAACTTACTCTCCGTCGCGGGCTTTCTGAAGCTTAGCGATGTCGAGTTTTTTCATTTGCAGAAGCGCTTGCATGACGCGTCCGGATTTCTGTGGATCGGGATCGCTCATGAGTTCGCCAATATTCGCGGGAATGATTTGCCAGGAGAGACCGAATTTGTCCTTAAGCCAGCCGCACTGGCTTTCCTGACCGCCGTCTGCAGTAAGCCTGGACCAGTAGTTGTCAATTTCGTCCTGCGTTTTGCACGGGACAACAAAAGAGATCGCTTCGGTGAATTTGAATCGCGGGCCGGCGTTGAGTGCGGTGAATTCCTGTCCGTCGAGCGAGAACGCAATCGTCAGAACAGAGCCTTCAGGGCCAGGACCAAATTTTCCGCAGCGCGCGATCTTTCCGATTTTCGAGTTTGGAAAAATCGAGCAGTATAAATTGGCGGCTTCTTCGGCTTGCGTATCGAACCACAGGAATGGATAGATTTTTGACATTGACCTGGTCCTTTCGAGAGTGAGGGTCAGCAGGACGGGAAAGATATTCTGCCGCAAGTGCGCCTCGCCAGCGTAGAAAAGATTCGTGCCAGGTATTCCGATTGGTAGAATTGCAAAGCTTTTAGCCGAAGCACCAGGTAAGAACGAAAAAGCAGTGTTACCGGAGTGGCCAGACCAGGGCGAAGAAGCTGGCCTGGGTAAGGGAAAATTCCATGACTTCCCTCGATTTGCGTATATTTTATTTTCTAAATTCTTTTGCGCACCGAAGTGCAATCGCCGATTTTCTGATCGTGCGAACGGCCGAAAACCCGTTGACGACGGGAGCTGTAATCGTTGCGTTGTTTTGGGTGGCGTGGGAGGTAGAAGGCAAGGAGGACATGGAGAAACGGGAGACGCTGCTCCTGGGGTTGCTCGCCTCCATGTTTTCGGTGTTTCTGGCTCGCGCAATAGCTCTGGCACTGCCGTTTCGAGTAAGGCCGATGCACAACACGGAGATCGGCTACCGGCTTCCCTACGAAATGAACCCGGACATATTGATCCGGTGGAGCTCGTTTCCCAGCGATCACGCCACATTGTTTCTTTGTTTGGCGGCCGTTCTATGGATGGTGTCGAGAAGGCTGGGAACGATCGCGATTCTCTACGTGCTCATAGTGATCGATTTGCCGCGCATTTATGCCGGCATGCACTACCCGTCGGACATCGTTGCCGGAAGCCTGCTGGGGATTTGCGTCGCGTTGCTGGCGCGTCTTCCGTGGCTGCGCCGGGCGGTGGCCAAACCGGCGCTGGACTACAAAGAAAGTCATCCGGTGATGTTTCATTTCTGTTTTTTTCTTTGCGCGTTCGAAGTCGGTGATCTGTTTTCAACGGTTCGGGATTTTGGCCGGTACGCCGTACACGCTCTCCATTTAGGCTCGCATTTCACCCGTTGACGATCGCGCAGTCACAATGGGTCGCAGCGTAGGCGCGAATGGTTTAGAGTGTGCGTGCCAGAAAAAGGGGGGACGATGGGCGCAGGGAAAGATTGTGCATTGCTGATTATTCGGATTGCGAGCGCGCTGGTGTTTTTGTATCACGGGGCTGGAATTTTGTTTGGCGCGTTTGGCGGGCCGGGAGCGGCTGGATTTGCGGGTTTCATGCATTTCTCACTGACGATTGCGTATCTAGTGGGGCTGGCGCAGTTTTGTGGCGGACTGGCCATGTTGACTGGGATTTTTGCGCGGATTGGCGCGTTGTGTATTGCAATTGTAATGGTCGGCGCAATTCAATTGGTGCACTGGAAGCATGGTTTTGATATCGGGCGAGGCGGAATCGAGTACGCGCTGACGCAATTGCTGATCGCGATTGCCATATTGGTGGCTGGCGCGGGAAAGTTTTCGCTGGCGCCGGGAAAGATTCGGAATTGGTGAAAATGATGAAACGAAAATTGCCGGCGGTGATTTTGATTTTTTGTGGAGTGCTGTCCGTGGTTGCGGCGATTGGCGCACAGGAGAAAAAGGGGGCGGAGAAGATGATCGCGAAGGGACCGTTTGAGGTGAAGATGGCGCCGGTGGATACGGCGCACAAGGATGAGAAGGCGATTGCGCGCTATTCGCTGGACAAGGTCTATCACGGAGATTTGGAAGCGACAGGCACAGGGGAAATGCTGGCGTCGATGGGAACGGTAAAAGGATCAGGAACCTATGTCGCGATGGAAATTGTGAACGGTACCTTGGCAGGAAAGAAAGGGACGTTTGCGCTGGGCCATGTTGGAACGATGTCGCACGGCACGCAAAATTTGTCGATCAACGTAGTCCCGGATTCGGGCACAGGCGAGCTCGCGGGAATTTCCGGAAAGCTGAACATTATTATTGCGGCCGACGGAAAACACTCGTACGAATTTGAATATCAGATTCAACAATAAAATCAGAAGTGGATGATATAGTCTCGCAACTCTTGCGCGAGGTGTCCTTGAATGAAACACAAAACACAAATTTGGTTGCGATTCGCGATGTGCGCGATGGTGGTGCTAGGCGCCGTTGGCGCGACGAGGGCCCAAACAAAGAACCCTTATGCGGGCGACGCTAAGATTGCGAAGATCGGCGAATTCCAATTTCGCGCGAACTGCGCGTTTTGTCACGGACTAGGCGCGCGCGGCGGCGGGCGCGGGCCGGATTTGACGCGAACTCCGAAAAAGCATGGCGACAGCGACGGCGATATTTTCAATACGATCAACAATGGCGTGCCGGGAACGGCGATGCCGCCGAACGGCGCGACGCAGCAGGGCGTGGGCATGACGGAAGAAGAGATTTGGCAGGTGGTGACGTATATCCGAAGTGTGGAGAAAAAATCGGACGCGGCGAGTTTGGGGAATGCGACGCATGGGAAGGAATTGTTTTACGGTTTGGCGGCATGCGGAACTTGCCACATGGTGAATGGAAAAGGCGGGAGGCTGGGGCCGGATTTGAGCGGTGCGTCGGCGGCGCGGTCGACGGAGTATTTGACGGAGTCGTTGAGAGCACCGAGTAAGCGGCTGGCGCAGGGAATTTCTGAGGCGATGAAGGAATTCTCTCAAGAATACGAAACGGCAAATGTGACTACGGCAGATGGAACAAAGTATCAAGGCGTTGTGCTGAACGAAGACGCCTTCACGGTGCAGGTTCTGGATACGCGAGAGATTTTGCACTTGTGGGAGAAGGGCTCGCTGAAATCGTATGAGAAGACGAGACAGTCGCTGATGCCGGTGTATGACGAGAAGATGCTGCCGGAGAAAGATTTGCAGGATTTGCTAGCATTTTTGGCGGCGAGCAGTGCGGGAGGTGGGAAGTGAGAGTTTCTTCCGCGCTGTTCGCAATAATTGCGATGGGATTGAGCACAGTTTCGAATGCGCAGGTCACACCAGAACGATTGCTGAATGCATCCAAAGAGCCGCAGAACTGGCTGATGTATAGCGGAGATTATGCAGGGCATAGGTATTCGACGTTGGATCAGATTGGCGTGGGGAATGCAGGATTCCTGGCGCCAAAATGGGCGTACCAGACGATGGCGGGCGGAAAATTTGAAACGACGCCGCTGGTCGTGGATGGAGTTTTGTACGCGACGGGGCAGGACGACCGTGCGTTTGCGCTCGATGCGAAGACGGGGCGGCCGATTTGGCAGTATCAGCGCGCGTTGCCAGGGGATATTCGGCCCTGCTGCGGGCGTGTGAATCGAGGTCTAGCGATTTTGGGCGACAAAGTTTTTATGGGGACGCTGGATTCGCACGTGATTGCGCTGGACACAAAAACCGGATCTGTTGTTTGGGACGTGAGCGCAGTTGACTATACGAAGGGATATAGTTTCACGCTCGCTCCATTGGTGATCAAGAATCTAGTGCTTGTGGGAGTGAGTGGTGGTGAGTATGGCATTCGTGGATTTATCGACGCGTACGATGCGGCGACAGGAGAGAGAAAGTGGCGGTTCTACACGATTCCGGGCAAAGGCGAGCCAGGAAATGAAACTTGGGAAGGCGAGTCATGGAAGATTGGCGGATCGCCGGCTTGGATTACCGGAACGTTTGATCCGGAAACCAACACAACGTTTTGGACGACGGGAAATCCTTCGCCGTCGAATCGGGGAATTGGACGCGCGGGAGACAATTTGTATTCCAATTCGCTATTGGCACTCGATCCGGACACAGGGAAATTGAAATGGTATTTCCAGTTTACGCAGCACGATGAGCATGACTACGACGCGACGCAAGTGCCGGTGATGGTGGATGACGGAGAGAAGAAGCTGATCGCGCAGGCGAATCGCAACGGATTTTTCTACGTGATTGACCGCACGAACGGAAAGCTCGTGCAGGCTGCGAATTACGCGAAGGTTTCGTGGAGTAAGGAAAAAGATGCGAATGGGCGGCCGATTCCGGCGAAGGAAGGTTCGCCGACACCTGAGGGGAATCGCGTGTGTCCAGGAGCGGCGGGCGCGACGAACTGGATGTCACCGACATACGATCTGCAAACGAAACTCTTTTATGTGACGGCGCGAGAGCAATGCGACGTGTTCTCGACGGCGCCGCAGCCGTACGATGCGGGGCATGCGTATTACGGATCGGCGTATTTTCCGAATGAGGATGCCGAACCGTTTTATGGAGCGTTGCGCGCACTCGATTTGAAAACAGGCAAGCCGGTGTGGGAATGGAAGCATGTTTCGCCAACGTGGTCGGGAGTGCTTTCGACGGCAGGCGGAGTTGTGTTTACCGGGGATGCCGAAGGGAATTTTATTGCGTTGGATGCGAAGAGTGGAAAACCGTTGTGGCATTTTCAATGTGGTGCGAGCGTGTATGCCTCGCCGATGACGTACTCGGTGGACGGAAAGCAGTATGTGGTTGTGGCGGCGGGATCGGCGCTGTTTGCGTTTGGTTTGCAATAGATGGCGAAGAAGAAGATCGTCGGCTTTCATCAAGATGAAAACGGAGATTGGGTAGCGGGTTTGGAGTGCGGGCATAGGCAACATGTGCGGCATAACCCGCCGTGGATGAGCCGTGAGTGGATTTTGAAGCCGGAAGGGCGCGCTGAACATATTGGACGGGAGCTGGATTGCAAGAAGTGTGAGGAGTCGCTGCCAGAGGCCACCACCTAAAGGTCATTCGATCGCGTTGATAAATTTAACTTGAAAAGAGCGGTCTAAAGACAGGCCACTGCAAAAGCGATTACTGCGTTGCGCGCTGGTGATTACTCGCTGCCTCGGCTAGCCAGCGATCGAGAATCGGTGCGTTGGCGGAATCGATTTCTTCGAAGCGAACTCCTGCGCCCATGTGTTCCACTGCGTAGATGATTTTCGCGTTTGCCTGAAAGAAAGCACCGCCAGCCGCGATTGTAAGGCGAATCGGCGTGCCATTCGGCAGCGGATTCATCATGTCCACGTAGCATCCACCCTTGCTGATTTCACTGACACGCATGGAGAGACGCGTGTCCGTTCGAGGATCCCGTAACTCTCCGCCTGCAATAAATGGATAGCGTGGAGAAAGACGACGTTCGATACCCATGTTTGGAAGACCTCGCTTGCCGAAAGTCATGCAACTTGCGCGGGTGGCGGGGAGGGTAACCCGAGTTGAAATAAAGCTTACCGCAACTGGGAGATTACTTTGAAGCGCCTGTTGCGGTTGCGGTACCGCCGATGGCTTCGCCGTTGACGATGAGTTCAACGCGGCGATTTTTCTGCCGGCCTTCAACGGTGTCGTTGGAAGAGACGGGCTGCGTTTTTCCGAAGCCGCGGGCGGTCATGGAGGAGCCGGACACGCCTTGCTGTGCGAGAAAATCCATGACGGAGCCGGCGCGCTGTTCAGAAAGGTGCTGGTTGAAATCGTCCCCGCCGATAATGTCTGTATGCCCTTCGATCTGGAGCGTGAGGCCAGGATGCGCGAGCAAGATACCTGAGATCTTCGCGAGTTTTTCGCGCGCAGTGGGCTTGAGCGTGTAGCTGCCGGTGTCGAAGAGAACGTCCGACATATTTACGATGAGGCCGCGGGCGGAATCCTGCGTTTGCAAGACGGCGTTGAGTTGCGAGAGAAGCCGCGCGCGGAGTTCGGCTTTTTCCGATTCTGCTTTTTCAGCAGCAGCGCGGGCCATTACGGCGTCGGCTTCGGCAGCGCGTTTTTGTTCGAGCGCAGCTTGCTGATCGGCTAACGCAGCAGCACGGGCTTTCTCTGCTTCTTCTTTTGCTTTGGCTGCTTCTGCCGCCGCTTTCTCCGCCTCCGCTTTCAAGCGTTCGGCGTCGGCCTTTGCGGCTTCAGCGGCTTGACGAGCTTGTTCGGCATCAGCGCGGCGTTTCGCTTCATCGGCGGCATCCTGACGTGCTTTTGCTTCGCGCTGCTCGGCGGCGAGTTTATCGGCTGCAATCTTTGCCTGCGCTTCTTCCTCCGCCTTTTGTTTTACGGAAATGACGCGGGCTTCTTCCGCGGTCTGTACGGAATCGCGGGCGGCGGCAACGACGGATTTTTTGTCGCGCTTCTGGCGATACAGGTCTTCGGCGGACTGGAGCTGCTGCACAGCCTTGGCCAGCGATGGGCCGGCATATTTTTCTGCGCCTGCGTTGCGCGCGATACGAGCAGCGTTACGCGCCTGGAAAAGTTCGACAGGAGTTTTGCGATCGATGCCGAAGATGGCGTTTTCGATTTTTGTGTTGGACGAGGAATACACGCCGCGCGCAAGAAGTTCGTAGCGGGCTTCGATGGACTCGCCGCCGGAACCGGCCTCAAGAGTATTTTCCGCAACCACTTCGTCGCCGGGTTGCGTGACGGCGAAATAGGGTTCGGCCGTGACGATCATTCCAAATGTCTGCATGTCAGAAATGGCTTTGACCTGTGCTTTGCCGTCCTTCACTTGTACTTCGCCGAGATTGACGGCGCGGCCTTGCGGCGAGATAGCCCAGAGAACGTAAGTGAGGTATTCGAGCCCGAATTTTGTTGCGTCTTCGAGGCCTTCAAATCTTGCGTCGATTTCGACGCGATTGCCCTTGTTTTCAACCTTTGCTTCACCGCCGGCTTGCTGCATGAGGTCGGTACCGTGAAAGAGAACTTTGAGAGTGGTGCCGCTGCGGCGGTAATTGATGGCTTTGGTGGTTCGAGAAACGGGCGTGGCAGGAGCGACTGTTTGCGCAGAAAGCTTGACGGCCAGCAGGCTAAGGAGCCCCATCAGTCCGAGGCAGATTGCAGCGAGGCGGAGATTGAAATTGGTGCGAGTCAAATAAGGCGAATGAACTTTTGCGCGTCGAAGCATGTGAATGCCATCCCGCAGCGGCCGGCGGCCGCTGCAAATGCGATTTGCTTGCCCAGATTTCTCTTAGAGTAGCAAAGAGAATCTGATAAGTGGCGGATGTGCGTTGACTTTTGCGCAAGTGATTACAGGCAGCGGCTTGGGGCCGGTGTGACGAAGCTACTTGGACAGCAAGTCTTTCCAGCGCTTCCAGGAGTCTTCGCGGGCTTTTTTGTTGGCTTCGCTGGCGTCGGGGGCTTCCCCTGCACGCATGAATCCGTGACCAGCGCCATCGTAGGTAACGGGCTCGTAGGTTTTGCCGGCAGCCTTCATGTTGGCAATCGAGTCGGGAATCGTGGCGCCGATTCGAGCATCGTTGCCCGCATAGAAACCGTAGACGGGACACTTGATTGTCGCCATGGATTCTTTAGAAGGGCCAGACCCGTAGAAGACGAATGCCGCAGAGAGATCGGCGCGAGTTGTGGCGAATCGGAATGTTTGAGAGCCGCCCCAACAGAAGCCGGCAACGAAGAGTTTGCCGTTGGAGGCAGGAAGCTTGAGGCCATAGTCGGCGGCGGCGTTTAAGTCGGCGGTGACCTGGGTTTGGTTCAGTTTGCTGACTGCTTCCATGGCGGCGTCCACGGAAAAGTCCTTCGTGCGTCCACCGTTGGAAGCCATGCCAGTAAGAAGATCGGGAGCCACGGCGATGTAGCCGGCAGCGGCAACTTCGTCAGCGAGTTCCTGCGCCCAGTCGCTGAGGCCAAAGATTTCGTGGATGACAAGAACGACAGGGCGTTTGTCCTTCGATTCCGGATACGCGACGAAAATGTCCACGGAGCGGCCGTCATGCTTGACGGTGGCCCATTCGCGGTGGCGGGGCGATTTGGCGAGCTGCTCTTTTGCCCAGTCCTGGGCTGTAGCGATGTGAGTAGTGAAGAGGATTGCTGCTGTGAGAAGAAAAGCGCGTTTCATGGAGACCCCCTCAGGTGACCGGGAGAAATGCTAGAGGGTTGGAGGGGGGAGATGCAAGGGGTAACAAACTTAAAGAGAGTTTTTATTGCTGGCAGGATGCAGGGAGGGTAAGGGATCGGCCAATGGAGAGAAGGTGAGGATTGGAGAGTGTGGGGTTGGCGTGGGCGATGCACGGCCAAGAGGAAGCGTGGCCGTAGGTGGCGAGGGCGATCTTAGAAAGGGTGTCGCCTGCCTGGACCGTGAAGGAGTGAAGCTGTGATTTGGCCTGTTGCGAAGTCACGCGTGATGGAAGAACGAGTGTCGTGCCGGGAGCAAGACGTGTCGGGTCAGGGAGATTGGGATTGGCGGCCATGAGTTCTAGCCAACGAGTGCCGCGGCCGAGATGCTGGCGGGAGAGAGTCCAGAGCGTGTCGCCTTGGCGGACGATGATGGACTGCGCGAAAATTTTTGTTGAACGAGGAGAGCGAGACGCGGAGGGAAGATTTGGTTGAACGCTCGGCGGAAAGTTCGGCTGCGCTGAAGTGCGTGGTTCGACAGGACGGATTGCCATCGCGGGAGGGATCGGTTGCACACGACGGCGCGAAAATGGATCCACGCGGTGAGAGGGAATTGAGGGAAGCGCTGGGGCGGAAACGCTCGGCGCGCGATGGATCGGTGTAGATGGATTCACTGGAGCAAAATTTCTTGCTGGCGGTCGAGGCTGAGGAGTGGGTTTGAGTTCGGGTACCGGCGCGAGGATTTTTGGCGCGGCGAGTTCCGGTTGGTTCGATGGCAAATGGAACGGCGAAGGATGGATCGCTTCGCGTCGCAAATTGCGGTAACGGCGAGCGACTTCTCCAAGCGGTTCCTGCGGCTTGCCGGAATTTGCGTCGAGCGGTTCGGTGTTTGGCTTTGCGGTTGGAGCTGCGGGCCGTTTGCGGTTGGCGGCTGCGCGGGTTTGATCTTCGGGAGTGAGAATCTTTCCGCGGCGAAGATCTTCGTTGGTGTAGACGTGATGCTCGGCAGGCGGTTGCTGTTTGCGAGCGCGTTCCTGGCGCGCGGCTTCCGCGACGTCTTGCGAAGACTGTTGCGAGTCGGACGATTGCGCGCGGACCGGCGAAGCGCTGCTCGCGAAAAAAATCGAACCGAGAAAAGCTGCGACAACAAACCGCGCAAAAAGAATCGAGTTCACGCCGGACGGCGCTTGTTGGCGGCAATGTGCGAGGGAACTAGACATCTTCGGCAACCAAACCAGAGAAACTTCACCAGGATTACAACCGGGGACAGTTCGTTGGCGGGAATCGTATGAAAAATGGCCGTCTTTGGCAATGAGATTCCGTGGGCAAACGGTTTGGGACGTTCGTACTGGAAGTTAGGGATGACATATACGGCGAGCCAAGAGTTTCTGGATAGTAAAGTTCAGCGAAAAGTGTCGGATTATTTCTGCCCGGGTTCCGTCAGTATTTCCCCGAGGCGATCGAAGCGGCGTTCCCAGAGAATGCGGCGGTCAGAGATCCATTTTTCGATGAGGGCGAAACCTTTAGGTTCGATTTGGCAGGTGCGGACACGACCGACTTTTTCGGTGCGGATGAAATTGCTCTCTTCGAGAATTTGGAGATGTTGGACGACGGCCGCGAGCGTCATGTCCATCGGTTCGGCGAGCGTGGAGACGGAGATCGGGCCATGGCTGAGTTTTTCGAGAATGGCACGGCGCGTAGGATCGCCCAGAGCGTGGAAGGCGCGATCGACAGAAGTTTGTTGGCTAAGCATTTGTTGTCCCTTTCTCTGCGAACCCTATAACTCCCGAAATCTTCGCGGCTGGAAGCCAACGTTACAAAGAGTTTAGTTGGCCAATGTGCGGGCGAGCTGGTCGAAGAGCTGGCGCCAGCCGTCTTCACGGAGTTTAGGGCCGTCGGACTTTTCGAAGAAGGCGGCTTGTTCGGTGAAGACGAGCGTGGTGCCATTCTCCGAAGGGATTAGTTCGAAGGTCGTTTGGGAGGAAGAGAAAGCGTGATCATTCATCGTCATGGTGTATGCAATGACGATGCGATGGTTGGGGACGATGACGAGGAAGTAGGTGTCGTTGGTGCAGGCCGGAAAATCGGGGAAGTGCATGCGAGTGACTTCCTTGCCGCCCACCCGGAAGTCCAGTTCATAGGATTCGATTTTGGCGCCTTCGCCGTCGGCGAACCACTTGCGCTTTTTGGCGGGGTCCGAGAAAGCAGCAAAGACACGTTCGGGAGGTACGGGGAATTTGCGTTCGAGAATGATTGTGGCATGCGTAGCGCGATTGATTTCCATGTTGGAATCCTTTGCGATGGTTTCTGATGCGAAGTTTATGCCGCGGGACCGTAATACAGGACAACATTTCCGTTTGTGAAGGAACGAGTCTTTTGAAGTTTGATGGGTAGACGCTGCCTGGCGGTTTCGAATGGCGTACGGCCTTTGCCGAGGATGATGGGGCTGACGACGACTTGGAGATCATCGATCAAACGCTCTTCGGCTAGCTGCGTGATGATTGTGCCACTGCCAAGAATGCATATGCCGTTGCCGGACTGCTGTTTGAGTTTGCGGACTTCGCCGGGGAGATCGGATTTGACGAGCTTGGTGTTCTGCCATGTGGCTTCGCTGAGCGTTCGTGAAAAGACGACTTTCTGAGTGCTATTCATGCCTTCGGCGACGACGGGATTTTGCTGTTTGGCCATGGGCGTTGGCCAGTATTTGATCATAAGTTCGTAGGTGACTCGACCGAAGAGAAGCATGCCGCCCTGGCTGGCGTTGCCCGAGACGAAGTCCAGCCATTCGGGATCGGATTTGTGGGCCCAGCTCATGTCGCCGGAGGAGTCGGTGAAATAGCCGTCGAGAGAAGTTGTGATGAAGGCGCTGAGGTTTTGCATAGGTTCCTCCTGTTTCTTTCGGATTATTTAGTTTAGCGTACGCTTAAGTATTGGGCGAGCCGAAATAATTGTCAAGTAAACACTTAAGTTATTTGTTTTGTGGCTGAATGGCATTTTTGTTTTGTCGCCGCGCAGTACAAAGAGGGACTACGAAGGATGGGTGTGTCTTTTCCCTGGAGGAATATTATGTACGGAGCAGGCTCGAAGATAGTTTTGGGTGTTTTTAGTTTGGCGCTGTTGATGTACTCAGCGAGTGGGCAAACTGCGCAAACACCGACGCAGACCGAAGCAACTCCACCAGCAGCAAAAACAAAACCAGTGCCGCCTCCCAAGCCTGCTCCCAAACCCAGGCCAACGCGGGCCGCGAAGAGTTCGGGAGCTGCTGCGACAAGTGCGACACCTTTGGGCGGAACAACTGCCAATCCGGCAAAAGGCGCCACTACTCTGGTAGCTGCGTCACCTGCGAAAGGGACGGTCCCTGCTTCTGCGACGACTACATCTTCGCCGGCGGCCAACGCGGTTGGTACTGCGACGAATGCTGCTTCCACGGTCGGAGGGTTGCCTTCGCGGATGGCAGGGAGTGCCGCACCGGCACCTGCGACAGGAGCAGCGAGTGGAGCGAACTCACGAAGCAGCCTGGCGACGCAGGGATTGGGGACGTTTCGCGGAGCCGACTATACCTTGACAGCATACGGGTGCTATCGAACGGGAACTGCGACGCGGGTGCTGTGCGACTTTGACATTACGAAACAGCGCGGCGCGCAGGCGAATGTCGCTCCGTTCAACAACGTAGTGGTCGTGGACAACGGCGGAAAAATTGTAAAGCGGAAAGATGCGTACTACATGGGACAAGACGGGACGCACATGCCCGCCGCATATCTGAGTACGAGCCCAGTGCGGTACGTCATGGAGTTCGACGATGTCGCGGACTCGATCAGTTCGGTGTCATTGGTTCGCGGACGAGATCAGATTCAGAGCGTGCCAATCTCGGCAGCCGCAAATCAGAAGTAATCTACTTTCCAAGTAAAAACACAAACACCTTCTGCCTTCCATTCAGACGCACATCCTTGAAATTTGGGCTGGCGTACGCGCAGGCTTCCGTCTTGGAGTCTTGCGCGGGTGTGTGAGGTCCGGTAGGCTGAATAATTCTTTTACTGGCAAAGGAGCCGCAGGGTTCTCAGAGAATGGCTGAAGAAAAGTTACCGACACGGGCACAGGATTTTTCCGAGTGGTACAACCAACTGGTCTTGAAGGCGCAGCTTGCCGATTATGCGCCGGTGCGTGGCTGCATGATTGTGCGGCCTTATGGATGGGCGCTTTGGGAAAACATTCAAGGAGCGTTGGATCGGCGCTTCAAGGCGACAGGGCATCAGAATGTCGCGTTTCCCCTGCTGATTCCGAAAAGCTTCATTGAAAAAGAAAAGCACCACGTCGAGGGCTTTTCGCCGGAGCTGGCAGTAGTGACGATCGGTGGCGGGGAGGAATTGGCCGAACCACTGATTCTGCGACCAACTTCGGAAACGATTATCGGGCACATGTGGTCGAAGTGGATTCAGTCGTACCGCGATTTGCCGGTGCTGATGAACCAATGGAATTCCGTGGTGCGGTGGGAACTGCGGACGAAACTGTTTTTGCGCACGCTGGAATTTTACTGGCAGGAAGGGCATACAGCGCACGCGACGCAGCAAGAAGCAGAAGAAGAGACATTGCAGATGCTGGATACGTACACAGACTTTGCCGTGAATGAAGCGGCGATTCCAGTAATTCCTGGGAAGAAGTCCGACGCGGAGAAATTTGCTGGCGCGGACATTACCTATTCGATTGAAGCGATGATGGGCGACGGAAAGGCGTTGCAGGCAGGGACGTCACATTTCCTGGGGCAGAATTTCGCGCAGGCGTTCGAAGTGAAATATCTGGATCAGACGGGTGTGCAGCAGCACTGCTGGACGACGTCGTGGGGACTTTCGACGCGATTCATCGGCGCGATCATCATGGTGCATGGGGATGATCAGGGGCTCATCATGCCGCCAAGGTTGGCGCCGTATCAAGTGGTGATCGTGCCGATTTTCAAGAATGACGAAGAGAAGGCGGGCGTGCTGCAGGTTGCGAAGGAGATTAAAGCCCAACTGATAAAGGCAAATATTCGCGTGACGCTGGACGAACGCGAAGGGCAAAGCCCGGGCTGGAAGTTCAATGACTGGGAGATGCGCGGTGTGCCTTTGCGGATTGAGCTCGGGCCGAAGGACGTAGCGAAGCAGTCGGCGGTACTGGCGCGGCGGGATCGTCCTGGTAAAGAAGGGAAGACCTTTGCGTCGATTGCGGATTTGCCAGTGACCGTGGAGAAGCTGCTCGGGGAGATTCAGGAGTCGTTGCATGTGAGGGCGCTGAGCTTCCGGCGCTCGAACACGCATAATGCGCAGACGTATGAGGAGTTCAAGAAGGCCGTGGAAGGCGGTTTTGCGTACTCGGGGTGGTGTGGAAGCGGCGAGTGCGAAGAGAAGATTAAAGAAGAGACGCGAGCGACGATGCGATGCATCCCGCTGGACCAAGAGGCAGTTTTGGGAACCGGTGGCGGGGCGGCGTCTGGGAAATGTGTCTATTGCGGACAGGCGGCGAAGAGCCGGGCGATTTTTGCAAGAGCGTACTGAGTCAGCGCCCGCCTTGGTTTAACTATGGTTGAAGTTATTCCCGAGATCCACGATACGGAAAGGCACTGCGCCTTAGGATGACAATGATTGGAGAATTGCGCGTGCGTAAACAACCCCAAGCGGCTGAAGCGGTTACAGAGTAAGAATTCACTAGTAACAGCGACGAAACAGCTGTACTTCGGTTTTCTCGACAGGCATTTTTCACGATGCTAGCCTCGAATTGTGGAAACGCACATCGTGAGCGGGAAAACACAACTATTGCGGAGAGCCGCAAACGAACGAGGTGAAGGGAAGTTAAAAGCCATCATCGTTACTGTGATTCTGGCCTTCCTTGTTTTTGCAGGCGTAAAAGTTGTGCCGCCCTACATTTCCGAATATCAGTTGAACGACAAGATGCAGGAAACGGCGCGGTTTGCGAGCGTGACACGCGCCAATGAATGGCAGATCAAAGAAACCATTTTCAAAACGATCGAAGAGCTTGAGATACCGGCCACCAAGGAAGATGTGAAAGTAGTGGCTGCGGGCGGGCGGGTTTCCATCACCGTGGATTACACCGTGCCGATAGACCTCTGGGTTTACAAGTTCGATCTTCACTTCACGCCGTCGACACAGAACAAAGACATTATCTAGAGCGATGACCGGCGCAGGGAAACTGCCGCTTTCCAGACGTTCGTAGTTAAGAGACAATAAAGCTTCAGCCCGATGGAGAAAGCTTGCGTATCCGCATCCAAAAGGGATTCTGGACGTCCGCGTTCGGTCTGACCCTGCTAGGAATTGTTTTCCTTGTTTTTCTCCTAAGCGCCTCGATTTTCACCGGGTACTACATTAAATATTCGCGAATGATTGATGCCCGGCTTTCCGGGCACGTCCTGCAAAACACCACACAGATTTTTTCAGCGCCAGAGCAGATTTCCACAGGGCAGGCTTGGGGGCCTGACGATTTGGCGCAGTATCTCCAACGCGTGGGGTACCGGCCACAGGCGGATGACAGCGCGCTTGGTCAGTACACGGTACAAGGGAATACGGTGGATGTGCGGCCTTCGAAGCTGTCCTACTTCGCCGGAGGGAACGCGATAGCAGTCAAGTTTACTGGGAAGAGCATCCAGTCCATTCGTCCGCTTTCCGGGGGCACGGAATTGGGCGTGGCGGAGATCGAGCCCGAACTGATCACCAATCTATTTGACAGCGCACGGGAAAAACGGCGGCCGGTTCGCTATGAAGATTTGCCGCCGGTGCTGGTGAACGCGATTCTCTCCGCGGAAGACAAAAGATTTTTTGAGCATCCGGGATTTGATTTCATTCGAATCTTCGGCGCTGCCTGGAACGATATGCGGCACGGGACACACCTGCAGGGCGCAAGCACAATCACGATGCAGGTGGCGCGGACTTTCTTCCTTTCGACGGATCGCAACTGGCGGCGCAAGCTGGCCGAGGCGATGCTTGCGCTGGAGCTCGAACAACGCTTCAACAAAAAACAGATTTTTGAGATGTATGCGAACGAAGTCTATCTGGGGAACCGGGGGAGTTTTGGGATTCGCGGGTTTGCGCAGGCGAGCGTGGCTTATTTTGGAAAAGATTTGAGGCAATTGACTCTTCCCGAGTGCGCCTTCCTGGCGGGGATTATTCGCGCGCCGAATTATTATTCCTCAGCTGACAGGCATCCCGAACGTGGTGTTCAAGCGCGCGACCGCGTCCTGCCGCAGATGCTGGATAACAAATACATCACCGAGGCGGATGTGCAGGATGCAAAGCGCGCCCCGCTGAAGATTGTGCGCACTTCAATTTCCAGCAGCGAGGCGCCGTACTTTGTCGACATGGTGAAGGACCACCTGCTCGATAAGTATTCGGAGAATGAACTGCTGAGTGAAAACTTCCGCGTATATACGACGATTGATCCGGCATTGCAGCGGGCGGCTGCGACGGCTCTCGAAACGGGCGCGAAAAATGTAGATACGCTGCTGGCGAAACGGTACGAAAAGTGGAAACGCGAGGCAGCGAAAAAGGGAAGCACCGAGCCAGTGCCGCAAGTGCAAGCCGCATTGGTGGCGATCGATCCGCGTACAGGGGAGATCAAGGCGCTGATTGGCGGCAGGGATTACGGGACGAGCCAGCTGAATCATGCCATTGCGCACCGGCAGCCTGGATCGGTCTTTAAGCCTTTCGTATATTCGGCGGCGTTTACGAATGCAGTCGATGGCGTGCAGCCGATCATTACGCCGGTGACTACGGTTGATGACGAGCCGACGACGTTTGAGTTCGAAGGACAGGAATACACGCCGAACAACTACGGCGAAAGGTTCATGGGACGCGTGACGGTGCGCGAGGCGCTGACGAACTCGCTGAACGTTGCGACCGTAAAAGTTGCCGAGCAAATCGGCTACGGGCGCGTGGTGCAAATCGCGCGGCAAATGGGATTGGGAAATAACATTCGAGCGACGCCTGCTGTGGCGCTTGGAGCTTATGAAATGACGCCGGTGGATGTGGCGGCGGGTTACACGGCTTTTGGACAAGGTGGCGTGCGCGCAGAGCCTCAGTTTTTGCGAAGCGTTGTGAGCGCGAACGGGACAACTCTGGAAAAAGTGAGTCCGCAGACGCATAGCGTGCTGGATGCCCGGGTGGCGTTTCTGGTGACCAGCGTTTTGAAGGATGTGCTGAATCGCGGCACTGGCGCGTCGGTGAGAGCGCGTGGATTTACTTTGCCTGCGGCAGGAAAGACAGGAACGTCCAGGGATGGATGGTTTGCTGGCTACACTTCGAATCTGGTCTGCGTAGTTTGGATTGGATTTGACGACAATCGCGACTTGGGGCTGACGGGAGGAGTGGCGGATGCACCGATCTGGGCGGACTTCATGATGAAGGCGACGACCCTCCCAGGTTATCGCAACGTGAAGGATTTTGACCCGCCGGAGGGAGTGCAAACCTCGGTGATTGACCCGGAATCGCTGGAATTGGCGACGCCCAATTGCCCAACCACGAAGGATGAAGTTTTTGTGGCGGGTTCCGCGCCGACGCAATACTGCGAATTGCACGGTGGTGGAAAGGGAATTATTTCGTCGACCGGGTCATTTCTATCACACATTTTTGGCGGCGGAGACAAAAAGGATACGGACGTAAAAACGGGAGCTGGACTTCCGGAAGGCGGAAAGTACGACCCCAATCGGCCGCCTAACGCTACCGGGCAGGGAACCGAGCCGGGTGCCGCAGAGGTCAAGGGAGAAGATAAAAAAAAGAATCCTTTGAAGAAGATTTTTGGTATCTTTGGGGGTAAGAAAAAGCCCGAGCCGGGCAAAACCGACCCAGGCCAACCAAATCCGAATCCGGCTAAACCGGACAAAGGAGATTCGCCATGACTCCTATTAGATTGGCGATTCCAGTAGGTGTTCTCCTCCTAGGCCTGACCGTAGTTTCCGCAGGACAAGCCAACGACGAACCGAAAGTAGAGACGACGTTTGTGCCTCACATGCAAGCGCCGGGGCAAGACGCGTCTCCGAATGCGCCGGTGGCAGTGTCCAAGCTCACTGCGGAAGAGATGGCTGACTTGATGATGGCGCGGAAGGAATTCCGCGAAGCGGTCGTCGCGTACAAAAAGCTGGCGGAACAGTATCCGACGAGTGCAGTCATCTCCAACAAGTTAGGGATCGCGCTGCACAAGGAATATGACCTGGGCGGGGCGCTGCGCTCGTATGAACGAGCCGTGAAACTAGACCCAACGTACGCGGACGCACAAAACAACATTGGCGTGATCTGGTACGACAAGAAAAAATTTGGGCGCGCGATTCGTGCTTATCAAAAGGCGATCAAGATGCGTGCCGACCTGGCGGTGTCTTACAGCAATCTCGGGTACGCCTATTTTGCCGACAAGAAATACGAACAGTCGATCGGTGCGTTTCAACAGGCATTGAAGCTGGATCCGGCCGTGTTGGATCACAGTTCGGGCCGCGCGGGATCGACCGTGCAGGATCGATCGGTAGAAGACCGGGCAAAATTTTATTTCCTTCTGGCAAAGTCTTTCGCGGAAGCAGGCAATTTTGATCGCAGCCTGATCTATCTGCGTAAGGCAAAAGACGAAGGTTATAAGTCCATGAAGGACGTTCAGACCGATCCGGCGTTTTCCGCGATGCTCAAGCTGCCGGAGATGCAGGAAGTACTTGCGCCGAGGGCGCAGGACGCTACTCACTAAGCTGCGGCAGAAGGGTCTGCCGTCCTACCACCAACAGAACACGCCGGCCACTCTCTGAAGGTGTGTTTGCTGCGCTCTGATACAATTTTTGTGACTATGCGGCGAAATATCAGCTGGTTTTTTTTACTGCTCGGATTGATTGCCGGGCCGGCAAACACCTGTGCACAAAAAACTTCGACCACGCGATCCTCTGGTTCGAATGGCCAGGGGATTTTCCTGGTTTTTCCATTCGAAAATGTGGGCGCGAGTCCAAGGATGGATTGGCTGAGTGAAGGTCTTGAAGAACTGACGATCCAAAAACTTTCGGCGGCAGGGCAACAGGTGTATTCGCATGCGGGGCGTACGGCAGAGTTAGACCGCTATGGGCTGCCGCAAAGCGCGCGGCTCAGCCACGCCACGATGCTGCGAATTGGCGCGGAGCTGGATGCGGATTACGTGGTGTTTGGCAAGTTCAGTTCGGATGGAAGTTCCTTAACATTGCAAGCGCAAGTCTTACGTGTGAATCCGGTTGGCCTGGAACATGCAATACAGGAAACCGGAAAGCTCGATTCCTTGATGGATGTGCATGCGAAGCTTGTGTGGAGAACACTTGCGGGGAATGAGAAGACATATCCGCTGAGTCTTTCTGAGTTCTCTAAATTGCAACGCACATTGCGATTGGATGCGTTCGAACACTACATTCGCGGACTACTGGCGAATGAGGATGACACAAAGACACGCGAACTGCGTGAAGCGACGCGGCTGGAACCGGACTGGCCCGATCCGGCATTTGCGCTGGGGCAGGTTTATTACGGGCGACGCGATTGCCCGTCGGCTTTGCCGTGGCTGGGACGTGTGCCGAGAACGAATTTGCGCTATGCAGAGGCTGTATTTGCGACCGGAGTTTGCCGGCTCTGGATGGATGAGCCGGATAAAGCGGAAGCGGTTTTTGTTTCATTGCAAGAAGCACTGAAGGACAACCTTGTATCTGGCGCAGACTTGCCGGAAATTCTGAACAATTTGGGTGTGGCACGGGCGCGGCAGGGAAAATCGGCGGACGGAATTGCAGCGTTGCGGCGTGCTGCGGAACTTGATCCGGAAGAAGACGACTACCCTGTGAACCTGGGGCTGGTGTATTTGCGCGCGAATGAGTTTGCAAAGGCCGTGGACGAATTCAGGGATGCGACGGAACGCGAGCCGGAAACGGCGGAAGATCGTTCGCTGTTGATTTACGCGCTGGGCAAGGCTGGAAAGAAAGACGAAGTAGAAGAGGAAAAAGATGCGGCGGCGGAAGCACTTGGCCCCGGGGCGTTGCCGACTGTGAAACCAGACAGCTTGGCGAAGATGGAGCGGCTAAAAACGGAGCTCGATACTTCCACACTGCAATTGGAAAACTTGACGCAACAAAATACAGCGGCAAATGCAGCGAGCGCGGGAGATTCATCGGCGGGATTGGTCCGGCGCGGAAGGCAGGAACTTTCGGCAGGACGGCTGGAAACTGCGGAGGCAGCGTTTCGCGCGGCGCTTGCCGTCGATCCTGGCGGCGCGTCCGCACATCGCGGACTCGCTGACATTGCCCGCCGCAGGAACAAGCCGGACGAAGCTGTGAAAGAACTGCAGGCAGCGCTGGCACGGCGCGATTCGGCGGTGGATCACGTTTCCCTAGCAAGGATTTATCTCGAACAGAAGAAAAATGATCTTGCAAAAACGGAATTGGAACGCGCGCTGAAGCTTGCACCGAACTATGCGGAAGCAAAACAGTTGATGGAGCATTTGCAAGGCGGGAAGCCGGGCGGGGCAAAGAAGTGAAATTTGTTTCCAGACAATTGAATTTGGTTCCGTGGCAATGGGCAGGAACGTCGGCATTTATTGCATTGCTGGCAGTTTGTTTTGGTTTGCATGGTGCGCGGGCACAGGAAAAGCAGAGCGTGCCGCTTGTCCTCGATATGCAGATTAGCGGAGAGATCGAGCCGGTGCTGGCGACATATATAGAAGAAGGGCTGGCCGATGCAGCGCGACGGCACGCAACGTTGGTGATGATTATGAGGGATACTCCCGGAGGGTTGAGCGATTCCACGGAAAAAATCGTGCAACACATATTGGATTCGCCCGTACCTGTAGCGGTGTACGTTGCACCCAAGGGGGCACGCGGAGCGTCCGCAGGATTTTTCATTTTGTTGAGCGCGGACGTTGCAGCCATGGCTCCCGCAACGCGCACAGGCGCAGCTTCGCCGATACTTGCTATAGGCGGATTTACCATCGGAGTGGACGAAACCCTGCGGCGAAAAATTATGAATGACGCGCAGGCGTTCCTGCGCAGCTTTTCAGAAAAACGCGGGAGGAACCTTGCGTTGGCCGAAACTGCCGTGACGGACGCGAAAGCGTTTACGGCGCAAGAAGCTCTGGACGGCAAGCTTATTGATTACATCGCGGATTCGCCGGAAGAGCTGCTGCAGAAACTGAACGGGCGGGAGATCACGCGGTTCAATGGAACAAAGGTGAAGCTGGAGCTTGCGAATCCCGTACGGCAACAGTTTGCGCTGTCCATGCGGCAAAGTTTTTTGGCGCGAATCGTTGAGCCTGATGCGTTTTTCCTGCTGCTGATTGTTGGCGCGCTCGGTTTATACACGGAGTTCACGCATCCAGGCATGGTTGCGCCGGGCGTTGTCGGGGCGATCTGCATGGTGCTGGCGCTATACGCGATGCATTTACTGCCCGTGAATCTCGCCGGTGTTTTGCTGATTTTGGTTGGCATCACGCTGTTTGTGCTGGAAGCGAAATATACAAGCCATGGCGCACTGCTCATTGGCGGTATCGTGGCGATGATTTTAGGCGCATTATTTCTAGTGCGTTCGCCTTTGACGGCGGGCGGAGTGAGCCTGGGGATTGCAATTGCGGTGACGCTGCCGTTTGCCGGCATTTCGGTCTTTTTGATGCGCTCCGTTTTGCGTTCGCGCAGGTGGAAGCCGGCGACCGGATTGGAAGAGATGATCGGAGAAGTGGGAACGGTGGTGAAAGCAGTCCCCGCAGCGGGAGAGGGAATGATCCGCTTGCATGGAGAATTGTGGCGGGCATTTTCTTCACAAGCGATTGCCGACGGGAAGTCCGTAAGAGTCATAAAAGTGGAAGGATTGCGAGTGCAGGTAGCACCGACGGAGGCTTCGGGCAACACGCGGAATTAGTTTTTAGGGCTTGGGGGAGGAAACATGGAGAGCTGGCTGCCAGTGTTGGTCGTAATCGGGGTGGTTCTGCTGTGGCTGGGAAAATCTTTCAACATCATTAAGGAATGGGAGCGCGGCGCAGTGCTGCGCCTGGGGCGCATGTTACCGGATGCGAAGGGCGCGGGCTTGCGGATTATCGCGTGGCCGATTGAAACGCTATATCGCATTCCATTGCGCATCGTGACGCTCGATGTGCCGCCGCAGGACATCATTACGAAGGACAACGTTTCCGTGAAAGTGAACGCAGTTTGCTACTTCAAAGTGGTGGATGCGAACCGCGCATTACGCGAAGTGGAAAATTACCTGTACGCGACTTCGCAGCTGGCACAGACAACACTGCGCAGCGTGGTAGGGCAATTCCAGTTGGATGAAATTCTTTCCGAGCGCGACAAGGTGAACGAAAAGCTTCAATTGATTCTCGATCAGGACACGGAAGCGTGGGGAATCAAAGTGACAAAGGTGGAAGTGAAGCAGGTGGACATCCCCGAACAGATGCAACGGGCGATCGCGCGGCAAGCGGAAGCGGAGCGCGAACGGCGCGCGAAGGTTATTCATGCGGACGGCGAGTATGAGGCATCGCAAAAGCTAGCGGATGCGGCAAAGGTGTTGGAGACGCAGCCCTCCGCAATCCAGTTGCGGTACTTACAGACGTTAACTGAAATAGGTGTCGAGAAGAACACAACGATTGTGTTTCCGCTACCCGTGGATATCATTAGTAGCTGGGTGAATGCGCTGGGGGGCAAACAGAAATAAGCATGGCTGCTGGGGGAAAAAGAGGAAGCGCGGGCGATCGCGTGCTGGAAGGTCGGCATGTGATTGGATTGTTTTTCCTGATGCTGCTTTTCTCCGGCGTATTTTTCACGCTCGGCTATGTGATGGGCCGAAACCAGTTTGAAGGCCAAGTACGTGCGGAGACTTCGACGAAATCTTCGGACATGGTGATAAGTCCCAAGTCCGATGTGGAATCGAAGCGAACGAAAGAAATTCCGAAAATCGAACCTGCCACGGATCCTGTTGCGCCGCCGAGTTCGGATTGGGAGTTTTATCACGCCGGGGACAACAAGGTTGCGGACGAACATCTGAAACCAGCGCCACCAACAAGCAATTCGTCTGCAAAGAATGTCGTTCCTGCTCCGGCGAAGTTGAATGCTGGCGTGAAGGCAACCGCCGCTCCTGCAGCGAAAAACGTTGCGAGCGCGCCGCAGGTTTCGCATGGCGCATTCACGGTGCAGGTTGCAGCGCTCACGAAGCAAGCGGATGCGATGAGCGTCGCTTCAAATTTGCAAAAGAAGAAATTTCCTGCGTACGTTGTTCCCCCGCAGGGTGACAAATATTTTCGAGTTCAGGTAGGTCCTTATCCGAATCAGAAGGCTGCGGATGCGGCTCGGAAGAGCATCGAATCCGCCGGCTTTAAGGCCATAGTGAAGCGCGGATGACGCCGCGCGGCTGGTTCGCATTTCTCAATCCACAATCCGGCGCGGAAATGCCCATCGTACTGCGCGTGTTTTTTGCCGCGCTTACTGGCGCGGGCCTTTCGCTATCTTTCACGGGTTTCTATTTGCAAATCTATTCGTGGGTCAGCGTTGGCCTGCTGCTGATTTTGGTGATTGGGCCGAAGCCGCGCTTTGCTTTTTTGTGCGGGTTTCTGCATGCAATTGCATTTGTGCTGACGTCTGTGCCATGGATCGCAACGGTCCTGAGCGTGCATGGAGGACTTTCTCCGGCAGGTGGATGGGGTGTGTTGCTGCTGATTGCAGCCGCGTGGGGAGTTTTGGTCGGCAGTTTTGCGTGGTGCGCGAACCGTATCGCCAGGCACGATGCGAAGCTGGCCTGTATTGCGGCGCCATTCCTTTGGGTAACGTTCGAGTTCATTCGCGCTCATCTACCGGAGATCAGCTTTCCGTGGAATTTGCTGGGATATCCCGCAGGGACCAATCTTGCTCTGGTGCAGATTTCGACGGTCACCGGAATTTACGGGCTTTCGTTTATTGTCGCAGCGTTCAATGCGCTAATTGCATGGGCGGACGTTGCACCGAAGCCCGCTATGATCAAGAAAGTTTCGGTAGTAGGTATTGCGACTGCTGTGATCTTGCTCGTGATGCTTGCCGGCGGAAAGCTTGTTCCCATGCCAGTCGCCAGTCACGTTGCGAGAGCGGTGCAGCCGGATTTTCCGGAAGTGGAATCGTACGGACAGGATTGGTTTGGAACTCACAGTGACGATCTAAGAGATTTGCAAGATTTGAGTTTGTCGCCCTCTTCGAAGAATCCGGATTTGATTATTTGGCCGGAAGCACCAGCACCGTTTTCGTGGCAGGACAATCATTTCGCGAAAATCGCATCGAACATCGGAATCAAAAGCGGCCATCCATTTCTTGCGGGAACGATTGAATGGAAAGCGGAGAAACTGCCTTCCGGCCTGTTGACTCAAGTGCCGTACAACAGTGCCGTTTTGGTGGATCGCCAAGGGCAGCGAATTTTTTCCTACGACAAGATGCATCTCGTTCCGTTCGGCGAGTACGAACCGTTTCCGTTGATTCACCGCGTGGTTTCGAGTGTGTCGAGCGAGGTTGGCGGATTCCGGAAGGGAACCAATCGCGTGGACGGGACGCTGCCGAATGGATTCAAGTTTGGCGTCTACATTTGCTACGAAGCGATTTATCCCGGAGAGATTCGCGAATTTGCGAATCGGGGCGCGAATCTGCTGATCAATATTTCCAATGACGGGTGGTTCGGAAAATCGGCGGCGGCGGAGCAGCATTTGCGCATGGCGCGTGTGCGAGCCGTGGAAAACCGGCGGTGGCTGCTTCGCGTGACGAACAACGGGATTACGGCAGCGGTTGATCCATATGGCCGGACATACACTTCGATTCCTCGCGATGTGCGCGGGGCGGCGGATTTGCCGTACGATTTCCGGACGGATCGCACCATCTACACGCGATTGGGCGACTGGTTCGCTTGGCTGTGCCTGCTTGTTTCGTTTATTCTAGTAGGGCGAACATTTTTGACGAAACGAAGCAATGAAGTAACGACGTAACGAAGAAACGAAAGAGCGACGACGAGATGATTCTGGAAGATCTGCAGTATCGATATGAAGGATTGAAGCAGCGCATCACGCTTGTGCGGAGCTTTCTTTGACGCCGCGCATTTCCGCGAAGAACTAAAAACCCTCGAAGAAAAAATAGCGAAGCCCGGCTTCTGGGACGACCAGGAGAAAGCGCAAGGCGTTTTGCGTGAACGCAAGCGCGCAGAGGACCAGGTGTCCGCGGACGCGAAGCTGACGTCTGCGACCGGCGATATCGAGACATATATTGATTTGGCATCGCAGGAAACGAACGCAGCCCAGAAGGAAGAACTGCTGCGCGACCTCGACCGCGAATTGACGGCAACGGAAACGTTCGTGTCCGAACAAGAGACGAAGACGCTGCTCTCCGGGGAAACCGACCATCTGAACGCGATCATGACGATCAAGCCCGGCGCCGGTGGAACGGAATCGCAGGACTGGGCTTCGATTCTGCTGCGTATGTATTTGCGCTGGGCGGAGCGGAAAAAATTCAATGCCGTCGTGCTGGACGAAACGCCCGGGGAAGAGGCGGGCATCAAGAACGCCACGATTCAGATTACCGGTGAAAACGCGTACGGACTTTTGGCCGGAGAAACCGGCGTGCATCGTCTGGTGCGCATTTCTCCGTTCGATCAGGCGGCGAGGCGGCACACTTCGTTTGCCAGCGTGTTTGTGATTCCGGAAATCGATGACCGGATTGAAATCAACATCAAGCCGGACGAACTAAGACTCGATACCTATCGCGCGGGCGGCAAGGGTGGTCAGAACGTCAATAAAGTGGAGACTGCGGTGCGCATCACGCATTTGCCGACCGGAGTTGTGGTGGCATGTCAGGTGGAACGCAGCCAGCACAAGAATCGTGAACTGGCGATGAAGATGCTTCGGTCGAAACTGTACGATCTGGAACTGCAGAAACGGCGCGACGAAACCGACAGGCTCGATGAAACAAAACTGGAAATTTCTTTCGGAAGCCAGATTCGGTCTTACGTGATGCAGCCGTATCGGCTGATCAAAGATCACCGCACGAAATTTGAAGTTGGCGACGTGGATAAGGTGCTGGACGGCGACATCGATCCCTTCATTCGTTCCTACCTGATGGCGAAAAAGACGAAGGGCAAGTTGACGGTCGAAGTGGACGACGAGGCAGTTTAGAAAGCCGTCCTAGACTCCGTGTCGTACGAACGCGCTTATCGGGCAGGTGGGGCCGGGCTTACTTCGAGATTTCCGACAATAAAGAGTAAAGGAATCCAACTACGAAGCCCGCGCTAGCGCTCCAAAGAATGGGAGCCGGATCATTGGCCACTGCTCGATAACATGAATGCGGGTAGTCGGTTGGCCCAGGAATCCTCCCAAGAGTGCCATTCCGAATGTCCATACCGCGACTCGTCGCAGTCGTTTGTTCATGTTCCGGCACAATATAGGGTACACCCGGGTGTTTTTATAAAGAGTGCGCAAACTGCTGAAAAGAATTGGCTTGGTTTACGCTCAGGCGCAAAAGAGTGCAAGAGAAGAGCGAAGTTCCCCCACGGCAGTCCAGATGGTTATCAAAACAAAGGGCTTACGGGCGGAGCAACTTGGATGGTTGTGATTCTCAAAGACTTAGCCAAAAACGAAAAAAGCGGCAGGTGGCTGCCGCGGAATAGTCGGACTATTTCCTAGTTGCTAATCTAACACAGGAGGTAACTTCGGTCAAGGGGAAACACGACATAAAAGAATTCTGCGGTCACGTCCGAGTGGGAAAAGCCAGTAAGCAACAGAGGAGTAACAGGATGGAATGCAGAAAGGGAAGGAGCGCCCACCTTGCGAACACCGCAAGCATAGGCCACTCACCGCCGTAGTTGTTCATTTAGTTTTTGACTGTTGGGATCGGGTGTGCCACCCGCCAAGGAAGATTGGCGATTAAGCCTGACAAGGCAACTGTTTGCCCAAATTCTCAACCTCTTCTCCCTTCTGGCCAAAGCGAAGGCGCTGACGGAAGAGGGCCTGTAAGCGTAACTGTCTGAAAACAAAGCTTTAACGCTACCGTCCCTATTTGGTTGTTCGATTGCCAATACTTCAGCCAGACTCCCGCAGAGTTTGGAGGAACGTAAGCAAGCATGAGGAAACTAGTTCTAGCGGTACTACTACTGGTTGGCACGTCGGCCTATGCGGACACTTTGACCCTTACCGGTGCGCCGAACGGTGAAAATGGGCCGTACGATTTGAGTCTGAACGGCAGTTCGACGTCAACGCCGATGATCTGCTTTTCGGAAAAGAATCTCATCACTTTTGGCGAGAGTTGGAACGTCCAAGCCTATACCATCACACAGATCGCATCGTTGTCGGGGCCGTTTGCCGGCACGACGACACAATATAACGAACTCGGTTATCTGGCGAACCAGTTGTTCGCCAATCCCGGCAATAACGATCTGCAACAGGCCATATGGGCGGTGCTTGGCACCGGTGGCACAACCAACAGCGATTACTGGAGCGCAGTCAACTTCGTAACTGCCAATCCAACGTACATGACCTCGGATGTGTTCTACATTCCGGTCGGCGACTTTTCGGGGCCTAACTACCCCTATGGGACGCCGCAACCCTTCATCAGTCAAACGCCAGAGCCGTCGAGCGTGGTGCTACTCTGCGCTGGATTGCTTGGATTGGCTGTCCTATCGCTGAAGAAGACGTCCGCCTAGATTAACTTTCGCCCAAATTCTGAAAAGCCCGCCGGCAGTTTGCGGCGGGTTTTTTGTTTTTGATTCATGCACAAACCCAAAAGCGAAGCGAGGCATCAACACCCGTCACGTTCAGGATGGGACGCGCGAACCACAACTCCGGAACCTGGAGCACCCATCACCTGGCGTTTTTCCTCAGCCTACAGTTTTGGCGGCGCCTGCTGATTTGCCTTATTGAGCTGCTGTTGCCTCTGCGCGGCGTTCAAATTGTCGATGTACTTTTGCGTCGCAATTGCCGCTCGCGTGTCGATCCCGTTTTCCGTCATGGTCACAACCAGGTTGCCAATCATGGCGTTGGGATGCGTCTCATCCAGGCCAGTGGTTATATTTACCGGATATTTGCAAAGTCTGGAAAGGCGCACAAGTTCGGCGTCTGTAAAAGGGTTCGGTCCCAGCAGAAACGGTATCGTCCCCGGCGCTGTCTGCGATCCACTCACCGCGGATTGATTCGTCAATCCACTGCAGGCCATATCCCTCGTTGGAGGAACGGGCTGTCCTTGTTCATCCATTACCCACGCCATATTGGTCCCAAGAACGCCTTTTGAACTCACACCATACTTTTCGTGGAGCGATTGGATCAGCACCGACGCGGCGGGAGTTTTATCCATCGGAAAATTAATCTGGCGTTGAATCCACACGACCCGTTGGGGATTCGGCGGCGCGGAAAACCGAACCATGATCGCGTCGCCTAGTTGTCCGTCCGATTTTGGCAAAGCCCCTTTTACGTAGGTTACCCATGGCTGTTGCGGGCCGCTCGCGAATTTTACCCAGTAAATATTGGGAGGTCCCTGCAGATTTTCGCCTCGGTAAATTTTGTTGACGATCGCAATTGCTTCTTTCACTGGCATCCCGAGGTGAATGCCTTCCACATCCGGCAACTTTGCGTAATCAATTCCGCTGGCAGGCTCATTCACAATCCATTGCAAGACTTGTTGCTGATTCGCGCCTTGCGCCCTTGCGCTGGAAACTCCCAACCCCGCCAGCAACAGCACTCCCAATATCTTCACTTTCGCTTTCATCCGCAGTTCCTTCCCGTTCATTTCAGAAGTATGAGTTCCGTCTTCCCCGGATTTTGTCCGGGACTCTGCCTGGATGCGACGCACTGTAGTACGCGGTAAGCGAAAAGGAAAGAAAGAGATTTTCGAAAAGCGGGGGATGGGGCAAGTTATTGATTTTTTTTGTTGGTTAGGATCGAGTGCGCCACCCGCCAGAGTGGGCCACCCGCGACAAATGGGTTGACAAGGTTCGCGGTAACGAGCGACGCTTCAAGTGTCGGGACAATCCCTGCCCTGCCTCGTCGTCAGTTCAATCCAGCCTTTTAACTACGCCATGTTTAAAAAAATTGTTCCGGTACTCGCTGTCTTGTTTTTTCCCCTCTTCCCGGCTTCTGCGCAAACGCAGTGCGATGACCAACTGTGTCGAAATCTGAAGGCCATACTTGGTGAGGCGGTATTTGACTTCAGGGCATATCGAGCGAACAAGACTCCCGGTCCTGACGTCTCGATCGAGGGAACGGTGGTCCCATGTCAAATATCGCTTTGGGTAAACAATGTACCGATGTACATCTGCTCCGCCAAAGTTCCAAATGCGGATTCGCAAAAATGGTATGCCAGAGCACTCCAGGTGCTGCAAGGTCTCAACCCAACGTGGCAGTTCCAGATCAGTTCCTCGGGTGAAGATCACTATGTGGATGCAGGCCCGCCAAATTGCGAGATTCCGCCCAATGACGGGCCACACCTCGGCCAATGTCCGCTTCACCTGCAAACGATGAAGCAAAGCGATGGAACATCGAAGCTGTATCTTTGGATGAACTCAATTTCCTCACCGTATCTTCTGAAGCCGCCCCCGCCGCCGCCCTCTCCCGCTCCTTCCAAAGCTGTTGCATCCGCCGCCAATTCGGCTGCCGCTCCGGCCGCTGCCCCGCCAGCAATCACTGGTTGTGATGATTTCTGCCAGAACCTGAAAAAGGCGTTTGAAGCCCGTGTCGGGGCTTTTGCAGGTATCCGCACTACCAAAGGAACTGACGCCAAAGAAAATGACGCCAAAGGAAATGCAAAAGAAAATGTCAAAGAAAATGCCCAAGGAAATGATGGTTCGGCTGAGGTAACTGTAAAACTCGCGGGAGCGAAGCAGTGCAGCGTCAAGGAAGTTCCAGGGTCACAATCCAGCGGTCTTGGAACTCAGTTCGTTTGCTATTGGCGGGAAAATTCCGTTTCCTCAGCAGAGGAAAAATTCCGTGATCTCGTCTCACGCCTTGAGATTTTGATTCCTTCGAATTGGGCAACTCATCAGGAAAATGAATTGGATGATTCCACCGGTGCGGAGATCACGGCCTGGTATGCGGTCGAGCCAGGTGGCAAACATGACGTTCGCGTATATGTTTCGGTGGAATCCGTCGGCCTGCATGTTACGGCGCGGAACTAGCGCGTCGTTGTCTATCCTCGAACGAAGACAACTTCTTTCCACGTCTTGGATTCTACGGCTATTTTAGACGCTCACGCAGGTCAAAGGCGAGTGTCGGAAAGAAGAAGCGCCCACCCTTTGAAAATGCAAAGCTCAAAGGGTAGGCCACCCGCCTTTGGGGAATCGCTCTTGATACGGCCGACTTCGTTAGACATGTTCCCAGCGTCTGTCCACATGTGTGGTAGCATGCGCTTTTCAAAGCCTTGATGGGCGAAAGAGGAAGGCAAAGATGCGAAAAATTGCATTCGTCGCACTGTTTCTGGCGGCCCTGCTGTTCAGTCTGAGGACTGCGTCAGCGTCGGACCCGATCACGGGAAAATGGACGTTTGTCTTTGACACCGAGGGAGGACCGAGGGAGTTTGCGGCCGACTTCAAATTGGATGGCGACAAGGTTACCGGGAAATTCGCAGAAACTGACGTAAAGGGAACTTATAAGGACCAGAAGATTGATCTGGCTTTCCCATTCCATTCGGACGAGGCAGGTATGACCGACACCTTGGCAATTACGGGTAAGTTGGAAAAAGACGCGCTCGCGGGCGACTGGACTTTCAATCAATGGAGCGGCACTTACAAAGCTCAGCGCAAATGAAGCGGCTCAGATAATCCCTGCCACACCGACTCGATTACTCATTCATTGCTTAGTGGTTTGGATCGAGTGTGCCACCCGCCTGACAAACCGAGAGTGGGGCATCCGCGCGTTAGAATAAAGCTTGTGCCCATTCAGAAGTGCCCGATGTGCCCACAAACGACGAGCGCAGTCTGGAGCCATTTGTATCCCCGGGCGCTTTACGAGTATTGCCGCGGTCCAGATGATGAAAGCCCGATGGTCGTGGCGGATGGCGCTGTGCTGCAGACGGATCGCCAAGTGCAAAATCATTTACTGTGTTTAGACTGCGAAAACATTCTGAACAAAGGTGGCGAGATGTGGGTAAATCCAAAGCTCGCTACCGTCAAGGACGGTTTCCCTTTATACGACCTTGTGATGAAAGGGCCGGCAGCTTACGAAGATAGCTCCGGAGGAACCTACCACGCTGTGCGAAATCCTCATATCGATGTGGAAAGACTTACGCATTTCGCACTCGGGATATTTTGGAAAGCAGCCGTGCACACATGGAGGGTCGGAAAGGAGGATATAAGGATTGAACTGGGACCGTATGCAGAACCGATCCGCCTATGGCTACGGGGCGAGGGCCCATTCCCGCAGAACGTAAACCTTACGCTCCTGGTGGCTCGGCCTCAGAATGCGCTCGTGGTTATGCGCGGTCCGGTCAAACAGTCGTCAAAACAGTGGCACAGCTTCTCATTGCAGGTTCCCGGGCTTTCGTTCACGCTTCACGTTGGAAAACTCATCGATCCGAGAAATAAGATTTGTTGTTTTTACACAAGCTCAGACCATCCCATTTTTGTATCCGATGAGGTTATGGGCGCGCTCTGGAAACGAATGGCCGAACACTATCAGGAATCTCGAAAGACCAAGTCCTACTTAGAAGCCAAAGCGAAACGGGACGCAAAGCGTCCGCGGTGACACGCATCGTCCGCGGCGTCTAGTCTTTGTACGGATCAAATTCGTTTGCTCCGGCCATGGCTACGCCGACTGGAGTTAAGGTGTGAAGGATGCGGATGGAGTCGCCGTGTTCGGCGAGGACTTCGGGGAGGCGTTTGTAGCAGTGGGGCGATTCGTCGAGACCAGCGCCGCGGAGTTCGACTCCGGCGCGAGTGACCCACTCGCTCATCATTTCGTGCGAGACTTTGCCGGGGCGGAGGACTGCTCCGGTTTTCTTGTCTACCTTTCCTTTGGCTTCCATCCGGCCCATGACGCGGCCCGCGCCGTGGACAGTGCTGTAGAGAGAATGTTTGGCGGATTCGTTTTCAACGCCTTCGAGAATTACGGACGTCTCGCCCATGGTGCCGCCGACGAATCCTTTTTGGCCGGGGAATGCGGGAGTCGCGCCTTTGCGCACGACCCAGTAGCTTTCGTCGCCGTGCATTTCTCGCCAGGCGAAATTGTGATGGTTGTGAACTTCTTCCAAAATTTTCGCGCCGAGAATTTTTGCGACGCGTTGGCAAACCCAGTCGCGACCAGCGTAGGCATATTCTCCGGCGAGGTTCATGCAGACGATGTACTGCTCTCCGAGGTCGGTGGCCGCTGGGATGACGCAGGGTTCGGCATCCATGCCGTCTTTAGCTCCTCCTTTTTCGAGGAACCACGTGGCGAGTTTGTGGCCGAGTCCGCGCGAGCCGAAGTGAACGCCGATCCAGACGCGATCTTGCTCGTCGGTGAAAAGATCCACGTAATGATTGCCGGAGCCGACGGTGCCGAGTTGCTGGCGCGCCATTTCTTTTAGCGGCGAAGCGGCTTGCGCTTTCCAGCCGGGACTTTCGAAGAGCGCGTGCTCCACGCGTTCGTTATTCTTGCGGCCAACGCCGAAGCTGATCGTGGTCCAGACTTCATCCATGACGCGCTGAATGTTTGCGCGAAGTTCTGCGCCGGGCATGTCGAGGCGGACGGCTTTGTTGCCACAAGCAATATCAAAGCCGACGCCGGAAGGCGAGATGGCGTCTTTGTAAGCGACAACGCCGCCGATGGGGACGGCGTAGCCTTTGTGATGGTCAGCCATGAGCGCGACTTTGTCCGCGGTGAGCGCGCACGTTTTGATTTGAGAGACTGCGCCCGGATCAGGCGCGCCCCAAATCGGAATTCCGTCAACGAATTGCATCAAGAGAGGATAGCAAAGGCAGGGCCGGTGGACCGCAGCAACTGTCAGAACGTGAGAGCTTTGGAATTTCTAGCAGGGCGGCAGATTTTTAGGAGGTGGGAGCTTTAGCTCGCACGTAAACGCTTGAGAATATGGGCGGGCTTTAGCCCCTGAAGAAAGGCACGATATCGAAGATTCCGGGCACCAGCCGGAATATCGTGCCCTCTCGTCTTTTCTCTCGCGCCTGTCTCCGCTCTCCAATCTCCGCGTCCTTTGTGCTCCTCCCTCCGTGAACTCTGTGTAACCTTTTCTTTGCCTTTCTCCGCGCTCCTGCGTTATCTTTGTTCTTTCTCCCCGCTCTGCGCCCTCTGTGACTCTGTGGCTTCCCCTTGTTTCCCGCATAGTACTGTTACTTGACTGGACATCCCTCCCGTGCTATACTGTCCCGTGAAATCGCCATTCATCCCGCCTAAGCCCTTTAGAATCCGCACTTCCGCATTTCGCGAAAATAACCATCTTTGTTTGCAACAGTTCCGCGACCTCCGCGGATCTGCTCATCCTAAAGCCACTTCAAGTCGTTTAGGTTCTGCACTTACAGGAAACCTCTCGCTAACTATCTTTAGAATGAACACTTACAAAAACAGGGGGAGAGGTGATTATGGTTAACCAGATTTCCGGCGAAGGAAATCCGTCCCGAACGACCATCGGGAGTCGAGGGATCTCTCCTCGTTCCGAGCGGATGTGGACCTTAGTTCTTCTCCGGAAGCGCGAAAGCGTAGAGCGTGTCTTGAATCGGGATGATCAGGTACTGGCGCCCGTCGATTTGGTAGGTCATCGGAGACGCGACCAAATGACCTCCTACATTCAGATGCCACAAGGTTTTGCCCGTGGCGGGATCCAGCGCGAGAAGATTGCTTGCGTTGTCCCCGGTGAAGAGGAGACGGCCTGCCGTCGTCAGGATTCCGGCGATGCTTTCGCCGTCGCCGAGTTCGTGATTCCAGATAAGTTTGCCCGTTTTGTAATCGAGGGCGCGAATCGCAGAGTTTGCCCAAAGATTTCTGTCGCGTCCGCCCCAGCCTTCGGCTTTGGTCTCGACCGTGTTGTAGTAAATGCTGAAGAGGCGGCGCGCGTTGACGTAGAAAAGATTCGTTTGCGGATCGAAGCTTGGCGCCATCCAGTTCGTTGCGCCATCGGAGCCAGGAGCTACGAGCGCGCCGTCAGGACTTGGAGTGGCCTCTGGTTTTGCCATTGGTCGGCCTTTTGGATCAATGCCCGAAGACCAAGTCGTTTCGATGAAAGGAGCTGTGACGAGATGCTCGCCACTTGTGCGATCGAGAAGAAAATAGAAACCGTTTCGGCTGGCTTGCCCGAGAAGTTTGCGCGGTTTGCCTTTGTAATCTGCGTCGAAGAGAACTGGCGTTTGTACGGCATCCCAGTCGTGTAAGTCGTGCGGTGATGGCTGGAAATGCCAGACGAGCTTTCCGGTGTCGGGATTGAGCGCAACGATGGTGCAGGTATATAGATTGTCGCCTGGGCGGCCATCGCCGACGAGCACGGGGTTCGGATTGCCAGTTCCCCAGTAAAGCAAATTCAATTGAGGGTCGTACGTTCCGGTCATCCACGTCATTCCGCCGCCGTGAAGAATTGCGTCGGAATCTTTTGGCCAGGTTTCGGAACCGGGCTCGCCCGGTTTGGGTTGTGTGAACCATTTCCATTGAATGGCGCCGGTTTCTGGATCGACCGATTCGAGAAATCCGGGGATGTCTGTGACGTCACCGGAGACTCCCGCGATGACGTGATCTTTTACGACGAGCGGCGCCATCGTAGCAAAGTAGCCGAGTTTTTCGTCTGCCAGTTCAATATCCCACTTGACTGTGCCGTCTTTTGCGTTGAGGCAAATCAGATGCGCGTCGGGTGATTCGAAGAAGAGGTAATCCTTGTACATGGCGACGCCGCGATTACCGATGTGATCGCCTTCGGATTTGCGCTGGTAATGCCAGATTTGGCGGCCGAATCGGGCATCTACGGCCCACACGTGATCCGGAGAAGTAAAGTAAAGAATCCCGTTCACTTCGAGCGGCGTGGATTTGAGCGTGTGCGCCGGAGTTCGGAAGACCCAGGCGAGAGTGAGCGATCCGACGTTTTCGGAATTAATTTGATCGAGCGCGCTGAAACGGCGGCCGGAGTAGTCGCCATTGTACGTTGGCCACGTGTCCGTCGCGGGTTTGAGTAATGCGTTCGTGTCCAGCGCTTGTGCAGCGACCTGACGACCGGGGAAAGCTGCCACACAGATCATGAGCAGAAATAATTTTTTAGATTTTGCGAACGAAGATTTCATCCTGGCTCCTACGATGCTCGCAGCTACTTAAGCGTGTTGATGTATGCAAAGAGATTGTGAATATCGGCTGGCGTAAGCTTTGGCAGTAGCTCGCGATGCGCTGTGAGCGGATCTTTTATATCGAGCTTTACGTCCTTGCGTCGAAAGGAGCGATACCAACCGGATTTATCACCGACGCGAATAGAAACGACGAAGTCGTCCAGATGAGAGACGATGCCGGAAACTTGTTCGCCGGTCGGAAGCGTGACTGTGGCCGTAATTTCTTTGTCGTCCGGATAAAGCATGTGCGCCTGGAGTTCGATCGGGGGATATCTGTTTGCAACACCTGCCAGATCTCCGGTCGGCGAATGGCATGCCTTACAACCGCCTGCTCCTTCGAAAAATGCTTTGCCTTTGTCCGCGTTTCCCGTGAGTAGCTTCTGCACAGGATAAGTACTGGGCACTCCGGATGACTCGAGTGCTTCTTTGGCGCGAGCGTGGAGGTATGCGGCGATGTCGGAAATCTGGTCGGCGGACAAAGGCTGAGGCGGCATTCCTTTGTCGGGCCGGCCGTCGCGAATGACTGGTCCGATTAGATCGCCTTTTATGTCGTGAGCGACGAGGGCGGAGCGAACCAAGTCAGGGCCGCGAGCACCGGTAGCGTCTGCCCCATGACAGAAGGCGCAGGACTGGCCGAAGGTCACCTTGCCACGAGCGTTGGACGATTGTTGTGATTCCGGCTGTTGAGAGCGAGCAGGGGGAGAGAGAGTTACGGCAAGCAAGAGAAGAGAACCAGCTGAGGCGGTAAACTTCCAATTGAGCATGATCACCCCGCGGAAAATATATAGACGTGCGCATTCTAGCTGTGTCCTGCGGTGATGTGAAGTTTTTGCGCGATGGCATCCGAAGGGGACTGCCATTCAACCTCGATTTTAGACCGTTTAGCATCCGCCTAAAGCATTTGGATTCAATGCGTTGATTCAGGCCAGTGGGGATGCTACCTTAGAAAGGTGGGGTTGTGTGCTTGAAAGCGTGCCACTACGCGGACAAACGCGAGTCCCAACAAAAGGCGTTGTCTAAATCGAACTGTGTACGGGAATAGCCCAGGAATTTGATTTTAAGAAGGGCTAACCCCAGAGGAGCGTTCGTTTTGAGTTACGGAATTAAGAACTATCTTTTTACCTCGGAATCAGTGACCGAGGGACACCCCGATAAAATTGCCGATCAGATTTCGGATGCGGTGCTCGATGAAGTGATGAAGCAAGATCCGAAAGGCCGCGTGGCTTGCGAAACGCTTGTGACGACTGGTCTCGCGGTGGTGGCGGGGGAAATTACGACTTCGGCGCATGTGGATTACGACGAGCTCGTTCGCGAAACGATCCGCAAAGTTGGATACGACGATGCGAATTTCGGATACGACGGACACACCTGCGCGGTGATGTGCACGGTGAAGCGCCAGTCGCCGGACATCGCAATGGGCGTGGATACTGGTGGCGCGGGCGACCAAGGCTTGATGTTCGGGTTTGCCTGCGATGAAACGCCCGAATTGATGCCTATGCCGATTCAATTGGCCCATCATCTCACTTTGAAGCTCTCTGAAGTTCGCAAGGCCAATAAAGTTGATTTTCTCCGGCCTGATGGCAAGTCCCAAGTCAGCATCGAGTACAAAGGCGGACGCCCTGTCCGAGTAGATACCGTAGTCATCTCCACCCAGCACAGCGAAAGAGTCACCAATGAAGATTTGCGCGCGGCGATCATGGATTTGGTGATCAAGCCGGTTGTGCCTGCGGCAATGCTCGACAAGAACACGAAGTACCACATCAACCCGACGGGACGATTTGTGATTGGCGGTCCGATGGGTGATGCTGGATTGACCGGCCGCAAAATTATTGTGGATACCTATGGCGGTTATAGCCGTCATGGTGGCGGTGCGTTTTCGGGCAAAGATCCATCGAAAGTGGACCGTTCAGCTTGCTATATGGCGCGCTATATTGCGAAGAATGTGGTTGCTGCGGGCCTGGCGACAAAAGCGGAAGTACAGCTTGCGTATGCGATCGGCGTGGCCGATCCGGTTTCGGTGATGGTGGACAGCTTTGGCACGGCGACCGTGGACGAAGAAAAAATCACGGAGCTTGTGCGGGAGAATTTTAAACTCACGCCGAAGGGAATTATCGAAGCACTCGATTTGCGGCGGCCAATTTACAAGCCGACGGCGGCTTACGGGCATTTTGGCCGCAGCGGGCCAGGCTTCACTTGGGAAAAGACGGATCGCGCGGATGTGCTGCGCAAGGCCGCTGGATTGGGCGCAGTGGCTGCCGCAGAAGTGGGCGCGCGTCGATAGTTTTGCAGAAAATTGACGAGGGCCCGCGGAAATGTACCCCCTTATTTAATGCGGGCCTTTTTGTTCCGGTTAAGAAGTTCGAAACACAATTTGAATTAATCTAAGGAGCAAGTCTGTGGCGACAGCGGAACTGAAAAAAGGCGATGTGAAAGATATCGGGCTGGCGGATGCCGGGAAGCGGAAGATTGAATGGGCGCAGCAGCAGATGCCCGTGTTGCAGCAGATCCGCAAACGCTTCATCAAGGAACAGCCGTTAAAGGGATTGCGCGTTTCTGCGTGCCTGCACGTCACTAGCGAAACGGCAAACTTGATGATCGCGTTGCGCGACGGGGGCGCGGATATCGTTCTTTGCGCTTCAAATCCTCTTTCGACGCAGGATGAAGTTGCCGCTTCGCTGAACCGCGACTACAACATCCCCACCTACGCGATTAAGGGCGAGGACAACGACACGTACTACACGCACTTGAGCGCTGCGCTGGATCACAAGCCGCAGATGACGATGGATGATGGCGCGGATCTCGTGACGATGTTGCTCACCAAGCGAACGGATTTGGTGAAGAATGTCATCGCCGGAACAGAAGAGACGACGACGGGTGTGATTCGTCTGCGCGCAATGGCGAAAGACGGCACGTTGAAGTATCCGGTGATTGCCGTAAACGATGCGCAGACGAAGCATTTTTTTGACAATCGCTATGGCACGGGACAGAGCACACTGGACGGCGTGATCCGTGCGACGAACATCTTGCTTGCGGGGTTGAAAGTCGTCATCGCAGGATACGGCTGGTGCGGACGCGGTGTCGCGATGCGCGCGAAGGGCTTGGGTGCGGATGTGATCGTCACTGAAATTGACCCGGTGAAGGGGATTGAAGCAGTGATGGATGGATTCCGCGTGATGCCGATGGCTGAAGCGGCGAAAGAAGGCGACGTTTTCATTACGGTCACGGGAAACAAGAACGTGATTCGCAGCGAACATTTCGAAGCGATGAAGTCTGGGGCGGTGGTTTGCAACAGCGGCCACTTCAACGTGGAAATTGATATTCCTGCGTTAGAGCGCCTTTCCAGCGGGAAACGCGAAGTGCGCCCATTGGTAGACGAGTACACGACGAAAGATGGCCGCAAGATTAATCTGCTTGGCGAGGGCAGGCTGGTGAACCTGGCGACGGCGGAAGGACATCCTGCTTCCGTCATGGACATGAGCTTTGCAAACCAGGCGCTTTCGGCCGAGTATCTTGTGAAAAATTCGAAGGATCTGACGCCTCAGGTGTACGTCGTTCCGGAACATCTCGACAAGGAAATTGCCCGGCTGAAGCTGGAGTCGATGGGTCATAAACTCGACAAATTGACGCCGGAGCAGGAGCACTATTTGGCTTCGTGGCAGGAAGGGACGTAAGCAGAACAGTCACACAAGATTTTGATGCAAATTGTGAAGAGGGGCACGGAAGGCCGTGCCCCTCTTTTTTTGATAATCTAGTACTCCAAAATGTGGGACTTGGCCGGACACTCTCTCGACGTTGCGCAACTCCGCGGAGCCAGTTATGCGGACGCGCGCGTGATGCATTTGCGACAGCGGGATTTGACTACAAAAAATGGAGAAGTGGGGACGCTTGCACAATCGGAGTCGATCGGGATTGGTGTGCGAGTGCTGGCGGATGGCGCGTGGGGTTTTGCTTCGACGGATAAGTTGACGAAAGAAGGCGTCGCGGCTTGTGCAGCGGAAGCCGTAAAGATCGCGAAAGCGTCGGCGTTGGCAAAGCGCAGCGATGTAGTCATGGCGCCGGAAGATGCTTATGTGGACAGTTGGCAGAGTCCTTTTCGCAAAGATCCTTTTGAAATTCCACTCGAAACGCAATTGGAGTTGTTGCTGAAAGCGGATGCCGAAATGCGGCGAGTGAAAGGCGTCACGCTCACCGAAACCGATTTACAGTTTCGAAAGATAGATTCGTGGTTCGCATCGAGTATTGGCTCGCGGATTCATCAACGCAAGGTGATTTCCGGATGCGGGATTGTTGCGACTTCGTATCAAGGCGAAGAGATTCAGAAGCGCTCATATCCGAACAGTTTTGGCGGGCAGCATGCGCTGCAGGGATACGAGTTGGTGGAAGAGATGGATTTGGTGAAGCACGCGCCGCGCGTGGCGGAAGAAGTTGTAGCGCTGCATTCAGCTTCTCAGTGTCCACAAAAGAGCGGAACATTGATTTTGAGCGGCAGCCAGCTGGGACTTCAGATTCACGAATCAGTGGGACATCCGATTGAATTGGACCGCGTGCTTGGGCAGGAAGCGAATTTTGCTGGGACGAGCTTCCTTACGTTGGATAAGCTAAACAAACTGAAGTATGGAACGGATATCGTGAATGTAGTGGCCGACGCTCGGTTGGAGCATGGGCCCGGGCTTGGGACGTTTGCGTATGACGACGAAGGCGTTCCGGCGCAATGTACAGACATCATCAAGGACGGACAATTCCGTGGCTACCTTTCGAATCGCGAAACAGCGCATCTCGTCGGGCTCACGCGGTCTTCTGGAACAATGCGCACCGAAAGCTGGAACCGGCTCCCCATTATTCGAATGACAAACATCAGCCTGAAACCTGGAACGTGGCGACAGGACGATCTGATCGCGGACACGGACGACGGCATTTTGATGGATACGAACCGCTCGTGGTCCATTGATGACCGACGCTATCAATTTCAGTTCTCGACGGAAATTGCGTGGGAGATCAAGGGCGGTAAGAAAGTCCGGATGCTCAAGAATCCGAGCTACAGCGGCATCACCACGGAATTCTGGAATTCGTGCGATGCGATTTGTTCGCGCGACCACTGGACGCTTTGGGGCACGCCGAACTGCGGTAAGGGCCAGCCGATGCAGACGATGGGTACGGGACATGGAGCATCACCGGCGCGGTTCAGAAACGTGCGCATTGGAACGGCATTCGGCGAAAAATGAGTGGGCAAAACAAATCGCGAGAGCGAGAAAGCGCGGGCTTGTCTTCAGAGAAGCGAATGCACGAATTGATGCAGACGGTGATCCGTCTCGGAAAAACGGCTGGTGCGGAAGAGACCGAAGTGCATCTCGACGAGACCCTGGATGCGTTGACGCGATTCGCGAATAACGGAATTCACCAAAATGTTGCAGAACATGGTTTGACGGTTTCCGTTCGAACTGTGTTGGGCGGCAAAACGGCACGAGTCAGCACAAACAAATTGGATGAAGATTCTTTGCGAGCGGCGGTTGAGTCCTCGCTTTCGCTTGGGCAGAGCCAGCCAAAAGCGCCTCACTTGTTGCCGATGCCAGGCAAGCAGCGTTACCAACGGGTCCAACGGTTTGTGAAGGCGACTGCGGAATTGAGCGCTGCGGACCGCGCTCGGGCTGTCCGAAAGGCGTGCGACCTAGCTGTAAATGCAGGACAGGTTGCAGCAGGCATTTTCGTCAGCGGACAGATGCAATCGGCTATGAGCAATTCGCGCGGACTATTTGCGACGTACCGGCAAACGCGCGCGGAATTCTCCATCACAATGCAGCAAGAAGCAGCGACAAGCTGGGCGAAGGCTAACGCCGCCGACGTTCGCGAACTTGATCCGCAGGCGCTCGCACAGACCGCCAGCAAGAAAGCACGATTGGCGACGAGCGCCGTCGAACTCGCTCCCGAAAAATACACGGTCATTCTCGAGCCTGCTGCTGTGCTCGATCTTGTTGGATTTCTTTTCTATGATTTTGCCGCGACGGCGCTGGAAGACAAACGCTCTTGCCTGAACGACCGAATGGGCAAACCGCTTTTCGGGAAAAATATTTCGGTTTGGGATGACGCCTATCATTCCGGCCAACTGGGAGTGCCATTTGATGGCGAGGGAGTTCCGCGGCAGCGCGTCAGGTTGGTAGACAAAGGCGTGCCCCAGAGTCTGGTTTACAGCCGGGCAAGCGCCAAACGCGCCAGGAAAAAGCCGACCGGCCACGGATTTGCCTTGCCAAACGAATACGGCGAAGCTCCCATGAACCTGGTTTTTTCCGGGGGAGAATCATCCCTCGAAGAAATGATTGCATCCACCGATCATGGCCTTCTGGTGACGCGGTTGTGGTACATCCGGGAAGTGGACCCATATGAAAAAGTGATGACCGGGATGACGCGGGACGGTCTTTTCCGTGTGGAAAAGGGCAAAGTGACAACCGCTGCCCGGAATTTCAGGTTCAATCAGTCCGTGCTGGAGATGCTTAGGAACGTGGAATTGATGAGCCCGGCAGTGCGCGCCACGGGTGAAGAAGCGTTCGAAATGGTGGTTCCGGCGATGAAAATCAATGGTTTCCAGTTTACGGAAGTGACGAAATTCTAGCCAAAAAGGGTCACCAAGCCCGGCAAACGTCACTTGCAAGAAATTCAATTCAGTAAATCAATTTTCTGCGTTGTACATACCCCTGCTCCGACCTCTATAAACGTTGCATATGGGGCAGCGCCACCCTAATTGGGGCCATCCCGATCATGACGCCTGTGGTACGGGCTTTATTGCACGTTTAGGCGGAGCTGCGCGATACGACATTGTTCAATATGCTCTGAACGCGCTTGAAAGACTGACGCATCGCGGCGGAGTTGATGCCGACGGTGCAAGTGGCGACGGGGCCGGGCTACTCACTGGAATTCCTCACGCATTTTTTTCCTTGAAAGCTGCCGAACAAGGAATCGAACTTCCGGAACACTTTGGTCTTGGTGTGGCATTTTTGCCGGCGGAAGAGGTTTCGCAGGCGCGTGCAGCCATTGAGGAAGCTGCGGAAACCGAACGGCTAAGGCTTCTGGGTTGGCGGCAAGTGCCTACGAATCCTGGCTGTCTGGGGCGGCGTGCTCTGGAGACGATGCCGGAGATCTGGCAGTTTTTCGTCGCACCGTTTCATCCGTCGCGCAGCGATACGCGTTTTGAACCTCGTCTTGCGTTGATGCGGAAGCGGGCTGAGTCTCTCATGCCCGCCCGTTGTTACATCTGTTCGCTCTCTTCGCAGTCGGTTGTATACAAAGGCTTGCTCACGCCGTGGCAATTTCCTCAGTTTTACGCAGACCTACGCGATTCTTCGTACGAAACGACATTCGCAATTTTCCACCAGCGCTATTCGACGAATACGTCGCCGTCCTGGCATTTGGCGCAACCGTTCCGCCACGTAGCGCATAACGGAGAGATCAACACTATCGTTTCCAATCGCCGCTGGTTGCGGGCCAAAGAGCGGCAGATTCGCAACGACTTGGCGGTTGGGCCGTGGTTCCACGCGCTGGAGCAAAATGTCAGCGATTCGGCGAGTTTCGACAATGGATTTGAGGTGAAGCTGCTGCAGGGCTTTTCGGCGGAAGAAGCGATGCTGACGATGGCGCCACCCGCTTTTGAAAACGATCCACTGCTCTCCCGTGATGTGCGTGCCGCGCTTTCCGCGCTTTCGCTTCACAGTGAGCCGTGGGATGGGCCTGCTGCGCTCATCTTCTCTGATGGGCAAGTCGTCGGCGCAAAACTGGATCGGAACGGATTGCGTCCGCTGCGCTACACAGTTACTCACGATGGTTTGGTGGTAGCAGGATCGGAGACCGGCCTTATTGATTTTGAAGAGTCGCGCATCGCCGAGCGGCAACGGCTTGGCCCGGGCGAAATGATTGTTGCAAACCCCGCGACCGGAACGCTTTTCCGCTGGAGAGAAATCTTGAAGCGGCTGGCGACGCAGCAGTCGCGGCGGCCTGCCCCGCAGACCCGCAGGCTTGGAGTTGCCGCGTCTGCTACACCTCATCCAGCGGTGGAATTGCCGAAACGCGTCGCCGCCGCATGCGGTTGGTCGGACGATCAATACAAAATTCTTTTTTCGGGGCTTCTGCACGGCAAGGAATCGGATTGGAGCATGGGCGACGACGCGCCGCCTGCGTTTCTTTCCTCGCAACTGCGCACGCTTTGGGATTACTGCAAGCAGCGTTTCGCGCAGGTGACGAATCCTCCGATCGATCCGCTGCGTGAAACGCATGTGATGTCGCTCGAAGTGAGTTTGCCACAGGGAATTGCGCTGCCCACGCCGATTCTTACGCAAGCTGAGCTGGAAGAATTACTGGAAGCGTCCAGCCCCATTCATCGCGAACCATTTTCGTTTCCCTCCAAACTAGGAGTCCCGGGAGCGCGTCGCGCAGTCGCTCAGTTGACTACCCCTCTGAGTGGCGGAGCGCGTCCGGGGCTCTTCCTCCTTTCGGATCGAGGAGTGGACGCGGAGCATGCGACGCTGCCGGCGTTGCTTGCGACTGCGGCATTTTGGAAGCGCATGGTTGAGGATGGTTATGCGGATGTGCCGCTGGTTGTGGAGACGGCGCAGGCGTTTGACACGCATCACATCGCGTTGTTAATCGCGGCCGGTGCGAGTGCTGTTGTGCCCTACCTCGCCGAACAATTTGCGGAAGCTCAAGAATCTGGCGGGGTGACGCATGTACGCACCGCAATTACTGCCGGTTTGCGCAAAGTGCTGGCGCGAATGGGTGTTTCCACGCTGGCGAGCTATCGCAATAGCTGCCTTTTTGAAATTGTCGGACTGTCCGAACAACTGTGCTCCGATTTTTTTGAAGATGCCGCGGATTTTGCCGGGCAAAAGTCATTGGACGAGTTGCTGGCTGACTACTTGAAGATGCATGCGAACGCGTTCGCGGCTGCATCAGAAGAGATGCACGATGCCGGGCTTTACCGCTTCCGCAAGGGCGCCGAGCTTCATGCTAATTCGCCGGAAGTTGTCCGTCGCATTCATGCGCACGTAAAAGCGCCGGATGCGAAGAAGTACAGCGCGTTTGAAGAGCTGGCCGATGCGCAAGGGCCGGTTTTTCTGCGTGATTTGCTGGAGACGGTCGTTTCCGATCCGATTCCATTGCAGGAAGTCGAACCGCTTGAATCCATCGTGCGACGCTTCAGCACGCAGGCGATGTCGCTCGGCTCGCTGAGCCCTGAGGCGCACAAAACGCTGGCGCTCGCGATGAACATGCTTGGTGGCCGAAGCAATACGGGCGAGGGCGGGGAAGACCCAAAGCTTTATACAGAAGAACCTGAGGCTGCGAACAAGATCAAGCAAGTGGCGTCCGGCAGGTTCGGCGTTACTGCGAACTATTTGGTGCATGCGCAAGAGCTCGAAATCAAGATGGCGCAAGGTTCGAAGCCCGGAGAAGGGGGCCAGCTTCCTGCGAAGAAAGTTACCGAGTATATTGCACGCATACGGCATGCGACGCCGGGCACTCCCCTTATTTCACCTCCGCCGCATCATGATATTTACAGCATTGAGGATCTTGCCCAGCTCATTCACGATTTGCGGGCAGTGAATCCTCATGCGCGCATTGGTGTGAAGCTGGTTTCCGGCGCCGGCGTGGGAATTATTGCCGCCGGAGTTGCAAAAGCCGGCGCGGATGTCATTACCATCAGCGGACATAACGGCGGCACAGGTTCATCGCCGCTGACTTCCATCAAAAATACCGGCTTGCCGTGGGAAATTGGGCTGCGCGAGACACACGAAACACTAGTTCGTGCTGGCTTGCGCTCGCGTGTCGCCCTGCGCGTCGACGGGGGACTTAAGTTTTCACGCGACATTCTGATCGCTTCCATTCTCGGCGCGGACGAATTTGGTTTTGGTACTGCGTCACTTTTGGCAATCGGCTGCGTGATGGCGCGGCAATGCCATCTGAATACTTGTCCCGTGGGAATCGCGACGCAAGATGAGACGCTGCGCATGCGATTCAACGGAAAACCGGAAATGGTGGTGGCTTATTTCCGCGCGCTGGCCGAGGAAGTCCGCAACAAACTTGCTGAACTTGGCGCGCATTCGCTTGTGGAATTGAAGGGCGCTTACGATTGCCTGCGTCCGCGTTCGGTGAATTATGCAGAAACGCCGGCGTTGGCGCTTGAATCCGATATGTCGTTCCGGATTGCGCCGCAACAGGCTCCCGGTTTGCATGCCGCCGTTGGCGAAACTCCTGTTATGCCAGCGATGGATTTCTCTGCAACTGCTCCAGTGCAGATTCGTAATTCTGACCGCAGCGTTGGCGCTGGACTTAGCGGCGAAAGAATGCGCGCGCTAGCGTTCAAGAACATTTCCGAAGAGAATTCGGTTCATGAGTTTGTTGGGGCGGCTGGACAAAGCTTTGGCGCATTTGTTTGCGAAGGCATGACGCTGAAGCTGAACGGCGAAGCGAACGACTACGTCGGCAAGGGGCTCTCCGGCGGTACGATTTCTATTTCTTCGGGACCGAGTGCTTCGCGCCGAGGCGATGTGCTGGCGGGGAATACCGTATTGTACGGTGCGACTTCGGGCCAGCTTTTTGTCGCGGGACGTGCGGGAGAGCGATTTGCGATTCGTAATAGCGGAGCACTTGCAGTTGTAGAAGGCGTTGGACAGCATGGTTGTGAATACATGACTGGCGGCGTCGTACTTGTGCTTGGGCCGCTCGGCCTGAATTTTGGCTCGGGCATGACGGGTGGACTTGCTTATGTCTTGCGAGCAGAAGCAGAAGACGTGCTCCACAAGGACTTTGTGAAATTGGAAGAAGTCGAAGCAACGGAAGAAGCGTGGTTGCGCAGAACTCTGCTGGAACATGTGAATTTGACGCAGAGTCCTCGTGCTGCGCGATTGCTGTCCCGGCGCGGTTCGATCGGGCTTATGCGAGTGCAGCCACTGCACTTTCAGGGAAGCATAGAAAAAACCTGGGCTCCTCACTTAGGCGCACTTGGTCTTGTGGATGCCGTGCAGCAGGTGACTGTTCCTGTCTCCGCTGTTTCTCAGGCTATTCATGCCTGAACGCTCTTTGTTCTGCTTTTGGCATACTGAATTCGATATAATCCACGCTTGAACGGACGGTTATGGATTTTGACCAACTGACAACTTTTGTTTATGTGGCCAAACTGAAGAGTTTTTCCCGCGCAGGCCAAAAAGTGTTTCGTTCTCAATCTGCAGTGAGTGCGCAAATCCGCCAATTGGAGCAGGCTTACCGTTCGAAACTTCTGGATCGCTCGGCGAAGTCTGTTGAGTTGACACCCGCCGGTGAGGTGCTTTTCGATTACGCGGAAAGACTCCTTCGTTTACGCGATGAATCGGTGCAGGTGGTGGCAGATCGTGGAAACGTAGTTCAAGGACCCGTTGTCTTCGGCGCGAATGAAGCGACGTGCCTTTATCTTTTGCCGGACATTTTTGCGGAGTTCCAGAAGCGCTATCCGCAGGTCCACATCAGTATTTATCGCAATTTTAGCCACAAAATTTTGCAGCGTGTGGAAGACGGTTCCGTGGATGTCGGGATTGTGACGCTGCCCCTGAAATCGCCCAATCTGAAAGTGCACAGCATTTATAAAGACCGGCTGCGTTTCATGGTCAGTGTCCGGAACCCGCTGGCGCAGCGTTCGAAAGTGACGCTGGAAGAAGTTGCATCGCAGCCTCTGATTTTTCCGCGCACCGGATTTACGCGCCAGGTCCTAGACAAGTTGTTTCGGCCGTACCGTTCTCGTGTGCACGTCGCCATGGAATTGCCAAGCATCGGCATGATCAAGCGTTTCGTCGGGGCCGATGCGGGTGTTTCCTTCATCAGCGAAAGTTTTGCCAAGGATCAGATCAAAGCAGGTGAAGTGAAACTCTTGAGCGTGGAAGGAGTCGACCTCTGGCGCGAACTTGGTCTGGTTTATCGGCGTGACCGCAGTTTGCCCCGCGCCGCGCAAGCACTTATCGGACTCATTCGAGAACATCGCAAGGGTTCAGAAGCCGACTCCAGCGCTCACTAGACGCATCCAACAACAAAGTCACTTCCTGCACGATCGAAATTGCACGATGTAGCTCGCAAGGACCGAAGTAATGCCCTGGTGAAACGCTTACCCTTCCTGCCTCACTACTAGCTTGAACCACTCGGGAACTCGACCTATAAGCTCGGCGCAGAAACGCATTTCCTGCCACCTCGCCGCGTTTTGACTGAGCCGTGTCCCGCTGCTGGAGGCAAAATCATGCGAACACTATTGGCCGTGGGAGCAATCGGAGAGTTTGTTAAACAGGTGCAATCCACTCTGACAAAAGCTGGATTTGACACCAAAGGGGCGGACGGTTGGTACGGAAACAAGACAGGGGCGGCTGCCCAAGCGTATCAGCAAGCGAACGGACTCCAGGCATCTGGAAATATCGATGACTCGACGTGGCCTGCGCTGATGCAATCGGCCGTTCCTCCTGTTGCCCAGCGCTCCCTGCAGCTCACTTCAGCATTCGAAGGGCATGGTTTTGAACTCGCCGTGGGAAATTTTGATGGAGCGTTGCTGACTTGGGGAATTATCGGTTTCACGTTGACCGCGGGTGAAATTCAGGAAATCGTGCAAGCAATCAATGCTTCGAATCCTCAATTGTTGGATCAAGCGTTTGGCACGAGCAAGCAAGAACTCCTTCAGTTGATGACGGCTTCCAGGGATCAACAAACTGCGTGGGCCAATGCGCACACGCTGCCAAATGGCAGCCTTGTGCAATCGTGGCGAACGATGTTTGCAGTGTTCGGCTCCTTTCCTGAAGTGCAAGCGGAACAGCTACGCCACGTGAACCAGGACTATTTAATTCCCGCGATCGCCACTGCAAAAATGTTGGGTTTCAAGTCCGAGCTTGGACTTGCTCTGGCGTTCGATATTCACGTGCAGGACGGAGGGATCAAAAACACCGCCCTCAACCAAATTCAGCAACAATCAAGCCCCGGAATGGCTGAGTCTGATTTGCGTGTAATCGTTGCGAATGCCGTGGCGGATTTTGCGCGACCGTCATTTATGGATGACGTCCGCAAGAGAAAGCTCACAATCGCAACCGGACAGGGCCAGGTTCACGGACACAACTTCGTGCTGGAAAACTGGGGACTCTCCGGTGCGTTTCCGGCGAGCGAACTCGCTTGAATTGTTTTTGAAAAATCTAGTTTTTGACGGTGAAGTCGAGGCTCGAAATGGAACGCGAAATCACGTTTTCCTGAATTTGAATCAGGTCGCTGTCCGCGAAAGTCATTCCCAGGGCTGTAAGAACGTCTTTGCCGCGCGAAATCACGACCAAAGTGCCTGACCAGTCGTGATTGTCTGCCATTCCGCGATATTTGTATTCAACGGCCGGCATGCCGCCGACGGTGATTTTGCGTTGGGAAATCAGGCGGTAGTTGTCGTAAATCTCGCGCAAGCGTTTCTCAACTCCTGAAGCTGCAGCTTCAAGCGGCTCCTTCGTTTTTTCCTCGCCAACTACCATCAGCGTGGATTCGTTTGATGTGCCCATTGCTACGATTGCATTTGGCAGCGCTTTACGGGCGTCTTCGATCAGCTGCCAACTCGGCGCTTTGTACATACGGAAGCCATGCGTGAAATTCGTGTACTGATTGCCCTGGATCTCTTCCTTGTTTGGCGGCGGCTCATCTTTCGGTGGAGCAGGGAGAGTGGCACTGGATGCCAGCGTTCCGTTTGCCGCGGGTGCAGGAGTCTTGATATTGGGAGCAGCGGCATTTGTCGCTGATGCATTTGATGGAATCGCGGGGCGAACGCTGGTGTTCGGAATTTTGTTTTTTGCGGAAACTTCCGTCGTGTTGCCCGAGTTCGGCGCAGGATTTGATTCGGGCGCAGGCGAAGTCTCTGTTTTTGCGGGCTGAGCCGCAGGTTTCGAATCATTTGGCTGGCCAGCCGGAGAATTTGGCACGATCGCGGCGATCTTGTCCTTTTCGACGAGCACATATCCATAGTCGGTTTTGACTTTGAACATATTGTCTTCGTAAGCGACGATCACGCCGTAGAGTTTCTTGCCGTCTTTGAGGCGGATTTCATCAGCTGACGCCGGCATCGCCGCCATTGCTGAAGCAATGGCAAAAGCCAGGCCGCAGGCACCGTTCTTCGCAGAAATACGCATAAGCTGAGTATGCGTCCGCGCCAGTCTGGCTGCAAGATTCACTCGCGCGGACGTGTCCGGCGAGCCACCTCTGTAAGCAGTACGGCAGCGCGGGCTGCAAGGTGCTCAACGTCCGCCAGCAGCTGGCTGAGTTTTCCCCGCGTAGCATCGTCCAATCTCGCGTGATTCTGCTGAGCGGCGAGCGCTTCGCCAAGCAGGCGCAGCGCTTTTCTGTGACGCGGATTCAGCCGTTCCCAAAGACGCTGCTTTCCACTCCGGTTTCTGCCCAGCCATTCTTCGGCACTGCCCGCAGGGCGCCCATCTGCGGGCTCAGCCGGCTTCTCGCGGCGACTTGTTCGCGGGTAGAAGTGCATTTCAGTGGTTCTCGGGCTTTAGCGCGGCCAAGGATTCGCAATTCAGTTGCCCACTGGGTTCAACGCGGCCGGTTACTTTGAACGTGCGCATTTCATATACAAGCCCGCCATAACGATCGTAAACATCGGGGAAGAGCACGGTTTCAAAAATACCGCGCTGGTCTTCCAATGTCAGAAACATCATGTCGCGGTAATTTTTTGTGCCGACATGCCGGTGTGTCACCGCCCAGCCGCAGAGCGTTACGCGTTTGCCGACGTGAGCGGGCAATTCATCGCTCCAAAGCTCGCCGTCGCGCGGCAAAAAATCGAGCGGGTGGCCGCTGACGCAAACTTCAAGGAGTTCGCGTTCGTAACGCAGTTTTTGTTCGCGAGTATAGTCTGGCGTGTCCTCAGGTAAAGCTATCTTCGTCAAACGATGATTTGCTAAATCACCAAAGAGGGAAGTAGAGAGGGTTGCAGGTTTGGGCGTTTTTTGCGCCTGGTAAAAATTCCATTGCCAGAGCAGAGCGGACCTCATTAAGTGGCGGCCTTCGTCCACTTCATCAAATGCGCCACACTTGATAAGCGCTTCGATCTCGTCGCATTCAACGGGGACACGTTCGAGAAAATCTTCGAGCGAACGAAATTGGCCGGCATGATTTCGTGCGTGCAGAATGTTGGTGAGCGTTTCCGTCCGTAAACCCTGTACTTGCATCAATCCGATGCGCAGCGCCTTGCCTCCATCCGGCCGTGGTTCTACGGTGTATTCCATTTGCGAATGATTCACTGAAGGCAGCAACACTTTGATGCCCAAACGTTTGGCTTCTTCGACGTAAGCGGAAGGATGATAGAAGCCGGCGCTGGCGCTGCACATTGCTGCCAGAAACTCCGCAGGGTGATGTATTTTCAGGTAGGTCATGCGGTAAGAGATGTCTGCGTACGTAGCAGCGTGAGCCTTGCAGAATCCGAAAGCCCCGAATTTTTCAACCATCATCCAGGATTCACTGCGTTGCTGCTTTGTTAGGCCCATTATTCCCGCGGCTTTTTCAAATTCGCCCTGCAATCGTTCATAATCTGCCCTGCCGGAATAACTTCCAGATAGCTTTCGCACTTGATTTGCTTCTGCGAGCGACATGCTTCCGACTGCTTGCCCAATCTGCATGGCCTGTTCCAGATAAACGCAAACGCCCTTTGTGCTTTCGAGAATCGGCACCAGGGATTCATGCGGATAGATTGTTTTTTCTTTTCCGAGGAGCCGCTTTACGAATAATTCTTTGGAACCGTATTCCGCTGCGCCCGGCCGTATGATTGCCAGCGCGATAGCAACTTGCTCCAGCGTTTTTGCGCTCATCATGCGGAGCATGCCGCGCATGGCGGGCGATTCGATTTGAAAAACGCCCAACGTTTTCCCTGCGGCAATTGCTTCGCATGTTGCCGGATCGTTTTCCGGAATCGCGTCGAAATCGATATTCCTTGCTTTCGGTAACGGAGTTACTCCGTCCGGTGCAATGCCCTTTACTTCTGATTCTTCTTCTCCGTTTCTTGCCCGTTTTTCAATGTTGTCCAACGCCAGCGACATTGTCGTGAAGCCCCGCTGGCCGAGCAGATCCATTTTGATCAGGCCCAATGCTTCTACGGCATCCATGTCGTATTGCGCGACGATGATTCCTTTCGCGGCGCGCTCCAGCGGTAAATATTGCGTTAGCGGCATCGCGGCGATCACCGTCCCGCACGGATGGATCCCCAGATGCCGCGGTGCGTCATCCAGTTTCAAAGCTACTTGCAAAATTGTTTTCCATGGCTCTTCATGTACCGGCAGGTCGCGGCATTCCGGCAAGCCGCGGATTGCTTGTGGAATTTCCCGAACGGGACAATGTGGCAGCCGCTTGGTGAAGCGGTTCACTTCCAGGGGAGGCACGCCAAATACTTTTGCGATTTCGCGTACGGCAAGGCGCGCATGCATGGTGACAAAGCTTCCGATCATTGCTACATGCGGCCCTAACCGGGCCGACGCCACGTGAGGGCCTTGCTCCGCGCTTTGGGCGCCCCAGCGTTCATAAACGTAATCGATCAATTCGTCGCGCCGTGCTCCGCAAATATCGATATCAATGTCGGGGTAGTCGTCGCGCGTCTCATTCAGGAATAGCTCGAAATACAATCCCCAGCGCAGCGGACAGACGCGCGAAATGCCCAGACAATAGGTGACCATCGAACTGGCCGCGGATCCTCGTGCTACGGCCGGAATCCCGCGCCGTTTTGCTTCTTCCACGATGTCCCATACCAACAAGAAATACGCCGCAAGTTTTCTTTCTTCGATTACGTTCAGTTCATGCGCTAATCGCGAAAGCACTTCCGGCGTCACAGGCCGGTAAATACGCTGAGCGCCGTCAAAGCAGAGCTTCCACAAATAGGAAAATGGTGTTTCGCCTTGCGGCACGGGAAATTCCGGCAAGATTAATTTGCCGAGTTCAAGTTCCAGGTTGCAGCGTTCGGCGATTTCCAGCGTTGCGCGCAGTAGCTCCGGATGATCCGGAAACAAACGCTTCATCTCCGTGTACGGTTTAAACCACGCTTCACCTGTGGTGATTTCCGCTTTGCTCGATTCTTGAGAGAGCGAGGCGCCGACCGTCGTGAGCAATCCGCCCACGCGAACTGCATTCACGGCGCGATGATGCAAATGCTCTTCAGGTTTTATGAAATGAACGTTGTTGGTTGCGGCGAGCGGAATGTTTAAATCCCGGCCAATGCGTTCCGCTTCGCGAAACAATCGGCCATCGCCAGGTGAAAGGCGCTGCACCGCGAGGTAGAACTTCGACTCAAAAATTTCTCGAAGTGAACCAACCCATTCGTTGGCGTTGTCGTAGTCATGAGCCTTGCTCGCATTGCTCGTTGTTCTAACCAGTGACACCAGCGCGATAATTCCTTTGCTGTACTGCGCTAGCTCTGCGAAAGGTACTGGCTTCCCTTCGTTCTCCACGTCAGTTGTTTTTGGACTAGGTGCAGCCGTGCCCATCTGTCGCAACGTCACCAGCCGGCAAAGGTTGCTGTATCCTTCTGCGTTTTCCGCCAATAGAACGATCGGTGCGTTCGTTATTCGGCATTGAACATCCAGCTTCACTCCAACAATCGGCTTGATGCCTTTTTCCAGCGCCGTTTTATAAAAGGGAATCGCCGCATACATGCCATTCGTATCCGTCAGCGCAACGGCGGGCATGCTTGCCTCCACCGCCGCTGCGATAATCTCCTCTGGCGATGGCACCGCCCTCAAAAACGAATAATGACTGTGGCAATCGAGGTGAACGAACATACACGCCTGTGAACTCGGTTTGTTTGGTAGGGAATCAGGAAGAAAGTTTCAGAGAATGTTTATCGCGATAAACATGGCGTGGAAAGCACCAGCCCGCCCGGCTTGCTGGCGTAGTGCTCGCGCAATTGCAGGCCTTTGCCGTAAAAGAGCGCGTTCCAGCCGAAGCGTTTACGTGCATTGTCCACGCCGCGGTTCAAATACCAGCGCCGGTTCGCATTGTTATCGAAAAGTTCGTTTTGCCGGCGATCCAAATCCAGATTCACCACGTTTATGCCGACGAGCCGCACCGCCACACGGCGCGTGAATAATTTCTCAAAAAGTTCCATCGCCGTTTGGTGCAAGGCGCGTTCATCGTTGCTCGGCTTCATAAGCCGTAGCGTCTGATGCGCGGAAAAATGATCCACATAACGAATGCGCAGGCCGATGGACCGCGCCTGCCGTCCATAGTCGCGCAGCGTGGAGCCGACACGCTCGCAAAGATATTCGATCAAGCCGCCCAAAAATTCCGTATCAATCGTGCCGCCTTCAATGGTCGTTTCGCGCGAAATGGATTTTGGCGTCGCCGGCAGCATCACTTCGCGGCCATCGAGTCCGCGCGCGCGCTCCCAGATTTGTCCGCCGATCACTTCGCCAAACGCCGCTTCCAGCGCAGGCCGCGGCACGCGGCTCAGTTCCGCAATGGTCGTTACACCACGCTCGGCCAGCATCGAAGCGTGTACGTGTCCGATGCCGTGTAGTTTCTCCACTGGCAGCGGCGCAAGAAATTCCTGCTCCGTGCCCGGAGCGATCAATTTAAATCCACGCGGCCGTTGCAGCCGCGACGCAATCGCCGCCACTACTTTTGTCCGCGCCGCTCCCACGGACACGCTCAATCCCGTTTGCTGAAAAATTTCCATCTGGAGTCGCAGCAGCGTGCCGCGAAAATCCGGATACAGCCGCTCGGTGCCCGCAAAGTCCAGATAAAAATCGTCCAGCGCCGCGGTCTCCACCGCCGGCGTATACATCTCCAGTATCCGCCGCACGCGTTCCGCGTAATCGGCGTAGTGCTCATATTGGCCAGGCACAACAATCGCCTTCGGGCAAAGCTGCATCGCTTCGCGGAAGGTCATCGCTGTCTTCACGCCCTGCAGCTTTGCTTCGTAACTCGCCGAAGCCACCACGCCGCGCCCCACCAGCACCGGCTTGCCGCGCAGCTTCGGATTCAGCACCTGCTCGACGGACGCAAAGAACGCGTCCACGTCCACATGGACAATGTTTGGGACCGGACCGCTGCAGGAAGGCGCTGGGTGTGCCTGTGAGGGCTGTACAGGCGCCTCTGGCAGCGAAATAGCATTTGGGTTCAGGGCGGGGAATACGGTTTCGACACAAGCTTCCATGGCAATGCTCCCGGCGGAAAAACGGTGTGTTACGTTCAACGGGTAGCGCTTAGCCCGTTGAGCCTCGGAGGCAATAGAGCCAAGCGCTACGTTTCCCCCGCCCAGTTACCCAGTGCGGGCCGCTTCCCGTTTTCCTCTACCGCCTCGCAGTATAGCGAACAAAAAGCGAAAGTCAAGAGCTGTCTTTTTTCGGTAGTGGGTCAGTTTCTGGTTGCGCGTTTATTGCGAACTTGCGGCTGAATCCGTGATGAAATGAATCGTTAGCCTCGATGGAAATTTACCTCAAGCAGAAAAACCAAGTATTAGGTTGCATACTCGGGGGTGCTTTAGGGGACGCGTGGGGAAGACCTTGTGAAGGAAGCCCAAGTCACGTGGCTTTTGAGGTTCCCTCGCGTTCATCCGTATCCGATGACACGCAACTTACCTTGGCCACCTGTGAGTCAATCATCGAAAACCGTGGTGTTTACGCCGAACGCGTCGCGTCTTGCTTCGCAGCATGGTTTACAGCAGGACGTATCAACGGGATGGGTGCAAGTACTTTGAAGGCCTTGCGCGATTTGGCTGCCGGAGTACATTGGGCACTGGCAGGAAGCCGGGGCGAGTATTCCGCCGGGAACGGTGCGGCGATGCGGATAGCACCGTTGGCCTTCTTCTTAGATCCAGCTAACCCTGCCGACAGGACAGTGATTCGGGATGTTTGTCGAATCACCCATCACAATGACGAGGCTTACATCGGAGCGCTCGCCGTTGTGGTGGCGATCCGGGCCGGTTGCGTTGGCACTTGGTCACGCGAGAAAAACTTCTTGGCTGTGGTTGCAGAATCTTTGCCGGACTCAGCCGTGCGTGATCGGATAAAAGACTTGCTCCCGCTAAAGGGTCACCCGTCAGAGCTCGCGTCGAAATTCGGTTCGAGTGGATGGGTAGTGGACACCGTACCGCTAGCTCTATACTGCGCACAATTTATCGCAGAGCGGTCCATATCGACTGTGATAGCTCAAGCGATTGAGACGGGCGGCGATACAGATACCATTGCTTCAATCACCGGACAGATTGCAGGAACGGTTGCTGGTGTTCCTTCCGACTACGCTGAACATTTCTCCAGAATTACCGGCGGAGATGAAATCATCCAAGTTGCAGAGCGTTTCGCGGATTTTCTGAGATACGCGTGAAGAACTCAAGAGGGTTCAGGAAATCGATTGCATTTGTCAAAAACACAACGGGAGCCTGCCACCATGCTGCGGCAAACTCCCGGTTGGCTATTTGTTTTTGTCAGACGAACCTTCCAGCGGAATCACTTCCACTGTTTCGCCAGTACGCACACGAAGCGCATCCATACTGACGAAACCGAACCTGCGCGATTCCGGCTTCGGTTCCGCCGCGGACACGGTCCGGTCGCTGTAGTCCGTGCAATTACGCACCGGAAAGGGAACCACGGTGTTCGGGTTGATCAAGCGGCAGAAGGTTTCCACTTCCTTCGTGCGCTCTCCCGTACGCACGGTTCCCCAAATGCAAGTGGCGCACAACGACACGCGCCGCTTCCAGGCAAATGAAGCCCACTGAATGACACTCATGATTCCTCCTTTCCGCACGTTGCGCGTTGTTTTTTCGCTTACTCCCGGAAAAAAGTGATTTCGGTTGCTGCCGTCATAGCTTCCGCTCTGCAGGCAGCACCGCTTGAAATTTCCTTCCGGAACCGCACGGGCACGGATCATTCCGCCCGAGTTTTTCCACGAGCTCTTTTTCGCCGTGAACCACGCGGTGCCCACGCTTCACGTTCGTTTCCGAGGGGAATCCTTTTCTCCGTTTACTGCTTCGCTCAAAAGCAACCATCCTCAAACTGATGTTCGTTTCGCATGACATCCTCCTTCAAAAATCACCGCAAATTATTTGTGTGAGCTCTTTTGTAATTCATTGCATTGGAACTCACCCTTCACTCCTTCAACTTCGGTTCGATGGACGCAGCCGGAAGAATCTCCTTATCGCCGTCTTCCATTTCCTGGAATTGTTCCGCGGTAACGAAGCCGATGCTGCGTCCCGCGGTTTTTGTAACCAAGATCCAGGCAATTCTTTCCATATCGCGTCTGCTGACGATGCGTTTGTCGTCATAGGCAGAACATTCCGCGACTAGAAAAGGCACGCGCCGCTCCGGGTAGCTCGATCCGCAGTAAAACTCCATCTGCGAAGCGCTGAAACCCTTCACGATACGCGCCGAGCGGCATGTGGAGCACAACGGCTCCAAGCCTTCCGGAGTTCCATCCTTTACCTTAATCGTGACCATATTTTTTCTTTTTCTAAGAAGCGCAATACGCTTCGGAATGGCTCCTCGCGCGTCGAAACGCGAAGAGCGCGGTTTACGCGAATTTCAAAAAATACGCGTCAAGGCGGCAGACTTCGCCGCGCATCTGAATTATGTTTACGAAAATTGCCGTTGCAAAAGGAACTAGCGATCGTGAACGGACGACATCCAACCGCTGCCTGAGTGCCTTTGCACCGGCAACGCTTCAAAACGGCCCGTAGGTTTGTTTAGCCGCATGACGTCGTCCTCCCTTAGGTAGGACTTTTCGCAGAATAGCACGAATCAAGAATTTGCCAACGGAAAAATTCGCCGCGCTCGGAGCACCCTTTTCATGGATTCCAGACCCCGCGTTCTAGAGAGTCACTCTATCGGTAGTAAAGTAGGCCATGAAGTGGCAAGCTCGTGGAATGAAATTGCTTTCCGTCAATGTAGGCCTTCCGCGCGAAGTTGTTTGGCACGGCCGCCAGGTCACTACCGGAATCTTCAAAGAGCCGGTGCGGGGGCGAATCAAGCTTCGTCGCCTCAATCTCGAAGGCGACGCTCAGGCCGATCTCAATGTTCACGGCGGAAAAGACAAAGCCGTCTATTGCTACCAGCGGCAGCACTACGACTTTTGGAAGAGAGAATTAGCCGGTCACGATTTGCCGATGGGCGTGTTTGGGGAAAACTTCACGTTGGATGGACTCTTTGAAGACTCTATCCACCTCGGCGATCGCTTTGCCATTGGCACGTCGCAGGCCGTAGTCACGCAGCCTCGTATGCCGTGTTACAAGCTTGGTTTGCGATTTCAATCGGACGATATGGTGAAGCGATTCCTCGCCAGCGGTCGCACCGGTTTTTATCTAGCTGTCGTGCGCGAAGGAGAAGTCGGCGCTGGCGACGAAATGAATCTCCTCAGCCGCGATCCCAATGCCGTCCCTGTATCGGAAATCACTCGTCTTTACGTAACGAAGCGCTACGACAAGATGGATCTCACTTCCATCGAACGCGCGCTAAACGTCGCCGCTCTACCGGAAGGTTGGAAGCAATATTTTCGCCAACGCATGGATCAGCGCAGCGCCTGATAACAAACCGCGAGCTAGAAGATCTTTCGGAATGTCCAGAACAGCGTTCCCGACAGGCACATCGCGACGGGCAGCGTCAGCACCCATGCCATCAAAAGGCTCTTCACCGTGGACCACTGCAATCCCGAGTGGTTCGCCGTCATCGTTCCCGCGACTCCCGATGATAAGACGTGTGTCGTACTGACCGGCAAGCCAAACGCGTCTGCCGCGCCGATCGTCGCCATCGCCGTAATTTCCGCCGCCGCTCCCTGTGCGTACGTCAGGTGATTTTTCCCAATTTTCTCGCCGACAGTGACCACAATGCGCTTCCATCCGACCATTGTGCCCAAGCCAAGCGCAAGAGCTACCGCGACCTTTACCCAAAGTGGAATAAATCTCGTCGCTTTATCAACGTGTCCTTTGTAATTCTTCAGCACGGCCACGTCCGCGGTAGCCAAAACAGGCTTGCCGCTTTTCTGCATGATCCGCAGAGCTTCGCTGGCTAGATACATGTCATTACGGAAGTTACGTACCTTATCGCCTGGAACCTTCGAAAGTTCCTTGAAGAGCGCCATTTCCGTGCCGATATCGTTCACCAGCGTCCGCATTGCCAGCATCGTGTTTGGTGTAAATTCTTTCGTGCGGATAAACTCCGTAACTTCGTCGCGAGGATCGCCGATCACCGCCTGACCTTCCACATACTTATTGAGCGTGTCGGCCGCCTGCCGGGAAACTGCAATAAAATCTTCCGACTGGCGCGGTGTTACGGCATGGTTCAACGCATACGTGGTTGGAACCGTGCCTATCAGAATCAGCATGATCAATCCCATGCCTTTTTGGCCGTCATTGGAACCATGGAAGAAACTCACGCCCGTGCACGTCAGCATCAGCAATCCGCGAATCCAGAATGGCGGCGGTTCCGTTCCTTCCGGCGCCTCGTAGAGCTTTTTGTCCTTGATCAGTGCTTTCATCGTCAGGAAGAGCAGCAACGCGCAAACGAATCCCACAAGCGGCGAAATCAGCAGCGACTTCCCGATATTTGCAGCCTGCGCCCAATCCACACCGCTGGTTCCCGTGCGAGCCGACATCAGCTGATTTGCAATGCCGACGCCGATAATCGAACCAATCAAAGTGTGCGAACTTGAAGCTGGCAGGCCGAAGTACCACGTTCCCAAGTTCCACAAAATCGCTGCTACCAACAACGCAAACACCATCGCAAAGCCTGCGCTGCTGCCCACCTGCAAAATCAACTCCACCGGCAGCAACGAGACGATGCCGAAAGCTACGGCTCCCGTCGAAGTTACGACTCCCGCGAAGTTGCAGAAGCCCGACCACGTGACCGCCATGTGCGGCTCCATCGCATGCGTGTAAATCACGGTCGCCACGGCGTTTGCCGTATCGTGGAATCCGTTGACGAATTCAAACCCGAGCGCGACAAATAGCGCTACGCCGAGCAGGATGTACGGCAGAGCCGAACCCGCGTGCAGCGAAATCAGGTCTTGCGAAAGATTCCAGCCGATATAAACGACGCCTGCTATTAGCACGGCGACAAAAATCAACGTGCCGATAAGGCCCGGCCCCTTCGACATCTTCTCGTGCACGGCAGCAGGTGTGGGCGACGCAATTGTAGCCATAAGGCTCCTTGAAAATGAGTGCTGTAAGCCGGCGAGCGGGAAATTGCCGGTCTGGGAGCCTGCGTTATACGAAAGCTTTGTTACAATTCGATGAATCCAGTGCGTTTATTTATTCATATTCGGAATTGCAAACGGCGAGTCAGTTTTTTCGAGCAACTGGGAATACTTTTCAACTAAATCCCTGTTTTTTCACGCGCTTGCTTGACAAATGCCACCGGCAAAGGCAACTTGACGCTCGGAGTAAAAAGAGTGAATGGGCTTTTTCTAGCAGCTTTGATCGGCATCTTTGTTGGGTTGCGATGCTTGACGCCACCTGCTGTTGTTGCCTGGGCCGCTCTTCTTCATTGGATTGATCTAGATGCCTCTCGCTTGCATTTCCTCGCCAGCAAACCCGCCGTTATCATCCTCACGCTTGCAGCAATTGGCGAACTCATTGCAGACAAACTCCCTTCTTCGCCAAATCGCACTGCTCCCCTGGGTTTGAGCGCGCGAATTGTGCTTGGCATGCTATGCGGAGCTTGCATTACCATTGCCGGACACCAACCAAGCTGGGCCGGCGCTGTGCTTGGTTTGGCTGGAGCTTTGGCGGGCGGTTTTGGAGGGTTTCTTGCTCGCACTCGATCTGTGAAAGCATTAAAGTGCCCCGATTTTGTGATAGCGGTTTTGGAAGACGCCGTCGCTATCGGAGGCGCACTCTTCGTTGTTACTCGGTTCTAAACGCATGCCAGCCTCAAAATCATCGCAGCCAGCGCGCTACGACGCCGTTGTCATAGGCTCTGGCCAGGGCGGAACCCCGCTTTCTCAGGCGCTTGCTGGTGCGGGTATGCGCACCGCGCTCGTTGAGCGCGAACACGTGGGTGGTACTTGTATCAACGAAGGTTGCACTCCAACCAAAACAATGGTCGCCAGCGGTCGAGTCGCATACCTCGCGCGACGTGCCGCCGATTATGGCGTTCATGTTGGTTCTCCGAAAATTGACATGCTCCGCGTGCGCAAACGCAAACGTGACATCGTGAATTTGTTTCGGGGTGGAAGCCAAAAGCGTATCGAGCGTACGGCAAATCTGGATCTGATATTTGGGCAAGCGGAGTTTACAGGGCCAAATTCAATTGTTGTTCAAAATAAGAAGCGCCAGGAGAGCGTACTCACAGCGGACCGTTTCTTCATCAACGCGGGTTGTCGTCCATCCGTGCCGAAAATCACCGGTCTCGAAGACGTCCCGTTTCTGGACAGCACGTCCATCATGGAATTGAATGTCGTCCCGGAACATCTCTTGGTGCTGGGCGGTGGTTACATTGGACTCGAATTCGGCCAGCTTTTTCGCAGGCTTGGTAGCCGCGTCACGATAGTTCAGTCCGGCAGCAGTTTGCTTACTGGAGAAGATCCCGACGTCGCCGAAGCCGTTGCCGAAATTCTCAAGGAAGACGGAATCCATATATTACTCGACGCGCGTGCGGAAAAAGCAGCTCGACATGGTTCGCGTATTCATCTGAAAATTCGCACCGGCGGCAAGATGAGAAACCTCGAAGGATCACACTTGCTCGTCGCTACCGGGCGAATTCCGAACTCAGACACGCTCAATCTTTCCGCGTCGCAAGTTGCCACGGATGTTCGCGGATTCATTCAAGTCAACGACAGGCTTGAGACTTCCGTAAAAAACATCTACGCCCTCGGTGACATCAAGGGCGGACCCGCGTTTACACATATCTCTTATGATGATTTCCGGATCATCCGCACTAATCTGCTTGAAAAAGGAAATGCTTCCACTGCGGGTCGGCTCGTTCCGTACACGCTCTTTATCGATCCTCAATTCGGTCGCGTCGGTCTTTCCGAAACGGAGGCCCGCGAACAGAATCGCTCAATCCGTGTCGCCAAGATGCCAATGAGCTATGTCGCGCGCGCTCTGGAAATTGACGAGATACGCGGCTTCATGAAAGCCATCGTAGATGCAAAAACGGGTCAGATACTAGGCGCCGCAGTGCTTGGCATCGAAGGCGGTGAAATCATGTCGCAAATTCAGATCGCCATGATGGGCAAGCTGCCCTACACCGTGCTGCAAAACGCTGTTTTTTCCCATCCGACGCTGTCCGAATCGCTCAACAATCTATTCAACCACTTTGTTTAAGGCGTGCGAACTGCCCCTAAAAGACGTGCCCTAACTGAAAAAACCATTTCTCATGACCTGATTCGCCCACGCTTCCACCAAGAAAAATCGGGCCAAGTGCAGTCTGGGCGACAATACCCGCGGCTATGTCACTGGGAAATCTGCTTTGATTTGTAAACCCGTACATCTTTCCGAACTCAAACGACGCCGTTGCATAAATCTTTTTTCCAACAAATGGCGGCAACGTGAACAGATCGTGCAAATAGCCTGCGCGGAAGACGTAATACTGATTGCCGAATAATTCATTGGTGCCGTAAGCGCTCAATCGCCCGGGTCCGCCCAGAAAATATTGCGGAATTCCCGTGTGGCTAAATCCAAAAGTGCTTGCGCCTTCCGCAGTAAAGAAAATCGAGCCAGGCCTTGAGATTGGCTGAAAATAGCCTAAGCGCATGTCCATCGCGGGAAAATTCTCTGTTGCACCGGGGCTTGTGTCTATGTAGCGAAACAAGGTGTCGAACTTGTAGCCGCGCCGGGGGATAATTGGATCGTCCGTGTGGTCTATCAAAAATGCCAGTCGTGCATCTCCCGTTCGACCTTCTACCGAAGCAAATTCCGGAGTGCCCAGCCGCAGCTTCGCGTTGAAATACCCAACCTCATATCCCACGCGTATTTCTGCAAATCGGCCAAAGCCGAATCCAACATCTGCTCCGACGCTCGCTCTATCCAGCCGGTATTCCGCAAGCGGATCGTTCATGCGATAAATCTTGAAATTCGCATCGCTTAGACTCACCCTTGGCGCAACAAACCATCGGCTCACCGCGGTCAGTGGTTTGTAAAGTTCGCTCGATATTCCATACGTATTTCCAAACAGAATGTCCGTGCGCCACTCGGACCGGTATCCGAACTTGTCCTGAAACGTCAGCCTCGCGGCTTGCGTGAAATTCACGTCGCCGCTTTCCGAGCCGTCCACTTCGAATCCAAGCTGCAGATAGGGTGGCGCGTAATTCTTTTCATGCACTGTAATCAGTAAGCCGCTTTGATCCCCGTCTTTCACAATGGAATAGCCTGCCCAGTCGAATTTCCCAAATCCGGTCAGCCGCGTCAGCAGTTGGTCTAGCTTTGCGCCATTGATTGGCTTGCCCGCCAGCGAACTCAGAAACTCCTGCATGTGTTTCGCGGTATTTGCATCCGTTCCTTCCACTTTCACGAACTGGGGCACGGGAACCGTCGATTGTCTCCGTCCATCGCGCGTTTGCAAATATTCGGTCCATTTCGCGTCGTCCAGCGAATACGGGCTCAAGATTTGCTGTTTTGCTTCTGCAGCCCGAGCGCCTTTATTGATGATCGTGTCCGCCTTCGGATAGTCCATCGAACTGAAGTCACGCAGATTCACGTTGACGATCAGGTCAGCCCCCGAAAGCCCACGAAGCTCATTTTCGCGAATTACCACGTCAATCGAGCGGCCGAGTACGCTAAAGAGCGATTGGATCTCTTCCGGTTTGGCAGGTGCGGTTTCCAGGTGCACTGCAATGACAACATCGGCTCCCATTTGCCGCACCACGTCCGTCGGCAAATTTCCAACGAGGCCGCCATCTACGTAGACTTTTTCTCCATTGCGCACTGGTGAAAAAATTCCCGGAATGGACATCGTTGCACGCAGCGCGCGCGGCAAAGACCCCTCTCCAAATACCTCCTCTTTTCCCGTCACGAGGTCCGTGGCCACACACCGAAAGGGAATCGGCAACTCATCGAACGACTTCAATTTAGAGTAGGCCAGCGTCTCACGATCAATAAGCAGAGTGATTTGATGGCCCGCGTTCAGCCCGGCTGGCAGCGACACTCCTTTCTTCAAGCCCAAAACAATCTTGTTCTGAAATGCTCTGCTGTCTTCTTTTCTTCGATAGGAGAGGTCCTCATAGGGAGTAGAACCGCCGACAATGATGTCCCAGTCCTGCGCCTCCACGATTTCTTTCAGTTCCTTCGGACTTTTGCCGGTGGCATAGAAACCACCGACGAGTCCTCCCATGCTCGTTCCCGCAATGTAATCCACTGGAATATGGTGATCTTCGAACCATTGCAGCACGCCAATGTGCGCGAGTCCTAAAGCCCCACCGCCTTCCAGCGCGACTCCAATTTTGGGCCGCGGCTTTGGCGATACCTCGTTTGTTGCATTCGTGGGGGTAGCATTTGGTGGCGCCGAAGGTTGCTCTTGCGCGGCCACGGAACTCGCAAAGACCAGAGTGAGCACAGCAGAGGCAAACAGAAACCGTCTCATGGACAGCCCCCAATTCTAAGCGACACACAAGAAAGTCTACTTTGCTTGTCGAGGGGAGGGAACTATCACAGTCTTCAAAGTGCTTCTGTGGAACAACGATCGCTTTCCTTGCAGTCGAACTCTGCCTCGATTGTTTCGCAAGAGAGAAGTGAAATGACAAGGCGGGCGATGAATCGAGCCGTGCTGAACCACCTCAGGTAAAATAAAGGTATAGGGAATTTGTATTCAGAGAGAACTCACAGCATGAGCGAAACGCCAAACAAAGCTGCACTCGATACGCTCGACCACGTCGCGGTAAGCGTGCGTGACGTCGCGGAATCCGTGAACTGGTACACCACCCATTTCAAATGCAAAGTTATTTATCAGGACGCAACCTGGGCGTTGCTTGAATTCGGCAATGTCCGCCTGGCTTTCGTCATTCCGGAGCAACACCCTCCTCACATCGCCATATTGGGTGACCCCGGCGCACACGGCGAACCCAAAACGCATCGCGATGGAACCTCATCCGTTTACATTACGGATCCGGACGGCACGAATGTCAAAATCTTGGCTCTTGCCGTGAAGTGAATTGTTCAGTGGTTGGTGAACGATTGCGCTGGCACGTTCACTTGGCGTGTCCTGGCCTTGGCAAGTTTGGTTCCCTCCCAAGACAACACAGCGTGCCCGAAATCAATTGTCACTCGGTCCGCATTTAGCGCCAGCAATGGCAGGAAGCCGTCCAACGCATCCTTGGCGTACGGCCAGCTCATCTTGCGCAACACTCCTGGCCCTTCCAGTTTCGTGTCGCTCAATCGCATGTCCTTGGTTTCGAAGTACGAGACTGGCGTCACCGTATAGTTTGTACTCAGGGCTCCCTGCTTCAGCGAATTCAGTTTGACCGGCTTCGTCTTCATCCGATCCTGATCCAGCGTTACCACTTCCACTCCCGTCGAAAGCGCCAGCTTCACCGGCGTCCCTTTCCACTGTGCATCCACCGCATACCCCACTTCGCACTTCAGCAGCGGAACCTTATGTTCTCCCCCCGCCGTAGGCCCGAACACCAGCCGCCTTTCCGCGAAGTCCACCATCACACTCTGCCGCTCCAGCACGTCCAAGCCGATCACTCCTGCTATCCCTTGTGGCACCGCTGGGATTTGCGACAGATCCACAAGGAAAGCTCGAAAATCAGGAATGATCATCTCCCCAAGCTCTAGCTGATTAATTCCGACATCCGTGGACTGGATTGAATTGGCGAAATGAGTCACTTCCAGTTTTACTCCGGCTGCCTGCGCGGGAGCGTACTCGCGGTCAATCAGTGTGACCGTTGTTCCAAAGTCCACCACGAAGTGTAGATTTTTATGTCCGCCGATCGCGCCCCGAACAATGATCATGAATCCCTCCGTATAGTCGAAGGGAATCTCGTATCGGGTCGTTTCCGTTGCCCCGCTGGAAGTGGGGGTTACATTCATCTGAGCGGGAAGTTGTGCGGCAACGAGTAGGAAGAAAACTGTGGAACGGAGAATCTTAAGGATCATGTGCGTACCCTCGAAGAACCGTGGCCACTCTTCGAGAGAGACGTTTCAGAACGAAAAGAGTTCAGAGCGCGGCGCTGAATTGAACGTCAATTTTTGCTAAGTAACGCGAAGTGACTTCTAAATTTGAAGTCACACGGCAGGTTTTGGCTTTGTGGAGATACCACGAACGTACTTCAGAGCCAGCGCGATTCGTTTGGGCTTATTCCAGATGGACAGTCGGCTTGATCGTGCCTTTGCTCCGGGCGATCTTCAGAAGCTCCGGATAAAATTGCACAAAGGAATGTTCCACGGCTGCGTTTTGATCGTGACAGTTCCAACAATCGTTCTTGCTTGGTTTTGTCGCTTCCGATGAGCCTTCCGTAGCATTGAATCCGAAGTAGGCCCACTTGTCCTCGAACTTCTTTTCGTCTTTAACTTCTACGTCCAGCCCCATAAACTCGCTCTGAAAATTACCGTGCTTGTTGATCGAGCCTTTCGACGCCGAGCCATAGAGCTCCAGCACAAACATCGTTTTGTCTGGCCATGTTCCATGTTGCACGTAGTAGTCATACGAAGAAGGCGTTACAAATACATTTGTGAACATCAAGTGCCCGTCTGGTGTCGGATTGTCCGAATAGCTCATACCATATCCGGAAGACAAGTAGACCCATTTCCGGTATCCCGTTGGCCGCACGAGCTTTCCGTCTGTCGCGTACTGCGGTGCACCTACTGTCTCCGCCGCGCTCACACTCGGTTGCGATTGTCCCATCCAGCTTGCAATCCCTGCCATCAGAGCAACACACGCCCCCAAACTGAAAGCTTTCTTCATTCTTTTTCTCCTGGTTTTGCGGTGTGGCTAGAATGCGCCCGTACTGGTTCCTCGTCTAGAACAAAACTGACTTTTTAAGTTATTTCTTAGCGGCACTTATAGCGAAGTTGTGTGCCGCATTATGGAGAAATTCTCTGAACTTTGCCGGCGTCTCGCCCACAATGGACTTGAACACTCGACCCATGTGGCTCTGGTCCGCGAATCCCGCCGACAAAGCAATCTCATCCAGAGCAGGCCATCCCTGAGACATTTTTGCGCACACGAATTGCACGCGCAGCCGGTTCACGTACTCGCCCATCGTGCAGCCGTGCTTCTTTCGAAAAACTCGCGAAAGGTGGATGGGATGAAGGTCTAGTTCGTCCGCAACCGCGTCGAGCGTAATCTGAGTCCGAAACGATCCGTGAAGCAAGTCCAGTGCCCGTTTCACCCACTCCGGCGATGCTTGCTCCTTATTCAGGTTCACCTGCGCGCACCGCTCCAGCATATCGCCGCAAATCTCCTCCATTTGCAAAGCGTCCAGCGTCCCTGCACGAAACGACTGGTAAAGCCTGACTCCGAGCCAGGTCGTCATCGTTCCGTACAAATCTGGCGTGAACTTTGGCGCCGTCATGTACTGCCGCGCTCTCTGCCAAAAAATATCCCGTACCTCAATGCAAAACATGAGTGAACCGCAGACTGGAATTTCATCTTCGTGAGTCAGCCCCGGTGGATGAAATCCAATTGTGAAGGGGCCGTACTCCGTCGCTCTTTGCGTGAATCGCTCCGTATACCCGCCATCCAGAAGCAGGCCGAAGTAGGCGGACTCGTGCGTATGAACGGGAAGCTTGCGTCCGTGGACGTGGTGCACTTCTGTCAGAACAAGTCCTGCGGTCTCGAATCGCTTCCGCGTCGCTCCGTAAAACTGCCCGGTCTGGAGATTGGTGCTCATGCCGGCTTGTGGCTCGCCTGGAATTCTTGATCTCTTTGACGCGCGAACTACCTGCTCGTTTCACCTTGCGCTGCTTCCGTTGCCTCACAAAGAGCCGCATTGGCTTCTTGTTCTGGACTTTTTAATCGGTTCGCAAGCGCAATCCCCAGAAGCACCAGCGCCCCGCCAACGAGTAGCGGTGCGGTCAACGGCTCCTGCAAAAGCAACGCCGCAAGCACTGCCGTCAGTGGGCCTTGCGAGAGCAAAGAAACCGAAGTCACAGTCGCCGGCAAATGTCCCATCGCATAGGTCAGCGCAAAATACCCGCCCAGTTGTGACACCAAACCTAATCCAACGAGCGCAGCAAGGGAGTGCCCTGACGGAATACCCAGCGGTACCCGTAGAATTAAATTCAATATCAATAAGAACGCCGCGCTCGACATAATCGCCAGCCGCAAAAACACCAGTGTGCCTGTGTGGCCACGCACCTTCTCGGTCGCAATCAGATACACTGCAAAGCATGCCGATGCTGCCAGCGCCATCGCGTCGCCCCACCCCAAATGCGCGCGCTGCACCAAATCTCCCCACACAATCACCAACGATCCCGCTACGGCGAGCGCCAATCCAAGCCAGAACGCTGCGCTCGGCCGCTTTCGAAACACAAGCCACGTAATCAGCCCAACGAAAATCGGAGTGTTATTTCCCAGCAGCGTTGCGTTCGCGGCCGAAGTCTGCAGGATGGAAGTGTTGTAAAACGCCAGGTCCAGTGCGAAGAAAAGTCCACCGACGCAAATAATCGCAAGCGTTCGCCCGTCAACCCGTGGCGTCTTTCGATCAAATAACCAAGTTGGGGCAAGCACGAACGCAGGAATCAACAAGCGGTAAAACGCTGACGCTGGCCCGGGAATGTCCGTCCAACGAACGAAGATCGCCGACCACGCAATACATAGAACCCCGCCAATAAGCGCAAGGTAAGCCAGCGAACGGCCGGAAGACGCTGCAGCACTCATCGCGGGGGAGGAAGCAGGTCGTTATATTCCGGGTGCTTCGCCATGAAGGAAGCTGTGTAAGAGCATGCGGGGACAACTTCCAGCTTTTTGCTGCGCGCATATTCGAGCGCCACACGCGTGAGCTTTGCCGCAAGTCCGCGGCCTTCCAGCTCCTGTGGCACTTCCGTGTGTTGAATCAGCATTCGGCCTGGAACTATCTTGTAAACCAGCACCGAAGTCAGTCCTTCCAGCTCTGCCTCGAAGCGATGTGCCGTTTCGTTGTGTTTCACTTCGACCTGGTCCCAAGCAAATCCCATTACGAGTTTTTCCCGTCCGCGCTTTGCGCATCGTCCGCCAAAAACATTCGTGCCAGCTCTCCGTGTTCCATCACGACGTTCGGATCGCTCTGAATTGCGTCAAAATATTTTTTCTGGAAAGCGTCGCCGTTTGCCGTGGGCGAAAACATCTTTCGCGCAAGGGATACCGCCGTATCTGCATCGGCTGGCATCACCGCTGCTTCGCCGGTCAGCGTTTCATCAAGCCGTACCACAAACTCTGAAATATTGTGAAGCCATGCAAATTGCGGATGGTCCACCACGAGCCGGAAAAACTCGCCGGTATTCACCGCGCCAAACTCTTTCTCGTAAATGCGGCGCTCCATATCAATCAGCGATTTGTGCAAACGCAGAAGCGCGCTGCGTAGCGCGACCAATTTCTCGCGCGCGGCCGGATCGTCCCCTGCGCGCCTTGGATTGCTTGGAGATGCTGTGCTCATCGATTTGAGGCCCTAGTCATGATATCGCTGCTCTCCCACGGGCAACGCAACCGCAAGCCTGTTTCCGGGCGGCGGCAAAGGACACGTCGCATAGGGTGTGTACGCACACGGAGGATTTTGCAATTTGTTGAAATCCAGAACTAGCTCGCCTGGTTTATCAAGCCCGTTGGAAGGGAATCCCGTATAAAGAAACCGGCAAGCTCCATATGTCGTGGTTGCGCTCGTCGTATCTCGCAATATGAAAAACAAATCCGTGCTTTTGGGATCTTCCAGCACCGGTTCTAACCTGTACGCCTTACCTTGCAAAACAAATTCAGCAGTGCCAGGTACTGGCGCCGGATAGCTTGTTCCCACAAGCGTCGCCAGCGAAATCGTCTTTGCAGGCGAGTAGGGAATCCATTTCGCGGTAACCCGATACGCCGCGTCAGGCCCATACCACTTCAACCCGTGAAATTGCTGAAGCGTTGGTGAGTTTGAATCCTTAATGCGCAAAGCAAATCGGTCTTCGCGCCGGATTGCATACAAATTCAGCGTCCCGATCATCAAGTGAGGATTGTTGCTGTCGTTTTCCGCGTCGGTACGAAGCACTTGCTGTTTCGCTGCGCTGCCTCCTACCGTTAAACCAGCAGGGAAGCCGTCCTTCGGGGGCAACAACGTCACCACATTATTTTCGAGATGAAAAATTCCCAAATGAGCGGGACATGCCGCCGAAAGTTTCACTTTGTTGTCCGGCGCTGAACCTACGCTTGTGTCTCCCGGCTGCAGCCATTCCAATCCAACCAGCGATAGCCAGCCGTCCGGTTTTTGTAATCCGGCGGCACGCTTTTCGCGGAACGCGTCAATCTCTTTCTGCCAGGAAGTATCCTGTGCGGGCGTTGCTGCCGCCACGAATGAGAGAAAAACGAGCAGGTAAGCGAAGCGAGCGCCGGGAAGCGAATTTCGTTTGCGCATAGACATAAGAAAGTATAACGCGAGCATGAGGCGGACGACACCTCGCGCGTGATTCATGAACTCCGCGTATGGTATTCGCGCGTACGCGGATAGCGAATGAGTAAGATGCGGCCGGTCCCGTCATTGCCATGAACGAAATGAAACAAGGTGGTGTATGAACGCTACTTCCACTGTTAAAGAATCCGATTCACTACGATTGCGGCAGGCGCATATCAGCGACGTAGCCGCATGCGCACTGATTTGCTACGAAGCGTTTACAACGCTGAACCGGCATCACAACTTTCCACCTGACTTTCCGAATGTCGAAGTGGCGAATCAGGTTTTGAGTTGGATGTTTTCGAATGAAAAGTTTTATTGCGTCGTGGCAGAACTGGACGGGAGACCGGTTGGAAGCAATTGTCTGGACGAACGATCGGGGATTGCAGGAGTTGGGCCAATCACGGTAGATCCAGCGGTGCAGAACAAAAGCGTTGGACGGCAGTTGATGCTCGCCGTGATGGAGCGGGCTGCGCAACAAAAAGCGGCTGGAATCCGTCTGGTGCAAATGGCATTTAACAATCGCTCGCTCTCCCTCTACACAAAATTGGGATTCGATCCAAAGGAACCGCTTTCCGTGATGAATGGCCCGGCGATTCGGAAGATCCCTCCAGGATATGTGGTACGAGCAGCGACGAACGAGGATCTGGATGAGTGCAGCGCGCTCTGCCGGCGAGTACACGGCCACGACCGCAGAGGGGAACTACAAGACGGAATTGCCATGGGTGCGGCGCGCTTGGCTGAGTTTGACGGGCGCATCACAGCATACGTATCAGCTATGGGATTTTTTGGACATAGCGTCGCAGAGAACAATCGCGATCTTCAGGCACTGATTTCGACAGCAGAGCAATTTCTCGGACCCGGAATTCTCGTCCCGACGCGCAATGCGGCACTATTCCGTTGGTGCCTGGAACAGGGTTTGCGCGTGATTGAGCCCGCGACCCTGATGAGCATGGGGCTTTACAACGAACCGGCTGGCGCCTTCTTGCCTTCGATTACGTTTTAAGCGCGAAGCGAATCCGCGGGAGAGGCAACGGCCCCTCCCGCAGCGAAGTGTTTAGGACTTTGCGACTACCAGATTGTTCTGGACGGAAAACACGTTCGGCACGCCGTTTGATCGCAGGCCCGCCAGGTTCTTATCCGCCTCGTTGTCTACGACTCCTTCAAGTGTCACGTGGCCATTCTTCACGATGATGTGAATGGAAGGCACGCTGGCTACGCCGTAGCGGAACAGTCCGCTGTCGCCATAAATCGCGCGATAGAGCGCGCGGCGAAGCTGATCGTCCATCGGTGAATTCGGCAGCACTTCAATCTGATTGTCCACGCTTGCGACGCCTTCGATGGACTTCACGACATTTCCGGCGTCCGATTTCAAGGTTGGCCGCACGACTTGTCCCATCAAAATCACTTTGTCGCCTTCGACTTTGTAAGCCAAATTGTCAAAAACCGAGTAGTACGGCAGCATTACGAGCTCGTGCCGCACTTCCTTGACCAATTTGTTTGCCGGTTTCGGCTCTTGTCCCGCGCTGTTCGCTGCTTGCGCGGAGTAAGGTACGCTCGCCAGACTCAGTGCGAGTGCTGCACCAAAAAGAAGGGCCCGGATCTTCTTAAACATGGCTTTTTCTCCTCAGAACTTCGTTTTACTTCCTGGGTAGTTAGATTCGCTGTGAAATAAAAAAGGGTGCATGCGGGAGGGCGAAACGGATGCTAGCATAAGAAATAAATGCCGGCACCAAAACACAACTTTTCTCTTCCAACAGTGTTGTTGCAGATGACCGCGAGGAGCATTCTAAATTGCTCCTGATCGCGCACCGAGGAGCTTCAGGGTACGCTCCGGAAAACACCATGGCCGCGTTTCGCAAAGCCGTCGCCATGGGTATGAGTTTTATCGAAACCGATCTGCAACTTTCCCGCGACGCACGCTTCGTCGCTATACATGACGAAACTGTAAATCGCACCACGAACGGTCAGGGTGCAGTTCACGATTTGACTCTCGCGGAATTGCGCCGCCTCGACGCCGGCTCCTGGTTTGCCAGTTCTTTCACCGGAGAGCGCATCCCCACGCTCGAAGAGATTCTTGAATTCGCTAAACGCCACGACGTTGTTTTTTATTTGGAGATTAAGCCTCAAGGTTCCTGGGGTGGGGAACACGCTTTGATCGGCGCGTTGCGCGAATCCGGCGAAATCGCGCGAACAGTCGTCATCTCGTTCGATGCATCCATTGTTAGCGCAGTGCGAAAAGCGGAACCCACGCTAATGACGGGCTTGCTTTACGACGGCCAGATTGAAAAGCCCATCGAAAAAGCTCTCGAAATCGGCGCGCGCCAGCTCGCCGTACGCGGCGACCTCGTCACGCCCGCTATGATCGCCGAAGCCAAACGCAACGATCTCCAGGTCGTCTGCTGGACTGTCAATCATCCCGCGCACATGCGCATGCTCGCATCTGCTGGTGTTGCCGGCATTATGAGCGATTACCCTGATCGTTTGAACTCTTCGCAGCCGAAATCCTGAGTAGTATTCCCGTTGACTTACGTGTTGAAATCCCGTTTTCTTGTATTACTTCGCCTAGGTTAGGTAGCCTTGGTTAAGCCGCTGAATAAGGCGCTCAGTTGGCTCACACCTAATTCTTCAGCTCGAGCGCCTGGCGACAGACCCAATCCAGTCAGTATTGCGCGTGTGTTGTTCGGCTCTGCGATTGCACGCAAATTATTGACGAGCATTTTTCTTTTTTGCGCGAAGCACAATTTCACGAATTCCAGAAACTTTTCCTCACTAGTAAGCTGCAACTTGGCCTTCTCTCCTGGCAATCTCATGCTGACCAGCGCGGAGCCGACCTCCGGCGGCGGCTGAAATGCTTCCCGTGGAATCTTCAGCGCAATTGTTGGCCACGAAAAATATTGAGTGAGGACGGAAAGATATCCGTAATCCCGTGTTCCTGGCCGTGCCGCCAGCCGAAACGCAACTTCCTGCTGGATGACGATATGAATCTCGTCGATCGAGTCGGCAAATTCAAAAAAGTGATGAAGAATTGGAGATGTAATGTAGTAAGGCAAATTCCCGTAGATTTTGATTCGGTGTCCACTAGCCAATTTACGCAAATCGGTTTTCAGCACGTCGCTGTGCTGAACAGAAAGGTTTGAGAGATGTTGTGCCATTTGGCTGAGTCGCTTGGCCAGTGGAGGGTCCAATTCCACTGCGATAACTGGACGGCCAGTTGCAGCGAGATGTTGCGTCATCTCGCCGTGGCCGGCGCCGATTTCTATCCAGCAGAAATCTTTCGCCTCACCCGGCACGGAAAAATTTTGGGAGTTCCGCGAGACGCCAATTTCGCGCGCGATCTGTTCCTGCCAGTTTTCGTCCGCTAAAAAATGTTGACCGAGTCTTTGGCGCGCCATCGAGAGGGAAGTGTATCAGTTAGCCGGATGAGGCTGGCCGAGAACATGTAACGAGAATTTTGCGGCGATTTTGTGAGCATTCTCGCGCGGAGATGTGTGTGTGCTGTCCAAAACGAGGTGGGGCTCGGGCAGTTTGGGAGAATCAAAAACGCCGTCGGCTTTCAATTTGCGGAAAAGCTCGAGTGAGACGAGTTTCTTGTGGTTTCTCCGTTCCGGCATATCTATCCGCCGCTCGAGTTCATTGGGATCGCAAGTAATTTCGGTAAACAATACTTGGCCGTCGAAAGAAGAAATGATGCGCATCGTATTCTCAATGAAGCTTTGCTGGACGGAATTTTCCGGGTTGAAGGTGAAAATCAGCGCCGGAAGGGGAACGGAAGCGGCCTCTTCGAAAACGGAAAGCCAGATGGATTCGCGCAGCTCGATGAAGGGCGTGCTGGCAAATTCGAAGACAGAAAGCAGCAGATCGACTGCCAGATGATTATGAAACAGTTTGTATCCGGTGAGTTCGGCCAGCTCACGCGCGATAGTGAGTTTGCCTGTGCCCGGCAGACCATAAAGAAAAAGAAGCTTCATCGAAAATAGCGCCTTGTCTTTGTGCGAAAATTATACGCGAATCACCTGATGGTCACCGGGAAAAGGAAAGATCTTCTTGTTCCGCTTGACGCGCCCGAAGGGGTCCGATAGCGTAATTCAAGACAAAAACGCGCATGAGAATCCTCTTTGTGGCATCAGAAGGTTTGCCGTTTTCCAAGACGGGCGGCCTCGCCGATGTAGTTGAAGCCCTTCCGAAAGCACTCGTGGCCCGCGGCCACGAAGTAGCAGTGATTCTCCCGCGCTATCGCGGCACAAAAACCACTGCGATTGTGATGCCCAGTCTCACCATTCCGCTTGGCTCGCGCTTGCGTTTTCCAGCAGTAGCTGACGGTACTTTACTCAACGGCGTGCGCTATTTTTTCGTCGATGACCCGCCTTTCTTTGATCGCGATGGTATCTACGGCGGCAAACAGGGCGATTATTGGGATAATGCAGAGCGCTACAGTGAATTCTGCCGAGCCGCAATCGAAATCGCTAAGCACGTCTGGCCCGCCGACATAATTCATTGTCACGATTGGCAAACCGCTCTCGTTCCTGTTTTTCTGCGGACTTCCTATTCCGATGATCCCGTGATGAAAGATATGCCCGTGGTCTTCACGATTCACAACATGGGCTATCAGGGGCAATTCGGCAAAGATGTCCTCGACCGCGCCGGAATTCCTCTAGCTACATTCAATCCCAGCGGAATCGAATTCTACGGCAACGTGAATTTTCTTAAAGCCGGAATCGTCTACTCCGATTACGTCACCACCGTTAGCAAACGTTATGCCCAGGAAATCCAGACTCTCGAGTATGGCTATGGTCTCGACGGCGTCGCTCGCAGTCGCGGCGATCGTCTCGTGGGGATCTTAAACGGTGTGGACTATGCCGCGTGGAATCCTGCCAAGGATCCGTATCTCCCCGCAAAATATTCACCGAAGGATTTAACCGGCAAACTCGCTTGCAAGCAGGATCTTCTTCAAGTTTTTGGTTTGCCTGAAGTTCCAGGCCGTCCGCTTCTTGGAATCGTTTCCCGCTTCGCCGACCAAAAGGGTTTTGACCTCATCGCTGAAGTCGCGCACGAAATCATGCGAGAAGATTTGTCTCTGGTCGTGCTCGGCACTGGCGAGCGCCGCTACGAAGATCTTTTCCGCGCGCTCGCTTCCGCCTACCCGGATCGTGCCGCCGTCAAAATCGCTTACGACAACGCCATCGCGCACAAAGTTGAAGCCGGCGCCGACATGTTTCTCATGCCTTCGCGCTACGAACCTTGTGGCTTGAATCAGATTTATAGTTTGAAGTATGGTACGGTGCCGATTGTTCGCGCCACGGGCGGATTGGACGATACAATTGAACCATTCGATTTGGAACACGGTACAGGAACCGGTTTCAAGTTCTGGGATTATTCCGGCGGTGCGTTGCTTTACACGATTCGTCAAGCGCTCCATCATTTTTCCGATGAGCGCATCTGGAAGCGCATTCAGTTGAACGGGATGGTCAAGGATTATTCGTGGAAAACGCCTGCAGCCGAGTACGTAGCTCTCTACGACGCGGCGAGGGCGGCAAGGGGACTGGGGCGGCCGGCGCGTAACCAAATGCCTGTTGCAACATCTAATTAAGCGAACAAAAGGAGACAAGCGGCGGCCTAACGGCCAAGTCGCTGAAGCTAAAGAACATGGCGGAAAACATCCAAGCAGCAACCGATGGAAATTTTGAAAGCGAAGTACTTACGGCCAGCAAATCGCAGCCCGTACTCGTCGATTTTTGGGCGGAATGGTGCCGCCCGTGTCATATGCTCGCTCCGACGGTCGCGGAAGTCGCGAACGAATACGCGGGCAAAATCAAGGTCATGAAGCTCAATGTGGACGAAGCGATGAACTCCGCAGGTCGCTACAACATTCGTGGCATTCCGACGATTTTGGTTTTCAAGGACGGCCAGGTGGTCGAGCAGATTGTCGGCGCGGTACCCAAGGATCAGATCACGAAAGCTGTTGATCGCCACGTAGGCTGAACCGTTTTTGAACTAAGACTCACGAGGCGTGTGGGACTGAAATTCCACACGCCTTTTGTCTGTCCGGTTGACCGCCATCCTGCTGCCTTGCTAATTTCTTTCGCGGCCTATGGCGCAAGCCCAATCCAGCTCTCGAATTCCCGAACTCGATGGAATCCGTGGCCTCGCCATTCTCAGCGTCCTTTGTTTTCACTACATCTCCATCCAGGGTGGCGCGCCCGCTGGCAGCGTCGTGGATCGTCTCCAGCGCCTCGTGATTCTCGGCGGCACGGGCGTTGACCTCTTCTTCGTCCTCTCAGGCTTCCTCATCGGAGGGATTCTGCTCGATGTGAAAGATTCGCCCCGCTATTTCCGCACCTTCTACGCACGCCGTATTTTTCGCATCATTCCCGTCTACTTTGCCTGGATCACCGCCTACATCCTGATCGTTAGATTCGCAGGAAAATATCTCCTCGCGCTCTCTCACTCCGGCAACATGCCGCCTCTTGGCTATCTCGTCTACAACCACTACCTCTTCCTTCAGAATTTTTATCTCGACAAATTTCACAATCTCGCGGGTGCCTGGTTCGATCACACCTGGTCGCTCGCCGTCGAAGAGCAGTTTTACGTTGTCATCCCGCTTCTTTTTTATTTTCTTCCCCGTAAGGCGTACAAGATTTTTCTCTTCTGCGTGATTCTCCTCGAGCCGCTCCTCCGCATCGTCCTGCTGAAAACTGGAATTCTCAACGCCGGCCTGATCGGCCAGCTCACCTTTACCCGCGCCGACGTTCTCGCCGTTGGAGCGCTCGCTGCTCTCTATTGGCGTGAAGAAAACGCGCGCGCCTGGCTGCAAAATAAGTCACGCGCAATTTACCTCTTCCTTTTCCTTCTCTTTCTCGGCTTTGTCGCGTTCTGGGTATGGTCGCCCTATCAGCGATCCTTCGCTTTTGAGGCTGTGGGCTATTCCGTCGTCGCTTTTTTTTACGTCACACTTTTACTCGCTGCACTCTGCATTCCCGGCGGCCCGGTCAGTTCTGTCGCGCGCTGGTCTCTGCTTCGCAAGATCGGCGCGGTCTCTTATTGCATGTACCTTATTCACATCGTCGCAAACGTTGCATGCCACGCAGTTCTTCTCCGCGCCACTCCCAAAATCTCAACGCCTCTTGGCGCTGCCGTCACGGTTTTCGCCGCCTTGCTTACCTATGTAATCGCCTTGATCTCCTGGCGTATCTTTGAAGAGCCTCTCTTGGAACGCGGTCACGTTTTCCGTTACTAATCTCGTCCGGAGCCTCGCCATGAAAGAAAAAATCCGCTGCCACTGGGCGCAAAAAGAAATCAACATCCCCTATCACGACGACGAGTGGGGCGTACCGATTCACGACGACCGTTTGCTTTTTGAATTTCTAACCCTCGAAGGTGCCCAGGCAGGCCTCAGTTGGGACACCATTCTCGCTAAGCGCGTCCGATACTGCGAAGTCTTCGACAATTTCGATGTCAACAAAATCGTCCACTACGATAGGAAAAAAGTGCGCACGTTGTTAAGCGACCCGGGCATTATTCGCAACCGTTTGAAAATTGACTCTACAATCACCAACGCACGCGCCTTCCTAAAAGTGCAGGAGGAATTCGACAGCTTCGATTCTTATCTTTGGCAATTTGTAGGCGGCAAGCCGCTTAAAAACGCCTGGAAACTCCACAAACAAGTCCCAGCGAAAACAAAAGAATCCGACGCCCTAAGCAAAGACTTAAAAAAACGTGGTTTTCGCTTTGTCGGCTCAACCATCTGCTACGCCTTCATGCAAGCCACCGGCATGGTCAATGACCATCTCGTGACCTGCTTCCGCTATCGCCAGATTTCTAAAGCCTAAGGGAAAATTTCGACATCAATAACATGGAAGGGCTGCGTCCCGGCGCTTCCCACGCGATGAGTGTAGGGCTGGCCTTGCGCTTTGTGAAACGCCACGCGCCCTGGGACAACATCCTCCGGCGCGCTCCACTCACCACCCATCGGTTGCGACTTTGTTTTATCACCGCTCAACGCGACGCTCACGTTGTCGTTACTGTGCGTGTGAAAAAGCGCCGGATCCCCGGGAGGAAACAGCACATCCAACACTCGAACATATTGATTCTGCAGAACAACATGATGATGCGGCTCTTTCTCCACAGGCACCGGCTCTTTTATCGATGCGGGATCGACGCTTTCTGTTTTCACAAGAACTCCCGGCGCGCTCGCTTTCTTCACTTCAATCTCGATGGTTTCCAGCGGCGCATCCGTCAAATTTTCTGCCGAGTGCATCACACTGTCTCCCCAATAGATTTCACCAGGGTGCCGCTGCGTCTCTTGCGCCTTTCCGTCGGACGTTGTCACGCGCAAATGACTGCCAGTGATCGCAACAACCGCGCGCCCGGTATGGCTGTGCATCGGAGATTTCGCTCGCGCCGCATAATGTACGCGTAACACGCGAATCTGCTCATTCTCAAATTCGACTTTGACAGTGTACCCGCCCGCCGAAGCCGCTTCCTGCATCCGAACCGGCAAAATTCCCAGCACCACTGCAAGCATTGTGACCTTCATCCCATTCATAGCATCCCTCGCGCGGGCAGCATATCCGCGGCTGGATTTCCGCGCAACATCGGAGCTTCAATTTCGCTTGCATACGCCTGCTTGCGTTGGGCGCATTGCCAGCGTACGATTTCTTACTGTCTGCTCCTTGTTTGTTTTTCCTTTTGAAATTTTCCCCTTCGCAAATGTGAAGGGAACGGTGTGGCAAAGACGGGTTCCAGGGTTTCAGGGCTTGCACTTGCAAGCCCTGAGGTGAAGAAGTTGTACTTACAAACCCTGGCCTAAAAAAGAGGATCGTGAATGAAATCTGTCGTAGTCGTCGGCGCGCAGTGGGGGGATGAAGGCAAAGGAAAAGTTGTCGACTATCTCGCCGGTTCATTCGATTACATTGCGCGCGTTGCCGGTGGCCACAATGCCGGACACACCGTCATCATCGGCAAGGAAAAGCATGTCCTTCAGCTCATTCCATGCGGTATTTTGCGCCCGAAGCAGCATGCCGTCATCGGTGCGGGAGTAGTCGTCGATCCCGGAGCACTCGTTAAGGAAATCGAAACGCTCGCCACCGCAGGCATCGACGTAAAGGGTCGTCTCCACATCAGCAATCGCGCGCATCTCATTTTTCCGTATCATCGCGAACTGGATAAAGCCGCGGAAGGCGCGCGCGGTGCAAACAAAATCGGCACAACATCGCGCGGCATTGGTCCCGCCTACGAAGACAAAATGGCGCGCCGTGGCCTCCGCATGTGCGATCTTCTCGATCCTACGCTCTTCCGCGAAAAGGCGGCGCGCGTCGTCGCCGAAAAAAATCGTCTCGCCAAGGGTGCCTACGGCGCGGACATTGATTTCTCTCACGATGTGGAAGAAACGCTCAAGCAGGGCGAGAAAATTCGCGGCTACATCTGCGATACGGCCGAACTTGTCAATCACGCGCTCGATTCCGGGCAATCTGTTCTTTTTGAAGGCGCACAGGGCACAATGCTTGACATTGACCACGGCACCTATCCCTATGTCACCAGCTCCAGCGCCATTTCCGGCGGCGCCACGACTGGAGTCGGCGTGCCTCCAACCAAAATCAAACACGTGCTCGGAATTTCCAAGGCGTACACCACACGCGTCGGTGGCGGTCCGTTTCCCACGGAAATGCCGGACCTTGACGCAAAAGCAATTCGTGAACGCGGCAAAGAATTCGGCGCCGTCACCGGACGCCCGCGCCGCTGCGGCTGGCTCGATCTTGCCGTTCTTCGCTACGCAAAGATGATCAATGGAATAGACTCGCTCGTAGTCACCAAGCTCGATGTTTTCGATACGCAGCGCGAAATTCAGGTCTGCACGAGCTACAAATACAAAGGGTCAGCGCTAAACGAAATGCCCGCGCTTGCCGAAGAGTACGAGCATGTCACGCCGGTTTACGAAACGCTTCCAGGCTGGGAACAGGAAACTTACGGTGTGAAGGACGCCGGAAAATTGCCCAAGGCCGCGCTCGATTACATGCGCTTTATCGGCGATTTTCTCCAAGTCGAAATCGGCATGATCTCCACCGGCCCGGAACGCGACGCCACTATCGTCCCTGAAGGCACACTCCTCGCCCGCTGGCTGTAGCCGAAATTTGGCTGCAATGGCGTTTTGTAAATGTGGCTCTGTTGTTGCGGCGACTTTACGTCGCCATCTTTTCTTCTGACTTTGTAGGGCCCGCTTTCTGAAGCGGGCCGTCCGGGCCTAAACTAGTTCTCCATGCTGACCTTCGTAGAAGCTCGAAAACAAATCATCGGACAGCTCTCGCGAATCGCTCCAGCCACATCGCGTCCAACAGAGTCTGTTGCTCTTAGCGATTCCCTCGGCCGCACCCTTGCTCAAGAAGTCCGCGCTGATCGCCTCTACCCGCCCTTCGACCGTTCTATCCGAGACGGTTTCGCTGTCCGCGCCACCGATATCGTTCCGGGCGCCAAGCTAAGACTCATTGGCGAACTCAAAGCTGGCGACACGCCACAAATTTCCGTCGCACCCGGCACGTGCGTCCAAATCATGACCGGTGCTGCCGTCCCACAAGGCACCGACGCCGTCGTGATGATCGAACACACCCGCACCGAAGGCGACACCATTGTTTTTGATCGTCCCATCGCACCGGGTCAGCACATTGTGAAGCGAGGTTCAGAAGCGGCCAACGGCCATCCATTCGTCAACCGCGGTATGCGAATGGGATTCGCGGAAATCGCAGCCGCCGCACAAGTTGGCGCTATTGAACTTGAGGTTTATCGCAAACCGCGAGTTGTGATTCTCTCTACGGGCGATGAAGTCGTCCCAGCCGAAACCAAACCCGGCGATTTTCAAATTCGCAATAGCAACGCCTACTCTCTCGCCGCGCAAGTCACGCTTCACGGCGGCGAACCGGTCGTCCTCACCAACGCCAGAGACACCGAAGAAGACCTCCACAAAAAAATCGTGCAAGGCCTTCAGCAAGACATGCTCATTCTTTCCGGGGGAGTTTCGGCAGGGAAGTACGATCTCGTCGAAAAAGTTCTCCGCGATCTCGGGGCAGACTTTCACTTCGACGCCGTCGCCATCCGTCCCGGCAAACCTACCGTCTTCGCCATCTGCCAAAACAAACCGGTTTTCGGGCTCCCGGGAAATCCCATCTCCACCATGGTCACGTTTGAACTTTTCGTATCTCTTGCTCTCGGACTTCTTTCGGGCGCCCAAGCCAAACCGCTCGCCTTCCTCGAAGCTCGTCTCGGCGAACCTCTCCAGGAAAAAACCGGCCTCGCCCACTTTCTCCCGTCTCGCCTCGAATGGCCCGACGGCATCCCAACCGTAAGACCCATCCCCTGGCAAGGCTCTGGCGACCTCGCCGCCGTAGCAAAATCCAATTGCTTCCTCTATATTCCCGCCGACCGCAGCCGGTTTGAGTGTGGTGAACCCATCTCTGTCCTGTCACGCCACGATGTTCTTTAGCACTGACCTGCTAGACTTAAGCCAATGCCCAGACTGTCTCATTACGGCGAACGCGGGCAAGTCCAAATGGTCGACGTCTCCTCCAAAGCCGTCACCACCCGCTCCGCCAGAGCCCAGGGCTTCGTCAAAATGAAGCCCGCTGTCCTCCACGCAGTCCGCAAACTAAAGAATCCTAAGGGCAATCCTCTCGAAGTAGCCCGAATCGCCGGTATCGCCGCCACCAAACGTACTGCCGAATGGATACCTCTTTGTCATCCACTCCCTCTCACCCACATTGATGTGACTGCTCGCCTGTGCAAGAATGGCGTGGAGATACGCTCCCACGTAGTGGCTGCTGCCCAGACCGGCGTCGAAATGGAGGCCCTGGTAGCTGTCACTGCCGCAGCCCTCACGGTCTACGACATGTGCAAAGCCCTCGATAAAGGCATCGAGATTACCGACATTTATCTCCTGGAAAAGACCGGGGGTAAGAGCGGCGATTTCCTCAGAGACGCAGACATCGCTTCCAAATTCGCGCGACGAGGGAAGCGATGACTCCGGCAGGCGGCACAAAGGTTCGATTGCTGCTTGCCGATGATAATCCGCTTGTGCGGGATATCGTTGTGAAGGGTTTGGAGTCGCACTGTGAAGTCATGGTCGCGACGGATGGCGCTGACGCACTGCTCAAGATTATCGACGACCCACCGGACGCAATCCTTTGCGACTACAAAATGTCCGGCCTCGATGGCCGCCAGCTCTTTGAAAAACTGCGTGGCCGCGAGCAGACCCGCCACATTCCATTCTTGTTCATGGCCAGCCGCGCGGATATTGAAGAACGCCTTCGTCCGCTCGTGGATGGTGTCGAAGATTTCATCGCCAAACCATTCTTGATCAAAGATCTCGTCCGTATCACAAAGAAAGTCGTAGATCGCCTGCATCTCGAAAAATTGCAGAAGCGTGCGTCCCGCCCTGGCGTGATTCAGGGACGCCTCGAAGAGATGAGCATGATCGATCTCATGCAATCGCTTGAAATGGGCCAAAAATCCTGCCGGCTCATCGTTCATCACAACGGCGAGCAGGGCGAGCTTTTCTTTGCATCTGGCCAGTGCCGCGATGCGAAAATGGGAAGCACGGAAGGCGACGACGCTGTTTACAAGGTTTTGCTTTGGTCTGCTGGTGAATTTGAAATTGATTTTAATGCCGCCAACGCTTCCACCCGCACGACCACAACGCGTAATACCACCGGCCTTTTGATGGAAGCGATGCGCCTCATGGACGAAGCGAATCGCGATCCAGTCGGAACGCAATAGTTTCCAACATGTCTGATCCCGCTCCGCTCCGCGTCGCAGTCATCACCATCAGCGACTCTGTTTCCACTGGAAAAAGTGAAGACAAATCCGGCCCCGCCGTTATCGCGCGCTGTCGCGAACTCGGCTGGGAAATTAAGTCGAGCTTGGTTGTTGCCGATGATCCGCCAAGTATTCGTGAGCAACTCCGCGAACTAGCCGATTCCGGCCGCGTGGATTTAATTCTCACTACGGGCGGTACAGGCTTGAGTCCGAGAGACTCCACTCCGGAAGCAACGATGGCCGTTGCGGATCGTCTTGTTCCTGGATTCGCCGAAGAAATGCGTCGCAAAGGAATGGAAAAAACGCCACGCGCAATTCTGTCCCGAGCCGTCGCTGCCGTGCGCCACAAATCCCTAATCTTGAATTTGCCGGGAAGTCCCAAAGGCGCCGTCGAATCCCTCGATACTCTCGCCGATCTCTTGCCTCACTCCATCGCCATCATCCACGGTGCCCGCCACGACTAGGCGGCTGGTGTAACCAGGGTAATTTTGTAGTGGAGCCGCACGATCGTCATTCCTAGAAAAGAGATCGTGTGATCCGTGCGCAGGAACTTCTCCTGGTCTTCGTAAACGCGAAACACTTCATGTAAAGTCGTAAAATTCCGTACGTGCCACGCGTCGTTTCCGGCGTCCACGAGTCTATAGAAACCGGATTTGCCGAATTTTCCTCCGCGGGATTCAAGGCCAAATGACCCATCAGCATGATTGATCGGCAAAAGATAAACATTCGCGCTGCCGCGATCGGGAAAAGTCACTTTTACGCACGCGTTGTTTTCGCCGGGAATTTTTGCGACGGAATAAATTCCGGCAAACATTACCGAGCCCGACGATTTCAATCTCCGCAGCCAGCCCGTATAAACCAGTTCTCCTGTAGTTGGCTTGATTAGCTGAATGATCTGGCTCGTCATGCCGCGCGCCATTTCCATCGGCGAAAGAGGGAAATTCAGTTGGTCCATTCTCTGGCTGATGAATTCGACCAGCAGCCAGAGAAAGAAACGCCCTACCATTGCAACTTCGCTCCAAGCTTCCAGCTGATACTGCGCCGTATGTTCGTAGAAATGCCGAACGCGCGGGTGAACTATGTCCGGATTGAAAGAAGGTCCTCGAAGAACTTCAAAGTCAGCGATCAATCCAGCGTTTGGAACATTCTTGAGTTCCAAATTTTCTTCACGGCCGATGCGTTCGTATATGCCGGTACCAATCAATTCGGAATCGCCAAGTGGACAAGTCAGCCAGGGTGCGTCGGTCCGGCGCACACGCTTTCCCGCGAACCGGACCAGGAACTCGATCACCATCTCCAGCGTCCATCCGATTGCACGGTAAACGAAACCGACGAAGCCCTTCTTGCGCTCTCGAGGCACATCAGTTGGCATGTTCCCTACATCTTAGGGGCAGGCCGCAACACGGAGCTGGAGAGAAAAAGGAAAGTTGACGCAAGAGGCAGCGTAATCAAGAATGGGAACCCATGACACAAAAACTTTCAGACAAGAAGTTGGCAGTTTTGGGGGCGGGGAAGCTCGGCGGGATTTTGCTGCGGGCGTATTTGAAGCAGGGGCTTTTTTCGCCGAAGCGAGTTACCGCGACGGTGAAGCATAGCGAGAAAGCTGCAGCGCTGGCGAAAGAGCTTGGTGTCAGCGTGACAAACGAAAACCGCAAAGCGGTGAAGGACGCAGATATTATTTTGCTGGGCGTGAAGCCGCAGGTTGTTGGGGACGTGCTGAAGGAAATTGCGCCCGAGTTAAGCGAAAAAACTTTGGTGATTTCTGTGGCTGCTTCGGTGCCGACAAGTTATCTCGAAGAGCGGCTTGGCAAGAAAATTCCAGTCGTGCGCGCGATGCCAAATACCCCGTCGGCAGTGGGCTGTGGAATGACGGGAATTTGCGCTGGCGCGCACGCCAAACCGGAACATCTGGAAATTGCACTGGCGATGTTCAACGCTGTAGGCCGCACAGTTGCAGTCGATGAAAAGAATATGGACGGAGTGACGGCGCTTTCCGCCAGCGGACCGGCGTACGCGTACATCATTCTGGAATCGCTCGCTGAAGCCGGCGTAAAAGTCGGCTTGCCACGTGACGTCGCAACTTTGCTTGCCGCGCAGACGATGAAAGGTGCAGCAAGCGTCGTACTCGAAACAGGCGATCATCCAGCACTCTTGAAAGATGCGGTAACAACACCGGCAGGCTGCACGATTGATGGCATCATGGAACTCGAAGAAGGGAAGTTGCGCGTCACGCTAATCAAAGCTGTTGTGAAAGCCACCGAACGCGCCGGCGAACTCCTATTTGAAAAATAATCTTGAAATGGCCGACGATCCCAATGATTCCTCGAAACTGACGCAAGCGCAAAAAGACACGCGCGACATGACAATGAAGTCCGCGCTGGCGATGGAACTGCCGTTTACGCTTGTTGGAGCGGTCGTTGTCGGCGGTCTAGTTGGCTATTTGCTCGATAAATGGCTGCACACCGCGCCGTGGATGATGGTCATTCTCGGCAGCCTTGGTTTTGCAGGTGGCGTGAGCGAAGTTGTTCGACGCCTGCGACCGCGATGAGATTCTCAACAGCGATGGCTGATTCCTCCGCGACTACGGACGCTGCACTTCCCGGCGAGCATGTTTTGCAACGGATTGCGTGGCTCACGGTGGTACTTGGTCTTGCAGCTGCGGCTGTTGCAGCTTTTCTACACCGCCCTGACTGGGCGAAAGGCATTGTTTGCGGTACGGTGCTGGGATGGTTGAACTTTCGCTGGCTGAAGCGAGGAATGCTGGCGATGGTCCAATCTGTTAGCAGAAACGCCGCGTCTCAATCAGCGTCAAATTCTTCGGAAGCTATTGAAAATAGGGATGATGCAAAGGGTTCGGCTGTGCCGACGTATCTCCTCATGGCTTTCCGCTACATCTTGCTCGCCCTGGGCGTGTATGTTATTTTTACTTATCTGCACGTTCCACTGGTGAGCATAGGCTTGGGATTGTGTGCGCTCGGCGCCGCTACAATTGCGGCAAGTGTGTGGGAAGTTGCAAAACCTGCATCGTGAGAAGTTAGCTCAAGAGGGCAAGAGAGCCGATGGAAGAACACGTCAGTCCGGTAACAGTCTTTGTGAATCATTTGTTGAGCCCGCTAGCGAATGCGGTGCTGAACGCGCTTCATCTGAAGCCCGAAGATCCGAATTTGCCGATTCCGCAACACGTTGTGATGGCGCTATTGGTGCTTGTGATTCTGACTCTGCTTGCTCTGATTCTCCGCATGCGGCTTTCGGTTGAAAAGCCCGGAGCGATGCAACAGATTGCAGAACTTTTGCTGACCAACCCGATGCGGGTAGGTATTCGAGATACATTGGACGATGCTGCGGGGCACCACGCGCGTTCGTTCATTGCGTTTGTGGGATCCATTTCCATCTTTATTCTTTTTTCCAACTTAATGAGTTTGTTTCCGCTTTTCTCGGCGCCAACCGGTGAAAAAACTGTGCCGCTCGCCTGCGCAATTCTGACGTTTCTTTATTTCAACTACCAGGGCGTGCATCATCTAGGGCCCGTGCACTATCTGAAGAATTTTGGCGGCGGTAGTCCGCCGTGGATCGCGCCGCTTATTTTTCTGGTAGAAATAATCAGTACGCTGGCCCGTCTGCTCTCTTTGACTGTGCGTCTCTACGCGAATATCTTTGCCAGCGACGCGATTTACGGACTCTTCCTCGGTTTGTTAACCGGAATTTCCGTTTGGGGATGGCACAAGTCACCAGTGCTGGGAGTGGTTTTTGGAATATTCCCCGCCCTCATCCCTCTTCTGTTCATCGGATTGCATTTGCTTGTGGCCGTTATCCAGACTTTTATTTTTACGGTTCTTCCCTCGGTCTATTTGGGGATGGCGACGGCGGAAGAACATTAAAGAGTTTTGCCGGCTGCATCTGCCGGCAATCTGCTGCTTCAGCGTGAGCCCGGCTGCACGGTGTCCGGGAACCACCCACTGGCGGCAATCATAAGGAGGCAGTAATGAAGAAGTTGGGCATGATGTTGACGGCGCTTGCGGGAGTTCTCCTGCTGGCACCAGTTACGTTTGCGCAAGCCGGCGACGCGGCGGCAAGCGGCAGCAGCAAGGGCCTTCTAGGCATTGCGGCTGCATTCGGCATGGGTATCGCAGCGTTCGGATGCGGCCTGGGCCAGGGCAAGGTTGGCGCGGCTGCCATGGAAGGCATCGCACGTAATCCAGGCGCTGCCAAGAGCATGTTCACGCCGATGATTCTTGGGCTCGTATTTATCGAGACTCTTGTGCTGTTCACGCTTCTGATCGTTTTCGTGAAGGTATAAGTAAGAGATTCCTGCGAGGCTTAAAGCCCTCTTCGACTTTGTCGAAGAGGGCTTTTGTTTCTTTGTGATGTCCGCAAGGTATTGATTCCACAGAGGGGCACCCTACCCCCCTGTTTTTTGTAAGTGTTCATTCTAAAGATAGTTGCGGGCAGACAATCTCGGCTAAAACGCGGAAATCATCTGTAAATGTTGATTTTGAATGAGTTACACGCCACGTCTTCAAATTTCTCTAATTTTTCAGCGATAAAGAGATTAAGTCTTGCTCCGAAGATTGTTGAGCGAGCTCCATAAAAGAAAAAAGCGCCTGCTGTGGACAGGCGCTTTCATGCAGTAAGTATAACGAATAGTTACTTATTGTCAAGGGAACAGGCGGAGTAGTGGGTCAGGTTTCGGTTAGCCCGCCGCAAGGGGCAATTGCGATCACCACCCAAAGCTGATTTGTCGCTACCGATCCGCATATGCCGATACAGATTGCTTCGGATTGCCGACAACTCGTCCAGAAGCCTCCCTGCCCACCTATAGAAACAGGGTTTCCTCCTCCACCAGCACGCTTCCGACGTTAGCGATGGCGTGCGCCACCGCACTAATCGTTGAGGTTTAACGTCACCTTGGCATTCTCCACCACTCTGTTCCACCTGGGGTCGACCGAGCCGTCGGCTGCGTATTCGTCGTGCCAGTTCCACCACTTGTATGGTGGAGTTTGAGGATAACCCTCCGGCGAGTCTTCCCACTCTTCCTGGCGCCCGAGTGCTGTCATGTCCAGATAGCTCCAGGTGCTCCCCATGGCCTCGTCGCCGCGGTTGTTGATGAAGTAGGTGCGAGATATACGTTCGCCGTCGCGGAAGAACGCGTTCGTGCCGTGCCACTCGTCCACGCCGAAATCTTTATCGAAGCTGTCCGTAATGGTGTACCACGGCATCTTCCAGCCCATTCGTGCCTTCAGGCGCTCGATGTCAGCCTGCGGCGCACGCGAGGCGTAGGCGAGAGTAGTGTCGCGGGCATTCAAATGTGCTAGATGGCCGACCTGGTCGGCGCCGAAGGAGCAGCCGCGGCAGGCATGGTCGGGCCAGCCGAACACGCCCGGCTCGAAGAAGGCGCGGTACACAATGAGCTGACGGCGGCCTTCGAACAAATCGAGCAGGCTCACCTTGCCCTTAGGCCCGTCGAACTCGTACTTCTTCTCCACGGCCTGCCACGGCATGCGCCGGCGTTCTGCGGCCAGCGCGTCACGAGAGCGGGTGAAGGCCTTCTCTTTCACGAGGAGCTGCTGGCGCGCAGCCTCCCATTCCTCGGGCGATACGATCGGTGGTGTGTTCATTGCGAGATGACCTTTCTGGGGCTCCATGTCTCTCCCCTTGCTTGTTGCCATTTTATTTCTCCTTTATTTTTTTGAAATGGATTGAGACCGCTCGCTTTGAAAACTTTTCTAAACTTGGCAATGCACACTGCCAGAATTCCTCCAGTGGATCCTGCTCCGGCCGCCATCACTGCTGCGCTTGCGATGCACGCTGGACACATATTTTCCTCCTCTGAACTTCTAAGTCGCCCGCGCCTCAGTGGGGCCGCGGCGCTTCCGCTCGCTCCCGCATAAGCTCGTGCAAGTGTGCCCAGCCATTCTTTACGTTTCTGTATTCCTCCAGCACCAGGCCAAACGATTGCTGTCGAAATGTAATGATCGTGTTGCCGCCCGATTCTTTCAGCCGATACTGAAGATTCGTAATCACCGGATTGGACATAAACAGTGGCCCGCAAATTTCCAGCAGCGTCGGCTTCTTGATCGCCTGCACCGTTCCCCAGTAATGTCCGTTGTTGTCTCCCAGGTCGCGATACCATCTGCCACCTGGCCATGCTTCCAGCCTCATCGGCATGGGCCTGTCCACTTGGGTCTCGTTGTACGGTCCAAGCTGATCCAGTAGCGCGGCAAACGTCACATCAATCGACGCGCGCACTGCAATTTCCTCCGCTATATGGATCGTTGTCGTTTCCAGCGATAGTGCGGGTGAACTCACGATTTCCTCCTCTTCTGAAATTCCACAAGACTATTGTTTCTGTGCATTGTTGGCCTCGGCGCGTTCCTTGATCCGCAGCAGCTGGTGTTTCCACAGCCGTTCGAACGTGCTCGTCCATTCGTGCAATGGCCGGATCGCCATGGCGTTCACCTTGTAAAGCATCTGCCGACCCTCTCTCCGGACCTCCACCAGGCCAACACCTTTCAAAACTTTCAGGTGCTTGGAAACCGAAGGCTGCTCCATCTCCATGGCGTCCACAATCTCGCTAACCGATCGCTCCTGCAGCGCCAGATAATTCAGAATGTCCCGCCGTCGCGGCTCCGCCACGGCATTGAACGCGTCCGAGGTTGTCGCCGCCCTTGCCATGCCATTTAATATATTCCCATATAGGAATATGTCAAGTTCCTTTTGCTAGTTTCCGCCGCCCTTTTTCCTTTGACCGCGTGCTGCTCAAAATGGTTTTGTCCCGCGCTAGCCGTGCCCGACCGATTGGTGGCGACATGCGGACTTCCCGAGACTTATCCCTACGATGCCCACGTGGATTACTTCCGAATCGCCGACAAACCCTAGCGGGAGCTAGGTTGATGAGCGTGGACTGTTGCGGACGTCCTGAGAATTGGGTTGTCGGGATGAGCGACTCACTCATTCATATGGCGAGGTCACGTTTGTATCGACAAGGGCCGATCTTTGGCCAAGCCAGAAAACTCGCAAATACGTTGACAACCGATATCTTTGACCACATGCAGGAGCCAGGATGTTGTTTCAGCACGTTTTCATTCGGGGATTGGTCTTTTGCCTAGTCGGGTTCGTCATACACGCCAATCTCGGCCACGTGGGGCATCTCTTTGCTGGGCTCCAACAATAGTCGGACCCTATGCGCTGAGACGCGTGGAATACGAAGAATTGTCGTCGGTGCGGGTGTTTCACCGCCTATCAGAGTGATCCATTTCACGCCGTCCCAGCGCTGAAAACGATAACTCCGGATGCGGCTTTGCGGGTAGTCATCCCATCGACCGACCGGCTCCACCAGCGAGACAACGTTGAAGCTCTCCTGCTTTCTCAGATCCAATTCCAACCAGCCAGAGGTTTGGCCTTCATCCAGGTACCAGCTCGATCTGAAGTCACCGTCGTTCGCCTCATCCGGTCCCACGGTATCCGGGTAGGAGCTAGCACGAATGGGCTTGCCCTTCGCCAGGTTCCGTGTCGTGATTACAACGTGCTCGCTGAGTTTTGCCATAGGCCCGGGATGCTTCCACGCGTTGCCGATCTCTTCCAGTCGGCTCATAACGTTCGGAGCCAAGCGTCCTTCACGGGTTGGGGGAGCATTCAGAATCAAGTTACAGTGTCTGCGATTCAGCGGCTCAAGCCACTCGTCCACCACGGTCGTCACCGCCTTGAGATGTCCATTCGAGTCCCGCTGTTTCCAGAACCAACCGTCCGTAAGGGTCACACATGAAAGGGCCGGCACGTCGCTGTCTTCAGGGACCTTCTGTCCGGCATTCTGCTCAAACGCCTTCACATCGGAATAGTAGAGTCCGCCCGAAGGATATTGACTGGCGTTGAGATCGCAGAGCAGGCAGTTGGGCTGCAGATTCTTGATGTGCTCATAGATCTCCGGGAACGGTACCTCTTCATAAGTAATACGGCTCCACGGTGCATCCCATCCATCAGTGATGAGGATGTCGACCTCTCCATAGCCGGTGAGCAGTTCCGTCAGCTGATCTCTGATGAGCTTTACCTTGGCCGGAGTGATGTTGAAATGGCGGATATCGTCGCGCAGCGACAGGATCGAATAATAGAGGCCCACCCGCAAGCCTGCCCTGCGAAATGAATTCACGTAGGCCCGCACAACGTCGGTCGAATGCGATGTCTGCCCTACACTTGCCGCCGATGCCTTTGTCGGCCAAATGCAGAAGCCATCGTGATGCCGGGTCGTCAGGCAGCCCCAAGTCATGCCGGCCGACCGCGCCGCAGCGGCCCATTGATCCGTGTCGAGAGCGGCGGGATGAAACAGATCAGGGGGTGCCGTCGGATCACCCCATTCGCGGTCCTGAAATGTCGCCATGTTGAAGTGCACGAACATGCCGAAACGCAAATCCACAAACCGCTGTTGCAAATCGAGGAGCGACCGTCCACGACGCGGAGTTACGCGATTCGCTTCGATCCGTTTCGCCGCAGTGTTGTGATTACCGGCCAGCATCGCGGCTGTCGCAGATTGTGCAGCCAACCGGAAAAACTCTCTTCTTCTCATCAGAAGCCAATTGTGCCAGAGGATGTACACACCTTCAAAATCACGGTTCGGGCACACCAAATTCCCACGGTTCGCGTAATTTTCCAGCTGGCCAGATAGTCGGCGAAAATCAGCCTAGCAAATTGCTTTGCGGTGGTAATGCTGCACAATTGCCGGGTTGCCGACGATTCGGCCGGAGCAGCTACGAGAAAACATCCGCAAGCCAACGAAGCTAATCCGCCGCCCGCGACACGAGGGCATCAAGTCGTGGGCATCGTGCCACCGTCGATAATGTAATCAGCCCCGCTGATAAACGCACCTCGGTCTGAGGCCAGGAAGGCTACCAGCTCCGCCACTTCCTCGGGTCGGCCTGTCCGGCCCATGGGAATGCCTCCAAGCAGGTCCATAATCCGTTGCCGTGCAGCGTCCTCGCTGATGCCGCTGCCTTTGGAAATGTCGGCGATCATTCCCTTCGCGCCCGAGGTCTCGATGAAACCTGGAGAAATTGTCGTTACTCGCACCCCCTTCGGAGCAACGGCCTTTGCCAGCCCCTTGCTGTAAGTAGTAAGGGCTGCCTTGGCCGCCGCGTAGGCGAGGGTCGAATTGGGAAACGGTAGACGATGAGCGACGGAAGAAATATGAATGACGACTCCTGACTTGCGCTCGATCATGCCCGGAAGGAAAGCGCGGTCAAGGCGAACGGCGGCGAGCAGGTTGACCTCCAGTATTCTTTGCCAGTCCTCGTCGGTGAGCACCTCGAATCCGCCTGCTTTTGTTTCTGTTCCGCCGACATTATTCACCAAGACGTCGAGTCCACTCCACTCTCGCTGAATGCAATCGACGACGTTTTGGACACCACGGGCCGTTCCAAGATCCGCCTTTATAAAGAGAGTAGAATCCTGGCCGTGAGCTGCCTCAGATCGCGCGGTGGTGGCCACCGAGGCACCGCTCAATGCAAAGCGGCGTACAATCGCTTCCCCTACACCCTTCGTGCCACCGGTCACTAGAACACGCTTGCCTTTGAACTCATCGCCAAAAACGGTAAATGGATAGCTGTTTGTCATGTTCCCTCCAAGAGAATCATGATTCGAAAGCTGTTTGAACCTAGGCGGCCAGGTCGGATACACCTAGTTTTAAATCCGGGCGTTCGACCAGCCGCCGCAGCATTGGCCCGAGGTCTGGTGCCTTGATGGCTCGTACCTTTTATTTGTAGAGCCAGGGCTTATAGGCAATCTCGATGTTGTATCCGTCCGGGTCGCCGATGTTTGCCGCGAAGTAGTCGGCGTGCCATTCGGGCCGAAGGCTCGGTTCCTTGTTTGAAGTAGCTCCCGCGTCTATCGCCGCCGTGTAGCAGGCCCTGACAGCGTCCGCGCTCTTGGCGGCGAATGCGACGTAAAGATCTTTGGCGACTTCGCCATTCTTCAGCCAGAAACCCGGAATGTTATTGATTGCGAAACCGCGCTGGGGAACTTGATCGAACTTATAGGGCATGTCGATGCCAAGCGGCCCAAGCAGCTTCTTGTAAAATTCGCTCGACCGTTCCAGGTCAGAGACGGGGAGATAAATATGATCAATCATGGCTTTCCTCCTATCGTTTGACGGTGACAGCCCCGCGGATCCGCGCGTCGTGCGGCCACCTCGGCGCACCTTGGCGAAGCAGTCGCGCGCTGTTGCCGTTCAGTTTGTGATATGCGTCCCCGCGACCAGCCGCCGCAGCATTGGCGCGAGATCTGGCGCCTTGTAGAACGGATGTCCACGGAAGATTTCCGCGCATTTTTCATCCAGGGTGCTGAGGGCCTCATGCACCTTCGGTGCGGCTTCCCGCACCTCGCCTATTCGTTCGCGGACGAACAACAAATTCTCGGGATCGACGTAGCCTGCCTGTATGAAGCCACGCGTCTTCTTGGCACACCGGCAGGGGTTCGCCTGGTTCACCAGTCCGCACTTGTCGTTCATAAAGTTGCGCAAGTCTCGCCGCGCACGGGCCAGGCGTTGTCGAAAGTTGTCGGGAGTGATCTCCAACACCTCAGCGGCAACGGTGTCGCTTACACCGAAGATGGCGCCGAGGATGAAGGTCAAGCGTTGCTCGCGGTCAAGGCAAAGAAGCATCCCAGAAGTACAGGAGAGCATCGCCTCGGTCACTAGCAGGTCGGTGTCCGCTGATGTGCCTTTGGGATCGGCGAGCTCTAACTCTGGCGTGTCGTCGATCGCCGCCCCGTAGGAAGGAAAATCCATGGACGCAGGCTCCACCTGCCCGCGCTTCATATTGAGCACGTGGTTCACCACGATGCGGTACAGCCACGTGCGGAAGCTGCTCCGGCCCTCAAACGACGAGAGCCGGGTGAGTACTTTGATGAGGATCTCTTGCGTCACGTCCTCGGCATCCTGCGGATGGTGCAGCATGCGAACGGCGATATTGTAGATCCAAGCTTGATGCCGCTGGACCAAGTCTTCGAGCGCCTGGCGATCTCCCGAGCGGGCGCGTAAGACAAGGTTTTGGTCCTCGTGGTCGGGGGAGTTGTCGGCTAGCGGATTATTGATAGTCATGGTGCACCTCCAAGCGCCCATATGCCCTGGCTTGATTCTCAGAGAGCCTTGGGTATCGCAGAGAAGTGGGCGCTCACAATCTTCCACTGCGCGCTTCGTTTGATGAAGACCAAGGTAGTTCGGCCATGGATCGAGAGAGTCTTGCCGTCTTTGGTGATTCCGTAAACATGTCGTGAGCATTTACGATACCCACCTCATCGCCGTACATGCGACACGATGGTTGCCGGAAGCCGAAGCTGGCGGAGGCAAGGCTCGCGATGACCTCGTTGAGATACTTGGCAAAGAGCGCCTTGCCATCGAACCGGTAGGGAACGTGGTCAAATACTTCCACGTCCTCGGAAAGCATGTCCAGGATGGGCTGGAGGTCGCGCTGATCGAAGGCATCGGCGAACTTCTGTGTTAAGGCTTGGAGTTCCTTCACGCTCATGTTTGTGTCTCCTCTGATGAGTTAGACACGCGTCGGGCCACACTGTGACAGAACTTTACCGCCAAACTTGCTGACCGCCGGGGCACCGGCGAGTGGACGCTTCATCAGATTGTGCTCGGATGACGGGCAATCTGGAAGTTATGGGCCCAGATTCTCAGTTTCTTGATTGGAGGCAGGTCGGACCAAAGATAGATGTTCCTTGCCAGGAGCATAGTTACTCAAGGGTCACGTAATACATAATCGTTGCCAGGCTGGGTCGAATCTGTAAACGCGAAGAAAACTCAGGGGAGTTCCAGCAGCACGAGGGAAACATCATCCGCGGCTGGACCGCCGCTTTCCAATTCACTTTGTTCCAGCCAGGGAGGCGCTCTGTCGACCCGTCGATGGATGAGTCTGGTTGACCATGGCTCGGATGTCACGGTTCTCAAGAACCCTAACTTCGCGGTCAGTTCCTTGGATGGCGACGTCCACCATGGCACGAGCCAAGTCGTCGGCCCGGATAACCAGATTTGGAAACGGCAACTGAAAGGCCGGGTAGATCGCGCGCAATAGCCGATAGCTGAAATTCGGTTCCTTGCGCGGCTCTACTGGATAGATGTACGCAGGCCGGAAGAGGTAAACACTTGGAAAGCCGGCCGCGAGAAGTGCATTTTCAGCCTCGCCCTTGTATCGCGCAAAAGCGATGCGGCTTCGTCCCGTTCGGTCGGCGCCGTGTCCACTCAGGAATGAGAAGGTGGCGTTGGGGCTGTTGCCGTGCTGAACGCGCGCGAACTCGATCGTGTAGTCCACAGTTATCCTGCGGAGTTCGGTCTTCGAAACCGCCCCGGTGTAGGTACCGAGACAAAAGACTGCCGCATCCTGGCAGGAAAGCACTTTTGAGAGTGAGGAACAGTCGGCAAAATCGGAATGCAGAACTTCTCGCAGCTTTGGATGTGAGATGCCGAGCGTCCGGCGGACGATCGCAGTCACACTTCCAACGGCGGCGCTTCCGAGTGCGTAGCGAAGCGCATATCCACCGACCATTCCGGTCGCGCCGACTAGTACAAGGCGCTTTTGACTCGGCGGCGTCATGAGAGCGCTCGCTCTTCCAGCCAGTCGACGTAAAGGATACGCTCGGAAAATAACCACGTGCCGTCCCACTTGACGAACGTGTCCAGGTAACGCAGAGAGGCAAGCATCAAGCGTCGGTTTCCGCTGTCGACCGTGATGTGATGCGCAAGGCAGTAAGCTTCGCCGGTCGCTCGGTCAGATGTGAGCGTGAAGATTGAGCTCTGTCCCACAAAATGTGTGGTGGCGTGATACTTGTTCAGATCGGCGAAGACGGGAGCGAGTTCGTCGCGCGAATGCAGTTCTTGGGAGGGCGTAGGATCCTTGGCATTCATGTACACCACGAAGTGCGTGTCGGCGGTAAAGAGAGACATCTGTCCCTCGGCATCCCGACGATCGGCGCAATGTGCGTAAGATTCGACGAGTTCCCGGATCGCCAGGCGGTCCGCGGCTTCAGCTGGTGAGATGCTTACGTGTTTGCTCATTGATGGATCTCCGTTCGTTCGTGCATTCCGGGCGCCTTCTCATTTGAGGACGACCCTTGCTCTGCTAAACGCAACATTCAGGCACTTCTTAAGGACCGATATCTTCAGTTCCCATGCTGAGCTCTGTCTCCTTGAGCTATTGTTGGAAAATTGGTGGCGGACCGCTGACACGGCGCCACTTGAGTCGAACATTTACCTCTACGCGATTGGCGATCTTGATGAAAGGAATACCGCTCGTCATGCCGTACTCTTTCCGATCAAAAGCCATGGTGCCGTCGAGACTGCCGGTGGGTGTTCCTTTGCTATCGCTCGTGAGAGTAAGTTTCTCCGTCTTGGTAACGCCGCGAATGGTGAAGTTACCCTCGATGTCAAAAGTGTATGGTCCGGTCTGAATGATTTTGGTCGATTTGAAAGTAATCAAAGGAGATTCTTTTGCGTCAAAAAAATCCTTACCCTTCAACTTGTTGTCCTTCATATGGCTTCCGGTGTTGACGCTGTCGGCTTCAATCTCGATGTCTAACACAGCGCTCCTGACATCCCTCGTCGAAAACTTAATGCTTGCGTCCCACTTCTCAAAGATACCCTTAATCGAAACCGAAGACTCGACGCCGAACTTGATACTGCTTTCGACGGTCGTAAATTCGTAGGTCGGCACCTGTGCATAACTACCTGGCGGTGACGCGAGAAAAGACATCATGCACGCAGCGGACGCAAGCAGGTAGCGAATTAGTGTGCTCCGGCGACTTCGCTCATTGCCCATGCGTGACCAACTCTCGTTTTGTAAACATGTATGGACTCGCTCGTTCACTCTTCTTGGTAAGAACGGTCATTCAAGGATGGCTTTCGGCTCAAGAAACGCCTCAATGCCGTATTTGCCATATTCACGGCCGATGCCGGAGTATTTGAATCCGCCCCAGGGTGCCTGCGGATCATCCGTCATACTGTTGATCACGACGCGCCCTGCCCGTATCTGCGAGGCGAGGCGACGTGCGCGCTGGAGGTCGGTCCCAAGGACGGCCGCGTGGAGACCATATTCAGAGTCGTTGGCGATCCTGATCGCCTCGTCTTCTGAGTCATAGGCGATGACGGACAGCACGGGGCCGAAAATCTCTTCCTGCGCAATTGTCATGTCGTTCGTAACATTGATAAACACCGTGGGCTTCACGAAGTAACCCGCTTCGAGTCCTTCCGGGTGACCCTCACCGCCGACGAGCACCTCCGCGCCTTCTTCGATGCCCTTGCGGATGTAGGATTGCACTCGGTCGTACTGTGCCTGCGTCACCATCGGCCCAATGGCGGTTTTCGGATCACCCGGATCACCGACTGGGAAGGCGGGCATGGCGTCCACGATTGCCTGCTTGACTTGATCTAACCGGCCCTTCGGGACAAGGAGCCGCGTCCCTGCGGCGCACGCTTGACCGCTGTTCAAAAAAGCCATGACGAGGGCTGACGGGATCGCCTGGTCGAGAACGGCATCATCGAGCAGAATCGTGGGCGATTTGCCGCCCAGTTCCAGCGTGACGCGCTTCATGGTTTCCGCCCCGTCGCGCATGATCGATTTGCCAACGCCAACGGATCCTGTAAAAGAGATCTTGGCGACATCGGGATTGCGTACCAGTTCGGCGCCGACGACATTCCCGCGGCCCGTGACCACGTTCAGGAGACCCTTTGGAAGATTGGCCTCGTGCAGAGCTTGGACCAAAAGCCGAGTTTGAAGCGAGCTCAACTCGCTGGGCTTAATCACGACCGTACAACCGGCGGCGACGGCCGAGGCGAGTTTTAAGCAAATGAACAGTGTGTTCGCGTTCCACGCCGTAATCAGACCGGCCACGCCGACTGGCTCCAAGGTGACCGTTGTCTTGCCCCAATTGCGAGTCAAGGGCAATTCCTGGAGTGCTTGCTCGGCGGCCAGAAATGCGTTCACGCCGGACTGTACGATGAGCCCAGCGAACCGAACGACACCCCCGTATTCCTCAACCATTGCCGCCGTTAGATCGGCGACGCGCGCCGAAGCGGCCTCATGCAGCCGGCGCAGAATCTTTGTGCGCTCCTCCTTGGTCGACCGGCCGAAAGTAGCGAATGCGCTCTTGGCGGCGGCGATGGCGTGCCTCGTATCTTCTTCATCGGCCAACGTTACCCGGGCGATTACTTGACCGTTGGTCGGCGTGATGATGTCCATGACCTCGGTGCCGTGGGATTCCACGAATGCTCCATCGATGTAGTGCTTCGTGATTGTTTGCATCGCGCTCTCCCTGTCGCGAGGATATGCAAGCGCAATTCCAGGACAGTCTCTGCCCGGTGCGCTAAATCGCTGCATAGTGAACGCTTCCTGCAGGGAGAGGTGTGCTTGTACGTGATGTGGAATCGTCAGTGTCCATCTATTGACAGCGCCTGGGGACTGAGGTTAGCCCTAGATTCGGGCCTCCCGTTATCGTATTGATGTTGGCTGAGGACCGATTGCATCCAACACAAAGACGGCTGTTGCGGTCCCACCTGTAGGGGAGTACGCGAACGCTTGAGCTTGAAGGCGAAAAGGCGACGGGATAAGTTATTCGAAGCTTACCTAGAGAAGTAGCGTAAGGTGCTCACAATGGCCAATGAGGATGTGCAAAAGATGCTGGCGGAGCTATCACGAGACTTACAGGAGAGCAAAGCCAGACTTGAAGAGGCGCAACGCGTCGCGCACCTTGGCCACTGGGAATGGGATCTCGGGACGGATGTCGTGGTCTGGTCGGACGAAACCTATCGCATTTTTGGATTAAGTCCGCAGGAACGTCCAATGGACTTAGCGACCGTGCAATCCATGGTTCACCCCGAAGATCGCGAGTCTCTCTATGAAGGAGTAGACATGGATCTTGTGGCTGGAGAACGCCCCGCCGCTGAATTCCGGATCGTTCGGCCAAGCGGCGAAGTGCGGACAGTCTCTAGCCTCACGTCTGAACGATGGAGCTCCTTGCCGGGCGACACGAAAAGAGACGCATCCGGACGACCCTATAAATTGTTCGGCACCATTCAGGACATTACTGACCGCAAGCGTACAGAGGAGGCCTTTCAGGAGATTTCACGCAAGCTACAGGAAACCAATGCCAGGCTTGAAGAAGCTCAACGCATCGCCAACGTTGGCCATTACTCGTGGAACCTCATCGAGAACCGAGTGATTTGGTCTGACGAAGTCTACCGTATTTATGGATTGGATCCGCGGCAGGGCACCATCGATCTGGCGAAGGTGAGTGAAATGATCCACCCGGAAGATCGCGAACTTGTCTTCCGCGCAGCTGAGGAGGCGCTTCAGAGCGGAACTCCTGCCGACATTGAACATCGTCTCGTTCGTCCCGACGGCGAAGTTCGGACGATTC